>Ga0334887_1000001_pt1 | contig 476014 bp, 425 predicted proteins | sample GraSluR1_MG_10_FD_207217 | JGI IMG/M metagenome (GOLD analysis project Ga0334887, IMG submission 207217) | Sludge microbial communities from methane-producing bioreactor in Wageningen University, Netherlands - Granular Sludge_18_07-R1 | ecosystem: Engineered > Bioreactor > Anaerobic >...
TACTTGGGTAAGCTGTGAGTATGTGTACATGAGTGCTCCTTTGACTTGGCGTTAGAGAGGTCCTCATTTATACCGCAGCTTACCTCTCTAATTCGTTCAAAGTTGCACTAACGAGTTGAATTCAAGACTCTAAACATTGATTCGCTTCAGCTATAATAAAGTAAAAGTGATGCGAGGAGATATTGATGAAAAGTTACCGAAAAGAATTAATATTTGCTTTCCCGGAACAGCATGCTGTTGAAAATATCACTGACAAAGTATCAGAATGTGTTACTGCAAGCGGGGTGAAGGAAGGGTTGTGCCTTGTCAACGCAATGAATGTTACGGCAAGCGTTTACATCAACGATGATGATGTAGGCCTAAAACAGGATTTTGAGGAATGGCTGGACAGATTGGCGCCTCATGATCCAGAAAACCAACACCATTTATCAAACACGGGGGAGAAAAATGCAGACTCGCACCTTAAACGCACCATCATGGGGCGTGAGGTGGTGATCGCGATCACGCATGGGAAACTGGATCTGGGTACATGGGAGAACGTCATGTTTTATGATTTTGATGGCCGGCGTAAGAAAGAAGCGCTGGTAAAGATCATCGGCGAATAATTAAATCAGTATTCCAAAAAACTCCCTCGCGAGGGAGTTTTTTAATGGGTTGCGCAGGCGATGCAGGGATCAAAGGCACGCACCACACGCCCAACCGCTTTTTCAAGCTCCAGATCGACACTGTCGGCTGTTATATAGCGTTCAGCTGCCACCCGCAGGGCGCGCTCAATTGCCAGCATATTGTGTACAGTAGGGATGATGAATTCCCCCAAGGCAATCTTGCCATTTTCAACCACATAATGGTGGATGAGCGGGCCACGCGGTGCCTCTACCAGACCCCAACCCTCACCATCCCGTGGTGTATAGGGAATTTCTGTATCTTTGTCATTCAGCGGGTAGCTGAGCAATTCAGTCGCGCGTTCCAGCGCATATACCAGTTCGATCCCGCGGCACAGGTCAAACAGCAGGATCGGGTGGGCGGGATTACCGAACTCAGACCACAAACGCTGCAAGAATCCATCCGCCAGCGGAGTCTGTAGGGAACGGGTCATATTGGCACGTGCAAGCGAGTTGGCGCGCATGACGCCATGATTAAAAGATGTCCGCCCGGCGTAGGAATAATCAGTCTCTTCAAAAGTAGTTGCGTCATAAAACTGGGCAGGGGAGAACGTTCCTGCGTCTGCACCATCGGGCGCCATCACGCGAATCAGCGATGAGTCGTAATTGGGTTTTTCGGCGGTCGTGGAGGTGATGTAATAAGCCGGCTGATCATCTCCCCAGGTGCCAATGCGGTCTTTCATGTGTAACGAGATATCCCAGTAAGTGTCAACCAACTCACAGGCGGTAGGCAGCGCTTTGCTGATACGTTGCTGGAAAGCGGCGGCTTTTCCAGAGTCAACGCCACTGCTAACGCCGCCTACCACGGCTTTGACCGGGTGGATGAATTGTCCACCCGCCAGGGTGATCAGATCGGTACCCAACTGGCGCACCATCAGAGATTGCCTGGCTAAGTTAAATTGTACCTTTTTACTGGCTTCTTCGGTAGATACATGGAAGATGCTTTCCACACCTAATCGATCCGGCATGGTAAAGACAAATAGCGATGTTGCCTGATTCTGGACTAACTGGCCCAATAATAGTAATTCTCGAATCGTGCCCGACAGTGGCGGCGGAGTGACACCATAGGCATCTTCCAGCGCTTTGACTGCCGCGACATGGTGCGCGGTGGAACAGACTCCACAGATGCGCGGTACGATCACCGGCATCTGTTCCGCCGGAACACCTTTGACCATCAGGGTGAACCCGCGCTTTTCCATCGCCTGAAAACGCGTGGAAAGTATTTCGCCGTCACGCACTTCGATCTCAACACGGGCATGGCCTTCGATGCGGGAAAGCGGAAAAGTTAGTGTAGCCATTAAAGCACCTTTTCTTTCGGGCGCGGCGGACGTCCAGTGCCGGCGTAATCTGAAAACTGGAAAAGGAACAGCGCCAGCTGCGGAGAAAGCAGCCCTTCACGAATTTCTTCCAGCGGGATATCCGTCATCCCGGCAAACACGCGCTGGATGCTCTCCAGCCAGGCATGCGAATCCTTTTCGATCAGCAGGTCAGATGGCCCGCGGCAGCCCACGCAGGGGTGGCCGGGGATGGTGCACAGCGCACGGCAGCCCCCGCGGGTGGAAGAACCAACGCATAGATAACCCTGATTGATCAGGCAGATATCCGGGTCTTCTTTTCCACGCTGGAATCCTGTAAGATGCTTTGGGCGCATATCTTTCAATTTTTTACGCCCACATTCCTGGCAGACAGTTTTTGATGGATTGAGATCCTGCGCACCCATCAAAGCCGCCATAAACAGCTCAGGCGTTGGCGGGCAGCCGGGCAGGTATAAATCCACATCAACAAATGCATCCACCGGCTGGCTCTTAGGGAGCATGCGCGGCAGATCGCGGCGTTCGCTCTGGGAGAGAAACAGCTCACGCACTTCATCGCGATTCCCCAGGTTGGCCACACCGCCAGAGATAGCGCAGGTGCCCACCGCCACCACTTTACTCACGCAGCGCACCGCGCGCCGAAGATTATAAAGATCTTCATCAGAACGCACACCACCAGAGATAAGGAGCACATCCACGCAGGGCACTTCATAAGCGCTGACCACCAGCGGCATATACACCAGCTCGAATTGGTCCACCCAGGCGTTGGCATTTAACAGGGAGACTTCACACCCCGCACAACCGGAAAGCTGCAGGACAGCAAATTGAGGCTGGGCGTGATCATTGACAGGTGATGTTGGTTCCATAGCAACATTCTCTTGTTTTTTATTAGTATACATGTAACACACAAAAACGAACCGAGACTAGCGCGATTATATCTGGCACATGATTTGCAACTATATGATTATTCGAAATGGGAAAACCCCATTTCATTATGGAGTTAATATGCGAAATTTGCTGATCAAAATAGGGTTGATCCTATCGGCAGTGGCCGGATTATTTATCTGGTTCCGCAGCGACGCCAGCGTTGCAGCCGGCTCGCACCCGCTGGGAATGGATGATAGCAGTGGATGGCTTGCTGCCAACAGCCATAATCCTGCGGTGTTGGACACACTGGAAGCAGCCAACACCGGTGTGCTGCGAATCGAGATCCCATGGAATATGGTGGAGAAATCACCCGGCGCCTTCGTATGGCAGTTTGAGAGCGATAACGGCACAGTGAATCTGATACAGCTTTTCAGCCGCCTGCGGCGGCACGGGATCGAACCCGTGGCTGTGCTGAGCGGAGGCCCAATTTACCTCAGCCACTTATATCCTCAGCAACCTATATATCGTGAGCAGTTATTGGAAAGCCTGGAACGCTTTGCAGCCGCAGCCGCGGAGCAGTTTGGCAGTGATGTACGTTACTGGCAAATCGGATCTGAAATAAATGAAGCTGAAACATGGGGAAGGCTCCAGTTCCCGCTGGCAGATGCACCCCTGGCTGTACCGGATGCGATCCTCTACAGCGAAATGCTGCAAAGAGCTTATCATGCCATCAAACAAAAAGACAGCAGCTCAACGATCTTGATGGGTGACCTGATATTTTCCGCTGAATGCGCCAACCACCCCAACCGCTTTTTGCAAGCCATTGCCAACCAGGGTGCATGGTACGCATTCGATATCGTCAATCTCAGCATACCGCAAATGGCGTCTGCACCCGAATCAGCAGTTATCGACTCCTGCGGTATTATGCCGCAACAATTAAGCGGCATCCCATCCGCAGACAGTATCCAGGCAGTAGCGGAATTGATCAGTGCGATAAGTGAAAAGCCACTATGGATCCATGATCTGCATTTTTCAGCTTCTTTCCTGGAAAATGAAGCGTCTGCCCGTGGAACGATCCCGGAAGCTGTCGCTTCTGATTGGTTAGCCCGGGCAAGCGGACTTCTGCGCGCCTTTGGCGGTGTGGACCGTGTCTTCTGGCGTTTCGATCCGCTGGACAACACACCTGGTTTGCTTGCGCTGCAAACCTACGCCAATCTATCACAAACTCTGACAGGCAGGTATGATGGCAGCGGACTGCCGCAAAATCGGGACGCGTTTGCGTTGCGATTCCGCGGGAACAGCAAAGTGAGCATACTGGCATGGTTCGCCCACAGCGGAGATGAAGCCAGCGCCATGATGATCAACGGTCTGCAGGGTTATGAAGTCACCGCATTTTCCGCGGACAGCGATTCCCTCAAAACTAAAGATGGGTTCGCATTGCCAGTAGATAATGGCGGAAACATTGCATTGATGGTAAGCGAACGGCCTGTGCTGATCAGCGGTCATCCGACAGACTTCAAACAAATGATCACCCAGACCATTGAAGACAGCGCCGCGCAGGCCAAAGAAGGTATGAAAGCAAAAACAAACAATTGGATGCAAGCACAGAAAGCAAAAGCGGCAGAAAAAGTTAGTCAGTGGGTGCAAGAAAAGCAGGCAAGCCTGCTAAACTCACTGAGGGCCAGCCTGGAAGCATGGCTGCGCAAGAGTCTGGGGTTAGTCTAAAGATATACAATAGAAGTGAGGTGAATCAATGAAAAATAATTTTCTCAAATACTGTTTTCTCCTTCTCATCATCAGTTCCCTTGCTGCCTGCCAGGTGCCACCTTCTACTGATACAGAGGTAGATACTCCACCTTCAACCGTAGTGCCTGATATGCCTGTCATCAATGAGATAAACGCTGGTGCGCTGCAAATTATCCTCTCTGAAACGATCAGCACTGGCGCGATCAATCTGACCTGGACCGCAAACGGCGAAGCATTTTGGGCAGAAGACCTCTATACCGCATTACTGCATGACAGTGAAACCATTGCGGAGATCGGACGATTTGTGCCTGGCATTGATTCCGCGATACTTGACACGTCGCCAGACGGCAGGACGATCGCGTATTTATTGGAGACGGATGATATCCGCTTGTATGATCTGGAAACCGAGAGCGATACGGTCGTGATCTCAACCGGATTTCCCTATTCCAGTGCCTTCTTCAGCCCGTATGGAAACACGCTGGCAGTAGCCTCACTGATGGACATCAAAGTCGTATTCTACGACGCCAAAAACGGTCAGGAAACCGGTAGTGTGAGCGGGTTCAGCACCGCCGCGCCAGTCTACAGCGCGACATATGGTCCAGACGGCAGCACGTTGCTATGGTTCTCGCGCGGGACGGTTCAGCCGATGGACATTGCATCCCAGGAGATGGGGCCGATCCTTTCCCATGAGGATTTTGTAACCGCCCAGGAGATATCACCGGACGGTAAAGTAATCGCCACCACTGCCGCTGGCATGATCGAGGATGAATATCTTCCGCTGCTGACGCTGTGGAACGCAGACAATGGCAACGCGCTGGCACAAATAGCACTGCCAACCTATTACACCGCCATCTCTTTCTCGCCTGACAGCAAGCTGATCGCCACTGGCAGCGAGAACGAGATCATCATCTACACTTCACCCTACGGGACGGAAGTGGGGCGATATGCAATCTCAGAAGCAACCACAGACATTGAATTCTCTCCAGACGGGACAATCCTGGCAGTTGTGTCTGAATCAGGCCTGCTGCAATTCTTTTCACCATAAACAGCAGCTATGTTCGTATGATAAAAAAAAGCAGCCCTTAAATGCATTAGGGCTGTTTATTCGTAATGACACTGCGAATCTTAACGGACGTACCCGCCTTTTCCGCCGCCATCAATGCTGATGACCGCGCCGGTGATCTTGGCCGTCTTATCCGAAGCCAGGAAAAGGATCAGGTCAGCCACCTCATCTGGTTCAATGACCACATTCAGAGCGGCGTTCTTCTTATATTCTTCTGCCAGCTTATCCGGGTCAAATCCGTAGATACCTGCCCGCTGCGCGCGCAGTTCGGGTGTCCAGAATCCGCTGCCGCCAAAGACTGCACCGGGCAGGATGCTGTTGACGCGGATACCATCCTGGCCGCATTCATCGGCAATGCTGCGCGCCATGTGCAGTTCGCCCGCCTTGGCGACGTTATAGGCAATGAAATTGCGGCTGGGGCGCACGGCATTATCCGAAACGACAAATACCATCACCCCGCCGCCGCCCTGGCGCTTGAAAGTGCGGACCGCTTCACGCGCCGCCAAAAAATAACCGGTGGCATGCACAGCGATCATCTCGTTCCATAATGCCAGGGTAGTATCTTCGATCGGCGCAGAGCTACCGCTGCCGGCATTATTGACAAGGATATCCAGTCGGCCAAAACGTTCAATCACCTGCTTAAACGCACTAATCACCGCGTTTTCATCCGTCATATCACACGATACCGCCAACACCTTCTCAGGCGCACTGATTTTTCTGAGCTCTTCCTCCGCTTTTTTCAACGGTTCAACGCCGCGGGCGAGAATGGCAACGTTCGCGCCTTCATGCGCAAACTTCCTGGCCGCTGCCAGACCGATCTCACTCGATCCGCCGCTGATGAGCACGGTTTTATTTTCGAATTGCATGAATTTCTCCAGGTGCGTATTAGAATTTGTTTGACAGAAAAAGTATAAAACAAATATTTGCTTACGTGAAGTTGATCCCAGAAACCTGGATCGATCCGATTATACAGAAAATTTGGAAGTTTTTCAGGAGCGGAATTACTCGCTCCTGAAAGTTGTGCTCGCGTTGCTTTTTTAATGGGTGATCTTTAGATCCTCGTTGGTGTTTGCAAAAAACGTGCTTGTGGAATATGTGAACAGGAATGGCGAAGGATACCCTGTCACCATCATGCCATAGTCAGTATTCCTCATGAATACACTGTTGATCGCATTCAGATTATACGCATGCGTGTTCACGTATGCGCCTGATGATTGATTGAGAAACGCCACCACATTGTTGAGAGTTGTGACACCATTCGACTCTAAAGTCAAACCGTTTTGCCCGTTCAAGAGGAGATAGACGTTTTTCAACAGGACTGTCTTTCCCGCAGTGTTCGCCAGAATGCGAATGCCATCCAATCTATTCTGGAAAGCATCCAATTTGGTAACAGAAACTGCGCCGTTCGTGTCGATCCGCAGCCCCTGCCAGCCGTTATTGATCACCGCGTTCTCACCGGAAAGGGTGACGTTAGCGATACCGTTCTGGTTATCAATATAGATGCCTTCTGTGCCATTGTCGCTAGCCTCCACATTGGATACCGTCACCGCTTTATCGCTCCAGCCGATCAGCCCGGCCAATGAATTTCCATTGAAGGTATTAGAGCCTGTCAAACTGACATTACCGCGCGCTGTATAGCCTAGGCCATTCACCCAATAGGAGTAATCTGCATAGGTGGGGTCAAGATCATTGATCGAGAAACGGTAGAACCCATCAGCACTCGCGCTCACATCCACGTAATAGAGACCGCCTTCCCCGCTGCCGGGTGTCCAATCAATTTGATAGTAATCATACTCCAGGTGGTTGAAAACAACCCCGCTCGTGATCGCATTACTATACTGGTCGAAGAGCGTCATGATCGGGTCCATTTCCCATTCGTTCAACAAACCAGATGCGCCCTGACCATCAGCTCTTAAGAAGATCGTGTACGCTTGGCCTTCCTCTGCCTCAAAATACCAGCGATCCGGGCCAAGGTTGCCGTTATAGTAATCCTGAATAGTGCCATCAACCCATGCTCCCCCGTGCGTGCGCGCATTTTTGCTTGCAGTCGCGTTAACCACTGTCAGATTGCCATAAGTTCCAACAGAAATGCCGGAATTCTGGTTTTCGTTGGCATTGACAGTGTTGAGTGTGATGCCGGGAGTGAAACCCGGGTAATTGTTATTCAGAAACAGACCGTAATCACCATTGTTTGAACCTTCCACATTTTTAAGCGTGATCGTGCCGTTAGAATACGCTTCCAATCCGAGATAGCCATTACCATTGAGGGTCGCGTTCGTCAGCGTGATATTGCCGCGTCCCAATCCGGAGAGCTCATTCTGCATGGATGCGCCGGAAGAGCCATTCCCATTGGCTGCCAGATTGGTGATAGTGATTGCGCCGCGGCTGTGGATATCCACCCCGCTGCCGCCCCAATCGGTCATGTTGCGGTTGAATTCAACGTTGGTGAGCGTGATGGATTTCGGCGTGAGTGCATCAGCATTTCGAAATATCGCTCCACCGCCAAAGTTATCATTGGCTTTCACATTTTTGACCGTGATCGTGTTATAGAACGACTGCACATCCATGCCGTGCAGTTGATTGAAACTAGCCACTGTATTCTCCAATACAACTGTATAGTCCGAATAGATGGCAAGACCAAACATGTCGTTCCACTGGCTTAGGTTGAGATAATTGGGGATCGTGGTGCTGACTTTTACTGCACCTGAATTCTTTTGAACAGGTATCCAGGTGTTGGTATCGACATCAACAAGTACTTCATAATCGAAACCATATACATACACACCATAACTCCCATTATCTACTGCCTTGAAGTTGTAGAGGTTGATGGGGCGGTCCGAATGGATCTCAATACCAGAAAGGCCATTACCTTCAAAAGAATTCGCCATGGCCGCGTTCTTCGCGCTTGTCAGCGTGACAGATGTAGGGCAGTAATAAGCCAGGATGTGTGAAACAGAGAATTCATCCACATACTCATACGGGAAGCCTTCGATCAGCAAACCTTCCTCATCATTAAAGGATGAGACGATCGTGCTGATACTTACTTTGCCCATTGAGATGATCTTGACGCCTTTTTCGTTATTGAGCTTTGATTGAATGCTGGTCAGTGTGACTGCGCCGGGCGTTTCGATATTGATCCCCGTTTTCCCGTTTGACACAGCCATCACATATTTCAGCGTGAAGGGGGAGTTGCTATCCGTCTGCAGATCCAAACCGTATCCTGCATTGCCTGACGAAGTGATATTTTCCAGCAACGCGCTACCGGATGTCATATTCAAAAACAAGCCGTCCAATCCATTGTTTTCAGTGATAATGTTTTTCAGCGTCGCGCCTTTAGCATAAACGTAAAGTCCTTGCGCTGCATTCCCTTTTGCCACCGCATTATTAATGGACACCGGTGCGTATTGACCAACAAAAAGGACGCCTTCAGCGCCATTGCCATTTGCGGCAACCTGATTTACAGTGCCACCTTTCGACCAAGCAAGCACTAAAATGCCTCGATTGAGATTATTATTCGCTGTTACCTTGGTCAGAGTAACCTTTCCGTTAGAATTTCTAATCCAAATTCCATCGGCATCGTTGTCATTGGATTCCACATTGATCAGGTCTACAGCTATCCCTGACACCGAATTACTCACCGACAGACTCAGATTGGTGCTTGCACCAAACGGCTGGCCAAGATTATTGCGACTGAATTCCGAATCGGTGATCTTGATAGCGCCTGTGCTTTGGATGACTGCGCCTGCCCAGTAATTATCATTCGATCGCACATTTTTCATCGTCACCGAACCCACATGGGGATCCCCCCAGTTTTCCCCCATGACCATGATCCCATTACTGCTTGGATTGGTTATATCCAGGTCTTCAAGCAGCAATGCACCCACAGAGTTGAATACGGATACACCGCCATTGATGGTGAAGCCGCTCAGCGTGAATCCATTGATATTGTCTTCGATGGTAATATCCCCATTAATAGTGGTAAACCCGGAGCCATCCACCCCGATCAAACCATTTAGCAGCGACATACTGTTGCCAATGACCACATTTTCGGTATAATCGCCTGCTTCCACATACAATTTGCGGTCAGTCGGCATCAGGCCTAACTCAGCTATTTTGTTGATGGCAAAGGTGATGTAATTGCTTGATACCTCAAAACACGTTCCAGCGCCAACAGAGGTTCCTTCATAGCAAGTTCCCCCAACTGGAATCACAGAATACCACTGCGTGCCGACCTTCCAGCGCGGATCACCCACGGCAATTTTATCCGCGCTCTCCTGGCTGGCCATATCCATTAGTTCGCCTCCCTCATCCACCAGCAGCACCTCGTCACTTTGCGGCGCTTCTTCAACCGCAGGCGCTTCGGATACGTCCTGCATCGGGTCGCTCAGTTCTTCAGCGGCAGGCGCTTCTTCATCCGCTGCTGGCAGTGCCGGTTCCTCTGCTATTTCGGGCGCAGTATCCTCGGCAGCAATTACCGCTTCAACAGGTACTCCTGCTTCTACAACTGGCGCGTCCTGCGCAGGAAGCTCATCATCAGCGAATACTGTGCCGCTGAAGATCAGCATGCTCACAAGAACGGCCAAACTGACAAAAAACAATTTTCTTTTCATCTCAAACACTCCTTATTAAGTTTTTAAAAAACCACGATCAAATACACGCACAAAACTCCCTAAAACAAAAATCTTTCCTTTAAATAAGAGAACCTCACTAAATCGAACAATTGAGGTTTTTGCTTTTCTTTCGTCTGATGTTGGATGTTTTTATTCTTGCCCCACTGACCTCCGCTTCATTGTTAATTTTAACACTAGTATATCAAAATCAAGCCACTTTACAATAGGCAAAACCGCCTGCCGTCAAAGCATTATTTCAAGCGGAAAGCAGATTACGGCTGGCGGGGTTCCACCAGTCATTCTGTCGAGAACGGGTAGTCAAAATGCAGAGTGGGCAGCGCATGGCGCCAGCTCCAAATGCGCAGGGGCAATTCCAACTGCTTGCCAAAATCGGGGCGCACGCAGATCAGCAGCGCTTCCTCATCCAGCCCGAAGGGTTGTAGCAGGTTGGCAACGGCGCGCAGGAGCAGCGTCTGGTAATAGTCCACATCGACCGCGGAAACGGACGGCGGTTGGGGTAAATCCCAGGCATGCACGCCATCCCCGCCGCGGATGAAGACCAGCTTAACACGCTGGCCGGGGCGCACGGATTTGCCAATTGCCTGCAGCTGCAGGGCCGCCTTCGCGCCCGGCGAGGGCACGCGGTAACCAGCCAACTCCTTACTGAGCTTTTTGCCTACCAGCAGTTCACGCAGCGGCACATGCCCCTGGCGCAGGTCCTGCAAGCGCCGGCGTAGGATGGCGATTGCCTGCGGCACGCGCTGCTGCAGGTCATCCGGACTGCTGGCATGCGCCAGGCAGCGCAGCATTTCACGCTGCACATCAGCCACATAGGGCGCAGAATCGCGCCGGCGCAGGTCGATCCCGCGCGCCTTGACACTGCCATCCTGAAAGACACCAAAATAGCGGTTGGGCACCGGCAGGCGGTCATCCACACGCGAAGGCAAAAAAGCCACCCAGCGGTAAACGCCATCCAGCGCAATCGGCAGCGAGGTACGCGAAGCGATCTCTTCCAGCAGGGGCTGGAAATGGTGCGGATCGCGACAGCCGTCTTTCTGCACCCACAGGCCATCCACATACATATGCAGGACGCGAAAGCCCATCTCCTCCGCTGCCTCCTTGGCGCGCAGCAGCGCCTCGCGCCCCCAGGTGGTGACGGCCTCATGCGCCTCGATACGCCCAAAACGGGCGTTCTTATAACCAAGGTAGCCAAAGCAGGTCACCAGCAGCCATTTATGGGCAGCAGAACGCGCCTTATCGATAGCACGGCGCGGATCCCAGGCAGGCAGGCTGAGCGCACGCTGTTTGAGAGCAATGCGCTTCTCCAGTAGTGGCTTGAGTGTGAGCGGCACCAGCCCGGGCGGATAGTCAGAACTACCCAACCGATCGGGGAAAGGCGTTTCGGGAGAGATATTGCTGTGCACCATAATGGAAGGATACATGGAGATAAAATCGATCATGCCCACGTCAAAATGCAGACCGGTGATGGGCTGGTAAACCAGCCCACCCTGGTCATACTGAATCAGGTCAAGGGCGGTCTTGGGGCGCTCGATTTGCTGCTTCTTCCACGGCACCAGGATATCACCCCGCAGGGCGGTGGTGATCTGCATTGAGGAAATGCCACTGCCGGGTGAAACGCGCGCCGCCTGTTGGATCGGCAGGGCGGTAATGCGGGCTGATTCCAGCGCGCCTTCCAGGTCGTAATCCTGCCACATCATCGCATTGCGGCAGTCAATGTGGCAGCGGCCATAGAGCAGCACCTGCTGTCCGCGATAGATGATCTGCCCGTAGGAAAAATAGCTGCCTTCTTTTTTCTGCAGCACACTGCGCCCCGGCTCGCGGTTGAGCGGGAGGGGGATGTTGTGTTTTTGGGAAAGTGAGAGCAGCAGCGGCAGCAGCCAGGTATCGCCGCTGCCGGTCAGTAACATATCAGGGTCATAGCGCCGCAGCAGTGCGCGCAGGTTGATCAACAGCGGACGTTCCGGCTGGAGCGAGAATCGGTATTCCTGTTTATCGTGAGTGGCAATCAGCGCGGTTGGCTCAGTGTGCGCGGGATCGTGGTCCGGCATGAGGGAGAGCACACGCAGAGGCGGGGGCAGCGGGTCAAGGTCCCAGGGCGAATCCAGCACGCGCATGTCTTCGATATTGCCGTCATCATCCGCGCAGACATAGCAGCGCGCGAGAGGGAAGGTTCCCCAGCAGGCGGCGTGGCGCAGGGTGATGTTGAGATCGGCATCATAGAAATCCAGGTCGGGAAAGCGTTTGGCAGCGCGCTGGAACAGGCGCGGCTGGTTGATCGGATCCTGCATCTGGATTCCCAGCAGGGTCAGCGGCTGGTCTTGAAACAGGTCGCGCCGCACCACGCGCGCGAGGGTTGGCTTTTCCGGCTGTGCGCGCAGCCACAGGCCGAGCTGATGCAGCGCTTCGTTATCCCCGGCTGCATAGAAGCTGAGCGGAAAATCCTGACGCAGGCGCAGGCGCGTGCCATCATCACTGACCAGCCACAACACCACGCCGCGCCGGTCATGCTCATACAGATCCAGCAGCCAGCCGGTATGGTCAGGCATCCGTGTCTCCGCGCAGATCAGCCACCTGCTGGCGCAGTTGCATAATCTCCTTATGCTGTTCCAGCAGCATGGAAAGCAAAAAGGTTTCCATCGGCAGGGCGTGGGAGGCAAAAGCCGCTGCTGAGAGATGTTTGCGGGCGGTGGCGAAGAGATCATCCAGCGCGATCTGGTCACTGCGGCGCAGGGCGCGACGGAAGCGTGAGAATGCTTCCTGTTCCTGGATGAACGCCTGGGTGATGGAAGGCAGGGTGCGTCCCATAGGTCACACCTCCTCTCCCCACAGTGTGGGTGTTTTGGGCACAGGCAGCGCTTCCAGCTGCCAGGCAGCATTGGAGGCGGATTGCAAGGCCTGCGCCAGCACGATCTTTTCTGCGCACAGCGGCGCGGGCGGTTTGGCGCTGACCACCACCGGCGCAAATTGGCTCAGGCGCTGCAGGTGCGGGATGCACTGCCCCAGTAGTCGCTGGCTCTCCTCCAGGCGAACATTGTCGTCATAGAAGGTAGCCAGCAGGTCGATCACCAGCACAGGCAGTCCATCCGCGGGGGTCTCGGTCAGCATGGCCAGCATCTGGTAGCAGGTGAAAGCGCGCGCAAGATGGATGCGCGCCAGCGCGCTGTTCAGGTCATGGGTGTGGCGGCGGGCGGCGCGCGCGACCGGATAGACATTGAAGCGGTTGCCGCCATCCAGCACGCGCAACCCGCCGCTAAGTGAAAGGCGGGCGGCCAGTTCGAGCATCAGCCGGCTGGCGGCGTGCGGGGCAGTCAGCACCATCAGACGGTTGGCAAGGGGTAATGTGAGTGTGTCCATGCGTTAATGATAGAACATGTTTTCTATTTAAGCATCCCCCATCCACCCCTGGAGAGCTTTTTAGATGGGTGAAAGAATGGTGAGCCAGTTGTTGGGGTAAAATAAAATATCAAGGCATAGATCCAAGGAAAACCAGAGTCCGCTAATAAATATTGAGCAGACTGCGCAGGACATTTTCCTGATACCAATTATTACAACTCATTAAAAAGAGAGTCCATATATTTGGAAATGAATCGCCGCCAGAATTTTTTTCTTATACAATTAAGTATCATGAAAATTGAGATAAATTGATGCCATTTGATACCGCTGTCACCACCGCAAAAGCATTGGATATGAATGACCCGCTGGCAGATTTCCGCAAGCGCTTCGTGATTGACGACCCGGACCTGATCTACCTGGACGGCAACTCACTCGGGCGCTTGCCGCAGGCAACCGCAGAGCTGATGCAGAATACGATCGAGAACGGCTGGGGCAGGCGTCTGATCCGCTCCTGGAATGAGGGCTGGATCGACCTGCCCAGTACACTGGGCGCAAACATCGCGCGGCTGGTCGGCGCACAGCCGGATGAGATCATCGTCAGCGGGGCTACCTCGATCAACCTGTTCAAGCTGGCAGCGGCCGCATTGCGTGCCCGGCCAGGCAGGGAACGCATTGTCAGTGATGTATTCAATTTCCCCTCGGACTTGTATATCCTGCAGGGTCTGATCGATTTCCTCGGCAAGCAGCATACACTACACCTGATCCCTTCCAGGGATGGGATTCACATTGATGATAACGCCATCGATGCGGCCATCGACGAAGATACAGCGCTGGTGACATTGTCGCATGTGGTTTTTAAGAGCGCTTTCATGTATGATATGGCATGGGTGACACAGCGCGCACATGACGCCGGCGCACTGGTGGTATGGGATCTCTCGCACGCCGCGGGCGCGGTGCCGGTGGATTTGAACGCGAGTAACGCAGACATGGCAGTGGGTTGTACGTATAAATACCTGAACGGAGGGCCAGGGTCGCCCGCCTTTCTGTATGTGCGCAAAGACCTGCAGGAAAAGCTGATGCAGCCAATGTGGGGCTGGCTGGGATCGGATAAACCATTTGATTTCGCGCTGGACTATACCCCTGCAGCGGACATCTCCCGCTTCAAGGTGGGAACGCCGCCCGTGCTCTCAATGACGGCCATCCAGGCAGGGGTGGAATTGCTGTTGCAAGCCGGGATGGAGAGATTGCGCGAGAAGAGTGTATCGCAAACAGAGTATTTGATCGATCTCTTTGACCAATGGCTTGCCCCGCTGGAATTCACACTTGGCTCCCCGCGCACTGCAACGCAGCGCGGATCGCATATCTCCCTGCGCCACCCGCAGGCTTACCGCATCACGCGCGCATTGATCGAATCTCCTGCGCCGGCGGTACGGGTCATTCCGGATTTTCGCGCACCGGATAACATTCGCTTCGGGATCACGCCATTGTATACTTCATATATGGACATATTCCGCGCGATGGAACGCCTGCGCGAGATCACTGCGAAAAAAATATATGAAAAATATTCTACAGAAAAGCCGAAAGTAACCTGAAATGAAAAGCTACTACCTGCCCATTTCTTACGACAAATCAATCCTGCCCATCATCCGCGCGCGCCATTCAGTGCGCACTTACCAGCCCTTCCCTGTTCCTGAAAAGGATAAAACGGTCCTGCTGGACACCATGCAAACCGTCAGCGGTGATGGCCAGCGCTTTGCCTGGTTCGAACGCCCACCCGGCGATACACTCGTCGAACGGCTTGGCACCTATGGCGTGATCAAAGGCGCTCACACCTTCCTGGTCGGCGTGCTTCCCAAGGGGGCCAAGGATAATCAAGATACAGCTATCACCTTCGGTTGGCGCTTCGAGCAGGTGATCCTGAAAGCCACTGAATTGGGACTGGGTACATGCTGGTTGGGCGGCACCTTCAATCCGCGCACCTTTGCGAAAGATATCAGCCTGCAGGCTGATGAACAGATCGTGATGGTCTCGCCAGTCGGATTTGCCGCCGACAGCAAGCACTTCATCGATGAAGTCACCACTCAGGTAGCAGACAGCAGCTCGCGTCTGCCGTGGGATTCGATCTTTTTCACCCGCTATCTGGAACAGCCCCTGAGCGAAGCGGAAGCGGGCGTATACGCGGAGCCATTGGAGATGGTTCGGCTGGCTCCCTCCGCTGTCAACACACAGCCCTGGCGGGTGATACGCGACATGCGCGGATTTCATTTTTACGGTATGGATATCCGGTATTACGGCATCAGACGCATCGATTTCCTGCGCAATAATGATATGGGCATCGCGTTGTCACATTTCGCCCTTGCCTGCCGCGAATTGGAATTGAATGGTGAGTGGAAAGAGCAGAACGCTATGACGGCATACGAAAACCTGACCTACTTCGCAAGCTGGATTCCTGAATAAAGCGGACAGAACAATATGGATATCAACATGATCATCCAGGAATTGGAAAAAGGGCTGTCAGTCATTTCCGCCCTGGTAGGTGGTCTGACAACTGAAGAAGCGCGCATCAAGCCGGATGCGGACAATTGGTCCGCGTTAGAGGTGATCTGCCATCTGGTAGATGAGGAGCGAGAGGATTTCCGCATGCACATTACACAGACCTTATCCGACCCGCAACCACAATGGCATGCCATTGATCCGGAAGGATGGGTATCAGACAGGCATTATCAAACGAAATCCTGGGAAGATCAAGTATCAGAATTCAAGGCCGAGCGGCGAAAGACATTGCGCTGGCTGAGTAGCCAGAAGAGCAAAGATTGGATTATACAAATTGAAGCACCGTTTGGCAGGATTTCCGCGGGAGACTTACTGGCAGCTTGGGTAATGCATGACAACCTGCACATCCGCCAGCTGATTGAACTTCGGCATACGCTGATTCAAATGAAAAGCGCACCCTTTATCACCCGGTACGCCGGAGAATGGTAAACAACCGACCGATTTTTTCGGAACTATTGTTTATACTTTTATTGTCATCACATTCTCCTTTTCATTATTTGAAACCAGAAAAGAAAAAAAGCTTGCCTGATCAGACAAATCTCAAAAGCGTATTAGATTACAGATTGTATTTATTTTTAATATTTTCATCGTATCGTGTTTATATGCCGCTTTTATCTGGAATTTTTAAGAGGCCTTTCTCTTCTTATTTGCTGCTCTGTTTATGATATTGTTGGATCGACTGGGCAAGTGCATCTTCCAGTTTATTCAACGCTGCTTCTTCATTAATTCCCGCCGAAATCGACCATTCCTTAATGAATTGTGCTTTCAGCTTATCATATATACGGTTCTCATTGATATGCAGGCTCTTTTCCATATTTCGTCCGTGCAGGTCCCTGATCAACATCGCGTTGGATTTCAAGGAACATTTTGCGAGTTCTTCATTCACATATTTCAACCGTGAGCGGAAATTGTTCGCCAGCTTTTTTGGTTTCTTGCGAATCAACGTCAACGCGCTCTGAAATGTTGACGGCGCGCGCACCCTGCGGATGCGTTCCGTATTAGGATCATTGGCTGGAATCCAATAGGTCAATTTATCAGTTTTGACCGTGTAGAACAACATTTTACGGCCATCAATTAACTTGGTTGCAATCCCTTTGATGGTACCAACACCATGAGCAGCATGTACGATCTTATTATTTTCTTTGAGTTCCATTATGTCCTTTCCCAGCATTTCACACTTAGATTGCTGACTTCACGCATTTTAACTATTTCTCCGATCCGACAAAAAATGGATCCCGACGCTGTATCAATTCCAGGTAATGGGCACGATCTTTCTTCGTTTTTGCTTGCTCGAATTGTTTTTTTAGATTGCCAATTCTTTTTTTTCGCTGTCTGCGACGTTTGATCACCCGTTTTCTTTCAGTAGCCATGACTCCTCTATTTTTTATTCTTATCCATATATGGCGCCAGGCGTTTGATAGTCTTTTGGTTTTTTTGCTCTGCGACTGGGACCATCTCATTCGCTGCGCGTTTTGCGCGTTTTGATTTCCTGCGTTTTAAGTGCCCCTGGCTGCCTTTTGTTCTGACGATTTTCCCGCTTCCAGTCATCTTGAAGCGCTTGGAAGTCGCTTTATGAGTTTTCATTTTGTATTTCGCAGGTTTCTTGTTTTTGCCTTTTTTCTTGCTCTTTTTTCCCATGATTCAACTATTTCTCCTTGCTTTTTATTGCACTGGCCTTAAGGACATCTTCCAATTCTCTCTTTAATGCACTTTTTTTCCTGCCTGAAGCTAAAGACCATTCATAGATGAATTGTTTTTTCAACTTGGTTAGCCAGTTTTCATTTTCAAAAGATAATTTGTTGGAAATTCTCCTGGCATGCAGATCACGAATCAGTTGTGCCTGATGCATCAAAGAACCCGTTTCTATACTTTCCAGGATCTGTTTCTTTCTGCTTCTGTATTGTTTCGGTAAAGGCTGCGGAGCTTCTTTCATCACTTGCAGCATGGCAGCTATTTCTTTCTTAGAAGCTAGCGGGCGAATATAGCTTGCTTTACTCTTTTCTTTTGAAATCCAATATTTTCCATCTTTCAATTTAACGGTAAAAAATGTTTGTGCCCTCCCTGATAATTTCATTTTTTGTTGATCGATGATTTCGCCAATACCATAAAAGGCATGGACAATCCAATCCCCAATATGAAATTTTGTGTTTCCTGCATGCATCTTTATCTCTCTCTGTTCAAACAACCTCATTAATATACTGCGACAGATTACTGCTATTTAGCAGGAAGTCTGAGCGCGGGATTTTATATAATTTCACATCTTTTGTATTAATAATTACATTTTGAATATATTGCAATTCAACTTCCCCCTGGTCTAAATGGTTCTATGGTACAACTAAAAAGTTGATCCCCTATTGCTTATACCCTTGTCAATAATAAATTCGTTCGACTGGTTAAGGTATGCTTATTATATCATATTAGTATTGCTGATATTGTGAATTAATGGTTGAGATATAATTACTCGTTATCGCTTCTTTACGGAGATAGGTATGGATATATTTGAATTCGCTACCAAATTAATGGCAATGGATGACGAAACCTGGATGTCCCACGCCAATCCAATCAGCGGATGGACACGCATATTATCATTTCCGCTAGTCTTGCTGGCTTTTTGGAGCAGGAAATGGATTGGGTGGTGGTCCATAATTCCAGTCGTAATTATCAGTCTTTGGGCATATTTGAACCCGCGCATCTTTCACAAACCTCTCTCTACGAAAAGTTGGGCGAGTAAAGGAGTGTTGGGAGAGAGGGCGTTTACGCAAGAAAGGAAAAAAAACAGCAATATCCTTCCTCCTCATCACGTCAAAGCAGCAAATATCACATCTCTGATCGCTGGTATCGGATCAATTATCCTGATTTATGGGTTGATCGTTTTACAGATTTGGCCAACCTTGTTGGGTGCTTCGATCGCTTTCCTTGGAAAGATGTGGTACGTCGATCGAATGGTCTGGCTATTCGAAGATATAAAGAATGAGGAACCATTTAAAAGCTGGTTATTCTAATATAAAGTGAACCGCGAAAATCGCGGTTCATGATAGTTTTCTTAATTATTCCGCAATGCTATAGCCATATTCCTTGAGCACCCATTTCGGAAATTCAAAACGGGCTGTCTTCTGCGGATCGACCACCTGGCATACTTTCAGGTCGCCCACCAGGCTCATCAGTAAACCTGCGTCATTGACAGAAAGCGACGCATATTGGGTCAGGAAGGTTGCCATATTGTGGGTCGCATCCGTGCCGGCCTGGTCTAGCGTGGAAGCGGAAGCGACGGCCGCAACTTTGTCTGGTGTCTCGATGAATGGAGTTGGCAGGCCCTTCAATGCAGGCACGACCTGCGCGCGCAGGCGCACCTCGCCAGGAGATTCCGCGCCGCAGATGACGATCTCCCCATCACCCATCACAGCGTGAAAGTCCCCACAGCCGAATAATGCGCCGGGAACGCTGGCGGTGAAATATACACTAACCCCTTCGCTGATCATCGTGCAGTCCATGTTGCCGCCATGTGCAGCCGGTTCACCATTGGGAACCTTGCCCTCAGCCGGTGCAACGCCGATCACGCCGATCATTGGCGACATCGGGATGGCAATCTTATCGCGGAAAATGACTTTGTCATTCTCATATCGCAGGACAGCTGTTTCCATCTTCGTGATGATATCGCCCAGCACCCCTTCATCCGGCACGGTCACCATCGTTGCTTGATTGACGACCTTTAACTTAAGAATATCCACGCGCACAACATCCCCGGGTTCAACGCCTTCGATATAGACTGGCCCAGTCGCTGGATTGACCCGATCCCAATCAAGCACATCCAGCAAATCATCCTCGGTTTTAAGCTGGCCGGTGAAACAATCATGTGTTTCCAGTGTAAACTCTTCGCCCTGGTTAACATTCAGGGCCGGTTCAAGGTCCGGTGCGAATGCGTAAAATACTTGATCGCGGGTTAGTTTTTTCATCATCATTTTCTCCTTATCCAAGCCTTCAGCGGCAATTTTAATTAATCAAGTTTAGCAGATTTTTTAATGTTTATTACAACAGCGCTTTTATTTTCTTATATTGCATTAAGGTTTTAGCGTTGAAAAATTCCATACAATGAATATATGAAAAACTCATCAAATTGGATATTTGGAATTGTATTCACAGGAATTTTCATCCTTTCTGCTTGTTCTCCCGGTGTTCCGCAGATAACCTCCACCCTCGAACAACCTGCAGTGACAAATGAACCAATCACGTCTCCGTTATCCCCCGTCGATGCGGTTGAGAACACAGAAGAACCTGTCGCCAGCAGCTGGGGGTTAGAGGTGGTCGCGCAGGGGTTGGAAATTCCATGGGGTATTGTGTTCCCCTCAGAAAATAGAATCCTTGTTTCTGAGCGAACTGGTGCTATCCGCGAGATCGTAGACGGTATTCTATCTCCCAATCCTGTCTATGTCTTTGAAGAGGTACGCGCAAGGGATGAAGCGGGGCTGATGGCCCTTACGCTGCATCCGGATTATATAAACAATGGCTTTATTTATGCTTGCTACACGGCCTCTGGCAGCGGTGCAAATATCATCACGCGGGTCTCGCGCCTGGCAGACGAAGGAGATCTACTCACATTTGATCGGGTCATCCTGGATAATATGCCGGCGGCGCGTTTCCACGCCGGCTGCCGCGTTCAGTTCGGACCCGATGGCATGTTGTATATCAGCACCGGCGATGCGCTCAACACAGCCTTGCCTCAAAATCCAGATTCGCTCGCCGGCAAGATCCTGCGCCTAACCGCGGAGGGTGATATCCCTGCAGATAATCCCTTGCCCAGCTCACCCGTTTACTCGCTTGGCCATCGCAATCCGCAGGGTTTGGCATGGGATATCGAGAACGACCGCATGTACGCCACCGAACACGGGCCTTCAACATTTGATGGCCCACCCGGCGGTGACGAGATCAATCTGATCGTCCCCGGCGGAAACTATGGCTGGCCGCTTGGCTCACACGATGATGTGCCACAAGGAACGATCGGCCCGCTGATCCAATTCACACCGGCGGAAGCGCCCGCATCCGCATTATTCTACGATAATGACGCTCTGCCCTTTTTCAAAGGAAGTCTATTTTTCGGCGCGCTACGCGGCGAAGGGCTTATGCGGGTAACATTCATTGAGAATGAGGATGGAGAATTAAGTGTCGCGCAAGCAGAAAAGATCATCGACGATGTCGGGCGTGTGCGCGATGTATCCATTGGTCCAGATGGAAGCATCTACTTCAGCACCAGCAACCGCGATGGGCGTGGAAATGTGCGCGACGGCGATGATCAGATCTATCGGATTTTTCCGGTTTACAACTAATAATAAAGAAAAGAACAATTTGTATAATAGACATCAGTAAAACCAAAAAAGGAGAACAAATGAATATACTGGCATTATTACTCGTAGGGTTAATCGCTGGATTTTTAGCGGACAAAATCGTAAAAAACACCTATGGCTGGATTGGAGATATGCTAATCGGCGTGGCAGGATCCTTCATCGGGGGATGGGTCTTCAACCTGCTCGGGTTGGGAATTGGCGGGCTGATCGGCGAGATCATCGCGGCATTTGTAGGCGCGGTCATCTTGCTCACAGTTCTCAATTATTTTAAACGTCGATAATAAAAACAACATAGAATTTGATCATCGAAGGAAAGATGGAGGTTTTACCATCCATCTTTTATATTTACGCGATTACAGACTGGTATAATCCTTTTTCGTCCGCAATCATCCGCAATACGCAAAATGTCCCAATCAGGAGGAAACGATGAACCATCATACATTAACCCATAAAGCAGCCGGGCTTTTAGATCATTTCTGCACAATAATTTCCACACGCACAGTGGGCACGCAGGGCAACCGTGATGCAACCGCTTATTTCCAGCAGCAGATTATGCCCTTCGGTTTTGAGATTGAACGGCAGGGTTTCACGTGCATTGATTCGCAGCGCGGAATTTCCACCCTATATATTAATAATGAGAATTACGAACTTTTTACCAGCCCGCTCACACTGGCCTGCGATTGTGAAGCAGAACTTGTGACTGCTGAAGATATTAAAGAATTGGAAGGCGCGCAATGTAAAGGCAAGATCTTGCTTCTGCATGGAGAGATAGCTAAAGAACAATTAATGCCAAAGGGATTTGAATTCTATAACCCTGAGGAACATAAAGCGCTGGTCCGCCTGCTGGAACAAAAGCAACCAGCAGCGATTCTCACAGCAACCGCGAAGAATCCTGATCTGGCAGGCGCTGTCTACCCCTTCCCAATGATTGTGGATGGCGACTTCGATATCCCATCTGCTTATTTGAAAGATATTGAAGGAGAAAAACTTGTTTTGCACAGCGGACAGATTGCATCCCTCAAGATCGAGGCGGAACGTGTGCCAGCAACCGGCGAGAACGTCATCGCCAGGAAAGGCGACCAGCAGCAAAAAATTGTCGTGTGCGCGCATATTGACACCAAAGAGGATACACCCGGCGCACTGGATAACGCCAGCGGTGTCGTGATTCTGCTCCTGCTGGCGGAATTACTTTCAGAATACAATGGAAAACTCGGGATTGAACTGGTGGCGATCAATGGGGAGGAGTATTACAACACCCCCGGTCAAATCACATATTTAAAACAATTCAGGGATGATTTCTCAGCCATCCAGCTGGCAATCAACCTGGATATGATCGGTTACATCAACGGCCGCAGCGCATTCTCATTTTATGGTGTCGATGACCACATCATGGAGATAATCCGTGCTGTATACGCAGATTATGATGGATTCTTCGAAGGCCCGTCCTGGTATCAGAGCGACCATGGTATCTTCATGGCAAAGGGAATTCCTGCCATGGCTGTGACAGACGAGAATCTGGTGCAATTGATGACAGAGATCACGCACACGGAAAAAGATGTTCCGGGCATCGTTGATTTCCGAAAAATAGTTGAAAATGCGCTATTTTTAGAAAAAGTATCTAAAGAATTAGAACAATACTACTCCAAAACCAAACGCATACTTCAAATTTTTCCTTAGTATGAGTTATTCCTGCGGATACACCCGCCAGCCCAGGTTATCCCTTTCTGAGATCTCAGCCAGCTTCTCCTGCGGCACATTCACCAGGATAGTATTGCCCTCTGCCAGCAGGTCACCGGTTTGCTTATCAAAGATCCCCGCCCAGCCTTCCGCGCTGCGTCCTTTATCTTTGACTGCTTTTCCGACAATGCGCAACGGTTTTCCAATCGGCACAATCTTGCGGTATGTCACTTCCAGCCTGGCAGTGAACATGAAACGCGGATCTTCTTCCATCGGGCCAAAGGCACGGCCGCTGGTTTCATCGAGAATGGAGGCAATGATGCCCCCATGCAGCACACCCGGATATCCCTCAAAATGCGTCGGCGCGGTGTATTCCGCTTCCACCACACCAGGTTCCACCAGGAAAAATTTCATTTTCAGCCCAACCGGATTTTCCACTCCGCAGATAAAACAGTTGCGTGAATTGGGCAGCAATGTCCCTTTTTCCATTCAGCACCTCCTCAAGAACGATGATGGAAAATCATAACATGTCTATTTTCTTTATTGGATTGAGGAAAATATTTAAACTAAGGAGATCACTTTGCTGCCATGTGTTCATCGGGGAGCCATGGACTGAGGTCCCAATCCGCCAGCAGGCGGCGCAGCTCACGGCGTGAGGCGATATTGAATTTGCGCAAGATATGGCGCACGTGCGTCTTGATTGTCTCCGGCGAAAGCACCAGCCGCGCGGCAATCTGGCGCCCGGTCAACCCCTCGCACACCAGCGCAGTCACCTGGCGCTCACGCGTGGAGAGCGATTCCCAGCTGCGATGGGAATGATCCAGCCGGCGCCGATCGCTAACGGCTTGCTCCAGCAGAACAAGGATCATTTCGTCCGGCGGATATCCTTCACGCACGGACAGGTTTTGCACAGAGCGCAGCAGATCATCCGCCTGCGCCTGTTCGAGGGTGTTTTGCAAATGTTGCCAGAGTGTCATAACGTTATTATATAGAATATATGTTCTATTGTCAAGCAAGCGAACACGGTTCTAACGGAAATCTATTGGACCATAGAATAGCAAGTACTGCTCTATCCGTTCCTGTTCAGTACTCGAATATCTCCCGTGATGCTTTTCCTATTCTTTCCAGAGCGGATAAAACCATTGGTTGGGATTCGCGCTATTGGCATACCAGCCCCAGACATAGCGCGGCTGATAGACGCGCTGTTCGAGATTATGAAGCAGTATGGCAGGCGCAAAGGCGTGGTATTTTGGATTAAATACCTCTTTGTAGAACTGGTCGCGTTCTTGCGGGTCGACGATCTGCACACCTTGCATACCAATCTCACAGAAATCCCGCCGGTCATGCTCCGGAAAACCTTGTTTGAGGGGATAGTAGCTGCAGGTGAAGGCAGACAGCCAATTGTGGGTGTCATTATAATCACTCAACCAATCGATCGCGAACACAGGGGCTTTCATTGCGCTGATCGTGCGCTCATAATCAGCCCGTGGCAGCCCGACCACTTCAACGATGAATTGCTCACCGAGGCGCTGAAATCCATCCTGCATGGTCTCCGCCATTGCCTGGCGCTCTGCATTGCCACTGTTATAGACCATCGCCAAGCGAAAGCCAACCTCTGCCAGAGGCACTGTTTCGCAGGCATCTGCATTTTCGCGCGCCTGCACCGCAGCAGCTTCAAGGTCAGCCAGTGTGATGGATGGATCCTCTTCCGTATAGGCAAGCACGGCCGCGGATGCCCGTTCAGATTGCCGCTGCAAATAAGTACAGGTTGTCCAATACGAAGCGGAAAGCTCCGCCTGGCATTTATTCAGGTCAAAAGTGTAATGGGGTGCATTGGCATCATAACCGGACATGCCGGGAAGCATCAAGGTCATAGCGCGCTCTCCCTCGCCCAGATGCACAGTTTCCAGATAATGGTCATAGTCAAAACAATAAGAAAACGCCCGGCGCACATGCACATCCTGAAAAAAGTCCGGCGGGATTCCGTTGCCATCCAACGTTCCGGAACCAATAAATGGATTATCTTCTTCGGTGTTGATCGAGAACTGGAAACCAATATCTGTGCGCGAATTGAGTGCCGGGATATCCACTATCCTGCGTAAAGGCGCATTTTCCGAGATAACCACTGGCGGGAGACCTTCCATCCATTCCCGATAGGTATAATCCGCCCCCACCAGCGCGTCCAGCGCAGGCCAGTCTCCAGGAGCATCATCGATCACATTATCCGCGTCGCCGCTGGCTGCCATGGCCAGGCGCATGTCTGGATCCGCCACATATTGGAAGATCACGTTTTCCAGCGATGCCGGTCCGGTTGGCATGTTCTCCCACAGAGGTTCGTCTACCCAGTAGTACGGATTAGATAGGAGGATGATGTTCTCATCCGGGTTCCACTCCGCAAACATGAACGGGCCGGTACCCATGCTTTGAACGCCAAGCGGGGTGGCATTGAACTCCTCAGCTGTCCATCCATAATATGGCGTCCAATTTGCACAATCCCCATCCCAGCCTCCATTTTCACGGACCCAGGTTTTGCTCTGGATCCCGCCCCAGCTGCCGCCTGCCAGGGTGTTTAAGAATGGCGCCCAGGGCTGAGCCAGATAAAATGTGACAGTTCCCTTTAACGCATCCGCCGTGATGCGTGTTTTCAGATCCTCGCATACCGCTTCAAGCACAACGGGGTCGGTGTTATCCGATAACGCATCCCGTTCGTTATAAAACGCCCCTTTTGCCAGGTCGCGTATTGATTGGATATTTGCCAGATCAGCACCCTGTGCCGCTGCCGCAGCGATCTCTGTGATATCTGTCAGCCCAGCACCATAGATCGGTTCCAGCAGCATCCATTGGGGAGAATTTGTTCCACCTGCCAGAATATTGCGAATGAAAGTGAATGCCACATCATCTACGGTAAGCGGGGTGCCATCATGAAAGACAACACCTTCCCGGAGTTTGAATTTGTAAACCATGCCATCAGATGAGATACCGCCATTTTCCCGTGTAGGCACTTCGACAGCAAGCATCGGGACCATGTCAACACTCGAATCCTGTTGATAGAATATGAGCGTATCAAGTGTGTTTTGAAGGATTGCGCCTGCGGCCGAATCATACGATAACGAGGGATCCAGTGTTTCCGGCTCTGCTACGGTCATCTCAACCCACACATCAGGATCTTTTGGTGCAATTCCCGGAAAAACCGGCTTTGGGCCACAACCAGCGATGATGACCACAGAAAGAATAATGAGTGCGATGAACCTTACTTTATGCATGCTTTAATCTGGCTTTCGTTTTAGAGAAATAAATAATATGAAGATCACTTAATTTTCTGTATTAATGACCCTTTGGATATCGGGAAAGAATTGATGCAATGTCCCTTCCACCCATCCACGCAAAGTAGATGTCTGCAGCGGGCATTTTTCACACGCGCCGCCCATGCGCACGGTCAGGGTATCGTCTTTAAGCGAAACGAACTCCACCCGGCCGCCGTGATACTGGGCGATATACGCATCCAGCTGGTCGATCAAACCGCGCACCATTTCCTCTTGAGAAGCGTTATGTTTGTGGTTGAAATCTGATAAATTCATAGCCTTTTCCTTTTAGACATTATTTTACATTGTGATTTTCATTCCCAGAATGGGCAATCTGGCGCATGAACTCTGGCGCATTCAGCCGCCTTTCAACAATCCTGGAAAGATAATCGCCCATGACCGACAAAATCTCCTGACGCACTACCTGCGGCACATCGATTCCCATTAGAGCAGAAAAGTCATTGCGCTGGAAGTGGCGCAGATACCGCAATGCATCCATTGATATCCTGCGCATATGCTGGTAGAGCCCTCCGCAACGCGGGCAAACAACACCGCCCTGTTCAGCAGCGAAAAATTGGTCCTGGGCGGTGATCGCTCTCCCGCACCCCACACAATCAGTCAGGTCTGGACGAAAACCAGCATGGTCGAGAATGCACAGCTCAAAAAACAGCGTTGGGGCAAAAGTGTCAGCGCTTGCGTCAATGCGGTCCAGTGTATCGATGATCAAATTGAAGAGCTGCGGAGATGGCTCTTCCTCCACTGTAAATCGCTCTGCCAATTCCACAACGTATGCCGCTCTGCCAGTTTTTTCAAGCGATTCAGGTATGGAAACATATTGTTTGATACCATCCGCCTGGGTCAAGATCCAGAACGTTTTTCCTTTTGCCAGCACCACCCTGGAGTGCATGAATGGTTCCAGATAAGCCGCTTTACGCGAGCCCATTTTTCGCACGCCTTTGGCCATCCCCCTGATCTTGCCCACCTCCCGCGAAAACAGGGTGACCAGCCGGTCTGCTTCCCCAAAATCTTTATGGGAAATAATGACCGCTTCGACCGTTCGGATGTGTTCAGCGGGTTTCATGCCATATTCTCAGGTTACCCATCCAGGCTCTTAGATGTAAACATCCCCGGCAGCAGATCAGATAGTTTAATCTCAGCAGTAATTTTTCCGCTCTCATCCGCTACGATTACGAGCATATCCGGGCCAAATTCCGCCATCACCTGCCGGCATGACCCGCAAGGCATGCCGCCATCCCTGGTGACAACCGCAATGGCTTGAAATTCGCGTTCACCATTGGAAACCGCTTTAAAGATTGCGGTTCGCTCTGCGCAAACCGTAACAGGGAAAGCGGCATTCTCGATATTAACACCATCATAAATTCGACCGGAGTCGGTCAGCACAGCCGCTCCGACCTGGTAATTTGAATATGGAACATACGCCCACTTGCGCACATCGCTGGCGATCTTAACCAGATCGACCTTTTGTTCCTGCTTGAGTTTAGTCATTTTGCTCCTTATTCTTTTTCGAAGATAACTCTTTCGCCGGCACGCCGACCACAACCGCATCATCCGGCACATCATGGGTCACAACCGCCCCCGCTCCGGTTTTGGCGTTTTTGCCGATCTTGACCGGCGCGACCAGCATGGTATCGCTGCCGATAAATGCGTTCTCCCCGATTTCTGTGTGATATTTACCATCACCATCAAAATTGCAGGTGATCGTCCCTGCCCCGATATTGACGTTTTTACCAATGTGCGCATCGCCGATATAGGAGAAATGTCCCATCTTTACCCCCGGCGCGAGATAGGAATTTTTGATCTCCCCAAAGTTACCCATATGGACATGGTCATCCAAATGCGCGCCGCGGCGCAGATGCCCAAACGGTCCCATATCAACATCATTCTCCAAACGGGCGCTCTCCAGCAGGGCATACAGTACTTTACAACGGTCTCCGATCGTCGTATCCTCCAGGATAACTGATGGCCCCAGCTGGCAGCCCTCCCCTACCACGCTTTTCCCGCGCAGATACACCTCAGGGTAGAGCACCGTGTCACAACCCAGGGTAACCGTATCATCGATGAATACTTTATCCGGATCAACCATCGTGACCCCTTCCAGCATCCATCTGCGGTTGATGCGTTGCTGGATGACCTTCGTCGCTTCCGCCAGGTGGATGCGGTTATTGATGCCAATCGACTCCTGATGGTCTTTGATCTCAATCGATCCGATGCGCTGATCTTCTTTTGCGGCGATCGCGATCAGGTCTGTGAGATAGTATTCACCAACAGCGGATTTCTCGACCCGGTCGAGCGCGTCCCATAGCCACTCCGCATCAAAACAATAAGGATTGGAATTCAGTTCTTTGATATTAAGCTGCTCGGGTGTGGCCGCCTTTTCTTCCACAATGCCCATTATGCGCCCCTTTCCATCACGCACAATGCGGCCGAAACCGCGCGGTTCATCTGACACCACGGTCGATATCGTCACGCGGTTGCCTTCGTGCTGATGGGTCCGCACCAACAGCTGGTATGTCTCAGCAGTGATCAGTGGAAAATCTGAATTAGCCACCAAAACGATATCCGATTTTCCCCGAAGCACCTCTCGCGCCTGCATAACCGCGTGCGCAGTGCCAAGCTGGGGTTCCTGCAGTACGTAACGCGCCTGATCACCAAGCGTATCCATTACCAGATCCGCTCTGTTTCCAACCACCACCAGCGGCGAATCCGTACAAATGTTACGCACCGCATCGAAAATATACTCGACCATCGGCTTTCCCAGTAAATGGTGCAGCACTTTTGGTAGTGCTGATTTCATACGGGTACCCATTCCAGCGGCGAGGATCACTACTTCAATTTTGGGATTTTTCATTTTCATCGTCTCAATCTACCTTATCGTGTTCAGTATGTTGATTGTATATATCGACTCAGGGAATAGAAATTATAAACGATGATGAACAAGTCTTGAGAGTGTAAAATGGGCATAGAGCGAACATCAATGGATCTAAAAAACACACTGGTAATAGCATGCGCAACGGTCATGGAAGAGATGCGCCCTTTCATGCCTGACGGTTTGGACCATCACGTTTTTGAATTCGGGTTGCACATCACCCCAAAAAAACTACGCATCGCACTTCAACAAAAGATCAACGATGCCAGCAGAAAATATGAGACCATCATTCTCGGCTATGGCCTGTGCTCATTGGCGATCACCGGTATTTACGCGCCACACAGCCGGCTGGTGGTACCACGCGTGGATGATTGCATCGCTATTTTCCTGGGGTCGCGGGCAGCATATCAGGCGCAGTTCAGCCAGCAGCCAGGCACTTACTACCTGACCAGGGGTTGGATCGAAGTAGGTGACACACCATTCAGTGAATATCAACGCAATTTAGCGCGTTATGGCAAAGAAAACGCGGATCTGGTCTATACCACGATGATGGCACATTACACACGGTTGGCGCTGATCCTCACCAGCGGAAGCGGGATGGAGCCCTATCGCTTATTCGCCCAAGAAACTGCTGCACAGTTTGGTTTACTTTATGAAGAGATCCAGGGATCCGACGCTTTAGTCCGTAAATTATTGCTTGGCCCCTGGGATGAAGAAATCCTGGTTGCTGAAGCTGGCACGCCGATATCCATCGATCCCTTTATTCCATCCGAATAAAGAAGAATGCGCCAGCAAACTTAGCCATGCGTACGCCATTGCCCATGCGGTTTGATAATGGTAATCGTACGTTTGGCGGTAGGATGGATATCCACCTGGCCGCTGCCTTTACAGGCCGGGCATAACACATACCGCGGCTGACTGTCACCAAAGTGGATCTTATTCTCCGGGATACTTCCCTTCTGATTGCATAATGGACAGGCTGGCATAATCACTCCTGATTTAGGACTTTAGTTCTATCCCCAATCGTAATCGATTTAAATCTGCATAAAGGGTGATTCAAGCGGTAACTTGTTTGATCTAAAGTGATCGGGGTGATTTACGAACCCAGCCAATGAAGGTATGAACAAGCTCTCGCGAGAATGTAAAATGTGTTTTACAAAATACTTACAAAGTATTATGGATAAAGTTACTATAATATATCCACATTAAAACCGGATGTAAATTATGAATAAACTTAAATACCTGAGTTTGGTCAGCTTGATTTTGATCGCAGCCTGCGCGCCGATATCAACATCGGCTATGAGTGAAGAAGAAAGCATAGCTGAAAACCCGCTAGAAGTAGAAGAGGTTCCAGATGCGATTGAGCAAGTCCCAGTTATTGACTCTGTCAATCCCCTATCTATAGAAGCGCTGTCAGAGAAGGAATATGGCCTGGGCGAACTGCGGGTCGAATACACCTGGGAAAATAAACCGGAATTCACACGCTACTACATCACCTACGACAGCGATGATCTCAATATCCACGGCTTTGTGAATATCCCGGTCGGCGAAGGCCCTTTCCCGGTGGTGATCGCCCTGCATGGATATATCCCTCCCAGTGAATACGAAACACTTGATTATTCAACCCGGTACGCTGACTCGATCGCGCGCAAAGGGTATATAGTATTGCACCCCAACATGCGCAACTTCCCGCCCTCCGATTCCGCACCGCGCAGAGGCGATTACCATAGCGGATTTACAACTGATGTGATGAATCTGTTGGAGTATGTCCGCCAGGAAGCTGGACAAGAAGGCAGCATCTTCAAGAACGCGGATCTTTCAAGTATGGGTATCTGGGGCCACAGCCTGGGCGGCAGCGTTGCCTTGCGCGTGGCATCGATTGTGCCAGAGATCGACGCAATAGTATTGTATGCAGCGGTCACACAACGCTACTCCAATGCGTCTGCCGGTTTCACAGTGTATGACTTTGAGAACACTGATGCAGCTTTTCAGGTGCACCACGGCACCGCAGACCCGACCGTGAGAGTTTCTGATTCCACGCGCTTCTGCGCCCAGCTGGATAACGCCGGGAAAGACCATGAATGCTTCTTTTATGAAGAAGCTCCGCATACATTCTTACGCCAGGGGCAGGACGACCCGCTCTTCATCCAGCGCGTGGTGGATTTCTATGCTGAGAATATCAATTAGACAAAAAGACTGACAATTTCAAAAAATGAAACTCCTTCAATTCTGAAGGAGTTTTTTCTTCCTTATATTGACAAAGGCTGGGGCGCTCGGGGTCGAACCAAGATCCACGGCTTCAAAGGCCGGTGTGCTGCCATTGCACCACGCCCCAGTATCCTGCCCCCTAGCGAAGCTAAATTTTAACACAAAATTGGGGGAATGTTTTAGCGGATATAATCATAATCTATAAACATAGGATTTAAGCCATATCAATAATGAATAATGAAGAATAGCACTGCCGTAAATAACAATCACCATATTCTGAACCTGATCTCAACAAAAGACTGGATCATTGCCGGGTTAATTTTCCTGTTATTCTTCGGGATATATTTTGGCTTATCGCGTCAGCTTGTGCAAAATACACCAATTGCCAAGTATGATGACATCTTATTTGAAATTGACACCGCCCGCGCCATCATTGATATGACTGTTTTTTCCGGCAATCATTATCGCACGGAGGTCCATCCCATCTATGTCCTGCTTGTTAACCCGTTTGCCGAGCTGGTTGGCAAATTTATATCCCCTGACCCCATCACTGCTATTTTTATCAACGCCCTTTTTGGCGCAGCAGGCACAGCCCTGGCATATCTCATTTTCCGGCTGATGCGAATAAAGCGCTTCTCTGCTGCATTATTTTGTGCTTTATTTGGTTTTTCAACCAGTCAGATATTTCTCTCCGCCATTCCTGACACCGCCTCTCTGGCGGTGTTAACACTTCTGTTCACATACACACTCTTCATCTACACGCTGGAATACACCACCGTCCACGATTGGATTTGGATCAGTGCAGGCATCCTGACTCTGGGAGTGACGACAACCAATTTTGCGCAGACATTCATACTGTATGCCCTCATTCAGCTTAAAACAGACAAACAGCAGAATTTACGGGTTACGCTCTGGAAAATCGCTCGTTATGCATTAATCGTCATTGCAATCACTGTCTTACTGGCACTGCTACAGAAGTGGATTTATCCTTCTTCCACGCTATTCTTCCTTCCGGAAGTTTATTTCAGTGAATTGAATTATGCAAGCATCTCGATCTTTGACGAACCGCTCCGGATCGCCTCAATCGTATTCAAGAGCTTTTCTGCCGACACTATCATTGCACCTAACCCCATCTTCTTTGAGATCCATGGCCGTAACATTATTCCTGCCGTCACATTCACCGATTCATCAAATTACATGATCACTGGAATTGTAGGTCTGATACTATGGAGCAGCTTGCTTTGTTTAAACCTTGTTCAATATCTAAAAGCAGAAAAAGCCAGCCTGCTCACGATTGGTATAGTGGCATGCCTGGCCTTTAATTTCGTATTGCATTCATTCTACGGCATCGGAGAAAAAAACAAGATCGAATTATTTCTATATACTGGCAATATCACATATTTGTTTATCCTTTTAACTGCTGGATGGGGCAAGATAACCGATCGTTCTTATTTCCTGCTCATTCCGCTTATGGCTGCAGCTGCTATCAACAACCTTATGGTCCTCCAGCAAATCATTCATTTCCTTTCTTTCTAAGATTTCTTACAAGGCCCGTGTCGATCGGAAAATGATCGCTGGATCAAAAAAAAACAAATGGTAGATTGCATATTAGAGAGAACAATTAACCTTCTGCCAAGCAATATAAAAGAACTCGCCAGCGATTGCTGGCGAGTTCCCTTTTAAAACTTATAACTTTTCAGGCGTTCGAACTTAGTCCACAATATATGCGGTGGTGAAGTCGAGGCCGCCGAGGACGGAGCGATCCCATCCAACCAGTCTCTCAGACGCGAGCATGGTGTCTGAATAGTGGTAAATCGGGACAATCGGCAGGTCAGTCATCAAGATCTCCTGCGCGATGTAAAGCTGATTGAAGTGTTCAGCTTTATCTGTGGTGGCTAATGCTGCCGCCATGGCTGCTTCAAAATCTGCGTTGAAGTAGTTCGGATCGTTGTAAGCATTTCCATCCTGGAAGATGGCCAGCATGCCGGAAGGATCCATGAAGTCGGTCAGCCAGCCGCCGCGAGCGAATTCATAATCGCCCTGTGTGCGGGTGTCCTGGAAGACGGCCCATTCCTGGTTGGCCAGGGTGGCATTCACGCCCAGGTTGGTCTTGAGTTGTTCCTGAATCAGTTCTGCAACGGTCTGGTGACCCTCAGAAGTGTTATACAGCATTTCAAACTCGGGGAAGCCTTCACCATTCGGGTAACCTGCTTCTGCCATCAAAGCTTGCGCTTCAGCAACACCGGAGTCATCTGTGTACAGACCGTAGGTGCCGGATGTCTCAAAGAAATCACGGCCCTGATCGTCCTTGAATCCTGGCGGTACGAAACCGGCAGCAGGCACCTGACCGGAAGCCAAAGTGTCGACGATTTCCTGGCGGTTGATTGCCAGTGCGAAGGCCTTGCGCACGCGCACGTCAGACCACAGATCCAGGTCCATGTTGAAGTTGTAATAATAGGTTCCGAGCAGCGGGAAGATATAGAAGTTCGGGTCTTCTTCGATCAGGCGCGGAATTTCTGCGGTGGGAACATCGGGGATGAAGAGGAAATCACCGGCCTGGTAAGCAGCATAGGCGGTGTTTGCATCATCCAGGAACGCTACATTCATCTCGTCGATCTTGACGACGTCAGCATTCCAGTATTCGGGGTTCTTGACCAGTTTCATACCTTCACCGATGGTGTACTCGGTCAGCATGAAGGCACCGTTGCCAACAAACAGGTCAGGGTTGGATGCCCATGTGCCATCTTCGCCGCCTGCTGCTTCAACAGCAGACTGCTTGACAGGCATGAAGTGATAGAAGGCCATCAGGGAACCGAAATAATCGGTTGGAGCGGTCAGAGTGACTTCCAGTGTGTAATCATCGACTGCTGTTACACCGACATCATCCGCGGTCACGCCCTCTTCGCCATAAGCGAAGGCGGCTGCGTTGACAACATTGGTGTAATCCCAGATCCATGAATATTCGGATGCGGTCGCGGGATCCATGGCGCGCTTCCAGGCATATTCAAAATCATTGGCGGTCAGGGGCGAGCCATCGGACCAGTTGGATTCGCGCAGATAGAAGGTCCAAACAAGACCATCATCTGACACTTCCCAGGACTCTGCAATGCCGGGCTGCACAACACCGGAGCGCTCGCGCACGAGCCCTTCAAATGTGTTGCCGATGATGTCGCCACCATCGCTGGCGCCATTCATGCCAGGATCGAGCGTCTTAGGCCCAGCGGAGCCCAGGTTCCAGTTGAAAACAACTGGTTCAGCGGGTGCTGCTTCTTCTACAACAGGCGCTGCTTCTTCTACAACAGGCGCTGCTTCTTCAACAGGCGCTGCTGGTGCGCAGCTGGCCAGAACGACCGCTGACGCGATAAGAAGAGTTAATAAGGTTACTGCATACTTCTTCATTTTTCTACCTCCATATGGCTAGAAATATTGATATTGGGAACTGATGGTAATATATTTTGAACGATTTGTCAACATTTTTATATCTACCGAAACAATACCACCTCCTTTTAGATATTTCTTCTTCGTTAATCTAATCCAAAGAAAAAGGCGAACCCGCATGGATTCGCCTTAATTATCAGCTATTGATCTCCTCTGCAAAGTGACAGGCGACAAGGTGATCATTCTCTAATTCCCGTAATTCCGGCGTCACCTGGGTGCATTTTTCTTTCGCATAACGGCAGCGCGAGGCGAAGCGGCAGCCTGGTGGCGGATTGATTGGACTCGATACCTGGCCCTCCAGGATGATACGCTTGACTTTCTTTGTAGCAATTGGATCAGGAATCGGAATCGAAGACAACAGCGCATGTGTGTACGGGTGCAGCGGGCGCGCATACAACTCTTTGCTGCCACATACTTCCACCAGTTTTCCCAGGTACATTACGCCAATACGGTCGGAGATATGCTTGACCATCGATAGGTCATGGGCAATGAAAAGGTAGGTCAGCCCCATCTGGTCCTGCAGGTCTTCAAGCATGTTCACCACCTGTGCCTGAATGGACACATCCAGCGCAGAGATGGGTTCGTCACATACGATCAGATCGGGTTCCACCCCCAGGGCACGGGCGACGCCGATGCGCTGGCGCTGGCCGCCAGAAAATTCGTGCGGGTATCGGCTGGCATGCTCCGGTTTTAAACCTACGGTTTCGAGTAGATGATAAATACGCTGCTGGCGTTCTTTGCCATGGGACAGACCATAGGTATCAATACCTTCGCCAATGATATCCGTAACAGTCATGCGTGGATTAAGGGATGCATAGGGATCCTGAAAAATGATCTGCATGCGCTTGCGAAAAGGCAGCATCTCTTTTTGGCTGAGCTTGGTTATATCCGTGCCATCAAAAATGACCTGTCCGTCCGTGATCTCATATAAGCGCAGGATGGTGCGCCCGGTCGTGGTCTTTCCGCAGCCGGATTCACCTACCAGTCCAAAAGTCTCACCTCTGCGAATTTCGAATGAGACATCGTCTACTGCAGTTAGGTACTTATCATCTTTTTTAAAGAAACTTTTTCCGACCGGGAAATATTTCTTAAGGTTCTTGACCTGTAAAATAGATTCGGTATTATTTTCAATTGCCATCATACACTCTACCGCACTTTCGCTTTTGTCTTGATCGCATCCACTTCGGGCGCGCCTTCTTCCAACAACCAGCATGATGATTTGTGCCCTTCACCCACTTCGAATAGCGGTGCTGGTTGTTCCAAACAGACGCGCATCGCATATTTGCAGCGCGGCGAGAAGGGACAACCCTCGGGCGGGTTCATCAAGTCTGGCGGTGATCCTTTGATCGGGATCAGGCGTTCTTTGCGCTTGAGATCAAGCCTGGGAATGGAATTATGCAGACCGATCGTGTATGGATGCTGCGATTGATGGAATATTTCATTGACCGTGCCGGTTTCCATCACCATACCACCATACATCACGATGACCTTGTTGCAAATTTCTGCAATCACGCCAAGGTCGTGTGTGATCCAGATGATCCCCATCCCAAACTCATCACGCAAGCTTTTTACCAGATCGACGATCTGCGCCTGAATGGTCACGTCCAGGGCTGTCGTGGGTTCATCGGCGATAAGCAGTTTTGGATTACAGGACAAGGCAGTTGCGATCATGGCGCGCTGGCGCATGCCACCGGAGAATTCAAACGGAAATGAATTGATGCGCTCCTTTGCCTGCGGAATACCAACTTTCTCAAGCATTTCCACCGCGTGTGCTTTTGCTTCTGCTTTTGACATATCGGTATGACGCAAGATGACTTCCACCATCTGGTTCTGGATGCTGTAGACCGGATTGAGTGAGGTCATCGGATCCTGAAAGATCATCGCGATGTCGTTTCCGCGCACATCGCCCATTTCACGGTTGGTGAGTTCGGTCAATTCACGGCCATTGAAAACGATCGATCCTCCTTTAATCTTGCCGGGTTCATCAATCAAGCCCATGATCGATAACGCAGTCACGCTCTTGCCGGAACCGGATTCACCCACAATACCCAGGATTTCACCTTCCTGCATGGTGAAACTGCTGCCGCGCACTGCTTCCACCTCACCAAGATGGGTGAAAAAAGATGTCCGCAGGTCCTTAACTTCAAGAATATTCTTCATTGTATGTTCCTTAACCTCTCCGCAGCCGCGGGTCCAGCGCATCGCGCAAACCGTCACCCAGAAAGTTGAATGAAAGCATCGTCAGCGCGATCGCCATCGCCGGGAAGAATAATTGATAGGGATAGGTCAAAATGCCGGAAAGGGCATTGTTGGCCAGTGTTCCCCAGGAGGCCATCGGTGCAGAAACACCCAGGCCGATAAAACTGAGGAATGATTCGGTAAAAATCGCAGTCGGGATCATCATCGTCATCGAAACGATGATTGGCCCCATCGCATTCGGAACCAAATGTTTAAACACGATTTTGGAGGTAGACACGCCCAATGCCCGTGCTGCCAGGATATATTCCTGTTCTTTTAACGCCAGCACCTGGCCGCGCACCAACCGCGCCATCCCCACCCAATACACCGTGCCAAGCGTGATGATGATCGTGCCCAGCCCTCCCTGGCTTTTGATCATCACCATCAACAAAATGATATAGAGGGTGAGCGGAACTGAATTGATGATATCGACGATTCGCATCATGATGTTATCTGTCTGGCCACCTTCATAGCCAGAAATTGCGCCATAGGTCACGCCAATGATAAAGTTCACGATCGTCGCAACAAAAGCCACAAGCAACGAAATGCGCGCGCCATACATGACGCGGATCAAGAGGTCACGACCGAGCGAATCACTGCCAAAAGGATATGCCAAATTTGGCGTAGATTTAACAGGGCTCTCTACAGTTTTATCTTTATAGGTGATTTTGAAAAAATCTTCGTATTCAGTTACTCCCGGTTGGAGTTTATTGGAGTAATCCAGCTCAATCAATTCCTCACCAAATTGATAGAAGTTGACATTGGCTTTCACCGTCTCTTCACGCTGCTGCCGAATCTGTGAAGGAGAAAGCACTTCGCCCACCTCAGTCCGGCCAACAAGCACCTCTTCCTTGTTTACCCTTTCGAGGTTGCGCAAATTGTTGCCATTCTCATCAACGATAAAGAAAGCGTAATCACGTGAGACATACGCAAAAACGCCTTCATCAATCTCGAACAACTCCAGGCGAGGCGGTAAATTTTTAAAAGCATTTTTCTGATCAGAGTAGGATGCATCAAAAAAGTATGGCCCCAAAACACCGAAGAGCATAATAAGGATCACGCCAATCAAACCCAGCATCGCCAGTCTATTCTTCTTTAACCGGCGCCAGGCATCCGCCCAATAGGTCAGGCTTGGTCTTGTGTCTTCGCGTTCCTTTTCCTCCTCAGAGACAAAGGTGAATTTATCCTGAATCATGTTGTTTTCCTTCTCGCTCATCTTATCGACTCCCTTTTTCAAACCGAATTCGGGGATCAATAAAGGCATACGCAACATCCACCAGAAGTACCATAAAGATATAAAACGCGGCGTAAAACGTTGTGATCGCCATGATCGTTGTGTAATCGCGATTGGTGATACTCTCCACAAAATATGCGCCAATACCAGGAATCAGGAAAATGCGCTCAATCACAAATGAACCCGTTAGAATATTTGCGATCATCGGGCCAAGATACGTAACGACAGGGATAAGCGCGTTCTTTACCGCATGTTTTGCAATGACCTTCAATTCCGAAATGCCATTGGCGCGCGCAGTGCGGATATAATCCTGCCGCAGGACTTCAAGCATCGAAGACCTTGTCAAACGGGTGACAAATGAAAGCGAATAACCAGCGAGCGCGATGGTCGGGCCGACATAACCTAATGGCTCCTTAATTCCAAACGTGGGCAGCCACCCCAAACGGCCGGCGAAGAAGAAGATAATGAAGGTAGCGACAACAAAACTGGGTAGCGTAACGCCTAATGTTGCCATGAACATCACAAAATAATCAATCGGTTTATTTTGTTTTAATGAAGAGATAATCCCAAATGGGATACCGAGCGCGACGATGATAATCGTCGCATAAATACCCACTGTAGCTGAAGCAGGGATACCACCCAGGATAAGGTCGTTTACATCAACACCAATCTTTGAAAAAGAAGGCCCCATATTAAATGTGAACAAACCGATCATATAATTAATATACTGTTCATACAAGGGGGCATCGAGATTATATTTTGCCTCCAGCCGGCGCAAAATTTCTGGTGGTACTGGTTTTTCCCGTGTGAAAGGCCCCCCCGGGATGGCACGCATCATAAAGAAAGTGATGGTCGCGATCAGAAAGATCGTGATCAAGGAAACAACAATTCGTTTTAGAATATATTTACCCAACAGACTCTCTCCTTCCGTAGTGAATTCCGTACAGCCATTGGCGTTTGGCTTTTATACTATTTGCCATGCTTTGCGCACGCACATATTTTAATAATTGCATGTCTGCTGTAACGTTTTATATTACCACAATTACACCATTTTTATCCTAATTATCGTTCCAAAGCATATCAGGCATCAACAGCCTTCTTCCATGCCGAACTGTTCGATATAAATCAAACCTTCCCGCAGAGGTGCATCATCCGAAAACCCGCACACGTTCTCACGAACCAATAATGCACGCGGATAAAAGTAAAGTGGAATGGCTGGAAGATCGTTGGCCAGGATCGAGACCGCATTTTTCAGTGATGTGGACTTCGCCGAAATATCCATGCTGCTGCGTTGATTCTGTGAACACTGTGCATCATATTCCGGATTCTGGTATCCAAAGAAATTCGCGCCGCCAGTGGAAGTGCCCAGCCAATAATTGCTTTCCGCAGGTATTTCATCTGCGCTAAACCAGCGGCAATCCAATTCACTGCCAGTCTGCAGGGAAATCAGCGCCAGGTCAAATTTCCGCCCGAATAGCGGTCCATCCGGTGCTGGCTGGTATAGGTCTGAGAGTGGTAATGGAGTCAGGTTCACCTGGATCCCGCATGCCGAAAGATTAGCAGCGATCTCTGTGGCGATTTTTACTCGTAGCGGTGAAGTGGATGTTAGCAGGTCTATTTCAAAGGGAGTCCCGAAGAGGACGTTATTGACATTAGCCGCGGATAAGGGTGTATCCGAGTCAAAATCCGCATCCTGCCAGCCAACCTCTTTAAGTAATGTCATGCCTGCTTGTGGGTCATATGTGTGATTTTTAATGATGAAGTCTTCCATTAATGGATGATCAGAATGCAGCATCCCATCGGCAACCGCCATCCCATCGGCGATGAACATATTCACAATCGCCTGCCGATCGATGCATTGTGCGATCGCCTGGCGGACGCGCACATCGCCAAACAAATCAGAGCGATCGGTTCTATACAGATTGTAATTATTGTCATCAAATGAGGATGGCGTAATCCCAAAAGCAATTATTTCCAATGCAACAGGAGGCAGATCAATCAGCTGCATTCCCGATATTTCTGCATTTTCCTGAAGATAGAGAATGTCTTGCATTCCAAGCGCGGATGGTGAAACGATGTCACACGCTGATTGTGCTGCTGTGAGTAATGATGTGGGATCTGATGCGGACAGGAATCTAAAAGTCAGGGCATCGATAGCTGGCAGTCCTTCAGCCGCACGGTGATAAAAGGGATTCTTAATCAAACGGATGTTCTCTCCCGCCTGCCATGCATCGATCATGAACGGGCCATAACTCAGGGGCATCCGGTTGGCAGTCTCATCCTCAAGCAGGTCAGCTGCGCTGATCTCACGCAGGGCATGGTAAGGCAGCGGTGCCCAAAAGAAATTCTCCAGATCTATTGTAACGAATCCGGGGATGCCCATCCATTCCAGCGTTACTACATCCAGCGCTTTGTAACTCTGCGTCAGGTCAACATATTGTTTGCTGATTGGCGTGAGCGGGTCAGCAGCCATTCTGAAAGAGAACACGGAATCATCCGCAGTGAGCGGCTGTCCATCTGACCATTTCAAATCTTCCTTTAATTGATAATTCACCACAAGCTGGTCAACCTGGAGCGGGCTGGCGCCATCCCAGACCAGCGCGCACGCCGGGCTGGTACACCCGCTGGGAAATACTTCTATGCCTTGTTCCAATGAAACAAGGTTGCCGGTGGTGTTGGCCACAATATCGCCTGCAGAAACCGCAACTGGAATGAATGTAACCGCGCCATTTTCAACAGAAGGGAGAACTTCCAGCAACACAGGCCTTTTATCTCCATTCGAGAGGATATCGATCGGACCGTCAGTCAATACCTGCAACACTTCGCGCTCTGAAGATGATGCCGCTTTGTACGCGTACAATGCGCGCGGTTCACTTCCAATGCAGACGTTCAGCTCTTTTGGTAAAGCTGGAGTTGGGGTGAAGGCTGCGAGCGGGGTTGGCTCAGGATAGAGCAGCCCCATCAGGTTGCATCCTGAAAGGAACAAACTGATCACAATCAGAAATAGAGTCGCTGTTGGATATTGCTTGATTTTTTGCATGATTCCTTTAAATAGTCTCTTCCGTCTTATACACTTCATTCTTCATCACCTGCCCGCAGGCGAACATATGACTCAAATCGCTGCGGTGAAACCTTTCCGCTTTCAAGCGCGGATTTAACAGCACATCCGGGTTCAACGATGTGCGTACAATCGTTGAACTGGCAGTCCGCAACCAGTTCGCGCAATTCAGGGAAATATCCATCCAGTTCTTCCGGTTCCGTATCCCACAACGAAAGTGATCGCAATCCAGGCATATCCGCCACATACCCGCCCTCATCCAGCGGGAACAGCTCACGCACAACCGTTGTATGCTTTCCCTTTTTGGAGGAATCCTTAAGCCCGCCGATTCGCAAACCCAGATCGGGTTGCACCTGATTAAGAAGGCTCGATTTTCCTACACCAGAAGGGCCTGAAAAAGCGCTGATCTTGCCAATTAATTTTTCCTTTAATTCGAAAATATGCAAACCTGCCTGCGCAGAGGTGAATAAAACCTCATACCCGATGGCAGTATAAATGGAGAAAAGCTCCTGTGCCGCCTGGGACCCAATCAGATCGACTTTGTTCGCCACGATCAGGACCGGGATTTCCTGTTTTTCGGTAATGACGAGAAACCGATCCAGCATACGCATGCTGGGTTCCGGGTTTGCGCAGGAAAAGACAAGCACCACCTGATCAGGGTTCGCGAGAAGAATCTGCTTGTAATCTCCGCGCGCAGTCGGCGCAAGTCGGAAGAACGCTTTCTCACGCGGGTAGATATCTTCAATCACACCGCTTCCATCATCCAGAGGTGTAACCTCAACCCAGTCACCGACAGCGATAAAGTCTTCATTCTGCCGGGATTGTTTATGTTTACCACGGAGGCGGCAGGTAATGATGTTCTTATTGACATCTACGGTATAAAAGCTCGCCTGTAGGCGTGTGACCAGTCCGCGCAAAATCTTATGGCTCCGGTGTGGGTTGAATCACTTCCTGGCCGCCGGATGAACCGGAGGAATCAGGTACCGGGATTTCGCCAGGTAGTGGCGTGAGCGTGAACTCCAGCGTTGGTGTACGCGTTACGCTGAATCGTGATTCCCATGGATACAGCTTTAACGGCTCGCCATAGAAATAGGTTTCGAATATCCTGCGGAAAACGGGTCCAGCAATTTCCGAACCTTCACCGCCGTTTTCAATAATCACTGTGATGGCAATATCCGGCTTATCCTGGCGGCCTGCGGCAGTATAACCGGTGAACCATGCGTGCGATCTACCCATCGGGTTTTCTGCTGTTCCCGTTTTACCATAAATGGGAATGCTGATATCACCAAGCTGTTCACGCGCCGTGCCGATGTTTGACCGCACGACCCCGCGCATTCCCTCAGCGATTGCATCCAGCGTTTCCTGTGAAATAGGCAGTGATCCCTGCTCCTCCGGGCTGAAGGTATACATATCCACGCCATTGGATGAGGTCATCCGTTCTATCACCTGCGGCCGGTAGAGTGTACCGCCATTAGCCAATGCTGCGGTGAACCGCACCACTTGGAGCGGCGTGGCCAGCATATCACCCTGGCCGATGCCCTGTTGTACCGCGCTGCCATCGGTGGTTGGATCGACAATTTGCCCGGTATTCTCTGCCACCTGGCCAATACCGGTCGCGCTGCCCAGCCCGAAACCACGCGCGAAATCAGCCAGATAGGTCGCACCTTCTTGGCGGAAGAGATCCAGGCCGATATGATAGAACCATGGATTGCAGGACCGCGTCAGCCCCTGAGTGAGGGACAACGTCCCGCTTGGCGGAAGTTCTTTATCCACCGTCCAATCCTTAAAACGTTCACCGGGAAGCTCTTCAAAATAGGAGCCGCAGTAATAGGTTGTTTCGGGGGTATACAGGTCGCTCTCCAGCGCTGCGGCCATAGCGATGATCTTAAAAACCGAACCGGGAGGATAGGAACCCTGTGTGGCCCGATTCAGCAGTCGCTGCTGACCATCATTGAGCATATCACCCAGCTGCTCCGCCGAATTGCGATTGGATGCAGTGAAAAGGTTGGGGTCAAAGTTAGGCGAAGACGCGATGGCAAGAATGCGACCGGTATCCACCTCCATCACAACCGCCGCACCCCTGAATCCCAGCAGCGCTTTTTGCGCCTCGATCTGCAGATTTTTATCAATCGTGGTGGTGACATCCTGCGGCAATCGGGCGTCCGCCCGGCTGATCTGGGCAATGATCTGGCTTTCCGGATTAACGACATACAGAGTCGCAGCCGGTTTTCCAGCCAATGCTTCCTCTGCGAATTTTTCCAAACCCGCCTGTCCAACACTTTCATCCCCGAGATATCCGCGCGTCTGATATTCATCCACCTGCTCTGGACTGATTGGCTGTAAATAACCGATGGTTTGTGAAGCAATGCCGCCGCTGAAATAATATCGGGCCGTAAATTCTGCTAATTGCAAACCACTGATCGAAGTAAGGGTGCCCCACAAGGAATCACTGATTTCCTCAGCAGCAACCTCACCAACAGGGACATACCAGTTGGTTGAACGGATATCCTCATAGGATGCCTGGATCGATTCGGTGGTTCTGCCCGTGAGCTCTGACAAATAACGAAGCAGCAGCCCTTCCTGCCCTTCACCAATCTGATTTGGAATAATGGCCAGGGCATAAGCCGTCACCTGATCCACGATCTTTTGACCATCACGCGCAAAAATATCTCCGCGCTCCCCATAATTCCTTTCAAGTTGAAGCGTGTTGCCGCCCGCCAGTTCTGGCAGGAATAATCCATTATCCCAAATCACACGCCATTCGCCATTCTCAAGCCGCAACGGCATATTAAAATCACGCTCAATACTTCCAAACATGGCGGTGTCAAAAGTCGCCTGGTATTTTACTGATGCTGTTTCTGGGTTTTTTGTTGATGACAATAATTCAGCTTTCAAATCATTCAAGGTCATACTGAATGTCGAATTTTCATAGAATGCAACAAAATCCTCTTTTGTGATCGACGCGCGCGATTCCACTGAAAGCAGGTCATACATGCTCTCAAAGGCGCTATTCTCCCAATACGATAGGAAGAATGCAGCGACATTATCCACTTCAGGAGCGGATGAGACGTTTACATTTGGGGTAGGCAATTCCTGTGGCGGTTTTTCCGCGCAGGATACGATCAGCAAACCCGCGACGATCAAGGTGATGATTGTTTTTTTCAGATCCATATATTTCATCTCCGGCAGGAGTCTTAACCGATATTCTCCCCTGCCATTACCCGTGTGGTGATCGGGCAGGAATATTCTAATTGATTTTGACACACAAGCGCAAACTGATTTGGGCAGCCAATCCCGCAACGTCTCAGTGTGCGTTCCAAATGGCACAGGGGCATCCCCATCACGCTCGCAAAACAACCTTCGAAATGATCCGCGGGCAAAAAGGAGCGGTTCTGAATGGCATATGCACCTGCCTTATCAAGCGGGTCACCGCTGTCGATATATTGTTTGATTTCATCGGTTGAGTAATCCCGCATGCGCACTGGTGAACTGCAAATATCCTGTGTGATCCCGGCTTCTGTGCGGACAGCGATTGCCGTCAGCACCTCATGAGTCCGGCCGCGCAGCGCAGCCAGCATGGCGAAAGCATCATCCGCGCCATTTGGTTTTCCGAGGATCTCATCTTCCAGCACGACGATTGTGTCTGCTGCAATGATAACGCTATTTTTGTCTTCCCTCTGAATTGGTTTTTGCGCTTTCTCTTTGGCCACACGCATGACATAATCCCGCGCAGGTTCGTTTTCCCGGCGCGATTCATCGATATCCGCAGTAACTGACTGGATATCCCAATCCAACCATGCAAGCATCTCTCGCCTGCGGGGGGAATTGGAAGCCAGCCAAAAAATTTTTTTAGCCATAGCGCATTGATTTTAACATACTGGTGATTTTTCCTGTCATGCTTACATTTCTCCTGATTGGAAATTCAGCAGATTAAATATGACTCTAATGATCTTTTTGGCTACCTTTCGTTATAATCCAAGTATTACTTATGAAATATCAAACAATAACTGATATTGTACAGATCTCTGAACAAGCCTGGGAGCAGGCCCTGAAAAACAGTGGTATCCGCTCTCCTTTTCTGCGCTATGGATTTCAGTGCGCATGGTGGTCACACCTGGGCGGAGGAGAATGGCAGAATGGTGAACTATGCATTATCACTGCGATTGAAGATGGAGAATTGATTGGGATCGCTCCACTTTTCTCTACTCTGGTCGAAGGCGAACAGCAGATCCATTTTATCGGCAGTCTGGAGATCTGTGATTACCTTGATTTCATCATCCCAGCCGACCGGGCCACTGAATTCATTCAAAACGCGTTACGGATCGCAGCAAATGAAGGCAACACATCTATTTCCAAAATTATCCTTTACAACATTCCCGATCATTCACCCACCATCTCTGCGTTGCAGCAGGTTTCGGAAAATGGCGGCTGGACTGTGCAAACCGAAAAGGCATATCACACACCAGCAATCACGTTACCGGATGATTGGGATACCTATCTCATGACCATCGACAAGAAACAGCGCCACGAAATCCGTCGCAAAATCCGCCGGGCTGAAGGCAGTGAAGAAGACCGCGTTGCGTGGCATATCGTTGACAAAGAAGATGAGCTGGACCAATCCCTCACGGATTTTTTTGGATTGATGGAAAATGATCCTGATAAGGCGCGCTTCCTGAGCGCAGAAATGCGGGCACAGATGGATGCGATCATCCGCTGGGCAGCGCAGGCAGATATCCTGCAGCTCTCATTTCTGACGATTAACGAGGAAAATGCAGCTGCTTATCTGTGCTTTAACCATGCCGGCAGGATCTGGGTCTATAACTCAGGATTCAGCCCCGGCTTCGGTTATTATTCACCCGGCTGGGTTCTGCTTGGCTATCTGATCCAGCATGCGGTTGAAAATGGAAACACCCATTTTGACTTTATGCGCGGAGATGAAGAATACAAATACCGTTTCGGCGCTGAAGATAGTTTTGTGATGAAGTCGATCATCACATGCGAACAACCCTAGAATTCCGCATCGCCCCAAACGCGCATCAGGCGGGTAAAGAAAACCGCCATCTGTTTCAATCCATCCACACGGATATGTTCATTGATGCCATGCACACCCTCTCTGCCTTCTGGTGAGGTCTGCAATGGGGAAAATTTATAGATATGCTCACAAATTGGCTGATAATGGCGCGAGTCGGTTGCGGCGAGGAATACGAAAGGCGCAACCGCGACGCGATCAAACACCTGCTGAATGACCAGGTGCAGCGTTCGGTAAGCAGGCGTATCCGTATCTGATACCCTGGAGGCCTCCCACCCACCAAAATTCTTGTCAATCGAAATTGTTACCCGCGGGTCACCAATCACCTTCGTAAAATGATTGATCACATCATCGATGGTATCACCCGGCAGAAGGCGGCAATTCACCTTGGCTTCCGCTGTTGATGGAAGCACGTTATCTTTAATTCCGCTTTCGATCATCGTGGCTGCGTGCGTCGTGCGGATCATCGCATTCATTTGCTTTGATTTCGCTAGCTGCTTGCGCAGGACCGGTTTGAACAGCCAGGCATTGGCGATCACAAATTGCATACTGAATGGCAGCAGGTGCCCGATATTAAGCAAGGTCGGCAGAATGTGGTCAAGCCGGGCCGGCATGGGATGATCATCCATTAGCGCAATGGCGCGGGCGATGATGCCGATCGCAGTCTGGCGTGGCGGCATGGAGGAATGCCCGGGTTTGCCAGCGGCGGATACAGACAGCGTCAAATATCCCTTCTCAGTAGTTCCCACCAGGCCGACCGGATCTTCAACGCCTTCCAGTATTTTTTCCGTGATCATGCCCCCTTCATCCAGGACAGCAGCCAATTGCACGCCTTTTGCTTTCAAATTCTCAACAATATGCTTGCTGCCATGAAAACCCATGATCTCTTCATCGTGGCCAAATGCAAGGTAAATAGTTCGGCGGGGGGTGTATCCTCCCGCAAGCAGAGCTTCCACGGATTCCAGCAACGCGACCAGATGGTTTTTCATATCCAGCGTTCCGCGCCCCCACACCGCGCCATCCTTGATTGCTCCGCTGAAAGGATAGACCTTCCATTGCTCAAGCGTGTCCTTATCCGCCGGGACTACATCCATATGCGCATTAAAAAGAACAGGCAGCAGCCCGCTATCCGTCCCCTTCCACTCAAACAGAAGACTATAGGAATTGATCACTTCCTTCGTTAGAGTTGCATTGAGCTGGGGGTAGGTATTGTCAATCCATCGATGCATCTCTAAAAACGGTTTAAGATCATCCGGAGAAGGTTCGATTTTGGAGACACTCGGGATGCGCACTGCCTCTGAAAGGTGTTCTGCAATCTGGTTGGTGATTTGTGATTTTTCAATCGGCAAAAGATCGATCGGTTTCTTCTGCAGACGCAGTGTTCGGAAAAGCATCCAGGCAATTAAGATAATGAGCAAACCCAAGATTAATATCCATGTATTCATACAATCTCTCTCATCTATTCATCTGTTATTAACAGGATGGTTTTACCATAAAAAAAGAACACCCGTCAGAAACGGGTGTTCAGCTCTGTCTTTTTTTCTATTGATCAAGCATCCCGGTCAGTGCTTTAAGCATGGTGGAGGTCACCAATTGGCCGGACTGCTTACGATAATCAGTTTCACCCATGGTTGTTCCGGAAAGGAGCGCGCCCGCCAGAGATTCCAGGCTGCTCTCATTGCCTTTGGTGGCGTTGAGAATCTTCATGCCAGCCCCAAGCAGATCGCCCATATCCAGCCCTCCCTGCGCATCGGAGGATGAGCCCCCTGCCAGTGCGCCCATCAGGTCGCCCAGGTCAAGCCCATTATCCTGCTGCTGCGCGCCAGCCAGGCCGCCAAGCAGTGAACCCAGCAGACCGCCGCCAGACTGCGCCTGGGTTGGTGCACCTTTGCCGCCATTCATGATCGTCTGCAACATGGCCATGATCAATCCCGGATTAAGCTCTTTACCAGCGATCTCTTTCGCCGCGCTGCGAAGACCTTCGGCGTAAATCGCTCCCGAACCGCTCTTTGTCTTACCACGTAATATCTGCGCGGCATATTCCAACTGATCTGCGGGATCTGCATTTTTCTTCTCTTTCATCGCCTGCGAGATCACTTCAAAGATCTCGGCCATGTGGTCACCATGGTCATGGTTGTAGGAATCCGCTTCATTTAATGCGGCCTTGCTTTTTTTCATTGTTTTGGAAACCTGATTAAATAAAGTAATAAGATCAATTTGATTATTAGCCATCATTCCACTCCGTGTTTATTTTTTTATACACTAATTGTACAAAATATCCCCGATAAAACCATATATTTTTTATTAATTATCCAAAGCCCATCGCTGATACAAACCTAAATTTCCTTCTTTTCCATCTGAATAGAAGGTCTCGGCTATCTCAAACCCCGCGCCGCTCGCTAATTGCTTCAGTTCATTTTCCTCAAAGATGTGCACATAACGATAAGCAGGCGTTAGTGCTGCATGATCGTGCGCGCGCCAATCCATCAGCACATCCCCGCTTTCAAGCACACTTTCATCTATACCAACCACTTTCCAGTCCAGAATACGTTCCTTCAGGCGTGAAGAATTGAGCGGTTGCCAGACGGAGATCCATATCACTGTGTCCTGAGAGGCCAATGAGCGTATCTGCCGGCACAACCGCAAGCGCAAGGCAGCGCTGGGAATATGGTGCAGCACCGCGTAACAAAATACCGCATCCCAGCTTAAAGCAGGCAGCGCCATTACCCAGTCTTCGCTGCTCAGATCCGCATTCAAAAAACTGATCGATTGGTCGGGTGAAATCGGGCTTGTATTTTCTTGTGCCGCAGTGATCAAACCAGCGCTGAAATCAACACCGGTGTAAGATCCTTTGAACCCCATCTTTGACCACGCCTGCACCAGGTTGCCGTTGCCGCAGCCAATATCCAGGTAATTTCCGCGTTGCGGCATTTTCTGCAAGACACTCCGCACACCAGATTGAATACGCCCGCGTGTTTGCGAAAAAGATTGGGCGAAGGTTTGATAGAATTCTTGATTGATTCCATTCAGCCGCTCGATAATATCCGCATCCATAACGAAGATTATAGCGCGATCAGGCAATGGGACAGAGGATTTAAATGACAGAACAAGATAAGCGCTGGCGTAAAGACCGCCAGTATACACAGGAACAAATACAAATTGCCACGATCGTCCTGGATGAGATTCGCGCGGGCGAGGACACAATGAAGGCAGTGCGCGCACACCCTCTCAGCACAGGTGGGTATATCGCCAAACATATGCTGGTGCATATCTATCGCCAGCAGATCGCGTCAGGAGAAACCGTCGCCGATAAAACACTGCTGGCGCGCATCCGTATGAAACCGATCCGCTCCTTGTCCGGCGTTTCCACCGTGACGGTTCTCACCGAACCTTACACCTGCCCCGGGAACTGCATTTTCTGTCCGGATGATGCCCAGCTGCCAAAGAGTTATTTGCGCGAGGAACCAGGCGCAGCGCGCGCTTTCCAGAACGAATTTGACCCCTTCCGTCAGGTACGCTCGCGTATCGATTCTTACCGCGCAATTGGTCACCCGGTGGACAAGATCGAACTGCTCATCCTGGGTGGATCCTGGTCGGCATATCCGCTTGCGTACCGTAAACAGTTCGTTAAGCGATGTTTTGACGCGATGAACGGTAAAGACGCGAAGACGTTGGAACAGGCGCAGGAATGGAATGAACAGGCGCAATCCCGCAATGTGGGATTGGTGATCGAAACGCGCCCGGATGAGATCACGCCGCAGGAGATCGCCAACATGCGCACGCTGGGTGTGACCAAAGTGCAGATGGGCGCACAAAGCTTTGATAATGAGATTCTGACGAAGAACCTGCGCGGGCATGATGTGGCTTCCACCCTCAAAGCAACCGCACTGCTGCGGGCAGCCGGGTTTAAGATCGTGCTGCACTGGATGCCCAACCTGCTTGGCGCCACTCCGCAATCTGACCGGATCGATTTCCAGCGTATGTGGGATGGCGGCTTCTGCCCGGATGAACTGAAGATCTACCCCACCCAGCTGCTGGAGCAGGCGCCATTATTTGCATACTGGCAGCGCGGTGAATTTACACCATACACCACACAGGAACTGGTCGAGCTGATTGCGGATATCAAACCTTCCATCCCGATCTATAATCGTGTCAATCGTATCATCCGTGATATTCCAGCAAATTACATCAAGGCCGGCAGCAAGCGCTCCAGTTTGCGCCAGGACGTGCACCAGGAACTCAATCGACGGGGGCAGCACTGCCGCTGTATCCGTTGCCGCGAGATCCGCGCCGAGAAAGTCGATGCGAAAGACCTGATCTACAGCGATGATACCTACACTGCCGCATTTTCCGAAGAACATTTCCTTAATTACGCCACAGCAGATGATAAACTAGCGGGCTATTTACGTCTGGCTTTCCCGCAGCCCGTGCCAGCCACACACCAGGATTTGCACACCCAATTGTATGAACGCATCCCTGAACTAAAGGACGCAGCGTTGATCCGTGAAGTGCATATCTATGGACAATCGCTGGCCGTTGGCGGTGAGATCGATGGCGCAGCGCAGCACAGTGGTTTGGGTACTGAGTTACTTGTTAGAGCAGAAATGCAGGCAAAAGAAAATGGGTATTCCAAAATCGTGGTTATTTCCGCCATCGGCACCCGCATCTATTACCAAAAACGCGGATATCGGCTCAGTGGTCTTTACATGACGAAGGATCTCGAGTAAAAATAAGTGTCTATATCATGCGCGCATGCCCTACTGCAACGCACTGTTCTATCGCCGGTATGATGGGGGGGCAGGGGCATCTTCGCATCCCACGATCCTGCTGCATGGTCTGGGCGGTTCCCACCTTTCATGGCCTCCACAACTACGACGACTGCCTGGCCAAACGATTTACGCACTGGACCTGCCGGGGCACGGACAATCAATTGAAAACACATGCATAGATATGGATTGCTATATCACAGCGTTGAAGCATTTTTTCAAATGCTTGCGTTTTGAGCAGATTAACCTGGTCGGCCATTCGATGGGTGCGATGATCGCATACGCATACGCCAGTGAAAATCCAGACCAAATCCATTCGCTTGCGTTATTATCAATGGGGATAAGTACTCCATACGCACGCCAATTAGAGCTGGGTTTTATCCAGGAGAGAACCAGGAGCCAGGCAATCACTATCCTGAAACGCTATGGGTTTCATCCATCATTTCCCAATCATGCACGTAAACGCCTGCTCGATCCCCTTTATCAGACGCGATTGAGCCTTCTGCATGCCGACGCAATGGTTTGCGCCAATTTTAATGCACATGCCTATGCTCAAGCATCCAATTATCCCATTTTGCTGATCACCGGAACGGAGGATGAGCTGGTTCCGCTTTATGGTGTGCGCAGATTACTCTGCCAGAATGCGAATTTAGAGCTGAAAACAATCGATGATTGCGGCCATTTTGTGATATATGAAAAACCGGAGGTCACGAGTCATCATCTCAGACAATTCCTCGGTAGACAGAAAGAATAAATGCGGGAATTATAGATACTCGCGTAACTGTCCTGATCGCCTTGGGTGGCGCAAACGGCGCAGAGCTTTGGTTTCGATCTGGCGGATTCGCTCGCGCGTAAGACCAAATTTTCTGCCCACCTCTTCCAGCGTATAGAAACGACCGTCATCCAGCCCAAAGCGTAGGCGTAAGATGCGCGCTTCGCGGTAAGGCAGGGAATCGAGGATATCATTTACCTTCTCGCTCAGAAGTCTGGAATATACCTGCTGGCTGGCCGTGGGAGTGTCCTTATCCTCAACAAAGTTGCCCAGCTCCGATTCTTCCTCATCATCATTGATCGGACTTTCCAGTGACAGCGGCAGCCAGGAGACACGGATCATCCAGTCCACCTTATCCTGCGGAAGGTCAAGCGCTTCTGAAAGTTCTTCAATGGTTGGTTCACGCCCCATTTTTTGTTCAAGCGCATGAATATGCTTATACATAACACGAATACGGTCAACCATATGAACAGGAACGCGAATCGTGCGCCCCTGGTCCGCAATCGCACGGGTGATGGTTTGTCTGATCCACCATGTCGCGTAAGTGGAAAAGCGGAAACCGCGGGAATGGTCATATTTTTCAACAGCTTTCATCAATCCCAGGTTACCCTCCTGGATCAGGTCAAGAAAAGGTACACCGCGATGGGTGTATCGCTTCGCTACACTCACCACCAGTCGTGTATTGGCTTTGATCAAATGCTCACGCGCTAGCAGACCATCTTCAATCACTGTTTCTGCCAATTTGCGTTTTTCTTCGTTAACCGTTTCTTTTTCGCGAATCAACACTTCTTGCATTGCCCGGCAGGCTTCATAGCGCATTGCCAGATCGATCTCCTGTTGTTTGTTGAGGAGCGGGACTTTGCTCATTTCCCGCAAATAGAGGGTCGTGGTGTCATCACTGCTTAATTTGTCAACACCAGCGACAACACCTTCATCATCATCGACTTCATCTTCATCATCAATATCATCGGAAAAAGAGATGCCATCCTCTGTTTCTTCCTCATCATCAGATAGGACAACCTCAACACCCTGGCGGTTGAGCATAACCACCATCTCCTCCACCGCACTTGCGCCGCTGCGAGGAATGATCTCTTCAATGTCTTCAAGTGTGAGATGGCCCTGGAGATCCGCTCTCTCCAACAGCATTTCTATGATCATCTCGCTTTCGTTGTCGTTTGAAAATGCTGCGTTCAATTGTTTCCTCCCTTATTTATTGAGCTTTGTTTTCCAGCCCTTGAGATCTATTTTATTAGCAGGCTCTTCATCATCATGACTATGTTGATGTCCGCAATCGATTAAATTGCGATTGGCACCACAAATATCGCAAAGCCCCTTGCAATCTGGTTTACAGACAGGACTGATCGGAATCTCCATCAGAATGTAATCGTGCAGGATAGGTTTGAAATCAACATTACCACTTTCTGATACCTGAATTTCATCTTCAGATGGTTCGATAAATGGAAATGTAAAGAACTCCTCGAATGTGCCATGCACCATCTCCTGGAATGGTTCCAGGCATCGACCGCATTCATTATCGATATATCCTTTAAACTCAGCCATACTGCGGAATCCGTCCTGGTTACGGATCAACTCAATTTCCCCCGCCAGTTTCTTGACAACAAACTCATCATCAAAGTCGAACTCTTCTGCTTCAATTGGGATGACACGCGCATATCCAATGGATTGGTTAATCAAGAATCCGATGTTAATGAGAAAAGGATTTCGCGTTGCTTTCACGATAATTCGTATAAAATGAGTATAATTTGCCCGATTATAGCATGCCGGTATATACCAGTCAAGTTTTTATCAAAATAATCATAAATTTTAACAATCAATGACCAGACAACTGCTTATCGCGACCACAAACAGGGGAAAACAAGAGGAAATGGCTTCACTTTTCGGCTACGCTGATCTCACCCTGGTCACACCTCAGGACCTTCAGCTGGCCCTGACAGTCGCAGAGATTGGAAGAACGTATGAGGAAAACGCACTGCTAAAGGCGAAAGCTTTCTGCGTAGCTAGCGGGCTGCCTGCACTGGCTGATGATAGCGGCCTGGAAGTGGACGCGTTGGATGGCGCTCCTGGTTTATATTCCGCCCGTTTTTCTCCAAAATCCGGCGCATCAGACGGAGACAGGCGAAAGCTGTTGTTGACCAAACTGGCCGAATTACCCCAGCCCTGGACAGCACGTTTTATTTGCACGATCGCGCTCGCCCTGCCGGATGGGTTTACCATCACGCGCTCAGGGGTTTGCGAAGGTGAGATCGCACAGATCGAACGCGGTGAAACCGGATTTGGATACGACCGCATTTTTCTCGTCAAAGAAGCCAACCAGACTATGGCTGAACTGGGGATGGAACAAAAGAACCGCATCAGCCATCGTGCAATCGCTGCGCAGAAAATCCTGGATATACTGCCAGGTTTATTGGCTTAGGCTGTCTGTGATTTCAATCTGCCTCGAAAATCTTTGATGAGGAAGGGCAGGTATAAGAGCAGGAACATGATCAGACCCAACCCCTCAATAAACACAAGGTAGATCGGCCACTCAGGCAGTGCATCTAGAAGTGTGGGCCCGGGCGGTTTTCGGCTAACGAACAAATAATTACTTCCAATAACAGAGTTAATTCCAAGCACGATCAGCATATAGAAATTCATCACAATCATTACACGCAACAGCGATTTCCAGGTAGGCCGAAACCCTTCTACAGCGGTGAGATAAACCGCACCGGTGACGAGCAGTCCATGGGAAATAAAGGTTTGAAAAAATCGGTAATGCGGAAAGCCATAGATACCGATATCAGGCGTGAATAATGCCTGCAAAGCCCCGCTAATTCCCATAAAATAGGCAAATTCATAAATAGTCTTGTCCTTCTTGATCAGCATAAATCCGGACAGCCAGATCAAAATGGAACAGGCATGCAGAGGAAGATGCTCCTGGATATTCCATGATCCATAATACAGATGCCAGAAATGGTATGATGCCTCGTTTACCCATAAAATGATCGCGATAGCCCAGCGGGTGCGCGCCCGTGATCGCTCATCCTTTTTGCGGTCGCGCAGTAGAAAGATATTTAACAGTACTAGCAAGATCAAGGTGACTATTTGCGGTGTGCCAAGGAACTGGAACGGCCTGCCTTGATAATCATTGATAAAGTAATCTCCCATCGTTTTTGCCTCCGTGATAAGGTATCGACTCGTTTAACCCACAATGGGCATCCGGTTATTCGCCCATTGTATAACGGAAAGCGCAGGCGTCAATCACTATTTTTCAGGGTTGACATAAAATCCGTGATCCTGGCTTCATAGCCCTGTTGTGAGGGTTGATAGAAATGAATATCCCGCATGTCATCTGGCAAATATTGCTGAGAGATGTAATGGCCGGGGAAATCATGCGGATATTTATATCCTTTACCATGACCAAATCCTTCTTTATCACGGTTGCTATCCATCAGGTGCACGGGGACTGGCCTGGCGCCAGATTTCTCGATCATCTCAGCTGCCTTAAAATAAGCAAGCGCTGAATTCGATTTTGGTGCAGTTGCCAGGTAAAGGGTCGCCTCAACGATCGGATAAATGCCTTCCGGTAATCCAACATATTCATAGGCATAAGCAGCCGCGGATGCCACCTGAATCCCCTGCGGGTCTGCCAACCCAACATCTTCGCCTGCCAATATCATCAGTCTTCGCAGGATAAAACGGGGGTCTTCCCCCGCTTTCAACATTTTCGCCAGCCAGTATAACGCCGCATCTGGATCAGATCCGCGAACGGATTTAATGAATGCGGAAATCGTATCGTAATGTTCATCCATATTCTTATCGTAACGGATGGCACGCTGCTGAATACTTTCCTGCGCAATCTGTATATCAATCAGAATAGATCCATTCGCTTCGGGCTCTGTTGATTCAACCGCCAATTCCAGCGCATTCAAAAGACTACGCGCATCACCATTTGCCATCTGCACCAGGTGGTCTTTTGCTTTCTCGCTGACCCTCAACAGCCGGCTGCCGTATCCGCGCTCCTTATCGGACATTGCCTGATCAAAAACCATGCCCAATTGCGCTGCATCCAGCGGTTTGAGGTTGAAAATGCGGGAACGTGAGACAAGCGCAGGGATCACATCGAAATATGGGTTCTGGGTGGTTGCCCCAATCAAAATGATCAGGCCAGACTCAATGCTGGGAAGGAGCGCATCCTGTTGCGCACGATTCCACCTATGCACTTCATCCACAAAGAGGATCGTTCTTTTGTTATACATCCGCCGTTTTTCAGTTGCGTCGCTGATAACCGAGCGCAGTTCACTCTTTCCAGCCATGACGGCGGATATGGTGATGAAATCGGAACGGCTGTAATTGGCGATCAATTGCGCCATTGTGGTTTTGCCCGAGCCAGGCGGGCCGCACAGGATAATCGATGAAAAAAGACGGTCGGCTTTGATTGCACGCCTAAGCAAACGCCCTTCACCAATGATCTCCTCCTGGCCAATAAATTCGTCCAGTGTGCGCGGGCGCATTCGGGCTGCCAGTGGTGCCTCCGTTTTCATCCGTTCATGCATGGCATGGTCAAAAAGATCCATCTTTTCCGCCTTTCTTAGGGTTAGAACTTAAGTCCTATTATACTGCGAATGGAGATCATATTGATGAATTTGCTATACAATAGATGTTACACGGAAAATCCAATCGATCTTTATGGAGTAGAACATGCGAAACATCATTGGTCTGGCACTAATCCCGCTGATTTGTATGATCGTTACCATCCTGACAGCAGTGGTTGTCATCTTTGCGCTGCGGCGCGGTACTCGAGCGATCAATGAACAGGCGCAGGATATCATTGCTCAAAAACAACAAACGCGCAGCGGCAACACACGCTGGGCGCGCGCTGACCTTCAGGCGGAAGAATTGGACGCCCCGGAACCTGAACCTACGATCCCCTGCGCAGCTTGCGGCGGGGAGAATAAAGCCAGCAGAAGCACATGTTCTTTTTGCGGCAGCAAGCTAACAGCATAGATTGGAGAAATGACGCATGTTTAGAAACCCTAAAGAATTCCTCCCCAATAATAAAGGTACAGCATTGATCGTACTCGGCCTGGTTTTGCTTTTTACCAGCCATGCGCTCGCGGAGTTTACCCAGCCAGCGCTGGTCATCCTGCGTTATGCGCTCTTTATCGCTGCCATCGCGCTATATTTTTCTGTGGCACTCGCCTTCCATCGGGAAAGACTCCGCAAGAAAGATGCCCGCGAGACAACACAAAAGAACTGACGTCTCTGTTTCTTAATCGCTTTCTTTGCGCATCCTTTTACCGTCTTTCATCGTATATAAGGTGTAAGTAAAAGCAATTTTATATTGGATGGAAGGTAAAAAATATCATGAAGAAAAAATTATTTTGGATATCTGCAGTATTGATGATAGGCAGCTTGACCATTTCAGGATGCGTAAGCGGCCCGTATGACACGCAAAACTTCGAAGTCGAGGGCTTTGAGAAAATACGCATCGATACATTTGGTGAATTTGTCATCGAGCAGGGTGAAAGTGAATCATTGACGGTCAATGCGCCACGTGACTATTTGCGGTATCTGATTGCCGAAGTGGAAGGCGACACGCTTGTCATTCGTACCCGTCGCGGCTTCTTCGGAGGGCCGGTAAACCGCGCGGTTTTCACGATCAGCATCAATGAACTGGAAGAGATTTCCCTGACTGGCGCGGGCGCGATCAAGGTGTTTGGGCTTGAAACCGATGCACTGGAAGTGAACCTGACCGGTGCAGGCAGTATCGAAATCGATCAGCTTAGTGCCCAACGGCTTGAAGTCAACCTGACCAGCGCTGGCGCGATCATCATTGCGGGCGCAGTCAAAAACCAATTTGTCAATCTGACCGGGGTAGGCAGTTATGAAGCCGGCGACCTGAAAACAGAAGAGACCGAAGTGCTGATGACTGGGGCGGGCAGCGCGGTTGTCTGGGCGGAGGAAGACCTTGAGATCGAGGTGACCGGAGTGGGTTCTGTGACCTATTTTGGCAATCCGGACGTATACCAGAACATCACCGGGTTAGGATCGGTCAATAGCAGGGGCGAACGTAAATAAAAAAAATCTAATTACATATACAGAAGCCGTGTGTTTGAAAACGCACGGCTTCTATTTTATTCAATCCAGACCAGGCCAGCATACTTGCTGAAATCGTCAAGCAGCAAGTAAACTATTCCACTTTCCAGGTCAACAACATTGATCTGGCTGCCATTACTCCCTTCGCGAATGAAGGCAATATGCATGCCATCTGGCGACCATGCAGGCGAATGAACAGTCACTGGCAGATTTGTCAATTGGGTCTGTGTACCATCTTCCATATCTAACAAGTAGATCTGGAAATGCCCGGTATCGCGGCGTGAGAGAAATGCGATCTGGCTGCCATCCGGCGACCATACCGGTGTCGCTTCATAGTATTCATTCTCGGTTAATTGGGTTTTACCGCTGCCGTCTTTCTCCATCAAGAAGATTTCGAAATCACCGTCACGATCTGATAAATAGGCAATTTGCTCGCCATCCGGGGACCAGCTGGCCTGCGTCTCCTGTGAATCCTCCTCGGTCAGGATGATCTTCTCTCCCGAATCCAGATCGAGCCTATAAATATCATAATCGCCAAGCGCATCTGACTGGTAAAGCACACTGGTGCCATCAGGACTGATACGCGGTTCGGTTTCGTCAGCACCAAAGGCCGTCAGCTGCTGTGGTTTGCCGCCTGGCAAAGATACCGAATAGATATCATAAATCCTCGTACGATCAGAGGAGAACACCACCAGGCTGCCATCCTGCGTGATATCCGGAGAGATGTCGGATGCGCTTGTGCGGGTGATGCGCTCCATCTCTCCGCTTTCAAGGTGAAGCAGGAAAATATCAAACGGATTTCCTTCTTCTGGTTTGCCAGCAAACAACAGTTTGCCAGTTGGGTCTGGAAAGGCGTCTATCTTCACATCAGCAGGTTCCTGTGTTTGCGCCGCATCATCCATCGGCGAGCAGGCAGATAGAGTCAGAAGCATGATAGCCGCCATGACCAGTAATATGGAAACTGTGTTCTTTCGTTTTTTGTTTATATTATTGTGCATCATAGTACAGTATTAATAACATATTTCATGAAGAACGGCTATATAAAAATCATGACATAAACTACCCTGGCGGCAGGGATCTTGATCCAGCCGGAAGATTTATCTGATGCTTTCATCAATCATCGAAGAAAGACCGCATATTATAAAAATCAATTATCATTAATAAAGCAATACCTTATCTATTCGGAGGATGTAATGGCAATCGAATTGCTTAACGGCAGCCTGAAAATAGAAATCTACTTTGACCATAAAGATAAAGAGTACGACGACAATATATGCGTGTGCATTCAGGAATACGGGCCGGAAGATGAAAAAGTGTTTTACGCGGGAGAAACGAACCTTTTCATCAACGCTGAAGAAGCCCGAAAATTAGCTGCGATGTTTATTGAAGCTGCTGAACAGAGCAGCCACGCATCACGATGACGATCGATAAAGGTTTCTGGAAAAATAAATCACTGGCGGAAATGACCAGTGAAGAGTGGGAAGCGCTTTGTGATGGCTGCGGCATTTGTTGCATGTATAAGATCGAAGACGAGGATACCGGCGAGATTGAGATGACCAGCGTTGCCTGCCGCTTCTTGGACCTGGAAAAAGTGACCTGCCAGTTATACGACTCACGTTTTGGGGCAATGCCTACCTGTATCAAACTCACCCCTTCAAAGGTTGAAACACTGGATTGGTTGCCGGATACCTGCGCTTACCGCTTGATCCTGCAGGGAAAACCGCTGCCTGATTGGCATCCACTGGTCAGCGGAGAAGCGGATTCTGTACATCGGGTTGGTGTTTCTGTGAAAGGAAAAGCGATCCACGAATGCGATGTAAACCTGGACAATCTGGAAGATTATGTCGTTTCCGAACTAACCCCGATTGAAAGATTTATTGTACACAAAAAGCGCTGAGAGAAAACCCAGCGCTTTTTCTCATATCACCACAACATTATCCTGAAAACTGATTCATATATCCTTTGATTTGAGGCACTGCCACCAACTTCTCATAAAAGAAGTTGTTGACAATATTGATCAATTCATCGCGTGCGGCTTCGGCCTGCGAAGAGAGCATAGTACCAGGTTTCTCATGCGAAAGAATATCGCGTAAACGCAGCAGTAAGCGTACCACTTCCGACTCTTCCTCACCTTCCAACGTTTCTATCACATTCATCATTAGCTGATCGGTATGGTTCAGTAATTGTTGCAGAGTAATGGAACTGTTTTCTGTGAAACAATCATCCATCGTGCGTATCAGCGACCACACCTGGTAAAGCATGGTTGCCGGTTCATCAAATAATTCGCGCAGATAGGCAGCAGATTCATACTCACCTGTCAGGCGGAAAATGTTGTACATGCGTCGCGCTGCTTTTCCATAATTAAGCGACTTGGTCAGGTATTTCTTCACTTCATTTTCGAGCGCTTGCACGTAATCTTCCAGCGCGTCACTGGAAACATGCTTGGCCAGTTTGGAAAACAAAGGAATCGATTCGGCTTCCAGATATACTTCCTGGAAATATGGGTCAAGGTAACCATCCAGCGGCATGATGGACCCATCCGGCGCTTCCCAGGTGACATCCAGCATATTACTGGCATTGACCAGATAGCCATGGGCAGCATCGGCAACAACCCAATCCAGCTTACACCAGCCGGGATCCAGGCTGGCTTCGTCCCATGTGATCACTACTTCGTTGCCAAACTTGTCTTCCACTACCTTTCTTTCCATCAAAACTTCGGCGGGGGTCCAGGAGATCGGGCTGCCGGAAGAAAGATGATTGCCATTGGCCTTCACATCATGTGGATAGGACCCGAATTTTACCTCGATCATCTGATAGGTGGGTCCGTTCAATGTCGAGACAACTTTTTCCTTCATTATTCGCGCCAGGATTGCGCAGGCCGCCTCCTTGGTGGGGGCAATGATATTGACACGCTCAAAATAATCCGCATCGCCAGGGTATTTCTGGATCTTGGATTGAGCGGCTGACCCGGATAACGCCAGTGCGGTTTCTACCTCACCAGGGATATCTTCAAACTCGACCAACTTTCCGACCCTGCGAAAATGTGCCAGTTCCTCCGGGCTGAAATCAAGCATGGTAACCTTGTGTCCGAATACACCCGTCCTGATATCAACTGAGATCTCGTCCCCATCTTTTGCGAGAGCGACTGCGGTCAACCATTGCAGTGCTTCTTCCTCATCCAGTTCAACCCCCATTCGGCTTGCTGACTCAACAATGCGCGCCAGCTGTGCTTTTTTATCCTGATCACTCATGGCAACCTCCCGAGATTTATCACGCTTTCACTATATTGTATGGAGCACGATATGTTCAAATATTTTTGCCTGATCGCAGGCGTCTTCTAATGCGTTGTGTTTAAGGTGAACTGTTGAGAAATTTTTCATACTGGTATTTTTCCATGGAACTCTGGCAAAACCCATATAAAAAGATTTTATATCCAGGGCGGAATGGCCAAACGGATTTACACCTAAATACCGATGAAAATAATCACTGACAAACATCCAATCAAAAGGTGAATTAAACCCAAGGAAAAGCGCATGATCATCCGTATCAACTGCATCGCGCAACCAATCAGAAAACATCTGCATCACCCGGGCGGGTGGTTGGCCTTCACGTAATAACCTTTCCACGTCAAGTCCGTGCACACGCTGTGCCTCTTCTGTTGACCTGCCGCTAACAGGCTGCAGTTCAACGTAGAATCTCTGTTGAGGATCTAACAGGGTGCAGGCACCGATTGATAACAAATCATAATCTGCGGGGTTGGGTCCGGATGTTTCAACATCCACAGACACCAGGCGTTTGATGTCATTTCTGATCCATTCAGGCCATGTATCCATTATTACCGTCCATTATTCCAAACCTGAAGCAAGAAATATATTAGAAAGTTGTCTGATTTCTAATATCCGCGATCAGGTTCATATACATTCAACAAGCTTTTACCGGCGATATATCGTTTGAGATTCTCAGCAAACAACTCAAAAACCAGCTGAGTATAATTTTCCGTGTCTCCCGCAATATGGGGTGTGATCACCAGGTTTGGCGCTTCCCAAAGCGGGTGCTCTTTCGGTAGCGGCTCAACAGAAAAAACATCCAACATAGCGCCAGCAATCTGTTTTTCTTTGAGTGCAACCAACAGCGCATCTTCCTCCACCTGGCCGCCTCTTCCCACAGAAATGAGATACGCGGATGGCTTCATTACCCGCAGCTCTTTAGCACCAATGATATGGCGTGTTGATTGGGTCAAGGGAAGCGTCACCACAACAAAATCACTTAGCTTGAGCATCGAATGCAATGCTTCCGGAGGGTATAACCGTGTGAACAATTCGCCCTCCGGATCACCGGTGCCTTCAGGGATATATCCGCGCTGACGCACCTCTTCCAGATCATGCTTTGTCGCCAGGATGGTCGCGCCAAATGCCTGAAGTAATCGCGCCAATTCTCGGGCGATGCTGCCATATCCCAGCATCCCAACTGTGCTGCCGCGCAATTCTCGAGGCTGAAAACGGGTCCAGCGGTCAGGCGGCCAAATCTTTTCATGCTGATATTGCATCATCATCGGCAGTTTATGCGCTAACGCCAGCAAGCCCATCAATGCAAATTCAGCCACCTTGGGTGAAGCAGCGCCAGAAAGTGATGTTGCGCGAAAACCCGCCCGTTGAAGCAGCGGGTGTTGATGGATAAAATCAAGACCCGCATACGAGAATTGGATCCATAGCAACTGTGAAACCGCTTCCGGATCAGGGACAAAATTTGAAGTGAGGAGTACTTCGGCCTTCTCTAAAACATCTGACGGAATTTTTTTCGGGTCGCCAGCGGGATAAACAGCCAGGCGCACCTGCGGTGAGATGGCTGCCAGCTCGCGCTGTTGCTCATCGCTGAGGGGATAATGAATCAGAACATCGATTGGTTTTGCAGACATATATGACTAAGTATAATCGCAATGAAATACAACGAACCGCAGCTAAATCGAACGGCTGCGGTTCGTTGGTAATGCGCGTTATTTTTTCTGGATCAGAGTTTGGATCTGTTCATGCATATATAACTGCACATAATACAAACCGCCTGCGTTCTTGCCACTGGATCCAGAACCCTTCCACCCGCCGAATGGTTGAAAACCAGGCCAAGCGCCTGTGGTCGCCCCCTGGGGCCGATTGGCATAGTTCACGCCTGCCTGCGATTGTTCAAAGAACCATTTTGCTTCTTCGATTGACCCATAAAAACCTGCGGTCAATCCATATTTCACATTGACAGCCCTCTTCATCGCTTCCTCGAGACTATCCACATGCATGACCGTCGTGATCGGTAGGAACATCTCATGCTTCCAGAGCCGGTGAGAATAAGGCACATCCACTGCAATGGTCGGCGCGCAATAGTATCCTTTTGCCATTGGTCCTTCAGTGAGGACCTTTCCGCCAGTCAGGAAGCGCGCACCAGCGGAGCGCATTTCCTCGATGTAATCCTGATATTCCTGATAGGCATTCTTGTTGATAACCGGTCCAAGATACATTTCGCGTTTGGTTGGGTCACCGATTTCCAGCTTCCTGGTTAAATCGATAATACGGTCCAAGACCTTTTGATAGACTGGCTTTTCAATATATACACGCGAGCAGGCCGAGCATTTCTGGCCCTGCAGCCCAAAGGCGGAACGCACAATACCCACTGCCGCTTCTTCCACATCCGCATTAACTGAGACAATGGCGGGATTTTTTCCACCCAACTCGAGGATCGTGGGGCGAACATATTCACCCTGGGCAAAATTACGGTAAATACCCATGCCGACATCGAATGAACCGGTAAAAGTCACTCCGGCAACATCTGGATGGTCGATCAGCGCTTGCCCAATGGAGCTGCCAGGACCGGTGACAAAGTTGAAAACGCCATCCGGAAGACCAGCTTCCCGGAAACACTCCGCCAGCAGGCGTGAAGTCCAGGGGGTATCGGACGCGGGCTTGAAAACAATGGTATTCCCAGCAGCCATCGCCGCCCCCGCAGGCCCGCCGGTCAGGGCTGCCGGGAAGTTGAACGGGCTGATCACCAGCCAAACGCCATATGGACGCAAAACGGAATAATTAGTCGCCTGATAACCCTGCAACGGATCACTCCCCATCTGCCTGATGAACCCATCATTCGCTTCCACCTGATCGCAGGCATATCGAATCAGATCGGCTGCCTCTGCGGCATCGCCCAGCGCTTCCATGCGGTTTTTTCCGACTTCAAGTGTGATCACAGCGCCAAATTCAAAAATTCGCGCGTCAATGATATCCGCTGCTTTGCGCAGTAGTTTCAAGCGCTCTTTCCAATGCGTCTTCTGCCATGCAGGGAATGCATCCCTGGCAGCCGCCACTGCAGCTTGTGCGTGTTCGGCATTACCCTTCTGAAACGAACCCAGTACAAGGCTTGTGTCAATTGGGCTGATATTTCTGAAAGTATCTTCTGTTTTAATATCCTGGCCATTGATGATCATCGCGTAATCCTGGCCGAGATTATCCTTGATTTCCGCTAATGCCTGCTCATAACGCGTATGCAGTTCTTCGGGCGGATTAAACATCGTTGCGTAAGTTAGTTTGAATGGGGTATCACTTGCCATACTTCACTCCTCAATCCTGTTTTTCCCTTAGTATAGCTGATAAGATAAATCTCCTGGCAGGACAAAAAGCACTTCCACATTTGAAATACTGTCATTGATGATTGAAATTAGTTATTGAGACAACAAAACATCATTATTTTTGCGATGCGACCGGTATCAACAAGAGTTAAAAATGCAACCGTAGTAAAATAGCCGTGTTCTATTAATCATGCGCATAAAGGACCAACATTGACACACTACCTCCTCGTTCGCCACGGCACTACCGCATGGGTGGACACCCAGCTCCTGCACGGCATCACTGACATTCCCCTTAATCAGCGCGGGCGCGAGCAAGCACAATCTGCAGCGCAAGCGCTTGCGGATCATGGCGCCGACACCATCTATTCAAGCAGTCTGTCACGCTGCGCAGAAACAGCGCAGATCATTGGCAAAAGCACCAACCTGAGCCCGATTATGATGGATGCCCTGGTCGAGATCGATTTCGGATGGCTGGAAGGCAAAAAGATCCGTGATCATGATTACGGAGATTATTGCAAACTGGTTGAATTCATTGATCACCACATTTTCAATGTAGTGCGCGCTCTGAGCGGTGAATCGAAATCTAAATTTGAAAACCGCGTCCTGAAAGGTTGGTCTGCGATCACCGCAGAAAATCCATCCGGCACGGTCATTGTCGTTGCCCACTCCGGTGTGCTAAACACCATTCTGCTGCATCTATTCGATACACAATTCCTAAATGGGAATGCCTATCATCACCTGAACCCTTGCAGCATTACTGAGGTGAAAGTTGATCCTGAAGGGCATGCAGAAATGATCAAACTCAATGGCCGCAGCCATATTCCAGAAAATCTTCAATGAGCCGGATCAAAGCCATCCTTTGGGATTTTGCTGGTGTTGTGCTTTTCACTGTTAAGGGAAGTTTTAATTCGCTGCTAGCGGAAAGGTTGGATGTGCCGCTGCATGCGATTGAAAAAGTGATGAATTCCAGCATGAACGATCGCTGGGATGTCGGTGAGATCGACGATATCACTTTTTATATGTATGTCCTGGAAACGCTCCAACAGCCGATTGAAAAAATGGCAATCATCCAGCGTTTTGTTGTCAAAGATTTTTATATCGACCAGGACATTCTCACCACAATCAAATTATTACGAAAAGATTACACCAACATCCTTCTGACCAATTTTCCACAACATTTTCATGAATTCATAAAAACCGATTGGATCATCGACGGCGCATTCGATCATGTGATCGCTTCCTGTGATGTCAAATTGATCAAACCAGACCCGGCTATCTATCAGCTCGCTCTGGAGCGGGCAGGGTGCAGCCCGCATGAAAGTGTCTTTCTGGATGACCGTGAGGTCAATGTGCGCGCCGCTGAAGCGCTTGGCATTCACGGTATCATTTTCACAGATAAAGATCAGGCAATGCAGGAATTAGAGGATCTGCTTTGCGCTTAGACCAGGCTTGAATAAAGCTTATCGACAATCTTTCCGACCACTTCACGTAATGCCCGCTGTTCAACCAGCACCCGGTTATTCTTCGCGGCATATCTGCGCAAATTCTCATTACCAAGCACCCCGCACATCTCTCTGGCAGCAGACGTTGCGTCCCGCGGGTTCAGTAATGAGCCATTCTGGCCCGGTGTAATCCATTCGCGCAAAGAAGCAATATCCCCGACAATCGGATAAGCACCACAGGCAATCGCCTCCAGAAATGAATTTGGTGTGCCATCATGGCTGGAAAGCGAGATGTAAATGGATGATGCCGCATACAATGCCCACAGGTCTTCCTGCGATAGGAAAGGAAGCAGATGGACAGCAGAAGATATACCCAGAGATTGCACCCATTTTTCCGCTTCTGGCTGGCCTTGCATGCCGGGACACAGGAATAATACATCGGCCATTTTCTCGAGAACGAGGGGAATGCTTTGGAAAAACACGTCCTGATGAACACTGCCAGGCCGAAATCCACGCGGATTGATCACAAGCGGCTGAACTAGTGGGATGCCATACTGCTTCAGAACAGAATCCGTGTTTATTCTGCTTCTATCGATTGATACGATATCCAGACCGCCGCTGCCTGGAACAACAGCGGTCACAAGATGATCTCGCAAGCCCCATTTCCTGGCCAGGTCAATATCACGCGCAGCATCTGCCAATAAGGCGTCAGCCCTGGAAAGCGTACGTCGCGTGAGATCACCCATCAGCCCGGATGCTCTCGCGTGTAATGTAAGGTCATTGCCCCATATCGACACGGCAAGAGGGATACCTTCAGGCACACTTGAACACAGCATCCCTTCAAAAGGGATGCGCAAAGCATGCACGATGTCTGGTTTATTTTCAGCAATAAATGCGTGAAGCTTTTCCATTGGCGCACGCAGCATCCGTGGAGCCAACGCTGACCGCAGCCGTAGTAGTGCCGGTCGGAACATACCGATAACCTGTTTGCGAACGGAAGTCCCATGTTTTTGGCCCGTATTGACCTGACTACCTGACAGGGAAGAAAAACCAACTGGAATGGTCATTTGCTGTTCCAACCCTTCAATAGGTTGGTATGGGAATGTTGAAACCAGGTAAATTGGGTAACCCCCAGACTGCATCATCTTGATCCAGTTGCGTGTGATCGGGCTGCGCCCATCCGCGACCAGCACGACACGTGGTTTAGTCACGCATCACCTCCGAAATTGCGTTTGAAAACACGCTTACCATATTCTCCAGATTGATTTCCTCACTGACAATACGGTAACTTTCCCGCCCTTTTTCCCGTAATGCGGCAACATCTGCCAGCGCTTCAACCATCAGCTTAGCCAGTGCACGTGGTGAAGGATCCGAAAGCAGCCATCCATTCTCGTCCCGTACCAGATCAGATTGGGTGCCGTCTGCTTCACCGACGATGACCGGTAAGCCGTAAGACATCGCCTCCTGCACTGCCAGCCCGCCGGTGCCAGGAAGGATGAAAAGGTCTGCCATGGCCAGCCGCTGTCCCAGATCATTTCCATGCAGTGCGCCAAAAAATGTCGCCAGCGGATATATTTCACGTGCCAACTGTTCCAGCGCGCCGCGGTCAGGTCCATCGCCAATCACCCACAACAGGGGTTGGGATTCAGCAGGTAGATAAGCGCAGGCTTCGATCAACACATCCACGCGCTTGCGCTCTTGCAGACGCCCTACAAAAACGATAACAGGTTTCCCCCCACGATAAACGTCCGGTCGATCCGGACTCACCCTGGTTGGACGGGGTGTCGCTGCGTTCGGCGCAATAAATATACGGGACGGGTCAATCGCGATCTCCTGATATTCACGAGCGCCCTGGGTGCTGTAAGTGATAATTGCATCAAATTGGCGCACAAACCGCTTACGTAGACAGTGCCGAATTCCAAGAATATCATGTGAAATTACTGGCGCACCCAAACCCCAGCCGATCACCTTTCTGCCATGGGAGCGCATCCAGCGTAAGGCGGCTGGAGAATGAAGGTAACGCGGGTTAGCTTCCATAATCAGCACATGCGGGTCCCATTCCTTCAGCCAGGCTAATAAACCACCCTGCCAGCAGGTATAAAAAGCACCATGCAAAAAATGATGATTGTGGGCAAAGTAATAATGAGCGCGCTGGGGTACCGCGGGGGATATCATTTCCTGCTTGCGGCCTTTTCCGGCAAAAACGCTTACTTTACCGCCATATACTTCAGCTAGCTGGTCAAACAGATGAGCCCGATAAACAGGCAGCACCCGCTGCAGTATTCCGATTCGGGGAAGCTCATGCTGGTTCACGCGAACACCTCCACCTGTGACCCCTGCATTGTCTTGCTGACCTCAATTCGCGATGAAAAGGCATCTTTCAGTTCATCCAGATGCGTGATCACCAGAATCTTTTCAAAATCATCTTTCACCAGGTTGATGGCTTCGACCAATCGCTGGCGGCCTTCTTCATCCTGGCTGCCAAACCCTTCATCAATGACCAGCGTCTGCAGGCGTGCGCCTGAACGCTGCGCCAGTACGCGGGAAAGAGCCAGGCGAATGGCAAAATTAATGCGAAAGGCCTCACCGCCAGAAAACAATTCGTACGCGCGAGATCCCGCACTGTCGCGGATGATGATATCCAGTGTTTGTTTACGGTCTTCCCGTTTCTTATCCGCGTAATCACGTTCTGTTTCGAAACTAACCGACATATTCCCGCCGCTGAGTTTATCGAGAATGTCATTCGCCTGGATTTCGATCTGCGGAATAGCATTCTCGATCAATAGTGCCGGAACGCCATCTTTACCAAAAGCGATTTCCAGCATCTTTAGGCGCGCAATCTGGCGACTATATTGCTGGGACTGACTCTCTAATTCTCGTTTGCGTTTTTGCTGTTTATCCAGCACATCCACCATTTGCTGGGCAATACCCACATCCTGCCGGGCGCGGTTCTCTTCCAGTCGGGCTTGGCGTAGTTCCTGTTCCAGTTGGGCCGGGTCACCCGCTTTTTCTTCCTTCTGCTTGATTTGCATAGAAAGCGCTGCGAGCGTTTCTTTCGTCTGTAAGAGATTCTTGTTGAAACGTGCGGTCTGATCTTCCAGCTCCAATATTTCACGCGCTAATCCTGCCCTGGCTGTTCGCGCCTGCGTCAGTGTATGGAATTTTTCTTCATACTGGCGCAGTGACAACTCCTGCTCACGCAGTGCTGCATGGTCTTCTGCAGAATAATCCAGCGCATTAATGCTTTTTGAGATCTTTTCCAGTTTCGGCTGCAACCCTTCAGAAAATATTGCTTTACGCAGTTGATCCGCAACGACAGCAAGCCGTGGCGCGCTTTCTTTTTCCCAAGCCGCGATCTTGCGTGCAGACTCTTCCAATTGCAGCGATAAAGCGTTTGCCTGCCCAATTAATCCTGCCAGACGCGGGCGCAGCAGCTTCAGTTTATTAATCTCTGCGGAAATACGTTCAATGTCTTTTTTGCAGTTGATGATCGTTGCCTGATTTTCCCGGAAGAGGTTTCCATGCTCTGTACCTTCTGCTTCGAGCTTTGCCAGGATTTTTTCCTTATGGGCTGCGGTCAGCTGTTGGCCGCACAAGGGGCAATCCGGTCCGCTGCTTTGCTGAAGGTGGGCCATACGCTCCTTGATCTCATCCATTTTGACCCGAAACTGGTTATTCTCCGCTTCTTTTTCCGATTGCAGATCCTTCTTGTGTTGCAGTTCTTTTTCAAGCTTTTCGATGTTATCGATCTCCAATTGCAACTGTGCCGATTCTGATTCCATCACGCGAACATCATTTGATATTTCCTGCTGCTGGTTTTCCAGTACCGAGATTTCCGCTTTAGCGGCCAACAAGTTCTGCTGTTCCTGCTCCAGGCGTGCTTTCTCTGAATAGATCTTCCCTTCGAGTTCTGTCTTCTCCACCAACAAGACATTATGCTGAATGCTGACTGAATTCAGATCGGTGAGCCGGTCTCGCGCTTGCAGATAGGTTTGATATGAACGAACTATTTCTTCTTCCTGAGCCAGGACTTGATCGAAATCCTGCAATTCTGTCCTTCTTGCATCCAGTTTTTGTGCGGTTGCACGAAGGTCGCCCTCAATTTCATCGATCTGGGTTGAAACCATTTCCATCTTTTCTTTATCACTTTTTATGCGCGCGTTCTCTAATTGCGCGGTCTCCAGCAGCTTTTCCCTGCTTTCTCGTAATTTTGCCCGCATCGCCAGTATCTCTTGCGCGCTGGTAAGACGTTCTTTGCGTTCGTCTTCTTCATCCAGCTCTTTGTTCACTTCCAGCAATATAGATTGTTCGATTTCCAGGCGTTTCTGGGCTTCTCTCCGGCGGATTGCTGCCTCATTGCGATATGATTCCCAAATGGTCAAGCCAAGAATATTGCTGAGAATCTCTTTCCGCTTCCCAGGCGATTGTATCGAAAACATATCCGCTTTGCCCTGCAAAAAAAATGACGCATTCACAAAAGTATCATAATCCAGCCCGAGAATCTCCTGAATACGCTGTTCTGTCGCACGCACACCTGCTTCGGTAAAAGGTTTCCAATCACCAGCCGGAGTTTGCACATGAAATTCAAGCGTTGTGTTTTTTTCTCGCGGCTTGGTTCGGTCGACGCGGTATCGGTTGCCCTCATATTCAAAATCAAAAACAACCTGACAGCTTTCAGATTTGTTATGGATCAAGCCATCATCACTGCGCCGCGCCTTACCAAAAAGAGACCAGGTCATTGCGTCAAAAAGGGTTGACTTGCCCGCGCCGTTCGATCCCGATACGCAGGCCACCTTGATCTTGGACAAATCGACAATTACAGGATCCTGATAGGACAGGAATCCCTCCAGCATCAGTCTGACAGGGATCATAGCGCGTTTACCTCTGTCAGATCTGTATCGTCCTCACCGATCTCAACCGAATGAATGATCTCACCTGCCATATCATTCAGCACCTTGATCTCATCCGCTTCTGTGTTGATAGTCTCCCAATATTTATCAAGTAATTGGGCATGTGTCAGTTTTCCGACCATCACATCATCAGGAAGGCGCAAACGCGATTCCGAGATCGGCCTGCGAACAAGATGAAACTCAAACGCAGGTTCGCAGGCATGGCGGATCGATTCCTCATCAATCATCGGCTCCCATTCACGCGGATAAACAAGAATCAGGCGGAACATGGCGTCTGCAATCTCAATAGCCGAAGGCAGAGCTTGTATGATCTGTTCCTGCACCCGATCCGCATCGCTGATCTCAACGGTTTTACTAAGGAATTTTCTGCCTTTCAGCGGGATGGCCTGGTATACTGTCGTTTCGCCCCTCTCTAACTGGGCGGAAATGAAATACTTTTCATCGTTGATCTCACCAAAATCAACCCGCTCGATCGATCCTGGATAAATGACCGGATGATGACCATCTGGATTCAAGTTCTGATGTTTATGAATATGCCCCAGTGCAACATAATCCAGTCGTTTATCTTTTACAATAGCGGGCGAAAGCACCATATCGCGCCCCAGCATAACACTGCGTTCATTACCATACATGGCGCCCTGCACAGAAATATGACTGGTGAGAACAACAGGCAGATCAGGATCGAGGGCATCCAGGAAACCTTCGATTGCCTGGATAAGGTAAACCTCGATCTGTTGATTCATATCCTCCACACTTCCGCTGCCGCCATCTAATGCCGCGAGCATATTGGAACGGTTCATCCACGGGATACCGATCACCTGAACTGGAAGCCCGCCTAACTCCTGTGGACCAAGCAAGATGGGTTTACGAATCACGTGCATGTGCGGCACATTCAGTGTGTCAAATTCATGCAAAGTATGGGCGCGCCCTACCGCAGGAGATATATCATGATTGCCAACCAGCAAGATCGTTTCAATGCCGGCCTCAGACAGGCGGATCATTCGCCGGCCCCACTCGCGCTGGTAAGTCGGTGAGGGTGTTCGATCACGATAGGCGTCTCCGGCAAAAATCACCAGGTCAGCTGGCTGTTCAATGGCATAATCAATAATAGTATCGAGCGCTTTCAGAAAATCAAGTACGCGTAACGGTAACCCGCTCTCAGGATCACGCCTGCCTTGACGGGCCATGTCGATATGCGCATCTGCAAAATGTACCAAATTGATCATTACGGTGATTTTCTTTCCATATCGCTTACCTCTTTATTTTACTTGCTGCTGCGAAATTAATCTTTCTCATACCTTGTGGTGGGAAACAAAATGTATACTATCTAAAAAAGGGTTGATATGTTTCCGATCAGAGATACGATACGATCACGGTCTTTCCCAATCATCAATTGGGCGATCATCATTGCGAATGTGCTTGTATTCTTCTTTCAAACTAATCTCTCTGCCAGTGGCTTGCAACGCTTTGTGGACAATTTTGCGCTGGTACCTGCTCGCATTGACCTTAGCCAGCCTATGAGCCTGTTCCCATTTTTTTCGCATATGTGGCTGCACGGTTCGCTGTTCCACATCATCAGCAATATGTGGATGCTGGTCATCTTTGGCGATAATGTCGAAGACCGCATGGGTTCTGCCCGATATTTGATCTTCTATATTCTAGGCGGTCTCGCAGGCGGCGTTCTGCAATACATATTCACAATCAATCCAAACCTTCCTGCGGTAGGGGCGAGTGGAGCAATCGCAGCTGTGATGGGTGCTTACTTCCTATTCTTTCCGCGATCGCGCGTCGTCACTTTCGTGCCCATTTTTCTGTTCGGATGGTTTGTCAATATTCCCTCCTTCATTTTCCTTGGCATCTGGTTCGGCACACAGGTGTTGAGCGGCGTGGTGGAATTAACCAGCATGGCTGGGGCAGATATGGGAGGTGTCGCCTGGTGGGCGCATATTGGAGGATTCGCGTTTGGATTGCTGATGGCGAACTTGTTCGCAATCGGAAAAAAACCACGGCGGGAATATCGGGATGAATATTATCCATGGTAAAGAGTTTTATCTCACATGTTAAGAAGCGGAGGTCTTAATGGATTTTATTAATATCATATGGGTGCTTTTTTTATTCATCAGTCTAACCCCAATGGTCAAACAGCGCATGATGGATGCTTCGCGCATGCGTTTGATGCGCAAGATCGAAGAAAATCGTGGATCGCGCGTGATCGCTCTCATCCACCGCCAAGAAAGTATGTCATTCCTCGGCTTTCCGCTGGCGCGGTTTATCGACATCCAGGATTCGGAGCAGGTCCTGCGTGCTATTAAACTGACCGATGATGAGATTCCGATCGATTTCATTCTGCATACTCCCGGCGGATTAGTACTTGCTTCTGAACAGATTGCCCATGCCCTTTCGAAACGGAAGGGGAAGGTCACAATCATCGTTCCGCACTATGCCATGTCAGGCGGCACATTGATTGCCCTCGCGTCAGATGAGATCATCATGGATGAGAACGCTGTGCTCGGGCCGGTCGATCCACAGGTTGGAAAATACCCGGCGGTATCTGTTCTTAAGGTGCTTGAAGACAAACCAGCCAAGGATATTGATGATGAAACGATGATTCTGGCGGACATCTCACGCAAAGCAATTGCCCAAGTTAAGAAAACAATTCGTGATATCGCCTGCTGCCAGTATGATGACAAGATCGCAGAGCAGTTTGCGGAAACCTTTGCCAGTGGACGCTGGACACATGATTATCCCATCAGCTTTGAGGAAGCAAAAGAATTGGGACTGCGCGTAAGTGATAAAGTGCCGGAAGAAATTTACCAGTTGATGAACCTCTACCCGCAGGCCAACACTCGCCGCCCGTCAGTAGAATTCATTCCTCTGCCATACGAGGAGCGGCCTAAAGCGCCCACAAAAGCTCGAAAATGATATGAATAATCCTAGAAGAACGATCAGTGGTTGTGTAACAGCCACTGATTTTTATTCCTGATTTAATAAATTACATATTATGATTATCAATCGAGTGATATATTAGGACACCATGTGCGGAATTAGCGGCGTTATCAACAAAAATTTTGAACCGATCCCGGCTATTCACAATAAAGTGGAAACGATGAAAAAACTGATCGCACACCGCGGTCCGGACGGTGAAGGCACCTGGGTGCATCCGGACCGGTTTGCTGGATTTGGACACCTGCGCCTGAGCATCATCGACCTGCAAACCGGCGACCAGCCTATGACGGATGAAAGCGGAAGCTGGATAGTCTATAACGGCGAGATCTACAATTATCTCGAATTACAAAAAGAGCTCGGCGCTGATAAATTTACAACATCATCAGATACTGAAGTGATCCTGCGCGCCTACCGCAAATGGGGTGCGGATTGTGTATCGCATTTTCGCGGTATGTTCGCTTTTGTAATGTGGGATGCTCCCAATCAGCGGTTTTTCTGCGCGCGCGACCGTTTTGGCATTAAACCGCTATATTTTTACCAGGACCAGAACCTGTTCTTTTTCGCTTCTGAGCCGAAAGCGCTTTTGCCATTTGTGCCAGAAATCCGCACCAACCTGGAAGCGCTCAAGGAATATTTCGCTTTCCAGTTCTGTCTGGATGGCAAAACGCTGTTTGAGGGTATCCATGAATTACAGCCTGCGCACCACCTCACCATCAGCGCAGACCAGATATCGGTCAAAAAATACTGGGAAGTCTATTATCAACCTGACTTCTCTCACAACGAAGAATACTATGAGGAAGCACTGCGTGCACTGATCAAGGATTCGGTCGAGATCCACACCCGCGCGGATGTGCCGATCGGCTCATACCTTAGCGGGGGTGTGGATTCCAGCGCGGTAGCCGCCATTGCCTGCGCAGAAGATCCCGCCAACTTCATGGGTTTCACAGGTAAGTTCGCGGAGGGGCCGGAATTCGATGAGTCCCAATATGCACGGGAAGTGGCCCAGAAGAACGGATTCCCGCTAGAAGAGATCACGATCAGCGCGGATGACTTCATCAACAACCTCCGCAAAGTTATTTATCACATGGATTACCCGGCAGCCGGACCGGGATCTTTTCCACAGTATATGGTTTCACAGATGGCTGTTAAACACCGAAAGGTAGTGATGGGCGGCCAGGGTGGTGATGAGATCTTTGGCGGCTACACCCGCTACCTGATCGCATATTTCGAGCAGTGCATCAAAGCGGCCATCGACGGCACAATGGACAACGGCAACTTTATTGTCACCTACGAATCGATCCTTCCCAACCTGACTTCGCTACGTAATTACAAACCACTCCTGCAGCAATTTTGGAAAGATGAATTGTTCGCACCAATGGATCGACGCTATTTCCGCCTGATCAACCGTGCCAACGCGATTGGCGACGAGATCAACTGGAAATTGATGGAAAATTATTCCGCGTATCAAACTTTCCGCGGGATTTTCAACAGCGAAAACATTGGTAAGGAATCCTATTTTGACCTGATGACCCATTTCGATTTCAAAACCTTGCTGCCCGCGCTGCTGCATGTGGAAGACCGCGTTAGCATGGCCCATGGGCTGGAATCGCGCGTTCCCTTCCTCGACCATCCAATTGTTGAATTAGCTGCCAAGATGCCCCCCAATGTCAAATTCAGAGACGGCAACCTCAAGCACATCCTGCGTAAAGCGGTTCGGCCTTTCATCCCTGAAAGCATCTACACACGCAAAGATAAAATGGGGTTTCCCACACCACTGTCTGAGTGGATGCGCGGGCCGGCAAAAACGTTCGTCATGGATATATTTACTTCCCAGAGCGCGATGACACGGGATTATGTCAACGCACAAGCGATTCTCGACCAACTGGGAGAAGAACCACGCTTCAGCCGTAAGATCTGGGGGTTCCTGAACCTTGAATTATGGAACCAGGAATTCATCGACCGCGCAGCAGACTTCCACGCATTAGCAAAACAGCCCTGATGGGCTGTTTGGTTTTTAAAATATTTGACGATGATCAATCACGCCAATATCCACGCCAGATGCGCTGGATATCCCGCGAAGTGATGAAGGCACTCGGATCGGCATCAAGTGCAATTTCCTGCACTTCTCTCGCAAACTTGCGCTGTACGCTGCACTCCAGCACTTCCAGCGCACCATCTTTGCCATATGCAGGGATTTCTGTCACCGCGTGACCTTTTCCACGCAGTGTCTCAGCGATCTGCGGCCCTTTTGTTGGGCTCATGATGGTGATATTGATAGATCCAAAAGCAAGACGCTTTTCAATCATCATCCCGACTACATTGCCCGTGGCAAAGCCAAGCGAATACGCTATCGTGTTAAGTGGGTTATTAAGATCACTGATAACACTGCCCAATGCCAGAACAAACACAGCGGTTTGAAAAAAACCCAGGATGAAAGTCAGAGTTTTCATACCACGCATGACCACCATCATGCGCAGTGTATCCAGCGTCATATTGAGCACACGCAGGATAAAAATTCCCAGCGCGATCAACCACACATTTGTTGAAGTAAATATCGCTTCCATAATTTATATTGTTGATTCCTTACTTAACTAATCCTTTAGAGCCGGAATATACATCTTGGACAAATACTCTTTCAGCATGCGGCGCGTGCTGAATTGCCAGGCCAGTGTGCGCATATTTTCTTTGATCTTTGCCATCCACTCCGGTGACGCGTCACCCATAGCGCGGTTTTGGTAAAAGAGAGGGATGATCTGGTGTTCGAGTGTATCATACAAACTGGCCGCATCATTGGCATCCTGTTCATCTGGATTATCATAATCCGTCTCATCGCCAATCGCCCAGCCATTGCTGCCATTATATCCCTCGCGCCACCAGCCATCCAGGACAGAGAAGTTAAGTGTGCCATTCAGGGCTGCCTTCATACCAGAGGTGCCTGAAGCTTCATTCGGACGGCGAGGTGTGTTAAGCCATACATCCACACCCTGCACCATCAAACGCGCGACATTTAAATCATAATTTTCGAGAAACACAATGCGCCCGCCAAAACGATAATCCTTTGCCGCTCGGTATACTTTCTGGATGAGCAACTTTCCCGGTTCATCCGCAGGATGCGCTTTACCAGCCAGGATGATCTGCAGCGGCATATCCTGATTTGAAACCAGGCGCAACAAGCGCTCATAATCCGAGAAGAGCAGATTAGCGCGCTTATATGTCGCGAATCGCCTTGCAAACCCTATCGTCAGGGAATATTGGTCAAGCATGACCCCATCCGCAATCACCTGAGATGGATGCCGATCACCGCCCTGCCAGTGGTCACGTGCGCTCTCAATGGCATAGTTAATCAATTTGCGTTTCAGGTGGCGCCGCACATCCCACAATTCCAGATCAGGGATATTCTCGATCTGGGACCATAAATCCGGTTCATCAAGATGATCATACCAATCTAATCCAAAATATCTTTCAAAAAGTAGTTTCATGCGGCGCGCCATCCAGAAACCAACATGAATACCATTGGTGATGCCAGCGATGGGAACATCTTCCGTTTTCCGGTCCGGCCAGAGCACATTCCACATCTTGCGCGCTACTTCCCCATGCAGTTCAGAAACGGCGTTGGCATGGTTGGATAAATAGAATGCGAGTACAGGCATGCTAAAAGTATCACCCCATTCCATTGTCTGTTTGCCAATGTCGACAAACTGATCTCGTGTCAGCCCTAATTCTTTCCAATAACCTGGGAAATATTTATCGATCAACCACAATGGGAAAGCATCATTGCCTGCTGGTACTGGTGTGTGGGTCGTGAAAACATTGCTGTTGCGCACAGCTTCGGCTGCTTCATTAAAGGACTTTCCAGTTTCGATGATCTCCCTCACCCTTTCCAGCGTCAGGAAAGCAGAATGGCCTTCATTCATGTGCCACAGGTCCGGGGAATAACCCAGCGCGCGCAGTGCGCGTACACCGCCAATACCCAACAGCATTTCCTGGGAAATGCGTACTTCCAGATCGCTGCTGTATAAGCGTGAAGTCAAGGTACGATCATTGGGTTGGTTTTCATCAATACTCGAATCCAGCAAGAATAGCGGCACCCTCCCTACCTGGATCATCCATACCCGCATATACACTTTTCGTCCCGGTAAGTTTACTGTAACCAGAACCGGATTGCCATTTTCATCCACAACAGAGATGATTGGCATCTCCTCAAAGTCGAAACGGTAGTTACTGGTTTCCTGCCATCCGTCTTCTGTGATTTTCTGAACGAAATACCCCTGCTCATAAATAAAACCAACTCCGATCAGCGGCAAACCCAGGTCGCTGGCTTCCTTAAGGTGATCGCCGGATAGAATCCCCAGGCCACCGGCATAGAAAGGCATCGATTCATGCAAACCGAATTCGAACGAGAAATAGGACATTGATTTTTCAGTCAGGTCCGCGTGGTTTTCGCTAAACCAGGTCTTCTCAGGATGCATATACTCATCAAACTTTTCCATAACCTTGTCATATTCACGCAGATAATATTCGTCGTTGACCGCTTCATTCAAGCGCTCAGGATCGACCTGATGCAGAAATGCGATCGGGTTATGCATTACTTCTTCCCATAAGCGGCGGTCAAGCTGCAGGAACAGGCGCATGCCATTCAGGTTCCATGACCACCACAGGTTATACGCTAATTCACCCAAACGGTTGATCCGTTTTGGCAGTTTAAAATGGTTCGGGAAAACCTTTCGGTAATTTACGTTCATTATGATCTTTACTCCTTTGGCAGAATAAACGCGTGATTGTACCACGCCCAATTATTGTACCGCAGCCTCATTCCTTTTATGGATGCCTATCATTTATAATAAGATTTCGAAAATATGATCCCAGTACATTTAAGGAGATTATGATAATGGCTGAAGCGACATTCAGATTTCCAAAAGGTTTTTTGTGGGGTACCGCAACCGCAGCGCATCAAGTAGAAGGCCAGAATGAGAATAACAACTGGCACGCCTGGGAAAATCAAGTAGGGAATATTCATAATGGCGAAAAAGCTGGACTGGCATGCGATTGGTGGAACGGCCGCTGGAAGGAAGATCTAACCAACGCCGCACAGGCTGGCCAAAACGCCCACCGTTTTTCGATCGAATGGAGCCGCATCCAACCCAGCGCGAATGCATGGGATGAAAAGGCCATGGAAAAATATCGGTCGATGATCTCGGGTATGCGTAAACTGGGATTGGAACCGATGCTGACACTGCACCATTTCACTGAACCCTTATGGATCTATAATAAAGGCGGATGGGAAAACCCGGAAACTATTGATGGCTTTACCACCTTTGTGCGCTATACGGTGGATGCATTGAAAGACCTGGTCACCACCTGGGTGACGATCAATGAACCGGCTGTCTTTACTGTTGGCGGATACCTGGGTGGCGGGTTTCCTCCCGGGAAGAATGATCTTGGGAAAGCCTATACAGTGCTTTCCAACCTGGTGAAAGCGCATGCAGCGGCATACCACGAGATCCACAAACTACAAACGCAAGCGCACGTTGGTGTCGCCAAACAATACCGTGCAATGGCCCCTTCGCGCCCCTGGTTCCCGCCGGACCGATGGATCACGCACTTTTCTTCGACCAGTTTTAATGATGCATTCATGGGGCCTATCCGCGATGGCAATTTTAAATTCGCTTTAAAAAAGGAGAACATACCGCAGGCAATTGGCACTCAGGATTTCGTCGGAATAAATTACTATTCCCAGGATCAGGTCCGATTCAAGCCATTCGCTTTTGACGCGGTGTTTCAGGAACGCCACTTCCTCCCTGGCGCGCAGCTGAGCGAGACCGGCTTCATCGCCAATGTGCCGGATGGCCTGCATACTGCGCTGAAATGGGCACACCAGTTCAATCTTCCGATCTATATCACTGAAAATGGTGTGGAAGATGGGCAGGACACAATGCGGCCCACATACCTGCTTGAGCATCTGCGCAGGGTATGGGATGCCGCCAACAGCAACTGGCAGGTCAAGGGATATTTCCATTGGTCGCAGGTGGACAACTTTGAGTGGGAGCGTGGCTGGTCGCAGCGCTTTGGGCTGTGGGGTATTGATCCGGAATCACAACAGCGGCAGCGCAGGTCAAGCGCCGTCCTATACGAGGCAATCTGCAAAGAAAACGCGATCAGCGCAAACACAGTACGTAAACATGCACCAGAAATGCTTGAAAAGTTTTTTCCTGGTTAAAGTTATCAAATACGAGGTGAGTCGCTGCAAGGTATCGGGTTGCGCCCTTCGTGTTATGATCCTGTCATGGCACGCAGGAAATATTTACAAGACTATGAAATAATCACCAAACCTGACAAACAAGGCCGAGAGACGGCGAAACTTGAATATTGCGGTGATTTTTACGAAGTGCTATTCCACAAAGGCAGTCTGTCCAGCTATCGCAATATCTCTCTCCTGGTCCTTTTACTCACACTGGCATTACATGTTTACGCTGGGTTCATCAACAATGATGGCATGCGCCAATTCTACGTCTTGATCCCATATGCCATTGCCTACTTACCCTACTTTAATTTTTCCGCGGGAATTATCAACATACCAGGAAGACAGCCCGCTTACCGCCGAGACCAAATTGAGCTTTCCTTTAAACGCATCCGTTCAGCGAATTTTTATCTGGTGGTTCTACTCACTACCATTGTGGTCAGCGAGTGTGTTTACCTGCTTTTTTTCACATCAGGCGTCAATTTACACTTAGATCATCTCTTCCTTTTACTCGAATTACTTGCTGCCGTTGCGCTTTGGATGTATGCGCGCGTACATAAAAATACCCTGATCAAAAAGCAGACGGAAGAATGACAAAAGTCAACCATTAAATTACACACGTAGTAATATAATCATTTAAAAGAGAGTTCCATCGCACATTCACCTTGACTTAAGCGCATAGCGATATAGAATTAATCAATTAAGAATTAAGAAGAGGCACAACAAGGAGGTGTTTACCGGAATCACACTACACAAACATAAAAATGAGTCTGAAAATTAAACATGAAGAGGAAAAAATGAGAAAAATAAATATTACGTTCGGAATTTTGATCGTTGCGAGTATGCTTTTATCCGCCTGCGCACAACCTGCTGAAGCACCGGCAGAAGCGCCAGCCGGAGATGAAGCTTCCGCGACAACCGAGGTTGTTTATGAAGAACAACCTTACGGAGAGAACTTGCCCACAGCTGCCACTATCGATACCCCCCTGGTAGTTGCTTACGACCAGTTCTCACAGAAATTCAGCCCGTTTTTTGCTGATACCGCCTACGACAACGATGTCGCAACATTGACACAGATCGTTCTGCTCACCACCGACCGCGTTGGCGGCATCATCTTCAACGCGATCGAAGGCGAAACAGTCAACTATAACGGGGTAGATTATCTCTATAAAGGCCCAGCGGATGTCAGCGTGGAATACGACGAAGCTACGGACACCACCAAGTACACCGCAAAGCTGCGCGTAGGGATGAAATTCTCCGATGGCATGCCTGTTACCGCGGATGACCTCATCTTCACCTATTACACCTTCCTGGACCCCTCCTACGTCGGTTCAACCACTTTGAACTCATACGACATCATCGGGTTGAAAGACTACCAGACCCAAACCACATCAGAGGTTTTCGAAGAATATTCTGCATTAGCTGACGCAATCTTCGCTGCCGGTGTCGACCATGAATGGGCTGAAAGTGATGAATGGACCCAGGAACAACAGGAAGATTTCTGGACCCGCCTCGAAGCAGGCTGGAAAGCCGATGTCCAATCCATTGTTGATTATGTCAACAATAATTATCCGGATTACGCACTAGATTACATGGGTATGGAATACGCCGATATAGCCGCCAGCGAAGGCCTTAAAGTCGCTTACGGCATGGTCCTGTGGGGTTTCGGTGAAGTCGCTGATGGCGTACTGACCACCGCTGTGACTGGCACAACCTTTGATCTGGAAACCACTTTCCCCACCGTTGACGATTACTACAACGAGACCCTTGCTGCCTATGAAGGCGACCCGGTTGCATACGCATCCGTTGAATCTCCTGCCGGCACAGATGTGCTCGGTAATACCGTTTCACAATTCATCGGCTTCTGGGGTCCGCTGGATGAAAGCATGGGCGGCGAAGGTGTTCCCAACATCGCTGGCATCGTCAAAGTTGACGATTACACCGTCGAAGTGACTACCAATGGCTTTGAAGCGCCCGCGGTTTATACCATCCTCGGCCTTCCCGTCACCCCGCTGCATTACTACGGTGACGTCGATAAATATGACTACGACAACAATATGTTTGGGTTTGACTTCGGCGATCTTTCCAAACAGGAAAGCCTGAGCGCAACCCCGATGGGTGGCGGCGAATACAAATTCGTGAAATATGAAAACAAAGTTGTTTACTTTGAAGCGAATGAGAATTTCTATAAAGGCAGCCCCAAAGTCAAAGAGATCCAGTTTAAGGAAACCACTTCTGCCGAGGTTGCCTCCGCAGTCCAGACCGGCGCGGTGGATGCGGGCGAGTTGAACGCTTCGCGCACACGCTTTGAAGAGGTAGCCTCTTATAATGCGAATGGCGAAATGACCGGTGATGTCATCACCACCAACAAAGTCAGCCAGCTTGGCTACGGTTATGTTGGCTTGAACGCGGACACGATGAGTGTTGCTGGCGATCCTGGATCCGATGCCTCCAAGAACCTGCGCAAGGGTTTCGCGACCATTCTGGCTGCGTACCGCGACGTCGCTAACGACAGTTACTACGGTGAAGCAGCTTCCGTCATCAATTACCCGATCTCAAACACATCCTGGGCAGCACCTCAGCCTACGGATGAGGGTTACCGCGTTGCATTCTCGGTAGATGTTAATGGCGACCCAATTTACACCTCTGATATGACACCCGAAGACAAATACGCAGCAGCCGAAGCCGCAGCGCTTGGTTTCTTTGAGGCTGCTGGCTTCACCGTCACAGGTAGTGTACTCACTGCAGCACCCGAAGGCGCTAAGCTCAGCTACGAAGTCATCATCCCTGGTGATGGTATTGGTGATCACCCTGCTTTCGCCGTCCTGACAGGCGCACAGGCATCGCTGGCCAAACTCGGGATGGAACTCGTCATTAATGACCCTGCTGATTCCAACATCCTTTGGGACGCGCTCGATTCAGGCACACAGGAAATGTGGACCGCTGCATGGCAGACTACCATCGATCCCGATATGTACCAGATCTATCACAGCTCCGGTGTCGTTGGCGAGGGCGGCTCTGATTCCAACCACTATCATGTCCGCGACGAGCAGCTCGACCAGCTTATTGTGGACGCCCGCCAGAGCGACGATCAGAACTTCCGCAAGGCCGTTTACAAACAGGCTCTTGATATCATTATGGACTGGGCTGTCGAGGTTCCTAATTACCAACGCCAGAATGCTGTTATCTTCAGCACAGAACGCATAAACATCGATACCATCACCCCGGACATCACCACCTTCTGGGGCTGGCTACACGACGTCGAACTGTTAGAAATGCGATAAGCCTTATAATGGCTTGATTAGTCTGATCAAATAAACTATGAGCCCGCTCTCTGGGCGGGCTCATGAAATCTTCCAACCAAACCAAAGCTGCGAATTTGCCTGCTTTGACCAAGGAAAAATATGCGAAATTTCATCATCCGGAGACTATTATTCGGCATTTTCATCTCCATTTTTGGCGCGATGATCATTTACACCGTCATCCGCCTGCTGCCGACGTCATATGTAGAATTGATCGCCAGGCAGCGCGCCTCAAACCCCCTCAGCACCAAGACCTACCAGGAATGGCTGGCCCAGCTCAATGAAGTGTACAAGCTCAATGTGGGCATCATTCCCGGCTTTTTCGGCTGGCTGGGGAACGCACTGCGCGGGAATTTTGGTGAATCCTGGCATTATGGCATTCCCGTAACAGAAAAATTTAGCCAGGTAATCTGGTACTCTGTCATCATCAATATCATCACATTTTTTGTTGAACTTTTTATCTCAATCCCCTTAGGGATTCTCGCTGCGAGAAAACAATATAGCAAGGCGGACTACGCCATCACTGTGTTCGCCCTGATGGGCATCTCGTTGCCAACCTTCTTCCTTGCAACTATTCTCAAATATGTCTTTTCGATCAAACTGGGCTGGTTTGACCTGTATGGCCTGACGGGACGCTTTCACATGTCAATGACACCTTTTCAGCAGGTGCTGGATATCGGCTATCACATGGTGCTGCCTATTATCACCCTGATGATGCTATCGATTGGCGGTTTGATGCGCTACACCCGCACCAACATGCTTGAAGTACTTAATTCAGATTATATTCGCACCGCCCGAGCTAAAGGCCTTTCGGAAAAAGTCGTGATCAACAAGCACGCTTTCCGCAATACGCTTATCCCTCTCGTTTCTTATATGAGCTATCTTCTGCCTGCCATGTTTGGCGGAGCGCTCATCACCGAAACGCTATTCCAGATACCAGGCATCGGTTATGTCGCTTATACGGCGGTCATTCGCGGTGATATTCCTTTCGCCATGTTCTACACAACATTTATCCTGGTGCTAACCCAGGTCAGCCTGATCGTGGCAGATATCATGTACGCAGTCGTCGACCCGCGTGTTCGGGCAAATTAGGGCTGGTGAATCATGGCAGATAAAAACAAATTTCAAGATATGAACAAAAAAGAGCAGCCCGTTATCACACCAGAGTCAGACATGAAACTTGATGATGCCCGCCGCATCAAAGTCATGTCTCCCGGAATGCTTGTTTTCAAACGCTTCATCCGTAACAGACTCGCAGTGGCAGGGCTGATTATCCTGTTTTTTATGTTTTCTTTCTCTTTTCTAGGGCCGCTCTTTTCACCCTACACACAGACGCAGGTCTTCAAAGGGATCGATGACATGTCAAAAGAATACGCCAGCGCCACCTATAATACTGAGCTTCGGTATTTTCTCAAACCCGGCGAAACATTTGGAAATGCTGAACGCGCCTCCTTCCTGTTAGCGCTTGGCAAAGATGACCCATCTTTTATCATTGACGATACAATCTTTTTTTATGTCGCCGAAAGCGAAAATGATTTTCGCATCGCACGTCTTGAGCCCATCGCAGAAGCATTGGGGCGGGTGATCAAACCCATCAACGCCAACGCTTTCACAAGTTTGGTCGAAGCAGAGTTCCAAAATGCTATATCGCTGGGTAAGGATACATTCGACTTAAATAATCTCACCTATCGCATCACCCGCGACATGAAAGCATTGGCGTTAAATATTGAATACGATGTCGCTATTGCAACATTGGATGTATACGACCCATACAACCCATTAGACAAAACTTTCATTGATCTGTTTGATTTCCGACTCGCAAGCACCCGCGCATTTGCAACAAAAAGTAATCGATTCAATGTATTTGGGGAGAATTACTCGATTATCCGGCATGGAGAAGAACGGGCAACGATCTACAACGGCAAAGGTGATGCGTTTGCTGAAAAGTCGAATATTATCGTCAACCCCCTCGATCAATCGATTTTCCTCAGTGTTGATTTTCGAACTGCTGTGCGTGATACGATCACAGAATTCAGAGATTCATTCACTTTTACCGATACGGATGGAGAAACAACCGCATACACCATCGACCAGGTTAACACAATCTATTATGTTAAGAAACAAACACCTACAGAGTTGATCCGAATCTTCGAAAACCCATCTTCAGCCCATCTGCTCGGCCTGGACAACAATGGAATGGATGTATTAACCCGACTGATGCACGGCGGGCGCGTATCGCTCCTGGTCGGATTTGTTGTTGTTTTCATTGAGATCTTCATCGGTGTCATTGTTGGTGGGATTTCTGGATATTTTGGCGGATGGATTGATACGATGCTGATGCGCTTCATCGATCTTTTTAACAGCATCCCCTTCTATCCGATGGTCCTCATCCTGGGTTCTGTGATGGACACGCTCGAAGTGGATCCAATGGCGCGTATTTTCATTCTGATGATGGTGCTTGGCCTGCTTGGCTGGCCAGGTATCGCGCGCATCGTGCGCGGCCAGATCTTGTCGCTGAGAGAACAGGATTTCATGATCGCTACCGAAGCAACCGGATTAAGCATCAAACGCCGCATCTTCCGGCATCTGGTCCCCAATGTCATGCCGCTGCTGATCGTGCAGGCCACAGCTGGCCTGGGCGGGATCATTATCTCCGAAGCAACACTCGGTTTTCTCGGCCTGGGTGTCAAATATCCACTCGCATCCTGGGGCAGTATCATTAACGTCGCTTCTGAAGCGTTCGTCATGACCAACTACTGGTTCATGTGGATTCCTGCGGGGACGCTGATCCTGCTCACTGTGCTCGGATTCAACTTTGTCGGAGATGGACTGCGTGACGCGTATGACCCCAAAATGAAAAGGTAGAAGATGGCAATCAAACAAGAAAAGAATTCATTCTCACCCAGCTCAAGTAAGAAAAACGGCGCAAAGGATAGCAACCACCTTTCCGCACGCGAACTGGTACAAATCTCACGCGAAAACCGCCGCATAACGGATGCGCTCGAACGCGAGCGAGATCGCCGAAATGTACCTGAAGATGAATATTTGACTAACATGAAAGACCCCAATAATGTGGTCGAATTTGACAACCTTCACACCTACTTTTTTACCGACATTGGAACGGTGAAAGCTGTTGATGGGGTCACTTTCGATATACCGCAGGGTAAAACGGTGGGCGTGGTTGGTGAATCCGGCTGCGGAAAATCTGTCACCGCGCTTTCTCTGATGCAGCTTGTCCAGCGCCCGCAGGGGCAGATTGTTGAAGGCGGAATCCGCTTCAACTCTGGGAAAAAAGTTTATAACATCTCCAAAACGCCAACACAAGTAATGGAAACCATTCGCGGATCCAAGATATCGATGGTCTTCCAGGAACCAATGACCAGTCTCAATCCGGTCTTTCGCGTGGGAGACCAGATCGATGAGGTGGTTAAGCTGCATAACCCGGAAATGACAGATGAACAGGTCAAACAGGTGTCCCTGGATATGATCGACCTGGTCGGAATTGCAAATAATACTGGTGTTTACCGTATGTATCCACATGAGTTATCCGGTGGAATGCGCCAGCGTATTATGATCGCCATGGCGCTTGCTTGCAGTCCGCGCCTGATCATCGCAGATGAGCCCACCACGGCTCTGGATGTCACCATCCAGGCACAGATCCTCGATCTGCTGCGAAACCTGAAAGATCGCATTAATTCGAGCATCATGCTCATCACCCATGATCTGGGCGTGATTGCTGAGATGGCCGATTATGTAGTGGTGATGTATGCTGGCCGTATTGTAGAAAAAGGCACCGCGGAAGAGGTATTCCTCAACCCGCTGCATCCTTATACTGTCGGGCTGATGGCATCCAAGCCGGTTATGAATCGTGAAGTCGAGCGCCTCTACAGCATTCCGGGCAGCGTTCCTAACCCGATCAATATGCCGGATTACTGTTATTTCAGGGACCGCTGTAACCAGCGCACGCCAGTTTGTGATGGCGTGTATCCGCCCGAGATCTATGTAACAAAAACCCACATGGTGACCTGTTATCGTCACATGCAAAAAATACATTAGGTTGACGAAATGAAAGAGAAAATCAGAAACTCAGAACAAAACGAAGTAATGGTCCAGGTCGAAGGCCTCAAACAATATTTTCCAATCAAAGATGGGATATTGCAGCGGGTCGTTGGCAATGTCAAAGCGGTCGATGGCGTCAGTTTTTCCATTCTGAATGGAAAAACCATGGGGCTGGTGGGAGAGAGCGGCTGCGGAAAGACCACGATCGGAAAAACAATCTTACGCTTATATGAGAAAACTGACGGGCAGGTAACCTTTTTCGGTACGGATATATTTGATATTTCCAGCGAAGAAATGCGCGCTTTACGGCCGAAGATGCAAATTATCTTTCAGGATCCTTATTCCAGCCTTTCACCGCGCTTACCTGTAGGCGAGATCATCGGCGAAGCCGTCAAAGAACATCAGGTCGTGTCGAATGATGAATACAATGATTACATCGATAGCATCATGCAATCATGCGGCCTGGAACCATACCATAAGAACCGTTACCCGCATGAATTCTCTGGTGGGCAGCGCCAGCGCATCTGCATCGCGCGCGCATTGGCACTAAAACCATCGTTCGTGGTGTGCGATGAGCCCGTTTCCGCATTGGATGTGTCGATCCAATCACAGATCATCAACCTGCTGAAAGATTTGCAAAAAGAGTTCCACCTGACCTACCTGTTCATCTCACATGATCTCTCAGTGGTCGAACACATTTCCGATCATGTCGGTGTGATGTACCTTGGCAGCCTGGTGGAGTACGGCGCAAAAACCCAGATCTTCCGCAATCCCCTCCACCCCTATACGCGCGCGTTGCTCAGCGCCGCGCCTGTCCCGGACCCGACCGTCAAGCGCGATCGCATCATCCTTGAAGGAAGCATCCCCTCGCCCGCCAATCCGCCTTCCGGCTGTAAGTTCCACACACGTTGCTGGGAATGCATGGATATCTGTAAAGTGGAAGACCCCATTATTAGAGAAGGGGAACCGGGCCACACAGTCGCCTGCCACCTGTACGATTAAGTAAGGAGCCGATTGGAGTGAATAGAAAAAAACAACAGCAGTTCGAAGACGATGATGGCCGCGTGATCTGCAGCATGGACGTGGATGGCATGCCTGGTCGCTTTAGGCGATCAACTGAGAACAGTCAGCCAAATCCCGTTATTTCTGACAGCGATCAACTGACCAAAACTGAAGCTAGATATTTTACTGCCAGCGCACTGTTGGCTGCACTGATGATCGGCACAGTCTTCTCGCTCACCTGGGTGCTTTTCACCCTGTTCCTGACAAAAGTCGTTTTCAGGTAAACATCACGAATCCTTCATTAGATTCGCACTACCGAATAAGTACAACTACCCATCACCAGATACAACAGATGATCCTTTGGTGGCAACCCTTAGATAATATGATCAAGATTAATGAAGTTTATTTACAGGTTGCTCAGATGAACAGCACCAAGCTAACCGCCATCACGGCCATACCCGCGATCAAACCAAAGATAGCAATATGATGCTCTCCATACTCTTCCGCGGTGGGCAGAAGTTCATCGAATGAAATATACACCATGATGCCTGCAACACCAGAAAAAATGATGCCGAACATCGATTCATTGAAAATTGAGCGCAGTAGAAAATAACCCAGCAACGCACCCACTGGCTCTGCCACACCGGATAGAAAGGAATAAATGAAAGCTTTCTTACGGCTTTTCGTTGCGTAATAAATAGGCGCAGAAACAGCCAGACCTTCCGGGATGTTGTGAATCGCTATCGCGACCGCAATGCTTACACCAAGCGCTGGATCAGCCATCGCGCTCATGAAAGTTGCCAGTCCTTCCGGGAAGTTGTGGATTGCGACAGCAAGCGCGGAAAAAACCCCCATCCGCATTAAGCGGCTTTTTTCGACATCCTCATCCGACTGATCGGGGTTGATATTACTGATCTCGTGCGGGTTTTCATACGAAGGGATCATTTTATCAATTATTGCGATCAGTGCGATCCCGGCAAAAAAACCAATAATTGTCACCCAGTAGCCATTTTTCTCACCATAAACAATTGTCAATGAATCTTTGGCTTTGAAGAATATTTCCACCAGTGAAACATAAACCATCACGCCCGCGGAAAAACCCAATGCGGCTGAGAGAAATTTTGGATTGAACCGTTTTGAAAGGAAGCCGATCAGGCTGCCAATTCCGGTAGAAAGGCCCGCGAACACTGTCAACCCAAGTGCGAATAAAACCTGGCGGTCCACTATTGAACCCCTCGAAAAGTTAGTTTGATTATTACCTTCATATGATAGATATTCTAATTGAAAGCCTGAAAAGCGTAGATATTTCCTTCATGTCTATTCTATCTCTGTCAGAAATTCCTGTGCCATCGCACCCACATCCGATGCGGCAGAGATGCCGCGCCAGATACCGCCCTGGCGCACGATATTTGCGACAACGATATTTGCGCCGTTGAAGATTGCGCTGCGGGCCCTTTTCGCATCCACACCGCCGGCAGCGGAAATGAGCGCAGGGTACTTGCTGCGAATACGGTTTACATGACGGTATTGGATCAGCTTACCGCGGGTTGTTTCCTCATCACGCCCCAGATGTAGGACGACCACATCCGGTGGTTTCTTTAGCGGGCGGATGACTGCGAGCGGGTCTTTGACACCGATCATATCGATCATTGAGATCATACCGTAGTCACGGCAGGCATCCAAACAGATATCGATCGTCTCGCGCGGGGCGTTTCCCAGCACCGTCACTGCATTTGCGCCGGCAGCCCGCACCATCTGCACTTCATCCAGTGCGCCATCAGCGATCTTGATATCCGCTACGATCAATCCGCGCCACAAGCGGCGGATAAGGCGGATACCCTGCATACCTTCACGTTTGATGAAAGGTGTACCCGCCTCGATCAGGATGCGGCTGCTGGGTGGAATACGCGGCAGCAGGCTGGCTACCATACCAATATCGAGGTTGAACGCGATCTGCAGATAGCGTATTTTATCGTCCAGCATCATTGCCATGATTACTTACTGGTCGTCTTCTTGATCACTTCCCCCAGGTCACTCGGGAGGAATAACACGATCTTCTCTGACGGGTCAGCAGCGATATCACGAATGGTCTGTAGCGTACGCAGGTGCAGCGCTCCCTGGCTCTTGGCCAGATTCATAGCGGCCTGCCGTAGGTTCTCAGACGCAGACAATTCACCCTGTGAAGCGATAATCACAGCACGGCGGTTGCGTTCCGCTTCGGCCTGCTTGGCCATGGCGCGCTTCATTTCTGCCGGCAATTCCACTTCCTGGATCTTGATCGACTCCACGTCCAGGCCCCATTCCGAAGTCTCGGAATCCACGATCTCCTTGATCGCGCCGGCGATATTCTCGCGTTCCTGCAGGAAAAAGTCCATGTCATTATTGCCGATCACGTCGCGCAATGCCGCCTGAGTATACTGGCGGATCGCGAACATGTAATCTTCGATCTTGATGATCGCGCTCTCCGGATTGATGACTTTATAATACACCACCGCGTTGACCAGCATCGGGATATTGTCCTTTGTGATCACTTCCTGGCGCGGCACCTCCGCGGTTTTGATACGCATATCTACTTTACGCATGGTCTGCACCACCGGGATCAGGAATGTCAGGCCGGGTTCACGGATATTGCTGAATTTTCCCAGCGTAAAAACCACACCGCGCTCGTACTGGTAAAGCAGGCGCACGCCTGTGAATAGAAGAAACAAACCAATGACAATAAAGGGAATCAAACAGAATAAGAATTCCATCATACCTCCATTTCTATTCTTCTATTGTATATGGAATCAGACAAATAATTCAATATGATAAATAAAGAATTAACCGCTCTTTAACAATAAAGGGAAAAACTTCGCCAGCGTTCAACTCGCTTATTGCAAAAACATACCTATTTGGATATAATAGGTATTCGCGGGCGGTTAGCTCAGTTGGTTAGAGCGTTGCGTTGACATCGCAAAGGTCGTTGGTTCGAGCCCAATACCGCCCACTACAAGACGATGACCGGGACGAGTAGCCGGAATAGCCGCTGACAGAGAAGATGGCAATCGTTGAGAGCCGATCCCAGCGCAAACCGGTGAAAACCACCCGCGAGTCTCGACCGGAACGAAGCGCAAGCTTTCAGTAAGGAAGACGGTTGATCCCGTTAGCGATCACACAGAGATGGCCGAACGTATCTGGCTAATCTGGGTGGAACCGCGTGAGTCGCCTCCCGCCCCAGAATGGGGCGTTTTTATTTAATACGGTATAAGAAGTAAAAGGAGAAAAAATGGCAGAAAAAATTAAAGAAAAATATGAAGGGTCTCACCTCTATAAACTGCGGCACTCAACGGCGCATGTGATGGCGCAGGCAGTCCTGGATAAATTCCCGGAGGCCAAGATCGCCATCGGTCCGGCCATCGAGGATGGCTTCTATTACGACTTCGACCTGCCGCGCCCGCTCACGCCTGAAGATCTGGACGATATCAGCGCGCGTATGCGCGAGATCATCAAGGGCGATCACGCCTTCTCAAAGGAAGTGATCGACGCCAAACAGGCGCGTGAGATCTTCAAGGACCAGCCTTTCAAGCTGGAACTGATCGAAGACCTCGAGTCTGGCGAACAGGATGAACACGGTATGGCAATCAGCGAGAAGCAGGAACTGAGCGTATATAAGCATGACCGCTTTGTAGATCTGTGCCGCGGCCCGCATGTTGACAGTACGGTCGAGATCCATCCCAAGGCCTTCCGCCTGCTGAACGTCGCCGGCGCGTACTGGCGCGGTGACGAGAAGAATCCGATGCTGCAGCGCATTTACGGCACGGTATGGGAAAAACCGGAAGAGTTGAAAGAATATCTCAAGCTTCGCGAAGAAGCAAAGAAACGCGACCACCGAAAACTGGGCAAGGAACTGGATCTCTACAGCAGCGTCGATGAAGTCGGCAGCGGCTTGATCCTGTGGCATGCCAACGGAGGGCGCATCCGCATGATCATGGAAGATTTCTGGCGACAGGAACACGATAAAGCGGGTTACGATTTTGTCTACACCCCGCACATCGGAAAAGCGCAGCTATGGGAAACCAGCGGCCATCTCGGTTTCTACAAAGAGAACATGTACTCACCGATCGACATCGAAGGGCAGCAGTATTTCATCAAACCGATGAACTGCCCGTTCCATGTGCACATCTATAAAAGCCAGATGCGCTCCTATCGTGACCTGCCCATGCGCAGCGCGGAAATGGGTACGGTTTACCGCTACGAACGTTCAGGCGTGCTGCATGGGCTATTGCGCGTGCGCGGCTTCACCCAGGACGATGCGCATCACTTCTGCACGCCAGAACAGATGCCAGACGAGATCGACTTCGTGCTCAATTTCTGTTTGCACATCCTGCGCTCATTCGGATTCGAGAATTTCAAAGCGTATCTCGGCACGCGCCCCGAAAAAGCTGTCGGTGAGGAATCCCGCTGGCGCGACGCGGAGAAAGCCCTGAAAGCCAGCCTCGACCGCTCCGGTCTGGATTACGAGATTGATGAAGGCGGCGGCGCGTTTTACGGCCCCAAGATCGACCTGAAAGTAAAGGACGCGATCGGACGCGAATGGCAGCTCTCCACCAACCAGTTCGACTTCAACCTGCCCGAACGCTTTGACCTGACTTATATCGGTGAAGACGGCCAGCAGCACCGCCCTTATATGGTGCATCGCGCGCTGATGGGCAGCATGGAGCGATTCTTCGGTATCCTGATCGAGCATTACGGCGGTGCGTTCCCGGTCTGGCTCTCCCCGGTTCAGGCCATGGCTATTCCGATCGCTGATCGCCATATGGAATACGCCAGCAAAGTGGTTGACCTATTGAAAGCAGCGGGCTTGCGCGCGAAGCTGGACAGCCGCAGTGAGCGAATGAACGCCAAGATCCGCGATGCGCAGAAACAAAAGATTCCTTATATGCTGGTGATTGGAGATCAGGAAATGGAATCGGGGCAGGTCGCCCTGCGCTACCGTTCAGGCGATAATCCTGGGCCGATAACGATCGAAAAATTCATCGAGATTGCCCGGCAGGAAATTGCGGAAAAGATATAGCCATTTGAAAAAGAAGCAGGGTTGCGCTCTCGCGACCCTGCTTTTTTTATTATCCAAACATTTTATGGTAATATCAAAAATATTGATTAGATAAAGGAGAAAATTATCAGCACATCATCAGACGTAAGAGCAAACCAGTTTATCAAGGCACCAAAAGTGCGCCTGATCGACGAAAACGGTGAAAATGTAGGTATCGTGTCGATCACAGAAGCACGGAGCGCCGCCGAAAACGCCGGATTGGATCTTGTAGAGATCGCCCCAAACGCAGACCCGCCAGTATGCAAGATTCTGGACCTGGGAAAATATATATTTGAGCAAAATAAAAAAGACCGGCAGGCAAAAAAATCTCAGACAAAAGTTGAACTTAAAGAGATCCGCCTGCGCCCAAAAACCAACGAGCACCATCGCGGATTTAAAGTGAGAGACGCCCGCGGCTGGCTGCAAAAAGGGATGAAAGTAAAAGTCACGATCCGTTTCCGCGGACGCGAGATCACCTATCCTGAGATCGCTTTGCAGGACCTGAAGGAGATCGCTGAAGAATTGAGCGATGTTTCAACCATTGAGACCGCGCCCAATATGGAAGGCCGTGCCATGCACCTTGTTCTTGCTCCCGCAAAGGAACCGGCGAAATAAGACAGATTGGACAGATAGCAAGCCGGATCATTACCGGCTTCATTTCTAACAAGCTTTCATCATCACATGATATTGCGGTAAATAACCGCAATTCCATCTTGCCAAAATTTCTGGTATAATTCGCGTTCGCCTATCAGGCGTTATTTTAATTATTAGAGGAGAAAAGCTGTGCCGAAGAAACCGAGAAAAGGGAAATTCAAAATGAAGACGCATAAAGCGACTTCAAAACGCTTCCGCGCAACTGGTTCGGGCAAATTGATGCGAACCAAAGGCGGTAAGAGTCACCTGCGCCGTAACCGATCACCACGCGCCCTGGGTGCGCTGGATCAGATGGTTCCGGTTGAAGGCAAAGAGATTGAAAAGCGCGTCAGAAGATTAGCGCCGTATATCGATAAAAAATAATTAGCAGCACATATTGCAGCTGTTGGGTGCACGCAACTGGTATAAGAAACCGGCGCCCAGGGGTTTGCAAAGGAGTAGAAAATGACACGTGTAAAAGGTGGAGTTGTTACCCGCCAGCGACATAAAAAAGTACTGAAATACAACAAGGGAAATCAAGCTTCCCGCCATTTGCTCTTCAAACGGGCAAATGAGACCATGCTGAAGAGTCTGTGGTATGCCTATCGTGACCGGCGTAACCGCAAACGCGACCTGCGCAGATTGTGGATCACACGCATTAACGCAGCCTCCCGCCTGAATGGCCTTAGCTACAGTAAATTCATTTACGCCATGAAGAAAGCGGATATTCAGCTCAATCGCAAAATGCTGGCAGATATGGCAGTCCGAGATCCAAAAGCTTTTACAGAAGTTGTAGTGAAAGCAAAAGCAGCAATCTAGAATCTTTTTTCGACCCATTTCTTCAAACACAGAGCAGCCCATCCCGGCTGCTCTTTTTGTTAGAATAGATATATGGATGATAGTTCGCATAAGCTCCGTCAAAAAGTCATTTTTGACAGCAACATCACGATTGAGATCATGCAGGGTGACATCACCCTCATTGAAACAGGTGCGATGGTCAACGCCGCCAACCGCCATTTACAGCATGGCGGCGGGGTAGCCGGCGCGATCTCACGCAGGGGCGGGACGGTTATCCAAGAAGAAAGCGATGCCTGGATCGCCAGATATGGCCCGATCGATAGCGACCGGCCTGCCTACACCAGCGCCGGGAACCTGCCCTGCCAATATGTGATCCATGCAGTCGGGCCGGTGTGGGGTGAGGGAGAAGAAGACCGCAAATTATCTGAAGCGATCTGTGCTGCGTTAAAAATGGCGGAAACATTGCGGATTTCTTCCGTGAGCCTGCCTGCCATCTCAACTGGCATATTCGGTTTTCCAGTGAAACGCGCTGCCGGCATCTTCATGCGCTCGCTGCAGGATTTTTGCGCACAATCGGAACACAAGCACCTGAGGAACATTAAACTGGTTCTGTTTGATATGGAAACATACAGCACTTTTTCTGAAGCGTTTTTAACCACAGATTGGAAAACCAAAAGCAATGATCACATCCTTTAAGAACCCAAAGATCAAAATGGTGCGCGAACTGCTGGACGCGAAGAAGAGCCGCGAGAACACAGGGCTGATGGTGCTGGAGGGGGTGCGTCTGGCAGAAGAAGCTTTGGATAAGGCAATCGGGATCCAAATGTGCTTCTTCAGCGAATCTCTTTCTGAGCGCGGCAAAATGCTGCTGGAGCAGGTTGCACAGGCGACCGACCAGGTGGAAGAGCTGCCGCAGGACCTGATGGATCGGTTGTCGGATACGCAACACGCGCAGGGCATCCTGCTCGTATGCACTATCCCGGATTTACCATTTCCGCCATCACCCGCATTGATCATCGCTTTAGACCGGATCAACGACCCGGGCAATCTGGGAACCATCCTGCGATCTGCCGCCGCGCTGAAAGCGGATGGCATTCTGCTCACGCCCGGCACGACCGACCCCTATTCACCCAAAGCGCTGCGGGCGGCGATGGGCGCGCAACTGCAGCTTCCCATCCGCTGGCAGACAGCGGAGGAGATCAAGGCCACCTGCACATCCGCCAAAGAGCCATTAATACTGACCGCATCGCTGATGGACTGCCCGCAGGCCTGCTGGGAGACAGATCTGACGCGCCCATTGTGCCTCGTGATCGGGAATGAGGCCAACGGCATCAGCGATGAAATGCTGGGGCTGGCGGACGCATGCGTGCGCATCCCGATCGCGGAAGATACCGAATCATTCAACGCTGCCATCGCCGCGGCGATCCTGATGTATGAGATCAAAAGACAAAGGACAATGCCATGAAGATACGATCCATCACCTGTTTCTTCCATCCCGACAAGGTGGATAATTACACACTCGAGAACCTGGCCGCAAAAGCTGACAAGCTGGGGCAGGCATTCAAGCAGGCCGGGTGGGAGGTGCAATCACGACGGATGGCGACTGTGCCGTTCGGGCAGTACACCACGCCGGAGAACGCCATCGAAAGGATCACAGCGCTGGAGGAGAAAGCGGCGGGGCTGGGCTTCGATTACCTATCAGTTGGGCCAGCGCGGCTGCAGCATGGGCAGGACTACGCCCTGATCGCGCAGATCCTGGCCGCGACCAGAAATGTGTTTGCCACTGGCGTACTGAGCCATCCGCACCGCGGGGTGTCTGTGGATGCAGTGAAGGCATGCGCGCGCATCATCACGCAGGTCGCCCCGCTGACGCCGGACGGATTCACCAACCTGCGCTTCTGCGCGATGAGTGGGGTGGAGCCATTCACGCCTTTCTTCCCGGCAGCATACAGCTATGGCAACAGCCCTGCGTTCTCGCTGGCGATCGAATGCGCGGACGCGGCGGTGGGGGCATTCAAAAAAGCAAAGAGTGTGGCAAAGGGAAAGGCAAAGCTGCTGGAGACGCTCAACGGCGCCGCCAGTGCGCTGCAGACCATCATTGAATATGCCCACCTGCAATGGGAGATGCCTTTCATGGGCTTTGACTTCTCGCTTGCGCCTTTTCCCGAGGATTGGTGCTCGCTGGCAGGCGCGATCGAGCAGCTGGGCGTGGCACGCATTGGCATGATGGGCTCACTATCGGCGGCAGCCATCCTGGCGGAGACGCTCGATCGCGGCGAGTGGCGGCATGTGGGCTTCAACGGCTTGATGCTGCCGGTGCTGGAGGACAGCGTGCTGGCACAGCGCAGCATTGAAGGCAGCTATGAAGTCAAAGACCTGCTGATGTACTCGGCGGTGTGCGGCACGGGGTTGGACACGGTGCCGCTGCCGGGCGACACCAGCGCGGAGGCGATCGCAGCGCTACTGATGGACGTGGCCTCGCTGTCATTACAGCTGAAGAAGCCATTGACGGCGCGGCTGATGCCGGTGCCCGAACTGAAGGCGGGCGAGATGACGGAGTATGATTTTGCGTTCTTTAAGAATGGGAAGATCCTGGACTTCGCGGCAGAGAAGCTAGGCGGGGCGCTTGCTGGATCGGATTGGATCGAGATCGGGAGCAGGGGCTGAAAAGGTAAGGCCCACCTGACAAAAGCCGACAGAACCCGACAGTTTGGGATGATTTTGGGATTTGTTCCGGGGGAACGAATAACGAAGATAGAATCTTAATTACCCTTATACCAATTTTTAAAGTATTAGTCGTAATTAAAAATTATTTAAATGGACGAAATGTATTAGTCAGCAACCTCAGAGTTCTGATGACAATCCACATGTATACCTTGATCTGACGTGTCAATGAAGTATCAATATTTTGTAGTAAAAGAACCCCTATATTGGTAGAGTTAGAATCAAACGGATTATAAAAAATGATTGATTTCTTAAAGGCAATAACCGGCTTAATACTTGTTTTCATTTATCACATCCCCAGCTGGATTTATCAATTATTGCTGATTTCTTATGCTCTTGTTTTTAATAGAATCGAAAACCTCACAGCTGACCCAAAAGAACATCTTAAGCGTGTCAAAAAACTTCTTAGAAGAGACAACGCACATATCTTGTATGCAGCACTTGAAATTCGATTTTCATTAGAAAGAATTACGCAGCGTGAATTAATTTTTTCAGAAAACGTAACCAATCGTTCTCTTAAGGAGTATCAACCAGTAAAAAAATCACTTCCTTAAGAAAAATGAACCCTAATTCCAAATTTCATCATAAATTTATATATATTGATGAAAAAACAGGAGAACAATTTTACTGGGGGGAATATAAACCTCTTGATAAGAAAAAAGCACAAATTCTCAATGGGCAATTAGGTAATTTATTACACGCAAAAGATGGTTTAAAATTAGGAATTAAGAATGACCCTTGGTATTAAGAAACAAGGAAGTTCCTTCTTGATTCCATCGAATATCTTTCACAGGTTATTGAAGATAATACTCCATTTTTTAGCCTCGAAGGTATCGATCAAATCAAACGAATTAGAATCAAGAAGAAGTTCTAACCTCATAAGAATGTATTAAGTAATAATCTTCACCAAGAGCAAGAAAAGTAGTACGGTAGTTCATTGGGCAACATAACCACTATTCTTGTCCTAAGTTTGATCTCTTGCATGAATCGCCCCAAGCAATCATAAGGTCTCGATCTTCGCTGATGTGTACTGGGGAGGGTAAATACCTCAAATCATTTTTTGGTTTTTCAGATATATCTGAAAGGATGCTGTGATCTTCTCTTGTTTGAAATTTCAAAAATAATGAGACACTAACTTCTCAATAAGGAAATTTTCTAATATATAATAATTCTATAAACGACCAAAATCTATAGTGGTTGGTATTTCTGGAGGGAAAGGATGAATTCAAGCGAGGCGAAGAAAACTGTTTTTATATGTATTGGCACCAGACCAGATATTATAAAAATGAGCCCAATCATCGAAGAAATAAAGAACTATAAAGCGATCACCCCTTATGTTTGTGCCTCAGGTCAACACAAAGAATTAGCTAACAATATCATAGAAGAATTAGACATTCCTTGTGATTCTATTTTTCAAATAATGAAATATCAACAAACACCAGACTACGTATTATCGACCTTGTTAAAGAAATTTACACAGCTAATGATTAAAAAATCTCCGGATCTCGTGATGATACATGGAGATACAGCAACAGCGTTAGCGGGTTCTTTAGCAGCATTTTACCTAAAAATACCAATATTTCATATCGAGGCTGGCTTTCGAACATATTCGGAAGTTCCATTTCCCGAAGAACATCACAGAAGACTTATTACAAATTGCGCGAATTATTTTGCATGTCCAGATCCAACAAGCGTTCAAAATCTCATTTCAGAAAAAATCAACACATCTAGTATTTTTCTTACGGGAAATTCTATTTCGGATGTGCTATACAACTCTATAATTGATAAGTATCAGTTTCAAAATTCTTATCTTGAAAAATTTGATTATGAAAAGAATATTGAAATCGTTGTTACACTTCATCGAAGTGAAACAGATGCTGATGCACTAAGAAACGTTTGTTCTGCTTTACGTATAATTTCTAATTCAAACCCGTTGATTAAGTGTTTTTGGCCTGTGCATCCAAACCCACGTATAAAAAACCTTGTTGAAAAAGAACTCGAAGATACACAAAATATTCGATTATTACCGCCAATAGGCGTTAGAGATATGCACAATCTATTGTTTCGTGCATCATTGATATTAACCGATTCAGCTGGTGTACAGGAGGAAGCTTTTTTGCTGGAGAAGCCTACGCTAGTATTACGTGAACGCACTGAAAGACTTGACTATCTTGATACTTCAAGAAGCAAATTGTTTAACCCAAGAGATCCTTTTTTACCCAAGGAATTAGAAAAAATCATTCATCATTTACACCCCCATACAGATTTTTATATAACAGACAAGTTGTATTCAAAAACTGGAGCTTCCCGAAAAATTGCTGGTATCTTGGTAAATATCTTAGGATTAGACATATAAGTGTTTTTATGATTTCAGGATATGTTGTTGACATAGGTGGTACGAAAATAAGTTTCGGGATTTTGGGATTGTTTTCAATAGAACCAGAATGCAAAATTGAAACTCCATCAACTAGTGTTTGCATTATTGATGAAATTGCAAAACAGATAAAAAAATTTGACGAAAAATATTCTAGCTCGGCAAAAAAAGTAATAATTTCCTGCCCAGGATTGATTACTAATGATGGTAAAGTAGAAAAATCTTTATATGTACCTTTGGAAGGGGTAAATCTAAAACAGGCTCTAGAAAATAAAATTAAAAAAAAGGTGATTGTCGAAAATGATGCAAATATCCAGGGTCTTGGTAAACATAAACAAACCGATCTTTTATATATGGTGATAGGTACGGCTGTAGGAGGATCTATAATTTATTCAGATGAAAAAATATATAAAGGCAATTCTGGGTTCGCTGGTGAGTTTGGACATATTTATGTTGGAGGAAAAGAAAAATGTTTTTGTGGAAATATTGGTTGTCTAGATACAATTGTATCCGGAAGAAGTATGATTGAAAAACTAGGTGATTGTTGGTGGGAAAAAATGCGGGATACTAATATTCTCGATTACATAAAAATTGCTGGTGTTTGCACTGGAAAAGCACTTGCAAGGCTCGCAATTTTATTTGACCCTGGCGAAATTTCTCTATGTGGAAATATTTGTAAAATTTCACAATTCAAAGAATCCGTAATAAACGGATTTAGAGATGAAAGTTGGGCCGAATTACAGATAAATTTTAGTAATAATTCATGGGAGAATGTATTTAATGGCGCGATGAAGATTCTATCTCAAAATTGATTGAACGAAAACAAGAATAGTAATTGAAAAACTAAACCGTATTGTATCCAAATAAACAAATATTAACAGGAGGAGTAACATGATTAAACCATTTCCAAACTTATGCGGTTCTGTGGCCGGAAACCCAAGTGAACTTGGAGTAAAAATGCATAATGCTGGTTATTTGGCAAAAGGACTGGATTATACATACATTGCAATGGGTTCTGATAATATTGAAAAAGCCATTTCAATATTTAAGGATATGGCTTTCAAGGGTATGGGAGTTTCCATGCCATTTAAACAATCAGTTATTAAATTCTTAGATGAAATTGATGATGCGGTTCAAAAAATTGGCGCATGTAATACTGTTGTCAATGAAAACAAAAAACTTGTAGGTCATAATACTGATTGGATTGGTGCATTGAATGCCATAAAGGAAGTTGAGAATATTAACCTAATATCTAAAGCAGTTATTGTAGGTTCAGGAGGAGTAGCAAGGTCAATTGCATATGCCCTAAAAAAACATAATAAGGAAGTATATATTAGTGCAAGAAATAAATCACAGAGAGAACAACTTGTAAAGGATCTTAATCTTGATGGAGCATCTAATCTTGAAGAACAGAATATTTTTTCAGCGGATTTAATTGTAAATGCGACACCTTGTGCTGATGAAAATGGGCCTGTAAAAATTCACCAACATAAAAATGCCTCCGTTTTACTTGATGTTGTGTTCCAAACTAAAACCACAGCACTAGTAAAAGCTGCTTCTTCATTAGGTATAAAAACTGCTTGTGGATGGAGAATGTTATTGTTACAGGGTGCAGAACAATTTGAATTGTATACTAAGGAATCAGCACCACTAGATGCAATGGGACAAGTTTTAGAAAAATGGCTAATTGGTAAATGAATATTTGTTTGACAGCTGATGATGTAGGCGCTATTTTATCGATTGATAACGCTGTGAGAAAACTCATTAGGCTAGGAAGTATAAATTGTCTTTCAATTTTTGCGAATGGTATTATTGATACCTCTTGGATAAAACTTGTCGATCCAAAAATCAAATTAGGGTTGCATTTAACACTATCATTCGGTAAACCACTTGTAAGTGGTATCAATAATTGCCTTTTAGATGACAATGGACATTTTCTTCACCCAAAGAAACCAATTTCTCCGAACAATGAAAATATTGAGAATTCATTAAATGATTTTATTGAAAAATTAGATTGTTGTGAAGAATCTGAATTAATGAGCGAATTAAAAGCTCAATATGAATTCTTTAGTTATAAATATTGCAGAACCCCTGATTTCTTAAACCTCCATCATGATCTGGATAAAAGCCCATTGCTTCAAAGGGTCTTAGTTTCAGCTTTTCCTGATGAACCAACTCGAAAACTTAGGGAGATCAATGAATTGGGCTATTCATATATTTATAGTTTTTTGAATATGGATGATTCAATAGAAATTTCCGAACAAATAATTTTTAACCTTCTAGAAAAGTGTATCACAACTAAAAATGACAACTTGAATAAAAACTTTGAAATAGTATTTCACCCTGGATTTGATTCGTGCCAATTGCGAAGATTCAGTACATACTCGAAAATGCGAGAGAGAGAATATAGGATATTATGTTCGGAGCGAATTGTTGATTTGTTATCTGGAGCATTTGAGAAGTGAGAAGAATTTTATTTCAAGGTGAGGAAAGCGGCAGATTTGCGAAATTTGCTGTTGCGGTAATTAGGTATATTGGAAAAAATTTGGTTGAAGTTGAATTAGAAGGCAGGGAGCCTTTGACATCAAGAGTTGTCAATATCAAAGGTATTTTGTCAGACGCATTATTGAATGGTTATCGTAGGTCCGTAGTTATTAAAGAATCAGGAACAGGTTTTACATATTGGGCGGGCGGAACAAATTCCACAAGCGCAATTGCCACAACTAGCATTACCTTTGTTTTTGAAGAAAATGAGCTTGAAAAATTAGAAAAAGAATGCATAGTAAGAAATGAGTACATTCCAACACTAATATCAAGTGAGAACTTCTCTGAGGATTGGGTTTTTGTCGATCAAGCTCCTAACGCGATAAATGAGGAAAATGCAGAAAGATTAATTCGTCTACTTGAAACTGTTCGAGACCCAAATTTATTGCGAGAGGTTGCTTTAGGCTTACGTCTATTTGCTGACTTTTTATCATTAAATATTCGCCTACAAAGAAAATGCGAAAAAGTGGTTTTAGCTCAATTGCGAAAATTAACAAATGAAGAGAGTTTTTTTGAGGCAAAAATTGCTTTAGTAGAATTAATTGGGTATGTTGGAACAGACGCTTCAATTGAAGTGTTAAAAAATCTGGTTTATAGTAAAAACATTCATCCACACATTATATGGGCATCAGTTATAGCATTAGGAAGACTCCCATCGGTGGATGTTGATGAAATATTGACAAACAAAATTCAAGAGGTGGATTCAAGCAACCGAAATGCGGAAACACGTGATGAAGTTCTTGATTCAGAATGGGTTGTAGCAGCTCTACTCTTGTGTTTGGCTAGAAGAGTAAATGAATCAACTAGTGCCGCTTTAGAAACAATTTTTTCCAGTAGGGTTAATAGCCCAAATAAAGTACTTCAAAGATATGCTTGTTTAGGATTAAGCCGACTCTATTTTTATTCTGAAAATACTGTTGATTTATTGTTAAATGGTTTAAGAAATTCAAATTCTGAAGTTGAACTTGGATATTATGCAATGGCATTAGCTAATTCATTTAAACCGGAAATACTTAAATCGGTTTGGAACAATGACCGATTACTTCAATTAACGAGTATCTTAGGAAAAAAACTGGCTATATTTTCTGATTCTTGTTCAGAACCTGATAAGGTATGGGGATTAGAATATCTCGCGGATCTTGCATCTTTTCTCGAAAATAATGCATTAGCTAGCAAATTTCACATTAAGCTTTCAGATATATTTGATGATTGGAGAAGTTATTATTATCACTCATTATCGAGTTATGAAAGCGGTGAAGATTTTATTAAGGAAAAGAATATTAGTTCAGCAAAAAGAAAGTTCTCTGATTCACTTATTGCAATTGGAAAAATATGTGATTCGTCCGAATACGTAAGTTCAATCGTACAATTCAGAAAGGATTATATTAATTCCAGATTGTTATTACTAGATATTTTTAATAAATGGTCGCGTACTATAGATCCGGATGATATTAGGCAATTAGAGGACGAATTATGGAAAAAAGTTATTCATCAATTCCAAAAATATTCTCTTGGTATTGACGAAGCCAGCACATTTGAAAGATTGTCTGTTCATGAACGAAATTCACTCATTGAAAATGTTTCTAAACGTGAAAAAGAAAATTTATCCAAAACTATTGAGATACTAGAAGTTTTTAAAAGCATTTTGCGATTTCAACAAATGGTGATCACTTCGGGGATTGAAAGTAAGGAAACTGATAATTATCTTCAAACAATCAGAATAGTTTTGAATAGTATGTATAATCGGAATGATTTTCTTCGAGGCCAGCAAGCAATTATAGAATCGCTTAGGAAAAAAATATCGGAAATAGATAATATCCTTGATGGAGATGATGTCTATCGAGTTAAATATACAAATACACTAAATTGCTTCACGGATATCATCAATTTATTTTTGTTTTCTTCATGGCCGATGCCTTCGCATATGTGTATGTTGGGTGGACTTGGTCGAGGGCAAATCGTTGTTCGAAGAGAGAGAATAATAGGCGAAGGAAATGAGAAATCGCCTTATTTATTTGACACATCCTTTCCAATTGTTATTAATATTGTTGTAACAATACTAGAAATGTCCACTGGAGGATCAACAAAAGCAAGTCTTATATGTGAGTTGCCAAATAATGAAAAATTGAGACACGAACTACCGATCGTGGAAGGGTCAACAATAGAAAGCTTTGTAATTCCACCAAATATCATTTCATCTTATTCATCAACAAGATTAGATTTTATTTTATTTTTTTCCACAGCTGATGTAACTCAAGAAAGTACACGAGTAACAGTTTTTATCCGAAGGAATGTGGATTGAAAATCTTATCAATCAATTTGTGGAATATAAATTCACCCATTCAAAAAAGAATGAATAATCTTAATTCATTCATAACTTTTAATAAGCCTGATATCATCTGTTTTCAAGAGGTTTCATATTATGGCGGAAAAATCCAGGTGCATGATATTTTGTGCAAGGGGGAATACTTTTTTAAATATTTCAAAAGTGGAAATTGGTATGGGAGAGAAGAGGGATTAATTATTGCATCTAAATATCCTATTTCTAATTCCAGAAAATATTTGTTGCCTAGAAACGATGCTTTCAATGATTTTCAACGAATTTTAATGGGTAGCACGATTAGAATTAAGAAAAATAAATTGCGAGTTTACAATACTCATTTGTCCTATCATGTTTTATCCGCCATTAATAGGATTGGTCAAATTGATCAAATTTTGAAAATAATTAATTCTGAAAATTCCAGAAGCGATTCCGTTATTCTCTGCGGGGATTTTAATGAAGATCCAGATGATGGTTTAGTGTATAAAAATATATTGAACAATTACCCAATAAAACTAAATGATTCGTGGGTAGAGCGAAATAAAACTCTAACATTTTGTCAAAGTAATCCATATGTTGATAGCAAGTTATGGCCAAATAGAAGGATTGACTATATATTTTCGAGTGAAAATCTTCCTCTTTATTCCTATAGGGTTTTAGACCAAGATATAATTTCTGATATTTGTTCAGACCATTATGGAGTAATTGCAGAAGGCAATGAAAACGGAGATTTAGATGAACATATTTGATCTTTTGGCTAGTTTATCACAAGCTCTAGCAACGTTATTTGCGGTTTTCCTAGCATTTCTTTTTTCGATTCTATCTGACAAATCCTCTTGGAAGCAAAGGAAGAAAGAGCAAATAAGGGACCATCAAATTGATTCGATCAAGACTTTAGTTCAATTAATGCAAAAAACCAGTTTTTTTATAAACGATATTATAAATATTAAACAACAAACTAACGCACAAACTCTAGAGGACGAAGATATGGGTTCACGAAATAGAAATATCATTGCTTCTGGAAATTCTCAGATTAAAAAACGGTTGGAAGAACTTCAAGAAATGAGAATTCAATTCTTAAATGAATTATGGGAATTGAGGTTCCTCCGCTTCGGAAAGTTCCAAATAACAAAAATCGAGGAATATCTTGAAGAATATGACAATCTTATCAATAGATTTCGAGTGAATGAAAACTATATTGAAAATAATTATATTGACTCGCAGAGTTGTCGTAGAATTATGAAATTATTTGAAGAATTCATAGAGATGGGTGAGGATGGACTTACGAAGTAAAACTCAAAACTCTTACGTTAATCGGGCAACTTATTACAATAATAAAACAGATTGGGTTACTAAATGTAAATGTATTGATCCATTGGTTCCATCAGTATATGGGCGAGGAGTAGCCCTTGACGTTTGTTCAGGTACTGGTGAAATTTCCAATGCATTAATTAATAAAGGTTGGACCGTAATTTCTGTAGATTTAAGTCGAAATATGCTTCAAATCAATGTGAATCCGCTTAGGTTAATTTGTGATATGCACAATTTGCCATTCGAAAAAAACATGTTTGATTTGGTTGTATGTCGCCAGGGATTGCAATATGCAGATATAAATCTCGCTTTAAATGAATTTGTTAGGGTTGGGATATCAAAAATTAGGTTGGGGCATATTACAAAGGAAAGTAATGATAATTATGATTTTTGGAAAAATTATTTTGAGATCGCTTCACCAGGAAGAATTCACATTCTTGAGCCTAACCAAATTTGCGAATTAGCTCAATCAATTGGGTTAAGAACTTTTTTACTAAACATTTTCAGACAAAGAGATTCCTACTTAGGCCCTATTATGCATTTACCAAAACAGAATATTACGTACTTGATTAATTTACTGAGTAATACTTCAGAAGAATTTAAGAAAATATATGGCGTTAAAAAAGATAATAATGAAATTGTGTATAGTAATCGATGGGAGTTTCTAGAAATCAATTTCTAAACTGAAATTTCTTAAAAAATGAAATCTAAAAACTTACTCTTAATCTTAAGTTCCAGGGTAGTAAAAATCTCCCCATGGGAAACTGTTTTTTGTATTTAGGACTCCATCATTCGATGAAATATTCAATTTCATCTTTTTATCTAAAATCTGCAGCTTCAATCAAAACCCCGTAACGTGTAATATGACAGCGAGTTGTTGTGGGGGGTGAGAGCGGCCGTAGCGGCGATCGGCCCAGCCGGATATGAGGGTTTTTAGATCCCCGAGACGCTTACTTTCAGTATAGATAATCGATTGAAAGATTCTGGGATAAATAGAGTTTCTGATCCAGTGGTGATGTATACGCATCGATGCATGCGGGTGCATTTTTTCTGAGCTGGGTGAAACTCGGGTAAAACAGGGGGGACAGCCCCAATACGGGGTGCAGACAAGTGGATTCCCGCTTTCGCGGGAATGACAGTCGAGGGGGAATGACAAGCGGGGTGGGAATGACTAAGGGTGCAGTCAAGTGGATTCCCGCTTTCGCGAAGAAGAAGTGGGGTGGCTACACTTTAGTGGACACGGCCTCCCTTATTTCAAACTCCAATGGACTAAGATAATCCAATGTCGAATGAAGTCTTTTGCGATTGTACTAAACTTCAATGTACTCAAATATGTTGGTTTTTGCCTCCATTCTGCTTTCAAAAACGGCATCTGCACATTCTCCCTTCAATGTAGAGAAAAAACTTTCCACACTGGCATTGTCATAGCAATTTCCCTTCCCACTCATACTGATCAGACAATTTTTCTCCCGTAACAGATCCAGATAGGCTTCACTCGTGTATTGACTACCCAGATCGCTGTGATGCAGCATTTCTTTCGGTGGATGTCTCCAGGCACAAGCCATTTTCCAGGCTTCCATAACTAAAGCTTTTGTCATTCTTTTTTGCATTGACCAACCTACAATAGCCCTTGAAAACAGGTCCTGGATCACTGCCAAATACAGCCAGCCTTCTTTGGTCGCAATATAGGTGATATCCACAACCCATTTTTGATTGGGATATTCTGCGCTGAAGTCTTGATTTAGGATATTGGGAGCCTTTTCGTGCCTTTCATCTGCCTGCGTCGTCTGTGGATGCCATTTGTTCACTTGTTTTGGAACCATTCCCTCTTCCTTCATCAGGCGGCTAATACGGCGCCTTGAGGTGCTGATCCCAGCTCTTTTCAAACTAGCCTTGAGCCGTCTGCTTCCATAGGTGTTTCGGCTCTCGCTATATACTGGCTGTATCATTCCTTTCATCACCTCATCTTCCCTCAAGCGGTCTCCTGGCTTTCTCTGTTTCCAGGCATAGTAGCCACTCCGTCTTATTTGCATGACTTTACACAATGCTTTGATCGTATGTTCATTTTCTTGTTCCTGGATGAAGGCACAGCGCTTTACTCGCTCCGGGAGAAAATGTTCAAAGCTTTTTTTAGGATATCTCTTTCCTCCTTTACCCGGCGCAGTTCTGCCTGCAATGCCTTATATGCTTCTTTGCTTACACTTTGTGGTTCGTCGAAATTGTCTGTTTGACCATAGGTCCGCCACCATCGAGAGAAATTTTGATCGCTGACCCCTAATTCGCGTGCTATTTGAGCTTGGCTCTTTTCACTGCTCTTGATCAGTTCAACAGTTTCCCGTTTAAATTCTTCTGTATATTGTCTTCTGGGTTTGTTTGCCATTTTGGACTCCCGTTCTGCTAAGTATAGTTCTTATGTCTCTTAGCTCGTGTCCACTTTTTCGACACCACCCCAATAAGGCAGGAATGACAGACAGGGCGGGAATGACAGACAAGGCGGGAATGACAAGCAGGGCGGGATTGACAGAGGAAACGGGAATGACAAGTAAGGCGGGAATGAAAAAGTGAACGGCACAGAGTGGCGGCGTTGACAGAAAAACAAGCTGACTTCGAAACAGTTGGTTGGGCATTTACCTGAAGAACACGCCTCGATTCGCACCGCACTACCTGATATTTAAAAATCAGCAACTCAAAAAGCGCAACTTCCTCTTAATCCGCAGGTTCAGGGTTCGATTGCCTGGTGTGTCATAAAACACACTCATTACAGGTTGTTTTCCTTCCTAGCAATAATTGAATATAAAAAAGTCACCCGCTAAGGTGACTTTTTTTGAATATCAGATATTCAAGATCAGGCAAGATCAAAGCGGTCCAGGTTCATCACCTTGGTCCAGGCGGCCACGAAGTCATTCACGAATTTCTCCTGAGAGTCATCCTGGGCATAAACTTCTGAAATGGCGCGCAGCTGGGAGTTGGAACCAAAGATCAGATCGACTCGAGTAGCAGTCCATTTCTGCTTGCCAGTTTTACGATCCAATCCATTGAAATAATCCTTATCTTGCGAAGAAGCCTTCCATTCAGTTCCCATGTCGAGTAAATTCACAAAGAAATCGTTGGTCAACGTTTCGGGACGATCAGTAAAGACTCCGTGCCTGGTACCTCCGAAGTTTGTATTCATGACGCGCATGCCACCGACCAGAACAGTCATCTCAGGAGCTGTCAGGGTTAACAGCTGCGCCTTATCGAGCAATAATTCCTCGGGTTTTACCGAGTATTTGGCTTTCTGGTAGTTGCGGAAGCCATCCGCAACAGGTTCCAGTACTGAGAAGGAATCCACGTCGGTTTGTTCGAGCGAGGCATCCATTCGCCCTGGTGTAAAAGGGACGGTTACATCATAGCCGGCGTTCTTCGCGGCTTGTTCAATTCCGACGCAACCTGCCAAGACGATCAGGTCAGCCATTGAAACTTTCTTTTTGAAATCCTTTTGGATCCTTTCCAAGGTTTTTAGAACTTTGGCCAATTGTTTGGGCTGGTTGGCTTCCCAATCCTTTTGCGGAGCTAACCGGATACGGGCACTATTCGCTCCACCGCGCATATCAGATCCGCGGAAGGTGGACGCCGAAGCCCAAGCGGTTGAAACTAATTCAGCGATTGATAGACCTGAATCCAATATCTTGTTTTTCAAAGCTGCGATATCATTCTCCCCGATCAGTTCATGATCAACCGCTGGGATTGGGTCCTGCCAGATCAACTCTTCTTCCGGAACTTCTGGGCCAAGATAGCGCGATCGTGGTCCCATATCACGGTGTGTCAGCTTAAACCAAGCGCGAGCAAAAGCATCAGCGAATTGGTCGGGGTTTTCCAGGTAACGGCGTGCGATTTTTTCATAAGCGGGATCAAACTTAAGCGACAAGTCTGCGGTAGTCATCATCGGACGGTGTTTTTTGGTCGGATCATGGGCATCTATGACCATGTCCTCGTCATCAACATCTACTGCCAACCAAATATAGGCACCTGCAGGACTTTTTACCAGTTCCCATTCATATTTAAACATGACTTTAAGATAGCCCATGTCCCATTTTGTAGGGTTGGGCTTCCAGGCGCCTTCAATTCCGCTGCTGATCGTATCACCGGCCTTGCCGCTGCCGTAGCTGCTTTTCCATCCAAGGCCCATCTCTTCAATCTGTGCTGCTTCCGGTTCAGGACCTACCAGGGCGGGATCACCCGCACCATGCGTCTTTCCGAAGGTGTGGCCGCCGGCGATCAATGCAACAGTCTCTTCATCATTCATGGCCATACGAGCAAATGTCTCTCGCACATCATGGGCGGATGCTGCTGGAATCGGTTCTCCATTTGGGCCTTCCGGATTGACATAGATCAAACCCATCTGCACAGCTGCCAGTGGGTTTTCCAAATCGCGTTCTCCGGAATAACGCTTGTCACCAAGCCATTCACTCTCAGTTCCCCAATAAATATCTATTTCTGGTTCCCATATATCCTCACGTCCACCAGCGAAGCCAAAAGTCTTGAATCCCATCGACTCCATCGCGACATTGCCAGTCAGGATCATCAAGTCAGCCCATGAGATCTTGTTACCGTATTTCTTTTTTATTGGCCAGAGCAGGCGGCGGGCTTTGTCGAGATTTACATTGTCCGGCCAACTATTAAGTGGTGCAAAGCGTTGATTTCCGGTCCCACTGCCGCCACGTCCGTCGCCCATTCGGTATGTTCCAGCACTGTGCCATGCCATTCGGATGAAAAGACCGCCGTAATGACCATAATCCGCTGGCCACCAGTCCTGTGAATCGGTCATTAGCGAAGTGAGGTCCTTTTTCAAAGCTTCCAGATCAAGTTTTTTAAATTCTTCAGCGTAGTTGAAACCTTCATCCATCGGATTGCTCTTTTTAGAGTGCTGATGAAGAATTTCGAGTTTTAGCTGGTTCGGCCACCAGTCCTGGTTTGAGGTACCGCCACCTGCTTTGGGATTGGCATGGTTACCCGTTACCGGGCATTTACTTTCTTTATTCATTTGGTTTTCTCCTTTATTTAATACAAGCGATATAAATGGTTATAGGATTGTTAATTAATTGTTTTGGCATTCCTGACATATGCCATAGAATGTAATTTGAGTATTAAGAATTTGGTATCCTTTGGTTTCTTCCGCTGTAAGTTTTACATCTGAAAAATCTCGTTCAATATCTATGAGAGCATGACAATGCTTACAAAAAAGATGGTGATGAGGATTGGAATTCGTATCAAATCGCGCCCCAGCTTCGTTTAAATTTTCAACAGGAGCCAACTCACCAAACTCTACCAACTCACGCAAGGTATTGTATACGGTTGTCTGCGAGACATCAGGCATCCGTGAGAGTACAAGTTGGTATATCTCCTCTGCAGTGGGATGGTTTTCATTATCTGCTAAAAGTTCAAATATGAGTCTGCGTTGAGGTGTGATCTTCAAGCCTTTTTGTTTGAATACATGAATGATCGCTTCTTGGGATTTCAATAATGCCACTTTCTATTTTATTTGTACCGATTATTATTTGAATATTATAATAAATTATAACCAATTTTATCGGTATGTCAATAATTGCACCTTAGGAAAAACAAATCAGGAGGCGTCTCTAAAATTGCTTATGGGATTATCTTTAAGATTTTTTGAGTCGTTTATCTTGCAATCATGCGGTCCCATTAATAATAATCAATCGATAAACCATCATCTAAAATAATTGATGGTAGATGAGATCGTAAAAACAACCAGTAATATATAATCGCCTTCCCTGGTGCAAAGCCGGGAAAACTGGACTGAAACAAAATGGAATAGTGGACAAGTTGTTATACTGACTTCGAATCAATTGGTTGGGCGCTTGCCCGTTAACGTCATGTGTACGGCATATGGAATCCCGCTTGCGCGGGAATGACAAGCAGGGCGGGAGTGACAGAAAAAACGGGAATGACAAAGGGTGCGGATAAATGGAATTCTGCTTGCGCGAAGAAGAAGATTCCCGCTTGCGCGGGAATGACAGTCGAGGGGGAATGACAAGCAGGGCGGGAATGACTAAGGGCGCAGATAAATGGATTCCTGCTTGCGCGGGAATGACAGTTGGGTGAGAATGACAGAAATACATGCTGACTTCGAATCCGTTGGTTGCATGATCGCCATTAACGGCGCAGGCGGGGCGCGCCGGGGGCACTTTTTCAGAGAGACATGATGCGCATTGCTGGTACCCGCTGCGCTATTTCGCCAAGAAATAGCCAGGGCAGATCAGGCCAGACGAATGCCTGAAACCCCTACACACGGAGCAGCCTGCGAAAACCGCGCGAGGAATAGAACGAAGGCGCGCTATTGTGGAAGACAAACACCCGGCCATAGAGGCGGTCGGCACAAAATGCACTGCCACCGGCTAGGATCCAATGTTTCACATCGCCAAAACTTTGATTTATTCTTAACGTTAAAAAAAAACGCTTTATGATCCAATTTTTCAAAAGTGCTGATTATTCAAACAAATCTAACGCCCACTGTGCAGCCCGCTGAAGTTCACCCTCTTCCAATTTTGGCGTTTCATCCTGGGTGACATAAAAGCCAGCAGCCGGCACAGGTGCTAAAGATCCTTTTGCATTCAGCGATTTTGCGATTGGTTTGGAGGCATAGCTGCCCAGTTTGAACAGGAATCTCAACAGTCCAGACTCCATCGCATCCGCCAATATGCGCGTATCAAATGCCGCTGTCCGTTTACCCCGCAGGCTATTCTCCGGTAAGTTTTTTAGGAAATCCATTACAAATTCAGTAGCCTGCCAGCGAATGGTTGGCGAGCCAACTATCACCACATCCGCATTTTGCGCAAGCTGCTCACTGGCAATTTCAGCGCGTACCACTTTGACATCATGGGAGGCCTGCAACGCAGCGCCCATTGCTTCGGCAATTTTTTCGGTGTTACCAAAAAAGGAATCAAATATAATCAGAATATTCATTGGTTAATCCTCAAATTTTTTAGTCTATAATTCCACAACCATTCTATTTGCATCAAATTCTCTCGTAGAGAGGGGATTGGTATTGGTTATCATTCCCATTTCTTCATCTTTACTCCTCCCGACTAAGCTTTGCATATGATTATTTTCATCAATGGTTGAAGTGTTTTAAATTTCATGCTGATGCAGAAAAAAGCAGCTGGCTGTGAATCACAAATAAGGCAAAATAACCGCTGCCCATATATGACCTGTGAAAAATGATGACTGCCAGATATCGAATTTTTGTAGTGAAAATGGAACGGCAATACTGCAATTTGAATCCTTTTCGACGGGAGCAAAACCGGCGCGCGGAAGATCATTCAAAAAGAAGCGCCTCAGTGATCCGCTCCCGGGTAAAACAAGCGCTGATTTTCTTACTTGATCAATCATCATAAAAAAATTCGCGTTCGGATTTAGATTCTCTTCCTGAAATACAATGTTATCCGTATGATGCATTCGAAAGTTTGCCAAGCTGGTTGAGCCAGTCATCGTCCGTCTGGCTTAATCGCAGCGGTGTGAGGGAAACAAACTGATTAGCCACGGCCCAGCGGTCGCTATTCTCATCCGGGTTTGTCATTGGGATGGCAGAAAGCCAGTAATGCTGCTGGCCATTTGGATCCTGTCCTTCCACCACCTTGCCGTTATATTGGCGAATGGACTGGTGTGTCCAGCGTATGCCAATTGGATCCGATGGAAGATTCACATTCACCAGGCGCGGCTTATCCCCGCTAACGAGCAGATCGATCACTTTGGTGATATAAGGTTTCTGTTTATCATACGAGGGATCTTCGCCGTTTACATCCTGGCTAAAGGCAATCGCCCGTACGCCAAGAATCACACCTTGCTTGGCTGCCGCTACGGTCCCGGAATGCCATACGTCACTGCCCAGGTTGCTGCCAAGGTTAATTCCTGAAAGAACTAAATCAGCGCCGCCCAGGTGGTATAGCCCCATCGCGACACAGTCGGCCGGGGTGCCGTTGACCCTGTACATCTCAAAAGAATCCATCATCTTGACACGGTGAACCTGAAGCGGGCGCCGGATCGTGATAGCATGCCCGACTGCAGACTGCTCAAAATCAGGAGCAAATATGACCACTTGCCCAAATTGGCTTGCTATCTCAGCCAAAGCAATCAACCCCGGGCTGAATACCCCGTCATCATTACTTAATAATATTTTCATTCTGTCCTAATCAAATAGAAAAAGTTGGAATCATAGGATTTCATAAATTTTATTTTACATAGCGGGTATTATTGCGGAGTAAATGATTAGTTAACAATTGGTTATTGAATATAGTCCCTTCATCCATTATTTCAACACCCTCTATTTACAATTGACCTGGTTTGGGTGCCTTTTATCGAATAGAAACATTCATACTATTAAATATTTGATCAATCGCGGCACTTGTCCTGATACAAAGCGGGGGCAACGCCGGTGCCATCCCAGTTGACAGAATGGAAAAATCACACGGGTTTGAACCCTTATTGTTATTAGTAAGTACTGAGATTGGTTATGGGTAAGACTGAAACCAAGCCATCATCAGTCAAGCGGGAAACGAAAACACCCCGGAGGGTGTTTTGGACAAGAAAGGGATCAATCGCCAAGATTGATTGATGGTTTTGTGTGTGTGCTTCTTTTTATTCTTAAACCCTGAGCAAACCTCTGAATCCTCTGGACGCATAAAACGAAGGCGCGCTATTGTGGAACACAAACACCCGGCCATAGCGGCGGTCGGCGAAGAGCGCGCCGCCCAATTCGCGGATGTCATCCGGCGTCCTGATCCAGCTCTCGGTTTTGGTGTCGAACTCACCCAATTCCTGCAGGGCACGGTATTGGTCTTCATCTAGCAACTCCACACCCATCGCGGCTGCCAGGTCAACGGCATTGCCGCCGGGGAACAGGCCCTTCTTTTCGCGCTCTTTTTCGCCTTCGCGGTCGTAGCAGATGCTGCGGCGGCCGGCGGGGCTCTGCTCGGCACAATCAGCAAACAGGTACGCACCGCTGGTTTTATCCAACCCGATCACGTCCGGCTCGCCGCCGGTTCTTTCCATGGCATGCAGGGAAGCCAATTTATCCGGCTGCGCTTCCAGCAGGGCCTGGATCTTTTCCCATTTCAGCCCCTGATGGCGCGGCATATTCTCTTCAAAGCGCTCGCGCAGGATTGCCAGCAGTTCTTGTCTCTGCTGCGGAGTAATGTCTACGTTGACTTCAACTTTTGGGATCGGCTTGCCGCTCCCTTTAACATTTTTTGGCATAGGAGTGCTCCTTTATGAACCAAGTAATTGATATACATGATTAATATAGTATTGATCATTGGTTGAAAATATTAGAGATTGGTCTGAGAAAGAAAAGGTCAAAAGAATGTACTGGCGAGCTAATTGACGTAGATCTCAATCGCGCTCTGGGCGCGGCGATCCGCGAGCTAAAAATAAATTGTTTACATTTTTGGGAAGTAATGGCCCCCAGATGGAAATATCTACAGAAAAACACAAAACAAGGGATTTGAAAGCCATTCAGCAATCGTCAGGCATCGATAAAAAGCTGCTAAGCAGGATTGATTTCGGATCCACCGCAGCACTTAATCACATTTAATCTCAATAGATATTATTGCACCAATTTTCGATAGTCTTTTGTGAGTTTATATTTTCTGCCTCTTTTGGAAGGATCTGTTATTTCAATCCAGCCCTGTTCAACCCATTGCGATAAGAGAAGCCTGGCCTGTCGGGCTGATATGCCGAGGATGTTTGCCACATCTGCAGACCTAATCGTGTCCTGGCTGGCAAACAATCCCAGGATTCGCCGGGCGCGGTGATCCAAAGGTCGGAGTAGCTCAGCAAGCTTATTGTTTGCTTTTCCCTCAGCATGGCGTGCCACCTCTTCTGAGACCTTCTCGAAAACAACAGACATGCCCTTGAGAAAATATTCCAACCAGGGCGTGAGATCGGCCTGATTGCGCCCAAAATAGTAATTATGGTGTGGATGGGTAACTAACGCGTTGTAATATCCCTGCAGGTCATCAGCGTAGAACTCTTCCAGCGCGTAGAACTTTCCCAGATCATAACCACCTTTGTACATTATCCATGTGGTCAGCGTTCTGGCTGTACGTCCGTTGCCATCAAAAAATGGATGGATGGTCACAAACTGATAATGCGCAATGCCTGCAATCACAGGGGTTGAATATTCTGTCTGTGCAGAAGATATCCATTCAACCAGATCAGCCATCAATCGCGGTACATCTTCCGCCTCAGGGGGCATATAAACTATTTCACCATTTGTCTCGCGGATGACATTCTGACCGTCACGAAAGGGTGTTGGTTTAGCACGATTACCTTGATACAACAACGCATGAATTTTCCTAATTCGAGCATCTGTAACTTCCTGGCCTCCATCCACCCAATTTTCAACCTGGCGTAAAGCACGATAATAACGTTCAACTTCACCTACGTCCCGTTCGCGGCCGGGGAACAACCTTCCCTGCTGGATCACCTGTTCAGTCTCTTTGAGAGTCAAACGGTTTCCTTCAATGCGCGTGGAGTAGTGCGTTGAGCGTATATGCGCTTGCTGCCGGATTTGCTCAGCGACAACAGGCGACAGGGTGGTCAGCCTTATGGTTTGACGTACGCGCTCAATGGTCTGTAAATAACGAACTATCGATGGATTGAAAGAAAATTTGTAAGCCACAAAATCATTATATCATCATAGCCGTTATATAGCCGTTATATAACCAATAAACTTCCGATAACAAGAGATTAGTCAGAAAGAATTTATCTGATGGGAATTAAGGCAGGTTAATTGACGTAGATCTCGATCGCGCTCTGGGCGCGGCGATCCGACAGCCAGGCCTCGATATAGGCACGCTGGGCGGCAATTAACGCATCACCTTTCAATTCGCGCTGCGGGTCGCGCTCGATCACTGCCACAATATGGAAGCCGTAACTTGTTTCGATCGTTCCACTGTACTGGCCGGGCTGCAGCGCGAAGGCGGCTTCTTCCACCGCCGGCTGGAAAAGATAGCCACGCGGGAACCAGCCCAGGTCGCCACCGGTGAGGGGATCATATTCATAAGCAAGATCAGAAAACGGTGTGCCAACCTCCAACCGCCGCTGAACCGCTATGGCTTGATTCTGGTTGCTGACCAATATCTGGCGCGCGTGTATCTGCTCCGCGGTGGTTGGCGCCTGGCCGATCAAGAAATTTCGCATCCAGATCAGCGCCAATTCGCGGGCAATCGATTCGCGAAAACTGTCCTGTGTGTAGAAATTCTCACCCAGATAGGCGTCCAGGCTGGCCTGTCCGCCACGGGCTTCGGCTAACTCAATGATCTTCTGCACAAGCTCCTCGTCGCTGACGGTGTAGCCATTCTCCTGCGCTGCCTGGTTGAACAGGGTGAGCTCGATCAAGTAATCCAGCACCTGCTGGCGCGCTTCTTCGGCGGGAACCTCGAGCTGCAGGTCAGCCACACCGGCCTGGTAGCGCCGCAATTCCTGTTCATAATCAGACAGCAGGATACCTTCGCCGTTAACACGCGCCGCCATCGGCGCCTCTGTCGGCGCAGGCGTAAGCTCTTCCGGCGCCGCTGTTTGCTCGCGCTGCCCGCCAGCACCACAGGCAGACAAGGCGAAAACAGCAATCAGGAGCGAAAAGAAAATGATCGTTGGACGAATATTTTTAGTCACGCGGGATATTATACGATTAATTGCCCCACAAAAAACAGGCTGTCCGATTTGGACAGCCTGTCTTGATCTATCTGGTTGTTGGTTTAGTACATCGGGGGCGCCGGGGGCGCTGCCGGAGGATTCTCTTCAGGAGCATCCGTGATCAGCGCTTCCGTGGTCAGGATCATGGCCGCGATCGAGGTCGCGTTTTCGAGCGCGCCGCGTGTTACTTTTGCGGGGTCGATCACGCCGCCCTTGACCATGTCTTCCAGTTTTTCAGCCAGAATATCAAACCCGATTTTCGTATTCTTGGTTTTTTCCTGTTCCTGGCGTACACTTTCGACGATGACTGATCCATCAAATCCTGCGTTCTCTGCGATGCGGCGCATGGGCGCTTCCAATGCCTTGCGGACAATGTTGACACCGGTTTTGGCATCATCGCCTTCCACTTTCAGGCCTTCAAGGTCTTTCATCGCGTTCAGCAAGGCAACGCCGCCGCCGGGAACGATACCTTCTTCCACAGCCGCGCGGGTTGCGGAAAGGGCATCTTCAACTCGGTGCTTCTTTTCCTTGAGCTCGGTCTCGGTGGCCGCGCCAACACGGATGATGGCCACGCCGCCGGAGAGTTTTGCCAGGCGTTCCTGCAATTTTTCACGATCGTAATCGCTGGTGGTTTTGTCGATCTCAACACGGATCTGTTCGATGCGGCCTTTGATGTCTTTCGCATCGCCTTTACCGCCGATGACAGTGGTGTTATCTTTGTCAGCCACAACCTTTTCCGCGCGGCCCAGGTCTGCCACTTCAGCGGAATCCAGCTTACGGCCGGTTTCTTCGGAAATAACGGTGGCGCCGGTCAGAATGGCGATATCCTGCATCATCGCTTTACGGCGGTCGCCAAAACCAGGGGCTTTGATCGCGAGCACATTGAGGGTGCCGCGGATCTTATTCAGAACCATGGTGGCCAATGCTTCGCCGTCAATATCTTCAGCGATGATCACCAATTCACGATTGCCTACCTGCACCAGTTTTTCGAGCAGAGGAAGCAGGTCCTGCGCAGCGGAAATTTTCTTATCGTGGATGAGGATATAGGGATTCTCAATAATCGCTTCCATGTGTTCGGAATCGGTGATGAAATAGGGTGAAATGTAACCGCGGTCGAACTGCATACCTTCCACATATTCCTGCTCAAATTCGAGCCCTTTGGATTCTTCCACAGTGATGACACCATCTTTGCCAACCTTATCCATCACTTCTGAGATCAGGGCGCCGATCGGGCGATCCTGCGCGGAAATGGTGGCGACATTGGCAATCTCTTCTTTGGTGGAGATCTCGATTGCCTGCGCTCTAATCGCGTCAGCTACCTTTTTGGAAGCCGCTTCAATACCGCGCTTGAGCATCATCGGGTTCGCGCCGGCTGCCAGGGTCTTGAGGCCCTCTTTCACCATCGCGTGCGCCAGAACGGTGGATGTGGTGGTGCCGTCGCCGGCGATATCATTGGTCTTGGTGGCGGCTTCTTTGAGAAGCTGCACACCCATATTCTCAAATGGATCTTCCAATTCAATTTCTTTTGCAACGGTCACACCGTCGTGGGTGATGGTGGGTGAACCGAACTTACGGTCGATCGCGACATTGCGGCCTTTGGGGCCAAGCGTCGTCGCGACTGCTTCTGCTAATACGTCAATTCCATCTCGCAGTTTTCGGCGCGCTTCTTCGCCAAAAACTAATTGTTTTGCTGCCATATGTATTCTCCTTTATTCCATTCAAATCGGGGGTAATTACTCAACAAGCGCCAGGACATCTGATTCCTTGAGGATCAAGAGTTTCTGACCATCCACCTTGATCTCGGTACCAGAATACTTGGCGTATAAAACAACGTCTCCGACCTTCACGTCTAATTCGATGCGTTTGCCTGCATCATCGCGATCACCGGGTCCGGCGGCCAATACTTTACCGCGCTGCGGTTTTTCTTTTGCCGTTTCCGGCAGGACAATACCGGAAGCAGTTACGTCTTCCTGCTCGATAGGTTCAACGACCAACCGGCTGCCCAAAGGTTTGAGTTTTATTGCCATAGATTCCTCCGTTAAATATATTTGGTTTTTTCAATATGTTAGCACTCAGTGTACGTGAGTGCTAATATCTGTATATTAATCTGTTTTCTGGGAGAAGTCAAGGAAGGATCAATAAATCTAACAAAATTTTAACACTTTAGTTGTAGCCATAATTTCTGCAGATGGTTTCGCTCTCGATCACGTTTTGCATGATGATCGGATCGGAACTATAATCCGCTTTTACGGCTGCGAGAATATCCATTCCTTCTTCACAATAGCCATTGACCGGCCGGTGCATAGCAGCCAAAACCGAACCGTAAGCCAAGTAATAATCAACGGTACCGGCTGATAACGGCAGCCCCTGCACAATCACATCTGGTTCTGTTTCAGGGTCGCACTGGCGCACTTCGCAGCTTTCTTCAGCCGTACAGCCCTGAACGGCACATTTAAACGTAAGGATTGCCCCTTCATAATTGCGTGAGCGGGTATAAACGATGCCCAATCGTCCATAGGCATCCGCATTATCCGGTGAATAGGCAAGACCTTTGCGCGCATTCAAACCTGCCGGGAAAAATTCGCCCATCTGGGTGTAGGTGGTTGCAATAGAGAAATAAGGGATCGAATCTTTCACGCCAAGCTGCTCATTGATGTTGGCCGCTTTTGCGAAATATTCCAGCGCGGCATCGAATTGCTGTATCCGGCGGTAATTTGCGCCAATCCGCAGATAAATGAATGTCATATTGGGGTTGATATGCACAGCTTCTTTATACTCATTGATCGCCTGGCTGTAGTTGCCCAGCGATTCAAGCGCATAACCATATATGCGGTGGACATCCATAATGTCGGGGGCACGCGCTGCCGCTTCGCGGGCGTTTTGTTCCGCCTGGATCCATTTCTGCTGGTCAACCAGAATCTCCGAATAATAGGCAAGCGCAAGCATGTTCTGGTTATCCAGCTGGATGGCATAGATCGCTTCCTGTTCCGCCTGCGTGAGGAGCGCTGTTTTTTCTTCTGGCGTCGTCTGATTACCTGCCAACCAGTTGAGCGCAAAGGCTCTCACCGCGCGCACCGTGCTGTCTTCCTCCGCCAGTTCGACCGCGCTATTTGCCATCGCGAGCGCTTCTTCCAGGCGGTCAATACGCTGCTGGTCATTCGTTGCCCTTGTGGAGGAATAAACCAGAATTCGGGCTAGCTCCGCGCGTAATTGGGCATCATTCGGGTCCAGGGCAACAGCCTGCTGGTAAGCTTCGATCGCTTTCTCCAAATCACCTGCCCCAAAATAGACCGAACCTTCCTCCGCGTATGATGCCAGTGTGCGGGTGGGGGTTGGTGTCGGCATAAACATGGGTGTGATCTCACCCTGGTTTAGACTGCGCAGCACCATCACCAGCAGGATGATAATCGCGAGCATGCCAGCCACGCCATACGGGTTGGTCGTTCGCATGTCTTTGCGGAAGAGCGGTTTTCTTTTAGGTACGTACATGGTCCCTTGTTCTTGCCCTATGGCAGCACTGATTGCGTCGGCACAAGTGTCGCTACCGGCGTGGGCGTTGCTGAAGGGCGCGGCGTCCAGGTTGGGATCATGGTCGGCGCGGGCAACCGCAACAATTGCAGATCATTTATTTTCTTGTTGCATCTTTCCAGGATGAAGTTCGCGTTATCTGTGGCGACCTGGTCATTATTGATGCTTTGCAAAATCGATTGGGCGATTTGATTCGCCTGCCCTTCACCGCCACAATAGCCAAGATCCATCAGCGTCAAGCCGTAATTGTAATAATATTCAACCACGCGGCCGGGGGCAAGCGGCAGCCCTTCAACCACCACCCCTTCCGGCGTCAAACCACCGCGAATGGCAAGCTTCAGCATTAATATCGCCTTCTCGAGTTCAAAATTCCTTCTATACATCACACCCAGGTTCCCATACAGATATGGATCTTTCGGATCATCAGCGACGGCCTGTTCAGCGTATTGGATCGCCCGTCCAAACTCACCAATGCTGGCGTAGGTGCGCGCGATGAGTGTATCCGGGAATGGGTCGCTTGGATTGAGCGCATTGGCGCGCGTGAATTCCTCAACCGCTTTGTCATATTCACCCAGAAAACGATAGTTTCTGCCGAGGGTAATATGAAGGTCTGCAATATTGGTGTTTAGTGCGACCGCCCTTTCCAGTTCCACCACCGCTTCGTCATAATTGCCGGTGATTTCAAGGACTGTTCCGCGCGCCCACATCGCTTCCAGACTGGCGGGCGCGATCGATTCTGCCGTTCGGGATGCTTCGATCGCTTTATCAAGATCCCCCAACACTTCATTCCCAATGAGTATTTTGTTGGATAACATGATCGAGAGATAGCCATAGGCGGCCGCGTTGCTCGGGTCCAGGTTAATCGCGCGGTTGAGCGATGCTTCACCTTCAAGATAATCTCCGCGCATGCCGAGGGCAAAACCCTGGATAGCAGAAGCCATGCTGTTATTCTGTTCTAACAGAACCGCATTGCTGGCGTTCTCGATGGCCGCGTCATAGTTCCCCGCGTATAAATTCAAACGCGCAGCGGCAATATAGTTAGCCGGGTCCGTTGGTGAAGATTTGATCGCCCGGTCATATGCTTGCAGCGCGAGTGAATACTTCCCTTCCAGCGCGAATTGTTCCGCTTCAGCGATGAACATTTCCGGAGAAATGGTGGGCGTTGGAGAAGGCAGGAACAGCGTTGGCGAGAGCGGTTCAATGGTCAGATTGACATACACAAGGAATGCCGCCACGATCATCAAAATGAGAATTTTCAGCGGGGAGCGCTTATTGCGCGGTTGGCGCATATTCCACCGCCGGCCTTTGATTTGCATAGCGTTATCTTATCATTTGCGCAGATTTTGCGTCAAGTTTCTAATATTCTTTTTACCAGGCAAAAGCGGGCCAATCGCACTTCAATTTGGCGCACATTAAGATAGAATCAATACATGCACTTTGATGTCCTGACCCTCTTTCCGCAGGTGATCAACCCCTATCTTGAAGAAAGTATCATGCAGCGGGCGATCGCGAACGGCATTATCAGCGTCAGCGCGCACAATTTGCGGGATTGGGCAATGGATAAACATCACATCACCGATGATATGCCTTTTGGCGGCGGGGGCGGGATGGTGCTGAAAGCGGAGCCCGTTTTTGCCGCGGTGGAATCCCTGCAGAATGGCACCAAATCCTGCCCGGTGATCCTGATGTCGCCACAGGGGAAACCCTTTGATCATACGATGGCACAGCAATTGGCGCACAACGAGCGCCTCATCATCCTGTGCGGCCGTTATGAGGGCGTGGATGAGCGCATCCGCGAGCACCTGATCACAGACGAGATCTCGATCGGGGATTACGTATTGAGCGGCGGCGAATTGCCGGCGCTGGTATTGATCGAAGCGGTGATGCGTTTGCTGCCGGGAGCGCTCGGCGCGCCAAATGGCGCCAGTGAAGACTCTTTCGCAGATGGGCTGCTGGAATACCCGCACTACACCAGGCCGGCAGAATTCCGCGGATGGCAGGTGCCGGATGTGCTGCTTTCCGGCAACCATCAGCTGGTCAGCCGCTGGCGCAGGAAACAGGCCTGGCTGCGCACCTTAAGCCGCCGTCCGGACCTAGCAAAAATGATGGAATTATCCAAATTCGATATAGAATTACTCAGTCAAATAAAAACAGAAGATCCGACGCTACGCGATCTGATCAATCTCATTTTAGGAGGCAAGGCATGAAATTCAATTTTGGCAAGACCTTTCTGTTGGGGCTCGGCTTTTTCGGTGTCAGTGTCATTTGGAGCGTATATAACGCTTTCGTGCCAATCTTTCTGGCGGATCGCTTTCTGATGGCGGCTGGCTTCATTGGTTTCTTTATGACGCTGGATAATATCGCCGCTCTTTTGATCCAACCCCCGGTTGGCGCGTGGTCGGACCGCCTGCGCACACCGATCGGCCGGCGCATGCCTTTTATTCTGGTGGGCGCGCCGCTGGCAGCGATCGCCTTCATCATGCTGCCGATCTCATCATCCCTGCTGGTTTTCTTTCTGGCTGCGACCATGCTCCTGCTCAGCATGGCCATCTGGCGCACACCGGTCGTGGCATTGATGCCAGATATTACCCCATCCAAATACCGCTCACAGGCGAATGGCATCATCAACTTCATGGGCGGGCTGGGGGCGATCATCGCCTTCCTGGGCGGGGCAACGCTTTACGACATGAACCCCAACTACCCCTTCTGGTTGGGCGCGGGGCTGGTGGCTGTTTCTGCTGTGCTGGTATTTCTGTTCATTAAAGAACCAAAAGAGATCATTGAATCTGAAAAAGAAACCCCCAACCTGCTAGCCAGTGTCCGCATGATCCTCAAAGATCCGAATAAAAGCGCGGTGCGCATGCTGCTGGCGATCTTCTTCTGGTTCATCGCATATAACGGAATTGAGGCGTTCTTCACATTGTTCGCAAAGAATCACCTCGGGCTTCCAGAGTCTGACGGCGCGCGGCTTTTGGGACAGCTCTCCCTGCTGTTCGTCCTGTTCTCGCTGCCCGCGGGATACATTGGCGCGGCGTTTGGACGACGCCGGACGATCATGATCGGCATCATCGTCATGGCGACCTGCATCGCGCTGATGTTCTTCCTGCCGGTGGATGTGCTCACGATCCTGCTCACAACCCTGCCCGCTGTCGGCAGAGTGCCGGTGATTGGGGTGATCCTGATGGTGGCGGGCGTCGCATGGGCTTCAATCAACGTCAATTCGCTGCCGATGGTGGTTGACATGACCGCGTTGGAACAGGTCGGGACATACACCGGGTTGTATTATCTCTTCTCCACCCTGGCCGCGATCACAGGCCCGATTTTGTACGGGTTTATCATCCAATTAAGCGGCGGCGCTTACAGTTTGCTGATGCTCATCAGCCCGATCTTTATGGCGCTGGCTCTCATCAGCATTTCCGGAGTTACGAGAGGAGAAGCTGTAAGCGACTAAGAAAAGTGTTATGATATTTGTAAGTTATTATGTGAATATTTGGCTCTTGTAATTGTCTGACATCTGATATAATCCGCGCAGTCTATATATATGGAGGCGCTTCACAAGCAATGAATAAGATCATCAGTAAGATTGACAAAAAAGAAATGGTCTTGATTCCAGCGGGGGAATTTATCATGGGGAGTGAGGAATTTGGGCCTGAAACACCACAGCGCACCATCCATCTCCCAGATTACTATATCGATATCTACCCGGTCACCAACAAAGAATATAAGGCGTTTATGGTCGCGACCAGCGCTTTTCCTCCGCGCCATTGGCGCGGGACACAGATCCCGGCGGGGCTGGAGAACCATTCTGTGCACCGCATTTCCTGGTTTGAAGCCAATATGTATGCTGAATGGGCAGGAAAGCGCCTGCCGACCGAAGCGGAGTGGGAGAAGGCCGCCCGCGGGACAGACGGCCGCCGCTGGCCATGGGGTAATGAATTCGACGAAGCCAACGCGCTTGTGTGGGACCGCGGTGAATTTCTTGACACTTTACCCGTTGACGCGCATCCTGGCGGCACCAGCCCTTATGGCGTGTATGAGATGGGCGGGAACGTGGAAGAATGGACAGCGGATTGGTATGAGGCCTATCCCGGATCCACTTACAAATGCAACGCATACGGGCATAAATTCATTGCGCTGCGCGGCGGTTCTTCTTTCTTCACGCAGAACCACGCACGCTGCGCTTACCGCTGTTTCACCCGGCCGGAGGATTCAGGCATTGATGGACTGGTTGGCTGCGGGTTCCGATGTGTGAAGGACACAGAATAAGGGAAGGTATCCAAAATTATTGTTTTGGTTTAATTATTATGAGTCTTGATTTAAGGAAAGGAGAAATGCCTATCGAGAAAACCAACACCCCGTTTTATCCCGCCGGACTGGAAATAACAGTCTGCAAAGAAAAAATTATCAAATAATTAATAAAAAGGAGTATCTTATGGCTACAGCTAAGCCTGTTGCAAAAAAGAAAACATCGAGCCAGATCCCGCTGACCTACGTGGTCGCGCTGGTTCCTGTTGCTATCGCATTGAATATCGTTGGTGGTCAGATCAACACCGCTCTCAACCTGCCCGTGTTCCTTGATATGATCGGTACCGCAGTGGTCGCGATCGTTCTGGGGCCATGGTGGGGTGCCCTCGTCGGCGCTTTGACCAACATTATCGCATCATTCATCAGCGGCCCGATCGGCCTGCCATTCGCGGTCTGCAATGTTGTTGGCGCGCTCATCTGGGGTTATGGTGTCCGTTCCCTCAACATGGGTCGCAAGTTCTGGACGTTCTTCGTCCTTAACATTGCCGTTGCAGTCTTTGTTTCCATGACCGCGGTTCCGATCTATGTGTTCCTGTTTGGCGGCGCGACCGGCCACTTCTCAGACATGATGACTGCAGCCTTCCTGGCGATGGGCCAGAACCTGCTTGTGTCTGTGTTCTCCTCCAACATCATCGTTTCACTGGCTGACAAAATCATCGCTGGCTTCGTAGCCCTCGCGATCATTGAAGCGCTGCCCGCCAACATGACAACCGGCATCGAACTGCCCAAATCCGAAGGTCTTTCCAAGATCCTGTGGATCGTCGGCGGCATCGTTGTTGGTGTTGCGATCATGCTCTTCTCAATGTATGGATTAGGAGGCTAAAATGTCTAAGGAAGTAAAAACCGTTGGTACCAAAGAAGCTTTAGGTGCAGGAGTTTTCGGTCTGGGTTTGCTCGCTATGTTTCTCCCCAGCGCAGTGCAAAAAATTGCCGACCTTGAATTCATCACCAGTGAAGCATTCGCTATGTTGTCCGGCTCACTGATGACACTCGGTGTCTTCATCCTGGTCGCCGGCCTGGCAGTGATGTTTGCCAAGTTCGAATAAATAAAACATTTAGTCAAAAAATGGCGGGAGGAATCAACCTCCCGCCATTATCTATAAAAAAGTGAAGAGAATATGGCAGAGAAAAAACCCGTTATTGAAATCAAAGATCTAACCTTTAGTTATCAACTTCAAGAAAAACCTGCGCTCAAGAATATCAACCTTACCATTTATGAAGGCGAATATGTTGCCATTCTCGGCCTGAACGGCGCAGGAAAAACAACTTTGCAATTATGTATCAATGGGGTTATCCCCAATATGATCTATGGCGATTTTGAAGGGGACGTGCTCATCAATGGAATGAACACCCAGGAATATCCAACACGTGAAATGGCCAAGGTTGTGGGTGTGGTATTCGACAACCCGGAATTCCAGCTCACACAAACATCCGTCGCTGAAGAAGTAGCGCTGGGCCTCGAAAATCTTGGCATCCCAACCGAAGAGATGCAACCCATCATTGATGAAGCGCTTGAAACTGTTGGTCTGGACGGCTTGCAGGAACGCTCACCTTTTGCCCTCTCAGGCGGACAGCAGCAACGCCTGGCAATCGCCTCCGCGCTGGCAATGAAGCCGGAAGTATTCGTCATGGACGAACCCACCTCCAACATTGACCCTATCGGAAAAGAAGAAGTGATCGCCGTGGCAGCCAAGCTCAATAAAGAGAAACACATGACCGTCATCCTGGCGGAACACGAAGTGGAAGTGATCGCGCAATTCGCTGACCATGTCATCGTCATCCACGAAGGTGAGATCGTGCTGGATGGCACACCACATGAGGTGTTCGCTCAGGTGGAAACCCTGGAAAAGATCGGCCTGCGGGTTCCGCAGGTGACCGAGTTTGCATACAAATTAGAGCATGAATACGGAATGAAGATCAAAGAATATCCTGTCCGTATTGATGAAGCTGAACAATTTGCATCCCAGACCTTCAAGAAGTAGGAAAAAAGGAAAAACCATGAGTGAATCATTAATAAAATGCGAGAATTTGACCCATATTTATGATGGGGAAGTTGTCGCCGTGGACAATGTCAATCTGGACATAAAAGGCGGAGAGTTGATCGGCGTCATCGGGCAGAACGGATCAGGAAAAACGACGCTAGTCAAACATTTCAACGGGTTGCTTAAACCAACCAAAGGAAAAGTTTTCGTCAAAGGCAAAGATACGCAAAACCTGCGTGTGCAGGAACTTTCGCGCAGTGTTGGATATGTTTTCCAGAATCCCAACCATCAGCTGTTCGCAAAAACAGTAAAAGAAGAGCTTGAATTTGGGCCGACCAACCTGGGATTGGAACCGGAAGAAGTGGAAGAACGTGTTAATAAAGCGTTTGAATTCTTCAACCTGGAAATATACCGCGAAAGCCACCCCTATCGCATCAGCTTTCCGCTGCGCAAATTGGTGGGGATGGCCTCGATCTACACCATGCGGCCGGATGTGTTCATCCTGGATGAACCTACCACCGGGCAGGATCACATCACCACCCGCATTGTATACCGGCTGATCGAACGCCTGCGTGATGAGGGATCGACCGTGATCTGCGTGGCGCACGATATGATCCTGCTGGCAGAGGTCGTCGAGCGCATGCTTGTGATGCGTAATTCCAAGCTTATCGCCGATACAGATCCAAAAACGGTTTTTTCAGACAAGGAATTGATGGCGTCCACACATCTTACTCCCCCGCAGATCACCGAGTTATCTTACCGCATGCGGGCGAATAAACAAATCAAGAACCTCGCCCTGAGCATTGACGAGCTGATCAAGGAAACCGGAAAGTATTATGCATTGAAAGGAAGTAAATAATCATGAGAGGCGCAGTTATCCCTATCACAATGGTGCCGGGCGATTCACCCATTCATAAGATCGCCCCGTTACCGAAACTTGCCTGGTCATTTGGTATCCTGATCATTTCATTCATGACACGCAACCCTGCCATCCTCGGAACCATCATTCTGGCTGGTATTTTATTAACCACAATCGCCCAGATCTGGAAACCGATGATGAAAGTGATGATCATTCTTTTCCCGATCTACATCATCACCATCTTCCTGCAGAGCATCGCGCCCGCGTTCCCACAACCATGGACCCCGATCATTGGGTTCGGGCCGTTCACCATCTATCAGGAAGGCATCTACAGCGGCATCACGATGTTTGGCCGCGCGCTGGGTATGACGATCTTCGCGATGGTCACCATCATGACTACCCACCCGAGCGACCTATTTGCTTCATTAGAAAAGATCGGCATGCCGTACGTATTGAACTTCATCTTAACTGTGACCCTGCAATTGATCCCGATCCTGCAGCGAGAATTCGCGACCGTGCTCAGCGCACAAAAATCACGCGGCATGAAAGGCACCGGGTTTGGCGCGGTACTGCCCAGCATGGTGCCTGTGTTTGTCGGCGCCATTGAACGTGTGCAGCAGCTTTCCATCTCACTGGAATCGCGCGCGTTTGGCTCGACCGGACACAAAACGAGCTATCGTAACGTCGTCATGCGAATAAAAGATTACATCATCCTGGTGAGCGGGTTTATTGCAGTGGGTGTCACCGCATACTGGATCGTTGTTGATAAATCACTCGATTGGAGCAAGACGATGACTTTCACACCCGCATTGGCTCTAACGCTGGTGATCACCGCGATGACGATCTTTGGCACATTCGTTACTGTTGCAGTTATCAAGATTCTTAAAGCTTAGATAGAAGGAGAAACAATGGGTAAAGTTGAACTTCCAGAAGTGAAATACCATGTACATCTAAAAAAAGGCGATGTCGGACGTTATGTGTTTTTGCCCGGTGATCCCGGCCGCACCGACCATATCGCGCAATTGTTTGATGATCCAAAACTGATCGCCTCCAACCGTGAATACCGCACCTGGACCGGCACTATCAACGGAGAAAAAGTGTCCGTTTGCTCGACCGGCATCGGCGGCCCTTCCACCGCCATCGCGGTTGAAGAACTGATCGCCGTGGGCGCAGACACGCTGATCCGCGTTGGCACTTCCGGCGGCATGCAGCCGGAGCAGGTTCCCGGGGAAATGGCGATCACGCTGGCAGCCATCCGCGATGAGGGCACCAGCATGCACTACCTGCCACCCGAATTCCCGGCAGTCGCGGATATCACCGTCACACAGGCTCTGCGGCAGGCAGCCATCAACCTGGGTGTGCCTTACCGCATTGGTATCACGCAATCAAAAGACTCATTCTACGGACAGCACGAACCGGAGCGCATGCCTATTTCCGACCACCTGCTGCAGCGCTGGAAAGCCTGGAAGATGGGCGGCGCGATCTGCTCAGAGATGGAAGCGGCCACGCTGTTCATTCTCGGCAGCATCTATCGCATCCGCGCCGGCGGCATCATGCTCGTAGCAGCCAACCAGGAAAGCGACGACCCCAATGTGGGGGTTGTGGAAGAATTGGATAATCTGCTCGCAGTCGCAATCGAATCGGTCAAGATCCTGATCGAACAGGATAAGAAAGCATAAAAGGAATTAAAAATGGCAGTAAGAAAAACAAGAGAGGGCGGACAACACCATATTCACCTGCATCCCGGTGATGTCGGGCGTTACGTATTCCTCCCTGGCGACCCCGGACGCTGTGAAAAGATCGCCTCGTATTTTGATGAACCCGAGTTCATCGCGCAGAACCGCGAATATGTCACCTACACTGGAAAACTGCTGGGCCAAAAAGTATCCGTAACGTCCACCGGGATCGGCTGTCCCTCCACCGCGATCGCGGTGGAAGAGCTGATCGCGGTCGGCGCGGACACATTCATCCGCATCGGCACATCTGGCGCGATCCAGCCCGGCACCAAGGCGGGTGATGTCGCGATCGTCACCGGCGCGATCCGTGATGAAGGGACCACCCTGCATTATATGCCGGTGGAGTTTCCCGCGGTCGCTGATATCGATGTGGTTTTAGCCATGCGGGAAGGCGCCATTCGCGCTGGAATCCCGTATGCCATGGGTATTTCGCAATCCAAGGACTCGTTTTACGGAGAGATCGAACCGGAACGCATGCCGATCGCCGCGCAGCTCCAGAACCGCTGGAAAGCATGGGTCGATGGCGGCGCGGTTTGCTCTGAGATGGAAGCTGCCAGCATTTTCATCATCTCCAGCATCCATCGCAAGCGGGCCGGCGGCGTGATGCTGATGGCCGGCAGCGCTGATGCACAACCGCAAACGCCGGAAGAACATGAAGAATTCAACAAAATGTTCGATGTGCACCGCGCCATCTCCGCGGCGGTTGAAGGGATAAAAGTTTTGATCGAACAAGATCTAAAAAAGTAGATTAAAATCACAAGCTTGAACGTCAAAGATGACGCTGTCAAAGCGTCATCTTTTTTTGAAAGGATCAACCATATCAATGTCAGCAAGAGATTTGAATATCATCGCAAAAAGATTTCCTGAATATATGGATAAGGTGAAAGGAAACTATAAAAGGAATTTTCTTTTATTGGCCTTCGATACCGCATTTTTCACCTTTTCAACATCGCTCTTATCTCATGATACGGTGTTGCCTGGTTTCCTGAGCCAACTGACCGATAACCCGGTGCTGATCGGTTTGATCCCGGCAATTTTCAACCTCGGATTTTTTCTTCCGCAGATCATCAGCTCGTTCCTGACTCAGAACATGCCCAGACGCAAAGGGTACATCTTGTTCATCGCGATCGCGGAGCGCGTGGGCATTCTTTTGATCGCCGCCACCGCACAGGTTACCGGCCTCCTCACCCCTGCGGTCACGGTACCATTCTTCCTGATCTCATTTACGATATACAGTGGCACTTTTGGGTTGATCATGCCCGCCTATTCCGACTTTATCAGCAAAGCGATCTATCGAAATCGCGGAATTTATTATGGCGTCAACCAGGCGCTGGGCGGGATCATTGGATTCACGGCATCACTGGTGACAACGCGCGTCCTCGACTTGAATGGGTTTCCCTTCAATTACCGATTGCTTTTCTGGATCTCCTTTGGCACTTCATTCATCTCACCATTCCTGATCGCAAACCTGAAGGAAGTCGAATTTCCAGTCCAGCCGGTAAAGAAGACAGTGCGCGAATTTATCCGGCATATTATCGGCATCATCAAGGAAAACAAGAACCTGCGCCTGTATGTATACGCGCGCCAGCTGATCGGGCTGGCGGCGATGGGGTTTTCTTTTTATGCTGTCTATGCTTTGAAGAGATATAACCTCTCTGCCAGTGTGCTGGGAGTCTATACAATGATCATCATCATCTCACAGAGCTTAAGCGGCGTTCTGTGGGGATATATCGGTGATACATTCGGTTACAAGATCCCGATGGTAATCAGCACAATTCTCATTTTCATTCAGGGGCTGATCGCGATCTTCCTCGATCACCCATCCAGCATCATGATCATCTCCGCGACGATTGGCATTGTGTATTCCGCCATGTATATCTGCCATGCCAACATCATCTTCGAGCTGGCGCCGCCAGAAGAGACGAGCTTATTTATTGGGCTATCAAACTCGCTGATCGCGCCGATCATCGGCACCGCACCGATCCTGGCAGGCGCGCTGATCGAAGGGTTCGGTTACAGCGTATTATTCATCGCCATCGCAATTTCTGCAATCCTGGCCTTCTTCGTATCCGTGTTCGGCTTTAAAGAGCCGCGCGAGATCGAAATCCGAACGGCGTAAACGCTACGCCCTACGGTCAGCCGCGTACATCGCAAGAATATTCGCAACGGGTGTATCCGCCTGGATGTAGTGCGCGCTGGTGCAGATATAGCCGCCCCCTGCGCCCAGAATGCTGCAACGGCTGCGCACTTCGTCGCGCACATCGTCCTGGCTGCCCTGCGGCAGGGTTTCCTGAATATCGATCCCGCCATGGAAGGAAACGCGTTTCCCGAAATTATCTTTGATGTTGCGCATGTCCATTTTCGCAGCGCGCGGCTGCAGCGGGTTAAGCACATCGATATGCATATCATCGATGAACGGGTCAATGAGATCATAAACCGCTCCGCATGAGTGGTAGAGGATCTTGACATCAAACTTGCGGATCTCGGCGTTCAGTTTCTGGTGGAAAGGCAGAATATGCTGCCGCCACATCTTCATAGACATCAGCAACCCGTTCTGGATGGCAACATCATCATAGGTATAGACCATATCGATCAATCCACCGGCATGTTGCATGGAATGTTTGAAATTATCGATCAAAATATTGGTCACGCAATCCATAATGGTCAGCGGCAATTCCGGGCGCTGGACCAGGTCCATCAGGAATTTATCCATGCCGTAAAGCCCCCACGATGTTTCAAAAATTCCGCCGATATCATAACGGATGTGATAGCGGGTGTCTTGATTGACGCGCGCGATCCTGGCGGGCAGTGTTGTCCAATCCCAGAAGGAAGCGTTTGGCCAGCGTTCGAACGATTCGATCGCCGCGGGAGAATCCGCTGTGGAGAGCGGAAAAGAAGCGTATTCATCATAGGTTGAGAATTCATTGGTAACACGTTTGCGGTGCGTGCCGAACACGGCATAATAGCTGCCATCCGCCTCAATTTGGCGTTCAGGCCCGACGTATGCTGGTTCCACGATGCGGCAATCGACACCCAGCAGCTGCAGCAGCGATTCAAGATCGGCTGTCCCGGTCGCGCTTTGCAGTTTCTCGATCGTCTCAGGCACAGCCCAAAAATCAAACGGCACCCTGTCTGGCTGTTTGCGGTCGATCGCATCGCGCACGCGTTCGAACGGTGTGACAGATTCTTTACGCGGATCGCCATATAAACCGGTTAATTGCTCAATATATTCTTCAATGTTGTGCTGTGTATGTGCCATGCTTCTCCGTTTTGTAAATTATTTTATAGGGGATAATATCCGAATTCTTCCACCGCATCGACCATCGCCAGGATGTTTTGTGGGGGTACTTCATGCATGATGGTATGCACTGACGCGACCATATATCCGCCACCATCGCCCAAAGCATGGATCACCCGTTTCATTTCCTGGCGCACCTGTTCCGGTGTGCCATGCGGCAGCACTTCCTGCGTATCAACCGCGCCGCAAAAAACGAGATCTTTGCCATAACGCGTTTTGAGCGCTTCCAGGTCTGCCATCTTACCAGCGGAAGTCTGGATCGGATTCAACACATCCACGCCTATCTCGATGAAATCTTCGATCAGGTCAAATACATCCCCATCGGTGTGGAAGAAGATCTTTGCGGCGGTGTATTGCTTGATATGCGCGATCAGTTCAGCATGGATCGGTTTCAACAGCTTGCGATACATTTTGGGAGAGATCATCAAGCGCTCCTGCGTGCCGAGATCATCACCGATCTTGATCATGTCGATATTGTTTCCGGTCGCGGTTAAAAAATTTCCGATCAATTGCTGGCAGAGTTCCAGATTTTTGCGCAGCAGCGCTTCCGCAAAATCAGGGTACATGGCCATGTTCATCAGGAATTTATCCATACCCTGCATGGCAAAAGCGCGCTCGAAAGGGAACATCAGCCATGGCGTTGCCATAATCGCGTACTGATTCGCATCTGCCAGCGCCTGCGCTTCCTGCGCCACATGCGCGAAACGGGTCGGGTCATCCATATCCGGCCAACCGGGGTAGTTTTCAAGCTCCGTGATCGTTGTCGCATCAGCCAGCGGATGGTAGCCGGGATACCAGATGCCTGGTTCGATCTCGATCTGGCCCCCACCCCAGTCATCGATGCAAGGGCTGTGCGGTTCACGCTGGCGGTTGCGTTCATACACCGCCGCCGGGAAGCGGTCTAAAACACCGCGCACATCGCCGTGCAGCCTTTTCAGCGTTGCCTCATCGACCCTGGCGGAACCAAGCTCCGGCCAATCATAGAGATATTCATCAGGCGCATCAATATTGAGCATCTTTTTAAGGCCCTGGTAAGGCGCCATCTTGATGCCGGTGGCATTGCTGACGCCGATCACGATCGGCACTCGGTCCGGCACCTGGTGGTTCAATACGGCTAAGACACGTTCACGCGACGTCATACTCATTTTGGTCTCCTTTGTATCAGGCATATTATAATTTCACTTTGCGGTCAGCTGATACGCTGGGTGCGATAATCCAATGGAGTAATTATGCCAGTCATAGCAATTGATCACATTTCCAAATCCTTCGGCCGCAATCACGCTGTGCGGGATATCAGTTTCGACCTGCACGCCGGAGAGATCATCGGCCTGTTGGGCCCAAACGGCGCTGGTAAGACTACCACTATCCGCATGATCCTGGACATTCTCAAACCGGACCAGGGCACGATTTCGGTACTTGGCGGAAAAATGGATGAGGAAAAGAAAAACCTGATCGGATATCTGCCTGAAGAACGCGGGTTATACCAGGATATCACCCTGGAAAAATGCCTGACTTACCTGGCATCGATCAAAGGCATGCCAAAAGACCGTGTTGATTCGCGCCTGGATGCATTGTTAGAACGTTTTAACCTGACTGAGTACAGAAAACAAAAAGTCAAAGCGCTCAGCAAGGGCATGCAGCAGAAAGCGCAATTGATCGCCACGTTCATCCATCACCCCAGGCTGGTGATCGTGGATGAGCCATTCAGCGCGCTTGATCCGGTCAACACGAAAGTCGTGAAAGAGCTGTTATTTGAAGAACGGGAAAATGGGACAGCGATCATGATGTCCACCCACCAGATGAACCAGGCGGAGGAGATGTGCGAGCGCATCATCCTGATCAATAAGGGAAAGATCCTTCTCAATGACATGCTGGATGACGTGCGCAGGCAATTCTCCACGAATGACCTGATCATTCGCACCAGCGGGGAGATCCCCGCGGATCTGCCGGGGGTGGAATCAATCACAAAGCTTAACCAGCATGTCCGATTATCCATTCAGGCGGGATATGAACCCAACGTGATCCTTGACGCGATGATTGAACATGGGATAGCGATCGAACACTTTTCCATCGCTACTCCGACGTTGGATGAGATCTTTATCCATGCCATCGAGGGTGCAGCCGGGTCATCATGAAAAAAACGCTGCTTGTTTTTTGGTTCGAGTACGCGCGCCGGGTAAAAACGAAGGGTTTTATTTTTGCCGTCATCAGCATGCCCCTGATTCTTTTATTAGGGATCGGGCTGGCATTGGTCTCTGCCAGGATGCAAACTAATCCGCTGCCAATCGGGTTCATTGATCAATCCGGATTCTTTTCCAGCGCTCAGATCCCAGCCAACGATCATTCACCGATTGTGCCGGTAGTGGATATCATTCCTTTCCTTGACCAGCAAGAAGGTGAAAAAGCGCTTGAAAAAAAGGATATTCAAGCCCTGTTCATCATCCCGGGTGATTATCCGAACAACAACCAGATCACAGTATTGGCTGATGAGACCCCAGGGGATAACGCCTTTTCACGCATGCGCAGCTTTGTGCGCACGCAGTTGTTGGTCTCTGCCGATCCGCAGGTTGTTGAGCGGATCAGACAGGGCAGTGATTTTACTGTCATCGCTTTTGATGGATCACGTTCTGCCAATATGCGTGATTGGTTTGTGGTATTTTTCCCTTTCCTGATCGGCCTGCTTTTCATCATCGTCATCAACATCAGCGGCGGTTATCTGATGCAGTCCGTAGTCGATGAAAAAGAGAACCGCACCATGGAAATGATCGTCACTTCCGTTTCTCCGGAGGCATTGATGGCCGGCAAGATCCTTGGCAACCTATCTGTCGGGCTGACCCAATTGCTGATCTGGATGATCTTTACATGGTTTGGCATCTTCGCATTAGAGTTCTTTTTTGGCTTTGGGTATGCGCCGGTGATCATGCCGATCCATATTGTGTTGGTAACCGGCATCATCATCCCGGGGTTTATTCTGGTAGCTGCCCTGATGACGCTGGTTGGCGTCAGCGCCGCTTCTCTGCGCGAAGCCCAGCAGGTCAGTGTTCTATTTACATTGCCGATGGTTGCCCCATACTGGTTTGCTGGGGCAGTCCTGCAGAATCCAAGCCATCCGCTGGCAGTGGCGATGAGTATCTTCCCGCTCACCGCCGTCATCACGATGCCGCTGCGTACCGCGATCACAGATGTGCCTACCTGGCAGATCATCCTCACCGTGCTTTTAATGATCGCTTCCGCGATCATTGCCTTATGGCTGACTGCACGGATCTTCCGGATCGGCATGCTGAATTATGGCAAACACACATCGATCAAAAGATTATTCATGCAGGGCAGGATGGAAAACAAATGAATAAGATATTCGCGATCATACGGCATGAGATCAGCGCGATCCTGGGCCGGCGCTCCTATATATTTACCATCCTGTTTATGCCCCTGGTCGGTTTTCTGGTTTATGGCGGCGCTTCCATGATTAATCGCGGTATCGCGCCAGAAGGTGTGGCCACGTTTTTTGCTGACAGCAGTGATACATCGCGGCAAGGTGTTGTTGACCAGAGCGGGATCATCACGGAGATCCCGTCAACCATCCAGGACAATCTGCAATTGTTTGAAGGGATTCCAGCGGCCCGCCGGGCGGTTGAAAGCGGCGAGATCAGTGACTATTTCGTGATCAAAGCAGATTACCTGGCCAGCGGCCAGATCGACTTCGTTCAGAAACAATATAATTTCCTGGCTACAGCGTCTGACACGGATAATATGCGCGCGCTCATCATTCACAATCTGATGGATGATGCGGTCATTGCCAACCGCTATCTGGAACCAGCAGCCTTCAATATTGTTTACATCACGCAACAAGCGGCAGATGCACAGGCCAGCCCGGATAGTTTTTGGCTTCCTTACGCGCTGATGGTGATGTTCTATATTCTCATCATCGGCGCCTCCAGCCTGATGTTGACCAGCATCACCTATGAGAAAGAAAACCGTGTGATGGAGCTGCTATTGACTTCGTTATCTCCGCGTGAGATGCTGATCGGTAAGATCATTGCACTGGGTTTCACCGGTCTGCTGCAAACCGCGATCTGGCTTTCCAGCAGTTACATACTGGTCCGGCTGGCAGGCCGCGATTTCGCCCTGCCGGATGTCTCGCTGCTGACACCAGCGCTTCTCGCGTGGGGTATTCTTTTCTTTGTTCTGGGATATGCGCTATATGCCAGCATGATGGCAGGTTTGGGCGCATTAGTTCCAAACCCAAAAGAAGGCAGCCAGGCGACCATAGTTGTGATCTTTCCACTCCTGATCCCGCTCTTCTTCAGCAACCTGGTCGCTTCCGCCCCAAACGCGCCGATCTTTGTTTTCTTTAGTATCTTTCCGCTCACGGCGCCGATCTCAATGGTCTCGCGTATGGCAGCGACAGCAGTACCCATAGCGCAAATTGCATTAGCAATCTTCCTACAGATCGCCGCAACCGTCTTTATCATACGGGGGGTCAGCCGCATGTTCCGTGCGCAAACCCTGCTTTCAGGCAAACCGTTTAATTTAAAGGAATACCTGACAGCATTTATCAAGCGCAATTAAATTATCTGCGGATGATGGTGTGGTTCTAACGGCGGGCGCGCGCTTCTGCAGCTGAGCTGGCAGTTAAGGTAACTGGCGCGATGCCGGGAATCATCCATGTCATGGATGCGGTCGCATCACAAAACACTTTGGTGCCATCCACGATGGATAATCCGGAAAGGGACGGGGAGTATTGATTAATGCCGGCGTTGGCAACAGTCGCGTCAAATTCACGCTGCGCGTTCGCGGCAGCCATATTCCCATCGATAAGCACCTCCCCTGTCAAAATAAAATGGGGAAGGTCCACAGCCTGTGAGGCGGCCGCACAGGCAGCATCCACCGCTGCCTGGATATGCACATCCACAAACAACATGCGCACAATCTCTGAGGTCATGGTCATCATCGGCAGCCCAACAACCAGCATCAGCATGGCTGTATAAGCCATTGAATATCCGCGTTTATTTCTGAATATATTCTTTTTCATCGCCATTTTTGAAGAAAGGGCAGCACTGGCATTCTTGTTCTGATCGCCGCCGCCTATGAGGTTATCAGTTGCCAATATCGCCGGCCACCCCTCCTCCCAGTTTGGTCTCCTCGCGCCTGTTTTCTAAACACGTCACAACATTCCCTTTTACGGGTTATCACGCGCAAGGTTATGTAGAAAGCTTTTTCGCAGGAAAAAGCTTTCTACGGCAACGTTAAATTACATACCAGCAACAAGATCATTGATCTTGCTGACAATGGTGGAACCCAGGCTGGTGAATGCGATCACTGCGACAAGGATCAACACCGCCGCGATCACCGCATATTCCGCCATGGTAGCGCCTTTTTTATCTTTGAGCCACAAATAAAGCATGTTCATTTTGTTCTCCTTCATTTATTTTGTCTACGATAAGTTGAATTAATCGAACTACATTCCTGCAACAAGATCGTTGATCTTGCTGACGATGGTGGAGCCCAGGCTGGTGAACGCGATCACCGCAACCAGGATCAACACCGCAGCAATCACCGCATATTCGGCCATGGTAGCGCCCTTGCGGTTTTTGAGCATCATGTAAATGGTGTTCATATCGTATCTCCTTTCTAAAAGTCTTCTTATATAAAAATTCAGCAGATAATTTCTCAATTCTCAGACAACCGGCGATTCCTGAAAATACCAGGTAAGCAGAAGCATAAACAATGCGATAATCAGCGCGTGTTCCATTTTTCAAATTACCTCATAAACAATCTCAATCATTCATCACCAAGCCCAATCATGTATTCAGATCAAAAGCAGCACGCTCAAGGCCGCCCCGATCGCATAGGATGGGATCGCCCGAAATTCGCTACCCCTTCCTTTTCTAACCATGACAACCGCGCCCCACAATCCCTGCACAATAAATGCAGCGATCATCGCGGCTGGCCATAAACCTGCCAGGCCGGTCAGAACTTTCACGTCCGCGCCGCCCATACTGCCCAGGAAAAAGAACAACAATGTGGCCAGCAGCGCTGCCCCCGCAAAGGCAACCCTTTCCCAACCGATAAAGAAGGAAAAAAGGATCCCCGCCGCCATGCCGGGCAAGGTCAGCCAGTTGGATACCTCCCCGGTCTTCGCATCCTGAATCGCGCAAACAACCAGCCAGATAATCGACAAGATGGCAATGGCCCATTCCTGGTACATTATTGCACTACCATCCTTCCTGCCTGAAAGTAGAAATGACAGTGCCTGAAAAATTAGGCTGATTTCCGCCGCCGCCAAGAAGTGTCATCAAACCCAGAATATGATTAGGCACTGTCCAATCTATTGAAACAGTGATTTGCGAACCGCGTGATCCACCGCCGGATGCACTGATGCTGTATGAGCCGATGCTGATCGCATCCAAACGGGTCTGTGCCGCTGCCACAGCATATCCCTGTGGGTTCACCTGGGCAACAGAGCCGACCCGCGCGCCATAATTGGCAGCATTGCTGGCGGCAACTGCGGCATACCACGCCATTGAAACATTGACCATAGCGAAAGTCATCAGCATGATGACTGGCAGGGTGATGGCGGTTTCCGCCATTGATGAGCCGCGCCTTCCCCGTCTTTGAAATAACTTTCGCCTATTCATGGTCAATCTCCTCTCAACTAACCTTACATACCAGCAACAAGATCATTGATCTTGCTGACGATGGTGGAACCGAGGCTGGTGAACGCAATCACAGCAACCAGGATTAATACAGCCGCGATCACTGCATATTCCGCCATCGTGGCGCCTTCACGATCATTCAAAAATGTCAATAAAGTTTTCATCTCAACTCCTAAGTTTGGTCTTTTCGCTTATTAATGCAATATTCTTTTACATACCTGCAACCAGGTCATTGATCTTGCTGACGATCGTGCTTCCCAGACTTGTGAAAGCAATGACGGCGACAAGGATCAACACAGCTGCGATCACCGCGTATTCCGCCATGGTGGCGCCTTCGCGATCATTGAAGAACCGCATGATTGTGTTCATCTTAACCTCCTTTCTTCAGGTTATTATTTTCGATAAGTTCGCATTATTTAAATTACATGCCCGCAACCAGGTCATTGATCTTGCTGACGATCGTGCTTCCCAGGCTTGTGAAAGCAATGACAGCGACAAGGATCAACACTGCTGCGATCACCGCATATTCGGCCATGGTGGCGCCTTTGCGGTTTTTGAGCATCAGGTAGAGTGTGTTCATTTTCTTCTCCTTTCTATAGATTTTCATCGGGTACCTCCAAACATCACCGAGACGAGATTGAATATTTTTGCGAGGATCGTTGCTCCCAGGCTAGTAAATGCAATCACAGCTACCAAGATGACAACAGCCGCTATCACTGTGTATTCGGTCATCGTTGCGCCATTTTTGGCATTTAATAGCCTGATCATCCATTTCGCTTTTCGCATTCCTGCTCCTCTCACCATATCATCAAATAATTACCCAACCACACCTTTAAACTGTTTTTTCATCCAGTTGCCGAGTGTCGCTTTTTTTGCAGACAACCAGGCAAGCGCATGATTGATAAAACCCATAAAGCCATCATCCACAGGGCGCTTCACCATCTGTGGGATCAGGTAGAAATACAAGCAGTCCACCTCTCCCCATTGGATATTCAATTTTTCAAATACTGCCGCAATCTCCAGGTCAAACCATTCGTGTACTGTGTCATTGGAGCGTTCGACCATTTCAACACGCCCCGGACGGTAGCCCAGCAGCGGTTCCACAAGATTCGCCACTTTCCTTCGCTTTCCCTCCGCTTTACGCAGGTCTGCGCGTAATTTTCTCTTCTTATCCGTGCTGATCACCAGACGGGTGCCTTCTGTGGTCAGATATTCAATGGCGCGCGGATTTTGCAGCCACCTTCCCTGCTCAATGATGTGCAAATTAACCTGATCGCCAAGCCACTTCAATCCATCATCAATGTGGAATTGCTTGCGGAAAGCTTCTCGCCGGTCACGCATTTTTGCGTGGTACCAATCTTCCATCACCGAGCGCATTTCTTTCAAGATCAATGCCTGGCGACGATTGCCGAAGTACAGCACAACCGTCATAGCGATGATCAAACCGATCGTCACGCTCGCAAAAAAATCAATCATCTATCATCCTCTTCTAATCCCAGCAGTAAGCCGTTTTGATACATACGATTATGCTGCTGAAATTGGGCTGTCAGCAGCACTAATTCGCGCTTGCGTGGATCAAATACAATAAAGCAGGCGACTGATATTAATAGTGAAAAGAGCGCAAAGAAAGGCCACAATGTATTCAGGATCGGTGCCTGGTATGTGATGATGGTCTGGTTTCCGGCATAATCTTCAGCTTTTACCCGTATGGGATATTCACCATCTTTAAGTTCACCTGCAGGCCAAATTGTGTTCCATTGGGTTCCTTGCGAGTCAACAGTTGACCAACCAGAACCATGGTCAACCAGCAGCGTGCGAATGCCGGAAAATCCATCCTCAGCATTTCCGTTCAGGGGGATTTCTCCCTTAAATTCCATCGGTGTATTGATCGCGACCAGCGGCGCTTCGAGATCCAGAGCTAATTCATAGGTTACCGTGGTAACATTGCCGGCCTGATCTTTTACGTAACCATCAACCACATAATTTCCGGAAGCAGGGATCGATACCGAGGCAAGATCCGCTCCTTCGGAAGTTCCCTCATAAAAATGCGTTCCATCGGCCTTGATTCCAGTTTCGACCACGCCGGAAAGCGCATCACTGCCGGTCAGCGTAATCCGGACAACATCAACATGATAACCATTCTCTCCCTGTGGATCAGGGACCTGTAATTGCGCTTGTGGCGGTGTGAGGTCGATTTTGATAATACGTGTCGTAGTCGCTGTATTACCAGCCCTATCGGTTGCCTGTGCGTAGACCATGAATTCTCCATCCAGCGCGATCCGCATTGCATCCAGGTACCATTGTTTTCCGCCGAGCGAAACCTGGGCAACCTTCACGCCTGATCCGCCATCCAGGGCGTTGACGCGCACAAAAATCGGTTCGTTGTACCAGCCATTCTCGCCGGTGGGTTCCGGGATGGAGATCGTAACAACAGGGGGTGACTGGTCTCCACTGACTCGGTCGGATGGGATATCAGTGAATCCGTACGCCGAGAAGGCAAACATCGATAGCAAAACCAGCCGGAAAAAGCGGCGTTTGATCATTACCACACCCCCGGAAACAAACGGGATGGCACCCGATCGGAATAGCCAGAATATCCGGAAATGATCGCTTCTTCCCACCTGATGCGCAGGACGATCGTTCCAATCAACACAAATGTGACAAACATATTCCAAACGGACAGATCAGCGAATATGATCATCAGCGTAGAAAAGATCTCGCTCGCATACATCGGATGGCGCATCCAGCGGTAGGGGCCGCGATCCACCAGGCCGCGATCGGCAGGTGACACATCGAATGACCTGCCCAGCGCAACCAGCGTCCACACCGCAAACAAGACACCGATTAATGACAACCCACGCAGGAGAAGCGGGATCTCGTTTTGCACCTGCACAGCAAAAGGAGAAAGGGCAGAGAGCCAGGCGATGACCATTTGTAAACTGGTTGCCTTTTTTCCGGTTTTTTCACGGGTGAGTAGCAGAAAAGCCGAAATAGCCGCGTGGGCAAACAGCGGGAGCACCCACCACTCACCGCGCAATAACTGATGGAGCCTTGCTCCGCTCAGTATTGCCGTGATCAGAATACCCAGTGTGTCTATCAGCATTTCTATCCTTACATCACCAACGTTAATGAAACAATAACCGGCAGCATGATCGCGACAATAAACGGGAGGAAGAAGAACAGCGTCATTGGCATGATCAGTTCCGTTTCCATATTGGATGCGGTTTGCTGCACATGCGATTTGTATTCACGCGCCAGCCCTTTGGCGATCTCAACCATGATGCGCGGCGCGTCAACACCTTTTGCCGCGACACGATCCAGCTGGTTTGCGAAGCGGGAAAGTTCCTGCAAATTCAACTTTCCCAGTTCTTCCATCAGAATACCCTTGTTTGCTCCGCGGCTGAACATGGCGCGGTCGCTCTGCCTGGCCTTGGAAACAGCCCTGCGCAGGATATTTCCCAGCGGCCCTGGTAGCTCTCCCGCACGCCCTAATGCCTGTGCGGCGGTGCCGCCTGCGTCCATCTCAGCCGCAATGACTGTAGCCGTTTCCGGCAGGAGACGCGTTACCAGCTTGCGCGCTTCCTCTGCGGCAGAGTTGACCATCAGATAAGGCGCAAAAATCGCCATCGGAACCAGCAACCACGCAAACACCGGAAGGCCAAACACCATAATCAGCAGTGAAATGAACACAGCCGCTGCAGACCCGCGCAGCAGCATTCCAGCAGAAGTCCAATTGGTATATTTCCCATTTATCTGCGCCCACTCAAGGACAGTTTTCCAGGATTTAAATGCGCCAGTTCCCATCCGGTCCGCGAGCCGTTCCCCTCCCCTTTCAAAAATGGAGGCGGCATTCGGATCGGTCATTTTCTTGACGCGGTCCGCCGCGGATTTTTCGATCGTGATAGACGAGAGAACAAAATAGATCACGATGGCAATGCTGACCGCAGCGCCATAAGGGGCGATTTTGAGCAGAAGCGCCATCGCCGTGTTCACATCAACCTCTCGATCATATTGCTCATAAATTGGAAGCCGAAAATCATCATCAATGTTGCCAAAGCATATACAATCTGCACGATCGGTTGTTCCATTGCGGTGGAGAAGATCGGGTTGCGTGCCATTACCATGATCACCATCATGGTGACACCAATAATCACCTTGACCGCATTCTTGGCGGATGATCCCGCAGCCAGGCCAAGGACGCGCGCCTCCATCACACCTTCCAAATTTTGCGCAGCCAGGCCAAATGAACGCCGCCATTCCATACCGCCAGTGCGCCACAAGCGCCCGATCAGGAAAACCATCACACCGAGCGAGTTAGACACCCTGAATGCCTCTGCAATCAGTTCGTCCAGGGCACTAATACCGAGCTCCTGCCCCTGGCGCACAAAACGGTCAATCAACCACCTTTTTAAGGGGCTGTTGACAGCCAGCACCATCGCTTCTTCTTCTACTGCCTGCAACACATTCGGATTAACCTGAATGGTTGAGGTGAAACCGGACAAAAAGATCGGAATTTCTTTATCGATGTCATTGCATAACTTCACCCACGCGTTTGCTGCAAAAGAATTGACGAGTAAAATCCCGCCAATGCTTCCAGCGGAACTCGTCGTCCAGGGCAGATTGAATAACACATGCATGGCGGTTCCAAAAACGATCGCAGCAATGATCCGCAGCGCATTCAAAGCCAGCTTTTCGTGCTGGTACACATCAATATTGAAACGCGCGAATGCCAGCCGGATCTTATATTCCTTTGACCCAAAATCAGCCGGCTTGATATCCTTGAGCTCCTCAACCCCGACCAGATCTTTAACGCGGTCTTTTGAACGTCGCTTAAACAAATCCTCTGAAAGAGATTTTCCGAACAGGAAAATGATGAAGGCGGCGGTTGCTGCGCCGATGAAAGGGAGAATTTTGTACAAGGTGGCAACCATCGCTTACCTCACCGTCATTGATTTCATCTTGTCATCACCGATCGTGTACAGCGGATGGATGATCACTTCGCCGTCTTTAAGCATTTTCTCGACTTCCCACACGCCCAGGATGCGGCGCTTCTTTTCAACCCAGCCAAGCTGGATGACCATATCCACCGCCATCGCAAAGGTGCTGCGCGCGTTGCGCATATCTGTTTCCTGCGTATCTGAGATCAACAGGTTGCCTACACGGTAGATAGCGTACTCCGGACTTTCAGCGTGGAATGTGGAAAGGCCAGGGTGATCGCTCATCTGGGCGCGGAACAAAGTCAAAGCCGCGTCTCCGGTACGCACCTCGCCAACGATCAGCCAGTCTGGTGACATACGCATGGCATCATCCACCCCGTCTTTGATGGTATATGACGCGACAGAGGATCCGGGAGGAGAAGGACGGGCTTCCAGTGTGACCACCTGTTCATGATTGAGCCAGATCTCTTCCGGGTCTTCAATCTTGACAATACGCGCGCCGGGATATATGCCATCATTGCACAGCGCGGATAGCAGTGTTGTCTTGCCTGTGTTGGTGCCGCCCACCACCAGGAAACGCGCCTTCCTCGCAACACAATCCAGAATACCTTCGATCACATTCGCTGGCGCCACTTCCCACTGGATAATATCAGAGGTATGCACAGGGGATGTTTGATACAGGCGGATGCTGATTGATGGGACATCATATTTTCCGGTTGCGATCACAGGGTGGATCATCTTCACACGGGCGCCGCCCATCAATCCGGGCAGTGCCTCGATGCGCGGCAGCTTGGCATCCACGGTCGGTGTCGCTTCAGAAAGTGCGCGCCCGGAAGTACGCAAAAGCGCTTCACATACACGGTCCACTTCTGATGCGGTGATGCCATCCTTGATCACCTCGTATCCCTTCGCGCCTTTTTTCTGGATACGCAAAGAGCCATCCGGGTTGATAAAAATATTGGAAATATCATCGCGTTTGAAGAGCGGCATGAGAAATTCCAGGCCGGAAACGCGCGCAACCAATTTTTGCGCGAGCGCGTTGATCATGTCAATTTCTGCATCGATCCTTTTTTCATTCAACACCTTGTGGACGATGCCGCGCGCGGTCACATGCAGCCGGTCAATATCGACCAGATCGCGAAAAGTGAGCCCATCCGACATGCGCGACGCGCTCTCATCGATGACAGCATCCTGTTCACTCGCGTTTATGGTCTGATAGAAAGTATCTAACATGGATTACGCTCCTATCGCGCCCTTACGGATGCGGATTGGACCTAACCGGAACACTTTCTCTTCTTTATTGGAAGAGTCGCCTCCACCGCCATACAACACATCGCCCAGGCGGTGGATAGGCGCAGCAAAATTATCTCCCGCGGTGAGCACCGAACGGCCGGCATTCGCGGACAACGCGACTTCCGGTACTTCCGGGATCACTTCAGCAACAGGCGGGAAATGACCGATACCCATGGTCTGGGTGTAAGCGTCTGCAGCTTCATGCCACTCATTGGAACTCAGCAAACCTGACCTGAATCGATTCAGCACCACAAAAATATTGCCGGCGCCGATACGGTGGTGGTCGCGCATACGTTTGAACGCCATGCGGTATGCCTCAGCGGATACCACCGCCTGGTCAAGCATCGGGGTGGAAACCATCACCATGGTATTACTGGCTGAGATCGCGTTGATATAAGCGCCTGAAGCAGGCGTATCCAATATAACAATGCTGTATCCGCCAAAGGTGGCATTAATCACAAGCTGATTGATCGAAGCAGGGTCTTCGGGGGCTTTGGCCAATTCTTTTTCCTTGATGCCATCCTGGAGACCAACCAGCACATCCAGGTCTCCAATGGATTGCACATTAGGTTTGATGCCACCCTCAAATGATGGGTTCGCCAGCCAGCCGAATAGGTTGGGGGTTGTTTTTAAATTCAAGAAAGTCGGAAGTGACATGTCAGGCACGCTCAGCCCGACCAGGAGTGTTTTAATGCCGCGCTGCGCTGCTTCGAGCGCTAACGCCGTGGCGATCGTGCTTTTTCCGCTCCCGCCAGTCCGATTCCATACCGTGATCACGCGCAGCCCGCCAGCGATGCGTTCTGTGCGATATCCTTTTCCAGCCCGAGAAAATGCCGGCGCCTGGTTGCGCAGCGCGACCACTTCCGCAAACATGCGGTTCGATTCCTGCGCCAGATTGAGATCATTTATATACACCCCGCGCACTGATGGAATTTCCTTGATCTTCCGCCGTATATCATCCCCGGCTTCACGCGGCAGCACGATATACACCGCACTGCTGGTTTTTGTCAGGAAATTGATCAGGGGTTCAGGGCCGCTAAAGATCTGCGAATCCAGCAGGATCGCTTCCGGGTTGTACCCCATCTTGTTCTCCAGGTCCTGCGGATCAGTGGAAAATGTGTTTACGCGGAAGCGCGAATCCATTTGCAGCGATGTGAACCACGTGTTCACCCGCGATGGCGGACCGGCCAGCAGCATGATGACCGATTCATCCTGTCCGCTATATTCATTGTGGTTCGTTGTACCCCAGCCATCCATTATGGTAACACCTCCGCTTCTGGCGTAACTACTGCAAACGGACTGATCGTGGGTGTTGGCAGATAGGGCTTGATTACCAGTTCCGGCAACCACAATCCAGATGTGACCATCGCCTCCGCATTCTGCGGCATCAGGAATAAATACAACTTCGCGCTGCCGCTCGCGTCGAGCGCGGTCAGCAATTCTACAGTGTTCACCACCCGCTGCTTGACTCCCAGCGCGGGTTCCACGTTCTGGAAATCATAGAAGATCGTTTCCTGACGGATCGGTACCGCCAGGACAACTGCACCTTCGGTTCTTCGTTCCTTTGGGACAGTAGCGGTCGTATTATCAGTCGCATTCGTAAGTATATTATTCTCAGGGTCCAACGCTTCAAATTCCGGTGAGAGGTACAACACCCGCAAATCTTCAATGGTGGACTTGCTGAAAGTGCCGGCGCTGCCGCCGCCGGTCATCTCGATCACAGCGGTGACCCCGACATAGTCACCGGGGCGCAGCAAACCCGCCAGGCCAGAAGCATTATTAACCGTGATGGCAACCGCGCGCTCACCCGGGGCCAATGTCAATACTTCTGTGCCAATATTAGATAAGCGGATGATATCGCCCTGTGAACGGCCGATGGTCAGTGTCATTCCGACTACTTCATTGGGATCCAGAACCACATCATCCGGGATCATATCCTGCGGGATGACCGCAGATACCAGATCCGATTCTTTCAGGACATGGCCCGCGGAAAGATTGGTACTTGCCACCAGCACAGTTTTATCCGGCGTTGGCGAAAGGAACAGCAATACCGCGATAAATGCCACCGCCGCCAATATGATTGGTAATATTCTTTTCATCTGTTTTGCTCCATCATCTTCCCATGATTTTCAGTACAGGTGAACAAATAAGAAATTTTGTTTACACCATATTTTTTAGTTAATTAATGCCGTATTATCAATCATATAAACACCGAATTCGCCAATGCTTAAATTGAATCCGCGCGGGGTAAACACCTGTGTTCCGGCGGTAGTGCCAACAATTTTCATGTCATACCATCCGGGATCTGTGACCGGGATATTGACTGTGAAATTCCAAAAGCAAACATTGTTCACCCAGGTGCAATTAGGGCTGGCAGAGTACGACCATTCAGGATTCATTATTCCAGCACCCGGATACGCGCCAGCTAATTCACCGGTGATCCAGCTGCGGGAATCCTGGGTCAACTCTGCGATCGCCTCCAGGTTGCTGACCCCCTCACGGAAGTATTCATACTCTTCCACGCAACCATAGATATGTTCGATCACCTCATGCCAGCCGTGCGGGCAACTCACACCATTCGGATCATAGATATTTCCATTACCATTCTGGCTGAGGTCTCCTTCCACGCAAGCCACCATCCGGTGACCGATCTTCTGCCAATCCTCATAGATAACCGTGGTCGGTTCTATGCGCACTCTCCACTGCGCGGTGACGCCGGTGCCTTCGCTATCCTGGCCGACAACCACGGGATTATTCGGGGTCATTTTTTCTCCTACTGCAGAAACAACGCCAGGCCGCACCCACGCGCCACCGCAACTGCTTGGCGCTGGTGGATTTCCATTCCCATTCCCGTTCCCATTACATCCGTTCCCATTCCCGTTGCCATTGCAGCCGCCATTATCACCACCATCCAACAGGAAGCAGGACTCAAGCCCGCTGCCATCGCCGCAACTGACATAACAACTGCCTTCCTCGCAACTACCTCCCCCAATTAACCCACCAATCTCTACTGTATAGACATGGCTGTTTCCGCGCTGCGTGCGCGAGATGATCTCGATCGTTTCCCAGTCTTCAATGATGTTCACGCGCTGGCCATTGATGATGAAAGTGCTTCCGTGCGGCAGCACCCACATTGCGCTTTCTGTACGAATCACGGTATGGTCGCCGCTCACGCCTGGATCATTGGGTGGATTGTTGCCATTGCCATTGCCATTGCCATTACCGTTGCCATTGCCATTACCATTGCCATTGCCATTGCCCCCATCATCGGTTTTGCGCGCAGCGGATGCAGTGTTAAAAGGAATCAACAAGACCATCATGCAAATGATGATCACACTGGCAAATTTTCTGTATTTATTCATCGCGACCTCCGTACCTCACATTATTCCATCTGCTCGATAGCCAAATAAAGGGCGATTTCGCCCTGACTCAACGTGCGGTTAAACAGCCACTTTCCATTCTCCTCAACAACCTGCAGCCAAAACACCTGATCTATATTGGAATCGGAAAAACCCTGAACACCTTTCAGGTTCACGCGCCAAAATTGCACATTCTTTCCATACTGCCGGCCGACTTCCAGCAGCCTGCTGGAACCGGGCGCACACGCCAATTTTTGCGCGGCATATGCCTGTTCAAGGGTTGTCCAGGAATCCCGGATTTCCACCTCAAACAAACCGCATGCAAGGTCAGTCGAGAGAGCGCACACTCTTTTTGCGAACGCTTCCGGGCCGGATTCGAAATCCAGGGAGCATAGCGCCAGTGCGCTTTCTTCCGCCGCTTCCATCGCTGCCAGCATGCTTGCCTCAGCATATGCCGCCGCAATTGATTGCTGGCTGGCTGAGCTGCTGCCCAGGCAGCCAGAGAGGAGAAGTGAAAAAACTAACAGTGTGGTAAATACAGATCTATTCATCTAATTGCCCCCGGTGATAGCTATAAAATCGACCGGTCCCAGCTGGCATTCACCAGCCAGGTAATCCAGACTGACCAGCGCGCGCCAGTATGCACGCGAGAAATAGCGCCAGAACGCGTCTGGGACCTGCACCAGGTTGACCTGTGACACCCGCGGCAGCATCTCATCCGGGGTTTCTTTTTCCCAATAGCGGAACGCGGCTGCCAGGTCAGAATCTGGCTTATAGCTGGCATAGGCAAAATTGAATGATCCGCGGAAGGTGGAAGGCAGCAAACGCAGGATATCATTGCGGCATCCCAGATATTGCGGCAGCGCGCTAACGCGCGCATCGACCGCCTGATAGGTATCCCAGCGTTCACGGATGAACTGCCAGAAAGTGATCCCGCGCGCCTCACGTATCTCCAGCGGCTGCGCGCCGCGCACATAAATCCATACCGCGAAAGTGAGCACCACCAACAAGATGGCGATCAGTAAAAATTTTTGCGCTCCCAGTAAAAAGTTTTTCATCATTCTTCCTTTTATTCTCGATATAAAAACAGCGGATCAGGTCATATGCCAGATCCGCTGAGATGCTTCAGTGATACGTTGCGATGTCTCTTATTCTATTGTCGTCTTCCTGCTTAAAAAGCGATCAGACTTTCGGCGGCTTGGCAATCATTGCTGGTTTCCCAGCTTTAGACCCACAGCTTTGCGCCCCAGCCTTTCGGTTGGTTTGCCTTTATCGAGTCTTACATGCTCTATTATCCAACTTTTTACACGAATGTCAAGTACTGAATATATGGTATCTTTTTGAGCATCCCCCCAGATATGCGGTTTGTTTGTTAAAAAACCTCATTTCTGTTGACAGTTCGGGCAGATATGCGTGCCGCGTTGGCCGACCAGCATGCGCACGATCTCAGTTCCGCAGCGCGGGCAGGCTTCGCCAGCGCGACCATAGACATTAAAATCGTTCTGAAAATCACCCCCGCGATAGACCCAGTCGATGCTGGCACCATTACGCTGGATACCCTCTTTTAACACCTTCCGCATCTCCTGCAGCAACAGCGTGCTCCGGGGTTGTGTCAGCGTATTTGAGATGGTCCTTGGGTGCAGTTTCGCGCGGAAGAGGGCTTCATCGGTGTAGATGTTGCCCATGCCCGCCAGAAAATGCTGATCCATCAGCAGCGGTTTGAGCATGCGTTTGTAGGCCAGAAGCATAGCGTGGAATTGTTGATCCGTCAGCGTTTCATCCAGCGGTTCCGGGCCGAGCACGCCCAGTACTTCCTGCGGTGTGTCCGTCAGCCAGACCCGGCCAAATTTACGCGGGTTATTGAAGGCCATGCGCTGCCCGCTCGCGAACCACAGCACCAGACGGTCATGCGGCTGCAGCGCTATTGTGTTCCCGTCAGGGTAAAACCCCGCCTCCACCCGCAGGTCACCGCTCATGCGCAGATGTACCAGCATGGTATCGCGGTTGAGCGTGAACACAAGGAATTTTCCGCGCCGGTGGATGTTTTCCACTGTCTGTCCAGCGATCTTCTGCTGAAATATTTGCGGGGAGATATTCTCGAGCGTCCGCTCCCACAGGACGGTGGCCGCGCGCACCTGCTGGCCGATCACGTTCAATCCGCAATGACGCGTGCCATCGCGCAGCGAACGTACGATCGTTTCGACTTCCGGAAGTTCGGGCATTTCCTGTTCTCTTTATAAAAAAAGTGGGCACATGCCCACTTTGATCAGTTTGAATCCTTGTTACTCGTTAAACAACTGCCCCACGCTGATGCCTGCGTTCGCGCGGTGGATGACCTCACCCAGCAATGAGGCAATGCTAAAGACCTTTAACCGGTTACCAAACATCGCTTTCGTCTCTTCAGGGATTGGGATCGTATCCGTCGTGATAAATTGATCCACCGGCAGAGCAATCAGCCGTTCGGCAGCGCCGGGCGCGAGCACCGGGTGGATAAAAATATTGGTGATCGTGCGGGCGCCATTTTGTTTGAGCAAATTAACCGCGGTGATGATGGTGTTGCCGGTGCTGATCTCCTCATCCAACAAAAAACAATCCTTATCCTTCACATCACCGATCATCGTCAGTGCCTTCGCTGTTGGCGCGTTGGACGAGCGCCGTTTCTCTACGAAAGCCAGCGGAATATCAAGCGCGGAAGCATAATTGCGCGCTTTCTTGGCAAATCCCAGATCGGGTGAAACCATGACCGGGGCTTTCGCTTTGGCGACCATCTCTTTCAGAGGATCGATCAACACGTGAAAGGCATACAGGACATCGCCAGGGATGGAAAAGAAACCCTGGATCTGGTCTGCATGCAGGTCAAGCGTCATATAACGATCCGCGCCAGCCACTTCGATCATATCAGCCACCAAACGCGCGGTGATCGGCACCCGCGGCTGGTCTTTTTTATCAGAGCGGGTATAGCACAAATAAGGGATGACAGCCGTGATGCGCGCGGCGGAATCCAGGCGCAGCGTCTGGATCAGGATCAGCATTTCCATCAGGTTTTGCTGGACGGGAATGCTGGTTGTTTGAATGACATAACAATCCTGTCCGCGTACGCTGGAATGTAATTTTACAAAGATGTTGTCGTTGGGGAAAGTGACAATATCCCGGTCGCATAGCGGGACATCTAAATATCGGGAGATCTTGTCAGCCAGTTCAGGCGCAGAATTGCCTGAATACAAGCGGACATCCCCGTACATTGGCCTATGCGTTTGCACAGGTAAACTCATGCGCCGCCTCCGTTCTCTTTCTTAAACCATTCATTTTTAAGTATACCCATGATTATCACGTCGATGTATCGTCCTTCCTGGAAGTGGTGGTTTCTGAGACGTCCTTCTTCCAAAAAACCGTTTTTTAGATAGCTGCGCATGCCGCGCGGGTTGGTTTCATACACCCGCAGGTAAATGCGCTCGAAATTGAGGGTTTCGAAACCGTGTTGCAACATCAAGCGCATCGCTTCTGTTCCATAACCCTGGTTCCAGAATTCTTTTGCGCCAATGAAGATTCCCACTTCTGCGTTGCGGTCGGTCTGATTGATGTTCAGGAAACTGACATTGCCGATCAAGACCCATTGGCCGCCATCGCGGACTTCGATCCCCAGTGGCTGCGCGATCGCCGGCTGGGAAAGCATATCAGCGTACCAGCCCTCCTCCTGCCCCATGGAGAGCGGGGCTATCAATTCCAGATTGCGGCGCACCTCCGCATCATTCAACCAGCGCACAAACGCGGGCAGGTCACTTTTCTCGATTGCCCTCAAACGGACATGATCACTGATCAGCACAGGATATCCTATGGATGCAGCCGGTTCGGGCCGCGGAACAGGTACACTGCCTCACGGATGTTCGGCAGTTTGAGCAGCACCATCAGCAGGCGCGAAAGGCCCATGCCAAAACCGCCATGCGGCGGGCAGCCATAGCGGAAGAAATCGAGATAGAACTGGATGCTTTCCAACCCCAGGCCATGCTCGAGCGCCTGGTCACGCAGCACTTCGTAGCGGTGTTCGCGCTGCGCGCCGGTCGCGATCTCCAGCCCGCCCGCGATCAGGTCAAAACTGCGGGTCAGTTCAGGGTTATCCGGATGGCGCATATGGTAAAAGGGGCGGACGGTGATTGGCCAATCGATCAGGAAGAAGAAGTCATTTCCGTATTCCTTGCTGACATATTCCGCGATGGCACGTTCGCCGCCCGGGTCCAGATCGCCTTTGCGTTCCGGCGGCAATTGATAGCCAATTCCTTTGAGGATCTCCACCACCTTGGCCATCGTCAACCGTGGAAACGGAACCGCGGGCACATCCACCTCGACCCCGAACACCTCTTTGATCTGATCCCCAAGCTCATCTTTGACACGCTGGGCAGCGTAACGCAGCCAGTTTTCTGTAAAGACAAGCACATCCTCGTGCGAGTCGATCCATGAGATCTCAACATCCAATCCGGTGAACTCGGTCATATGGCGCGACGTGAAAGAGGGATCGGCGCGAAACACCGGGCCCACTTCAAACACACGCTCAAAGCCGGCTGCCATTGCCATTTGTTTATAGAACTGGGGAGATTGGGCCAGATACGCCTTGCGGTCGAAATATTCCACCTCAAACAGCTCCGCTCCCGATTCGCTCGGGCTTCCCATGATCTTGGGTGAGTGCATCTCCACAAAACCATCCTTGACCCAATATTCACGCATCGCATGTTCCAGCAGCGTCTGGACGCGGAACAGAAGCAGGTTCTGCGGGCGCCGCAGATCCAGATAGCGCCAATCCATACGGAAGTCGATCGCGGGGATGTTCTCTTCATCGAAAGGATCCATCGGGAGCGGCGCTTGCGCATTATTTTCAACCGTCAGCTCCTGCAACTGGACCTCGATCCCGCCCAGCTTGACAACCTGATTCTCAACCACTTTGCCGGTGACGGTCAGCGCGGATTCTGTCCCCAGTCCGGAGATCAGCTCTCCCAGCGCTTCGTCAGAAGGGCGATAGTGCGCCACCTGCACCATTCCAGTGCGGTCGCGCAGGATCAGGAATTGCATTTTTTTCTGGTCGCGCAGCACCTGCAGCCAGCCACTGACCGTTACAACTTCATTGATATGGTTCTTAAGATCACCAATATTAATACGCGTCATAATTGCTTATCTTCTCCTCGTTTGTTGGCCTTTCCAGATAATATGCTAATTATAGTACGGAGTGATCATTGTTTTGGGTTTAGCAGTTTTTGCACTGCCTGATGGGGAGATATCTGGTGGTGCATCACCTGCACCATCAGGTCATTATAATTTTTCTGGTCCAACTGCTTTTGCCAATCAGCGAAAAGTGATTCGCGCAGCAGGTAATTGACCTGCTTGCCAAGGCGCATCAGGTCACATTTCTCCCATGCGCCGCTTTCATGCAGAAATTGGTAATGGGCATGGATGTATTCAACCAATTCACCCACGCCTTCACAATCAATAGCGGACGTCTTCACCAGCGGAACCTTCCAGCTTAGTCCCAGGCGCTTGCCTTTGATCTCTTCCCCAAGCTCAAGCATGTGCATCAGCGAAGCAGCTGTTGTCTCCGCCGCTAGTTTTTCTGCTTTATTCACCACCAGGATATCAGCGATCTCCAGCAGACCCGCCTTGGCTGCCTGCACATCATCCCCCAAACCCGGCGCTTCCACCACGACCGTGGTATGCGCCAGGCTGGCAATCTCCACTTCCGATTGGCCCGCGCCAACCGTTTCGATCAGGATCGGGTCATATCCGGCGGCTTCCATCGCCAGGGTGACATTATCGGTTGCGTTCGCGATCCCGCCCAGGGCGCCGCGTGACGCCATTGAACGGATGAATATATGCGGATCATTCGCGTGGAACTGCATGCGCACGCGATCGCCAAGCAGCGCGCCCCCGCTGAAAGGGCTGCTCGGGTCAATCGCGATGATACCGATCTTCGCTGCATTTTCGCATTTACCCTGTTTCAGTTCGCGCGCCAGGCAGTTCACCAGGGTCGATTTTCCCGAACCGGGTGTGCCGGTAACACCAATGATGTGCGCGCTGCCGGTGGCGGGGTAGAGCAGGTCTAATACTTGCTGATATTCCCCCTCTCCATTTTCAATATCGGAGATCAGCCTGGCAAGCGCCAGCCTGTCGCCGGTCCGCACACGCTCAGCAATCGCATGGATTTCGTTCAAACGGCTGTTTCCCACAACGCGTCAATCACATCAGACGTCGCAGTGCCGGGCCCAAACACCGCCCGCACACCCAGCGCTTTCAATTTTTCTGCGTCAGCGGAGGGGATGATCCCGCCTACAAAAACCATCACATCATCCTGCCCGTTCGCTTTAAGCAATTCCATCACGCGCGGGACAAGTGTCATGTGCGCGCCGGAAAGGATGGATAGTCCCACCGCGTTCACATCCTCCTGCAGGGCGGCCGCGGCGATCATCTCCGGTGTCTGCCGCAGACCGGTGTAGATCACTTCCATCCCGGCGTCACGCAAGGCACGGGCGATCACCTTAGCCCCACGGTCGTGGCCATCAAGGCCTGGTTTTGCGATCAGTACTCTTATTTTTTTGGTCATTTCGTGTTTATCCGTCTATGTAAATTATACCAACGCGTTATTTTCCACAATCACTATCATTTATAATCGCGGTATGATCTTAAACAAGATAAATTCCCGAATGATCCTGCCAGCTCTGCTGCTGGCTGCGGCCATCAGCAGCTGTGTGCCAACCGGAACTCCTTTCACCCAGACAGATGCATTGGCGGAAGAAGCGCGTGAAGCGACAGCAGCAAAAAATGAACCAGCAGATAATCCGGCAAACACCGACCAGCCCATCAATCCGCTCACCGGCCTGCCGGTGCCTGATCCTTCGCGCCTGGAACGCAAACCGGTGTTTGTGAAAGTTTCCAATTACCCGGCCATCGGACGGCCGCACGCGGGGCTTTCCTTTGCAGATATGGTCTTTGAGTACTACATCGGCAGCGGCACGAACCGCTTCATGGCGGTCTATTACGGCCAGGACGCAACCCAGATCGGGCCGGTCCGCTCCGGGCGACGCGTGGATGCGGAGATCGTCCCTATGTACGGCGGTGTTCTAGGCTATGGCAGCGCAGATGCGGATACGGATGCTGTCATCGTTCACGCGCTGGGAGATTATGCCATCTCCCATCTGGAGGGACCCTGTCCGGCCTTCTGCGGGGAGGATACCCACAGCGCGACCGGTGTGTTTGCCAACTCAGCCGCCATCAGTGAATTTGTGGAGATGAACGGATGGGAGAACAACACGCCCGACCTGCCGGGTATGTTCTTCCAGGAAACGCCGCCGGAAAACATGATCCCGGCGGATACACTCACGATCCTGTTCAATTATTACAACCGCGGTGAATGGCGCTATGACGCAGACAGCGGAAAATACTTGCGCTGGATCGAAGAGATCGAGAATTTCGGCACACTGGATGAATCGATGGAATTGATCCCGCTCAGCGACCGTATTACCGGCGAGCAGCTCGCGTTTTCGAATATTATTTTGATGTTCGCACAGTATGACGAACTTGCCCCCACGGCACACGCGATCGAGATTTGGATGAATGATGACGGCCGCCCCGCCTACCTTCTCCGTGATGGGGGCATGCTGAAAGGGCAGTGGTCAACACCAAATGATACAGACCCGATCCAATTCGCCAATGATGATGGCAGCCTTTTGCCGCTAAAACCGGGCAACACCTGGATCGCGATCATGGATATTGACTCGATGATTGAGGAAGTCTCGCCAGGTCATTGGCAGACCTTCTTTTAACTCGAATAGAAAATACTCCGCAAAAAAAAGCAAACAGGGCGTTCGTTAAGCGCCCTGTTTTTTGTGAATGCCTGTGGTTAGTGCCAGTAAAGATTCAGGTCCCCGTCGCCATCTGTGTCATTACCGAAATAGTATGTATTGACCAGCGAGGGGAGCTGCGCCGCGCCAATGATCTCGATCCCATTGCCTTCGTTAGCCATGAAAGTGGTGTTTTTGAAAGACATCAGGGTCGTGGTTGCGGCGAGCACCTGGATCCCATCACCATCTGTTCCAATTCCATTACTCATGGACACAAGATTGCTGATCGTGATCCGGTTGTTTCCGGCCAGCTTAAGGCCATTTTCAGCGGAGTATTTGATATTGATCTGGTTGAGTTGAATATTGCCATCACCCGCGCTGAGATCCATCCCATCCCCGCCATTTCTCTCCGCGGTAACCTTGCTGATCGTCAGGTGTGAAAGCGTAATAACGCGCAATCCATCTCCATCGTTTCCGCTAAAAATACTTTCGCCGCTGATAGTTACTTTATTACCACCTGAAGCATTATCTATGAACGCACCGACACCACCATTATCCATTGCATGTACCTTTTGCACATTGACTAATCCGTTATTCCTGAGCTCAAACCCATGGCTGCCATTTTCAAGCGCTAACAGGTTGTTGATCGTCAAACTACCGCCAACCGGAACAGAATCGGACCCGGCCGCAAAACCGCGCAAGCCATTGCCTTCTGCCCAAAGGTTCTTCAGGATGAGGTTGCTACTGGTCATGATCCGCAGCCCATCCTGGCCATTGTAGGAAAAATAACTGTAGATAGTATTATTCCTTCCAAAAACTGAAACCGGATTTGTTCCGCTGCGATTATCCAGAAAAGCGCCAAATGTCCCGTTATTCTGCGCGGTGGACTGCTGCACAAGTATCCTTCCAGCAGTTTCAATAAACAATCCTGCCTGAGAGTTGTTATTGAATTGATTGGCACCTCCGCTTGCGATTGTTACATTGGTTGCTGCGTGAATTGCCACGCCGTGTGAACTGAGCACTGTCACATCAGATAGCGCAGGATCATTGATCCCGAGCACATAACCGCCATCAACCCCGAACAGGCCGCTTACTTTCAGGTAATACCAGCCATCAGCAGATGGTGTGTATTCAATTTGCGCGTTCAAACTACCACCCGAGTTGTCATCCTGCGCCAGAAGCACATCACCGGCATCGTATAACTCCAGGAACGGGTCAAATATTTGCCCGCTGGGAGACCAGACTCTGTTGAGTTGAATCGTCAATGGGGTGCCCGCACTCGCGTAAAATCTCCACATATCCGCACCCAGTGCTGCATTGAAGAACTCCTGCACAGATGCGGTGGCGATACCACCGCTGGCGAAGGTATTGGTCAGCATGGCGTTATTGGACGCGGTCAGGTCTCGCAAGGATACGCTACCATTGGTTTCAACCAGTAACCCATTCCCATTATTCATATTGAAGGTGCTGGGCTGCCGGGGAAAAGCCAGCAGGCTGATTCCAGATGTGTATCCTTCAAAATTATTTTTTACGTACGCACCTATATTGCCATTCGCACTGGCATCCAGACTCTTTAGAAAAATAGGCCCATATGAGAAAGCCTGCATCCCAAAATTATCATTATTGGAAAATATACCGGAAGTGATATAGACACGATTGGCACGATCTCCATCATGATTAAAAGCCAGCAAACCGGAACCAGCTTGCGGCGTGCCATAATAGGTGCTATCAGCACCGCCATCCCGGGTGCCGCTGGCGGATAGGTTTTTTATATTGATCATGCCGCGTGTTTCGATGAAAAGGCCCACGCGATAAGCAGGATCGCTGCCCGTGTATAAACCAGCCGCGCCGTTGTTATCAAAAACATTACCAAGCGTATTACCGCTTCTGTATATGTTGATGCCATTACGCGCCATATCAAAATTATTCGTCAAATAGGCGCCACTCAATCCGTTCCCGCTCGCTGAAACATTGATGAGTGTGATCGTGCTGTAGGCATAGGCCTGGATACCATGGTCTGAGTTTGTATCAAAACTGGATTGTGTATTGCTGATCGCGCTGATCTTAATAAACCCGCTTCCCCGGCAGGCTCCTTCGTCTTCACGGCAGGCATCCAGATACGCGCCGCTGAGACCATTGCCATTCGCGCTGAGATTGTGCAGGGTGATGTTGCGCAGAGAACGGATGAAAATGCCGTAACCGCCATTATCATCAAACGCGCTTGGGAGGATGGCTGACGTATTGCGAATGCTGACGACACCGTTATGGTAATCATTGCGCAAGTACACCCCATTCAACCCGTTGTTTGACGCGCTCACATGCAGCAAATCAATCACACCATTCGCATCAATACGGATGCCGTACCCTCCATTGGATGAGAAATCAGCCAGGTAATTCTTTTTGGTTGCCACTGTCACTTTGCCAGAGCCGGCACATCCGAGCAAGTCGCCGCTCAAGAAACAATTCTCCAGGTCTGCACCGTGGAGTGCGTTACCCGACCCTGAAATGCCGTTCAATGTGATCGCGCTCAGAGTACGTATATAAACGCCGTAATACCCGTTGTTGTTAAATGTGGATACTGGCTCCCGATTTCTATCTTGAATGATCACAGCTTTGGCAGCGCTCACGAATAACCCGGACCGGTAATTTTGGTTGCCACTGGAATTATCGATTGTCACAGCTCCATTGGTGGAAATATACATGCCGAAATTTTCGTTGTTATTGAAAGTGTTTGTTGGGTTGTTTCTGGTCGTGCGGACAGAGATATTGCCGGTACCGCTGGTATTATCAAGAACGATACCCGATCCGGGGTAAACCGGATGCAGATTGTAAAAGTCGTTCACGGATAGGATGTAATTCCCGGATTGGTCCACGCCTATATATGACACTTTGATCTGGAACCAGCCGGTGTAAGGCAGTGAGCGGATGATGCGTGCGTTCGTCCCTTCACCGCTGTTATCATCGGAGGAAATCGGATCACCGATATTATCGTTCAACTCCAGATACGCGTCAAAATCTGAGCTGTTCAATATAATATCCAGCCATTGCCCGCCGTACCCATAAAAATAATAGATCTCAGAGGTCGTGCCCTGTTTGATCTGGTCATACACAGACGCGGGGACTTTATCCAGCGTGCCGGATACGGGGGAATAATTACCATCCGCGCTGACCCCGCTCAGAATAATAGCGCCTGTGGCATCGATCACCAGGCCCGTGCCTTCGTTCAGATGGAATGTGCTGTCCGTCACTGTGACAGAACGGGCGGAGGGCGCAGCCCGCGTGGTTAAGTACGCACCGGTATCATAGTTATGGAACACCTCCACATTCGCCAGATTGATCGCATTTAAAGCGCTGATCTCAATGCCCTTATTGCCATTGTATTTCGCGCTGATGTTATTGATCCTGACCGTGCCGGTCGAACTGACATTCAAACCATTCCCGCTGTTCTCACCAAAATAGTTGGCCCAGTTAGGAATTGTGACATTCACCACCACACTGCCATAGCCCTGACATATCCCGGTGCTATGATTTACCAGACAGTTATTCAGCGTTACACCGCCGATGGCGTTCTCGACCGCATCGATATTTGAAATAATGATATTTCCGGTTGAAAAAACGTACAAACCCGCGCCATCATTGCCGATGGTTTCGTTGGCGGTCAGCCAGCCAGTCGCTTTCGGGCTGCTGAGAGTTACTGTCCCCTTGCCGCTGTAGCCAAGCAAGGTGCACGCGCCGCCCCCGGACGGACAATCCCAATCCGAGCCGGATTTATTGATATAGATCCCGTCTCCGCCGTTATTGGTTGATTTAATCGTGGTGATATTGACTGTGTTACGGTTATATACGTACAAGCCTTCGCCGGCATTATGGTTGAAATAACCATTTGTCAATTTAAAAATGCCGTTACCATCCCATGTCGAGAATGAGAAACCGCTCGCGTCCCGTTTGATGATGTTCGCCGCATTTTGATCATGGTTCAGTGTCAGCTCATAAGATCCATGCGTGCCGCTGTCCGCCCGGAAAACGCGCAGGTAATATACTTCCTGCGCTGGCAGGTTAAGAAAGATCTGCGCATTGATGCCATCGAGGGAGTTATCATCTTCCATGATGAGTGTGTAATTGCTGTCATACAACCGCAGCAACGGGTCAAATGTGTGGCGCTTTCCGGTGCTTTTCAGTGTGATCAGCGCGTCACCCCCATCTGCCCATGTGAACCGCCATTCATCATAATCGACATCATCTGAAAGGAACTCACCAACCTTTTGTAAATTCTCGATCGTCCCGGTGCGCATCGTGTTGTATTGCGCTTCGATATTGGTTGCGGTCACATTGCCCTGGGTGCCGATATAGATGCCATCGCTGGCGTTGTAATTAGCCTGGATATTTTCAAGGATAACCGCAGCGGCGAGGTCTGTTACCGCGTAGATACCCTCACTGACCAGGTTCGCATTGTATCGTTCCTCGTTATAGTTTGCGATCGTGTTCCTGATCGTCAAAGCGCTGAAGTGCCCCAGCTCAATACCAGTACCCTGGTTGTGACTGGCAGATACCCCTTCCAGCTTGATCGTTTTGATGGTGCTGATCAGCAGGCCAACTTCATAATCATCGTTGAGGGAATTACCGTTTCCATTGAACGCGCTATTGGTGACAGTGACATTGCCTGTCGTGTCTTCATAATCAATAATCGCCCCGCTGCCATGGTTGCCGCTTGCGTTAGTGTTCCTTATCTCGATATTGCCATTCTGATTGTGAATATTGATCCCATCTCCGTCCGGGCTGGTAATATCCAGATCTTCCAACACCAGCAAACCAATACTTTGCGTTACTGTCAGGCTACCGTTGATCGTAAAACCGGAAAGCTTGAATCCCAAAACGTTCTGGTTGATAAATACATTGCCAGTGATAACCGGCCGAATTTCCGTTGCGCTGTCATAAACTCCGATTAATCCATTCAGCATGCTGGAAAAAATGTGCGTGCTGGTATCAATATAAATATCGCCTGTATACTCCCCTGGTTTCACATAGATTTTGCGATCGGTTGGGAGTGTACCGTTGGTGTTTATATAGTTGATCGCGTCCTGGATCGGGTTATCTCCGGGTGCGCTCACCCAGCATGTGCTCCCCTCAGTTCCCGCCGGGCAGGTCATCCCATCCGGATAGAATTGGTACTTGGTTGAGCCAACAAAGAAATAAGGATCCGCATCCTGCATCGTTTCCATGCTTACTTCGCTTGCTAACTGCAGCGGTTCACCGTTCTCGTCGGTGAGAACCAGACCGCTGACAGATGCTTCTGTGATAATTTCTGATTCTGGAGCCGCCAATGGTTCTGTTTCAGTTTCTGCGCCGCCAATGTCATTCTCTGCGCTTTCCACACCCGCAGCTTCCCCACTCACTTCAGTTTCAACAACCACAGGCGTGGCCGCCGGCTCTCCAGTGAGATCGGTCTGCGCTGCTGGCGTTTCTGCCTCCGGCGTACTTTCTGGCAGCACTTCTCCTTCCGCAAATGCGGGCGCTGTCATGAGCAGCAACGCGAATGCCGCGATCGCGATGATGATTGCAGCCTTTTTGGTTATGATTTTGCCGTAGTCTAATAACATGGTCTTACTCCAATCTGCTTTTATCAATACAACAGGAAAGTTTCTCTTTGACAATGCTGCTGAGATTTCCCCTTAAAAATACATTCCAGAACATCGCCGCATTTTGCGATACGGCGATACCTGCAGCTCTTCTTGTTGCTGAAGTCTCTCTCGCCATCATCATCTTCCTTTTCCACACCCGGCTGCCGCTTAAAACCTTTTTCTTTCCGCCGGGTTATATGTCGCTTAAAAAGAAATCGGCTTTGTCACCAAAGCCGCGAATTGGATTAAACACAAAAAATTTCGGTTTTCGGCGGCCTGGCTGTCCTGGCTGGAATCCAGCTTTAGACCCATTGCTTTGCGTCCCCGATTTTCACCGGGTTTGCCTTTCTCGTATCACTATAACTTATCCAGTGAAGATTATAGTAGCATTTTTTTGGTAGTTTTTCAAGTTTAGAGAATCAGAAAAGAGCCCGCACGTGCGGGCTCAAAAAAAGGAGGGTCGTCCGTTTGGATTTATTCTTTTTTCGCTTTTTTCTCATTTTTTAATTTTTGCTGTGGTTCCTGTTGATCAGGTTCACGGTTCACGATTAGCATTACGCCTCCAACCACCGCCAATACCGGCCCAGCGGCAAGAAAAAATAGCGGCAAACCGAAGTTGAAGGGCCGATACCCGCCCATGCCGCGCCGGATAGGATTGAATCCGCCAGCCGGCATCAACTGATCATCGCCCTTTCCCGGCCGCATTCTGAACCCGTCCGCACTCTCATCTTCATCTCCATCATCAAATCGCCTTCCCATGACTGGTATGTCGCCTGCCTCAATTTTTTCAGCGATTTGTGCCGCGAATGTGCGTGCGCGCACATACAATCCGACATCGATTGCGATACCCAGCAAACCAAGCACCAGGCAGATCCAAGCGATTGTTTTTACTGTCTTATTCATTTTTCAACCTTTCTATTTTCAACTAATTTCCATTATCTGGCGGTCTGCTGCCCCCACCGGTGATCTGGCGCATGCCGCCCATCATTCCAAATCCACCGCCCCCCAATTGATTTCCGCTCATATTTGCCATGACGATCACCTGGTCACCTTCCTGGATGTCGGCACCGATGATCTCAGTATGGGTATCTGATCTCGCGCCAATCTCAACCGGCACTGGAGCTACATCCTGGCCCTCGCGCACAACCATGACCCGGTAATTACCATTCTGGCCAAGCAGCGCTTGATTCGGCACCAGCAGGGCATCTTCAGCCTGGCCGGTGATGATGCTGATATCCGCGCTAAAACCCGGCTTGATCGATCCATCAGGATTGGAGACCGCAACTGTTACAGAGAATGTGACCGTTCCGCTGCTATCACTACCGGCTGCGGCGATACGGGTGACAATGCCGCTGTATTCTTTATAGGGAATCGCATCAAACGAAACGACAACCAGTTGTCCGATCGCCACTTTGGCAATATCCACTTCGGATACGGTCGTGTTTACAACCAGGTTATTGAGATCATCGATCTGAATGGCAATTTCACCGCTCTCAGCATTCTCACCCGGCAGGTAAGCAATATAGGTTACTATGCCATCAAAAGGCGCGATGATGCGCGCGGTGTTGATCGTATTCTGTAATGCCTGCACTTTGGCTTCCGCGGCTGCGATGATCTGGTTGCTATTCAACTGCCGTTCATATTCCTGGCGCGCGATTGCCAGCTCATCCACTGCCTGATCGTATTCAATAAAGTCAGTCTCAACATTCAGGTTATAAGAATTGCCCAGGATCTGGTTTAAAGCGCGCAGGAGTTTGTTACGCGCGAGGTCAGCCTCCTGCAGCGCTTCATAGGCATCAACCAGATCCGTTGCTCCTTCATCCGCCATCAGGCGCAGTGTTTCATATTCCTGCTCAGCAACCCAATACATCCGAACGGCATTCAGATATGCTTTGCGGACCGTATCGATGCGCTCATCAGAAGATTGCGCCCAATTCCAGGCATCGCGCTGCTCCTTTTTATTTCGCATGTTCCATTCCGCGGTCGTTACGGCCAGCAGCGCTGTTTGTAAATCCGTATCTGCGTTGATCAGGTTATCCAATGCCAGTTGTGCATCCAATAGGTCCGCCTGGGCTTCCAGTGCTGCATTCGGCCAGGAACTGAACTCCAATTCCATCAATACCTGGTCTTTTTCAACCTGGTTTCCGACAGCGATTGCATAATCTGCGACAATGCCTGCTGATTTCCACACCAGCGCAGCTGAGGGCTCCGCTTTTACAAACCCGACTTCGCCAATGCTTTCGGTTAACGATCCGCGTGTCACCTGCGCATACTGCACGTTTCCGTCCGGTGTCTGATTGGTTAACATGGGCAATACAACAACCGCAACCAGGAAAACTGCCAGCACACCTGTTCCAATTAATACCCGTTTACGATGGGCGGTAAAGAGGTTTATTCCTTTTTGCAATATCTTCTTGAATTCCATTTTCAGATCCTTGTTCATTTATTCCGTCCGCAGCGCTTCAACCGGCTCCAGCTTTGCTGCCCGGCGCGCAGGATAGATCCCAAACACCAGTCCGACCGCAATGGAAAAAGTGACGGATAATAAAATCGATTCAATTGTCATGGTCGTGTTCATCGCGGTTCCGCTGTTGATGGCAATATTGCCTATCAACGCGGAGATGCCCCAACCCATCAGCACACCGATCAGACCGCCAAACAATCCGATCACCAATGCCTCCACCAAAAATTGCAGCATGATGTCACCATCACGCGCGCCAACCGCTTTCCGTAAGCCGATTTCTTTCGTGCGTTCGATCACAGACACCAGCATGATATTCATGATCCCGATCCCGCCCACCAGCAGCGATATCCCTGCGATACCGCCCAGAAAGATCGTGAACACACCGGTGACGGTGGAGGCGGCCTCAGTGAATGCTTCCTGTGAGAGGATACTGAAATCATCCTCATCATCCCCGGTCAAACCATGCCGCGAGCGCAGTATGCTGGTTACAGCAGACATGGCATTATTCACTTCCTCTGAACCTGCCGCGCTGATATTAATGATATTGACTGCATCGCGCGCGTTTGATCGCGTGATCAATCTTGACTGAGCCGTCGATATTGGCACATACACCTGCGTATCCGATGAACCCATTGCTGTGCCGCCTTCTGATTTAAGCACTCCAATGATTTGGTACAGATTATTTGAGATACGCAATTTATTGCTGAGCGCGTCAGTGACGGAACCATCAAAAAGATCATTGACGATATCCATCCCGACCACAGCAACTGTTGCTTTATTGTCCACATCCACCTGCGTGATGAACCGCCCATTCGATACTTCCTGATTGCGTACCTGCGCATATTCCGGTGTCAGGCCGGTGATTGAGACAGACATGCTGTTACCGCTGAAAGATATTGTTTTACTGGTTGATACAGCCGGCGCGACTGCCACCACGCTCGCGGTTTCTCCTGCATTTTTGATCGCTTCGGCATCAGACATGGTCAGCGGCTCGGCATTTTTCACACTGGTATTCGATGTCACGAAAAGAAGATTCGTTCCCATACCCTCGATCGTATCAGTGATGCTTGATTGCGCCCCTGCGCCGATGGATAACATCGAGATCACCGCTGCCACGCCAATGACGATCCCCAGCATGGTCAATCCGGTGCGCAGTTTATTCGCAGATAAGCTTTCCAGTGCGTCTTTGATAAATTTCCAGCTATTATTCATGCTGCACCTTTCCATCAAATAATTTAATTGTGCGCTGGGTTAAGGCTGCGACGTCCGGATCATGGGTAACAATGATCAGCGTGACGCCATTTTCCTTGTTCAATTCCAGCAGAAGATCCATGATCTCATCGCCAGACCTGGAATCCAGGTTGCCGGTCGGTTCATCCGCCAACACGATCGAAGGTTCATTGACCAGCGCGCGTGCGATCGCGACCCGTTGCTGCTGCCCGCCGGACATCTCTGTGGGTTTATGATGCATCCGATCTTCCAAACCGACGCGCACCAGCAGTTCTTCCGCGATCTGGCGGTGGTTTTCAACGCCGTTGGTGCGGCGGTAGCGCAGCGGCATCATCACATTCGCCAGCGCTGTCGAGCGCGACAGCAGGTTGTATGATTGGAAAACAAAACCCACCTGCCGGTTGCGAATATCCGCCAACTGATCACGATCCATGTCCTGTACATCTTCACTGTTCAATAAATATGCACCGCTGGTTGGTTTATCCAGACAGCCAAGGATATTCATCAACGTAGACTTGCCAGAGCCAGATGGCCCCATGATCGCGATCACCTCACCTTTTTTGATCGTCATCGATAGTCCGCGCAGCGCGTGCACTTCCACAGTTCCCATCTGGTACGTTTTATACAGATTGACCGCTTCCACAATGTGATTGTTTTTTGCCATGGCTTAGTTGCCTCCCCGTCCTTCAGGAGGAGGCCCACCGCCGGGACCACCACCGTTGCCAGTCACCTGGTTGAACTGGCGCATCATGCTGCCATCCATCGGCAAACCGCCGGTCGTTGTTTGCGATGTGATGGTGACTTCCAATACGTCACCGGTTGTTATCTCACCGCCCACAATCTGGGTGTATTGGTCTGACACTGCTCCCAGCTCCACCGCAATAATCTGGATCGACCCATCCGCATTCGTTTTCTTCACAACCGGCTGGCCATTACTGGTTTGGATTGCCTGGGTCGGCACAAGCAGCGCATCCGCTTGCTCGCTGGTGATAATGCTCACAACTGCTGTAAATCCAGGTAAAACGGATGGATCAGTATCCACAAGCGCCACTTGAACGCGAAATTCCACCACACCGTTATCATCTGTCCCTACAGAAGAAATAGATTCTATGATTCCCTGGAATTCCTTATTTGGAAGCGCGTCAAAAGTGAGGATCGCACGCTGTCCTATTGCCACTTTATTGATGTCAATTTCTGAAATATAGACATCGACCATCAGATGGTCGAGATTGTCAATCCGCACTGCAGTGTCTCCGCTGGAAACCAGCTCGCCGCTGACAGCATTGATCTCTGTGACCGTCCCTGCAAACGGCGCAACAATACGTGCCTGGTCGATCGTGTTTTGCAACGCCTGCACCTGCGCCTCCGCTGCGGAAATCTCATCGCTCTGGTCAATATAACGGTTATAGGCGTTGCGCGCCTGCTGTACCTCGCCCAGCGCGATATCATACTCAATAAAATCCGTTTCAACGGAATGGGAATAATAGACCCCAAGGTGATTGCTTAACCAGCGTCGGTAATTATCAGATTCCTGGGTGGCTTCCTTTAACGCCTCGTAAGCACTCACACGGGCCGGGTCGTCTGTGTCCAGATCTGAAAGCGCGTTATATGCCGCTTCTTTCTCCCAGCGTACTTGCTCGGCCGCATTATAATCTGCGCGAGCACTTTCGATCACATCCCACGACGTTCCCTTAAAATTCCAATAGTTCCTGTCAGTGCGATATTTTTTCAGGGAATATTCCAGGTCAGCCAACTCCTGCGCTGCTGTATGCAGGTTGGTATTGGATACGAGCAAGTTCTCCAGTGTGGTCTTCGCGGCCAGCAGATCAGTCTGCGCCTGCAGGATCGTTGCTGAAACCGAACTATCGTTCAGGGCCATCAGCACCTGGTCCTTTTCAACCCGGTCTCCCGTTTGCAGAGAATATGGACTGACGATCCCGCCTGATTCCCATGCTAATGTTATCGAAGGAACTGCCCTCAACGAACCGATCACATCAATGGTTTCAGAAATATTGCCGGTCATTGCCTCCACATAGACCACCTGCGTTTGGCCGGCATCGCTATTTACCGGGAAGAATAAAACTGCGGCTGCGATCATCAGCGCGAGCGCGCCTGCGCCTATCCCGAACCATTTTTTGTTGGATAGAAAAACCTCTCTTGATCTCCCGATCCATTTTTGTATGTCCATACCATTCTCCTCAGTCAGTTAGTTTTTGTTCGCTATGAATGATATAAATGTCCGGATGCTGCGTCAGGTGAAAGGCGTAAGGAAAGGGGATGAATGAGGTCATACGCGGATATGATCGCAGTCATATCTGCTGAAAAACGAAACGTGATAGTATCAGGATATGGCAAAGGAATGGGTTGATAAGCGAGTTCTGAACATCTTCCGCTGGTCATTGGTGGTGTTGATCATTTTCCTTTTCCAGAGTTCGTTCACGCCGGGTTTGTATATTTTCCGGCAGGGAGAACAACCATCCATCTCCTGGATCACACTTTTACCGATTTCCGTTGTGATCATTATTCTCATCGCGCTGTTATTTAATAAAGTTCAGTGTTGTATCACCAAACCAGCTTTCCTGGCGATTCTATACATCATCGCCATCATGACCATTCTTTCCCGCAACCTGGTTACCAGCGGTGATATCCGCGGGCCGCGCGCAATGGCCCCCATGATCAATTTTTTCCGTGGGGGATGGGAAATGATTTTTTTCCTGATCATTCCGCTGGTGTTCATCGCCTGGCAGTATTCCATGCGCGAAGTGATCGTGTATTGCTTTGCGATCGTATTCTTTGAGAGTGTCCCCCTGGCCTTTCCATCCAATAATCGCGATCCCTTCTTCCCGTTGATCAACACAATGGGGGATATTGCCCGCAGCCTGACCATGCTGATCGTCGGCTGGATCATGCACCAGCTGGTGAAAGTGCAGCGTGAACAGCATTTGCAGCTGATGGAAGCCAACCGCAAACTGCGTAAATTCGCGCTGACCAACGAGAAACTGGCCCAAACCCAGGAGCGCAACCGCCTCGCACGCGAGCTGCACGACACCCTCGCCCACACACTAAGCAGCGTATCCGTCCAACTCGAAGCAACCAAGGCGCTCTTCGACCGTAATCCTGATGGCGCAAAGAAAATGCTGGATCAAACCCTCACCAATACCAAAAACGGCCTGAAAGAAACACGGCGCACACTGGTTGACCTGCGCGCGTCAGACCTGGAAAGCTACGGGCTGACCCAGGCCATTCGTAATATCAGCTTATCGACAGCGGAACGCGGCGGATTTGAGGTTGTCTTCAATCTGGATAAAAACCTGGATATACTCCCTGACGATATCGCCCACAGCCTCTACCGCACCGCGCAGGAAGCACTTGAGAATATCCTGCGCCACGCTAACGCCAGCCATGTCTTGATCAACATGCTTTCATCTGGTGAAGCCATCCAACTGGAGATCAAGGATGACGGCAAAGGGTTTGACGTGGATGATGTTTCAAACCAAAACCTGGGCCTGCGCGGGATGCGTGAGCGGATCGAGATGCTGGGTGGAGAATTCACCATCTCCAGCAACTCACAAACCGGGACGGAAATCTTTGTGACGATTAAGAGGCAGGATGATTAGGCTGATCATTTGTGACGACCAGGAAGTGGTGTGCCAGGGCTTGAACGCCATCCTCGGCACAGCTGAGAATCTTGAGGTGGTGGGCATCGGCAACAATGGAATGGAAGCGCTTGATTTGATCGCTGAAAAAGCCCCCGATGTTGTCCTGCTTGATCTGAAGATGCCGATTTTGAATGGCATCCATGCGACCAAGGCCATCAAAGAGAAATACCACCATACCAAAGTGCTGATCCTGACCACCTATGATGCGGATGCATGGTTGTTTGATGCCATCCGCAATGGCGCCGATGGGTATCTGCTCAAAGACACCTCACGCGAAGCGCTGATCCGTGCCATTGAAGAAGTGCATGAAGGCAAGACCCCGCTGGATTCCAAAGTAGCGGGAAAACTATTCCAGCAACTCACGAAACAGGCGCTGCCGGGTGAGACCACCCTCGCGCAGGATCTGACCGAACGGGAAAAAGAAGTGCTTAAGCTCATCTCGCACGGGATGGCCAACGCCGATATCGCCCAGACCCTGTTTCTGTCAGAAGGCACCGTGCGCAATTACGTCAGCAGCATCCTTGAAAAACTGGATGTGGATGACCGCACCCAGGCAGCGGTGCTCGCGCTGCGCTTTGGCCTTGTTGATTGACTTCTTGATCACCATATTGATCTTCACATTTAAACCCCAAAACTGTGGCACAATAGAAAGCTGTTTAGTTGTTACATTCTCATATCATCAAACAGGAGTTGTGAATGACCCGAAATGTGATCATCGATTGCGATACCGGCATGGACGACGCGCAGGCGCTGCTGCTGGCGCTGCGTTCGCCCGCCTTTAATATTCTCGGCATCACCTGTGTCAATGGCAACGTCACGCTCGATAAAGTGCTGATCAACACGCTCAAAGTGGTTGAACATGGCGGCAAAGACGTGCCGGTTTACCGCGGCGCTGCTGAAGCGCTGATTCCCGAAAAATCCCAGAACGCGCCGGAGATCCATGGCAGTGACGGGCTTGGCAACCTCGATTTTCCCGCGCCCGCATCCAAACCAGCCGAAGAGAATGCGATCGCGTTCACCATCCGCACCCTGATGGAGGCAAAGCAACCACTGGATTGGATCCTGCTCGGGCCACTGACCAACGCCGCGCTGGCAATCCGTGAGGAGCCACGCATCCTGGGCAAGATCCGCATGCTGACCATGATGGCCGGCGCGATCGATTTCGGCAACACCACCGCGGCAGCGGAGTTCAACGTCTTCGCCGACCCGGAAGCCGCCAAGATCGTGTTTGAGGCGGATGTTCCCAAAACGATGGTCCCGCTCGACCCGCTCTGGTATGGCGGCCAGGTCAACAAAACATATATCGACCAGATCGCTGCCAGGCATGACCTGCTCTGGTGTGACATGACCGCCAGGATCATGCGCCGCACGATCGAGATGGCCGCGGGGTCGCGCCGCCGTTATGCCATGGGCGAAGGCGCAGTCTCCCCGCCCGACCTGCTCACTGTGGCAGTGTGCATCGATCCTTCCATCGGACATTTTGAAAACTACCAGGTGCAGGTCGAAACTTTTGGCCAATACACGCGCGGCATGACCGTGTTCGACCGCCGCTGGAACCGCGCGTTTGATGAAGGCACGCATGTCAACCAGATGGCGGTCTGCCTCTCTGCTGATCCGGAAAAGTATGGAAAATTACTGGTGGAGACTCTCACGAACCAGGGGACAAGGATATGAACGCGGAACTCAAAAAATCGCGCCTGGCTGTTCTGACCGCATTTTTCATCAACGGTGCCGTGGTGGCAACCTGGGCTTCACGCATCCCCGCTGTTCAGGCGCGCCTGGCGCTGAGCGACGCTGCTCTGGGGCTGGTCCTGCTGGGACTGCCAGCCGGCCTGCTGACCGCGCTGGTGCTCGTCAGCCGCTGGATCGCCAAATATGGCAGCCACAAGGTTACGCTGGCAATGGCGATCCTGTGCTCTGCCATGCTTCCCATTCTTGCCATCGCACCCAACCCGGTCTGGCTCTTCATCGCCCTGTTCTTTAACGGGGCAGGGTTGAGCGGGATGGATGTGGCGATGAACGAGCAGGCGGTGCTGGTCGAGCGCCAGGCCGGCAAACCGATGATGTCCTCATTTCACGCCGGCTACAGCATCGGCGGCTTTGCCGGCGCGCTGCTCAGCGCGGGCCTGATCGCCATCCCATTTTTCACACCCCTGCGCCATTTCCTGGCCGCTACCATTCTTTACATACTTTTCACGTGGATCACATATCCTGCGCTGATCGTCACCGCGAAAAAGGATGCGGGCAACGAACCGGTTTTCCAGATACCCGCCCGCCCGTTATGGATATTGGGCGCGATCGCGCTCGCATCCGCGCTGGGTGAAGGCGCATCCACCGATTGGAGCGCGGTCTTTCTCATCCAGGTCCTGCAGGCCAATCCGTCAGTGGCAGCCCTGGGGTATGCCGCTTTTTCGCTCACCATGACCGCCGGGCGCATCTTCGGCGACTGGCTGACCGCTAAGCTGCAGCCCTCCGGCGTGATCCGGCTGGGCGGGCTGGTTTCCGCGGCAGGCTTCGCCCTCGTGCTGTTTTCAGCAGGCCCGACCTTTGCCATCATCGGATTTGCGCTGGCTGGTTTCGGGTTGGCCAATACGATCCCGGTCCTGTTCAGCGTGGCCGGCAACCATCCGGATTTCTCTCCCGGCGCGGCCATCGCCGGCGTTGCCACCATTGGCTATGTCGGCTTCCTGATCGGCCCGCCGCTGATCGGCGCCATTTCTGAGATTTCCTCGTTGCGGGTTGCCTTCGTGCTGATCGCGCTGGCAGCAGCGTCTATGTTCTTTTCTTCGCGCGCCCTTATTATAAGGAAAGGAATGATCGATCATGAATACCTATGACCAATTCAGCGCAGATTACGACCGTTTCGTCAATTGGGAGGAGCGCTTCTCAGTTGAAATGCCCTTCCTGCTCGCGCAGCTTGGCGCGCTGAAAATCGCCGATGACCAACCCGTGCGCATACTGGATACGGCCTGCGGTACCGGCATGCATGCCATCCGCCTGGCCCAGGAGGGGTTCATCACCGCCGGCACTGATCTCAGCGAAAATATGGTCAAACGCGCACAGGCTAACGCGCGTGAAGCGCAGGTAAACGCGGTGTTCAAAACTGCCGGCTTCGGAGAGATCACAGACAAGCTCTACAAATCGCCGCTGCTGCCGTTTGACGCGCTGCTGTGCCTGGGCAACTCACTGCCGCACCTGACCACGCCCGGCGCGGTGCGCACCGCACTGACCGATATGGCGGCCTGCCTGCGCCCCGGCGGATTGCTGCTGTTGCAGAACCGTAATTTTGACCTGGTGATGCAGGAAAAGCAGCGCTGGCTGGGAACGCAATCGCATCACGAAGGCGAGCATGAGTGGCTGTTCCTGCGCTTTTATGATTTCGAGCCGGATGGCTTGATCACCTTCAACATCATCCGCCTGTACCGGCAGGGCCGGGAAGCATGGCAGGAAAATATCTCCTCTGTGCAACTGCTTCCTTTAAAAAAGGATTTGATCATATCGCTGCTGCAGGAATCGGGGTTTACTGACATCCGCGCGTTTGGCGCCATGAGCGAGCAGCCCTTCGATCCCGCCTCCAGCGGCAACCTCGTCATCACCACCCGCAAGGCATGATCCATCCCATGTAAAAACCATGTAAGAAACCCCTATTCGGATATAAACTGTCTTATTTACATTATCTGATGTTATAATGCCGCCATGCAAAAACGTATCATCATCGCGTTTGCGATCCTTTCGGTGCTTGCCATCATCGCCTACGCGCTTATTCTCAACCCCACCATCCAGGAGAAGGTCGGCTGGCACCTCAACGCCTGGATGATCCGCGCGCGCACCTGGCTCAACCCGCCCGAACAGGTCGCATTCTCCGCGGACACCGATGCCACCCCGGACCCGGACACGCTCCCCAGCCCGAATATCGCCAGCGAATTCGCCGCTACTCCGGATGCGGAAATCACCCCCCAGGCCATCGCCACCTTCGCCCCCATCCCCGCGGAATTCAAGCTGGAAGCGCCCACCTATTTCTCCCAGCATTACCGCCAAAATTTTTGCGGCCCGGCCAACATCGCCATGCTGCTCTCCTACTGGGGCTGGGAAGGCACCCACGACCAGGCCGCCAGCGTGATCAAACCCTATAAGAACGACAAGAACGTCATGCCCTATGAAATGGCGCAATTCGCCAACCAGGTGCCTGGCATCAGCACCATCATCCGCGTCGGCGGTGATTTTGAGACCCTCAAACGCCTGATCGCGAATGGCTACCCGGTCCTGATCGAAAAAGGCCCGCAATTCCGAGACATCCACTTCCACTGGACCTGGATGGGGCACTACCAGGTGCTGACCGGATACAACGACGCCGAGGGATACTTCATCGCGCAGGACTCCTACATCGAAGCCAACTACAAACAGGATTATGATGCACTGCTCGGTGAATGGCGTTCGTTTAACTATCTCTATCTGGTCGCCTTTCCCGATGAAGAACGCAACGACGTCCTCAACCTGCTCGGCCCGGACGCGGACGAGGAACGGAATTTCCGCAACGCCCTGCAAAAAGCGCAGGATGAGATCTACCAGGTGGATGGCGTCGAGCGTTTCTTCGCGCTGTTCAACTACGGTACCAATTTGGTATCCCTGCGCGACTATGAAGGCGCGGCCAAAGCCTATGACCAGGCCTTCGCCGTTTACGACGCCCTGCCGCAGGATATCACCGTGCGCCCCTACCGCATCCTGTGGTACCAAACCGGCCCTTTCTACGCCTATTACTACACCGGGCGCTATGTGGATGTGATCAAACTCGCCTCCGAAAATTCCATCAAAATGGTGCGTGACGATGAGCCCGCGCTGGAAGAGAGCTTCTACTGGCGCGGCGCCGCCAAGATCGCGCTTGGCATCCGCGAAACCGGCATTGAAGATTTCCAGACCTGCCTCGAATACCACCCCGGCTTCAAACCCTGCGTGGACGCGCTGCAGGAGCAGGGCATTTTCCCGTAAACTTTCTTCCAAACCACTTGACCGGTATGATTTCCTGCTAATAAATAACCGGACTTTCTTTTGTCAGGTCTTTTCTCTTTACAACTAAGTCTGCACACATTGTAGATTTTAGGTATTGTTTTTGCGGTTTTTTTCTTTATAATGGAAGTAGCAGCACATTCACAGCGGGGAGAAAAAAACGTAATTTGGGATTGATGGGAGAATGGGTTATTGGAGGTCATTCACCAAATGGGTGATTGCGGAAGTGGGAATTTTTCCATTTAATCCTGTATTTTAAGGAGGAATAATGAAAACCAACAAGACATTATCATATCTGTTCATCACAGCAGCGGTGATGCTGGCGGCGTTGCTCCTCACCGCGCCAGCGTTTGCCGAAGGGGAAAGCCCGCCGGCAGAACCCGTACCGCAGGAAAGCGCCGAACCAACCGAAGCGCCCCCGCAGGAAGAAACCCCGCCGGAGGATGCGCTATCACCGCCCGAACCAGCGGAACAAGCGCCACAGGAAGACCCGGCAGCGGAGGACACAGGCACTGATGAAACGGCCGCAGTGGTTGAAGCGCTGGCGCAAGCTGACCTCTCGTTAGCCGGCGCGGACGGGGAGACAGTCTCATTGGCCAGCACGCAAGGCGAGCAGGCCACCATCGCGCCCGACCCCTATTTCAAGGTTGGCACGCAATACTATCGCTGGTTGCCGCTCACTGGAAATTGCGCACCGTGGATCGCCCAGGGCGATATTTGCAACCTCAGCGCTACCCCGATCCAGGCTGCCATTGACTACATCCAAATGAACGGCACCATCCCCACCGACCGCAAGATCTATGTTGAAACCGGCGTGTATACAGAGACCGTTGAGATCGATGGCTCGCTCGCGAACCTGGGCACGCTGAATGGCTTGATCGGGGATTATGATCCCGACACACAAACTGCCCCTTATGTCATCGGTACGCTTACGATAAAGAACCTCAGCGGCGGTTTTACCCTGCAGGGTTTTACTGTGAATGGCATGATCGACTTCCTGGATATGGCCGGGAATATCACCCTCAAAGATATCTATGCGACCGGCAGCAACATGGGCATCCGCATCAATAACGCCGCCAGCGCGGTCACTTTCGATGAGGTCTATGCCAACAACAACGCTGGCGGGGGTGCGCTCATCAACAACAGTGCTTCCGGAAAGCCCTACAACGTTACCATCAAGAATTCCACTTTTAATGAGAATGATAATGGCTTCAATAATGTCTATGGCCTTGATATCAAGACACTGGGCAAGGTGACCATTGAAAACGTCTCCGCCAGCCGCAACCGCGGCGCGGGCATCTACCTGGACACCGATTTTTCGGCCCTCACGGTCAAGAACGCGGTACTGATGAGCAATGACGCCAACCCGGATAGCGCCATTTATGGTTACGGGCTGTATGCCGTTAGCAACGCCAAAGCCAACATCATCCTCGACATGGTCACTGCGAATGACAGCAAGGAAAACACCAACACTATCTACCTCGTGACTGCAGGCTCAGTGACGGTCAATAACACCGTCACGCATGGCAACACTGGATCGGGACTGACCATCAATAACACCACTGGCAGCGGCCCGGTGCGTGTCACCAATTCCAAATTCATCATCAATGGCAGAGGAGGTCTCCAGATCAACTCCCGCGGGCCTGTTTATCTCTCTTCCATTGATGCCAGCCAGAATGGTGATGGTGGAACTTTTATTTCAACGCAAAACACCGTCACCATCACCAGTGACAAAAAACTCGGTTACTTAGGCGCGAATGATTTCAGCAGCAACGGCACCTGGGGATTGTATGTATCAACGTCGAAAGCAATCGCGATCACCAATATCATCGCCGACAATAATAGCCATGTGAATATCTACCTGGATAACAGGTCCGGCACTGCGGGCGTCACCATCAAAAAGACCCTGCCCTCGACCCAGTACGACACTTTCTATAACTCAGCCAGCGGAAGCACCAGCGCCCACGGCCTTGAAATCCGCTCCAAAGGCGCGGTGCAGGTGGAATACCTGATTGCGGATGATAACGCAAACAGCGGGATTGCCATCATGAATGATGGTTCAGCCCAATCGCCCGGCATCAAGGTGCTTTACACAGAGGCTCATCGCAATGGTGAATATGGCCTGGACCTGGCTTCAAAAGGCAGCGTCACGTTCACCAACACCTCTGCCAATCACAACGGCCAATCGCAATCACGCGACGGCGCGCGCATTTACACGCTGAGCGGGACCAGCGGCGGCGTCACCATCACTGGCATCAACGGCTACACCTGCACCTTCAACGAGAATTCCCGCCGCGGGCTCTACCTGGATGTGCTCGGCAATGTGTCCTTCAAGAACGTGGAAGCGAATCTGAACACGCTTTCAACCTACATCGCCAACCTGTCCGCATCCAGCCCCAGGACCGTCAAACTGGTCAATATGAGCGCCAGCGGCGTCACCAGCAGCAGCGGGCTGGAAATCTACAGCACCGGCACGATCACGCTCGAATCCTTCAGCGCCATTGGCAACAAAAACTATGGGGCGGTCCTCGAGAACCATTCAGGCACCGGCTCGATCTCAGTCAAGAACAGCGTTTTCAACGATAATGAATCTTTTTCCGGGTTGCAAGCGTTCAGCAGCAGGAACATCGCTCTCAACGGCATCCAGGCGCTGCGCAACGCCGTGCACGGCGTCTATCTCGATAACTGCCGCTTTACCGGCACGGGTTGCAGCGGCAGCGGCAGCGTCACCATCAGCTCCGGCAAGAATACCTATAATGAGTTCTCTTATCATGCGGATTCAGGCGTTTACATCATCTCACGCGGACATGTCTCGCTCAGCAATATCATTGCCACACACAATGGCGTTAGAGGCGTGAATATCAATAATTCGCTTGATCCGCTCGCCTCTGGCAATGTCAGCATCTCTTCCGCGGCGAACATGCGCAACACGATCTCGCACAATGGAAACTACGGCCTGTTAATCGAATCACGCGGTAACATCGCCGTCAGCAACGTGGATGCTCTCGCAAACCAATACATGGGTGCATATCTTTACAATCCTTTCTCCCCGCAGATCAAGACTGTGCGTGTCAAAGACAGCACCTTCGTCCGCAACGAAGGCACGGGGCTCGAGATCGAATCCACCGGCCTGGTCACGCTGCAGGGTGTGGATGGCTCGCACAACTCGCGATATCAGAATACTGTCACCCTGGGCGGACCAGGCGTCTCGGATGTGCTCTCTTCCGAATATGAACACGATACCCATTCTTTTACAGTTTCATCCATCAGCACACCTTACGCCATCACGCTGAATAGCCTGTTCTTTTCACCCTATCTGGAACTGCGCGGCCCGGATGGCGCGCTGATCGATTCTGGTTCAGGCGGTGGCGGCACACCCGCCGGAATGAGCGGCACGCTCAACACCCTGGGTGATTACACCATCCATGTCATGTCCGCCGATGGGCTCGGCAGCGGGCAATACAACCTCGACCTGGGCGGCAGTGGTTATATCCTGGATGCCTACCGCGGGGTATATATCACCAATGCCAGCGGAAGCGGGGGCGTGAAGATCCTCTATTCCAGCAAAATGGGCTACGGCCTGCGCGCCTGGAATAACACCCATGATGGCCTGCGCATTATGTCCAATGGCGCGGTCAGTGTTGACCGGGCCGAGGTCATGTATAATGGCTATTATGGCATCGACATCAGAAACACGCATGCGACCGAAAACCCGGTTACCCTGAGCAACAGCACGATCGAGGGAATGTACGAGTATGGTGTAAATATCGACAGCCGTGGCAATATCACCCTCAACAAGGTTAGCTCGCTTTCCAATCGGCGCACCGGCGCAACGCTCCAGAATGGTACTGCCGCGGTCAACCGCTGGGTGAAAGTTTCCAATTCGGTTTTCTTGCATGCGATGCAGACTGATAACCTGGGTATCTTCTCCAAAGGCCACATCACCCTCACCAACATCGAAGCAAGCAATTCGCAGGGAACCGGCACCAATGGTGCCACCATCAGTAATGCGGTCAGTGGTGGCGGCAATGTCACCGTCAGCGGCAAGCTGAATGTCTTTGACAACAATGCTGTCAATGGGCTTGCGATCAACAGTTACGGCGATATCTCCCTCACCAATGTCATGGCCAGCAACAATGGGTATGGGGGTATCTCTGCCTATAATGGTCATGTGGGTTTGAATAAAAAAATCACGCTCACCGCCTCCGGCGGCAAAACCATGAACACCCTGCACAATAACGGCGACTATAACCTCACCCTGAGTTCACGCGGGATGGTTTCCGTCAACAAAACTGAATCCATCGGCTCGGATTTTGGAGCTTACATCTATAACGCAGCTGCTGCGGATTTCAGGAAAATCAGCGTATCCAACTCCGTTTTCAACGCATCGAATCACAGAGGTTTACAGATCACTGCCAACGGGGCGGTGCAATTGACCAATGTCTGGGCTTCAGACAACGGCGATCTGGGCATTGATGTCAATAATACCCCGGCTGTGGGGGAGGATGTGATCGTCACTTCAACCACAGTCAGGGACAATGGCGATGATGGGTTGTTTATCAGATCGGCCGGAATGGTCAAGATCGACCGATCCACTGCCTCTGGAAATAATGGCCATGGCTTTTATGTCGACAACACAAGTGGCACAGCAGATGAAGCGGTGCAGGTCCTCAACACCACCTCCGCCCTCAATGGGTCGAGCGGGATCACGCTTTATTCAGATGGCGCGCTCACACTCAGCAACGTCAACACCATCAGCAACCTGGGCCATGGCATCTACTTCAACGGCCAGAACAGCGGCGCATCCGTCACCCTCTCCAATGTGTATTCAGCCATGAACCAGCAATATGGGATCGATATGACTGGTGTCCGTAATGTCACCATTTCCGGCACCACCGCGGCCACCAATGGCTCCTCTGTCACAAATGGCGATGGCCTGCGTCTCAGCAGTAACGGCAGCGGGGTGGTCACCCTCAGCAAGAGCACCTTCATCGGCAACTATGGCAATGGTGTTGAATTGATCAATGTCGCGACCTTCACCCAAAGCAACACGATCATCTTCGCCAACGATGTGGATGGCAGCGGTGATCCTGATCTCTTTCAATGGAAGTAGTAGCAACAATTATGTCAAAACAGGGAGCGCAATGCTCCCTGTTTTCCATATTAATACCCCGTTTTGGGTACAATAAGCAGGATGCACACCACCAATCCGTTCTGCAAGCTATCCATAACGATTGTGCTTGCCTTATTGTCGCTCACCATCGCCATCCTGCCGGTCCTGGCGCAGGGCGGCTTGAATATCATCGTCTATCCGCCCGACATTTCCGCCTTTCCGCGGGTGGTGCTGTATGTGGATGCCTATGACGCCCTGGGCAGGTTCATCCCCGGCCTCGATCTGAATTCTTTTACTATTTTTGAGGATGGCTTCGCGCTGCCGGTCAATGAGACCCAGCTGCTGGAGCCCGGCCTGCACACCATCATCGCCATCAACCTCGGCGCCACGCTCAGCAACCGCGCCAACACCAGCATCCCCTCCCGTTATGAGACGGCTGTGTTCGATCTCGCCAGCTGGCTCAGCGCGCTTACCAGCGGCGGCACCAACCAGTACAGTCTCACCAGCAACGAGGGTGTGCTGGCAGAAAAACTGCAGGACAAAGCGGACTACCTGATACGGCTTCAGAATTACAAACCAAATCTGTTCAATTTTCAGCCGGATCTTTCCAGTCTCAGCGCGGCGCTCGATATCGCCGCCAAACCCATCCTGGTCACGCAGAGCAAACAATCGATCCTGTACATCACGCCCCTGCTGCTGGACACGGACATCGCCCGCGTCGCCGAGATGAAAGCGCGCGCGCTGGAAACACGGGTGCCGGTCAATGTGTGGCTGATGGCGCCCGACACCGCCGCCAACTCACCCGCTGCCATCGCGCTGACCGACCTGGCCGTCTCCACCGGCGGGCAATTCCTGCTCTACACCGAAGAAACACCCGCTCCCAATCCGGAGAGTTATCTGGGTGTGCTGCGGAAGATCTATCAATTACGCTATACCTCCAATGTCAACCAGAGCGGCGCGCACACCGTGCGGGTCAAAGCTGTTTATAGCGGCCAGGAAGCCACCTCGCCCGAAACACCTTTCTCGATCGATCTCACCATCCCCTCGGCGGTGCTGGTTGATCTGCCGGACACGATCAACCGCACCTATTCCAGCGCCACCGGCGGGCGCGAACTGCAGCCGGCCTTCATCACTGTGCAGGCGCAGGTCATCTTCCCGGATGGCTATTCGCGCCAGCTGCGCGCCACGCGCCTGTATGTCGATGGCGAAGTGGTCGCGCAGAACATCGCCGAACCTTTCACCTTCTTTCCCTGGCCGCTGGAGAATTACAGCTTCAGCGGTGAACATCTGGTATCCGTGGAAGTGGAAGATATCCTCGGTTTCCGCAGCATCAGCCAGCCCCGCGCGGTTTTTATCTCGGTGGAGTCGCTCTATCCCGCATGGCTGACCGGTTTTCTGCAGTTCTTTAACAGCGGCGGCTGGATCCTGTTTGCGCTGCTGGGGCTGGGCGGCAGCGTGCTCGCCGTCGTGCAGGTCCAGCGAAGCATCCAGCGCCGCGCCGCCTCGCCATACGCTGCAGATGATTTTGCCTCTGGCATCGATCCCCTGCTGCAAACCATTCCCGGCCTCGAAACCGAACTGCACAGCTATACGGAAGACCGCTACCGCCAGCCGCTGGGTGCTCCCGCAGGGGAGCTGGAACCCTCTCCACATCTGGAACAGGTGGGCAGCGACCCATTCGCCATCGATGCGGACCTATCCATCAGCGAAGCGATCAAAGTGATCGGCAGTGACCCGCTCAACGCCGCCATCCTGATCGACCATCCCTCCGTCAGCCCCACCCATGCCCGCATCCGCCGCACCCGCGCGGGGGCCGTGGCGCTGGCAGACATGCGCTCCGGCAGCGGCACCTGGGTCAACTATGCGCCCATTTCCACAGCGGGCACCGTCCTCAAAGACGGCGACCTGATCAAGATCGGTGATTTCAGCTTCCGCTATCACCTCGGATTGAATGGTTGAGGATATGGCAAAAAAACAACGCTTCACAGATTTCCACACGCTCAGCCACCGCGGATTGCAGCGCCCTAACAACGAAGACCGCGTGCAGGTGAAACCGTTACCCGCTGTGAACGGCAAAACCGCCATCCTTGCCGTCCTCGCGGATGGCGTCGGCGGGCATCAGGCCGGTGAGGTGGCTTCACGCATCGCCGTCGAGACCATCAGCGCCGAGATCACGCGCACGCACCCCGCCCCGGATGCGCGCTCCCAGCTTGACCAGGCCATCCAGGCGGCCAACCGGGCCATTCTGGCGGATATCCAAGCCAATCCCGAACGGGCGGGAATGGGCACCACCTGTGTGTGCGCGCTCATCATCGGCCGCACGCTGTACGCCGCCCACCTGGGTGATTCACGCCTGTATTTTCAGCGCGGCCATTCGCTGCAGCGGCTGACCCGCGACCATACCATGCAGGAAGAGCTTATCAGCATGATGGGAAGCGGCTCACAGGAAACAACCCGCAGCCATCCGATGGCGCATGTGCTCACCCGCTACCTTGGCGCTCCGCATGACGTGGATGTGGACCATCAGCTCTTCGATGGAAAAGACGGCACCAGCGACAAGCGCAAACTGCGCGCGAATGATATCCTGCTGCTGTGCAGCGATGGCATCAGCGACCTGGTCAGCGATGAGGAGATCGAACACATCCTAACGGCCTGCAACGGCCGCAAACGCGCGCAAACGCTGGTGATCCGCGCGTTGGAAAACGGCGGGCATGATAATGCCACGGTGGCCGTGCTCCAAATCCCATCCTAAATCCGTTCCAATTGCCGGCCAAAATATGTTAAAATCTATCCGCCTATCCAGGATGTCTGGAGGGATGGCCGAGTGGTTTAAGGCGCCTGTCTTGAAAACAGGTGTGGGGCGAAAGCTTCACCGTGGGTTCGAATCCCTCTCCCTCCGCCTTTTCCTGACGAGGATGGGGAGGTGCCAGAGTGGCTGATTGGGCTCGCCTGCTAAGCGAGTGTCGGGGTAAAACCTGACCGAGGGTTCGAATCCCTCCCTCCCCGCTAAATAGATCGGATTTCTACTTTAAAAATTTTCTATATTGAAGTCGCTTTTAAGGATTCGAACCTGAGCGGGTGTGAACCGTTAAGAAAACATGCCGCTGGCATGTTTTCAGGTGAACACGCGACGGAGGGACGACGGAGCGGACAGCCTGCTGTACAGGCGGCGAATCCCTCCCTCTCCGCCTTCTGAATTTGATTTCAACTTTGATATAATCTACCTTGAAATCACTTGTGGGGATTTGCGAGCTGAAAACCTTACCTCTCCCTTTATACCAGTTAATTTGTGATACTTAACCGCACGAATAAATGTAATCATGTCAACGGTGGGGGCTGTGTATTAAAATTGTGAAAAATAGAGAACTCAAGACGCAATTCGGCTTAGAAGTAAATCAATTTTTTGGAGAGGAAAAATCACGATGATCTCTAGTAAACCGCTAACGGGGAAAATTGCGCTCGTGACCGGTGGAACACGCAATGTCGGAAAAGGCGTTGCAACCGGGCTTGGAGAAGCGGGCGCAACTGTATATGTTTCAGGAAGAAGTATATCTGAGAAAGATACCCGGGGAATTCATGCCGCTGGCGGGAAAGGGATTCCCATCGTATGTGACCATCAGGATGACGACGCAGTAAAGACGTTATTCGAATACATCGATCAGAAAGAAGAAAAGCTGGATATCCTCGTGAATAACGCCTGGGGCGGCTACAATCGTCTCCGCAATAGAAAACAATTTCCCGGGTTCAAGTGGAAAGATGTTTTCTGGGAACAACCGATTGCCCTTTGGGATGAAATGCAACATGTTGGTGTGCGGTCAAATTTTGTGGCAAGTATGCATGCTGCGAGATTGATGCTCAAGCGAAAACAGGGTTTGATCGTGAATATCTCATTTTTCGCCAGCCGCAAATATTACGGTAATGTGATGTATGGAGTTGCGAAAGCGGCTGTTGATAAAATGACAATGGATATGGCTGTCGAGCTGAAACCGTACCACATTACGTGTGTTTCCCTTTATCCAGGATACATCAATGACAGCAAGAAAGCACCTAACCCCAAAAAGGAATCTTCTCAATTTATTGGAAGAGCGATAGCGGCGCTTGCATCGGATGAGGACATCTTATCAAAGACAGGCAACATACTGATCGCGGCTGAAGTAGCACAAGAATATGGTTTCACCGATATTGATGGTACACAACCTTTATCGTATGACAACATTTTTTAGTTTCTATAGCTAGCAGAAGGATGATATGAAATGGAATTAAATCGCGCCAGCCAAAAAGTACAGGATCACCTCGACCAATTCGGATTGGATCTGCGCGTAAAAGAATTTCCCGACAGCACCCGCACCGCGCAGGAAGCCGCTGACGCGGTTGGGTGTGAGGTCGGGCAGATCGCCAAATCACTCGTCTTCCGTTCCGGTGCGCAACCCCTGCTGTTCCTCGTCAGCGGCAAGAACCAGCTCAACGTCGACAAGGTCAGCCGTGAGCTGGGCATCCCGATCGAAAAGGCCGACGCCCAATTCGTACGCAACGCCAGCGGATACGCTATCGGCGGCGTGCCGCCGGTCGCGCACGCGCAAAAAATGGAGATCTACATTGATCAGGACCTGATGGGATATGACCTGGTCTGGGCGGCAGCCGGCACGCCGCACGCTGTGTTTGAGCTCAACAGCAGCGACCTGCCGCGCATCACCGCTGGCAGGATCATCGCGGTGCAATAACACCGGCGAAGAATTGTGCGACAACAAAAAAACCGCTGACAATGCCAGCGGTCTGTTTTTTTAGAGATGGTGCTTTAACCCACCAGGGTTAGCGCCACTTTGGCAGCCTGGCTCGCGTCCGGCGCGAAGCCATCCGCGCCGATCTTATCGGCGAATGCCTGCGTCACAGGCGCGCCGCCGACCATGATCTTGACCGAGTCGCGCAATCCCGCATCTTCAAAGGCCTTGATCGTCGCCGGCATATTGGCCATGGTCGTTGTCAGCAGGGCCGACATCGCCACCAGCTGCGCGCCGGATTCCTTCACCGCGGCGATGAACTGTTCCGCGGAAACATCCGAGCCGAGGTCGATGATCTCAAAACCAGCGCCTTTCATCATCATCCCGACCAGGTTCTTGCCGATGTCATGCAGGTCGCCTTTGACCGTGCCGGTCACCACCTTGCCGATCGGCTGCACATCCTCATTTGCCAGCAGCGGTTTGAGAATATCAAGCCCGCCCTGCATGGCGCGCGCCGCGATCAGCAGTTCCGGCACAAAATACTCGCCCTCTTCATACAATTCTCCCACTTTGGCCATCGCGGTCATCATGCCCTGTTTCAGGATCGCTTCAGCGGATACATTGTTCTCCAATGCGGCTTTCACGCCTTCCTTCACGGCATCCTGGTCGCCTTCCATCACGCCTTCATAAATTGGTTGTAATAATGCATCCATCTGGAATCTCCTCGCTAGTGATTTTTAACCACGCTAATTATATACGAAAGGCGCGCAGTCTATGCAGAAAATAAGGTTTGGATCTGGGCGCTCATCAGCTGGGTGAGATTTTCAAGCACAAGGTCCGCATCCGCCAGCGCGTCCGCCGGGCTGCTGGTCGTGACAGCCAGGCAGTGCATGCCCGCCGCTTTTGCCGCTTTCACGCCAGCCACCGAGTCCTCGATCACCAGGCATTGCAGCGGGTTGACGCCCAGCTGGTCCGCTGCCTTGAGGAAGATATAGGGTTCCGGCTTGCTGGGCAGGTCTTTTCCGCTGACGATCACATCAAAATATTCTTCGATCTCCAGTTTTCCCAGGATGAGCGCGATATTTTGCGGCGTGCCGGAAGACGCCAGCGCCTGGCGCACACCGTTATGTCTAAATGAATCCAGCCAGCCCAGCACACCCGGAAAGATGTGTGCCGCAACCATGATCGCTTGCTGGAATAAGCGCGCTTTCTCCGCGCAGATCTCCGCGACCTTGTGCGCGGACAGCGGCACATCCGCCATCATCTCAACCACCATTTCGCTCGTCATCCCAAAAGAACGCCGCAAGCGTTCCGGATATACCGGCATGTTGAATTTCTTAAATGTCGCGTGCCAGGTCTCACGATGGATGGGCTCTGAATCCACCAGCACGCCGTCCATATCCCAGATCACCGCCCGCAGCCGTTGAAAATCGATCACTTGATGCCCGCCTTGCATATATATAAATAAATCATAAAGGTTCTGTGGTCACAGACCCTCATGTTACAATGGCAGGGGTAATTAACACAAGCTGACAATGTTCATATTTCTTTCCAAATTACTTCCTTTGTTCGTCTATCCGCTCGGGCTGGCCTGTGTGCTGCTCTTGCTGGCGCTCACCATCCGCCACCGCCACACGCTGCGCTCCGGCCTGATCATCGCCGCCATCCTGATCCTGTGGCTCTCCAGCACGACCGGTTTTTCGACCCTGCTGGCGCGTTCGCTCGAATACCGCTACCCCTCGCAGGAGGATTACCCATTCGCCGATGTCGCGGTTGTGCTGGGCGGGGGCACTGAGCCCGCTGCCGCTCCGCGCACGACCGTGGAAGTGAACGGCGCCGGCGACCGGGTCCTGTTCGCCGCGCAGCTGCAGCGCGAAGGCAAAGCCGCCAAACTGCTGCTGAGCGGCGGTGAGATATCCTGGATGAACGAAGGCAGCACAACGCCCGCGCAGGATATGGCCGACCTGCTGATGGCGATCGGCATCCCGGAAGACACGCTGATCCTGGAAACAGAATCCCAGAACACCTACGAGAACGCGCTTTATTCCAAGGAAATATTGGACACGCTCGAGGTGGATCGCATTCTGCTGGTCACCTCCGCCCTGCACATGCCGCGCGCGGTGGCGCTGTTTGAAAAACAGGGGCTGGAAGTCATTCCTGTGCCGGTCGATTACACCATCACGGAAGATGAATCGCCGCCCGCGGGGGCCTCGCGCGTTCAGCTCAAGGTGCTGGATATCGTTCCGCAATCGGGAAATCTATCCCTCACCACCAACGCGCTCAAGGAATATCTCGGATTCTTCATTTATCAATTGCAGGGCTGGCTTTAATTGGTTCCCGCTCCCCATTTAAGCGAACAGACCATCCATGCGGCACAGACCGTGTGGGATTACATGCTGCTCCGGCAGCCGCTGCAGAAATGTGACGTGGCCATCGCCATGGGCAGCCACGATCTGCGCACCGCCGACTATGCCGCGCGGCTGGTTCTGGATGGCTGGGCGCCGCTACTGGTCTGTTCCGGCGCAAGCGGCCGCCTGACCCGGGGCGCATGGCAGCAGACAGAAGCGCGGGCATTCGCGGACCAGGCGCTTCAGGCCGGTTTGGGCCAGGACCACCTCCTCCTGGAAGAGCACTCAACCAACACCAGCGAAAACCTGCAATTCTCCGCACACACGCTGGCACATGCCGGCATCTCTTTTAACAGCGCCTTATTGATCCACAAACCCTATATGGAACGCAGGGTATGGGCGACAGCCGCCAAAGTCTGGCCGCGCACACAAGTGGTGGTCAGTTCACCGCCGATCCCCATGCGCGCATACGCGACCGCGTCGATCCCGCTGGAAGAAGTGATCGCGATCATGGCCGGTGATCTTCAGCGCGTGATCGAATATCCGCGGCGCGGGTTCGCGATTCAGCAGGAGATCCCGAACCAGGTTTTGGCCGCTTTCGATCTGCTCACACGCAATGGTTTTGTCAGCCATCTGCTATCACCGCAATCATGACCTAACGTATAATAAACATATCAATCATTTATATTAAGAAAGAAGAAAGTATGCAACCAAGACAGGAAATCAGCGACCGGCGCATGGCCGTCCTCATAGACGGCGATAACGCGCAGGCTGTGCTGGTCAAATATATCTTATCCGAAGCAAGCAAGTATGGCACCGTCACCGTCAAACGCAATTACGGTGACTGGACCACCACCAATATGAGCCAGTGGAAAGACACCCTCAACACCCATGCAATCCAGCCCATCCAGCAGTTCCGCTATACCGTCGGCAAGAACGCCACCGACAGCGCCATGATCATCGACGCGATGGACCTGCTCTACAGCGGCACAGTGGACGCGTTCTGCCTGGTTTCCAGCGACAGCGATTACACCCGCCTGGCAACCCGCATTCGCGAAAAGGGATTTTTCGTGATGGGCATCGGCCAGAAAAAGACGCCGCGGGCGTTTGTCAACGCCTGTGATGTGTTCGTCTATACCGAGAACCTCGAGCCCAAAAAACCGAGCCGCACACGCAGCACCTCGCCCAAGGCGAAATCCACAAAAAAAGAAGAACCTGCCGGGCCAGATCCACTGCCCCTGCTCAAGCAGGCCTTTGAGAACGCGGTTGGCGAGGATGGCTGGGCCTTCCTCGGCTCACTGGGCCACCATCTGCGCCAGCTCGATCCGGGCTTTGACGCGCGCACCTATGGCCATTCGCAGCTTTCCGTGTTGATCCGCGCCCACACCAAAGATTTCGAGGTGCGCGAGCGGGAAGAAGACAACGGCAATACCAGCATTTATGTCAAATTGAAAACATCATCCAAAGGAGGTAAATAACAATGGAAAATGTGCTTGATCTGATCTTCAAGCGCCGCAGTGTGCGCATTTTCAGCAAGAAAACCGTGGAAAAGGAAACGCTCACCAAACTGCTGCAGGCAGCCATGGCTGCGCCATCCGCCAGCAACAGCCGCCCATGGGAATTCATCGCCATCAGCGACCCGGATACGCTTGAAGAACTGCGGAAATCGCTGAAATATGGCAAATACAACGCGCCGGCAGCGATCGTTGTCTGCGCCAATTTGGACCTGGCACAGAATGAATCCGCCCTGCGCTTCTGGGTGCAGGATTGCAGCGCAGCCACCGAGAATATCCTCATCGCTGCCGCTGGCATGGACCTGGGCACAGTATGGATCGGTTCCTACCCCAAAGAGGACGTGATGCAGATCGAACGCGAGATCCTCGGCATTCCTGATAACGTTACCCCGCTCAGTCTGGTGTACGTCGGCTATCCGGCCGAAGAGCCCCAGCCGCGCACCCAGTATGATGCTCAGCGCGTTCACTGGGACAAATATTAGGATTGCCCGCGAGCCATCTGCTATACTGATATTGTCGATTAATTGAACTAATAAAGGAGAATATTATGCAGGACTTTTTTGCTAAGGAAAACTTGAATGACTTCCTGAAATTCAGGAAAATGATCACACCCGCTATCATCACGATCCTCTTCTACGTAGGTGCAGGTATTTCCGTGTTGGCCGGATTGATCATGATGGCTTCAGCCTTCAGCCGCTATACACCCACCGGTGCAGCATTGCTGGGCGGCCTTCTTACCATCGTGTTAGGGCCGATCGTGGTACGCATCTATTGCGAGATCCTGATCCTGTTCTTCCGCATGAACGAGACCCTGACAGAGATCAAGAACGGTCTAAAAAAGTAATCCTGAATACAAAAGATCCTGCTTTGGCTGGAAAACGGTACCGTTTTCCGGTTTCTTGCAGGATTTTTATTTTTAATACGGGGGATTTTTGCTACAATGGTTGTACTTGATATTTCTGAAAGGGAAATACCATGATCTTTTATCCTGAAGATTTTATCCGGATGGCTGTTGCGCTCCTGATCGGTGGCATTATCGGCGCGGAACGTGAGCGCCAGAAAAAAGCAGTTGGACTGCGAACCCTGATCCTGATCTCGGTTGGCTCAGCCATCTTCACCATCATTTCCTTTCGCATGAGCGAACTCTGGGGCGGAGAACCATCGCGCATCGCGGCCCAGATCGTCAGCGGGATTGGTTTTCTCGGCGCGGGCGTCATCCTGGAAGAGCGCGGGCGTGTGGTCGGCCTGACAACCGCCGCCACCATCTGGCTGACCGCTGCCCTAGGCATGGCGGTTGGCGCAGGTGAATACATCCTTGCTGTCGGCGGCACAGGCATCTCGATCATTGTGCTGCTCCTTTTCACCCGCCTGGAAGAGCACCTCAATATATCCAGTGAAGGGCGGCTTTATCGCATTACCACCAAGACCAGCTGGGATAAATTTAAAGAAATAAAATCGCTGATCAAAGACCACCACATCACCATTGATTCCCACAAGCAGGAAAAAGATGAGAAAGAAATGGTCTGCACCTTTGAAACCTATGGCCAGACCAAACACCACGATAAATTGGTGCAAAAACTGATGGCGGATAAAGAGATCAAAGAACTCTGGTTCTAAGCCCATTTCGGAACTTTTTTCCACATTGATTCGTTATCCATACAAGAAGTCCTAATATGGAGGGTAGTATCATGCAAACGCTGAAAAATATATTCTTGATCGTCTGCTCGCTGGCAATGCTTTCATCCTGCGCGCAGGCGCCTGCCGCTCCCGCGCCGGCCGCGCCTGTAACGGATGCCGCTGGCCAGGCTGATGACCCCGCGCTGGCGGAAGAAGCACGACCGGATCGAAGCGGCGACCTGATTCCGGATGGCGTGCTGGTCAGCACTGGCAGCGAGGATCGTCTCACTTTTCTAGATCATACCGGCGCGGCCGTGCGCGAGATCGAAACACCCGGTATCATCGCCCCCAGGCCGGAGGATGTCGCCATCGCCGGCCGCTTAACGCCGGACGGCCCATTTCCGCCGGTTGTTTACCGCAGTTGGACACCCGAGCAGGCCTTGATGATCAATGATAATGGCCAGGTCTCCACCGCTCGCAGGGCAGAGACATTCCTCGCGCTGGCAGGTGCGCTTGGCCAGGCATCCTTCGCCTTTTCGGAAGTCCTGTATGATGAAAACATATATCCGCACGGTTTCCTGTACGCGGCGAAACCCGATAACATCAGCACAGTTTCCGCTTTCTTCGATCTGGTTGACGAACCCTCATACTGGCCGTTAAAACCGGTCGGCATGAAAACAGTGGCAGGAGAACCGCAGGGAGTGTGGTATGTCAAGACCGCCTGGGGTATCGGCGGCCCAGACCTGATCTTCCCCATCAACCGCGGTCTTTATTTCTTCGATCTGACCAATGGCGATAATCTGCAGGTGCTGAATGATGACCATAGTCTGCAGGGCATCTCACCTGATCTTGGCTATGCAGCTTCGGTCAACGCCGGCAGCGCCAGCAACGGCGCGCTATCCGTCACCAACCTGGCAAACCAGCAGACACAAGTCTTCCCGCTTGACCCGGCAACGGACCGCGGCGCTGGCTGGGCTGTCTTCTCACCGGATAACCGCTATGCCGCCTGGCTCGAAGCGAGCGGTTCGATGATCTCAGACCCGTATGATTTTCATCCGCGCGTGCGTGTGGGTGATATCACCAGCGCTGGCGTGGTGCAATCGCTTGAGGATACACTCGTGAACCAGGTCATCGGCGGAAATTCAGTCAGCATGCTGCAGCCGGTTGGATGGCTTGATAATACGACACTGTTGATCGAAGTGCGCGCGCAGGATTGGAATGATGCCAGTCTCCTGCGTTTTGATATCACCACAGGCAACCTGACAGTCTTCAGCGAAGGCGCTTTTCTGGCGTTTGCCTATCAATAAGCCAGTTCCAGTCAGGAACCGGGTGACAAATGACGGATTTTTGTATGATTAGTGTATGAATCAATTCGTTATGTTGTCATGACAACCTTGCAAATTTTTTATAAATGTGTATAATTGCAGCAGTTCGGAGGTATTTTTCTATCATCCTAAGAACATCGCAGCACGGTCAAAGGGAAACCGTGGAGGAAGATCGATAGTGAGTGAGGTCAGCCACTATCGATCTTTTCTTTTGTCATCAGCCCTGATCAAGAAAGGCGACGGTAACCCCCTCGCCGCCCTCGTTTTGCAGCGCTTCTTCCCAGTGCTTGACGGTATGCATCCCGGACAGGTTTTCCCGCACCACCTGCCGCAATATGCCGCTGCCTTTGCCATGCACAATGCGCACGTAGGGCAGCCCCGCTGCCTGCGCGGAATCAAGATAACGCTCCAGCGCCAACAGGGCATCTTCTGCCCGCATGCCCAGCAGTTTGATCTCGTTGCCGGGCGAAGGATGAAATACCGGCTCACTGGATGGCGCTCTTTCTTCGACGACAGGTTCCTTTTTCTCGGATTTTTCAGAATCCGCCCGCTCCACATCCCGCAGGTCTGCGCGCATGCGCATTTTCCCGATCTGTACTTCGATCTCCTCATTTCCGATCTCTGTCACCACACCCAGGGTATCCAGGCGCCGCAAATAGACCCGGTCACCCGCGCGCAGCGGGCGGCGCGGCTGCCTTTCAAGCAGTTTTTTCTCCACCGGCTGCTGGATCTTCTCTTTCAGCTGGTCGGCTTTCTTGCGCAGCTCTTTCTTCACATCAGTCTGCGTGCTTTTCTCTGCCTGTGCTTTGATCGCACTGATCGCTTCATACACCTGGTCAAGTTCCTGCGCGGCATCCTGCTGTGCAGATTCCAGCACCCGCACCCGTTCTTCTTCGATCTGTGCCAATCGCTGGCGTAATTCACGCTTTTCCTGTTCCAGCGCCACGCGAATCTTTTCAGCCCGCGCACTTTCTTCACGGGCAAGGTCCAGTTGGCGGTGGATATCATCCAATAGATCGTCCGCGCGCATTTCCTGCGGATCCACCATCCCGCGTGCCTCTTCCAGAATCTCATCTGAGATGCCCAGCCGCCTGGCGATCGCCAGCGCGTTGGATCGGCCGGGAATCCCGATCAGCAGGCGATAGGTCGGCCGCAGCGATTTCGGATCAAATTCCACGCTCGCGTTGCGCACACCCTGCGCATTATGGGCGAACGCTTTTAATTCCGGATAATGTGTCGCCACCAGGCAGGGGGTCTGCCGTTTCATCATGAAAGTCAGAATTGCCCGCGCCAGGGCCGAGCCCTCCTGCGGATCCGTTCCCGCCCCCAGTTCATCCAGCAGCACCAGCGTCCTGCGCCCCGCGCGCTTCAAAAGGCGCACGATATTGGTGACATGGCCGGAGAAAGTGGAAAGGGATTGCTCGATCGATTGTTCATCGCCGATATCAGCGAAGACATTCGTGAACACACACAGTTCCGATCCCGACATCGCGGGGATATGCAGGCCGGATTGCGCCATCAGGGCCAGCAGCCCGGCAGTCTTCAGCGAAACCGTCTTGCCGCCCGTGTTGGGCCCGGTGATCACCAGGGCAAAGGTGCCCTTCTCCAGCAGGATGTCGATCGGCACAACTTCTTTTTCATCCAGCAAAGGATGGCGCGCGTGCAGCAATCGCATGATCGGGTCGGGGACATCACGCCGTTCTTCCGGAAAAGCATGCAGCACCGGCTCGACCGCGTCCAGCGAGAAGGCATATTTCGCGCAGGCCAGCGCCAGATCCAGCGCCGCAATATCCGCAACCATGGCGTGCACTTCCGCAGCGCGGCTGCCAATCAGCGCGGACAAAGCGGAAAGGATGCGCTGGATCTCATCCTTCTCTTCCTTGGCCAGGCTGATACGCGCATTGTTGAGCTCCACCACCGCCATCGGCTCCACGAACAGCGTCGCACCGGATGCGGATTGGTCCTGCACCACACACTTGGTCCGTCCCTTGTACTCCGCTTTCAATGGCACCACATAGCGTTCGCCGCGCTTGGTGATGATCGCTTCCTGCAGCATGCGCCCGGTATTTGGCGAGTTGATAAAGGCATTCAGTTTATCCATCACGCGGTGATTCGCGTTTTTCAATTCACCGCGCAGATCGGATAGTTTTTGTGAGGCGTCATCCCTGATCTCGCCTTTTTCATCCAGCACACGCGAGATCGCTTCGATCAGGCCTTCCGGCGGTTGCAGCCGCAGACCGATCGCCTTTAATCCCGGCACATCCAGCGGTATCTTATTAAAAAAACGGAACAGGTCGCGGCTGGCGGCCAGCGTATCCTTGATCTCGATCAGATCTTCCGGCATCAAAACGCCGCCGCGCTCAGCCAGGTTTGCCATCGGGCGGATATCACGCGCGCCGCCAATGCTGATATCAGCATGCGCGCTCAATAGCAGGGTCGCTTCGGTGGTCAGGGCCTGGCGCGCCTTCACCTCCGGCAGCTGATTCGAGGGGCGTAAAGCGCGCGCCAGCTTCTCAGACGCGCTGAACGCCGTGAAGGTTGCCAGCTGATCCAATATCTTAGGAAATTCAAGGGTTTTGATCGATTTACTGTCCATAGCGCACCCAATTATAGCGGTTTTGAGCGCGAGCGCATATCATTGAATCACATGCGGCATCCCTGGCAGTCGCCCTCGCGCTCACGGAAAACCCGGCATTCTCTGATTTTTTACGTTACAATGTGCACTGGTTTTTAAATACCATTTAGAGGAATCATAAATTATTGATGGCGACAACGCATTTTTGTGTGCACGGACATTTCTACCAGCCCCCGCGTGAAGACGCTTTCAGCGGGGTCATTCCCCAGGAATTTGGCGCAGGGCCACACGGCAACTGGACCGAACGCATCTACCATGAATGCTACCTGCCCAACGTGCGCGCTGGCAACTTCCAGAAAATGAGCTTCAACATCGGGCCAACCCTGTTCGCGTGGATGGAGAAACACCATCCTGAAACCGTCGCCGATATTGCCGCCCAGGAAAATATGGTCGTACAGCGCACTGGCTTTAGCAATGCCATCGCCCAGCCCTATTTTCACCTGATCATGCCGCTCGCCAGCCCGCGCGACCGTGACACCATGATCCGCTGGGGCATCCGTGAATATGAAAAACGTTTTGGGCATGCACCGCAGGGGATGTGGCTGCCTGAAACCGCGGTGGATCTGGCCTCGTTATCCGACCTCACCAACCACGGCATCACCTTCACCATCCTCGCCCCCTGGCAGGCCAAAGACCCTAATCTGGATAAATCACGCCCCTACCGCATCGCGCTGGCTGATGATAACGCCATCAGCGCTTTCTTCTATAATGGATTCTTATCCGGCGAGATCAGCTTTAACCCCACCGCCAGTGAAAACGCTGACGCTTTCGTGAAAAACTGGCTGATTCCGCAAGCAAAAACCATGCAGGCTGAAGGGGACACGCTCATTGTGGCTGCTTCCGATGGAGAACTGTATGGCCACCACCAGCCCTATCGCGATCGTTTTCTCAGCTACCTGATGGACGGCGCGGTCGAAAAAGCGGGCATCATCCACACCTTCCCCGCCCTGTGGCTGAGTGAACATCCAGCAGACCAAACCACGCAAATCATGGAAAACACATCCTGGAGCTGCCACCACGGCATCGAACGCTGGCGCAACGTCTGCGGAGACGCGCCTAACGCCACCTGGAAAAAACCGCTGCGCGAGTTTCTCGATCAGATGGCTGCTGTAATTGATGCGCTCTACGCATCCCATCTTTCCGGCTGGGTGCGGGATGTTTGGGCACTGCGCGATGCCTACATCGATGTGCTGTTGGGCGACATCAGCGTTGACGACCTGATCGCGCAGCACGCTGTGCGCGAACTTACGCCCGGACAGGCCGCGATCGTGAAATTGTTGCTGGAAGCGCAGTATGAACGCCTGCGCATGTTTTCCTCCGACGCCTGGTTCTTTTATGACCTCGACCGCATCGAACCGCTTAACGCGCTCAAATATGCCGCGCACGCGGCCGGGCTGGTCGAACGCGCCACCGGCACAGACCCCTCACAGGAATTGATCAGCATCGCCTCGCGCGCGCGCAGCGAAGTATCCAGTCTCACTGCAGATATCATGTTCCTGGGGTTTCTGAAGAAATTCGAAACGCTGTTCCGCCAGGATTCAGCTTAGCCGGCGCTGTTCAAAAATTGTGCCAGATCATAACCGCGATCGCTCGCCCGCTGCACTAAACGCATGATCATCCCCGCTGTCTGTTCCAGGCGCTGATACGCGCGTTTCGTTCCGGGGTTGTAGATTTGCAGGATGGCGGACGCAGCGCTGAATGCCATCAAGGCAAGTAATCGTTCCATATTTTCCTGCCGGAACCAGGTTACGCCGTCCTGTTCATGAACCGCCAGGAAATTACGGTTGAATGCCTCACCGGTCCATGCGCGCAGCCAGGGCAGGATCTTCTTTTCATCCATGCGCTGGTGCCAGCCGTCAAGGTGAAACAGGGTGATGATCGCGCGGGGAACATCCTGCGCGGGCCCATGCAGCATGCCGCTTTCATCCAGCGCGCTTTCAATCACGATGAACAGCCGCCATTCCTGCACTAACTGTAAAAATTCATCCGCTTCCATTTCCAGCGCGCTGCGCAGGCAGTCAAGATAGATCCAGCATACCTGCACCAGCCACAGATCATTTTCGCGATGTCCGCGCAGCCATGCTGCCAATTGCGTGAGATGCGCTGAATGCATATCTTTCCGCAGATGATCCAGCCACTCAAATTGATATAACACGCTCAGCTTGCGCCGGAATGTGTCACACGCTGCATCACTTTGGGGTTCTCTTTGCAATATCGCTTCAGCGCCGCGGATCAGGTTGCGCAGCTTATGTTCCCCCTCGTTCACAACCGTGTCGGGAATCTGTCCGCTGAACGCGCGTGGTTTTTGCTCAAGCAGATAATGAAAATTACCGCTATTCGCAATCTCCCGCAGGGGTTTCAGCACCGGTTGCAGCGGCAGTTCCCATTGCAGCATGTGAATATCGCTCGTCCCGCGCCCGCGCAAATGGTCATGCACATTCCGCCAATGATGATGCGCATCATCACGCACCACTTGAAATCCGAGGAACACATGCGCGCGGTATGCATCCATCTGGATGAACAAACCCTTTTCTTTGATCTCCGCGCAGTTGCGGATATACTCCAGCCCATTCAGCTGGTCTCGGAAGATGACATAAGCACGCTGATCATCCGGCAGATCCAGCCCGGTCTGCAGATCCACCTGGCGCAGCGCGCCGATCTTTTTATCCATAAAAGCCGCGCTTGTCCGCACCCATCCGGCGGTATCGCCAAAGCGGTTGTAGTAAACCACCAGCGACCGTTCGCCGCCGTAAATATTTGAATAGGCAAACACATTCTCATCCACCGCGCCGGACTGATCGTAAAAATCATATAGATAGAATTGGTCCACATTGGCGAAAAGATAACGCCGTTTTAACAGCGGGAAGATGCGCCAGATATGCTGGTCGATCAGCTGCTGGTCAGGCTGTTCATCCCAGTACGCGCGTTTATATTCCATCCCGTATTTTTCCATCAGCCCTTCCACCTGGCCGTGCCCGAACATCGGCATGCCCGGCATGGTCGCCATCAGCGTGCAGATGCCGAAATATTTATTCTCTTTACCGAACTGGTTGGCGGCTGTCTCCTCATCCGGATTGTTCATAAAATTGACATAACGCTTCAGAATCTCCGGGTCGAATTCGAGCGTATTCTTCATCACCTGGCGGTACTTGGCATTGTCCTCATCGCGCAGCAAATTCATAAAGGCCGAGTTATACACGCGGTGCATACCGAGCGTGCGCACAAAATATCCCTCCATCAGCCAGAACGCCTCCGCCAGTAGCAGCGTATCCGGCGCTTCAGCCGCCACCCGGTCCACCACCTCGCGCCAGAATTCCTCCGGGATGTATTGGTCGAACACGTCCTGCGGCATGCCGTGGTCGCTGCGCGAGGGGATATCACATCCACCGCCCGGCAGCGGGTACCACAGGCGCTGGTAATGGCGCTTGGCCAGCGTCATCGCCGCGTCAAAACGGATCACGGGAAAGCGGCGGGCGACATCCAGGATGGTTTGGATCACTGCCTCGCGCACATTCGGATCAAGGTAGTTCAGCTGGGCGGTATCATTCCAGGGCATGGTGGTGCCGTCATTACCATGATAGATGTAATGGTCCTGATGTTTGCCGCGGTCGTGGTATTTGAAAACCACAGCGGCGTCCGTCCGGTCATAATAGTGGTCTTCGATGAAAATATCGCCGCGCCCGTCTTCGCTCAGATTAGGCCCGTTGAATGTATAAGACGGGAATGGCGGATAGTTGAGAGAGATGAACCATTGCGGGTGCTCATACACCCAGGTGGAATCGATCGCCATGTGATTCGGTACCATGTCGCTTGCCAGGCGGATATGGTGCGCGGTACAGCGTGCGCGCAGGTTCTCCAGCGCGGCTTCACCCCCAAGGTCATCCGCGATCCGGTATTCTTTGAGCGAATAGGCAGACGCGATCGCCTCCGGATTACCGCATAATTGCTTGATACGGGCCGATGCCTTGCTGCGCTCCCACAGCCCGATCAGCCACAAGCCGGTAAAACCCCATGTTGCCAGCCGTGCCAGTTCTTCATCCGGTATCTGGTCCAGGGTGGAAATCAGGCGCCCGTAGCGTTTGCTGAGCTGGTCCAGCCAGACATATGTGTTCTTCGCCATCAATACCAGCCGTGGCATCCAGTCCGCATCCGGGCTGAAGCGTTCCGCTTCCAGCTGGGCAGGATCGCCGGTGTAGACCGGAATACACACCGGGCCCGGACCGAGGCCATGCGGATGTTCCTCTTCCAGGATCAAATTCAGGCTGCCCAGCAGCTTCAGCAGATAATGCCCCAGCAGCTCGCCCCAGCGCGTGCGGATATAATCCAGCTGCGCGCGCAGTGAGTGCGGCGCCGCGATAGCCGGGCTGCGCAGCATATCCACCAGACTCTGGTTATCCGGGCCAAACGTGGGTTGGTTTGAAAAAAAGGCGCGTATCTGTTCCATCATCTCGTCATACGCGCTCTCTTCTCTCAAACGGCTGTCATCAAATAATTCAAGATAGGGCTGGTAGGCCGGGTTCTGATTTCCAAGCCACAACATCAGGATCTCTTCCAGCACACGCGAGCGGTTGGAGATGCCGATGCTTTCCTGCGCAAGATATTCCGCGGCGGTCGCCTGACCCTGGTAAACCGGGGTGGGAGGAAAGTCACGCACAAAGCTGCGGATCACCTTATCCAGCTTGCGTTTACCCATCCCCGCGAGCAGCGCATCTTCGAGATTGTGATAGAGGGAGGGCAATTCCTGCGCGCGGTACAGTGCGATCACATGGTGCAGGATCTCATCGATCAGCCCCATCGCGTTCACATCCCCAGCTTTGGCGGCAGTAGCCGGGTGCGCGGCCAGGTCCTTGTTCGCGTTCAATTTTTGCGTGAACAGACGCGCGGCGTGAAAATTGGCAAAGATCGCTTCCCCATTAAATGAAAAAAGGGAATCCTCAAAATCATATTGCTTGCGAGCGTTGCGGGATATGTGGAATTCCATATCAGAATTATAGCTAAAAGATTCTATCTTCCATCTTTAATTCCACCCAAATAATTTGCGGATGATATTGATCGAGAACCGATCGCGCTGGTAGTGCCCGAATTCTTTCGCCAGCATAACTTGCTCCGCGTTCACCCCCAGCTCCTCTGGCGTGGTCGGCCCGCCCAGGGATCGGATCCATTCACGCAGCGCGTCTGGTTCCGGCACATGCTGCGCCGCCTCTAAAATTTCATCCCACTTTTCAATGATACGTTCTTTTACCACCGCCCATTTGGCTGCCTCAGCCAGCTGCATATAGATCGGGCCGCTGGCGATCAGTTCATCCGCGATCTGGGGTAATGCCGCTTGCAATGCCCGCGCTTGCTCCGCGCACGTCGGGATCAGCGTTTGTGCCAGTAATGCTGCGGCTTCCTCCCGCGACAGTGTTTTTAGCTGCTGGTACCACTCCGCGCACATGATCGCCGCCACCCCGACCGCGTGGCCATGAAACAGTCCCTCCTTATGCTCCCAGTGGTACATCATCTCCCACACATGCGCGATATGATGCTCCGCGCCGGACGCGGGCGCGCTGTTGCCAAAATCGGCCATGCAGAACCCGCTCTCAAACTGGCCTCGCATCATCACCTCCATCGCTTCCGGCTCACCCTTTCGGATGCCCTCCACCACATCGATCACGCTCCGCCCGGCATGCAGTGCGCTGCGATAGATCGTTTCATCAAACGCGGCGCCCCATACCAGATGGGTGATCTTCCAGTCCGCGGAAGCGGTCGTTTTGCTCACCAGGTCGCCAAACCCGGATGCGGTCAGAAAACTGGGAGACTCCACGATCGTCCGCACATCGGTGAAGATCGCGATCGGCGCGTGGCAGTAGATCGACCCCTTCAGGTTGCCAACCGTCACCGGCGCGTTTTTTGAGGTGTATGCGTCCACTGAAGCAGCAGTAGGAAAAGAGACGAATGGGTTTTGCGAACGGTGGCTGGCGAACCGGGTGATGTCTGTGATCGTGCCGGATCCAACCCCGACGAATAAGCGCGGCTGCGCGTCATACGCGTTCAGCACGCGCAGGATCGCCACCCCATCTGTGTGCAGCCCCTCCGGGTCCAGCACACAGGCCAACACATCCAGCCCGGCTTCTTGCGCCGCTTGCGCCACCTGCTCTCCCAGCACCGCAAAGGTGTTGCTATCCGCAACGACCATCAGTTTTTCGTGCTTATTTTCCCGGCAGAAATGCAAAAAAGCATCGGTCATCCCATCCCCGATCAGGATCGGCATTCGCTCTGGCATGGTATCTTCCTCCGTTGGTTGCAATTTACTACTGATTATAATGCCCGCCTGTGGTGCTGCTTGCTATAATAAAAATATGCCACAGCTTGCGGAAATACTGGATGCGCGCGCACGCCCGGGTTCTCTATATGAAAAGGAAGATGGCGCGCTGCGCTGCCTTGCCTGCGCCCATCGTTGCCGCATCCAACCCGGCAAACGCGGTGTATGCCAGATGCGCTTCAACCGCGGCGGGGAACTCTTCGTCCCCTGGGGATATGTCGCGGCAGCCAATGTTGATCCGATCGAAAAGAAACCCTTCATGCATTTCCTGCCCGGAGAGGATGCGCTCACTTTTGGCATGCTCGGCTGCAACTTCCATTGTGATTTCTGCCAGAATTGGGTCAGTTCACAGGCGCTGCGCGATCCCGCTTCTGAAAGCAGCGCGCGTTACATCCAGGATATCAGCGCTGAAGAGCTGGTCCAGTATGGTTTACGCATGGGTGCGAAAATCATCGCCTCATCTTATAACGAACCGCTGATCACCACCGAATGGGCGCTCGCGATCTTTAAAGAAGCCAAACAATATGGCTTGAAATGCGTCTATGTCTCCAATGGATTTGCCACCAGCGAAGCGCTTGACGCGCTTACCCCCTATTTGGACGGGTTCAAGATCGACCTGAAATGTTTCAGCGATGCAAAATACCGCACACTCGGCGGACGGCTGGCAGCGGTGCAGGAGACCATCCGCGGAGCGCACGCGCGCGGCATGTGGGTCGAGGTCGTCACGCTCGTCATCCCCGATTTTAACGATAGTAATCAGGAGTTATGGGATAGCGCGCGCTTCATCAGCGCAGTATCCTCAGATATCCCCTGGCACGTTACCGCCTATTACCCGACCTATAAACACACCGGCGGCGGCCGCACCCCGGCAGAAACCATCCAGCGTGCGGCTGAGATCGGCCAGGAGGCGGGTTTGCGCTATGTGTATGCCGGCAACCTGCCCGGGCGAGTCGGCTCAATGGAAAACACCTTCTGCCCCGCATGCCAAACGCTGCTGATCGAACGCTTTGGCTACACCATCAGCCACAACCACATCACCCCGCCGGGCGTCTGCCCCCGCTGCGGCTCCTCCATCGCGGGTGTGTGGGAATGACCCTCTTTTCCTGAATTCAATTCCATTTCACGGAACTTTTTTTGAATTTTTGCGTTAAGTTAAGCAAGTTGCATTCATCGCACTTTATCATCACGGCGGATGGTGAACATCCGCCAAATAGCTTTCCGCGCAGGCGCTAGCGCCGTCAGATGAAAACGGCCTGTTGTGGAAAGAGAAGAAGAGGTGAACCATGGCTATCATCGCAAGAATTGCGGTAGGATGTGTCAGCATCATATGCCTGGCCATGAGTCTTTTAGGGTTACAACCACCATCTGAAGAATAATGCAGATGGGATTCACACAGCATTTTGCATAAGGCAGAGCGCGCAGCAGCTGCACCGCTATGCTGGAAAAATAGGTTGCAGCCGCCAAAGGCCAGCCAGGTCTCAATCTGGCACTGCCGGGAGCGAACGCTCCCGGTTTTCCTTTAATTACCTGGTTTGATTTCAGCGCTGTTGCGCTTATCACGCAGATATACAAAAAATCCAAAAACAAGCCCGCATATCTGGATCACCACCATGATGCGGTACATCATCGAAGAGCCATAAAATTCATACAGCGCACCGCTGATGATCGTGCCGACCCCAACTCCCATCCCGGCATACAGCCCGCCGCGCAGTGCCTGCGCGGTCGTGCCCAGTTCGCGCGGCGCCTTGCGGTTGATATAGGCCACACTCCCCGATTGGATCAATGCGAAACCCGCGCCTCCAAAGATCTGGAATGCAGGGATCAGGTTCGGGTCTTTGATCAGTGACAGCCCGCTCAGCCAGATGATCAGCACCACAAACGCCAGCAGCACCATCCTGAATTCACCCACTTTTTTCTGGATGCGGTTGGCAAAGTTGAATGTCACGATCTCTCCAACCAGCGAAACCGATAGCGCCGTGCCCATCAGAGTGGAGCTGCCGCCCAGCTGTTTGATATGCAGGAATAGGAAGTTGCTGATGCTGGCTTCGCCCATGCCCCAGATGATGATCACCACGAACAGCAGCAGCACGCGAGGGTTGGTGATCATCTTGCCCAGTGTTTTCAATGTCGGTTTTTCCGCGTTCTCTGCGGCTGCCTTTTTTGGCGAGGGAATCAAGCCGATCCCCAGGAAGAATATCAGCAGGAAGGCGATGTTGACATAGAAAATGACCGGGATACCGAATCCTAGATTATCGATCAGCACACCCGTCAGCAGCACTACCAGCCCCCAGCCGATCGATCCGCCCAGACGCACTTTGCCATAGTTCTCCGGCTTGTCGAGCGCGTTCAGGGTGGTATCATCCAGAATCGGGTTGGTTGGCGCCTGAAAAACAGAATAGATCAGCGCTGTTGGGAACAACAGCCAGAAAGTCTGCGCGCGCGGGAATACCAGCAGCACAATGATCAAGCCCACCGTTGTGATGCGCAGCAGCAGGTGATTGCGGCGGCTGGTGTCGGATAGAAAGCCAAACACCACGCTGCTGACGAGTGAGATGAAAAAGGGAATGCTCGTGAGCTGACCAATCTGCCGCCCGGACAGATTCACGCTTTCATAATATAAAGCGATATAAGCGAAAAAGGCAGCCGACCCGCCCCAGTACAGGAAATACGCCATCCACATGGCGATCCGTTTTCCCTTCGGAGACTTAAAAAAGGCTTGATTCTCTGTATTTGTCATACCATTATTGTTCAAATCGTCCTTCCATTGGTTGGTTATTAATCAGTTCAATATGTCAAGACGACATCCAGTGTGTAAAGCGTGTCCGCTCCCACGGGCGGTCCATCCAGGATGTGTCCGGTTCCGGTAATCCCAGCGCTTCCTCCACGCTCAGCCATCCGGCTGGCAGTGCCATTTTATTCGGGATCCCGCGTTTGCTCACCCAGCGCACTTCTTTCAGCAGCGCGCACTGCTGCGCCAGCGCCAGTGTCACCTGCGCGTCCTGTGCCACATATTCCAGCACCTTTTCAAACTCCCCTGCTTTCCACATTCCGGGCGCCAGCGTTCCGTCCATCCCCTCTGTCTTGCCTTCAATCCCCATCCCCTGCGCGGTCTTTTCCAGCGATATCGCGAAGCCCTTCATGCAGAAAAAATGGAACATCATGTCTACATGTTGTCTGGCGATCTGCTTAACGCGCGCGTCACCGCCAGATTGGCCATGCACGATCTGGAAATCGAATGACAGCCCGTTCCAGGTCGCGATCTGGTAACCATCGTTCATCTTTTCCCACAGGAAATCAACCATCCGGACCACTTCGCCTTGTGCCATCTTCTCATCGAATTGCCCGGCATCCTTTCCGCCATACCAGAGCTGGGAAATGCCATCATCGCTCACCGCGGCAGCGCAGGTGATACCGACATTGGCAAGGTCGCCAAAACCGGTGAATTCCTCCGTCTCCAGGTCAAATGCCAGGGTTTTGCGGTTGGCTGTGAACATGTCAAATTGCTGATATCCGTCTGCCATCATTGCCTGCCTTTTCTCGTCTATGTCCTGCTCAGTGTGATTCGCATATCAAAAAAGTGCCGGTTATACTTCAACGCTTTCTCCCCGTTCGGGAAAATGGACATTGCTGATACCTTCCTCGCGCATCTTTTCCATCAAAACCTGCGCCGGCTTTTCTTCACCATGCACCAGGTAAATCTGTTTCAGCCCGTTTTGGTTGGCGGCATGCGCGTAATCCAGCAGCATGCGCTGTCCGCCGTGCGCGGAAAGCCCGCCAATGGTGGCGATCTCTGCCCGCACATCCACCTCTTCCCCAAAGATGCGCACACGCGGCTGCCGTTCCGCCAGCCTGCGCCCAAGCGTGTGCGGCGCCTGCCAGGAAACAATGCAGATCGTGTTGCGTGCATCACCAATGTTATGGATCAGGTGATGCAGAATGCGCCCCGCTTCGGCCATACCGGACGCGGAGATGATCACCATCGGATCATCGCGTTCGTTGATCGCTTTCGATTCCGCCACTGCGCGCGTGTATTGCAAACCCGGGAAGGTCAGCGCCGGGTGCTGGCCGGTGCGCATGAATTCATGCGTCTCGTCATCATAATAATCGGGATACTTCATAAAGATCTCGGTCGCGTTGATCGCCAGCGGGCTGTCAACAAACACCGGAATACGCGGCAGCTCCCCGGCAGAGATCATCCGGTTCAGGTCATACACCAGCTCCTGCGTGCGCCCAACCGCAAACGCCGGCACGATCACCTTTCCGCCGCGTTCGATCGTGCGCTTGACCACATCACGGAATTCAATATACGCCAGCTCCGGATCGCGGTGCACCTTATCGCCATAGGTGCATTCCATGATCAGGTAATCCACATCGTCCGGCATGACCGGATCCCTCAAAAGCGGCAGTTTTTCTCGTCCGATATCGCCCGAGAACCACAACCGTGTCTTCTTACCCTTTTCCACTATATCCAGCACCACCGCGGCTGAACCCAAAATATGCCCGGCGTCCACAAAGCGCGCGGTCACGCCTTTCACCGGCTCGAAGGCTTCATTGTAGCCACGCCTGATGAACAGCGCCGGCACCTTTTCCGCGTCTTCGATGGTATACAGCGGCTCGATGGCCGGCTCGCCGTGTTTGCGCTTGCGCCGGTTATAGAAATCCGCGTTCTCTTCATAAATATGTCCGGAGTCGCGCAGCATGATCTCTGCCAGCTCTGCGGTTGGCGGCGTGGCATAGATCGGGTTGGTGTAGCCCTGCTTGACCAGGTTGGGGAGATTGCCGCTGTGGTCAATATGCGCGTGCGAAAGGATCACTGCGTCGATTTCATGCGGATCAAATGTGAAGCAGCAGTTGCGTGAATAGAAATCCTTGCGCCGGCCCTGGAAGATACCGCATTCAAGCAGCAGCTTCTGCCCGTTGACTTCGATCAGATGCTGCGACCCAGTCACTGTTCGAGCCGCTCCGTAAAATCGGATCTTCATCTCAGTCTCCTTTATTGATCATATCCAAAATTTGCTGCCCAAAATGGCTGTAACGCCAGGGCACGTCCGCCATCACATCCTTCAGCGATTCCATCGTCTGCGGGTGTATGCCCGCGATCGCCTCCAGTATATCGCGCGGCAGGATGATATCCGACTGCACGCCCATCTGGTTGCCCTGCTTCTTGCGCCATTCCTTCAGCGCATCAATGCGCTTAATATACGCATTGGATGGGCGCTTGTGTTTCTCCGGGAAGATCGGCGGCGCCTTTTTCCCTTTTTGGACAGCGGCCAGCAGCGCTTTGCCAAAGCGATTGCTCAGGCGTGGAGACAGGTCTTTAACCCGTGCCAGCTCCGCCGCGCTTTCAGGCATGTCCTGAGCGATTGCCAGCAACGCGCGTGAACCGATCACTTTAAAATGCGGGCGGTCCAACTGCTTCGCTTTCTGATCCCGATATTCACACAGGGCATCTAACACAGCTAATTCACGCGGGGAGAGCTTGTGATACCCTCGTATCTGCGTATAAGAAGAAAGGTCATGCTGATTGTTCTCTGACGCGCATAAGCGCTGAAAATCCTCCTGTGCCAGCGCCATCAGCCCGTTCTTTTCCAGCTGCACTGCCATCTTTTCCCGCAGCGGGATCAGGTAATGTGTGTCCACCCGCGCATATTGTTTCATTTCATCGCTCAACGGGCGCTTGCCCCAGTTCGCCTTCTGGAAGCTCTTTACCGGTTGCAGCCGGAACTGCCCTTCCAGCATGTCTGAAAGGCCCAGTTGCTGGAAACCGAGGATGCGCGCGGCCTGCATCGTATCGAACAGGTTCGCGAATTGGAAATCATAATCGCGCCGCAGGCAGATGATGTCATATTCCGCTGCATGGAAAATTTTCTGAATGCTTTCATCCGCGAAGATCTCACCCAGCGCGGTCAGCTCCAGTCCGGCCATCCCGTCGATCAGGTAATCCTCATCTTCGGTGGAACACTGGATCAGGCACACCTGCTCCCGGTAGGCATACAAACTGTTGGACTCCGTGTCCACCGCCAGGTACGGTCCAGCCGAAAGCGCTGGTAGCGCTTCTTGCAGCGTTTCCTGTGTATCGATCCATATCGCTTCTTTGCTTGGGTTAAATCGCATATCAGGAATTATAGTACGTGGTGATGATCAGGTGTGAGGATAATCATGCAGAAATCACAGCGCTTTGGTGGTTTCTTATTGTTCATTGTTACCGTATCCGTTTCCGCTTATCGATTATTCATCCTCGCAGTAATTAATTTCGGTCAGCGCAAAAAAAACAACACCATTATCATTCATGGATTTATTCATTTACAATCGTCTGATGAATTTCTAAGGATTTGCCGATACAATCAAGTCAATATCATCCATACAATAATACAAAAAAAGAGGTCATCATGTTATTAAATGCAATTCTACAAAGCGGAGTGCTCCTGTTCACGGCCTCCAGTATATTGTTCCTGTTCTCCAAAAAACAACAGGGCCCCTTCAATACTGCCTTCATCGTCAGTTTCGTCACGCTCATTTCCTATTTCCTGATGTGGCAGGGCGGGTTGGAAATCGTCAGCCCGGGCGGCCAGCCCATCTTCTGGACGCGCTGGCTGTTCTATGCCGCCAGCTGTTCCCTGCTCATCTACGAGATCGCGAGCGTCCGCAAGATCAAAGGCGCCGCGCTGGTTGAATGGATCTATCTGACCGTGATCGTGATGTTCACCGGTTTCCTAGGCGCGCGCACCCTCACCTCCGTCAAATGGATCTATTTCATTCTCAGCTCGATCGCCTACATCCTGCTGCTGACCAAAGTCTTCAAAGCCCGCACCGAATCCACTGCCTGGATTGAGAATTACATCTATTTCGGATGGTCAGTCTTCCCGCTCGTCTTCCTGCTCGGTCCGACCGGCTTTGGCGTCATCGGCGCCACTCTGGCCGCTGGCGCATACATTCTGCTCGACCTGTACACCAAGATCATCTTCAATGTGCAGTTGAAAAAATAGCGTTGTTTAATGATTTTTAAAAATCCGCGCATGTGCAGCGGATTTTTTTTGTTTGCTCCATTCTTGCACAATTTCTTTTTGTCTGATTACCTATCACTAATTCGCATGGTCATTCTCCAAGAAATGTCGCTCTTGAATATAATTCGGAGCTGGCTGTGTTAGTCATCTACTTTCTGGAGGATCATTATGTTTAAAAAATATTATGCGTCGCTTGGTATCATCACTCCGCTCGTCTACCTTTTCGCCGTTGTATTGGGTGGCTTCATCATGCCAAATTACAGCCACACCTATAACACCATCAGTGAGTTGACTGGCGCTGGATTTCCTGACATCCTTATCCTGGATTTTTTATTCATCCTTTATAACGTGTTACTGGTCGCTTTCTCGATTGGCGGTCTGGTCTTCTTCCAGCCCGTAAAGGTCCGCATGGCTCGCATCCTGTTTGCGCTGCTTCTGGCTGCAGGCCTGATCGGATTGCTGTTTTCCTTTTTTCCTCAGGATATGCGCGGCGCGGCGCCGACCGCTTCAGGAAAAATTCACATTATCCTGGCGGGCATCATCTCTCCGGTCACAGTTGCATCCGCCATATTAGCAGGGTTTACCTTTAAGTCTGATCCCATCTATCAGGAATTATCGGCCTTCTCATTTGCCATGGGTGCGGTAATACTTGCCACAGGTGGTGCAACCGCAATTTCGATCGCGGTGGATTCACCTTTTGGCGGGATTTTTGAAAGGCTGACAATAGGCGCTTTCCTGGTTTGGTTCTTGTTTCTGGCAGTAAAAATAAATGGAAAACATCAGAAAGAAAAATAATATGCCTTATCCCGTTCTGGAATTCGACCCCGCCCCCGAGGCATTTATCGAACCAACAAAGATCATCAAGCCGCGCGATATCCCTGATAAAGTGATCGCCTGCTTCTTCTATGAAGTGGTCGAAAAAGTCGCCCGGGATCACCACGCAAAGCTGCTTGCCAAAAATGTATGGGAAGACGGGCCGCATCCGCTCTATGAGATCGCATACAAAGGCCAGCGCCTGGCTTTCTTCCAGCCCGGCATCGGCGCGCCTTTGTCCGCCAGTTTGCTGGAAGAAGTGGTCACTTTTGGCGGGCATACCTTCCTCGCCTGCGGCGGCGCTGGCGTGCTCGAGCAGGATCTCACCCTGGGGCACCTGATGGTCGTCAATAGCGCCGTGCGTGACGAAGGTACTTCTTACCAGTACCTGCCCGCCGCGCGCGAGGTCACAGCCCAACCGGATATGGTCGCGGCCATTGAATCTGCCCTGCGCGAGCGTAACCTTCCTTTTATAACCGGCAAGGCCTGGACCACCAGCGCGCCTTACCGCGAGACCGCCGCGCGCATCGCCCGGCGCAAAGCCGAGGGCTGCCGCATGGTCGAGATGGAAGCCTCTGCCATGATGGCAGTGGCGGAATTCAGACGTGTGCGCTTCGGCCACATCCTCTACGGTGGAGATAATCTCGGCGGCGAGGTCTGGGACCAGCGCGGCTGGGAGCGCGCCTCTGACGTGCGCGAAAATCTGTTCTGGCTCTGTGCCGATATCCTGCTCTCGCTTGATTGATATTCTTGATATTCCATCAATTCCATCATAGTAGAATTAGCGCAGAGGTCATGTGCGCGCACAACAAAATAAAAATTACAAAGGTTTTTTCTCGAGCAACCATTTTTATGCAGCAATTGCTACTGGCAGCATCATTTTTGTCGTATGGTTGCTCCTTTTCCAGTTGGTACTGCCGCGCCAGATCGGCTTGTCATTTCGCTACGATCTGACCAGTATCGCGGTTTTCCTTTATGCCGTTTACTTCTTCTCTCTGCGGCTGAAAAGAAAGTGGGGGGATTATTTTTTTACCGGGATTTTTGTTGTGTTCACCATACTGCCTCTCTCCGGTTTATGGGCCAGTGGCCAGACCGAACCCTATACCCTGTTTGGTCTAATTCCCATCTCTGATGCCGGAGTATATTACAAAGGCGCATTGCGTTTTTTGCAGGGGTTGCCGTTCACCGGCATCGCCACCTTTCGCCCAATTGCGCCAGCCCTCTTCTCACTCTTACTGCGACTGACCGCTGGCAACCTGCAGGCAGTTTTTGCGCTCCAGGCGCTGATCACTGCCTTTGCGGCTGTCATTGCAATCCTAACCATTCGCGATCAGTTGGGTGCGCTTTCAGCTGCCCTTTTTGCGATTCTGATTTATTTTTTCGTGCGCCCCTTCACCGGAACCGCCCTCACCGAAAGTTTTGGTTTCGCATTCGGCTTGCTCGGTTTGAGCCAAATCCTGGTTTGGTCCAGCACAAAGAAAAATATTTCATTGTTTGCTGGCAGTTTTCTGCTTATGACGGGCTTGAATATCCGCGCCGGCGCGTATTTTATGCTGCCAGCGCTGATCCTGGTAATCATTTTCTATCGTAAATCACTGCCAAAACATGCGCTCATCGCCGCCATAGGCGGGTTCCTGTTAGCCTGGTTCAGCAATGCCTTCATTTCGCTTATCTATTCCGGTAAACTGGTTGGTTTCAGCAGCAATTTATTCTTCAATCTGTATCAGCTGACTACCAATAGCAGCAGCTGGCGTGATCTGGCAGCAGATGTTCCGGATGCTGACCTCAGCGATACGCTGGGGATGATAAAGCTGATTTTTAAAGCATTCTTTGAAGAACCACGCGACCTTTTTAAAGCATTAAGCCGTGCATACAGCATCTTCTTTTCTATCGGTCGCGATGGCGCATTTGGATTTCTCGAAGGCGAACGCGTACACTCATCGCGCCCCTCGCTTATCATCGCCTCTGCGGGTTTATTCCTGCTTTCACTGATGGGCAGTCTGCGTGCGATCATCCGCTGGATCAAACAGCGTCAATTAATCGATGCGATCATCTCGCTGTCTCTGGCAGGCATCCTGCTATCCGCGCCGATCCTCTTCTCAGGTAACTACAGCGGGATGCGATTCTTTGCTGCTACGATGGGCTTTCATTGTATATTGCCCGCGCTCGGATTGCATTGGTTGCTGGAGTTTGCCGGGAGAAAATATTCCTATCTTAAACCACCAGCCAGCGCTGATCTTACTTCAAAGGGCAATGTATTAGCTGTCACGCTGATGCTATCCGTTCTCATTCTGCTCCCGCTAAACGCATTTGGGCTCAAATCTGCCGCCGCTATTCCCATTGAATGTAAAAGTGGGTACGTTCCTGTGGATATAGCCTTTAATCGCGGATCGTACGTGACCATTCTGGCGGATGAATCTCTACCCAGGGATTACCTGCCCGCAATTTCCGCCTCGCGTGCCCGCGCATCCAGTCATGGGCTGGCAACCAATTTCTCGTCCGAATTCAAAACACTTAACCCGCCATTCACCTTGGTCAGTGAGATAAATCGTGTGGATGAAAAAATGATCATGCTCGTCATGCTGCCGGATGAACAACCACAGCACGGTCAAAGCATCCGCCTGTGCGCCGCACCCGGTGGTTTTTCGCGCCTGGACGCCAACGGTTGGCTATTTAGTGAAAACGCACACAGCGCTGTCCTTACCCCCGAAAAATGATCAAACCCGCCCGGTGCGGAACTTCTGCGCCAGCAGCGCATACAGCGTGACCCACTTATTCGCTTCCCCTGGCTTGCCTGCTTTTAAAAGTGCCGATGTCGTCGTCCAATCCAGGCGATAGCGCCCTTGGCCGTCGCGTTTCTTCTCAAGCGTTTCCCACGCGCGTGCCAGCCGTGCGTCCTGCCCATATCCCATCTTCGCCAGTCCGTATAGGATCTCGGTGATGCTCGTGCGCCAGATGATCGGGTAAGACGTGCGCACCGCGTCATCGCTGACCGGCTCATCCGGTTTGCCATGTTTGAAGGCGCCGCCCCGCTCCAGGAAATAGTCAACCAGCGCCAGACAGCGTGGGTTCTGGCGGTATTCCGGCAGTTCAGCGAACGCCATCAGCGCTTTGGCGCTCCCGCGCACACAGCTCTTCACCAAACGCGTTTTGTATCTGCCCTCATGCATATCGCACAGGTAACCGCCATCCGCCCGCTCAGTACCCAGCATCAGGTCGATCGTGCGCTGCACGCGCGCATCCTCCCGCAGTCCCAGCCGGATAAAGGTGCGGATGTTGTAACTGTACAGGCACGAGATGTGCAGCCAGAAATCCCCGTCCGCCTGCTGCAGATCTAGATATCTGTCGGCAGCCTGCGCCACTCGCGCATCCTCCACGGTGAATCCCAGTTCAGACAGGTACGACAGCACAAAATGCGTTGTGGCAAATGAGCCATATTCCACCCCATCCCCAATCCATTCCTTCGTTGATGATTTCCTCTGCAGCAAGTACCCGTCCGGGTGCATCTTTGTGAAGATGCGCTGTGCGTGTGTACTTTCTGCAATCGCGTTGCGCGCGCTGGTCACATCCACGTCATCCGCTGCCCTGTCCAGCAGTTCGGTCAGTGTGCGGTAGCGCAGCGATGGTTCTTCATCTTCCAGCAGCCAATCAAGAATGTCCGTGTTCATTGCCATCATTCTTTTCATTATATATACATCTCAGCCGATTTTGCCGGCAGGATGATTAAGAATTTGCTGATGTTTCCCGCCTGAATATTGGGTTATCTTCATTATTAAGGCAGTAGGAAATACCAATGGCAAAAGCAAACATACTCTATCTCTCCCACGGCGGCGGACCGCTCCCCATTCTCGGCGACCCCGGCCACGCGGCCATGGTGCGCTTCATGCGGGAGCTGCCGCAAAAGCTTGCCCGCCCGGATGCGATTCTCGTCATCAGCGCCCACTGGGAGGAAGAATACCCGGCCATCTTCAGCGCGGAAAATGTGCCCCTTTTCTATGATTACTACGGCTTCCCGGCCGATGCCTACCGCATCACCTACCCCGCTCCCGGAAGCGAGGGGTTGGTTGGTCAGATCAGCGCGTTGCTATCTGCTGCCAGTCTCTCTCCTGTCATCAACCCCAGCCGCGGGCTCGATCATGGCGTCTTCATCCCCCTCAACCTCATGTATCCGGACGCGGATATCCCCGTCGTCCAGCTCTCCCTCATCACCGGACTGGATCCCGCCGCCCATCTCGCCCTAGGCCATGCCCTGCGTCCGCTCCTGGATCAAAACCTGCTGGTGATCGGCTCCGGCTTCTCCTTCCACAACCTGAATGCCTTCTTCGCCAGCGACCATGACGCTCCCGACCCCGCCAACGACGCCTTTCAGGATTGGCTGGTTGGAACGGCCACAGCGGATATACCGCAGAAAGAACGCCATCAGCGCTTGATGGATTGGGAAAACGCCCCCCATGCGCGCTATTGCCATCCTCTTGAGGATCACCTTCTCCCCCTGCATGTCTGCGCCGGCCTGGCCGGCACACGCGCCGAAAAGATCTTCGATGACGCCATCATGGGCAAACGCGGCGTCGCTTTCCGCTGGTAATTGTTCCGCTGTTTAACCGAATGACAGGTAGATCGTGCGTACGCTCAGCACGATGATGAACACACCCACCGCCAGCATCAGCTTCTTCGGGTCCAGCTTTTTCGTCACCACGGCCGCCAGCGGCGCTGCCAGCAAGCCCCCGATCATCAGTCCCGCCACCACCTGCCAGTCGGTCAGCGTCAGGAACACCGAAAAGGTGATCGTCTCCGCCAGCGTCACAAAGAACTCAGCCGCGTTCACCGTCCCGATCGTCTTGCGCGCCGAATTTCCGCGCGCAACCAGTGTCGAGGTCACGATCGGCCCCCACCCGCCGCCCCCGATCGCGTCCAGCAGCCCGCCCAGGAACCCCAGTAACGCCAGCGGTTTACTGCTCAGTTCGATTTCATCCCTCTGCGCGTCTTTGCGCAGCGCGCGGTAAATGATGCGCGCGCCCATCAGCACCAGGTACATGGCGATATACGGTTTGATCACCTCCACCGGCAGGTTCGTCAGCACATACGCCCCCAGCGCGCCGCCCAGCACCCCCGGCACCAGCAGCCGCACAAAGGCGCGCTTGTGCACGTTCCCCAGCTTAAAATGTGCCAGCCCCGAGGCGAAGGTCGTTACCGTCTCCGCCGCGTGCACACTCGCGCTCGCCAGCGCTGGCGGCAGGCCGACTCCCAGCAGGAAACTGTTGCACGTCACCCCGTAGGCCATGCCCAGCGTCCCGTCCACGATCTGCGCCGCGAAACCCACGGCGATATACAGCAAAATTGAAATGGTCACACGCTCCCTCCGCTTTGATTATCTTTTCCACCCTGAGTATACGCCGCTGCTGTTTTATTGCAATGGTTAAATTTCCCGCACAATAAGGAATTACACAAACACCAGGCATACGCCTGGTGTTTGTTCACCCTTGGGAAAAAATAATTGCTTAGCGCGGGAAACCGCTCTCTTCCATCTTCGCCCGGCTCGGCATCGGCGTGAATCCGGCCGGCGCTTTCTCTGTGCGGAAACCGAACGCCTTCTGTTTGCGCGCGTGCTGCTGTTTGCCATCCAGCGCGCCCATCGAGCCCACCAGCGAGCCGACGATCAGCACCCGTATCACCCACACCATCACCGCCACCAGCACCGGCACCAGCGTCACATAGGTCATCGGGTCTACCAGCACCACATCGTGCACTGGCTGGTTGTAGATCGCCACGCTGATCCCCCACCATGTCAGCCCCGCGTTCATTGCCGCCGCCAGCACCCACGCCCCCAGCAGGTACCAGCCGCTGCGGTCCGCTTCTTCAGAAGAAGATAGGATCGAAGCGATCCCGGCAATATCCATCGCGCAGAACGCCAGCGCCAATATCAGCGGCCAGGTCAGCATACCCGTGCCGTAATCGCCCAGCATATCGCGTAGCGCAAAATGCGTCACGCTGAAGTTGAAGATCTCAAAAGCGGCCAGCGCCAGCACGATCACCAGTGTATATACCGATCCGCTGCGCGTGCGCAGGGTCTTGAAGAATTGGTTGGTCATGCGGCCGAGCCGCTGGGTGGCTGTTATATTCATCATTTCCTCCGGTATTAGTAATTTTGTTCTATTTTAGAACATTCATTCTAGTACTGTCAAGCGCCACCACTGGCAAATCCCCCTTTATATCCCCCATATTTACCGCTTAATTAGAAAGCGTGTTCTATTTTACGGCAATGTGCGGAGCACAGCGAAGCAATCTCGCTCACTTCTTGCAGGAATAACCGCAATCAACACATAAAATCCTAAAGGGAAATCGCTACAGTCTCCTGAGAATTCCTCGCAATGACCGATTTCAGAGAATTGATTTACCGCTGCAGCACCACATCATCAAAAAGGAACACCCCATTCGCCCCCTCCCTCGCGCTCACCATCAGCTGGATCGCCTCTCCCGGAAGCGCCGCCCCGCTGAACTGGTTCACCATCTCGCCATTGATGCTGAAAAAGAAATCCCCTCCAACTGCTTCGATCCGCACCGTGTTCGGCTCCCCCACCCGGATCACACTCGTCTGTTTGGGCGTGATCAAAGGCAGCCAGCGGTTGTTCTCATAAACCTCAAAAACATAGGTGTCGTTCACCAGTGACAACAAGAAATAACTTGCCTCATCCCCGCGGAAAGCCACCCCCCAGCTCAAATCAGAGAAAGTACTGTCGATCTGTCCCGTCACCGTCAGCGCAAAATTGCGTTCCTCAGCCACGTCAAACCAGGTCAGCGCGCTGCGTGTGAAGCCGGCGAAACTCTTGGCGCGGTAATCCACCACAAATTTTCCGCCCGCCACCGCGCTGGTGTAAGCTGCGTACGGGTTATCCTGCGTCTCTTCCTGCCAGCCATGGCTGTTATCATCAAAGGTCTCACACAACACCACATCCCAGTCCTCCGTGGCCGGCAGCGGCAGCGCACACGCCACCCCCGCTTCAATTATATCTTCCATCACTGCTTGGGTTTGCGTTGGCACAGCGCTCGGCGCAACAGTCGGCGTTTCTACTGTTTCCTGTTGGCCACACCCCGCCGAAACGATCAGCATAACCGCCATTATAAAAACGACTGTACGTGTTCTCTTAAAGCTATTCATGCCCCCATTATAGTGCCTGCGCAGGGGATGTCAAACGCCATCTCACACCCCATGCACAGCCGAATCGATCTTTTCTGCCAGTCTTTCCACCGCACGGATGTCGCCCTGCGCTGCCTGCGTCCACAGCGCCATCACCATATCCGCAAGGGAAATACCCGCCAATACCATCAGGTCGCGCTCGATCTCCGCGTCTGTTGGTTTGGGATCATGGGCCTCGATAATGAACTTGGCCGTGGCGGACTCCTGCTTGGTAAGCTCGCGGGAGTAATCCACGCGGCCGCGGGACGACACACCGGCCACAGGCAGTTTGGCTGCCTGCAGCTCGGCGGTTAGTTTTTTGGGGTGAACGATATTATCCATTTTCAAACATCCTTTCTTACATGAGAATTGTACCGATACCGCCGGCCAGGATTTCGCCATTGGCGCAACCCTTATCACCATAATAGGTGGTAGTGCCGCCGCCGGAAAGCTCGACAATCGCAAGGTAATGATAGCCGATACCTGGGAGACCTTTATAGATGGCCCCATAATAATCCAGATTGACAGCCATCAAGCGCGCGCCCTTGGCCAGCGTGCGGTCTGTGTTGTTGGTGCGGTCAAGGCCGATGCTTACACCAATGGCATTATTGCCGCTATTCTCAGCCAGGCAAAAGCACTCGAAATTGACCAGGGATTCATTGATCCCGATCACAAACTCGACCTGATTGGCCGCGCTGTTATTGAACTGCCGCCAAACATTATTGGTGGCATAAGTCCAGGAATCGGTTGTTTCTGAGACCACCATCTCTCTTTGAACGCGGTTATACATATTCCAAACAAAGCGCTTGAGTTTGGTGTCGCAGGTTTGGCCCGCCGCGGATGTACGGATCGTGCCGAGATAGCGGTATTCCGGCGCGCCAGACTTGACCCAAACCCCATCCTGCCTGACCAGCGCGGTCGCGCGCAGGATGTCATTGGACCATTCCACCGCGGAAAGGGTGAGCGTGCCAGCATTATCGTGAATGAAAACATCCAGATTTTTCCCGATCGCGTAAGGCGAAAGATCAAGATTGAGCTCACCAAAGGGATAGATTCTCCAACCGTAATCATTGACATAGAGCGCGATTCGATTGCCTGTGTGGGGCGTGAGATAGACGAACCCGGAGCTGGCAATATCAGCGGCCGGAATGGGGATGCCTGTGCTAAGTGTTAAGCGGCCATGACAAACCTGAGGATCGATCAAATAGATCAAATCCGCGATATGATCGGCAAGCTCTGTGCGCACAGAATCTTTTACAATTTTGGCACCATCCCAATAAAAGCGGCCGATCCTGCGCTGGTTGGCAAGCTCGGTGACGGATGTGGAAATGCTGAGCGTGAAGGAAGTAGAAGCAGCTGCACGGTTTGCAAAGACATAATACGCGGCGGCCGCGCCTGAAGGCGCATCACCAATGGCAAGATCAACATGCGCGGTAGTTTGGACCAAAAAACCATCGACCAACAAAGAGACCGGGGCGCTGGCCGTTGCTGGCACCCTGACCTGGGTTGTGTTTAAACGTTCGAGCGTGAGCCGGAACTCAAGCCGTTCGAGGGCCGCGCCGAGGGCCACGGCATCAGCGGGGGCCTGGCCGAGGTAGAGCGCATCTTTTCTGAGGTTATTGTAGTGCGAGGCGAGGGTAGCATCCCCGGCCGACACAGCGGAAGAAAGTGGGTAAGTCATTTTTATAAACTCCTTGTCATGTTAACTATAAAGTGTTTTTGGGGTCTGTTCCCGCAAGGGCAGCCCCAAAAACACGCCAAGCCGCGCCGCAGCCGCAGCGCGCCGACGGCGGGGAGCGGGGGTTTTCGGGCGGCCAGCGCGACGGTAGCGCGCGGAGCTGGCCGCCCGCCCGCTCCCAGCCCAAAGGCGCACGCGGCCCCAAGGGCGAAGCCCCCTGATCCCCCCGCCCCCCCCCTTAAGACTTTCCTTGCCGGGGGTCTGGGGGGTTGGGGGGTGGAGGGGGGAGGGGGGAGGGGGCGGAGCAAGGCGCGGCGGATTATGAGGCCGTGGGATGCGTAACCCGAGCCGAGCCCGGAGGATTTTCTAGCTGAGCAAGCGGGGCTGTCCGAGCTTTGGCGCGGTTGCGCGGTGTTTGATCCGCGTATCCGCGACAGGACAGCATCCGCGCAGCGAAGCGCATCGCGAGCAGCGAAAGAACAGAGCCGAGCGAAAAACGCATTTTCACGCGCGTTTTTCGCGGTCTTTTGAGAGCAAGCGCACGCGGAGCAGGTCGAGCGAAGCGAGGGGGCGGAGTGGGCGCGCAGCGATTCAAAAGCGGCTTTGTGATGAGAGCTGCGAGCCAATCCAGCGTGAAACTCCGCGCGAGCCGAGAGTTGGCGCGGTTGCGCGGTGCTTGATCCGCGCATCCGTGACAGGCGAGCCGCGGAGAATGAGCGCGCAACTTGACGCGCGGAGCGGCTGAGCCGAGCAAAAAACGCATTTTCACGAGCGTTTTTTGCGATCTTTTGCGGACAAGGGCGGCTGAGCGGGTTGCGTTTTTTTGCGCAACAGCGAAGGTAAGCCCGCCGGACGCAAAGAGCGGCTGAGCCGGCGCAGCGCGGAAACAAAAAGCCGCCTGGTTTTAGCGGGTGTCGCGAGCAAATCGTTGCGGCATCCCGGCCGCAGGTTTTAGCGCCGCAAGCGACCAGGCGCGCAAGCGACCGAGCAAGGCGCGGCGGCAGGGTTGGCGCATGCGCAGCGACTCCCGCGGGGCGGCGATGAATCAGCGAGCAAAGAGCGCAGCGCGAGATCGACCCGCGCCCGCGCTTTTTGCGAAGCTCTGGCGTGGAGAAAAGAGAAAATATTGTCTGATTTGAGAAAATACATCGCTTAGAATCGATCCCAGGGGCCTGGAACAGGCCCCGCAACTCGCGAGCGAGCCGTACCATGAGCGAGCGAGCGACATCGGGGCTGATGGTTGCAAAGCGGCCTGAGCTGGCAAAGGTACGAGCGCGGAGCGGATGAGCGAACAACGCCAAACGGTGAGCGGAGGGACGGAGCGAACCTTTGGCTTGAGAGCGAATGAAAAGCGGAGCGCGAGCTGTGCCGGCCCAGCAGCAGATCATCTCCATACCGAACTCTCCCAGGTGAACGCTGTCAATTCGGGCGGGCTATCCTGCCAGATCGAGCCAAAGAAGAGGGCAGAATCAATGGGGGGATGGTAGGCGGTGAGGTTGGCGAACTTGATCGAGATATAGGTCGCATCCACGAGGTGCAGCTCCGTGGATGTGTGGCCGAGCTGGCCAAGGCCGAGGAAAGTACCATCGAAAGTATCAACGCTGAACTCATCCGATTGATCGAGGAAATCAAGCAGCATAGAATACATGGTTTGCTTATCGTCCGCGTGTTCTGATCCGTCCGGATTCCTGAGATCATCCGCTAGCAGGATGGTTGCAAATAAAAAGATATGGGTATCTCCCGCGGCATCGATCGATCTTTGCACAGAGAAAGCAGAGCCAGATTTCTGCGGGTCGGGGGACAAAACGAAACCATAAGGGTTCCCATCGTTTACCAAGGGGTGCACGAGGACGATGTCGCAATTCGTTCCAATGTTTGGTGTAGTCATTAATTATCTCCCTGGGTGTAGTAGGTTTGGAAAGGCATCCACGGCCGGAGCGTGGCAGCGCGCGGGAATTGGGGGGTATCGTCTCTCTTCATCTGCGAGTATTTTTTATTCGGATCCCAAACGCTATTTGTTTTCCATTTGCGCTCAAACCAGCGCCAGAAGGGCTCGAGGATATGGAGCACATTTCTGAACGTGAAATATTTTGACCCTGAGAAAGAGCCGTCAATATCCTGAAAATGGCGCTGGGTGGCGAGGATGCGCCAGCTGGCGGTATCACCGTAGAAGCTGGCGCGGTGGGAGAAGATGTTATCGCCGCGCAATTTTTTCAAGATCTCGCTGAACGGCATATCCGCGCCGTAGGCAAGGTGCATTTGCTCGATGTCTTCCACGATCGACATTTGCCAGGGCTGAATCAAAAACTCAGGGTCCCATACGATATTTGCCCCGGGCATATACATTTTTGCATATTCGGGCACATTGGCCCCAAAGAAATCCGGGTCGGAGGTGGGGGTATCGATCGGCATTTTTTTCATAGAACAATCACAGCCAGGGTGAAACCCTGGCCAGATTCCGACATTGGCCCAAAAATCAAGGGTATAGACCTTGCCGCGCATGGCGTTGCAAACAATACAATTATCGCCCCAGGTATTCCACATATATTTTTCGGTGAGATAACCAAGCTCCGACCAGTAGAAATTATTAGGATCGTAATCCTCTGGCTGGGCTGGAATATCATCAGGGTTGAGCGGGATCGGAAACATGGTTAATTATCCCAATCATCAAGCGGCCAATGGGCCGAAGGAAAAAGCGGAATGGAGACCTCTTGCTTGATCTCCTCGAGAAACTCCTGGAAGCGGTTATATTGATTCTGGCCCCAGGACATGAGCGCGGACATCTCGCCGGGGCGGCCGCCCCACTGCTCATTGAGACCGGAGGCGCGCATCATAGCGGCCTGACCGGCAGCGCCAATGACAATAATATCCTCGTGATCATTCCTGACGGATGTGGCAGCAGCAGCATCTAAATCTTTGATGGTCTGTTTGGCACCATATTTGATATAGATGACATCACCTATTTGCGGCAGTTTTGGACCGGAAAAATAAACCACGGGGGAATTATTCTCATAGGTCTGATAGAAATCTTCGCGCTCGAGCCGGAACGGATCGGCGGCGGTGGCATCGTAGGGATGCACGAGCTGGATGATCGCGATCAGGCCGGCGGCGGTGATGGTCTGTTTGCGGCCGGCGGCCGTGACCGTGTGGGTGGTGGTGGTGATATTGGGATTGGCGCGGGTGTAGGTATTGAGCACCTTGCGCAGGGCCTCATCGATGACCGTATTGGTATATTTCGCGGTAGTGTCATCGAGCGAATTGGTGATACGTGTGCGATAGCTGGCGAGGGTTGTCATATTTCAACTCCTGCAGCGGGCGCGCCGGCGCGACAGCGCCGCGGGGAAGGGGGGCCCCAACCCGGGCGGCGCAAGCCGCCGCGCGCCCGCGTGATAACCTGATTTTATTTTTTCTCCGTTTTTTCGGCAGCAGCCGGATCCGGTTTTGAAGCCGCGGCCGGTTTTGCCGGCGGCTTGGCGGGGGCTGGCTGGTTTGCCTTGAGGTCATCTTTGATGGCCTGGATCATTTCATCGGTATAAACGAATTTTTGTCCGGTGGGGGAGATAAACACCAGGCAGCCATCCGATCTTCGCGCCCAATCGATGGGCTGGATGTGGAACAGAGATTTGATCAAGGCGAGATCCTTATTATCTTTTTCAGTCATTTTTATTTACTCCGATCTGGGCGCGAGCGAGCGGGCCCGATTGAACGTGATACGTTGAAAGCGGGACAAGGCGAGCAGCCCCGCCCCGGGCTTGCCATAACAAGATGTTATCGAAATCCACCGAGCGCAGCGAGGGTATCCCGCGTAGCGGGATGGTTTCGATAACAACGGTTATGGCCAAGACCGCTTTTAAAATGCGGGGCTGCCGCCGATCCCCTGGCCCATATCATCCAGGGCCACGCCGAGAATATAGGCCGCGAGCACATAGACGATATTGGTGACCTGTTCCGCATCGAGTGGAAAGCCGGGGACGAACTCATCGAGCATGACAAAAACAAAGCCGATGACAGCGGCCCAGAACTTGCGGGAGCGGAAGAGGCCGAGCAATTTATTAGATGGTTTTGAAGTCATTGGTTAAATCCTTTCTATTTTCGTTTCTAATGCCTTTTTTATTGATTGAGAGCGTTTTTCAAGCAAAAAAGGTATTCTGATATGACTTAGGGCCAAAATAACGAATTGAGAGAATGAAGCGTGAGCGTTTGATCACGCGCACAAACAAAGCGCGCAAAGGGTGATCAGCGCGGGACCAGATCAAGGCGAAGCCGCGAGAACTCTTTTTCCTGGTCTGTAAGAAAAAAGAGACAAAGTGAAAATTGAGTTTAAGCAGCTGCAAAAATTTTTCTGATCGTATCGTTTCCATGGCCTGTTATTTTTCTATCCTTTTTGCCCCCCTCGAATGGCGCGAGGGGGGCAGCGTAAGGAGGAAGAAAATGAGGAGAAATTATTAATGTTCTGAGATTCCCGCTTTTGCGGGAATGACAATCGAGCGGGCATCCGCCGCGCCCCTGCGCGCGCAGCGCAAAGGGCCGCGAGCTGCATGTCGCGAGCGGAAAACCAGCGCGGCGGATTGGCCCGCGGACACCTTACACCCGCAGGGTGAAATGGGCCACCGCGCCAAAGAATTTAAGCACGGTATTGGCATGATTATCAATCACCATCTTGAGCCAATAACAATCGCCATCATCGAGAAATTCAGGAACATCGATGGTGATGGTCATGGTGTGATTGGCTATTGCTTTTCTTTCGGCCGCGGAATCATGCGCCGCATCGAGGGTGACAGCGACCGCCGCGCCGGCGGTTGCGACAGCGTTGGCCTTGGTGGAGACCTTCTCAAGCTCAACCGTATCGAAATCATCAGCTGCATTGGTGGCGATCGAATAAACAACATCGATCGAAGTGAGTTTGGCCCCTTTCAAGGCGACTGAATTGGAAGGGATGCGGATCGGGACCAGGACGGTGACAGCGGCATCGGCCGCGGTGCGGTTATAGCTGACCACGTTTGAGGCCTCGGCAGCGGCCCAGGTGCCGGCGGACATTTCAAAGTCGGCCGGATGGATGAATTGCGCCATGTGTTCATCGTGTACGTAACCCATAATTTTTAACTCCTTTGTTTTCTAATTTGTTGGGTTGATGAAACTAACCCAACCTACGATTTGGATTCCCGCTTTCGCGGGAATGACAATAAGTTTTGAGCGCATCCGCCGCGCCCCCGCGCAGCATGCGCGCGGGGAACTTGCGGCGGCGGATTAGCGCGATTGTAAAGAACTAACCCAACCTACCCCGCAACGTTGGATTTATGCAGCGGGCGGAAGTCATTGACCCACACAGCCAGGAAGTGGCGAACTTTCAAGCGGTGCTCGTCATTCATGAAAACTGCGGGGCTGAGGGAATCGCCAGCGATGAAGATCTCGGGCATGATGCCGAAGCGTTCGCCGACATAAATCGCGGGCGCGATCAACGGATCGCAAACCGCGGCCCAGTCGGTGGCGTCGGTCCATTCGGGGACAGTGATCACATCGCCGGGCTGGCCGCGCTGCTGATTCTCGCTGTAAATGTTGGCCGCGTTCTCGAGGGAGGGGTAAAGGATCTTCATGCCGGTTAACTGCAGCGCGCGCGGCACGAGCAAGAAGCGCGGATTGATGGCCATTCTTGGCCCGGTACCGATCAGGCCGGCCTCATTCTTGATCAACATCGGCTGGTTATAGACTGCGGTGCAGGCCGCATCCCAGGCCGCCGCCGCGAGAGCGGTGGTGAGCAGGTTGGCATGGCCGCCGGCGGTGGTGACCGCCGTTGCATTGAAGAGCGCGCCGGTGTCGGCCATGGTGGGGCCAACGCCAGCATTGGCGGTGAAGAGAGCAGAGACCAGCGCGGAGATCTTGCGCAGGCCGGCCGCGGCCAGCTCGCGCGGATAAGCCGCGAGCTTGCGGGACATATCGCGATCGATCAGCTCAAGCGTGAGCGGGATATAACCGCCGTACTTGGTGAAGTCGGCCGTTTCGGGGCTGTCTCCGATCGGGAGCTCGGTGTATTCGGCACCTTCGCTCACAGCGGGCAGCGTTCCGACCGTACCGACCAGCGTACCGGTGATGGTGTTGAGACTGTTGAAATGCTCCACGCGGGCGATCCTGTTCCACCAGTCATAACCGGCACGGCCCAGCTCATCCCAGGTATTGACCACGATCTTGTTAAGCGCGTTCTTGACCAGGCCGGTGAAATCGGCCGTGGTGGCCAGCTGGATGCGCTCGGCATCAAAGCCGCCATGGAGATCATAATCTCCGGTGAGCATCAAGTACAGCTCGCGGATGCCGGAGAGCTTAGCGACCTTGAGGCCTTCCTTGCCGGTGTCGCGGGGAGCACCAAGCAGATCATCTGCCGCTGCCTGTAATTTATCAGCGGTATCAAAGACGCTATGAATACGCGGGCCGGAGACAACCGCCCCGCCGGTGAGCTGGGAGACCATCTCGCGCGCGTCCTCGATCGCATCGGTTAATTCCTGGGCCTCGAACAATTTACCCTGGAACTGTTTGCGGACACGTTCCGTCACTGGCGCGGGCAGCTTGGCTGCCGCCAGGGCGGAATCGAGGAACTGTTCGCCCATTTTGACGCGCATCTCACGCGCCTTTTCGGCCTCATCGTTGAGCTGGGCGAGATGTTGCTGGACCGTAACCAATTTCTCGACCTCGATCTTGTCGGCCGTGATCTGGTTTTGCACATGCTCAACCCCGGGGAGCGGGGTTTGCTGTGGCTCTTTTGGTTGGTTTAAATCTTTTGGCATATTAACTCCTTCTCTGTATAAATTTAGTTTCTGATAAATTTCGCGGATAAACTCCCCGCCCCGCGCGGGGTTTACCACCAGATCCACGGAGAAAACCCTGAGGATCTGCTCGACCTGTTTACCGTTGGCGGTGAACACGAGATCAGCGGAAAAACCGATCTTCGGTTTTTCGCCATCGGCCAACATCTGGCGGCCCAGCTCGGAGAGCACGGGGGCAGAAGGCCCGACCGGGCGCAGCTTGAGCATGACACCCTGGGCGGCCTCATCCCATTGGGGAGAGTGGCAGACACCCGCCAGATCGTGTACGGAGTGGCCAAACCAATGGTGATCGATAAAGGTTTGGGCCCCATCCCACAGGCCAAGGGATTGTTTGAGCGTATCGGCTGAGAATTTCCAGCCGTTGCCATCTCCGGCGGTGATCGCGAGGATTTCAAACTCGCCGTTGTGATCGACCTGGGAGCTGGTGAGCTCGATGCGGTGCGATTGTTCGTATTCGATTATTTCTTTTGGCATATAACCTACCTTTCTGTTAGTTGATCAACCGAGCGCATCCGGCGCGCCCCTGCGCGCGCAGCGCAAAGGGCCGCGAGCTGCATGTCGCGAGCGGAAAACCAGCGCGGCGGATTAGCGCGAGGGGTTGAGACAAGTGAGCGATCATGTGACCACCTTCACATAGCGATCATTGGCAGAGACAAAGCCGGACGCGAGGCCGTATTCCGCAGGGATGGCCACCTCATACCAGGTGATACCATCGGAGATAATGTTCTCTTTCATCACCAAAAGCCGCTGGCCTTTCTCCACGAGCAAGGTGGGCGGGGAGTAGAACCTGGGCTCATGCCGCAAGCGCAGGAAGCTGGCCTTGATCTCGATGAATACAGTCGAGGGAAGCAGATCCACATCAGGGGGGGAAATTGGAGAAGGGATGGAATCCTTATCGCAGAAGCGCAGCAGATCGGCGAGCGAGCCATTGAACCAGTTATGATCGATCGGCTTTCTTGATATGACCGCGCCGCTGGCGTTTGTCTTGTCATAGGTGATCTTGTCGCTGAACTGCCAAAGCGCCCAGCGATCCCAGGATTTGGGGAGCAGGATGTTCTCTTCGGTGGTGTAGTGGGCAAGCCAAAGGGGATATTGGCCCCAGGGGGGATTGTTGAGCTGGTTGATCAGGATGGATGGGCTGGAATAGACCATGGGTTTGCGGCCAAAGTATTCCTCGATCTTTTGCAGGCATTTTGTAATTGTTGAAACTGACAGATAGGGATTGTTGCCGTTCTCCACATCGAGCGCGGGCGGCAGGTCCATTTCCACGCCGCATTTTTGGACCCAATCAAAATAATTTTTGGCCTGGCGGGCGGGATCACAATTGACCCATTCTTTATTGATGTTGATGATCTGCTGGCGGAAGTAGTGATACGAGCCCACGAGGAAGCCGGCCTTTTTGGCCTGATGGGCGTGTTCTTTGAAAATATCCCAATTGGCGTAACCTTCGGTGGCCTTGATGATCACGGCCTGACAGCCTTTGTCTTTAAACATCTGCCAATAAGTCGAGAGATCACCCTGATGGTGGCTGATGTCGTGAATTAGTATGCGATCCATTATTTCTCCACTTTTGGAATGGGGGTTTTATCTTCATGGCCATCATCGATGGGGGCAAAATCAGAATTGCCGGGGGCCCCTGGTGTGGCCGCGGGTTTGGCGGGGAGTTTGCCCTGATCGAGATCGATCTCCTGTTTGGCCTTTTCGAGCATGGCCTCGGCATCGAGAGACTCACCAAAGAAGCGGTAAATCACGCGCAAAAATTCATCGTTGGCGATCAAGTCGCGATCCTTGAGATCGCCGAGGACATTGATCATGTAATAGGCCGCTTGCGCGAGCGATCCATTATCGCGGGAGGAAATATCGCTGCCGGTGATAGTGAACTCGGGGGCGGGGTTGAGCTTTTGATCCACGCGCGCGCGGCGGGCGAGGATGACCGCCATGACATCATGCAGCAGCCACAGGAAATATTCCTGGCGCTGTTCATAGCGGCGGAAAGTAGGACCGCCGGCGGATTCCGCGGTAGTGCGGGTGGCGGATTCCGGCTCAGCCAAAAAGTGGAGCGGGATGCCCGCCCCGGCCGAGATCATCTTTTTGAGCGCGAGGCCGTCTTTTTCCGCATCCGCGGATTCGAGGCGCGGGGAGAGAACCTTCCACTCCTCGTTTTCGTCTGCAACAAGAATAGAGCCCGGCTGAGGCGGGGCCGCGTTGAGCGCGTTTTGGCGTGCTTTGCGCTGGGCCTCAGAAGCAAATTTGGCCTGTACGATATACAAGAAAGCATTTCGGAAACGGTTTAGGCGAGCGCGGTCTTGCAGCCAGTTTGAATAGCGCGACAACCAAACCAGGAGCGGGGCAAGGTCTGATTCGCCCCACTGCGCCCCGGCGGGGCGGTTGATGGTGTAGTGCAGGATAACGGCCTGATCGTTGCTATCGGAGAGTGGATCATAGGCGGAAATGGGATCGGGGTTGAGACTTTCGATGTCTGCCTTGGGGATGAACAAAAGCGGCTGTTCGATATCGTTTGGCCGGGCGACAATTTTTTCAATGTGAGAAGCGGGCATGATACGCAGGTATGACATACCGGCGGCATCGGTCGAGAGCAGGACAAAGAGATTTCCGGTGCGGGTGAGCTCATCGGCCATCTCATATACGCGGGTGCTCATGCGATTGAGGCGGTGATTCCAAAACTGATCCAGGAATTTAGATTCGCGAACGCCTTTGCAGTTGATCGAGAGCCCGCCGCCAACGATATATTGGGTGGTGAGTTCCACGATGCGGCGGGCCAGCGGATTCACCCGCCAGGCCTCGAGGGCCTGATCGAGGATCTCCTCGCGATCGAAAGAATAGCGGTCGCGGTCGGACTGTGAGAGTGAGCGTGTGCCGATCAGGAAAGTATCGGAGTTTTCGATCACGGCCAACTGGCCGCGCACAGCGGCCTCGATCTGTTTCTTGAAAATACGGTCAAAAATGCTCATACTGCCAACCTTTCGCCGGAAGAATAATTTTTATCGTTGTACCTGTTGAGACACAGGAACGGAAGCAAACCGATCTCATCACCCATGAAATAATCCAGGCCGCAGGGCGGGATCATTCCCGGAACGCGGCTTTTTTTGCTGAACTGCCAGAAGCTGGCCATGGGGAATGGAAAGAGCGGTTTGGGGAGAGAGAAGCCGCGCTGGGAGAGCCAGAGCGGAAAACCAGCAAAGGGGGCGGGATCATCGAGGCCGCGCCAGCCGCGGGCGGAAGTGGAGATGATCGGTTTGGATTTGAACGCGAGCTCCACGCGGAGCAGGAACGCGAGCAGCTGCTCGGCATTGGGCGGGGCGGATGCCGGCAGGGAGACCACGGGAGTGAGGGAGAAGGGCAGATCGCGGACAGCGGCGACAAAGGCCTCTGCCTGGGTTTTGCCTGGGACGCGGGAGCTGAAGGTATGGACCGGGGCGGCATGGATGCGGTGGGAGGCCGTACCGGCCGCGTTATCGCGGAGCTGGGGATCGATCACCAGATCAGATTTTCCGATCGGGTAATGGGAAGCGGAATAAAACGCGAAGCGGAAGCCGGCCTTTTTGACGGTGGGCCAGTGGATATCTTTTTGCAGGTGAGAAACATCAATGCCAGGGATCATGCTGGGAGGCCTTTCAGTTGAACACGGATAAATAGGTCTTATGTTCTAACATCCAAGACTATAGCAAGACAGTTGCTCATTGCCAATCTGTTAAAAACTGCTATTCTTTTAAGCCACTTCCCCCCTAAATCCCTATTGTGTGTCGTCCGGAAATCGCATAGTAAATGATACGGTCTCCCTCCCTATCTTCAAACCTTGCCAATATGTAATATTTATAAGAATTATTTTAGGGTGTACGTTCCAGAGAGACTATGCATCCTCGTCAGATATTATCTTCCGCGCAACAACATAACCTTAAGGTCCTTGCAATGCTACACGAATAATTGGCAAAATTCCACGCTTGAATCACATCACACTCTGGTTGCTTACTTTAATTAACCAACTTGTTTATTATTCTGGATGGCTTCATATGGAACCTGAAAGATGAGATTTCTGAAATGGAGGTTCTTTTCTCCCGTGTGGATGATTAGCCGCTGATCAGGATCAGGGCACCCAAATCCCTTTCTGCAGGGTATACAATTAATTAAAGAGAAATATCACAACAGAAAGGGAGCAGCAATGGACGAAAATACCTATTTTCAGGAGCGCCTCGAAGGCGAGATCGCCTGGTACGAGCGCAAGAGCAGCATCAACAAGCGCAATTACTACCTCGTTCGCCTGATCGAGTTCCTCAGCGCGGCTCTCATCCCCTTCCTGATCAATTTTCTTTCCAATAACACCGAAATGTTAAAGTTGGCTGTCGAAGTGCTCGGCATCATCGTTGTCATCTCCACCAGCATCATTAGCCTTTTTCGGTTCCAGGAGTTGTGGACCGAATACCGCACCAATGCTGAATCCCTCAAACATGAGAAATTCCTCTATCTTTCTTCAGCGCCACCCTACGATACCCCCGATAAATTCAAGACCCTTGTCGAGCGCGTTGAGCGCCTCATTTCATCCGAAAATTCCCGCTGGCAGGAGTTCACCAGCGCCAGGAACTGACATGCATCCCTACGGCAATGACCTCGACCAGTTCTTCGATTCCCTCCAGATCTTTGATGATCTGCATCGCGGGCACCACTACAAGGCCTTCATCCGCGCAGCCATTAACGAATTTCTCAAAAGCGAAACAAAAGAAGCCGCCTTCGCCGTCTATGACGCCTTTTTCAGCAGCTATCGTATCACCCTCGAAGGCGAAAACAACCGCTTCATCGACCTGCTCGATGTCCTCCGTAGTTACGAGGAAACCGCCGCCACCCTCATCGACCGTCAGCGCGACCACTATATCCATTCCGTCAATGTCTTCATCCTCGGCCTAAGCATTTACAGCCAGAATATCGCTTTCCGCCAGGCCTTTGACACTGCCATCCTCGATAAATCCATATACCCCAATTCATATGACACCCGCCACGAGGAGTTCTTCTACCGCTGGGGCATCGCCGCCCTCTTCCACGATGTCGGCTACCCGATCGAGATCATCGGCAAACAGCTGCAGAAATTCCTCGGCTTCCTGTGCGATGTCGGCGATTGCGGTGAGATAAAAGCCCTGATCGCGTTTGAGAACTTCGATGTCGTCAACATGATTCCCGAGATTCAGCCCAGGGAAGAATTCGCATCTGCCTTCGCGCAAAAACACCCCGCTGTAGCCGCGCTTGATCTGTATAAGCCGGTGGACCTGCTGGCCTATCAACTCTACACCACACTCGGTGTGGACCTGAACCTGGTGCATCAGGCGCTCAACAATTTCGTGGACACCATGGCCAAATACGGCTTCATCGACCATGGCTTCTACAGCGCCATCATCGTCCTTAAATGGTACGGCTACCTCATCCAGAGCTGTAACTTCAAACCGGCTTATTTCTACTATCCCGTCCTCGATAGCGCCAGCGCCATCCTCTTGCATAATTACTACAAGAACGTCATCCAGAAACCGCCCTTTGAAAAAGGGCCGCTCTCGCCGCGTGAACACCCCATCGCCTATCTCCTCATCCTCTGCGATGAGCTCCAGGAATGGGATCGCGAGGGCTATGGCATCATCGACCGCGCCCGCGTCAAACCGACCGATATCTCCATTATGGTCACCGATCAGGCCATGGACCTGACCTACATCACTGGCGACAGAAAACTTCCCGATGAGTTTCCTGCGGAAAAAGTGGAACTGCTGAATAAACTGCTCGATATCAGCGCCCTCTTCCCCGCGGGTTTCTCAGTCGGCAATGAATCGACCGGCGACTTGGCATCGCTGGCAGGCGCGCTCAAAACCCAATCCGGTATCGCCCCCCGCCCATTGCTGGAGAATCTGGAAAAGCTCGCCATCGAGATCCATAAACTGTACAACCAGAACGAACTTGAACGCAAGAAAGGTCAACCCCTTGAGTACCCCAATTTTTCCGACCTGCCGGATTCGCTCAAGTACAGCAACCTGCGCCAGGCCAGGGAGATCACCGAGAAGCTCGATCTGATCGGCTGCGAGATGCGCCCTGCCGGCAGCGAAGGCGAACCGTTAGAGCAAATCCCTGAGGAACAGGTCGAGATGCTGGCCATCCTCGAACACGAGCGCTGGATCGAGGAACGCCGCGCTGGCGGATGGACCTACGGTAAAGTCAAAGATACCGCTAAAAAGATCACCCCTTACCTGGTGCCTTATCACCAGCTCAGCGAAGACATCAAGGAAAAGGACCGCGATGTGATCCGCAACATCCCCGCGCTCCTCGACCGCATCGGCATGGCCGCCTGCCGCAAGCAATCCCTGCCCTGGTTCTGATCACGCACTTTACACAGTAACAGGCATTTCTGATTGGATTGATAATCTTAGCATATTCATTATTCCTCAAAACCCCTTGAAAATTCCGTACATCTTTATCTAGGGCAAATGTGACAACTGCTTCCACAGTGATGCCGTTGCTCTGTTGCTTGTGCGGTTTCTGGCCAATAAATACTGCTGCATCCCAAAATCGGAAGATAAAAAATCATACCCCTTGTAAAATATCAAATCTAAGTGTAATATTAGGTTTACCTTATATTATTAAGTATATTATTTTAGGACTACCTTATTATGAACGCGTCAGCATTAACCCTCTCAAACAGCATGCAGATGTACCTGGTCAAGATCAAACGCCTGGAATCAGGTTCTGATCCGGTTCCTCTCTCCATCCTGGCTGATTCCCTCAACATCTCACCCGTTTCCGTTAATGAAATGTGCCGCAAGTTGGACGAGATGGATTTGGTCCGCTACCTGCCATACAAAGGCGCTTCCCTCACCGAACTGGGTGACCAGCACGCCCGTACCATCCTGCGCCGCCACCGCCTGTGGGAGGTTTTCCTTGTTAATGAACTGCACTTCAAGTATGAAAAAGCACACGAACTGGCTGACGCGCTTGAACATGTCACTACTGTCGATCTGGCAGACCGGCTGGATGAATATCTTGGGTTCCCCAGGCAAAACCCGGATGGCAAGCCCATCCCTGCCGCTGCTGAAGCGCCTGCCCTCCCGGAACTAAAATCACTGGCGGAACTCCCCGCCGGGACAAGCGCGTCCTATTCCCTCAACGGGACCGAACCCGCTGCGGCCGAATACCTGCGTGCCAATGGCATCCCCAATGGCGCGCCAGTCACCATCCTTGCCCGCTCCGATCAGTTCATGCTGGTCTCCATCGGGCAGCACAACCTTCATTTGTCCATGCAAATTGCGCAGGGAATTCGCGTATTTGCTGATCCATTCGTGCAGGAGCACAAAATGCAAAATATTACACCCGTTAAGGAGATCATTATGGATAACATCCAAACACAAACAAGAACATTGAAAGATCTCAAAGTCGGCCAGAGCGGTGTCGTTGTCCGTGTAGCCGGATCCGGCTCGGTTAAACAGCGCATGATGGATATGGGCCTCGTGCCCGGCAGCCAGGTGACTGTCATCCGCGTCGCCCCGCTCGGAGACCCGATCGAGATCTCTCTCAAGGGCTATAACCTCTCGCTGCGTAAAAGCGAAGCAAAAGACATCTTCATCGAAGCCTAACGACCAGGAGTAAAGATGATGCCGTTAAGCTTGGCACCCGTCAACACAAAACTAGAAGTGATTGGGTTTCGTGGTGGCTTTGGGATGCGCCGCCGCCTGGCGGATCTGGGTATGAACGTCGGCATGGTTGTTTCCGTTGTCTCGGCCCAGCCTCATGGACCGCTGGTGGTGGATATGAAAGGCTCCCGCTTCGCCATCGGCCGCGGGATCGCCCACCATGTCTCTGTTAAACCGATCTAAATATTTCCAAGGAGAAAGAGCATGAAAGAATTTACAGTCGCGTTAGCGGGTAACCCTAACTGCGGAAAAAGCACGATATTCAACGCCCTCACCGGTTCCCAGCAGCATGTTGGTAACTGGCCCGGAAAAACCGTTGAAAAAAAGGAAGGATTTTTTACCCACGAAGGTAAGAAGATTAAAGTAGTTGATCTGCCCGGCACCTATAGTTTGTCCGCGTATTCACAGGAAGAGGTCATCGCCCGCGATTTCATCTTAAATGAGAAACCGGATGTGGTCGTTGCAGTTGTGGATTCCACCAACCTCGAACGCAATCTCTACCTGGTCGTCCAGCTGCTTGAACTAGGTTCGGATGTCATCATCGATCTCAATATGAGCGACCTGGCTGAAGCCGACCAGATTAGGATCGATATCGATAAATTGTCGTTTGCTTTGCATTCAGAGATTATCAAAACCACCGGCTGTAAAGAACAGGGTGTCCAGGAACTGAAAACCCTTCTGGCTGCCAGGACACAATAAAGGAGAAATAACACATGGTAACCACAGCATTAAAAGACAAAATGTTTGCCATAAACTATGGAAACGTTGTTGAATCGGAGATCAACCATCTGCAGCAGTTGATCGAAAAGGATCAAGCGCTTGCAGCTGAATTTGAGCCCCGCTGGCTGGCGATGAAATTGATCGAACAGGATCAGAATGTGATCGAAAAGTTGTCAGCATTTGGATCCAACCAGGAATTGATGGCATCCGCCCAGCAATCGATCAAGAAACTGGAAGGCCGCTTTTCAGATGGCGTTGATACGCTCTTTGCTGATAAGCGCTATGGCTGGATCAATGGCCTCGTGCGTGAGGTGGTTGATGACAGCAAAGCCACCCGTATTTCAGTCAGCGACCGTATTGATAAGATTGTCACCAATCGCATCCTCGGCATCCCCATCTTCCTCTTCCTGATGTGGGCCGTCTTCAAGATCACCACCGATGTCGCCGGGCCCTTCCTCGATTGGGTCGATGGTGTCATCGGCGGCCCTCTCACCAATTGGGTCATCAGCCTCCTTAGCCTTCTCGGGCTGGGTGGCACCTGGATCGAAAGTCTCTTTGTGGATGGCATCATCGCCGGTGTTGGCGGCGTGCTTGTCTTCGTTCCTGTCATGCTCGCGCTTTATTTCGCGCTCGCTCTGCTGGAAGACTCCGGCTACATGGCCCGCGCTGCTTTTGTCATGGACCGTTTCATGCATGGGCTCGGTCTACATGGCAAATCATTTATGTGCATGATCGTTGGTTTCGGCTGCACTGTCCCCGCATGCTACGCCACCCGCACGCTCGAGAACCAGAAAGATCGTATCCTGACCGGCTTGTTGGTGCCCTTCATGAGCTGCGGCGCGCGCCTGCCTGTCTACGTACTCTTTGCTTCCATCTTCTTCCCCCAGAATAGCAACGCGGTCATCTTCTCGCTCTATGTCGGGGGCATCGCCGTGGCAGTGCTGCTCGGTGTCCTTCTCAATCGCACCCTCTTCAAGAATCGCGAACGCTCTCCTTTCGTCCTCGAGCTGCCGCCCTACCGCCTGCCAACTGCCCGCAATATCTGGTTTCTCATGTGGGAACGCACCAAAGGTTTTGTCAATAAAGCCTTCTCCTTCATCATGATCACCAGCGTTGTCATCTGGCTCCTGCTCGCCATCCCGGTCGGCGGCGGTGATTTTGCCGAAATTGATGTGGAAAAAAGCGCGTTTGCCTCTGTCAGCAGTGTCTTTGCGCCGGTGCTCAAACCGACCGGTTTCGCCAGCTGGCAGAACGCCGGCTCTCTCATCACTGGCTTCGTCGCCAAGGAGGTTGTCGTCAGCACCATGGGGCAGATTTTCCGCGTCGAAGAAGTGGAAGAAGAAGCCCAACCGACCACTTTCATTCAGGATGTCGGCACAGTCATTGGATCCTTTTTCACTGCTGCCTGGGATACAGTCAAATCTTTCCCTCTTATCATCGGTATTGATCTTTTCGAGGGCGAAGAGGAAGAACAACCAACCGAACTGATGGGCGTCGTCCAGAACCATTTTGAACAGGTCAGCGGTGGGCATGGAGCTTTGGCGAGCATCGCCTTCATGGCCTTCATCCTGCTCTACACCCCATGCATGGTGGCAATGGCAGCCCAAATTCAGGAGTTTGGCGTCAAGTGGGCGCTCTTCGGCGCGGTTATGCAGCTATTCCTTGCCTACGTCTTCTCCGTGCTCATCTTCCAGGGTGGCTTGTTGCTCGGTGTGATATAACACGCCCGACTATCAACACACTAGAGGCGCTCGCTAACCGAGCGCCTTCTTTTGAAATATCACCGGACCGGCCGGCTGTTAACGCGATCCTTCTTTAGGAGTGTTGTGTACCTATCAAGGTATATAACCGCGACCTCAACTATAACATCTCCTTCCTGCTCAATCCCATCGGCATGACCGCCTACCGCAAGCAAGCCCTGCCCTGGTTTTAAGATAAAAAATTGAACTTCCAACGGTCTTTGCCTGATTGATCATGCCTGGTAATTGAGTATCCTCGACTAGCCACACCAATCAATTCTGCAACTTGGGACATCCTCAATCGTGTTTTCCGCGTGTATAATTTACAACAATCATTGATACAATACAGGGATAATGAATCCAAGGCCACTTAAAAAATTACTTCTATTCACCATAATACTAGCCGCCTGCAAACCGCCCATATCTCAATCTATTAGTCAGCCAAAAACGATCGGTACGATTGCTGTCGGGTCTGCCGCCCCCTCCCCGTTTTTTTTATCAGACCCTGAACTAAAGAATGGCGAATTTTTATATGAGAATCAAGACGGCACATTCTCCGTAACTATCCCTGAATCCTTCGATCCCAACCATCCTTTAATGCCATCATATGTTTGGCACATCAATCCGAATATTGATCCAGCTATCACCGCTGTTATTATCCAATTTGATCTATTGGGAACTGTGCCGGAAAATGACCCGGCTTTATTTGCTTATGATCGGGGGTTCTTTGCCGGATTATATGATTTTTCAGAGCTCTCCTATCAACCAGTCATCTCCGAACCTTGTGATTCGGAAAATCAGGAGGAATGCCAGCCCTATGAAAATGTGGGTGAAGATGAAATTTTGCAATACCCGGAGTTCTCTCTAAATCTTGACCGTTACATCAGCCGGCGTGAAAAAACAGTGATGATCACCATACCGTATGACCAATTCCGCGGTGCGCAGCGGGAATTAACCTTGCAGTTCCTACCTGGCGCCTGCTTCACTCCGCCCGTTGCGTATATTGAGTCCGATCCTGCTCTCAGTGCGTCGGTCCTTCCGGAACTTATGGCTTCCCAGCCACAAGATTTTATCTACGACTACACTACATTTTTCAAGGATTATTGGGATGATACCCTTCCCATTCAGGACTTTGAGCCTGAACGTTTCAAGCATAATGAGTTCAGAAATCGTTTTTTTGACCGCGAGAAATGGAGCGCGGATTTCTTCGGTCTCGATACGCTCTTCAATGAAGATTATTCTGTAAATTTGCCTTTCTCTGATTTTCAAATCCTTTATGGCGATGAGAAGATTGGTCCTTATGCTATAGTCCCGGAAGCTATGCCCTATTTTTTATTCTCATTTCATGAAAGCGAATATTATAAAATTGCCGATTTTATCATTGAGAACATGGTCGATGAACAAGGCTTGATCAAAGGAGTATGGGATGTTCAAAATGCCGCTCTGGTGCAAACCGCATGGCAGCCTGCCAGTCTACCTGTGGTTGAAGCGCTTGGCGCGAACACCGATGAGTTGATGCAGGCGTGCATCGACCATGAAATCGTTTCTATTAATGAGAAATGGTATTATGCCCCGCGCGGGATCAACCAGGATGGCGCCATGCAATTAAGCCTCTGGGATTTTAATGTGGGTAATGGCTTGTTTGGGTTGACAAATGAAAACTCGGGGATTCCCCAGGATCAGCGCGTAAAACTCCTCACTGCCTACGCAAATTCTCTCGAGCTTCTGCTCGAAGCGCAGGAATCCACCCCCACCAATCTCCCGCCGCAGAAATTCAATGTCTTTTTTAATTCGGATGGTAGTTATCAAATCAGCACTGAAGGAGACTTCTTCATTGATAACCCCTACGTCTTTATGCATGCGCTCTTTTATGGTGCATACCTTAACAAAAACATGTCCTATATCGGTCGAAGCATGTCAGAAGGCGAGACATTTATGAACCTCATTGAATGGATCGCCGCCAATCCTGATTCCCCACTGCGCACGGATTGGTACGCCGAAGCCTATGATCTGGCTTTTGATATGGATACAGTCTCCCGAATTTTAGGAGTATATTATAAAAGTCTGTATCATATCTATTCCTTTGCCCGCATGCAGGATGCGGATTCCGCGTTTGCGCCTGGTTACGATATTCAAACCGGTCAACCCATTTTTCTCGACCCGCTTCCAGCTACAGCCGAAGGATCTGGCACCCGCTGGGATCATTTTTACCAGCGGTTTGGTACGCCCCGTCACCTGGTTAATTGGTTTTTTATTTCTGGTTTCGCTAACGATCAGCCAATGGCATTCACCTCTCTCGAGGGGCTTGCCATTGACATGGCTGTTTTTCGTGAAACGGTTCTGCCTGGCAATGTTGACGTGCGACCCGTGGGTTTTTCACATTTAGAATTACTCGAAAGGAACGGTTTCCAAATATCGACAGATGGCGGATTCTTAAGCCGTGGTTTTTGGGCACACCCCTGGCCGACAGGTGGGGGTGGTCACTTCAGCTTCGCCCATGCCCACAGTTTCTCCTGGCGTGAGGATGTGGATCAGTTTATGGAGCGTATGCTCCGCGAAAATGGCATTGAGCTGGAAGAAATAGATAAAGAATAATGATGGCTTAGAACCCCTTATCCATCTCCTTCAGCGGATCTTCCGCCTCGATGATGAACGCCGGCATATGCACATACCACTTCTGCTTATCCAGCACCGCGCACATCGCCGCGGATATGAGCAGATCATCATGCACCAGGTCGCCGGTAGCGGGGTCGCGTGTGCCATCCGGCACGCCCCACCTGACCCGCTTTTGCGGACCTTCCAGGATCTCGAACTCGCAGAACTCCACCTGCCGCCAGAACTCCGCGTCTGCTGGCTGGTAGTCTTTGAAGCGGCCGCTATCGATAATGCCAAGGAAATCCCAGAGCAGATCGGATTTAGTGCGGGTGTTGAACTCAAAGGGGATGACCTTATCGCCCAGGGCCGCGGAGAGGAAAGAGCACATCCCCGCGCCGACACCGGTCGCATCCACCGCCACAAAGCGGACATCGAATAAATCCAGGATGGCCTTGATCTCGCCGTACAACTTGGCGTGTTTGGTACCGATCCAGGCATAGCGGTTGATCACTTTGAAAGATGGTTTGTTGATCAGGGGATCATCCACCGAAGAGAGATCGATCTCAAAGATGGTCAAGCTGGTGCTGTCGCGTTTGGGATTGGCGAGCTCCTGCGCGCCGGATTCCTGCGCGGCCGGATCAGCGAGCACGGCCTCATCCTCGCCGGCCAGATCGAGCGCGGCCGCATAGATCTTGCCTTCGATCGGCGCGGCAGCTGGCGCGTGTTTGCCTTGCATGAGCGCGCAGCGCTCAGGCGGGAAGAGGCCACCCTCAGCGTCTATTTCTTCGCTGAAATATTGCGTCTTGATCATGGGGTGATTGCGGCCAAGCCGCGCCACCTGCGCGGTCACGAACTCACCGTAGGCCGGGACCTCAGCGGCCACATCATCCGCAGTGAGCACGAACACCCTCCTGATACCGTCTTTCTTTTCGGCCTCGCGGGCCGCGCGCAGCTCGCGCGAAAGCAGCGTGCGCGAAGTCCAGGCCGTGCCCCAAAAAACGCGGGTGGCGTTGGTGGATGCCGCCATGGGAGCAATATCCTTGTCGTACTTGGCGATCATCACATCCTGGGCCTCGTCCACCTCGAGCAGGACCGAAGCGGTCGCGCCGACTATGTTGGATCGGGGCTGGCCGCTGAAAAAATAGATGCGGGCGTGGCCGGTGCGGAAGATATAACCGGATTCCTTGTGCCAGAGGTGCTGCGCGATATGGTTGGCGGATAACACCCGCTCCAATCGCCGCATCGCGTTGAGCGTTTGCGGTTTCCAGGTGGGCGAGATCTTGACCATCTCGGCCCCGGGCATCTGATAATTGATCGTCAAAAGATATGTTTCGAGCTGGGCTTGCAGCTCGTTCTTGCCGGACTGCCTTGGGAACATGATCACGAAAGAGCGCCCCGCGCCGGAGAACACCGATTCGCAGATCGCCTCGGCCACCCCGCGCTGATAGTCGCGCAGGGTGATATTGGAGGTGTGATCGATGAAAATATCCACATCCAGCAGGGCAGCTTTTACGAGTTTCTTGGTTTGGGATTGGTCTGTCATTCATTCAGATCCGGCCCCCCAGCCAGGCCGCGATCGCGGCGGCGATGAGGGTCAGGGCGGCTTGTCCGGCCTGTTTGATGCTATCGGAAGTTTTGAGAGAGATCACAATATCATCCATCTTGCGGATGCGCTGTTCCTGGTCTTGATGGTCCTGTTTGAGCAGATCGATCTGGGCCTGCAGCAGATTGATGCGCTCGGCCTCGATCTCCTTGTGGTGCTGGAGCGCCTGATCCTGGGAAGAGAGCTGATTTTTGATAGAATCCGCCAAGCGCGAGATTTGTTCGGATAGGAGTTTGCCGGTCGAATCGTCCATAATTGAGCCCCATTTCTGTGAGTGCGCTGATGAGCGCGCAGATTATTTCATTTTTGGTAGCGTTGGCTAATTTCATGCGCGGCCTCTCCAATGGCCTCAGCGAGCAGATCCTCGATGTTTTGGGATTTGCCGCTGGAAAGATGTTGAACGCGGATCAGGCCGGCGAGGCGGGTAGAAGCCGCGCCCAGGGTGGTGAGGACCGATTCCCAATCTGCGAGGGTTTCGGCCTGGCTATCGGCGAACTCAAACACACGCCGGATCATGACGCGCAGCAGGGAAATTTCATCGTCCAGGCTGTTCTGCAGCATCGTCTCCAGGTCACACAACTCCAGCGCCTTAAAGCGCCGTGAATAAAACCCATGCCGCCACGCGTTCACATTTCCCGGTTGTCCGCCCGGCTTACGCTTTCCATCTCTCTTTATCATCAATTCTTTCGGATCCGGCTTTTCCATAATAATCACCTGATCTGTCATCGCGACCATGCCGCGGCTTCCACTTTTCAACCCAACAATTTCATTGTCTCGCAGGTCGGGTTGCGCTTTTCAACCCAACACCTGTCCCTTGTCATTGCGAACATGACGCAGTCATGTGAAGCAATCTCCCACATGTCTTGCAAAAAATGCCTGTCTTCCTACTTCATATTCATGTTGCACTTTTCAACCCAATATCCATATTCTCGTAGGGTGCGTTGAGCTTAATCCAACGCACCAGTAATTAATTTTTGCGAACGGCCAACGGGAGAAAACCAATCTCCTCCCCCTTTTCCATGGGATTGAAACTCCCTAATGGAGAGTTTCAATGGGAAAGGGAGGGGGTTCATAAACCGTCTGCCATTGTCAATTCTCTGCTTCACCAGCCCGGACCGGCAGAGGAGCGCCTTCTTCATTCTGATCTCGCCCTGGATGGCAGGTCTGCCGCTCTCCCGTCCGGCCATTGGTCCGCTTGCAGACACTGGCTGCGATACAAGAACAATTGTTCTGTCCACGCTCGATAGAATAGCAAAAACGCGATCACTGGGCAATCTGTCAAAAAATGCATATTCTTTAAGCTGCCTCCCCGCCCTTTCATTAACCGCCAATTTCTCACTTTCTTTGGTTTACATGGTAAAATATAAATGGTCACAAAGTCGGGGGACAACATAAACTTTTCAGCCGATCCTTCATCCACACCGTTCTATTAACATGTCCTATCCGCACGCCCATATCAAGAAAGGAGGTTTATATGCCTGATGATTCTCAAGAAATGCAAACGATCGTTCTAAAACTAAAAGCCTTTACCGATGAGCAGCTTGCCAAACAACTCGTAATTGTTCAAGACCTGCTCGATCACACCAGTTTTGAAGACATCACTTGTACCCACTACATCAAGGAAAAACGGGGTTTCCGTTGTTGCGCCCGCATAACGGCTCGCGCTGCCATCCCGGATTACCTTCAGTTCGCCTCAGAACTGGCCACATTATCATGGGGCCCTATTGACGATTTACCTGCAGCATGTTGCCTGCCAACTTTTCACTCCATCTATATACGCTGATTTTTGCAAAGAATGATGGCCTTGGGGAGGAACATGGATATCGCCTGGTCAAAGAAAGAACAATAATCGTCTATAATCTCCCCCATGTCATTCTTCACCCGCGTCAAAGCGTTCATCGCCTCCCCAGCCGGACGGCGCATTAACCTCTGGTTTTCCTTTTTCCTCTTCTGGGGTGCCATTGCCTCCTTCATTCCCTACCTCAGTCTCTACTATGACAGCATCGGCCTCACCGGCACCCAGATCGGCACCCTCAACAGTGTCCGCGCCGCCCTTTCTTTCATCACCGCCATCGCCATCGCCTTCCTCAGCGACGTTCTCCGTCGCCGTAAACTGGTCTTCATCCTCGCTATTTTCGGAATGGTCATCCTGCTCGCCATTTTTCCTTACATGGCATCCTTCATCACCATCCTGCCCATCATCGCACTTTATTCAGCTCTGCAGACGCCCAATATCGCCATCCTCGACCAGGAAACACTCTCCATCCTCAAAAACCCGCGCGATTACAGCATCATCCGCGTCGGCGGGTCGTTTGGTGTCGGTGTCATCACCCTTCTCACTGGACTCATCATCGACCGTCCCGGCGTGCCCCTCACCGCCATCTTCTATGTGCATATTATTTTACTCATCCTTTTGTACTTCCTGGTTCTCGCCCTGCCCGATTCACAAAATCAGCAGCAACAGGGCAAGATTCCTTCAACAAAAGACATTGTTGACCTCTTGCGCATTCCCGGGTTCACGCTCTGGCTGGGGATCATCTTCCTGTTCGGTTTAGGCGATGCCGCCATGATCAATTTCCTTTTCCTCCACATCCGCAGCATCGGGGGCAGCGCCTCCCTCATGGGCCTGGCAACCGCCTTCTCCATCGCGGGTGAGATCGCCGGCTATTACCTCGCCCAGCGCGTGCAGCGCCGCGTCGGTTCCCGTCGCATGATCATTCTCGCTTTCATCTTTCGCATCTTCTGGTTCGTCCTGATCGCTTTCAACCGCGCCCCGCTCCTCGTCCTCCCGATTCACATCCTCAATGGCATCGGCTTCTCCCTCGTCAGCGCTGGCAGCGTCGCCTATGTCAACGAGCGCGCGCCTGCCCACATCGGCACCACCGCGCAGGGCGTCCGCAGCGCCATCCTCATCCGCCTCAGCGGCGTCGTCGGTTCCCTCATCGCCGGTTTCATCTACCAGCGCTCAGGGTCTACCCGCATGTACCTCATCTTCGCCGTTTTTTCCATCATTTCGCTCCTGCTTGCCGCCCTCCTGCGCAGCGCCGACCGCCGCCGCGAAGCACGTCTTAATCCGTAAGTTCTTTTGATTCCTCATCCCATCGCTCCACCTTGGTTTTGCCATCTCGAAACCTACGAAGCAGGTCGTGGCGATCTCCCTCCCCAATCACCACGAACACCCTGTTTACTGATTCGCCAGGGAGCGCTGGGGATTTTTCAAAAGCGTCACAACTGAATTAATATTAATACACGGAATAAAATTCCTTTTTCTGTGTATTCTCCATCCTCACGTATAATCACACCCATGTCTCTCACCAACCGCATTAAAGACTTCTTCGCCAGCCCAAAAGGCCGCCTGTCCGGTCTGTGGCTTTCCTATTTCCTCTACTGGGGATCCATCGCCCCCTTCATCCCTTACGTTGGCCTTTATTATGAAAGCGTCGGCCTTTCTGGCACCCAGATCGGTACGCTCAACAGTGTGCGCGCCCTCGTCTCCTTTGTCAGTGCCATCGCCATCGCCTTCCTTACCGACCTCCTGCGCCGCCGTAAACTCATCTTCGTACTCTGCATCATTGGCATGATTGCCGCGCTGTTCATCTTCCCCTTCGCGCTCTCTTTTGCCACCCTCATTCCGATCATCGCCCTTTATTCCGCTTTTCAGGCGCCTGCCATCGCCATTCTCGATCAGGATACCCTCTCCACGCTTGAAAACCCGCGCAACTACAGCAAAGTACGCGTTGGCGGCTCCTACGGCTGGGGCATCATCATCTTCTTCGCCGGCCTCATCATCGATCGCCCCGGCATTCCCCTTACGATCATCTTCGCTCTGCACATCTTCTTCCTGCTTTTCCTGCTCGCACTGGTCGCTTTCACCCCCAAAACCGACACAGTGTCTACTACAGAAAAGGCGTCTTTGAAGGATATCGTCGATCTTTTCCGCCATCCCGGCTTCTCCCTCTGGATGGGTGTCATCTTTCTGTTTGGCATGGCCGAAGCCAGTCTGATCAACTTTCTCTTTCTTCACATTCGCAATATCGGCGGCAGCGCCTCCCTCATGGGTCTGGCCATGACCTTTGCCATCCTCGGTGAGATCATCGGCTTCAATTTCGCCAGGCGCCTGCAGGGCCGCATCGGCTCCCGCCGCATGATCGTGTACGCCTTCGCCATCCGCACCATCTGGTATATCTTCATCGGGCTGAACCACATCCCCCTGCTCGTCCTGCCCATCCAGATCCTCGGCGGCGGCAGCTTCTCCCTTATCGAAGCTGGCAGCGTCGCCTATGTCAACGAACGCTCGCCGCAGCGCATCGGTACCACCGCCCAGGGAGTACGCAGCTCGATCCTCCTGCGCCTCAGCGCTGCCATCGGTTCGCTCTTCGCCGGCGCCATCTACCAGCGCTCCGGCTCCGCCCGCATGTACCTCATCATGGCCATCGTCTCTGCCGCGTCCTTCATCCTCGCCGCCATCCTGCGCAACATCGAACACCGCCGCGAAAGTCATATCTCTTCATAGAGTGCGTTGAACGCATTTCATCCTCGCCACCTTTATTTTGTCTTTGCAAATCTCTCTGCGGGAGATGAAATAATCTCCCTCCTAAAACACCATGCCTCGTAAACCGGGTTGCACTCTTCAATCCATCATCACAATTTAAATCAAAATAGCGGGATGTTCCCATCCCGCCTCTTGTGTGAAATCTTGTCTACTCGCTTTTTTTGGTGCTGAACTTGAACGGCACATACAATGGGCAAAATCCGACAAACGAAGTCAGCACAAACACCGCTCCCAGTACCACCAGCACAATCCCCAACACACCCGTCACGACCCCGCTAAAATACAGGTACGCGAACAAAGCGGCGACTGCCACTCGGATGATGCGGTCTAACGATGACATATTCTTTTTCATAATAATTTCTCCTTCAATAAGTTAATTTTTACTATCGTAATCCTTCCTCCCTCCGAATTCCATCAGCGATCTATTAACAAATGCATAATCAGTTTCAATGAGTAAAGTAGGTTGGTTTGAGGCACGAAACCCTCACCCTTTACCGCGAGCATACCTTCTCAAATAAAAGATCACAATTCTCACCAAAATATCTGCATATGAAAGAGCGAGATGTTGTCATCTCGCTCTTGTTTATTGTTCCTATTGATATTCTACCGGCGACCGCCGCGTCCCATCCCCATCCCCAACGGCTCCGCGTCGCATGTCTCTCCATCGCAGACCTCAGGGTCCATCACCCTCGCGCCATTTCCGCCGCCAAATTGTCCATCAGCGCGATTGCCAAAGTTCGGCTGCGCGCCATCATTCAGTCCGCTGCCGTATTGGCCGCGTCCATTGCCGTTCATGCCAAACTGCTGTACCACGATCCCGTCAGCAGCCGCCAGTGCAACAGCTTCATCCTGTGCGTTTTCCATTATGGACTGGAATTCCTCAGCGCTCAAACCAAGTTCCAGCGCGATCAAATAATGCGTCTTGCCTTCCGCTTCCAGCGCGTTCAATTCTTCCACGCTCAGCCCCAGGCTTTCCGCGATCACCGCTTCCATATAATCAGCCAGCAGCCCATCGTTCTCTTCATCATTGCCCCGACCAAACCCCGCGCCAAATACTGCGCTGTCAATCGTGCTCGCCGATACGCTGCCAATGCTGGCCAGAGCCAGGACCAATACTGCCATTCCGCTGATTATCTTAGTGCTTGTTTTCATTTTTTGTGCTCCTTGTCTTGATTGTGATAATCCAAGTATCCCAAACAGATGTGAAGAAAAAATGAAGAAGGTTTGTGCGCTTTGTGAAATATTTATGTCCTTAAATATCTTCGCATGTCCTCTTGAACGCGCATTGGTTTTTTCCCGCCAGTGCTATAATTCCTCCCACACGGAGAGGTGCCGGAGTGGACGATCGGGGCGGTCTCGAAAACCGCTGCAGCTTTTGGGTTGCCGAGGGTTCGAATCCCTCCCTCTCCGCTGTTTTATTTAAAAATGAATGCAAAATTGGGGGATATCTTTTATTGATGGATATACTGGGATTCGAACCCATGCGGGTGTGAGCCGTTAAGAAAGTCTGCCTGTGGCAAGCTTTCAGGCGAACACGCGAAGCCGATACGGCTGAGCGGAAAGCGTACTCAGCACGCGGCGAATCCCTCCCGCTCCGCTGTTTTATTTATGCATGTATGATCCCGGTGAAATGTATTCAATCAAGATGTCATTCAGAGGTTGGAACCAACTTATAGCATAAACCAACCATTCTATTCATGCTCTTTCTTTCATGAAGCGATTGTTTCGCTCACCCTGCCTTAATCCTGATCAATGGCTCATTTTTGTGGCGTCTGGTTGATGCGGTGGGCGAAATAATCATTCCGCCCTCCCTTGATCGTGTGCTTATCGATCACATCGCCGATGCCCATCTTTTGATATTCCATCGGAAGCAGGAAGAACAGCGCCGCGGCACTGGCCAGGGAAAGGAACAGCCCTGATATCAAAACGATATCCATAAAGGTAAGCCCTTTTTGCGGACGATGGAAAATCGCCCCGATGGCAAAAAGAAGAATAGATACAGCGAAGGTGATTGACGCCGGTTTGATCATTTTCATTAAGGATTCTTTGCTCTGTACTTCAATCATTAATCGCGCCCCGCACACGCCACACTGGTGCGCGATGGCCGTTTTTTCTACAGCCGGCCGCTGAATAGTCAGGGGATACTTTGAATATCTTGAAGTGGCGATTCGGTCCCCAACAACATTTCTCCCCTCTGATACCCCATGCACATGGATGATCTCCACGGTAACATCGCCCTGCTCAATATATTCCACCGAACCTCTTGGCCTTAAACCCCAGGCGATCATCTTTTCCAGTGCGTTCATCTGCTTCCTCCTTACGCCTACACGTGATCAATCTCAATCCAACTGCGTCGTCCTATTGCAGTTTGCTTCCCCAATCCATACGATAATTTAATAATATACAGAAATATGATTAAAAGTCTATAGGCTGATCTGGGTTTTTTCCTCTGGCGCGTGAACGCCCGCGTCCAATCCCTCCACCTTCGTGTACTATTAAGAAGCTGTAGGTTTTTCACTTCTTTTTCAGCGATCGGCCTTACCCAAATTGTTCGATCTCTATTTAGGAAACTATGCGATAATGGTTTCATAATGATCATTGAACAATATCTTCGCTTCCATTATGCTTGGCGCTTGGCTTGCCTTCCAGGTCATCCTTAATTCCGCCTGATATTCTTCAATTGGTACCGCAAAATATTTTAGGAGATAAAATTGGGGTTTTTTAGCAAAAAAACACACTCTGTTTCAGAATTAATTGCTATGTTTGAAAGTGATAATATCGAGACCAGAACTGGCGCAGTGGTCGAATTAGCGTTCATGGACCCGCTCCCATTCGACGAGTTGCTCGATGCGCTTAAAAACGGAACACCGTTTACCAGAGAATGCGCTGCTGCGGCATTGGGGAAAAGTGGTGATGCACGCGCCATTGAACCGGTGCGCGAGGTGTATAAGTACGATAACAATCAGGCCGTTTGCGCGCGCGCGCGTGAAGCGCTTGACCGTCTTGAAGGCCGTATGTGATCTTGTAACGATCAACGCTAATTGGTGATATCTTCTTAGGATGTTCATTAAAGGCGCATCAATGAATATCATGAAAATTCTTGATCGTATTCCTGGCAATTCATCCAAATCTGCATTTGGAAAGAGAATAATTGAATCGGTAAATCGATTATCTAAATCGGTATTGTGCGTAATGTCGCTACCTACAGCTGATTTTCACACGAATATGCTGACAATCCCTCTCTCTCAGCCATTGATAGGGTGTTGCTGAGGCGGCGTGCATCAGCCCATACCTAAACAATAATTTCTTTTCTTTAATTAAATGCGACCACCTTAAGCTTCTCACACCTTTCAAGGCCGCTGCGGTCATTGATTTGCGTGGAATCGGTATAAATCTCCCGCAGATTCCTGCATCCGGTAAGGCCATCCAGGTTTTCAATAAAAAAGCTGCCCTCGCCCATCCCGCCATTGTAATCCTCACCCACAAAGGTGTTGCCGATCGATATTCTCTCCAGCCCTTCGTTTTCACCGCATTCCAGTGCAATGTTGACACGATAGTCCGCGGAAGATGAAATAAAAAGCCTCCTGACCGATTTGGGGATCCTGATCGTCAGTGTGTCCGTTTCACTGATTTGCAGCCCATCAATGATCAGGTTTTGGCTGCCCGCATACGTCTCAAGGCGCTGCAGGTCCGCCATATTCCCAACCCAGAAACGATCATATTCCGGAAATTCCACCCCTGTTTCCCCTGGCTCTTCAATTATTTTCACATATTCCGGATCGCCAATGTCATAAGCCAAACCTATTTGCGCGCCAGCATGCATCGCCGCAAATTGCAAATGGTCCAATCCATCAAACAGGGAAAGACCAAAGGATTCCGGATCGTAATCTCCGGTAATTCGCGGCCATCGCATGGAGAAATATTCCAGCTTCTTCAGTTGGCCAACATCTTTAATATGATTGATCTCGGTGCCGTCTATCCGCAGGTATCTCAGATTCTCAATTTGAGAAATAACCGAAAGATCGTTGACTGCCATTTCGATCAGATCCAGATATTCCAGGTTATCAAGCGCGAGCAGCGGGGAATAATCCTCGATCCCGTTCCATCGCACCAGCTGCAGCAATCTTAAGTTTTTAAGGCCGGAAAGGAAAGAAAGGTCCTCCCCATATTGATGCATTCTCAGTTCTTGCAGATTTTCCAGTCCGGATATGACCGAAAGATCCTCTACATAACAGAACGTTTCGATCGAGAGTTTCTCCAGCCTCGTAAGGTTGGATAAGAACGATGTATGGTAAAAGCCGGAATCCAGCGTTAGTTCTTTCAGGTTGACTAATGTCGCCAGCACTTCATGGTCATCAGCCCCCAGATATCGATGGAATATCAGGCTCTCTAAGTTGGGCATCGTCGCCAGGGGCGCGAGCGACTCCGTATTCAGCTTCGCCAGATATAGTTTTCTTAAGTGCTGGTGCCCGCTCAGCGCTTCCAACCCGCTGATGCCGTCAAAGAAATGATAATCCATCTCATATTCCTTCGTCAGCAGATAGAGTTCATTGCCTTTCCAGACATATCGGAATCCCGCGTACAGCGATTCCAAATCCGCAAAGTTCGCCACTTCACCCAGATCGTTGATATCGGTGTTCATGATATTCAGGGTTTTGATCGGCGCGTTTTCAAAAACACTGACAGACGGAACCATGTTATAGCTCAGGTTCAGCGATTCCAAATGCCGCAGGTTATCCAGCCCTTCAATCGAGGTGATTCGGTTTGTCGATAGGTCTAAACTGGTCAGGTTTGTTAAGGAATTCAAATCCGAAACATCTTCAAGCAGATTATTATCCAGCGTAAGGGTCCTCAAATTGGAGAGATATTTCAGCGGACCGATATCAGAAACATGGTTTTTCCCGATCAAAAGCTGTTCCAATGCCAGCAGATCTTTCAGCGGCGTTAAATCATGGATCGCGTTACTTTCAAGATTGAGCGTTTTTAAATTGGAAAAACTGCTGATGAATCCCAGGTCATCGATCACGCTTTCAGACAGGTCAAGGCTTTCAAGTTTTTCCGCCTGGTAGGTATATAAATGCGCGTATATCGGCATGCCATTTTCTTTCATCGCTTTTTTGATCTTTTCAGCAACAAACTGATTGTCAATCTCAACGGTATTCAGCAGCCGCTTACATTCTGCCAGGTAGTCGCTGGTGTCATATCCGCTCAGCTCACTGAAAAGGGTATACGCGTTGAAATAGTCTTCCGCCTCAAAAAGCTGCACACCCAGCTGGTATTTTTCATCATCGTTTGCGAACGTGTAGGTTTGGGCGCCGTCATATGGATCAGTGTAGTGTGTGTCTTTGAACTGCTCAAACGCGTACACACGCAATGATGCGATATCCACGCTGATTTCATTCGTCTGCGTAAAGTAATTAACTCCCGCCCGCATATCCTGCTGCCGCGCCAAATCGTATGGTTTGAATATGGCGCCCAGGTCACACGCGTAAAAAGCGTGGTTGGACGGGTCGTTCTCCTGCCAGGTCATATACCGGTATCCATAATTTCCGTCTAATGCTGCCAGCGTGAAATACCATGCGTCTGCGATCAAGTTCAGCGAGTTGGTGTATTCACCTCTGCTGTCAGCCCCATATTCTATGAAATCCTGGTTGGCCGAGAAGTATAAATAATAATCACTGCTGACCCCCGTGCTCACAGATATGGAACCGTTATAAAAAGTGGTTGAAAATCCTCGCAAATCTCCGGAAAAACGATGTTTGACCAGGATCGCGCTGGTTGCGCTGTCTTCCATCGCGCCCGTTGAAAAAACGTACGCGCTTAATCCGTCAACAGCTATCCCCCCGGAAAATTCACGGAACATATCCTTGCTTTGATCATCTTGTTCAGTGTCTTCCATCCGGAACAATATCTCAAGATATTCTTCAGCGCCGGATATGGATTGGGTCACCTGCTGGTCGCCGCCCTCTAAATGAGAATTGTTCAGCAGGTCATCACTTTTTAATTCCGCGACCATTGCGGCCGATTCCAAAACCGCAGCGATCACATCATCACTGCTGGTCATATCGCCCATCTCAGGTCTTTGCGCATCCACCCTGTGCAGCCCGGACCTTGATGAGACCCCCATCGGTAGCGCGACCGGATATGCCTCTATCGGTTGAATTGCGCGGGTTTCAAAAGAAAAGGTTTCCTGTTTTTGCGCCGGGATTTCTGCGCTGCCGGCTGTGCTGCATCCGGCACAAAAAACGATCAATCCGCACAAAACACATAGCAAACCAGATTTCAACGTTCTCTTCATTGTTTTCCTCCTCACAATCAGCCAGCCAGGGTTTAGATTTTTCCGCGTCTTCTTCGCCAGCTAACTTCAGAAATATTATTGGTCCCTTCTATGGTGCCATAAAAATCTGCGGTTGATTAAATAAAAATATTCACAATATTTTACACACATACTAAATTTTATATGGCGAAAATTAATAAGCCGCATAAAAATCCCCGCCTGTGCCGCGCGCTCACGCCACCACCCGGGAATGTGAGTGCGCGCAAATACCTTGCTCATGACATGGCTGTTACCCCGCCCCCTACCCCACACCGGCCCCTCTCGCGCCAGTCATTTAACGATGACCTTCTTAATCGATGATCGTGATCATTTTTTATGTGCTCGCGAGGAGCTGCGATCGGTTATGTTTAATCTCCTTGTGATGTCCTCATGTCTGTGTTGTGCGTTTATATCTTGCTTAGTTCTTCCAGCAGCGCCGGACGCCGGTTATATTTGGTCCGTAGATCGTTTACCAGCGCGTCCGCTCTTTGCCCCTGTTTAAGTTTCTTCATTCGCCGGATATAACGGCAAGCTTCTTTGTATCCTCTGCGGTTAGCTGTCTCCCCCATCAATTCCCAAACGATCCATTCATAGATCGCGCCCATTTCCTCCGGAAACCGCGCCTCTAAATGAACTCTGTAATGTTCAACTATATAACGGTGGCTTTTTTCAATTTTGTGAAGTAGCTGTTGCCACATCTCTTCTTGGACGAAAATATCAAGCGCCAGGTCAGCGCTCCAGGCACATGTGCTGACTTTGGCAATTAATTGATCACGGGAATCCGGCCATGCCGCGGATGGCGTGCCCGCTTTGATCAGCTCGAAATAATTAAATTCTCTGGTATCAATGAATAGCTCTTCCGCTAATCGGGAAATCTCATCAACTTTATTTTCGTGCTGGGCGACCTCAAGCAGTAAAGCAAGAAAGACCGATCTAAAACCTGGATACCCCTGGTTTGTCTGGTTAAGCCATTCATCGCAAAGCGCTCTCGCTTCTTGCAGATTTCCCCGCTCGATATGGAAACGCGCCAGACGTTCCCGGAAATATTCTAACGCGACCCGTTCGCTGAGAAACGCGCGTTTGATTTCATCATCATCCAGCCGGTCGATAACTGATAGTTTGATTCTCTCCGCTAGTTCATATTGATAATTGCTAAAGAAGGGGCTTCCAGCCTCGTCATCGCCATTATTTGCAGACATTGCATCTAGAACTTTATGTAACCGCCGGCGTTGGTCATCTGACACGACCATGTCCGCTGCGATCTGCGCCAGATCCCAGCCCCAATCCCAACCAGCGTATCGTTCTTTTTGTGCTTCTTCAAGGCAATACTCAAACGCCTTCTGTTGCTCGTCCGCTGGCAGCTTTTCAATCGCTTCTGATAGCCCTTTCAGCCCGCAATAGATACAATCACCCAATTCTCCGTTGGAATCATCCGCATACGCGATGGCAGGAACGACCGCTTCAATCACCGCCTGGTAGATTGGGATCGTTTTATGATAATTCCCTTTCTCAGCGTACATGTCTGCCCGCGCGAGTATGTCTCTAACCCCGTTCGCTGCCCGGCCGGACCCGTAATAATCGATGAAACCGTGTTTGTTTTTGCCCATCTTCAATGCGTCTTTCACCATGCGGGTGTATGCCTTCTTTTCCTCGCCTGCATCACCGAACCGGGCTAAGATCATATGGGCAATCTGTTGGTCGCCATCAGCCAGTTCCTCCAGCAGCTCTACCAGATTTTCTTTCGCCATACCAACCAAGGTCTTATGGATCCTTTCCGGGCGGGTTATCCGTTTTTTGCCCTCTTTTCCGGGTTTCCGCTCACCCTGATCTTTGGCGGACTCTTCAATGGCATATAGCGCCGCAGCGATATGCTTGCAATAAGGACCCTGGTTATACGGACAATTGCAATCACATAAGAGCATCCCTTTTTGATCCTGTTCGATCTCAATGGTGTAAACCTCATTTCCTTCAACCTGTGCCGTCCAGCGTCCTTTACGATCTTCTTCGATATCAATAACGCGTCCCGCGAGAAAATAGCTGTACCCGCGATCCAGAATGGTTTCGTCAATGGTAGTTTTGAAATTTGAAATATAAAGATTCATGGTTAGGTTTTCCCATATTTTTGAAAGATCTAAAAATTTTACCCTGTTCAATACCCCCAATTGATACCTTGATAAAACCGAACAATGAAGGACAAAGGGGTATGACTCGCTCAATCACCTCATGCACACGTGCGGTTCATCAGGGTTCCTGGATTGCAAAATAATGACCGCTATCGCGTTCAGCACGTTTCCGCCAGCCTGGTTACTGCCATAACCCATAGACTGCTTTCAGAATATTCCATCCCTACTCCACCCCCAGTTCCTCCTCTGCAAACCCCTCATCAAACCCCGCGTGCGGCTCGCGCTGGTACCACCACGCCGTCGTCGCGATATCATCCTCCAGCGGCAGATAACGCGGCGCCTGCCCTGCCTCCTCATGCCACGCCAGCGCCTGCACCGTCACCCGCATGTCTTCCTTAAACCGCACCGGGTCCGGGATATGCCAGCGGTACATCCCAAAGCGCTGCCGCCCCTTGTATATCCCCTGCGGCGCGATCACCTGGTGCAGCCCCAGGAACGCTGTCGAATAGACGCCATACTGCCCCGCCGGTTGCTCGAAGTTCCACGCGCCCCCGAAATAATCCTCCGTCCCCGTCCCGCACACCGTCGGCCACCTGTCCCCGTCAATATAGAACTTCACCTCGCCCTCGCCCCACCAGCCCGCGTATTCCGTCCCGCGCGCCATGTACGTCCCCACGTAATGCCCCTGCCCTCGCACCCCATCCAAAATGGTATGCTCCTCCTGATACCCCAGCGGGTTGCTGCGCCGCCACTGCGCGTGCAGATACCCCGCATCCGCCCCCACCGCCCCCAGCTCATAATCGATCTGGTAAAAGAACGCGCCCACCGCTTCCTCCCCCAGGTTCTCCACCGTCACCCGCGCCCCCTCCCGGAATGGCATCTCCCAGTAACAGTTGAACCCGCCCGCCGGGTTGACCGCCACCGCCAGCGAGTTCACGTTGCTGCGCGCACACCAGCCATTACAGAAGAAGTCCCCCAGCGGCACAGCCACCGACGCGCTCTCCTCACCGTCCCAGTACATCCGCAATATCAGCGACCGCCACAGCGAGGGGTGCACTGTCATCCACATATGCCGGATCGTCCCCGGTCCCCTCATCTCCGCCAGTGTCGCCGTTTCCCTGCCCGCGATCCGCATGCACGGCGATACCTTCCAGCCCTGCCCCAGTTCGCGCGCCCATTCCGCCCCCGCGCCTTCGCTTGCCATCCCGCCCATCCCCTTTCCGCCGGTCGGGTTTTCCGCGCTGATCGAGCGCGTCTCCCCCTCCGTGATCCGCGCTAACCCGCCCAATCCCCTTCCCTGCCATCCATCCGCCATCGTTTCCTCCGCTCATCTTTTGTGATTTTTCTTTCATTGTACGGTATCTCGATTAAAATGGATCCATCAGACAATCCAGTGAGGGAAGATATGGAAATCATTACCGCCATCGTCAGCCGGCTCGGCATCCGCGAAGAATTTGAAAAAGGGCTCCTCGCCCGCATCCTCATCATGCTCGATCTCGTCCTCGTCATCTTTGGCGCCGTCTTTGTCGCCATCCGCCTGCTCATGACCCTCCTGCCGGCTTTTCCCGATGCCCATTGGACCGATCTCCTCATCGAATCCCTCATCCTCCTCATCGGTCTCGCCGCCCTCTACTGCATCCGCCAGGGCCGTATGCGCGCCGCCGCCCGCCTCATCCTGCTCAGCATCCTCCTCGCCGTCACCCTCCAGACCTACTTCCTCGGCGGCCCCGCCAACGATATCTCCGGCGCCATGGGGATGATGTTCTTCGTCTTCCTCGCCGTCCTCCTGCTCGACCGTGCCGACCGCCTCATCGCGCTCATCCTGGTCGTGCTCATCTTTACCGGCCTCAACATCCTCTCTGCCTCCGGCGCCATCCTGCCCGTCGTCCACCTCAGCCCGGTCGGCAAGACCCTCTTCGCCACCTTCGTCTGGCTCTCCATCAGCGTCATCACCGCCTACATCCTCGCCGCTGCCATGGGCGCCATGCGCCGCGAGCCCTACCTACTCGAGCAAACCTTCAAAGGCGAAACCTACCCCGGCCAGAACGTCCCCTTCCTCTCCACCCACGATGCCCTCACCGGCCTCTATAACCGCCTCTTCTTTGAGGCCGAGTTCGGCCGCCTCGAAAAATCGCGCCTCTTCCCCATCACCGTCCTCACCGCCGAGATCACCGGCCTCAAATCCTACAACGAACAGCACGGCTACAAAGCCGGCGACGAGCGCGTCATCGCTGCCGCCCGCCTGTTGGCGAAGGCCTTCCGCCCCGAAGACATCATCTGCCGCTACGGCGGCGACCAGTTCGCCGTCCTCCTGCCCCAGGTCGATGCTGCCACCGCGAAAGTCATCCTCGCCCGCATCCACGAACAGCTTTCCGCCTATAATGGTAAACACCCCGCCCGGCCCCTCTCCCTCGCCATCGGCCTCTCCACCGCCCGGCAGGGCGATTCGCTCAAGGAGCATATGAAAAATGCAGAAAGAAAAATATTAGATAATAATATTCATTAGAGAAATAAATAAAGGGAGAAATTATGGCTATTCCTGAATATCAAACGCTCATGCTTCCATTATTAAAAATTGCTGGCGATGGCGAGATTCATAACATTCATGATGCAACAAGAACTCTCGCAAATTTATTCAATCTTACTGAACAAGAAAGAATAGCGCCTCTTTCAAGTAGTTCGCAACCGATTTTTTCTAATAGAGTGGGTTGGGCAAAAACATATTTGAAACAAGCTGGCCTTCTTATTTACCCAGAACGTGCCCATTTTCAAATTACTTCTAGAGGTCAAGCGGTTCTTGCTGAAGGTTTACAAAACATTACTAATAGTTATCTAAAAAAGTTTCCGGAGTTTAGAAATTTTCGAAAAAGAACAAAAGTCGAATCAATCGAAGAAGAAAATGATACAGAAAACGATTTGACACCTGATGAAGCAATAGACTCAGCATATTTGAAAATCCGAAATGACCTTTCTGATAACCTTCTCGAATTTGTCCTAAATAGTTCATCATCCTTCTTTGAAAAATTAGTTGTTGATTTGCTAGTTGCTATGGGTTATGGAGGAACTCATTATGATGCTGCACGATCAGTCGGAAAATCAGGTGATGAAGGTATTGATGGGATTATCGATGAAGACAGGTTAGGATTAGATACGATCTTCATTCAAGCAAAAAGGTGGCAACCGGATCATTCAGTTGGAAGACCAGAGATTCAGAAATTTGTGGGTGCGTTGCTTGGAAAAAGAGCAAAAAAGGGTGTTTTCATTACAACTTCAGCTTTTTCTTCAGATGCAATAGAATATGCTAAAAGTATCGACTCAAAAGTTGTACTAATCGATGGTAATAGATTGACTACTTTGATGATTGATTTTGGTGTGGGAGTTACAACACAAAAAACATTTGAAATTAAAAAGATTGATACAGATTATTTTGATGAAATACAATTAGCATAAATGTTAATATGTCAGAAAAAGCAAAGGGTTTATTCAAATTAATTTAAGATCAAAAACAATAATTTGCCGTGTTTGCTCATCGGAATCAATACCTTTGGTATTTATATGATTACAATATTTGAACTCTCCAATAAATTTATAGTACCCACTATTTACTTTTTCAAATAGAAACAGCCGTTTTCCTTTTTCTCTATGGTTTTTTATTGCCAGATTTCCTCTAATTAGTTCCATGTTGCCATACTGGCCTTCTCCAGTATATCGGAAAGTCTTTTCATCGATCCAACTATCTTCATATCCATGTTCTTTTCCCGCAGGAGAGGTAAAAAGGAAAATCATGTCCTCGTTGGCACATGGGGCGATCCCTGATTGCCGATTTCCCCCATATTTATCATGCAATTCAGATTGTCGGTGATATATTTTGCCCTTTTCAAACATTATTCCCTCCATCATTTTTAACTAGTATATATCAGTTAAAGATATAAATTCTATTAAATATCAAAATCGCGCTATTATTAACTTACATGCATTCCAACTGGCGCTCCTACATCCGCTCCGCAGACGAAAAACCCGCCCTCACCTGGGCTCTCCTCAAGCGCGTCCTCGCCTACTCCCGCGCCTACCGCTTCCACCTGCTCGCCATGCTCCTCCTCATCCTCGCCGATTCCGGCCTCTCGCTCCTCTCGCCCCTCATCGTCCGCCAGCTCATCGACACCGTCATCCCCGCCGCCGACCTGCGCGCCCTCATTCGCCTCTCGCTCGCCCTGCTCGCTGTGCCCGTCCTCCAGGGTGCCGCCAGCGTCTTCCGCCGCCGCCTCAACGCCCGCGTTGGCGAAGGCGTCATCTACGACCTGCGCGCCGCCCTCTACGCTAAATTCCAGCGCATGTCCCTGCGCTTCTTCACCCGCACCAAAACCGGCGAGATGGTCAGCCGCCTCAACAACGATGTCATCGGCGCCCAAAACGCCGTCAGCAACACCATCGTCAGCATCATCACCAACCTCGTCCAGGCCGTCGTCGTCTTCTCCATGATGCTCACCATCGAATGGCGCCTCACTCTCGCCAGCGTCGCCATCATGCCCTTGTTCATCTTCGCCGCCCGCCTGCTCGGCGCGCGCCTGCGCGATACCGCCCGCGACCAGATGGACGCCAACGCCCGCATGAACGCCATCATCAACGAAACCCTCAATATCGGCGGCGCCCTCCTCATCAAACTCTTCGGCCGCCAGCATTCCGAGTCCGAGCGCTTCACCGCGCGCGCGGCCGATGTGCGCGATCTCGGCGTCCAGCGTGCCTTCCTCGGCTCCGTCTTCTTCGTCATCATCGGCCTCCTCAGCGCCGTCGGCACCGCCCTCATCTACGGCTTCGGCGGCTACCAGGTCATCCAGGGCCGCGTCACCATCGGCACCATCGTCGCCTTCGGCTCCTACCTCGGCATCCTCTACAGCGCCCTCCAGAATCTCTCCAACGCCCCCGTCGAATTCTCCACCTCCGTCGTCAGCTTCGAGCGCGTCTTCGAGGTGCTCGACCTGCCCGTCGAGATCGCCGAAAAATCGGATGCGCGCGCCCTGTCAGACGTCAAAGGCGGGATCGTCTTCGACCACGTCAGCTTCCGCTACGAAGACGACAAACCCGGCGGGCTCAGCGATGTGCGCCGCTTTGGCCAGGTTCAGGAAGATGAAGGCATCCTCTCCGGCAGCCGTGAAAGCGAACAGCCCGAACCGGAAACCAGCGATGCCAGCCAGGCCCGCTCTGTCGCCCTCCAGGATATCGATTTCACCATCCAGCCCGGCCAGCTCACCGCCCTCGTCGGCCCCAGCGGCGCCGGTAAGACCACCCTCACCTACCTCATTCCGCGCCTCTATGACCCCCAGCAGGGCAGCATCCGTCTCGATGGCGTCGACCTGCGTGACCTCACCCTCGCTTCCCTCACCGCCCACATCGGCATGGTCACCCAGGAGACCTTCCTCTTCCACGATACCATCGCCGTCAACATCCGCTTCGCCCGCCCCGATGCCGCCCAGGAACAGGTCGAACAGGCCGCCCGCGCCGCCAACATCCACCACTTCATCGCCGGCCTGCCCGATGGCTACAACACCATCGTCGGCGAGCGCGGCTACCGCCTCAGCGGCGGTGAAAAACAGCGCATCGCCCTCGCCCGCGTCATCCTGCGCGACCCGCGCATCCTCATCCTCGATGAAGCCACCAGCAGTCTCGACAGCGAATCCGAACGCCTCATCCAGGAGGCCCTCGAGCGCGTCCTCGCGGACCGCACCAGCATCGTCATCGCCCACCGCCTCAGCACCATCCTCAAGGCGGACCAGATCCTCGTCCTCGACCGCGGCCGCATCGCCGAGCGCGGCACCCACACCGAGCTCCTCGCCCAGGACGGCATCTACACCCGCCTCTACACCACCCAATTCCAATCCATGTAGGTTGGGTTGAGGTACGAAACCCAACATATCTGTCATCCCCCGTAGGCTGGGTTACGCTTCTCAACCCAGCATCCTTCCCCCGTACCCTAATACCACACAGTAGGCTGCCATTGCCGCTCTATTCGCCAACACACCGTCTGCGCCCTCCCCCTTTCATAAGGAAAAAAAGAGTGCAGTTCAATCTGGCCAACCCTCCCGCCCTTGAAACCCTTCTATCCCATTTTCCATTTTTTACAACCTTTTTACACCGCTCGCGTATACTATAGAGAACCAAAAGGAGACACCATGACCCAATTACAAATGCAGCGCGCCGCCCGGGCCGCCGGCGTCCAAACCCGCGCCATCGCCCTCTACCGCACCGATCATCTCACCCTGCCACAGCTCTCCCCGCTCCTCTTCGCCGCGGCTTTCAGCAGCCTGCTCTGGACCCTCTTCCTCGCCCGCCTTCTCCACATCCTGGTGTAAAAAACACAATAAATCTGTCAACAAAATATCAAAAGTGAAAATAAGACAACCGCTTATTTTCACTTTTGCGTTTAAATGAAAATAATACTGAATCAAACCGTTTTCTTTATATAATCAACATACAACCACACAAGGAGCCCCTATGTCCACTCACAACACCATGCAAGCCGAAATCCTCTCCCTCCCCGCCCTCATCCGCGCGCAGATCCCCGTTCTCGATGACCGCATCCGCGCCGCTTTCACAAAAAAAGATTTCGAACACATCCGCCAGGTCATCCTCACCGGCTGCGGCGATTCCTACTACGCCGGTCTCGGCACGCGCTTCTTCTTCAACAAATTCTGCGGCGTCCCCGCTCTCGGCCTCAACGCCATGGATACCAGCCGTTATATCCTCATCGACGCCCACCCCGAACTCGCCCGCGATACACTCGTCATGGCCGCCTCCGTCTCCGGCCGCGTCACCCGCACCGTCGAAGCCATGCGCATCGCCAAACACGTCAACGCGCTCACCGTCGCCATCACCGGCAATCCCGAAGCGCCTCTTGCCCGGGCCTGCAGCCACATCCTCGACTGCACCATCCCCTCCCTGCCCAACCCCGATGGCGACATTATCCCCGGCGTGCGCTCCTACCGCATGACCCTCATCGTCCATTACCTGCTTGCCCTCCATTTCGCTGTGCTTACCGGCCGCCTCTCGCAGGAAGATGCTGATACTCTTCGCGCCTATCTCCTCGCCACCGCTGATGTCATCGAACACACCCTTGAGAAAAGCACCGGCGCTGTCCGCAGCCTGGTGGATATCCTTGCCGGTCACGATTACTTCCTCTTCATCGGCCATGGCCCCCACCGCGCCACCGCCGAGTTCTCCGCCGCCAAGGTGATCGAAGCCGCCGGCCTCATCGCCTATGGCCAGGATACCGAGGAATGGGCCCACATCCAGCACTACGAGAACGCCCGCCCATCGATGCCCACCTTCCTCTTCTGCAGCGGCCAGCGCGGCCACGACCGTGTCCAGCACCTCATCCCCCACATCAAGAACACCGGCCGCACCCTCATCGGCATCCTCGCCGATCACTCCGCCAGCGATCATACCGGCTTCGATCACACCCTGCCCGTCTGCGGTAACATACACGAACTCTTCACGCCCATCGTCTATCCCATCCTGCCGGAATTGTTCTCCGCATTCCTTGCCGATGCCCTCGGCGTCACTTTCTTCCGCGAAGAGTTCCCCCATTATAAGAATGCCGATATCTCCCGCATCCGCGATACAGACACCATCACCCCCGATCAGCTCAAAGCCGCGGGAGAGCGATAAGCATGCCGTCCGCCAAAGTCGTCGTTTATGGTGAGATCGGTATCGACAACCTCATCTCCATCCCCCAGCCATTGGATTACGAACGGGATGCCATCGTCACCGCTGATGAATACATGATCGGCGGCTATGGCTGCAATATCGCCATCCTCCTCGCCCTGTGGGGTGTCCCCGTCCGCCTTTCTGGTTATGCCATTGGCGATGATCCCTACGGCGCCATGATCCTCGCCATGCTCTCCCGCTACCCCGCCCTCGACCGCAGCTTCATCGAGACCCGCCCCGCCATCAAGACCGCCTTCTGCCGCGTCATTGTTGATCCTTCCGGCAGCCGCGCCATCATGGCCTTCAACCTGCACGAACGCTGCGCAGATCCCTCCCCGCTCTCGCCTGAATTGTTGGATGGCGCCACCCACATCGTCCTCGACAGTCTCTCCCAGCGCGGCGCTTTCCTTCCCGCCGCGGAGATCGCCCATCGTGCCGGCCTAACGGTCATCAACAGCGACATCAACACCCTCGCTTGCCCGCTCCTCCCCTTCGTCGATGTCATCTGCAATTCCGCCGGCCTCCTGCGCAATAAGGACGGTGTCACCGACGCGCCCGCCTTTGCCCGGCAGCTTCATCAAAAGCATGGGGCCGCCGTCATCACCACCGATGGCCCGCGTCCCATCCAAGCCATCGCTTCCGACGGGCATGAATTCTGGGTCACCCCGCCCCGCATCCCCGCCGCGCAAATTATCGATACCACCGGTGCTGGCGACGCTCTCAAATCCGGCGTCACCTACGGCCTTGTGCGGGGCTGGCCGCTTGAACAGTGCGTCCGCTACGGCGCGGCCGCTGGCGCGCTCATCATCCAGTCCGTCGGCGCTGTCGCCCGCGAACCATCAACTGAAGAAGTCTTACAATTAGTCCAAAGCACGGAGGTCCGCGATGATCCATCCAAATGATGCGCTGCTCGATCGCTATCTCGGCTGCCTGATCGGCATGGCTGTTGGCGATGCCCTTGGCGCGCCGGTCGAATTCCAGCAACCCGGCACCTTTGAACCCATCACCGATATGCGCGCCGGCGGCCCCTTCAACCTGCCCGCGGGCCACTGGACCGACGATACCTCCATGGCGCTCTGCATCGCCGCCAGTCTGGTCGAAAACGGAGATTACATCCCGCTTGATATCATGCGGCGCTTTGTGCGCTGGTACCGCGATGGTTACCTTAGCAGCACCGGCGAGTGCTTCGATATCGGCAATCGCACCCGCGCCGCCCTCGAGGATTTCGAGCGCTCCGGCCAGCCCTTCCGCCCGGATGGTTTCTGCGATTATCCCACCAACGGCGCCATCATGCGCCTCGCGCCCATCCCCATGGCCTACCGTGCCGATCCCGTCCGCGCCATCCATCTCGCCGGCGAATCCTCCCGCCTGACCCACAACCATCCCGATGCCCAGGATGCCTGCCGCTACCTCGCCGCCCTCACCATCGGCGCCCTCAATGGCGCCAGCAAAGCGGATCTGCTCCAGCCCTTCTTTGATCCCGCAACAGACACCTGGCGCGCCACACCGCTCACGGACGAAATGGCGCTCCTCGCCGCTGGTGGGTACCGTGATAAACCGCAGGCCGACATTCAACCATCCGCCCATGCCGTCCGTTGCCTCGAAGCCGCCCTGTGGGCTTTCGCGCGTACAGATACGTATGGAGAAGGGCTATTATTGCTCGTCAACATGGGCGACGACAGCGACACCACCGGCGCGGTCTATGGCCAGCTCGCTGGCGCCCATTACGGCAATGATGCCATCCCGCGGCGCTGGCTGGACGACCTTGCCCACCCCGCCCTCCTGCGCGAATACACCCTTTCCCTCCTGCGCCTCTCCGAGATGTTGTAACTTGGGTTGAGGTACGCGACCCAACAACCATCGCGCTTAGGGACCAAAATGCTTCATGCGTCGATTCTGATCACTTTCTGGCTGCCCACCATCATATGGTCGATCTGACGCTTCAGATCATTGACAAACACACCTACCGGATCCTCCACCACCAGATCCATCTCAAAGCGGAAAACATCTTCTCCTTCAATATACGGTACTTCCCAGATCACATACTGATTATCAATGATCAAAAAACACACATGTGAAAGCATCACCGGACAGGTCATCAGCAGTACATCACGGTTATTATCCTGGCATTTAAGCAACGCTTTGAAATGATCAATTTCCGTGGGGTTGAATCCCAGATTACCCTCAAATATTTCTCTCGCCCCACCTTTCAACTGGATCATGCGTTTATAAGTGATCCCTTTCTGCTGCGCGAACTTCGTCAGGTTCGCATACCACTGTACATACTCTGCGTCCTGGTCCCCGACCACCACTGATGATTGCACTTCTTTATAGTCAACAGCGATGATCTCCCGCGCGCTTTTCAATAGCTGGGTTGGATATTCAAAGGTATTCCGGTATTCACTCGTCGGGGTGCCATATGTCAGCAGTCGCGCTGTGACCCCAAAACGGTTTCGTAATTCATCCTGTTGAGCTCTGACCCGCTTGACCTCTTTTGAGGTATGCGAAGATTTGATCGAAACGAACAGCATCCCGCACAGTGTGCAAACAACTGAAAATGTCACCAGCGTGACCAGCGCGCGATGTTGGTCTTCGATCAGCGGATTCGTCCACCACTCAAGCAGCACACCCGCCAGAATACCCGCGAGCGCCGATACAATTGGTAAAAGGATCACATTAATCTTTTCTAGCATGCTCTTCATGCATACTCCTGTAGAAACGCAATGATAATTGATTGTATAACCGATTGCTAAAATTTCTACACAATAATATCGGCGAATACATACCACATCCCCTGCCTTACAGCAGGGGATGATTCTTATTCCCGATATGCTCTTATGTTTATAGATCGATCAACAGTAGATTCAGATCGCCGTTATGGTTTACATCATTGCCCATATAGCTCGAGTTGCTGATCGTCGGCCAGTATGGGCCATCAAACTGGATCTCGATCCCTGAACCCCAGTTTCCAATAAAAGTGCTGTTCTTGATCGTCACCGGATACGCGCCAGTCTTCAGCCAGATGCCATCAGAGTTATATGATACGCCATTTCGCAGGCAGCTCACCCCGCTTACCGAGATCGCTCCATTCACTTCACCCGAAATGCCGTCGGCTCCGTTGTAAGCCGTGTTGACTGCGTTGATCGTCAGTGTGCCGTTCCCGGATAGATTGCGCAGATACAATCCCGATAATGTATTCTGGTTGGCAAACACTTTGTTCACGCTGATCGCTCCGCGCGTCAGCGCGGACAATCCGCTGTTGCCATTCGATTCGAAATAGCTGTAACCGAGCGTGCCGCTGATCGTGATTCCGCCACTGGCATCACTGTAATCATTATAAAGATAGGCTCCGCGTCCGCCGTTCCTGCTTGCCTGGATCGTGTCCAGCGTGATTATTCCCTTGCTGTAAACAGTGATCCCGTTTTCCGGATTATCGTTCGCAACAGTCTTCTTGATCGTCACCGATTGCGGCGTAGCCGCGTCACTGGTAACAATATACAGGCCGTGATTCGCGTTTCCGTTAGCGTAAGCGTTATTTACATTCACCGCGCCGCTGCCATAATAATACAGGCCATGCCCGCCGCTGCTGTAAATGCGTACATCGTTGAGAGTTAAGCCATTCTTTAACACTCCGTCCCAGTTGTACACATAAGCGCCAGTGCTCCGGTTTGCGTAAAAGCTGATCTTGTTCAGCGTGACTGTCCCGCCTGCCAGGATCTCCAGCCCATTACTCAGATTTTCATTCAGAAAACTGCGTCCGCCTTTGATCGTATTTTTGATCTGCACTGTCGCGCTTCCATGGCTGTTGTCAACATAGATCCCGTCATCTCCATTCGTGTTTGCGATTGGATTGCTGATGCTCACTGCGCCGCTCGAGAAGATGTACAGTCCGTTGCCGTTGTTGCCGCTGAACTCATTTTCAGTGTTTCCGCTGATCGTCACGCTGCCTGTTCCAAGGCACCCCGAGCCGGACCATAAACAGTTGTCAATGAACGCGCCATTGATGTAGGGCTTACTGCTGCTATATATATTGGGCGTGTCATTCAGTGAAATGTCATAGTCGCCGAATCCCCCCCACCCCATGACGTAGAAATCGCCTTCCCATCCGGGGTTGAATGTCAATTGGGCATGAGATGTGCCGCCCGCGCTGGCTGATCCATAATCATATCCATACTCGCTATACACCGTGAATTCCGGACTGAAGTCCGCGCTGTCCATTTCGATCAGCACCGGCGTGCCGGGGGTAAAGTGGAACCACCACGCGTCACTCTCGTTGGAATACCCAAGATGTTCATATTGCGTCTGCCCATGCGAGGAGATATCCAGCCACCCGCCCTGCAGTGAATTCCCGCAAGCATCCACGTTCGTCAGCGTGATCGCGCCTTTATTGGTAACCATCAGCCCGATCGACTCATTGTTATTGAAAGTGCTGTTGCTGATCTTCACCGCTGCTGTCCCGCTCGATCCGCTCAGGTCTATCCACACCCCGTTCGAGCTGTTTCTCAGCGCTTCCACCCCGCTCAGTGTCACGCTTCCGTTGCTGATGATCTCCAGGCCACGGTTTTCATTCTCGTTGAATGAGCACATCTGTCCTTTGCCGGAGGCCTTGATCGTCACCGGCGCGCTGCCGGAATGATTGTAGATCATCGCCCCAACGGCTCCGCTGGTATAGCTGGCATCCACATTTGTCAGGTTGACCGCGCCTGCTGTCCAAATGAACAGGCCCGGTGTGCCATGGTTGTAATTCAGTTCCACGTTATTCAGCGTTACCGCTGCCGTGTTACCCATGATAAACCCGGCACCGCCCTCATGATGGTTATAGCTTGCGCTGCCGTTCGTCCAGCTCGCAGGGCCATTGCTGTTGACCACCGTTCCGACAATATAGTTATCATCCAGGTAGGTGTTGCTGATCGTCACTCCCGCGCTTGTTGCGTAAGTATTATCAACGAATAGTCCCCGGCCCCCATTTGCGCTTGCTGTAATATTTGCCGTCTTTACCGCCCCCGCCGCTTCGATATGGACCCCGTCGAAACCATTGTTGTACGTATCCGCTCCGAATCCCATTACCTTCGAGTTGTTGATCGTGATTCCGCCTGCCCCGCTGTAAAGCGCCAGTCCGCTTACATCCGGGTTCCAGGGATACATATTACTGGGGTCATTTAATGCCAGGGAATAACTACCCCGTCCGCTATTGGTATATACATAAATGATATAGGTCCCTGCTCCAGGCGTCAGGAATGTGGCCGTTATGGAGGAATTGTTGCCTGGGTTGTTATCTGTCACCACGTATCCATAGGTGTTGTTCCAGACGGTGAGAGAGGGAATGAAATCATCACTCGATAAGGTGATCGTCGTCATGGCAGACCCTGGCGCGTCAAAATACCAGTAATCCTGGTGGAAATACCATCCTCCATATGGGTCAGGCATGTTCTCATGCAGAAATTCATAGATCGTCTGCCCGCTAAAATCAAGTGTCCCGGTTTGCATCGAGTTTTGGTGTGCCTGTGCGCCATTGACTGTGATCGTCCCATTCGCGGCTGCCAGTAACCCGCCATACTGGTTATAGTTGAACATTGAATCGGACACGGTGATCGGTTTGATTGCGGGAGTCAGGTAATTGCCCAGGTACGCTCCGTATTGTTGATTGAAATTCGCAACCACCCGCGACACGCTAATCGGCCCATTTGATTCAGCAAATAACCCGTCGATATTGTTTTGTGAAAAGCTGTTGAACTGATCGCTTGTCGCTTTCACCGTAATCCCCGCGCTTGCGTTCGGGTAATTGTTTATCAGCGCCGCGCCAGCTCCATTGTGGTTATTATCTGCGCTCACATTCGTCAGGCTGATCGTGCCTTTTGAAAGGATATGTAATCCATTTTCATTCCAGTTTTCCATGAACCAGTTAGTAACACCGGATTTACCTTTCACCGTCACATTACCACTGCCAATACAATTACCCATGATGTCTTCCAGGCAGTTATCCAGGTGCGCGCCGTATAGGTTGTTCTGGCTTCCCTCTACCGTATCCAGTGTGATCGCGCCGGATGCGTTCACGATTAGACCGCTTCCATTTTGATTCTGGTTGAAGTATGCGTTTGTGATGCTGACAGTTTTTCCGGGTGATACTACCACTTCAACAGTGATTCCACTCGGCCCGTAATTCCCATCCGCGCGTACATTCTTGATACTCACATTACCGTTTGCGGTTATCAGCAAACCGCTTTCATTGTTTAATCCAAACTCGGTCAGGTAATTTGCGCTTTTTCCACTGACACTCACGTTCCCTTTGAACGTGGTCAGCACTACGCCATTGCTGTCGCTGCCGTTGCCATTCTCAAGAAAAGATGTGTTGTTCAGTAAAGTAATGCTTCCGGATGCATTTGCCAGCAGCCCTTCATAATAGTTCCTGTTTGCCTGGCTCTGCTTCACCTGGATGCTCCTGCCAGTCCCGCTCGTATTATCCAGCATCATCCCTTGACCCCCATTGCTCTCCCCTGCGCTGTCCGTCACCAGGATATTCCCATTCGATACTACCGCCAGCCCGTCATCTCCATTTTCGCCGAACCAGTTCAGCCATGATCCGCTCAGCGTCGAGTTCACCGTCACCCCGGCGCTTGTGCCGCTAAAATTATTCGTTACCATCACCCCGCCTACCCCATTCAGCATTGCGTCCAGGTTCGTCAGCGTCACCGTCCCGCGCGAGTAGATCTCCAGCCCGCTTTCGCCGTTCTCAGAGAATTCATTGATCTTTCCGGCCGTTAACACCCCGCTCAATGTTACGTTTCCTTTTCCGCTGCAAATACCGCTAACAGCCAGGCAGTTGTCAATAAATGCGCCGTTCCCATTCGTGTTGTTATTCGCGATGATGTTCTTCAGCGTCACGTTGCCTAAATTCTCGAGCCATAATCCATCCAGGTCATTATCGCTGAAATTGCCATTCGTGATCTGCACCGTCCGCAGGCTCGTGCTGAACGAACTATCCACCACCAATCCGCTCCCGCCTGCGCTCCAGCGTGCTTCCACATTCGCGCCATTCATATTGCCATCCACATGCAGGAATATATTCGTATTCTCATTACCGCCTGCGGTCACATTCTCAAGCGTTACTGTGCCCGGGCTGTCATTCCATACCCACAAACCATATCCCCAGTCAGCGTTGGGGTCCTGGTAATTCTCTCCAAAATAACTGTTTTTCACCGTCAGCGATTTGAATCCGTTGTTGATATCCGCCCCGTCTCCGTGGTTGCGGCTGGCGCTCACCCCATCCAGTGTGATCACACCGTTGCTGTAAATATCTAACGATGCGGCGTTAAAACCGGAGTCATTGTCATCAAATTCGCTGTTGGTGATCGTCACTTTATATGTGGGCGAGCCCATGTTATTTAACACCGCTCCTTTACCTGTGTTCTGGCTCGATTCCACTTTCTTAAGCTCGATCGATCCCGCAGTCACCACCGAGATTCCTGTCCCCGTGGATCGCACATCCAGGTCTTCCAATAATATGTTGCCGATCGCGTCCTGGATGCTCAATTGCCCGTTGATCCTGAATCCTTTCACCGTGAATCCCGTCGCCGGCGCCCAAACCATCAGGCTGCTTGTTAGCGTGGTCGCATCCGATCCGTTGCCGATCACCCCTTTCAACTGGCTCAATACCGGGTAGGTCGCGCCGTCGATCGTTGCGCCAATATATGATCCATCCTCCACGTAGATCATCCGGTCGGTCGGAATGATTTCTTCCACCCGGATGTAATCCACCGCTGCCTGCAGCGGATTCGCGCAGGGTTGGTTCCCCGCTGTGTCCGGATCACAGTCCGTCGTCGTGAACGAATACTTCGTCGTTCCAACCCAGAAATACGGATCCCCGTCCAGCAGCGCCTGCGCGCTTTCCGCGTCCGTCAGCACCATTACTTCCCCGTCCACACCCGCCAGCACCAATCCCTCCTCATCTGCCGCCGCGATCACCTCTGCCAGCACCTCTGCCCCTTTCTCTGCTTCCTCTTCACCAATCGGCGTGTTTTCGTTGTCAACCGCTACCCCTGGTGCTTCTGCGTCAGGCGTGGAGGTATCTTCCGCTTCCTCTCCTTCGGTTGGTAAAACTGCATCCTCCGTAACATCTCCCCCTACCTCTTCCGCGCAGTTTTCTATAGCAATCGCCTCCGGCTCCGTGTCCGTAAACGGAACTGCTTTATCTGTTACCGCAGGTTCCTCTGCCGGGCTGTCATCCGCCAGCACTGATCCTGTCACCATTAACAGTGCGATCAGCACGCCGCATACCCACCACATTCGATCAAATTGGATAAACCGCTTCGCTTTCATCAGATGCTACCTCCTCTTTCCTGCTCAATCATCTTCCGTGTCTTGTGCGATCCCGTCTCGCACTTTTCCCATCCGCAAACCATCCAACCCTATCCGCGTCCTTCCCGGTGAAACTGCCTTTCACTCCCTGCTGCCTTAAAAACTAAAACCGCTCTCAAAGACCGGTTTCTTCATTGGCGCCTGTTATGTTGGCGTGTTATTTCCTGACGCGGTCCCGCTTAAGGCGCGTGCGTCATCAGCGGATATTCAGTTGATGGTTTCTTCAGTTAATTTAATTATAGTGAGTGAAATTTATTTTTCAATAGGTTTTATACAATATCTCCCGCACATCAATGCGAACTGGATTGTGAGCCACGGACCCCTCACATCCTTATCCTGTTATTCATAAAGAGAAAAAACTCATCATTATTTTTTATTCCCATCTTGACACATACAAAATCGGGTGTATATTTACGCGCTGTCAATACATTCCATTTTGGAAAATAGGAAAAACCATGAAGATCGCAGTCCTTGCTAATCTCAAAAAGGACGTCCCCCTCATCAAAGAGCACCCCCCTGACGATGAATACTGGGATGACCTCGACGATGTCTCCACGCTCAAAGCCATCCGCAGCGCCCTGCGCGCCGGCGGCCACCACGCAAAATACATCGTCCCCAATGTGAACCTGATCCGGCACCTGCTCAACTACAAGCCGGATTTATGTTTTAACCTCTGCGAGGGTCATTTCGGCGCCTCGCGCGAAGCGCAGGTTCCCGCCATCCTCGATATGCTGCGCCTGCCCTACACCGGCTCCGGTGTGCTCGGCATGTCCCTAGCCCATAATAAATTCATCGCCAAAAAGGTCTTCCGCCGCGAAGGCGTCCCCACCGCCCCCTTCTTCCTTGTTGAAAACCCGCGCGCCCTCCCGGATTTCAACATCCCCTTTCCCCTCTTCGTCAAACCTGCCCACGAAGGCACCTCCATCGGCATCAACGAAAACTCCGTCGTGTACGATCGCGAAGCGCTCATTCGCCAGATCGATTACGTTTGGGAAAAAGTCCATGCGCCTGCCCTGGTGGAACAATACATCGCCGGGCGCGAGTTCACCGTCAGCATCCTTGGCGATGAAGTTCTGCCCATCATCGAGATCATTACCCCCACCGGCTATTATTCCAACCGTCTGAAAGAAGTCGATCCCACCGGCGTTGTGCGTGTCTGCCCGGCCGATATTCCCCGTAGGAAACTCGAACAGGTCCAGCGTATCGCCCGCGCCGCCATGCAGCATCTTGAGCTGGTCGATATCAGCCGCATTGATATGCGCATGGACGCGGACGGCAACCTCTTCGTGCTCGAGGTCAACCCCCTCCCGCTTCTGCTGCCCAACCCGCGGGAAGCGTCCTTTGTTGCCTCATCGCTCGCCGCCGGCTATTCCTATATCGAAATGGTCAATCGCATCGTCACCATCTCAGCGCAGCGGCTCGGTTTACAGGTCGAACCGGAGACGCACTCCCGGCCCCTCCAACCTAAACTGGCCGATAAGCACATCAGCAGTTAGTAGTTCATCCCTTCTGAAAACTCACACAATAACATCTGACCATAAAATCCCTGTAATCACAAACAGTGTGCTGGTACGCGCCGCGCCAGCACACTGATTTTCTCCTGTTCTGTCCATGGCTTACACTTTTCATCCCCACGCCCTCCCGTCATTCTCCAACACACCATTCCACGATGATATCATCGCAAGGCGCGTCGGTTGGGTTGAGGCACGAAACCCAACGCTTCTGTTTTTATCATGCAGCTAACCCTCCCCCTTGTCACCTGCCCGATACGCTGGCTCCCATTAACTTCCCAATCCCCCCGCCGTCCCCTGCACATTCACCAGCCGCTGATACAACCCGCCCATCGCCATCAGCTCCGCGTGCGTCCCCCGCTCCACGATCCGGTTCCCCTCCAAAACAACGATCATGTCCGCCTTGCGCACCGTCGAAAGCCGGTGCGCGATCACGATCACCGTCTTGCCCGCCATCAATTGCTCCAGCGACTGCTGGATCAGCAACTCTGTTTCCGTGTCCACCGCCGAAGTTGCCTCATCTAAGATCAAGATCGGCGCGTCTTTCAACACCGCCCGCGCGATCGCGATCCGCTGTCGCTGCCCGCCCGATAGTTTCACCCCCCGTTCCCCCAGCATCGTGTCATACCCCTGCGGCAGCTGCATGATGAAATCATGCGCGTTCGCGATCTGCGCCGCCCGCACCACATCCGCGTCACTCGCCCCTTCCCGTCCGAATAGAATATTCTCGCGCGCCGTGCCATGGAACAGGAACACATCCTGCAGCACCAGGCTGATATTTTTGCGGATGCTCTGCATTCTCAATTCGCGGATATCCATTCCGTCAATGTGGATCGCCCCACCCGTAACATCATAAAAACGCGGGATCAGATTCACCAATGTCGTCTTCCCTACCCCGGTCGGCCCCACCAGCGCCACCATCTTCCCCGCTGGGATCGCCAGATCGATCTCCTCCAGCACATTCTCACTGTCATGGTAACGAAAGCTCACATCATCAAACACAATTTCTCCGCGCATATCCTCCGGCAGCGCGATCGCGTCCGCCGCGTCTGTGATCCCCGGCGCCTCCCGCAGCAGCTCATTCACCCGCACCGCCCCCGCCAGCGCCTGCTGGAAGCTCTCCCACACCCGGCTCAGCTCGCGGATCGGCTGGTACAGCAGCTCCAGATACAGGAAAAACGCCACCAGGTCGCTCACGGCCAGCGTCTCACCCAAAACGAATTGCCCGCCAAAATACACAAGCACGATCGTCCCCAGCGAAGCCGAAAATTCGATCAGCGGATGGAACGTCGCCATCAGCCGCAGCGCCCGCAGGTTCGAATCACGATAACGCTGGATATGCGTCCCCACCCGCTCCGCCTCCATCTCCTCCCGTGCGAACGCCTTGATCTCACGCACCCCGCTCAGGTTGTCATTCAGCGCCGCGTTCAGCTCGCCCAGCGTCACCTGCCGCGCCCGGAATGCCGGCCGCACGTACTTATTAAACGCCTTGATCGTCACAATGATCAGCGGCACCGGAATCAAGCTCAGCAGTGCCAACCGCGTGTTGATCGAGAACAATATCATTACCACCCCCGCCAGCAGCGCGACATTCGCCGCCAGATCCGGGATGGCGTGCGCGATCAAATGCTCCAGCAGGTCGGTGTCATTCACCAGTTGCGACATCAGCTGTCCGGTTTGCTTATCCGAATAGAAGCGCAGCGATAGCCGTTGCAGGTGCGCGTACACCTCCCGCCTCACATCCGCCACCACACTCCATCCGGCGATATGCGCCAGGTACGAGCGCCCGAATTGCAGCACCATCCGCACCCCATACACCCCCAGCACCGCCAGCGCCAGCTGCGTGATCAGCCCCATCTCCGCCATCGTCGCGGCCGGGTCCGTCACCGTCTCCATCATCCGCTTCACGATCCACGGCGCCACCAGCTGCACCCCCACCAGCAGCAGCATCGAAAGCACCGTCAGCGCCAGCACCCAGCGGTACTTGCGTAAATAAAGTAAAACAAACTTAAATGATTTCACAGTCTATTCCCATCCAACGCCATTTTTTTCTGTGTTAAATATATCAACATAACCCCCCTTCGGCAAAAATATGATTTTTTAAGGAAATATCATACATCCTTCTTTTCGATCAGCACACTTATTAAACTCCCCCATCCATCATCCCATAAGCCGTATTGCGCCGGCTAACATAGGTTTCGTACCTCAACCCAACATGTCTGTCATCCCCCCGCCATAGGCTGGCTTGCGCCTTTCAACCCAGCACCTTCCCACCATTCTCCAACTGCGCGTAGGGTACGTTGAAAGCTTTTCTTAACGCACCATCCTCATTCTTGCCACCATCCCTGGAATACTGGGTTGCTTTTCTTAAACCAGCTTCTTTCCATCCCTGACTACCTAGCCAGAGGAAATTATCTCCTCGCCGTCAAACCATTCCGAACAAAAAAATCAATCTGATATGAAACGATACACATACTTCGTTTCCCCATATCAAATCAGCGAATGCTGCAAAACTGTCGGCTTTTGTCGCATTTTGTCGCATTTCCTCGATCAAAACAGCGTTCTACATCAGCCCGCTAACCGCCCGCCATAGCATCAGCATTGCGAATCCCAGGATCACCACCCCCGCAACCCGGTTCACCCACCCCATCACATTGGCGTTGAACCGCCCCCGCAGGATTCCCACCCCGCCGCTCAGCGCCAGCCACCACAGCGCCGACCCGCTGAACACCCCCGCCACCAGGGTGAAAGCGCTTAAGGCAAAATCCGCGCCTGTGCTCATCCCGCCAAACAGCGCGATGAAAGAGAAGATCGTGATCGGGTTGCTCAGCGTCAGCAGGAACGTGGATAGATAATCACCGATTAGCGTATTGCGCTTTACTGCTTCTTCATCCATCACCGGTGCAGGGCTGCGGAAAGTCTGTACCCCCAGATACACCAGGAAAGCACCTCCTGCCAAACCCAGCCAGATCTGCTGTTTCACCAGAAAATCAGCCGCCAGCGTCAGCCCTGCCGCCGCGATCGTCCCATATACCGCGTCAGCGGATGCTGCCCCCATCCCGCTCGCCAGCCCTGACCTGAACCCGTTCTGCAGCGTGCGCCGGATGCATAGCACCCCGATCGGCCCCACCGGCGCAGCGATCGAAAACCCAAGCACAGCCCCCTGCAGAAATACACCCATCACACTACTCATTGATTCATCCTTAAACCCAGGTCATGTGTTTCTCAAATACGATCCCATCCTCGCCGCTGCGGTAATACTTCGACCAGATGTCAACCTGCCCATACCCCAGCTTCTCATACAGCCGGATCGCAGCCAGGTTGTTGCGCCGCACAGTCAGCTTAACCACCGGCATGTTCAATTCCGCCTCACACCGCGTCAGCAGCGCTTCCGCGATCCCCATCCTGCGCCAGTCCGGCCCCACCGCCAGCGTCAATATCCATCCAGCGTCTTCGCGCTTGCGCGGATCACCAGCAATAAATCCCACCAGTTTTTCGTTCGCCGTCGCCCGCAATCGCACCACACCCGGAAAAGTCAATACGCCCATCAGCTCCACCAGCGGCCATGCATCCTGCTCAAAACAGATATGTTCCAGCGCGGAAAGAGCGAATAGATCCCTCCAGCTTGCCTGTTCGATGATGTAATCCTGTGCGTCTTTGGCTGCCATTTTGCCAATTATACTGTCTGTGGATAAATACAACCTTGACTTGACGCTCACACAAAATGCCTTACAATGATATGGATATCCTTCGGGGCAGGGTGAGGGAGCATTAAGCTCCTGATTCCCGATCGGTGGTGATAACCCACAAGCGCTCTCATGCGCAGATCTGGTGCAACTCCAGGGTCGACGGTATAGTCCGGATGAAAGAAGGTAACCAATGATCTGCCTGCCCCTGATGTTATCAAGGAGCAGTTTTTTTATGGAAAACAGCGGCAGAAAATTGAAAAACAAGCACACACAGCACGCCAGCGTCATCCTGACGCCTGTCATCTTCCTGATCCTATGGCAGGCCCTGGTCATCATTTTTGATCTTCCGGCTTTCATCCTCCCAACGCCCGCTCAGGTTGCGGATCGCTTCGTGCGCGCCTTCTCCGATGGATCTCTCCTCCGCCACACCTCCGCCACCCTGGTCGAGATTTTGCTCGGGCTATCATCAGGAATCCTCATCGCCATCCTGCTCGGTTACTTCCTCAGCCGATCATCATTCCTGCAAAACATCCTCCAGCCGTTCCTGGTGGCCAGCCAGGCCATCCCAACCGTGGCTATCGCGCCGCTATTGGTGATCTGGTTCGGTCCTGGCATTTTTTCAAAAGTGCTTATCTGCGCCTTGATCGTCTTCTTTCCCGTGCTGGTCAACACCATCGTCGGCTTCCAATCCGTGCCAGAGAATCTGCGCGACCTGATGCGCTCCATGCGCGCCACGCGTTGGCAGACATTGCGCCAGTTGGAGCTCCCCGCCGCCTTGCCGGTCTTGCTCGGCGGCCTGCGTGTTGGCGCAACCCTTTCTGTCATAGGCGCAGTCGTTGGAGAGCTGGTCGGCGCGGATCGCGGATTGGGATTCCTGATCAATGTCGGCCGCGGGCAATATGATACAGCGCTTGTTTTCGTCGGCGTTTTCACCCTGGTATTTGTCGCGCTGGCTCTATATGGCAGCGTGCTTGCTTTAGAGAATCATTTACTGCGTTGGAAAGGAGAATGAACAATTATGAAACATAAAATGGTTTTGATCATTTCGATCCTGGCTGCCATAGCGCTATCTGCTTGCGCAGCGGGTCCGCAACAGGAGAATGCCACCATCCGCCTGCCGGTTGGCTACATACCAAACATCCAGTTTGCCCCGCTCTATGTCGCCATTGAAAATGGATATTATGCGGATGAAGGTTTGCAGGTAGAGATGGACTATAACATGGAGACTGATTCTGTCGCCCTGCTGGGTGCCGGCGAACTGGAATTTGCGATCGTGTCTGGCGAGCAGGTGCTGCTTGGCCGCGGCCAGGGTCTGCCGGTCGTGTACGTCATGGCCTGGTATCACGATTATCCAGTGGGTGTCACCGCCCTCAAGTCTGCCAACATCAACCAGCCACAGGACCTGGCCGGCAAGCGCGTCGGTATCCCCGGTCTTTATGGTGCCAGCTACATCGGTTTTAAAGCGCTCCTGAACGCCGGTGGCATGCAGGATGAGGATGTGTCGCTGGATGCGATCGGTTTCACCCAGGTTGAAGCTTTGGTCAACAATATTGTAGATGCAGTGGTCATCTACGTCAGCAACGAGCCGGTCAAACTGGAACACGAGGGCTTTGCAGTCACCACCCTCGCCGTATCAGATTACACCGCCCTGGTCGCCAATGGCCTCGTGACCAGCGAGCAGGTCATCAAAGACAATCCTGACCGCGTCCGTGCCATGGTCCGAGCCACCTTGAAAGGTATCCAATTCGCGAGCGATAATCCTGAGCAGGCTTTAACCATCAGCGAGAAGTATGTCGACAACCTTGCGGCCTTAACGCCGGATGAAAAAGAAGTGCAGCGCCAGGTGCTGGCCGCTTCCATCCCACTCTGGCAATCGTCGGTGCTGGGTTATTCCGACCCACAAGCATGGGAGAATATGCAAGATCTGCTTCTGCAGATGAAATTACTCTCTGGCCCGCAGGATCTGAACAGCGCGTTTTCCAATGCTTTCCTGCCTTAAAAAAATTTCACTCGTTATGGAAAAAGGAACCTCAATTCACCTCGAGCACGTCAGCATGACCTATGATGATCATAATGGTTATCTGCATGTCCTTGAAGATATCACCACGGTCATTCATCCACAGGAATTCGTTTGCGTGCTAGGTCCTTCGGGTTGTGGCAAGACCACCTTGTTGCGCGTCATCGCGGGGTTAGACCAGCACACCAAAGGGGAGATCTTATTCCCGCAATTAGAAAGGCCGCCTGTGGGGATTGTGTTTCAGGAAAGCAATCTCATGCCCTGGCGCTCAGTGCTGGATAATATCCTGCTGCCGCTGCAACTCACCGGTATTGACCCGCAAAAAGCGCGCGAGCAGGCAGTTGAGATGGCACAACTGGTTGGATTGCAGGACTTTCTTAAAGTCTGGCCGCAATCCCTCTCCGGAGGGATGGCCCAGCGCGTCGCCATCGCGCGCGCTTTCATCCAGGATACCGACATCCTCCTCCTCGACGAACCCTTTGGTGCGCTGGATGCCCTCACCCGTGAACAGATGGGGGAAGAACTGCTGCGGATCTGGCAGGCACGAAAGAAAACAGTGGTCATGGTCACACACTCCATCTCCGAAGCATTATTGCTAGCCGATCGCGTTCTGGTGTTATCCGGCCGGCCTGCCAGGATTATCCTGGATAAAAAAGTGGGCCTTCCCCGTCCGCGCTCGGAAGAAACCCGCTATTCAAAACACTTCCAGTTACTAGCGCGCGAATTGCGGTCAGCGATCGGATAATTGGAATAGGGGAGAGATAGGTAATTTCGAAATCGGTTTTTTAGGTGGTCTGACCCCTTTTTAGCAAGCGTTGATATTCCTAATGTATTTCGGACCTGTTACAAACGTCAATCATTGCTCATTTCATATTGCATTTTACCGACCGGCCAGTCCAACAGAAGATTATCCAGCATCAACTGCAGGTTGGCAGATTGCAATCGGGCAAGCGCTTGTTCAAGGCCTCTGATAGAGTTTGCTGCCTCAACCGGTTGGATGAAACCCGCCACATTGGCGATCATGTTCTCCATATCAATATTGGTCAGCGCAGTTTTTGAACCGGTAGCCACCAACATCACATCTCGCCAGAAAGATAACCAGTATGGAAATGCGATGGATAACTCCGCTTTTGCTTTATCACGATCAACGAAACGGGGACCTGTAAGTTTCCGTGAATAAGCGATTCGCTCATTTTTCCCGCCGGCGATCAACTGATTCAGATCCGACATCCAACGCTTTCTCTGCTCTAGCAAATCCGGGTTCTCTGCCAATCGGAAAGCATATCCTGCCCGTCCGCCTGCCAGATGTGCATACAGGTCAGAGTCGGTTTTATCAAGTGAATACCGCTCCATCAGCAAAGCAGTCAGCGCATCTATTTGCATCGGACGCAGACGCATCAGCTCGCAGCGCGAAGTGATCGTCGGCAGTAAACTCTCTGCATCATCAACAGTCACCAACAACAGTACATGAGAGTTCGGTTCTTCGAGTGTTTTCAGTAAGGCGTTCTGCGCGCTGGCGTTTGCCTGCTCAAAATTCAGGATCAAGGCCACGCGGTATTGGCTGGAATAGGGTGCCAGCGCGACAAAATGCTGCAATTCACGCACCTGTTCGACTTTCAAAATCCCCGCTTCCTCCGCCTGCACCACTGCCAGATCAGCATGCTGCATGCGTTCGATCTGGCGGCAGGTTATACATTCTCCGCACGCCTCACCTGGAGTAGAAGCCTGGTCACAGTTGACCGCTTGCGCAAAACGCAATGCAAGTGTGCGCCGCCCCACCCCTTCCGGTCCGCTAAAAAGATATGCATGCCGCAATTTTCCGTTTGCGATATGCTGTGCCAGCATCTCAGCTGCCCACTCATGTCCGTGAATATTCCAAGTCATGCTTGCCATTGTAGCCCACGCGCCGCCTTTTCGCAAACAAAAACTGCAATTCAATTCTCTTGCAGTTTTTCCTGTCAAGGATTAACATTGAGCAATACGCAACTTTAGGAGCCAACCATGCAGCCATTATTGGATCGTTTTATCCGCTATGCAAAGATCAATACAAGATCAAATGAGGAAATCACAGATCGCACCCCTACCACGGATAATCAATGGGATTTGGCACGGCTGCTGGAAACCGAACTGAATGCTATGGGTATGCAGGAGGTATACCTGAACGAACTCTGTTTCCTCACCGCCACACTGCCTGCAAATATCGATCATGATGTGCCGGTCATCGGTTTCCTCGCTCACCTTGATACCAGCGGGGATTTTAATGCAGAGAATGTGCAACCGCAGATTATTGAGGACTATGATGGTAGGGATATCCTCCTTAAGGGAAAAGCGGAGATGGTCCTTTCACCGGATGAATTCCCCGAACTGCTGCTTTATCAGGGCCAGACCCTGATCACCACGGATGGCACAACTCTGTTAGGTGCAGATGATAAAGCGGGTATCGCTGAGATCATGGAAGCGATGCACTACCTGATCAGCCATCCCGAGATCAAGCACGGTAAGATCCGCGTCGCATTTACTCCGGATGAAGAAACCGGCATGGGTATCACCCATTTTGATGTGGATGGATTCGGTGCTGATTTTGCGTACACCATGGATGGTGGACAATTGGGCGAGATCGAGTATGAGAACTTTAACGCCTGCCAGGCAACCGTCATCGTACAGGGAAGATCTGTGCATCCGGGCTCAGCCAAGAACGTGATGAAGAATGCCATCCTCATCTTCCACGAATTCAACGCCATGCTCCCACCCGAACAGCGCCCTGAATATACAGAAGGTAGGGAGGGTTTTTATCATCTGGTAAAAACCTATGAAGGGTCAGTCGAATCGTTTAAAGCAAAATATATCATCCGCGACCATGACCCAAACAAATTCAACGACAGAAAAGATCTCATGCGTGCCTGCGCAGGTCTGATAAACAAGAAATACGGTGCTGGCACGATCGAATTGAAAATCGTCGACCAATACCGTAATATGGTTGAAGTGATCAAGCCTGTCATGCATATTGTTGATACAGCCAAAGAAGCCATGCTCGCTTTTGGGATCGAGCCCATCAATAATCCGATCCGAGGCGGCACCGATGGCGCGCAGCTTTCCTACCGTGGGCTTCCAACACCCAACCTGTTCAATGGCGGTCATAATTACCACGGTCCCTATGAATTTGTTTGCCTGGAAAGTATGCACAAAGCTGTGCAGGTAATCCTAAAAATCATCGACCTTTATACCCAAAAATAGGAGGGGTGGTCCCTCTTTCCGAGGGACTTTCTTTTTAAAGGTAAAATCATCTTTCACGCATGATGAATAAACTAGGATCCCTCAACTCTCAGCAGCACGAAGCCGTCACCTCAGAAACAAAACAAATTCTTGTCCTCGCCGGCCCCGGTTCCGGCAAAACACGTGTCCTAACTCAGCGTATTGCATTCCTGGTCTACGAAAAGCAGATCAGCCCGGGTGCAATCCTGGCAGTGACATTCACTAACAAAGCTGCGCGTGAAATGCGCATTCGCCTCGAGCGCATGCTTGGGCGTGGTGTGGACGCGCTTTGGCTCGGCACCTTTCACTCAATTTGCGCGAAAGTCTTGCGCCAGGAAGCAGATGTGCTCCCCTTTGATAAGAATTTCGTCATCATGGATGCTGATGACCAGCGCAGCATAGTCAAGCGCATTCTTAAGGACCTCAACCTGGACGACAAGCTCTACCCGCCAAATACCATGCATGCGATTATTTCTCATGCCAAAAATCAACTAACATCCGTACAGGATTTCACGCCAGGTAATTACCGTGAGGAGATCGCGCGCCGTATCTATCAACGTTATGAATCGGCCTTGCGTAATAGCAATGCGGTAGATTTTGATGATCTGCTTCTTTGGACAGTTCGATTATTCAATGATAATCCGAATATTCGCGACCGCTATAGTAAACGCTTTGAATATGTGCTCATTGACGAATTTCAGGACACCAACCAGGCCCAATACGATCTCGTCAAACATTTCGCGTCATACCACCAGAACCTATTCGCGGTGGGCGATGAAGATCAATCCATTTATCGCTGGCGTGGAGCTGACTATCGCAATGTACAGCGCTTTGAATCTGAATTTCCGCAATCGTGCAAATTGCTATTGGAACAGAACTACCGCTCTACACAGAACATCCTCGATGCAGCGCAGGCGGTGATCAATGAGAACCAATCCCGTACCCCAAAGAACCTATTTTCCAAACGCGGGACGGGGACGCTGATTACAACCTATGATGCAGTAGATGATCACGCAGAATCATCCTTTGTTGTGGAAGATATCATCGATCGTATTGCCGCAGGAAATGGGGAGGAAATTGCGATCATGTATCGGACCAACGCCCAATCCCGTCTGTTGGAAGAATCTTTTCTGCGTGCCGGGCTCCCCTACCGCCTGGTTGGCGCGCAGCGCTTCTATGGGCGGCGGGAAGTAAAGGATATGATCGCTTTTCTACGTATGGTTCAAAATCCTTATGACATGATCAGCTTCAATCGAACCATCAACCTGCCGCCACGCGGAATCGGGGACAAGACCATTGAAACACTCCTGCAGACAGCGCGCGCTGCGTCTGCCTATCCTGCTGATGTGCTTGTTTCTTTGGGAGCAAATGCGGAAAAATCACCTTTCTACGCTAGCTTTAGTCCGCGCGCGGCTTCTGTTTTGGCGGGGTTCGGCGTGTTGCTGCAAAGATGGCGCAGCATCTCCCAAACGCAGCCACTGCCAGACCTTTTTGACCAGATCATTGCAGATATTGACTACCGATCCTATATTGATGATGGAACTGATGTTGGTGAGGGGCGCTGGGAAAACGTGATGGAATTGCGCCAGCTTGCCTTTGAATTCGAGAATAGCGATCTTACTGCGTTCTTGGAACGGGTTGCGCTAGTTTCTGACCAGGACACCGTGCCAGACGAGCTTACCGCACCAACTCTGCTGACGTTACATGCAGCGAAAGGGCTGGAATTCTCCACAGTTTATATCGTTGGATTGGACGACGGACTTTTGCCGCATAACCGGTCATTCGATGACCCGGAAGAAATGGCTGAAGAGCGCAGGTTGTTCTATGTCGGTATTACCCGCGCAAAAAATGAGCTTATTTTGGTGCGAGCCAGCCAACGCAGTAATTTTGGCCGTTATGAATATACGGTAGCTTCCCGTTTTCTGGATGATCTGCCACAAGAACTAATTAACCAGAAAGGAATCCGCCTGGGTGTACGTCGCATCAACCCGCTCAGCCAGCCGCGCTGGTCACCCGTAAAAACGGGTTTGGAACAGAAAAAGCAGGAACCGATCGTGGTTCAGCAGTATAAGGCAGGCATGCGTGTTATCCATCCGGTCTTTGGTGATGGGATGGTTATCGAAACGCGAATTTTGGGGAATGATGAAATTATCTCTGTAATGTTCGAGACCACCGGCCTTAAAAGGTTGGCTGCTTCTGTCGCCAAGCTTGAGGTTGTTTCCTGAGTTTAAGAATCAATTGAGAAACCTGAAAGAGTCTCCGATCTGGTAATTCGCCTGGCGGTAAATACCTTCCCGAATGTCACGCTGTGAAAAACAGATCACATACAGTTCAAACTTCTCCAACCAGAAGAATGCAAACCCGCTGCTGTCGCTATCAGATGAGATCCAGTCCATTCGAATGCGGCCATCTGGAAGCAGCTGGTTATCAATAAACGCCATATCTGCCGCAACAAATTCTCGTAATATCCCTATTGCTGTTTGGCCGATATTCTCTGGCGTTAATGCTTCTTGAGATGAATGGATAAAAATCTGGAATGAGGCTAATCCATCAGGCGCGGAAAGCACAACATTTTGCGTTTCTTCATTGATGATATTGATATCTGACGCACCCCACCCAATTGGTTTTCGCACCTGAAAAACATTGCCGGGGTCAGTATACACAGTTGTAAACTCGTAGAGGTCATCACTGGTAACCAGGCCCGTGGTCGGCTCAAGACTTTCATAGATCTCAATAAATCCAGGTAAGTAATGATCCCAATCCGCCTCCAACGCATGGAATGAAAAGAAATATACAACAAAGTTTTTTTGAATGAAAACATCGCGGGTTTTCCAAACTAGCCCATTATTAATAAATTGAGATGTAATCAATCTGCGATCGCTATTTTTTATATCTTCTACAATCTCAAATTGCTCGGTCTTTCCATATAAGGCGTTTATTGCATTATCGACATAGTTGACAAATGATTCGAGTGCAAGATCATACCCGGTTGACTCGTAACCGGCCTCAAAGAAAGCGCGCTTGTCCCGCGACACATACTTCACGTATTGAGAATTTTCCGAATTGACCTCCCATATCACAGGAGGATAAAAAGACATCGCGTTTGATGGTAACCGATATCGCGTCCCGGATATCAGGAATGGTACCCGCGTAGGTGTCGGTTCAAGTTCAGATGGCAGGGGTGTGTACACGGATAGTTGCGTGGGAATAAATGCATCCATCTCGTAATCAGGGTCCAGAACAACGCGCGGACCTTCTTCACATGCAGTAAGTATCAGAATGAAAGCAGTAATCAGGGAAACGGTATGTCTCTTCATTTTTTTCTTCTATTCTCTACTAAATGACATTTGGATCTCTTCCAAAATGGGCAAATACAATCTCTCGGTAGAAGGCTCCCAGGTAATTGTGAACAGATAAAGCGTATTCACATAAGTATCAAAATCAGTGATGCCACGGATGTCTTTCCCTGCAGCGTACCATGTCAGACGTTCCCGGCCATCAGGCAATGCGCGATCATCCGAGTTTTTCAAATCATACCCATATAACTCAAACATGACTTCGCGAGTGTTGAATGCTTTGGCTTCCTGTTCGATAAATGTACCTTGTTTGTAAACAGCGATTTGCACCGATGCCCGTTTGTCAGGTGATGTATATCCCTCCACGATCGTTTTGGCAACTGAAGCTGTATCAATATACCTCCCCCAAGATGTGGGGACCTCGATCTCGAACAATGCCTCACGCGCGGTTACTGTCTTTCGGAATGGATAAAACGCGTCATCGGTAATTTTCTCTTGATAGATCTTCACGCTATCGCTGATTTCTTTAAATAGATTAGCGTATACATCGGTTTGGGATTGCTTATACGCAAAGGACATATGAAATATTCCCCGTCCCTGCTGCGTGAACGAATCCAGGCTATCCCAATAATCCGTCTCTTCGCGCCATGTCGCCCGGCTGAAAATCTGATCGGCAAGCTCATTTCGTTCGGCTTCTGAATACTCCTTGACCCTTCCATAACGGTGAACTAATTCCGCATGAATAAAAGCGTTAAAGCTGTCATTGGTCAATTCATATCCTGTGGATGATAAACGCGCCTGCAATCGTGCATCCGAAGATTGTGATTCACAATTGACCTGATAGTCTCCACTTTCACTGCAATTCCATCCTTCCGGAAGATTGATTTGAAAGACGCCAGATGGAGATATATATGCCTGCTCCGATATTGTCGCCTCTTGCAGGCTCTCATCGATTTGCGTCGGCCGGGGGGTTGGCGTCACAGATGTCATCACTATTGTCGCAGGCACTGTTGATGTATATTGTGTTTGGGATTTGGGGCTAGCGCATCCCGCGACAAGCATTGTGATAAAAAATAATGAAACGAGACAATTCATATTTAGGTTCTTTTTCATATGAGAAGATTATATCCTCCCCAGCTATCACTGGAAATTAAATTTTTTTAGGTATTGTTAGATATTGATATTTCTGCTTTCGTTTTGATTACCCGACCAGACTTTTGCAGACATCTATTACCACCTGCCTCGTGAAAGATTGAATTAGAAACTAAAAAGAACCACCCTATTCGGATGGTTCTTTGGTAGTTCTTGCTTCGCAAATTATCGCGACTCTTTCTCGTAAGGTTTAGTAATATCCGCCGGTCCTTTACTTTGCTTAATGAACCCAGCCAGGATTAATAGCGTGATGATATACGGCAGTGCCATGAATACTTCTCTTGGAAAACTCTGGTCTGGGACGACCGTCTGCAATGCATACTGCAACGCATCCATAAAGCTGAAGAACATGGCGGCTGCAAAAACACCGCCAGGCTTGACATTTCCGAATATTACTGCCGAAAGGGCGATAAAGCCACGCCCGTTTACCATCTTTTCACTAAATAGTGAAGTTTGGGAAATCGATAGATACGCCCCTCCAATTCCGGCTAAAAGGGATCCGGCAAGGACTGCAACATAACGAATCACGATTGGATTCTTACCGACTACCGCTAATGCTTTCGGGTTCTCCCCTGCCGCTCGCAGCCAGGTGCCCCAGGGAGTGCGATAAAAAACGATATATAAAAATACTGGCAGAAGAAGTGCCGGAATCATCAACACCGATTGGTCATTGAAGATGGCATTGACAACTGGAATGTTTTCCAAAAACTTGAAGTGGATGATGGGCAGGGTTTCCACCCGGGGTGTGTTACCTCCATGCTTAAAAAAGATCTGCAAGAGGTAGCCGGATAAACCAACGCCCAATAAATAAACTGCCAATCCGGCAATAGCCTGATCGCTTTTCACAGTTATCGCAATAAAAGCAAAGATCAGGCCGATCAGCATACCAACGATCCCGGCAATCATTAAACCAATCCAGGGACTTCCGGTGAAGTGCGCTCCCACAGCTCCAGAGAACGCACCCATTAGCATGATCCCTTCGGTTCCTAAATTAAGCACACCAGACCGTTCCGTGATCATTTCTCCCATCGCTGCGAACACGATGGAAATACAGATGCGAATGGTTGCATATCCAAGAGATAAGGTAAATACATTTTTGACAATATCTAAGATGCTTAGTTCCATTATTCAATCTCCTCTTCCAGAGATATTTGCTTTTTTCCTATGACAATCTGTGTAAATTTTTCCTGGATAACCCTTTTCGCCGAAATGAACAGAACGACAATGCCATTGATCAATGTCACCAGTTGTCTGGGAATTTCAGTATAAACTGCCATATCTAAAATACCGGTTTTCAATGCGCCAAAAAGCGTCGCAGAGAATATTGCGCCAAATGGATTCAGCAGCCCGACCATTGCGACAGTGATCGAGTCAAACCCATAACCGGGTGAGAATTGATCCAAATATCGATAATGCACGCCGGCCATTTCTACCGCGCCCGCCAAACCTGCCAGACAACCGCTTAGGAAAAAAGAGAACATCATTCTTTTTTCCACCGGAATGCCGTGGAACCGTGCCGCTTCGCGATTTAGTCCCACTGCACGCATTTCATATCCCAATGATGTTTTTTGCAACAGAAAATACGCGAAAATCACTGCTAAAGCTGCAACAATCACCCCAGCGTGCAAACGCGTACCCGGAATAAGTTTTGAGAATCGTGCAGTTTCCTGAATAAAGGGAGTCGCGGGAATAACCCCTTCCAGGGGAGTGACATCCAACACTATATAGTGGTTAAAAAAGAATGCAGGATAGTTAAGCATGATCGTGCTAAGAATCTCATTTACTTTTCTGTAAACCTTCAACCAGGCTGGTATCAATGCGTATAAACCTCCCGCGAGTGTACCCGCCAATAACGTCAAAGGAAGGTGAATTGCCTTGGGTAGCTCAAATGCCCATCCGACTATCGCGGATGCTAGCGCGCCTAACAACAATTGACCTTCGATGCCAACATTAAAAACGGAGGATTTCGCGCCAACAATAAAGGCGATGGCCGCAATTAAGAGCGGTATAACGCGCGACATTGTGTTTGAGAAGTTGAACATATCCCCAAACGCGCCGCGCATAAAATACCCGAACGCTTCGACTGGATTTCGCCCGGATGATAGGAGTAATAACCCCACCACCAGGAAAGCAAGTAACACCGCCAGAATTGAGGTGAACACTGCTTGGTTTTTAAGTAAGAACTTTCTTGTCTTTTCCATATATTTTCACCTATCCTTATGCCGGGATATGCTCATAAGAGCCGCCAAGCATCATCAAGCCGAGTTCCTCGGCTGTCGCTTTTTCTTTGTCAACAATCGCCACGATCTCGCCTTTGTATATGACTGCAATACGTGTAGAAAGAAGCATCACTTCTTCCAAAGATAACGAAAGAAGCAGAATTGCTTTTCCAAGATCACGCTGTTTGACTAACTCCTCATGCACAAAGTCAGTTGCAGCAATATCCAATCCGCGCGTGGGTTGTGCAGCTATGACCACATCGGGAGCGTGGAATATCTCTCGCGCAACAATCACTTTTTGCTGGTTTCCACCAGAGAGAAGCCTTGCTAGATGGAAGATGCTTGGTGTGCGTATATCAAATTTTTCTACAAGGTTATTTGCATTGGAGGTAACACTTTTCCATCTGAACAATCCTTTTTTGGAGAATTCTTCATTACGCTGTAAGCCCAGGCATAGATTCTCTTGAATATCAAAATCGATTACAAGCCCCTCTACCAGTCGGTCCTCAGGTATCACGCCGATTCCAGATTCGCGCATATCCCGTGTTGAAAGATGCGTTATCTCCTGGTCATGCAGAAATATCTTACCTTCAGTTAGCTTCTGAAGACCAATCAGCGATCGCACCAGTTCTGTCTGGCCATTACCATCAATACCAGCCACGCCAAGAATCTCTCCGGCGCGAATATCGAAGGAAACCTTGCGCAGAACCGGCCGATGATGGACTTCGCTGACAGCAGAAATATTATTAACTTTTAAAATCACTTCGCCGATCTTTTTGGTCGGTGGTGCATTTTTCAGGAACACATCACGCCCAACCATCATACGCGCCAGCTTTACTTCACTGGTATCTTTTTTCTCTACCGTATCTACCACGTGACCATCGCGCATAACCGTTACACGATCCGAAATTTGCATGATCTCTTTTAATTTATGGGAAATGAACAGGATGGTTTTTCCATTATCACGCAGTTTATTGATGATCCTGAAAAGGTCCTCTGATTCCTGGGGTGTGAGTAATGCAGTCGGTTCATCCAGAATCAAAATGTTTACCTTACGGTAAAGCGCTTTGAGGATTTCAACGCGTTGTTGTATCCCTACTGATATATCTGCCACCATCGCAGTCGGATCAACTGCGAGACCATACTGATCAGATAATTCTTTGGTTATGCTATTTAATCTCTTTAGATCAAGAAAAATACCAGCTTTTCTAGGTTCATCTCCCAGCATGACGTTTTCCGCAACCGTCATTGCGGGTATAAGTTTGAAATGCTGATGGATCATACCGATGCCGTTTCTGATGGCATCAGAAGGATCGTGGATCTCTGCTTTCTTTTCATTCACGAAAATCTCGCCAGAATCTGCTTGATAAAGCCCATACAAAATGTTCATCAGCGTTGTTTTTCCTGCGCCATTTTCGCCAACGATCGAATGGACAGTTCCCTTCTCTACAAGTAGAGAAGCATTGTCATTCGCCTGCACATCTCCAAAACGCTTGCTGATCCCGCGCATTTCAATGATTGTGGTCATATATTTCTCCGTCACATTATAGAAGTAGGTGAGATTACTCCCACCTACTTATTTAAACTGATTTAACTTTTTCGAATTAATCGAGTGTAAAGGTAACAGCTTCAGCAACTGTCATTGGGACAACGATCTCACCGGCTTTGATCATTTCTGCCAGTGCGTCAACCGCTTCATACAGTTCCGCAGGAACATCACCAGCAACCCATTCATTCTTGGTGTAATCAATGGTGCCATCTGCGAGTGAGTAGGCCTTGTAACCAGGTTCAAAGGTGCCGTTCACAGCATCGCGAATGGTGAGCAACGTACCAACATCAACCTTCTTTAACATCGATGAAAGCACTGAACCGGGGGCCAAAGCGTCCATGTCTGTATCAACGCCAACTGCCCAGAAGCCATTTTCTTTCGCGGCTTCGATTGCGCCAAACACACACGCACCTGCCGCGGCATAGTTCACATCTGCTCCCTGGTTATATTGCGCCAGTGCCAGCTCTTTGCCGGCCGCAACATCGGTGAAAGTACCAGTATATCCGGAGAGCACTTCAATTTCAGGATCGATAGCGCGCGCGCCAGCGATGTAGCCAGCTTCAAACGCTTCGATTAATGGACCTTCCATGCCGCCGATGAATGCGATCGTGCCGGTCTCTGTCATGCCTGCAGCGAGAGCACCAACCAGGAATGAGCCTTCATTGGATGCGAAGACGATATTCTGGACATTGGGGCCTTCCGCATAACCGTCAATCACTGCGAACCAGGTGTCTGGATACTGCGGAGCAACAGCGTTGACCGCATCAGTGAACAGGAAACCGCCACCGATGATCAGATCATTGCCTTCTTCTGCCATCTTGATCAGGTTCGGTTCCAGGTCAGCAAGCTCATTTGCTTCCAAAAGAGTCTTTTGAATCGGAAGCCCTTCAGCCTCTGCCATCAGAACAGCATCCCAACCCAGGTCAGAGAAACCTTTCATTTCGTCACTGCCTGCCAGACCGCCAAGGTCTGTCAGATAAGCAACTTTGAATACATCGTCGCCAGCCGCTTCTTCTGCTTTCGGTGCACAGGCAGAAATCGCGAGCATCAGAACGACTAAAACTGATACAAAAATACTGATTTTTTTCATTACTACTTCTCCTATTTTTTTATTTTTTTACCAATTATCATCCAGTAAAAGAACTTATTCGATAAGCGCCTCCTTTTAGTTAATTATAATGAAGATTCGTCTTAAATGGCTGTTTTTGGCAGCAGGTGATCACCTTTACGCATCGCTTCAAGGATTTTCGCCATGACCGCTTTTTCATCGATCTGAGTCATTTCCCTGTTCCAATATAAAGGTTTTCCGTCAACAATGACAGACAATACATCGCTTCCGGTAGCGGAATATATCAGGTTCGACATCAGCCGTGTTTCATCGATCAGATGTGGCTGCGGATATTCTATGATTGTCAGGTCTGCCTGATAACCTGGTTTAATCTCGCCTACTTTTGTGTCAAATCCAATTGCTTTCAATCCATTCTTTGTCATCATTTCGAAGGTTTCGTTGGCAGTAAATACTGCTGCATCCATTGTAGACACTTTGCCAAGCAAAGTCACCAGTCTGGCTTCCTGCAGCATATCATATGTACCGCTGCTGGACTCCCCATCACAACCAATCGCGATATTGACGCCTCGTTTATGTAAATCTGGCATCGGCGGCATACCATCTGTGATTTTGGTATTTGTGGAAGGACAGGTCACACAGCTGCAATCATATTCCGCAATAATATCTTTATCGCGTTCAGTCAGCCAGATGTTATGCACCAGTTGACAATCTTTACCCAATAAGCCAAATTTCTCGTATGCCTCGACTTCACTGATGCCAAAACGATCATATGCATTGGCTGTTTCGGTTTCACCTTCACAGTTATGGATATGAATGCCCACGCCTAACTCATTGGCCAGATCGCGTGAACCGCGAATCAATTCTTCTGTGCACGCTGGCAATCCCACCGGGCTTACACGTACTGTGATGCGGTTGTCATATGTACCATGCCAATTCTTATGCAAGTTACGCATCATTTCCAAAAGTTGTGAGGCATTCTTTTCGGGTGGTGGTCCATCGCCTTCTTGATAATCTCCTAACGCCATACAAACATCAGCGCGCAAGCCGCTATCTGCAATTGCCTGAACTGATGCTTCATGATGCCATCCTGCTGCTGTCATCTCTGCGACTGTAGTGGTGCCGGATTTAATCGCCTCAATGCATCCCAACTGGGTTGCCAGATAGGTTTCCTCTTCGGTGAGATCAAAATTATAGATCATCGTGAGAAGCCATTGGGTTAGATGCAAATCATCATAGATGCCGCGTCCAAATGATTGTGCTAAGTGGGTATGGCAATCCAGGATACCCGGGATGATCAGGTTACCTCGGATATCATAAACTGTCATATCCGGTTCAAATGGGATCTCTGTTTCACTGACTTGTAATATCTTGTTGTCAACAATCAAGATATGCATGGGTTTGACCTTATAATCAGGTGGGTAAAATCCGATTCCGTTCTTGAGCAAAGTTTTCATTTCTTTTCCTTTATTCGCTTTGTTCCACCATGATCAAGCGTATTTAATTTTACCGCAGCTTCAAGCGCTAGATCGATTGAGATGGAAATTTTTTCATTAATCGCCTCTTGGTCAACAACCAACTCGGGACGCTGATGGCAATCAACCAGAGTTAAGATTGTACCCGCGCGGCAACCTCGCACCATCGCTAACGGAAACAGAGTCGAGGATTCATTGGATACGATCAAAACACCAGCATCAATCCATTCCCGCCCGCGGCTGAGATAATCCACTTTATCCGCAAAGATCGATTCCGCATAGAACGCATCATGTCCACGGATATAACCTGGAAAAACATCCGCTCCCATTTCCTGCGCTGCTTTCATGAGCACTTCGACCATATAAAAATCTGCGGCAGCTGGATATTCCAATGGAAAATATTCACGGCTGGTCCCGTCGCCGCGAACCGCCGCGGTTCCAATGATCGTTGCAGGCACAGGCAACCAGGATTGCAGACCACCGCCAGTTCCTACACGGATAAAATTCTTTGCGCCAACGCGGATCAATTCTTCAACTGCAATTGCGAGCGCCGGTCCGCCAATGCCAGTGGATGTGACACTGACTTTCACTCCTTTATATGAGCCCGTATATGTAACATATTGCCGCTTATGTGCTATTTTTTCTGCGTTGTCAAAATGGCTGGCGATAACTTCAGCCCTGCTCACATCACCTGGTAACAAAACCGTTTCACCTATATCTCCAGGAAGTAAATCGATATGATGTTGCCGAGCAACAGTCTTTTCCTCCATCATTATTTCACCTTTTCTTCATTGGCTTTGAGATTTTTGGGATTCTTGACTGATATCGAAAGCCCGGCCAGGCTCATTAGACCCAACGTACCCGCCAACCAGTAATTCGTCGAGTAACCAAGTGTTTCAGCGATCACTCCGCCAAGCGTCGGAATAACGCTGGAAAGCGGAGTGAGTGCGATCTGGCTCACTGCAGTATATAGCGGTACAAATTCTTTCGGGCTGAATTCATAAACGATGTTAAAGCTCGCGATGGACAATCCGCTAATCATCGCACCAGCAAACAAAAAAGTGATGTAATATGTCCATAATGATGGGAAAATGGCCACAATTAATGCACCCAACGACCCGGCAAGTGCGCTCATTTTCACCACACTTAAGAATCCCTTTTTATCACCTAACCACCCCCATAATGGATTAAGAACCGCCTGGGAGAATGAGAGAATTGTGGTGAAAATGCCAACCTGCGATGCCTTGAGTGCTAATACTTCAAGAGCGGAAACGGTATAGAATGGTGTCGCTATTTCCAGGATGACCATCAATCCGCGCCAAACAAGATATTGAACGAAGTTCTTATCTTTAAGTACGGATTTAACCGAACCGTCATGCTCTTTGTCCTGGTCTTCAAAGAACGCATCCGGGGGTACCACTTCCCGCCACGATAAAATACCAATCAATGAGATTAAAGAGGCGGCAAGTGAAATCGCAAATATAACCGGTATCGCCTGGTCAAACGGATAACGGTCTAAAAGATAAGAAAGCAGCCATCCCATCCCTAATCCCATCAAACCGCCGATGAAATTGGAAATACCAAACATCTTCCCGCGGTTTCGGGGAATGGCTTTCCCAACAAAATCGATCCATGCGGGGATGTAAAAACCACTCGCGCCATGCTGCAACGCATGCATCATAAAAAACACTGTTAATGTTACCGCTGGCGATAGTCCTATTTTTGGTTGTAATAAGGCCAACAGGAATAAACCCAAAATCCCAAAACGCTGTAAGACAGCGCTGATGACCATATATTTTTTTCGTTCCCGGCGTTTCTTCAGGAAATTTGCCATGAACAGCTGGGGAAGTGTTGTGCCGATAAGATAGATGGTGGGAACTAACCCGACCAGCACTTTTGAACTGGAAAAACTACCCACAAAAACTGGCAATATTGTGTATGGCGAAAGCCCCATGAATATGAAAAAGAACATCATGTTATCAAGGGCTATCCAAAAATAGTTCCACTTGTAGTTCTTTTCTATTTGCTGATTATATTCTTGTAAATTCATTATTCGTATTTAGATATTTAATCGATCCAGAATTACCGCTGCATCCAGGGCGATCTTCGTCTCTAACGCAATCGCTTCCTGTAAATCTTCGGCGGTTATATGTGCATCAGGGATTAGATGATGGCCAGAAGGGACCAGGATTGTTCCAGCCCGGCATTTACGCACAGTAGAGAGGGTAAAAAGTGTTGGTGTTTCATTTTCAACTGAAAGTACATTGCTGTCAATCCATGGCTGGTCCAGAGTCAGCCAATCTTTGTTGGCCAGGATGCTTTCCGCATAAAATGCATCATGTCCGCGCACAATGCCTATATGCGGATTCGCGTTGTGCGCTTCAGCTGCCTGGATTAGGCATTCCAATAAATGAAAGTCAGCAACAGCTGGATATTCCAGAGGAAAATACTCGCGGCTGGTTCCGTCACCACGCACACCAGCAGTGGCAATGATAACATCACCCAATTTGACATATTCCTGCAAAGCGCCGCAGGTGCCAATTCGGATAAAGTTCTTTGCGCCAACATGAATCAATTCTTCCACTGCGATCGATAAGGCGGGACAGCCAATGCCAGTGGATGTCACGCTCATGCGCACACCTTTATACAAGCCAGTGTAGGTTACATATTGCCGTTTATGTGCTACAAATTCCGCTTCATCAAAAAGGGAAGCGATGAACTCCGCCCGATGGACATCGCCAGGCAAAAAGACCGTTTCACCCACATCACCAGGTACAAGGTCAATATGATGTTCTTTGTGCATACTCATCTCCTTCGATCCTTAAGCCAATCCGCGCTCATGAAGCAGCTTTGCCGCTTCAATCCCGGCACTGACCATTTTCCGAACATTCTCCTCCTGGTGAATCTTTTCATCGTGGTCTTCAAGAATCGAGTAACCACTAGCCAGGATCGTACCTGCGCGGATACCCTGCATACTGCATAAAGTGAACAGCGTGGATGCCTCATTTTCTAGCGCCAGCACACCCATATCCACCCAGGGTTTCAAGCGCGCACGAAAATCTCCTACAGCCCACGGTGACTCCATATAAAATGCATCATGCGAACGGATAATGCCAAGATGGTAAGGTAGACCGAGTTTTTCACAGGCATCTACCAAAGCTCGCACCACACGATAGTCTGCGACGGCTGGATATTCCATAGAAATGAATTCTTCACTGGTGTGCTCGCCGCGTACTGAACCGGTCGCAATAATCATATGTCCGGGTTTCAAAAAACTCTGTATTGCGCCGCACGTACCGATACGGATAATGTTTTTTGCGCCAATACGGATCAGCTCTTCCACACCAATTGCGGTTGGCGGACAGCCCAATCCAGTGCTGGTGCAGGAGATCGGAATCCCATCTTTCGTCCCGGTATATGTAATATATTCACGTTTCTCAGCAACCTTTTCCGCCTCATCCATCAGACTGGCGAAGACCTGAACTCGTCCTGGGTCACCGGGGATTAGAACCGTCGGCGCAATATCGCCCTTAATCATATCTATATGGTGCTGCCGTTCATGTGCATCAGTACTCATCTTTTCTCCTTGATTAAATCAGTTTTACTTCAAATGGCAAATTACCATTTAAATTAAAAATCGGCTACCAAAATAATATCGGTCGCCGAAAATTAAATTTTCCAGACCGCTAACCAGCGGTAAATAGAACGTGGGGATTTTAATGAATTGGTATAGTAAAACAACGGATTGGAAGATGCCTGACGGAGCGGAAGTGTCTTTTCCTGTATGATACCTATCTCAAACATATCCGTTGCTTTCATTGAAACTATAATAACGGATTTTTCAGCACATGTCAACATGTATTAACCAGTTTAGGTGTTCATGATTTCAACCTTTCCTTAATTCACTGATGCGTTCGCGTGCCCGTATAATTATTCATTGAGAGGATAAAATCATTTTCGCTACAATAATCTTCATTTTGAATAATTAGTAAATCAGTATCGCTGATCGCTGTAAAAGCGGAAAGTTTTCTTCTCAATTATTAATAATCGAAAGGCTTCTGTGGATAAATTTCTTAGGATTGCAAATCGGATCATACTATCAAGCAGTAAATGGGTTGTGCTTTCCTCAACCATTATTTTCTTGATTTTTGCGGGGACTGTTCTCCCCGATCAAGCTAGAAAAGCAGAGGAATATAGCGCAGAGATTGGGTCTCCTGATTTATCCCTGTTTTATTCACCAACGGATCTGTATCAGATGGCAGAAGAGTATGGTCTATCAGGCCGCCAAGCCTATATACGCGCGCGATTCACTTTTGATCTTCTCTTTCCTATGATATATGGCGCTTTCCTGCTATTTACCAGCGCCTGGAGTTTAGGAAGAACTACAGATGAAAATAATCACAAGCGCTTGCTAATTTTCATCCCCGTATGGGCTGTCTTATTTGACCTGCTGGAAAACACTTTTGCCGCGGTTGTGATCAGCCGTTATCCCCAACCTTCCGGTATTATCGCTGTGCTTGCACCATTCTTTACCTTTTTTAAATGGCTATTTGTTGGAGGCGGGTTCGCACTTTCCATCGCATTAGGCTTGAGGCTCTTTTGGAAAAAATTTAAAAAATGATGAGGGAAAGCCGCTCTTCATTTTCAATAGCGATCCTTCTAATCCTGGGCAACGATGGTTCGCTCCATTTGTTCGGCGGCATTGCGCAGTGTAGTTGCATCAAAAGCAAATTTGGCACCAGCAGTTTCAAACAGCACAGGCAGTGACACAGTCCCTCCCAAAGATAATGCCTTCAGGTATGATGCGACTGCATGCTTTTCATTCTCCAGTGCGTTTTTCCATATCTGTGCTGCGCCTAACTGGGCCAGACCATATTCAACATAATAAAAAGGGATCTGGTGAATATGATGCTTACGATGCCAGCCGGTCATTTTTACATCCTCGTATCCGGTCCAGTTAATATAAGGGCGAAATCGATCTTCCAGTTCAGCCCATTTCATATCGCAAGCGGAAGGATTCTTACCTTCTGTCGGGTTCTCATACACCCAGTGCTGGAATGCGTCTACTATCGCCATATAAGGCCAAAACATCAGGCTTTGCTCAAGATGCTCTGCAAGTGCTCTCGCGGATTCTGCGTCCGTATAGAAACCGCCGTTTTCCCTGTTTACATAGCGTATCGATAGAAACTCCATCCCCATCGATGCGACTTCAGCAAATTCAATGGGTACTTCGCGTTGCTGAAAATAAGGCAGCCCAAAACACTCAAACGAATGAAAGCTATGTCCTCCCTCATGCAAAACAGTTTGTACGTCATCATGCATCCCCACTGCATTTGCAAAAATGAAGGGACGCTTAATATATGCATATTCTGTGCAATACGCGCCACTGGCTTTATTTTTGCGATTATCCAGGTCAAGCAACCCTTCTTCATCCAATTGCTTAAAATAAGTCGCGAACTGTGGATGTACTTTACCAAATATCGCTGTAATCCCCTGTTTTAATTCCTCTGTATTAGAAAACGGCTTCAACGGTTCCTGATCTGTCAGATCTACAAAAATGTCGCAATATCTTAGGTTATCTAAGCAAAGCGCTTTTTTACGTCTTTCTGCCAGCCGGTTGACAATCGGAACAACCGCTTCTTCTATGGCATTATGAAATGATTTGCAGTCTTCGGGGGAATAGTCAAAGCGCAGCATTTCTTGCCAACGAAAATCACGAAAACTGTTTAACCCAGCATTCTTTGCAACCTTCTCTCGGATCTCCATATATTGAGACCATAGATCATTGATTGCTCTTCGATCCTCCAATTGTCGACGTGACATCGCTTCCCATCCCGCCAGACGTGTATTCGCATCCTTATCACGCAATAATATTTCCATCTGGCGAACAGTTTTCTCTTCGCCATCCCATTGAACCGATTGCGCTCCGGTGATCTTGTCAAAAGTGTTTGATAATTTTTCTTCTTCTATTCGAAGGGGGATGTTATCTTCTCTAAAAAGCTCTGCCTCAGTACGCATATTACGCAGGGGGATTTCAAATCCTTCTATTGAAAGTCCGCTGGCTAACAGCTTCTTTTTTAATTTCTGCTCAGCTGCTGCCAGGTTCGGATAAATGTCTTGCATATATTCATCAAAACGTTTTTCAGCCATTTTATCAGCAGTATTCATTGATGTGGCGACATACGCACGATTATAGAGCTCCTCCTGTATCTCACTTAATGTGGTCCAGCGAGCCATCCAATCCCCGATGGTGTCTTCACCGATTGCCTCTTGCTCCAGATCAGCATAATGTGGCGCAAAATCCTTCCATGTCAAATTAAGCAAGGCGTCAGGCGTTAGGTTTTCAAATAAATTGGGCATCAAGACCTCCAATAATAGAATTGCGCATGCAATTATACATGTATAAATAATTAACCTATCGGTTGATTGTTCTTCTACACCAGCGTTATCTTGAATAATCCCGCACAACCAAACAAAGCGCTCTGATCTCCTTTTTCAGCAAGAACCATTTCAGGAATTGGGAACATTGTCAGGCGTTCTTGCATAATTGGTTTGATCTTTTCCAGTAGAAATGGCCGCTTTGTAATAACCCCGCCACTGAAGATAAATAAATCAACAGGATGAAAAATGAGCGTATTGATTACAACCTGTGCAGCAATTTTTACGATTGGCTCCCATCGTGGATCATCATCTGCAACGTTCGTCATTTCTTCCCCGAAATACGCCCGCAGTATATCCCCGCCTAAATGGGCTTCGGGACATCCATGCTGCCCGCAATTACATGCAATGCCGTCCCAATCCAGAATATGGTGGCCGTTTTCGAAAGAGAACATGAAGTAACGGTTCCCATCTATGCGTTTGATATCACCCGCGCCAATTCCAGTCCCCCAAATGAAATAGACAAAACGGTCTCGACCGCGTGCCGCCCCAAACAGCGCTTCTCCAATCGCTGCGCCCTGAACATCATGCACAAGTTTTACCGGAACATTAAATCGTGCGGCAAGAGTCTGTTTGATTGGTTTCATTGCCCAGCCCGGTAAATTATTGGCGGTCGTCACCATATCATTTTCATCGATAATGCCCGGGAAGCAAGCACCAATACCTTCGATCTTTTCTCCGCTAGAAATTAAAGCTATCGAGTTGCACAATGCTTCGATGCCTTGAGAATAATCCTGCAACACTCTGTGAGATTCCACCCGGACAATACGCGCGGCATCCGATAAGTCAACCAGCGCGATACGCATATTTGTGCCACCAACATCAATTGCGATATACATTAATCACTCCTGAAATTTTTGCTTTAATTATTTTGACACACTACTGCGTGAATAAAGAGATATCTATTCCATATAAGTTTGTATTACAGGCAGTTGTAAGTGCCATTCGGTTTTCTGCTGATAGGCATGGGCAAGCTGCAAAAGCACAGGTTCATTGAAATAACTGCCCATCAACTGCATCCCTACCGGTAAACCAGATTTGTCAAATCCGACTGGAAATGCTAGAGCTGGCACACCGGCCAGATTCGCGGGAAGGGTGAATACGTCCTCAAGATACATCGACAGCGGGTCATCGCCATGACCGCCAATTTTAAAAGCTGTTGTCGGGGCAACCGGGGCGGCGATTGCGTCTACGGTTTCAAACACACTCTCAAAATCCTTTTTAATCAGCGTACGCACTTTCTGCGCTTGACCGTAATAAGCATCATAATAACCAGCGGATAGCGCGTAAGTTCCAAGCATAATGCGACGCTTCACTTCTGCTCCAAATCCGGCCCCTCGTGTTTTTGTGAACATGCTGATCAAATCTTCATCAGAAGACCGTAAACCATACCGCACCCCATCATACCGCGCTAAATTAGCAGATGCTTCTGCAGGTGCTATCAGGTAATATACAGGTAAAGCAAATTCAGTGTGCGGAAGTGACACCGGGATGATCTCCGCGCCTAACAATTCGAATTCAGAAATTGCGGCATGCACCTTCTCCGCCACATCAGGTTGGATTCCTTTAATGAAATATTCATCCGGTACACCAATCCGTAAACCTTCAACGGAAACATCATCAACACACACGGGTGCTGGTATTGGATAGTCAGCGGAAGTGGCATCTTTTTCATCAGGCCCTGCCATCAAGTGAAAAAGCGTTTCTACATCTTCTACATTCCTGGCGAGAACACCAACACTGTCCAATGATGAGCCGTACGCTATCAAACCATAACGGGAAACCCGCCCATAGGTGGGTTTGAGGCCGCTGACACCACAAAACGAGGCGGGCTGCCTTACACTGCCGCCGGTGTCCGTGCCTAAAGCGGCTGGTGCAAACTTTGCAGCAACGGCTGCTGCGGATCCACCGCTGGATCCGCCTGGCACACGCGTGATATCCCATGGATTATGCGTAACGCCATAAGCAGAGTTCTCAGTAGACGACCCCATCGCAAATTCGTCGGTGTTTGTCTTCCCCATCACAACAATCCCTGCATTAATCAGATTTTGAACCGCTGTAGCATTGAATGGTGGTTTAAAGCCTTCTAGTATCTTTGATCCGCAGGTTGTGGGAATACCTTCCACACAGAGAACATCCTTAATCGCAATCGGCAACCCCAGCAGAGGTGGAATCGCAATATCTGTTCTTTTTAGCTGCGCCCTTTTCTGGTCTGCTTCCTTGGCCATCTGGCGTGCAGTCTCCGGGGTGGTCGTTATAAAAGCATGAATGGTCGATTCGTGTGCGGCAATCCTGGCAAGAAAGATATCCGTCAGTTCTACACTGGATAACCTCCCGTCGTTGAGCAAAGAAAGGGATTGTTTCACAGTGAAAGCGTCTTTTGTGTGCATGTAGATTATTCCATAACAGGAGGTACTCTAAATTGATCCGATTCCGTGCTTGGGCTATTCTCCAGCGCATCACTTGTCTCTAACCCTTTCTTCGGTTCGTCTTCTCGCAAAACAGGTCCATGCGGTAATCCGCTCGAAGAAAGAGAAATATTCGAAGTATCTAATTTCTGTAACTGGGCAACATGGTTAAGAATATCCGATAATTGCTGCTGGTATCGTTCTTTTTCTTCGTTAGATAATTCAAGTCTCGCTAATAAGGCAATGTGTTCAACTTCCTGCAAGGTTAGGCTCATGCAGTAAATTATATCAACTGGTTTCTCTAACCATTGACATTATTCAATTGCGGGAATCTCTATTTCCAACCCTGTGCATACCAAAACAGGTAATCAGAAACGTGTTCAGCCCAATATACCTCATTGTGCGTGCCATGAAAGACGTGCCATTCATGTGGAATGCCATACTTGACCAATCGCGTTTCAAAATGATACGCTGGATCAAGATTGACATCGAGAAAACCCATATCAATATAGATCCGATGCTGGCTCTCTCTGGGTATGGCTTTAAACCAGAATGGTGCTTCGTTATAATCGCCGCGGAAAGGGGCAAATGAATGACATCCAATCGCGCTGAAAGTCTCCCAGTAGATCATACCAACCCGCATTGCCCAGGCCGCCCCACGCGAAAGCCCACCTATTGCACGGGCTTCCCGCTCGGGGATTGTCCGATATCTTTCATCAATATACGGAACTAATTCCTTTGCCAGTGAGACTCCATATTTAGAGTCCCATTGGTTATTCATGTAATTTGTTTCTTTCGGCATTACAATGATAAATGGCTTGATTTCACCCTCATTCACCATCGCATCCAGCGTTTCATCTGCCCCCAACCGATCCCACTGATCATCTTTGAAACTTTGCCCATGCAGAAAATACAGCACCGGGTATCTTTGATCTGGATCATTTCCATAACCAGGAGGAAGGTAAATCCTTCCTTCCATAGGATAACTCATCTTCTGCGAGGGCATTTCAAAGAATTCGAAATGCCCCGTTTCGGTTTCAACCTCCATTGATTCAGGCGTTGACATCGGTTCTTCTACAATCACAGCAACTGTGAGTTTTGCCGCTTTATCATTTGGCGCAGGAACAAAATCAGGCGGTGCAACACACGCAGAAACGATGAATAAAAATAAATAGGCTCCTGCCGGAATGCACAACCAACTACTTTTCATTGCCAGACCTCACAGTACCAGCGCAGATACGACTCCATTTGTGCTCGCCAGTATTCTTCGTTGTGACGGCCCTGATTAAGATGCCATTCATGCGGGATTCCTTTTTCGCTTAATACAAACTCAAACCGATAGGCACTCTTTACTTCCGGGTCAAAGCGGCCAGTATCAATATAAATTCTTGGCTCTTCACCAAACGGTATTTTTTCAAGCCATAGCGGTAGGTTCGTGATATCACCGGGGAAAGTGGGAAGACTATGGGATCCGATCGCACCAAAGCTATCCCATTCTGACAACCCGATGCGCATAGCCCAAGATGCTCCACGTGATATCCCTCCTATCGCACGGCACTTTTTTTCTGTGCACACATTAAGTGTGTCTTCAACCCAAGGGATAATTTCCTCTCTGACAGCAGTTGGAAAATTATTCACATCTGCTCCGCGAAAATAATACTCCTCATAAGGCATAACCACCACAAACGCAGGCAGTTCGCCAGCATTGATCAGCCTGTCCGCAATATCTGCCAGTCCGAGATCCACCCACATGGAGTCATTAAAATTCTGACCATGAAGCGCATAAAACGCGGGATAACCGGGTTTTCGACCGGCATCATAACAAGGTGGATAATATACACTATAAAATATTGGCCCATTTAATGATACGGAGTCAATCTGATTGCGCTCAATTGTGCCGGAAGAAAAACAACCGTCTTTATCAGGCGGCGGTTCATCGGTTGCTTCTTCATTCGTCGGGAGAATTTCCTCAGGAGTATTGAACGAAGTCAAACTGGTTGGGGTTGGTGAAACAGCGGACGTAGTACACCCGATGAAGAAAAATAAAAACAGGAGAAATAAAGTAAGATTTTTTAAACCCACGCGAATGATTCCCGTCTCTTATTGTGAAAAGCGCCCTTCCTTGACGGTTGGGGCATGATACGATTATACTCTATGCGCCGGGGTGTAGCGCAGATGGAAGCGCGCTGCGTTTGGGACGCAGAGGTCGGCGGTTCAAGTCCGCCCACCCCGACTTCTTTATCAGTGGGAAAAATTGCTGAAACAAGCATTGTTGTTATTCGCCTTAATCGGCTTGTCGGTAATAATGGGCTGTTCCCCTTTTCAGTTACTGATTAACCCAACAAAGATGTTGTTTGATCGGTCTGTAGTAACTGATATTAATGATCCCTCATTTTGGACTCCTTCTTTAAAAGGCGTTTTCCAGATCCAATTGACTGATTATCCGCCAGATATTCACATGAATGCAGATGTTTTTGAATTGGATATCTTTGAAACAACACCAGCTGCGATAAAATTCCTGCATCAACACGGGAAAAAGGTAATCTGCTATTTCAACGCAGGCGCATGGGAAGAATTTCGCCCTGACGCAGAGAAATTTCCGTTGGATGTAATCGGTAATCCATACATTGGATGGCCGGGCGAAAAGTGGCTGGATATCAGCAGGTATGATGCGTTTTCACAAATCTTATTAGAACGTTTAGATCTTGCAGTTAGAAAAGGATGCGATGGGGTTAATCCGGATAATGTTGATGGTTGTTTGCAGCCTACCGGGTTTAATATCACACTTCAGGACCAGCTTGAATATAACACCTGGTTAAGTGAACAGGCACATCAACGCGGTTTAGCAATTGGTTTAAAAAATAACGGGGAACAGGCCCTGGAGCTTGTCGATCATTTTGATTTCGCGGTGATTGAAGACTGGGCTGTTTACAATGAATGTGATTCATATCAAATTTTTATCGAAAAACAAAAAGTTGTTTTCCAGATCGAGTACACCGATCGGATAGCAAATACCCGCAAGGTATGCACCAAATCGAAACCTCTAGGATTTCAGCTTCTGTTAAAAAACCGGGACTTAGATGCCTTTGTAGAGTATAGCCCCTAGAAAAAATGCTTTGCGCATTATTATTGATACAATCATGTTTAATAACGAACGGGTAACCATATGAAAAAACCTTTTCTCTCGATCATCATTCCTGCTTTCAATGAAGCAAAGCGCATCCCTGATACACTGCGGAAAATCAACGACTATCTTTTACAGCAAGATTTTCAGTGCGAAATCATCGTCGTCGAAAATGGTAGTACTGATGGGACCTATAACATCGTCAACGAAATGCAAGGCGAAATCTGTTGTCTGACCGTCTTACATGAAGACCGCCGTGGAAAAGGATGGGCGGTTCAACAAGGGATGCTCCAGGCAAAAGGTGATTATCGCTTTATTTGCGACGCTGACCTATCCATGCCAATCAAGGAGGTCGCAAATTTTATGCCACCCGCGCAATTGAGCGCGCCAATCGCAATCGGGTCGCGCGAAGCCCCTGGTGCGGTGCGCTACAATGAGCCAGAATATCGCCATTTGATCGGACGCGCCTTTAATTGGCTTGCCCGACTGATTGTGCTGCCAGAGTTGAATGACACCCAATGCGGTTTCAAATTGTTTCGTGAAGATGCTGCGGAAGATGTCTTTCCTAGGCTGACCATTTTTGGATGGACTTTTGATGTCGAAGCGCTTTTTATTGCGCGTAAACTTGGTTATAAGATTGTTGAGATTCCAATTCACTGGCATCATCACCCACACAGTACGGTAAAAGTATTTCGGGATTCACTCCGAATGGGACTGGACCTGATCAAAATTCGTATTAATGATCTATTGGGAAAATATGGCGCGAAAACGTGAAATATACAGCGTTCCGGAAAAACCCACCCTTGAATATGAGCAACAATTGTGGGGAGAAGGGTTCCATATCGTCGCTGGACTGGATGAAGCCGGCCGCGGGGCCTGGGCCGGGCCTGTTTTCGCAGCCGCAGTTGTGCTTCCGCGCGATGAACGAATCCTTCGTTTGTTGGACGGTGTCAGAGATTCAAAACGAATGACAGCCAACCAACGCAATCTTTATCTTGATTGCATCAAATCGGTTTCTGTGGGATGGACGATCGGAATGTCCACCAATGATGAGATCGATACACTGGGAATTGTTTCGGCAACTTGCCTGGCGATGCAACGAGCGATAGATAATCTCTCATTCAATCCAACTTATTTATTGGTTGATTATATCCAGATTGAACATTGCGCCTGCCCGCAATTATCCCTGACCAAAGGCGACTGTCGATCTTTGAGTATCGCGGCGGCTTCGGTGATTGCAAAAACTGCCCGGGACGCTTATATGATTAAGGAAGATGGGCGTTTTCCGTATTACAACTTCGCACAGCATAAAGGATACGGTACCCCCCAGCACCGTGCAGCAATTGAAAAATACGGACCAAGCAAAATTCACCGGATGTCTTTCAGGCCGCTTGTATCTTCTTTACAAGTCAACCAGTAAACCTATCCACTATTTTGGTTAAGAAAGTTTTGTTATGAAGATCAAGCCTTTTGCCCTTGAACGCTATTTCGCAGAACACGAATTCTCGACACCCTACCTTTTGAGCTGTTCCGACACTGAGCCACTTTCGCTTTCAGAGGTGCTTGCATTGGCAGATGCAGAAACACTCGGCCTCTGGGAAACTCTCTCGTTGGGATACACAGAGTCGCGCGGTCACCCGCTGCTTTTAGATACGATCAAAAACCTTTATCAAGGCATTTCTATCAGTGGTGTGCTCGAGGTAATTCCTGAAGAAGGTATTTTTATCGCGATGCATTCGCTTTTAGAAAAGGGAGATCATGTCGTTGTTACGCATCCTGGCTACCAATCTCTATATCAGATCGCAATCTCAATCGGATGCGAGATAAGCTGGTGGGAGCCACGCCTGCAGTCGGATATGGCTTTTCACATCGAAGATTTATTGGAATTGATCTCACCACGAACCAAATTGATAGTCGTCAATTTTCCACACAACCCAACTGGCGCATTGATCAATAAAATGAGCCAATCCGAACTCATCAATATTGCAAGAAAAAATAACATTATCATATTTTCAGATGAGATGTACCGCTATGCTGAGCTGGATCCCGCCGATCGCCTTCCAGCGATGGCATCCGAGTATGAAAAAGGTATTTCTTTAGGCGGTATGTCAAAGTCTTTCTCACTTCCTGGGTTGCGCGTTGGTTGGCTAGTCTCGCAGGACCGGACATTTATGAAATCTGCTGAAGTGCTCAAGGACTACACCACCATCTGTGCTTCAGCGCCTAGCGAGATTCTAGCCTTGATCGCGCTGCGCTCAAAAGAAATAATCCTAAACCGAAACAACCTTATTTACAGGGAGAATCTGTCTGTGCTGGATGATTTCTTTCAAACACACCACAATCTATTTCGTTGGGTAGCCCCCAGAGCGGGTACAGTAACCTTCCCGGAATATCTCGCCTCCCAATCCGCAGAGAAAATGTGTCAAATCCTTCTCAAACATAGTGGGGTTATGCTCCTGCCTGCTTCCGTTTTAAATTTTGAGGGGAATTATGTGCGAATCGGTTTTGGGCGCAGAGATATGCCTGAGGTTTTAGGTAAATTCGATCAGTTTCTTTCCCAGATGTAAGTCTTTTTCCAGCCTTCTTCAATTCTAATATTTTTTAAACGTTTTATTTACATGCGTTTAATTTACCCTTGAGACAATATATGTGTAACAAAATATAAAATTTGGAGGTAAATGTTATGTATAGAATCGTTAGACGGCCCAGTATATGGCATGAAATGGATCAGCTGCAGCGCGAGATGAACCGCCTCTTTGCAGCAACGGATAGACAGGGCATCATGAATTCTCCTGGATTTCCGGCTATAAATATCTGGGCAAATGAAGAAGGCCAATTTATCAGTGCGGAAATACCCGGGTTCAAAGCTGAAGACATCAATATCGATGCAACCGCCGACACACTGACAATCTCTGGCAGCCGCAAAATCGATGAATCTGGCGACGAAACCCGCTTTCACCGCAACGAACGTGGATATGGTGAATTCACACGCACCATCCAATTGCCATTCATGATCGACACTGAAAGTGTAAAAGCAAGCTACAAAAATGGTATTCTGGCGATCCACCTTCAGCGGGCAGAAGCGGACAAACCCAAAAAGATTTCTGTAAAAAACGCATAATCAAAATTGGAGGTGAGTTTATTATGACCAAGAAAGAAGAAAAATCACTGGAAATTCCAAAGCAGGAAATTGCAGAAAATGAAGAAATGGAACGCACGCGTGACCGGCGCTGTTATATTCCACGAACAGATATCTATGAAACAAATGATGAGATCGTTCTCATCGCTGATGTGCCTGGAGCGGATGATAAAGCGCTGGATATCAGCCTAGAAAAGGGTGTGCTCACAATCAACGCCTATGTGGATGATATGGCACCGGAAGGATTCAATCGTGTTTATTCCGAATATGAAAGCGGAGATTATCGCCGCAGCTTCAAATTATCCGATGAGATCGATCAGTCCAAGATCAAAGCCACAGTCAATAACGGTGAACTACGGCTGCAAATGCCTAAAGCGGAACCCGCTAAGGCAAAGAAAATTCAGGTAAAAGCTGCATAACAAAAAACAATTATTACAATCAAAGCAGGCGCTCTCTATTCGCGCCTGCTTTTTTATCGTGTATGGTCCTTGTAGATATACGCGCTTAGCTTTCAATTGTTATGATGGAATGCACCTTAATCAGCACATAAGCACTATCATTCAGCGTAAATGTGCGTCAATGTCATGGGTTGGATTTTATGGACTTCGGAATAGTTAAGCAGACTATCTTAGAAGGTTAGCTTCTTTAATGAAGCTGCGGGCTTTTACCTGATCGATCGGATCGAGAAAGCCACCGCCGCTCTTGATGCTGCTCCCAACAATGATGCCGTCAGACAGCTCCAATAATTCAGCCAGGTTGGATTTGTTTGCGCCTCCACCCACAATCAAAAACGCATCTGGTAATTTCATCCGCAACAGCTTCAAACGTTTGATCAGATCCACATAATCATATCCTGAGATAACCAACGCGCGCATATCTGCGTGGCGCAGCGCAAGGTCTGCCAACACTTCCAATGGAAATTCCCCAACAGGCGCTGCGGTGCGGTCATACAGGTCACCGACCATGTCAATTTCAGTCGCTTGGATACGATTTCGGAATGAGAGAACTTCATAAGGATTGGCTTGCACGATGCCGGTTGATGTGGATGCCGCACCGCTGTTGATCTTGATCCGCACAAAATCAGCTTGAATCGCTTTTGCGACTGCTAATGCAGCTTTGCTGCCATTCATCAATACATTAACGCCAAGGATCAAATCCGAAGTCGCCCTTAACACCAGTCCCGCTTTCGTCATAAAAGCAACCGTTGCTTCATCACCATTTTCAATTGCAGGGACATCGCCAGTATTCTGCAGGATCGCGCCATCAAAGCCGCAATCGGTCAGCGTCTTAAATTCATGGACAGCACGCTCTAATGTCTTTTGAAATGATTCGGAATAATGAACGGACCCGGGCAAAGCGGCAAGGTGAACCATTCCGATGATCGGCTTTTTGCCGTTCGCTAATAACTCAACAAAAGCACCCATCTACCTTCTCCTTCAGATCTACCGTAAAATCTTACTATCAAAAATCTGGCGCCAATTCACTTCCTTTATTTTCGGATTATCAAACCCGAGCATGGCAAGATTGTTGTGCAGCGCATGATGAAACGCAAAAATTTCAGCTGGTACACAATACAGGATTGGGCTTAAGACTTCGTCAATAGCGCCATATACTGGCGCGACAATATCCGCTTCAGCAACCGTCAGGGCATCTTCAGGATCACAGATGGCAATACATTTGGATCCCATTGCCTTAACCGCGTACATCTGCTCTCTCGCGCGATCGACACTTTTACCAGGTGGAGCAATTACGAAAGTAAGTGTATTTTCGCTGGTGAAGAAATATTGGATATGCGCCCACTCTTCCATCTGCTGCCCGGCCGCTGGTGTGCGTGTCGCTTCAATCACTTTTGCCATCGAAAAGAATGCAGTCCCAAAATTCGGCCCTGCGCCAATAAAAATACATTGATTCTTTATATCTGATTTTTTTACGAGGTTTTCCATTACGTCCAGATTGGCGTTGATCGATTTTTCCATTGGGTCAGCCAGCGCGGAGATTTCGGCCAGCTTTTCTGTCACTTGGGTCGCATCGAAAACACCTTTTTTCTCAGCAAAGTAAATCGCCAAGCAATACTCCACAACCATCGAAGCCATATAGCTGCTTGTTCCAGGGGCAAAGCGGCGTTCAGAATACATCAGGTCAATGACATGGTCAACTTCCTGCGATAATCCGCTATCTAAATTGCTGGTAGCGCCGATCGTTGTTATGCCAGCCTTCTTTGCCTGGATAACACTTTCGATTGTTCTCGCTAATCTTCCTGAATTGGAAACAGCTACAAGCAGCGCGTTTTTAGGGGCGTAATTGACAAGATAACGTGAGAAATCCATCGCTTGTACTGCTTCAGTCGGGATATGTGCCCACTCCTCAAAAGCAAATCGCGTTGCCATTCCACAATACCAGGAATCACCACAGCCCGTGAGATACACCTTTTCAGGAGCGCTATCGAATTTCAATTCGGATCTAATATTTTCATAGATTGCTTGGGGACTGTTCCCAACAAATGGCACTTGCGCTTGAATCCCCGCCAGCATATTCTTCCATTTCAGATCAATGCTATCAAAATCCATAGATTAACCTCCTTTTACGCATATTGTATGACAAGTTAATATGAAAATCGGAAGGCAAAAGCCTTCCGATTTCCTATTTAAGATTGTTTTTCGCGTTTGCGTTTGTCAATAGCTGTGACAATATATTTCACAGCTTCAGCCGCAATTGACGGAAATATAAACAGGGGGATGATCAAGCGCCACTCTGCCCATCCCAGCGGAACGGTGTTGAAAATCTCCTGCAGGAAAGGTACATACAACACCAGCATCATCAACGCACCGGATCCGAGGACCGCCCAGTTCATCCATTTGTTGGAGAATATACCAATCTTAAGCAATGGATACCGTTCCGAGCGTGCAGTATACGCACGAACCAGCTCGGAGAAAACCAGTGTGGCAAACGCCAGTGTTTCAGCGTAGCGAGGGTCTGGCTGATTCAGCCCAATGTTGAATGCAATCAGTGTTGTTGTTGCAATTGCGATTGTTTGTACGATCACGCCCAATAGCATGAAGCGATTGATGATCGGTTCTTTTGGCGGCCTTGGGCACTGGTTCATGATATCAGGATCACCCTTTTCCGTTCCAAGCGCCAGTGCTGGCGCACCATCAGTCACTAGATTCAACCATAATAATTGGATCGGCTCTAACGGAGAAAGTAATCCAAGAGCAACCGCTCTCGGGAAAAGGAATCGCCCGAACATCGTTGGAATAAAAATGATCATGATCTCTGCCATATTACAAGAGATCAGAAAGTATACGAATTTTCGGATATTGCTATAAATGATGCGCCCCTGCTCAACAGCAGACACGATGCTGGCATAGTTATCATCTGTCAGCACCATATCCGCAGTTTCTTTGGCCACATCGGTACCCGTAATGCCCATCGCCACACCAATATCTGAGGCTTTGATGGCCGGAGCATCATTGACCCCATCTCCGGTCATGGCAACTACATGATCGTTCGCCCGTAATGCATTTACGATGCGCATCTTGTGCTCAGGGGAAACGCGCGCAAACACATCAATCTCGTCAACTTCGCCTTTCAACTGCGCATCGCTCATCGCATCAACATCTGCACCAGTGCGCACTTTGTGTCCAGGCCGTAATAATCCAATGCTTTCGGCAATCGCTTTCGCTGTATTGGGATAATCGCCAGTGATCATGATCGTGCGAATACCGGCTCCGATTGCCTTCAGTAAAGCGGGTTTAACTTCTTCGCGGGCCGGATCAATCATTCCAACCAGCCCTGCAAATATCAGGTCTTTTTCCAGACTCTCGCTGTCAACCTGCTCCGGTTTTGCATTGACGACGCGATAGGCCATGCCAAGCACACGCAGCGCATCTTTAGTCATGCTATCATTCGCGCCTAAGACTTCTTTTCGTTTACCTTCATCAAGATCAGCGACAGTATTGTCCATCTTTTGAACGCGGTTACACAGTTTCAGAACGACATCTGGCGCACCTTTGACTGCAATCACATAAGATTGACTTCCTTTGTTGCCGTTGAAAGGAGAAAGGTCGTTATCTTTCGGATTTTTAACTTCGTGAACAGTTACCATTCTCTTGCGGTCAGAATCAAATGGCACTTCGCCTTTGCGCGGGTAGGCCTTATTGAGGTCTTCCGCCAACGCGCCCGCTTTTGCAGCAGCAACCAAAATCGAACCCTCGGTGGGATCGCCGATAATGCGATAGGAATCGCTTCCAGCTTCCTGAATTTTTTCCAGCTGCGCATCATTATTGATCGAACCAACCCATAAAGCAGTGGAAATGCCGGGAAAATCATGAGGGTTGACTTTCTTGCCATTATCCTGAAAATCGCCAACAGGCACATACCCGCTGCCTGTTATTTCCAGCACCTTGCTATCCACCCATACCCTGGTAACGGTCATTGCGTTTTGGGTAAGCGTGCCGGTCTTATCCGAACAAATTACAGTTGCAGAGCCCAGTGTTTCAACAGATGAAAGTCGGCGGATCAGCGCATGCTTCTTAACCATCTCACGCATTCCAAGCGCGAGACTGATCGTCACAACAGCAGGTAGTCCTTCAGGAACTGCAGCGATTGCCAGACTTACCGCAACCATGAACATGTTCAGCACATTCTCACTGCCAGTACCGCCTTCGATCAGCCCGGAAAGGAAAACGAGACCACTGATTACAATGGTTGCGTAACCCAGCGTTTTGCCAAGCTGGTCAAGCCGTTTTTGCAGAGGGGTTTCTTCTTCTTCAACGGATTGCAGCATGGTTGCGATCAACCCGATCTGTGTATTCATCCCGGTGCTGACAATGATACCTTTTCCGCGACCATAGGTTACCACCGTACCACTAAAGGCGGTGTTTTTGCGGTCGCCTAACGTCGCGCTAGAATCCAGCACTACGGCTGCGTTCTTTTCAACTGGTACGGATTCACCAGTCAGGGCCGCTTCTTCAATCTTTAAATTGACCGCTTCAATTAATCGCAAATCCGCAGGCACATAGTTGCCGGTTTCAAGGAAAACAATATCGCCGGGAACTAGGTCGCGCGCAGGAATTGATACGCGCCGTCCATCACGCACGACTTGCGCTTCAGGCGAAGCCATTTTTTTCAAAGCAGCCAGCTCATCCTGCGCACGGCTTTCCTGCACAACCCCCATAATAGTGTTGAGCACGACGATCGCGACGATAGCAGCCGAGTCGACCGCCTCTCCCAAAATTGCAGAGATGACCGCCGCAACCAATAACATGACGATGACAAAGTTATTTAATTGGGCATATACCATCTGCCAGAAGGAGGTCTTCTTCCCTTCCGCCAGCTGGTTGGGGCCGAATTTTTCCTGACGCTTTGCGACTTCCTCACTGGATAGTCCATTGTCCAAGCCTGAATCTAATTTTTCAAGAACTTGCTCACGGCTCAACGCGTGCCAGGTGACATCATAGTCATCAATCGGCATGGTTTTACCTGTGGTTTCATTTGCAGGCATAATCGCTCCTTGCTTAATAAATTAATGGCTGGGGATTTACACAGCCGGACAATCGGGGAAGTATAATATATTTTATTTTTTCATGGCGCAATCACAGTATTTGGCGGAATACGCGTACCTTTAGGAATAACAACGATTCCGTCAATCACTAAATAGAGGTCCTCTTCCAAATCCGTTCCTGGTGGAAACGGTTTGATTATTGTGCCTGCGCCAATACTGGAATTCTTATCGATGATCGCGCCTTCGATATCGCAATTCTTACGGATGCCGAGCATCAACTCCTTTTCATCTGGCGCTTCGCGCCGGAAAAACCCGTAATAATCCGCCCCCATCAGGATCGACCGCTTTAATTTTGTCCCCTGCCTGATCTGGCTCCGCAAGCCAATCACACAATTTTCAATTTGCGATTTTTGTATCCAGCACCCTTCAGCGATCAAAGAGTCATTGATCTGGCATTCTTCGAGTTGCGCTCCCGGTAAAAATCGCGGGTGGGTATATATTGGCCACCCTTCATCAATCAGAGAAAATGGTGGATTGCGGCTCGCTATCTCCAGGTTTACTTCATAAAATGCGCGGATCGTTCCTATATCTGCCCAATACCCGTCGTATTCATATCCAAAGACCTGTTTTTCTTCGACACATTGGGGGATGATATGCATGCCAAAGTCTTCTTTATCAGATTTTTCCAGCATTTCAATCAAAACTTCAGTCTTAAACATATAAATGCCCATCGATCCGAAATAAGGCTTGTTACTATTATTCTGGCTGATCATTTGTTCGAGCAGGGATTCGGTCTTTGGTTTCTCCGCGAACCGGATGATTCTTGAATCACAATCTGTCTTTAATAATCCTAGACGCGGAGCTTCTTCCCGTGTAACAGGCTGCACCGCAACAGTTACATCAGCGTTCTTTTGCCAATGAAATTCTGCCATCTTGCTGTAATCCATGCGGTACAGGTGATCACCAGCCAAAACGAGCACAAAAGGAACGCGAGCGGAAACTATTTCGGTGATCTGTTTTCGCACGGCATCTGCTGTGCCCTGATACCAGTCGGAAATACTAGGCGTTTGTTCTGCAGCCCAAATTTGGACCCACCCGGTGTGATAAGCATCAAAAACATAGGTTTGTGAAATATGCCTGTGAAGCGAAACGGAATTGAATTGTGTAAGAATGGCAATTTTATAAATGCCGGAATTGATGCAATTGCTGATAGGAAGATCGATCAACCGGTATTTTCCAGCAATAGGCACAGCTGGTTTTGCGCGCTCTTTTGTCAACGGGTAGAGACGTTTTCCCTGCCCGCCTCCCATAACCACTGCCATGATGTTATCTAAGGATTTCATGGTTCACCTCATTAATTCAAATAATGATTGATTTTAAATAATAGTATACAGCAGCGCAAAGAAAGATAAACCCTATAAGTGATATTCCTCGTGTAAAATGGGTTCAGATAATTATGGACTCCGGTATGACGAGGGAAGATAATCCAGTAAATCGCGTTAAGAATCGCCAGGTCGAAAATGGGGCCGTTTCACAAAAATTGAAAACCGGAGTTTATTCTTCGTTTCGGCAATTCTTACGCAGCCAGCGCCTGACACAGACCCGCAAAGCGATAGTGCTAAACGATCTGGTTGATGCTGGTTCCCCTGGGATTGATTTTTTCGTCCTTGTCATTTTTTCCGCAGCAATTGCAACCTTTGGGCTGATTTCTGACCAATCTGTTGTAACCATCGGCGCGCAGTTGATCGACCCGTTGATGTCCCCAATCCTGGGCTTGGCGATTGCTTCATTATCTGGCCTGCATCGTATGTTTCGCAGATCCCTGCTGGCGGTGATTGAAGGAGCGACTCTGGCAATTTTGCTCTCGGCAATTCTGACTTTCATTATCTATCGCCTGCCTTATGGAGCTAATGCGGTTATTCCTCGCGAGGTAATGCTGCGCACTACCGCTACCCCGCTTGACCTTGGAATTGCTATAGTTGGCGGTGCTGCTGCTGCCTATGCGCTTGCTCACCCGCGGCTGGATGCCGCATTGCCAGGCGTTGCCATTGCAACGGCAATCATACCCCCTTTATGCACCATAGGTTATGGCGTTGCTTTCACCAACCCGGTCATCATTCTTGGCGCAACGTTACAATTCTTCACCAACTTCATAGCCATTGCTTTTGCGGCGGTGCTTACCTTTGCTCTGCTTGGATTCAGAGATATAGGAGATAAAAAACAGGATGATGTTTCTCGGTCTGTCATCATTTCTTCGATCATGATGCTGATCATTGCCATTCCGCTTGGCGTTCTTGCCTGGAATACATTTACCGCAGCTCGTCTCAATTCTCAGGCGCGTACTGTGATTAACGAATCTCTGCCTGTCTCCGCAAACCCTGAAATTGTTGATTTAATCATTCGGTCAGAGAAAAATCACCGCGTAGTAACTATCACATCCCGCCTATCTAGACCTCTAAATGATTTCGAAATTTCTGCAGTCAAAGATTCATTGGTGGAATTAATGGGGGCTTCCGTAGAAGTACGATTTGTAATGCTGCCGATGCAAATTGTTAGGGATTAGGAAGAGTTTATTTCTTTTTTCCTTTTTTCCGCTTTAAAAGCATAGGCCCTAGGCTATCTATTACAGGCCCAAAAAACAATTCAATATATTGGCTGACCCACAACCAACCAGGTACGTATATCACCCGTCGGGGGTGTTTCAACAAACGCCAAAAAGCCCTGTTCACGCGGTCTGTAGAAATCGCGAATCGCTCCGCGGGTACACTATATCCGTTCTCTAATTTGCGTGCTTTATCAAAGAATTCTGTTTCAACAGGGCCCAATCGCATGACGCTCACCGTCACGCCGCTCCCGCGTGTTTCCCGGTAAAGCGCGGTGGAAAAAGCATCTAAAAATGCCTTGCTACCTGCATATACACCAATTCCCTGGTTTGGCAGTCCACCTGCAATGGATCCAACGTTAATGATATGTCCACTCCCGCGTTGAATCATGCCAGGCAAAAAATGGGTCGTAAGCTGTAAAACGGCAACGATATTTAATGAAACCATCTCTTCAACAAGCTGCCATGGCATATCCTGATAATATCCATACCAACCAAACCCCGCATTATTAACCAAAACATCAACACGATCGACAGTGCTAATGGTATCTGAGTATACTCTTTCGCGCTCTGATTCCAGGGTCAAATCAGCGGGGATGATCGTACACTGGCCCCCGTTTTTGGTAATCTCGGATTTCAAATTCTGAAGGCGATCCTCGCGCCTGGCCACCAGAATTACATGAATCCCTTTCCCGGCAAGCATAAAGGATAAAGAAGCCCCTATACCCGCCGAAGCGCCGGTAATCAAAGCGGTTGCTTCAGACAATGATTGAATTCCTATAAATTCTTGGATATTTACCTGCGTACCTTGCCCACATGCCTTAGCAACCAATCCACCGTATCTTTTATTGTGCTCTTTAGTTCACGCGGTTTATAACCCAATTCTGTCTGCGCTTTATCACTGCTGACATCGGAATTGCTTTGCAGCGTTTCCAGTGAATAATCTGTGAACCTTGGCCGGCGGCGGGTGATCTTGTAATAGAAGGGCATGAATTTTGCGCCGAATTTTGCAAGCCACATAGGCAATGTGATGGTGGAAATCCGCTTTCCGATCACGTTTTGCACAAGCTGTTTCAATTCCAACACTTTGATCTGCCAACCGGAGAGTATATACACTTCTCCGCTGCGTCCACGTTCGCAAGCGAGTATTTGTCCTTGCACCACATCACGCACATCAACAAAGTCATAAGCGCCCTTAACAAGGAAGTTTAGTTTCTTTCGCAGCCAATCCTTGATCAGATCCCCCATTTCCGACCCGCGATAATCATGAGGACCAATCACGCCAGTTGGACAAACAATGACTGCGTCCAGTCCATCTTTGACTGCCTCCAATACCAGCAGTGAGGCAGCAGCTTTGGTTCGGTCATATCCGCCTGCTGTCGCATCAGGATCAAAAGGAACTTCCTCGTTAATCTTCCCGATCCAGTTGCGGCTCAAGGCATGGATCGATGCGGTGTGCACTAAACGCCTAACGCCGGCTTTCTTCGCTGCGGCAAGTACATTACGGGTACCTTCCACATTCACCTGCCACATCAGGTCATTCTTGTCTGGCAATATGGAGATGAGTCCCGCCAGGTGATAAACAATGTCAACGCCTCGCGTCGCCCGATCAAGTGATTCGGGATCAAGAACATTGCCAACAACAATCTCGATATCAAGCCCATAAAGAGACGCGGTATCTTCACCAGGCAGGATTAATGCGCGGACTCGCTCTCCGCGATCAACCAGCTCCCGGACAAGCACATTCCCAATATGTCCGGCTGCTCCAGTGACAAGGATCATGATTCACCTCGCGTTATACCATCTAATATCATGGCAACTCCTGAATTCGTTACCTGTTTCCAGTCTGCCGCATCCGAATCAACCACTCCCTGCAGCAAGATACCAATCGCCAATGACATCAGCGCATGTGCTACCTGGTCAGAATTTGCAGCCGGGAGGATCGATCCTTCCTTTTTCCCTCTTTCAATCAAATTGGCAAAATGCTGATGATACGTTCTGTAGGGCGCAATCACGGCATCCCATACCGCTTTTTCCCGGCTGGCTTGCACCATGAACTCCATGAACATTGGCAGTTGGCCGCTCGCGGAGCGAAAAACCACGCCGATGGTGTTGCCCATTTCTTTGATCAGTTGCGGAACATTTTTTTCAATGCCGTCTTGTGCAAAGAGCATATCATCGATACCACGCAGCCAATCCTTCATAATTGCAAGGAACAGATCCAGTTTAGATGAAAAATGATGATAAAAAGCGCCCTTACTGACGCCCGCGTGCAAACAAATATCGGCTACGCTGGCAGCGTTATATCCTGATTGGCAAAATGCCGAAATAGCAGCAAATTTTATGCGGGATTGGGTGTTTTCGCCTCGTGTTTGCATAATAAATACCGACCGACTGGTCGGTATTTATTCTATAACAAAACGTGAATTTGTCAATGTATTTTTAGGGACACCGATGTAGTTCCACCTGTTTAATAACATCGGTTCCAGCAAGCACAACCGCGTTGGGGGGCTTGCTCTGAATTTTTATCTGGTAATACATCACAGCAAACTCAAATTTATTATAGTTTGCAATATTTTCGGAGGAAATTGTGATGCGAAAATGTTCGTCCGAGTCTCTTGCCATCGGATATGCCGAACTCCAGCTTGATAAACCTTCTCCTTCTTTGTCCCAGAATCGGAAGAAGATCATTCCGGCATACGCATCATCAGGATGGGTGATGTCGGCTTCGATGGTTATTTCTTTTGACCCGCAGGACCCGCCGCCCCAGTAGAAAATATCCCGGTTGTGTTTGACATTATAGACGGTCATATTATCGGGTGTTGCAGTCGCAGAAGGGGCGTCGGTTGGCGCTGGTTGATTGGGTTGAACTGGCTGGCTTCCCTGCTGCGCTGGCGGGGAAGATTCAACCGTTACCGTGGAGACCGCATAATCGCTCCAATTACCTTTGGTATCCAGCGCTCGCACACGGATGGTGTGACTTCCTGGCGCTGCCGGATCCCATGAATATTTTAACGCGACTACCTGCTGAGAGGTGTCCGGGTTGGTGATGGTGCTCAGCACTTCGCCGTTCACGCTAAGCTCAACCGACGCGATTCCATCAACACTGGTAGCATAATATGCAATCTCAAACGGAGCCATCGGCAAAACTGCGCCTTGCGCCGGAGAGTTAATTCCTGCCTCAACGCCTCCAACCGAACCTTCAACATTATCCCCGTCCGATGAGGTATCGCTGTCCCCGCCAAGCCCAAAGTCAATTGTCAGCGGACCAATACTGCAAGCCAGTAAAATCGATAAAAGTAATGCTGTAATTGCGATTAGAAACAATTTTTTCTTCATAACATTCACCTAAATATTCTCTTTCTAAATATTATAGCAATCATTAGAGAAGATAAATCATTCAATTAAAGCGAGTTATAGAAATTATTTTATTGGTCTATCAAGAACCGTGACAAGAGAAATCTGTATTTGGTGTTGTAAATATAAATGTTTCACGCCGGTGATGTGACAAAGATTTTCTGTGATAGCAATGATTTTGTTTTCATTAACACGATATACTCTCAGCTAACAATGAAACTATACCTTGACTGCTACCCTTGCATTCTTAATCAGACAATATCAGCCATCCGGTCATTGAATATTTCCGATGAAAGTCAAAAGGAGATATTTGCTTCTGCCCTGGAGATTATCTATCACGCTGATTCAGAAAAGCCACCGGTGGAGCTGGTTGCGGATGTACACTCTGTTATCAAGCACAAGACAGGGATAGATGACCTTTACAAGATACAAAAACAATCGAGTACAAAGGCCGCCCTTGCGCTTTACAAAAAAGCTAAAAAGACCATTGACCAATCGGACGACCCTTTTGAAACAGCTGTAAGGTTAACCATTGCAGGAAATGTTATTGATTACGGTATCAACCGCTCTTTCGACCTGACTTCCGAGATTGATCGCGTGCTTGAGCAGCCATTTGCAATTAACCACTTGGATTTGCTGAGGAAGGAAATTAATCAGGCGAATACCATCCTTTATTTGGCAGATAATGCTGGTGAGACAATCTTTGATCGCCTGCTGATCGAGACCATTAACAAAGACGTTCTATATGCAGTTAAGGAGTTTCCCATACTTAATGATGCTTTAGAAGAAGACGCGATACAAGCTGGGATTGACCAAGTGGCAAAGATTATCTCCAGTGGTGTCGATACACCGGGAACCGTTCTTTCACGCGCCAGCAACTCCTTTTTAGAGATATTTCACAACGCGGAGATAATCATTTCAAAGGGACAGGGTAATTTTGAGGCCTTGAGTGATCAAACAGAAAATATTTTCTTCCTTCTGCAATCAAAGTGCGCTACGTTGTCTCGATCAATCGGGGCTCCTGTTGGCGGATTGATTATAAAAAGCGCGAAAATTAAATTTTAAAAAAACAGCTCCTCGACCTGGACTCGAACCAGGAACCTAGCGGTTAACAGCCGCTTGCTCTGCCAATTGAGCTATCGAGGAAAGCGCAATTATTATAGAAGCGCTTATACCGCTTGTCAAGACATCAATCAATTAAATATGACCTTTTTCCCTTGGGTGATAGTTGTTTGGTTATTGTAAAAATGCAAAAATTGTGCTATTCTTCATCCTTGGAAACACTAATGATAAGGAAAGGATGACTATAAAATGACCTATGTAATTTCCGACGAATGCATTGCCTGCGGATCATGCGAAGTTGAATGCCCAGAAGAAGCAATCTCAATGGGGGACGAGCACTACGAAATTGATCCAGACAAGTGCAAAGATCACGCCGCTTGCGTTGAAGTTTGCCCGGTCGACGCTATATCCAAAGCATAATCAGAAACCATTCACAAAAAAAAAGAAGAGTTCGCTAAGCGGCTCTTTTTTTGTTTAATGTATTGGATACTATAATATTTTGGAGGAGATAATATGAATAAATTTATCACGATTGCCGGGAACATTGGGGCGGGAAAATCGACCCTTGTTTACATGCTCAGTCAGCGTCTTCGATGGGAGCCTTTTTTTGAGCCCGAGGCAAACAATCCTTATCTTGCTGACTTTTATAAAGACATGTCCGCATGGGGATTTCATTCTCAGATATATTTTCTCGGCCATCGGCTGCGCGTTTATGGCGAACTCGCAAGGAGCAAGGCATCCGTCATCCTCGATCGCTCTCTTTATGAAGACGCCGAAATTTTCGCCCACAATCTTTTTAAGCGCGGTGTCATGGGTAAAAGGGATTATGAAACCTACGAATCCCTTTATCAGTCGCTGGTCAGTTTTTTGCCCACACCAGACCTGATGATCTATCTGCGCGCTTCAACCGCTACGCTTATCAAACGAATCAAAAAACGCGGAAGGGATTACGAAAAAACAATTAGTCCTGATTACCTGTCACAATTAAATGAGTCCTATGAGTTGTGGATATCTAATTTCTCACTATGCCCGGTATTGACCATCCCATCAGATAACCTGGATTTTGTTTCAATGCCGAAACATATGGATCTGATCCACAATAAAGTGGATGAGAAAATTGCAGGCAAGGACGAAGTTATCTTCTTGCCTGAAGAGTACAGCAGTCCGTAAGCACAACAGAGCCGTATAAATTATTTTGTGTCAACAACAAACTTGATTGCAGTGCGAACTTTTCCGTCAATTTCTACATTGACAAATTCAGGCACAAATGCAATATCAATGCCATCTTGCTCCAAAAAGTTCTTTGCGAGCACCATTGCCTTGATAGCCTGATTGACTGCCCCAGCACCAATTGCTTGAATCTCAGCATGTTTCTCATCACGAATGACACCAGCTATAGCACCAGCAACTGCTGCTGTACGGGAAACAGCTCTTACCTTGATAACATCCATCGTTCCCCTCCTCCAACATCATTGGGTTTTAATTCGTTAGTTGGCTTCAATTACATTCACCTATATAAGCATTTTACAAAATTATTGAATAGGATACAAGTAGGAAATATCCTCTTAATTAATAGGTTTAATTAATATAGTAATAATAGTAGGGACTGTGGGTATGTGTATAAAAACAAAACCCATTTAAATAAACGCCATATATGGGGCTAACGTTTTTCAATCCTTTGCATTTGGCGAAAAATACCCATGATTTTATTACAAACGACCCCACAGACAAGGGAATAAAAGAGTGAATAATGTTGGGTAAAGGATACGAATGGGGACTGGGAAAAAGGATGGCGGGGAAAAGTTGTAATAATAGTTGAATTAATCCACAATTTTGGGCATTTATCCACAAATAGCGATACTTTATTCACAGTAGTTATCCACAGAATTTGTGGATAAAGTTATAGCCCGGCGGATGATTGCCAATTATCAATTGTTTCTTCAACGACATCTAAAAACGTGTCAAGTTCTTCCATCCGCGCATTGAAATTGTTTTTGTCAAGCATCGTCAGAGATAATATGTCATTAAATCCGTGCTGGCTGACGCTGTTCAATGGTAAATCAGCTGCCATGATAGACCATGTGCGCAATAGTATCCAGAGAGCTGCCTGGCTGTTTGTTTCTGAGAGTTCTGCTATGGCTTTCTTGTAATAAGATTGTCTGCAGGGGGCAAATGAAAGAGAAGGGTTCTGATTTTGCTGGTAAGAGGAAAAAGCAACAGACCAATTTTCGATCCAGACTTCCCATTCAGGTTCTACGGGATCTGGTGGAAGAATAAGGTCAACAAGGCCGCCTGACAAACCGGGCATATTGACGCCCTCTGCCCTCTCAGGAAAATCAATCAAAAAACGTCGGTCAGTAAGGGGCACTGTGGTCAGACAGGCAATTGCGTTCGCAGCATCTTTAATTGATTGGATGTACCTCTGAACGCAGAGATGATGGTTTTGCGGCGGATTCATGGTTAGATCCATCCAAATCTTTCTGGCAGATTCGGAAAAAGGGCGAACGCGTTGGATGATGTTTATTGGTTGAAAGAAGTGTGCAAAAATTCCAGACCGAACATAGTCAAACCAATGGTTATTATCTTCGATGACGATTGGGTAATGGCAAAAAAAACCACCCAACCAGGCATCTCTCCTGAGATCCCTTGGCTGGCTAAAATAACTTTGCGGGAAATGTCCAATATCCAAATGAAAATCATCTGAGATAGGGATAATCTCTCTTCTCGTTTCATTTTCAAGCGAATGAACAAAGATCAGGTCGATATCTGTTGTACCGCCAATCAGCGGATCATCAAAGGTTAATGAACCAGTGATATATGCACACACAAGGTCCCCCGCACCATCAAACGCCCTTCTTTTGACCGTGTCCTTTGCTGTTGATATGAGTAGATCTTTCGTTATGCGCACAATAAATACCTTTTAATAAATTTTACCTGTAAAACCGAATCATGGGCGTCATTCGATGGGAAGTTCGGGTTGAAAAGGAGCCATTTGGAGGCGCTGGCGGATCCGTTGCTCAATCCAGTTCAGGTCGTCCTGAATATGAACAAAATCCATTTCATCAGAATCGATTACAAGCACTTGTTTTCCTTCAGCCGGCTGAAGGAAGTAATCATCATAAGCTACATTGACCATATCGATATAATCGCGGTCCATGTCCCGCTCATAAGGGCGGTCGCGCAGCGCGATCCGTCGCATGAGGGTGGCGGTAGTTGCACGCAGGTACACGATTAAATCGGGGTTGGGGATCTTTTCTGCAAGCACTTCATGCAACTGATTATACATATCCAGTTCTTCTCCGCTCAGGGTGTTGCGCGCAAACAAAGCGTCTTTATCAAATGTGTAGTCGCTGATTAATACATTATCGCCCATGAGCAATTTCGGAACGCCGCGCCTTTGCTGGTAGTAGCGGCTTAGCAAAAAAAACATCTGCGTCTGGAAAGCATAACGTACACGATCTTCATAAAATTTTGATAAAAAAGGATTTTCTTCAAATATCTCAAGCAGGATATTAGAGTTGAACGGGATCTTTAGTAACCGCGCAAGGCTTGTTTTTCCAACACCGATTACCCCTTCGATCGCGATATACATATACCCTCCGTGTATTAATGGCTTGACTTTCCGATAAAAAACTCTAAACTAAAATATATCATAACAACCTATTTATTTGATTGGAGGGATAAATGCCTGGCTTAAATCGTGTACAGATCATAGGGCACTTAGGTGCAGATCCACAAGAAAAGGTTACGCCGAAAGGAACCAAACTCGTCATTTTTTCGGTTGCTGTTAATAGTTATTGGAAAAGCGGGGATGGAAACACCAATAAAAGGACAGACTGGTTTAATGTCGAGGCGTGGGGCAGGACTGGGGAAATCTGCCAAAAAATTCTCAAAAAAGGAAGTCTGGTTTATCTTGAGGGACAACTTCGTACAGACCGGTATGAGAAGGAAGGGGAACCAAAATTCTTTACAAAGGTTGTTGTGCAGAGAATTCAGAAACTAGATTATTCTGAAAAAGAAAAAGAAGAACCAGAAATTTCAGCGATCGCCGACGATATTTCCGAAGAGGAATAGATTCAACTGAGTACACATCAGCCCGCAAACCCGCGGGCTGATGTGAGTTTATATTTTAGAGGTCACGAAAGATCTTCTAATTGATGTACCAGTTCGTCGACAACATCAAATCCTCCTTGCCAAAAAGCAGGTTGTGAAATATCAATTCCCGCATCGGCCAATAATTCAACCGGCGCCTGAGATCCTCCTGTGGATAGAATGTGGATATACTTTGGCTTGAAGCTCTCGCCTTCGATCTTAAACTGTTTGTAAAGGGAAAGTACTAGCAACTGCCCAAAAGCATAAGCGTAAACATAAAAAGGCACGTGATAGATATGAGGAATGGATACCCATTCCCAGCGGAACTCTTCGCCAATATCAATATTTTCACCAAATTGAATTTTCAAATTGTCAAAGTACGCAGCGGATAGGTCATCCACCGAGGCGCCATCAACAGTCATCTGATGCGCCATTTTCTCAAATAGGGCAAAGAATGATTGCCGCATGATTGTCGCATAAGAATCATCCACCTGCCGGAATAATAGATCACGGCGAACACGTTCATCTTTTTCTTCTCTCAGCAATCTGTCCACCAGCAGCATCTCCCCAAATGTCGATGCCGTCTCTGCTAGCGGAAGACAGGCATGCTGGGTGAAAATGCTGTGCCCGCTCGCTAACATGGAGTGAATGGCGTGCCCAAGTTCATGTGCAAGCGTGGCTACATCATCCGAGCGGCCCTGGAAATTAATTAGAACCCAAGGTGTTAATTCAGGGGTAATTGTTGCGCAAAATGCACCGGATCGCTTGCCCTTCCTCACTTCGCTGTCGAGATGTTTTTCCTTCATCACGCGCATTGCCATTTCTGCGAAACGCGGGTCAAATTGATCAAAAGAATCAAAAATCAGATCAGCCGCATCATTAAAAGCATACTCTTTGGATGAGTGTGTGACAGGTGCATAAATATCATAGCGGCGAAGTTTTTCCATTCCAAGCAGCTTTGCTTTTAAATCAAAAAACCGCTGGAATATCACTGCGTTTTCCTGACTGACGGAAAGCAATGTGTCCACGATCTCATCGGGAATGTCATTGTGCAGGTTACGGGCGGAAATAGGTGAAGTATGCCCCCGCAGGTTGATCAGTTCATTGCGCCAATCGCGCACGCGCGTCTGGTACATCTGGCCGAGGATAGGGCCGTCATTTCCATAAACGCGATAAAGTTCCTGATACGCAGCCATCCTCAAATTGGCATCTGGTTGTCTGACGAGAGACATCAGCTCGCCGCGGGTCATCTCTTTTTCCTCGCCTTCAATTGTGATATTGAAGGAATAGCGGTTGGTAAATGCGTCATAGAGAGTGATCAAAGCGCTGGTGCCGGTAACATCTTTTATATTGATAATTTTTTCTTCCGGTTCAGTTAGGGTATATGGCTTAAAATGGCGCATCTCTTCCAGCCAATACCCGTAATCTCCAATCCCATCCATCAACCTACCCGCGGTTTCATCTTCGAGCGATTTCCACCATAATGTAAAGAACATCACACGGTTTGAAAGTTCGGCAGAGAGTTGTTCAATTTTTGCCAGCAGCGATTGCGCTTGCTGATTTTGAGTATCTTCGGAAAACCAAAGTTCAGCAAACCCGCCTAATTTGTGAAGGGATTTTGTTATCTCTTCCAACCGCGCGATTATATTCAGCAAATTTCTTTGATTGATTTCAATCGTGAGATCTTCTCTGAATTTTTCAAAAGCAGTGACTTTTTCTTCCAATTCATGAAAAGTATTCTTAAACACATCAGACTCTGCTGATGGGAATAGATCAGCCAAATCCCAGCGTGATAATTCTTTTTTCATATTTTTCCTTACCTATACTCTTTTTTTATTAAAAAACGCAAGCAGGGTTTCATGCAAGATACCGTTGCTTACAAGAACCGCGTAAGGCGGGACCATATATTCATCCGACCCATCGAGTGTCGTGGTCTTACCGCCTGCTTCTTTTACAATCAGAGTCCCAGCGGCAAGATCCCACGATTCAACGCCTATCTCCCAATATGCATCCAATCGTCCTGCCGCCACATACACCTGGTCAAGGGCGGCTGATCCAAGCCGGCGAACCACATGGGCTTCTTTAATGATTTCGCTAAAATGATCAAGATTATTATTTTCCTGCTTCATGTTATAAGGGAATCCAGTTACCAGCATGGCATCGATTAATTCACTTGTCTTGCTGACGTATATTTTTTTGCCGTTGAGCCAGGCCCCTTTTTCGCGCTCGGCGGAAAAACATTCATCCCGGACAGGATCATATACGCAACCGTACTTCATCAATCCATCCTCTTCAAAGCCTATCGATACTGCGAATAATGGTAACCCCCGTGCATAATTTGATGTACCGTCAACAGGGTCTATATACCAATTTTTTCCCTTATCTCCTTGCGTTTTTCCGCTTTCTTCGGCGATGATCGTATGATCGGGAAATGATTGTTTAATCTTCCCAACAATGAAATCCTCCGCTTTTTTATCAATCTCGGTGACAATATTCGTTGGCCCTTTATAATCCAGCGTATGGACATCATCCAATCCGTCGAGCAATATCTGCCCGGCTTCTCTCGCTAAGTTAGTTAAAAATTCCAGAGTTACTGTCATGTATTGTCATTAATCCCTTCTCGGTTTGCTTATCTCAACTTCTCTTTTCAATTCTTCAAAAAAATCATTTAAAAATGCCTGGCGCCTTTTAGCAATTTGCCTGGCTGTTCGGGTAAATAATAATTCAGAAATATTACGCAATTTAAAGATGTATTCATGATAAGCACTATGTGCTTCACCTGGGAGTTTAGCGCCGGTTTGCAGAAACAAATCTGAAGGCGCAGCATAAGCAGGCTGTCGTACCTGTGATGCATAAGCCAGTGCGCGCGCAACACCGATGGCTCCGATGACATCCAGTTTATCTGCGTCAAATAAAACTTTTGCTTCGATCGTTTCAGGTGTAGCCTGTTCTCGGAAGCGGTGGGAGATGATGCAGTGCTGAACAGCCAAGATATTCGAGTTTTTCCAGCCCTCTTTTTGTAATATATGCTTCGCAAATTCAGCCGATTCGATATGGTGGTTTGTCCGCTCCCCGTTGACAGGGTGGCTGCCCCGTGCGTCATGCAGCAATGCGGCCGCCCTCAGGATTTCCAAATTCGCGCCTTCTTTGAGTCCGATCATTTCGCACAAGCCATACACTCGCTCAATGTGGTCAAACCCATGGACTCCGTCGTACTCCGGGTACCAATCCCTGGCCTTTTCAAGCGTTAGCATGTTGGCACATTCTCATGAATAACCCCTTTTTTAACCACGGTTTTAACCTGGTTTACCCCGAATCGATAAGGAATCTGGCGGTAATCCGCTGTTGACAAAATGATCATATCTGCCTGTTTGCCTGCTTCAATAGATCCAATACGATCGTCTAACTTAATTGCCGCGGCAGCGTTGATGGTCGCAGCCACGATCGCCTGAGCCGGGGTCAATTTCATATACCTGCACGCAAGCGCAATTACAAATTGCATGTTCCCGCACCACGCAGTTCCGGGATTCAGGTCGCTTGCGATTGCTAGGGTGCAGCCTGCCTCTATCATCTCTTTTGCCGGAGAGTATTCCAGTTCGGACAAACCAAATGGTGTGCATGGTAATGAAACGGCTACTGTATTAGATTGGGCCAATGCGGCGATATCATCCGGATTGGTTTTAACCAGATGATCCGCCGACGCAGCGCCTAATTCTGCCGCCAGAGAAGCCCCGCCTAAATTTTCAAATTCATCTGCGTGAATCTTTAGCGGAAAGCCAAGGGTTGATGCGGCCTGTAATATCGATCGAGACTGTTGAAGGTCAAACGCGCCTTTTTCACAGAAGACATCAACAAAAGGCAACCTTTCATGCGGGAAGATTTCATTCCACCATTCTTTAATGTCGGGGAGGATTTGATGGCATAACAGGTCTACGTACTTGTGTGGGGCATCATTATATTCTCTGGGGATCATATGTGCCCCTAAAAAAGTAGGAACAACTTCTAACATTCCTGCCCTTCCAATATCCATTGCTACTTGCAGTTGTTTGCGTTCCGTCTCGAGAACTAACCCATAACCACTTTTAACCTCAGCAGTAGTTGTGCCATGAGCAAATATAGACCTCGCACGTACAATAGATTCATCAAAAAGAAGGTCTTTCCCAGCTAAACGGGTTGCGTTCACAGTTGATTGAATGCCGCCGCCGGCAGCCATGATCTCAAGATAGCTTTTCCCTTCCAGCCGCTGTTCAAACTCCAACGCCCGGTCACCAGCCCAAACCAGGTGTGTGTGAGGATCGACAAAACCCGGCAGCACAGCGTGGTGGTTTGCCGATATCATTTCCTCATCCGCATATTGGCGCTGCATTTCATCCGAATCTCCAACCATTTCTATCAACCCTTCGCGGATCAAAACTGCGCCGTTATTGATTATTCCAAGGCACCCCAGCGTAACACCTCTCTGGGGAGGACCGGCTACAGTAACAAGTTGTGAAATTGAATGAAGGAGCATCTAAAAATCCCGATATAATGGTTTCAGCTATTATACAGGCTCAAAAAATAAATATGACTAAAATCGAGAAATGGCTATTGATTATTGGATTCATCGTCTTATGGATTAGTCTTGCGTATTTTGCGGGTGGACCCATTTATTCGGATGAAATGCTTTATATCGATGTTGGATTGCGCAACCTCACTCAACCATACTACGGCAATCGTTATTTTCACATCTACCTGCAAAAATTATTCATGGCGATATCTCCAACACCATTGATCGGTATCCGTGTCTTTTGGGGTTTCTTGATGTCATTGACATCCGCATTGATCTATTTCAATGCAAGAACGTTTTTTAAAAACAGCACACCGCTTAACGGGTTGTTGGCTGTAGCGATTTTCTTTTCATTTTCCATTCTCAGGGAATACTCAGGTGAGCCTGCTGTCGATATCACCGCGATGGCAATCGTTGTTGTTTATCTGACAGTTTTTTTGATATTGATTGAACGGGCGGAAGGTGTAAATATTTATTTATTTATTCTTGGAGTGCTGGCATTTTTAGGATTAAAAACCAAAGAGACGACCATCTTCATTCACTTAGTGTTAATCGGACTGCTTCAAGAAAAGCTAAAAGGGAAAGGTTGGCTAAAATCTCTTCTTCACTATTTCTCTCCTTTTATATTAGGTGTCATCGCGGGAATTGTTTTTTTTGTCATATTGGACGGCGTCTTTTTAGGAAAACCATTTTTTGCTATTTCTCTATCAACATTTCAGCGCGTGTTTGATAACTACGATTTTGTTCCGGGATTTTTCTTTGGCCCGACAAGTTGGTATAAAGAATTTTTGTTCGATGATATTTTGGTTGTTTTCCTCCTTTTTATAATCAGTGGAATTTTATTCCGAGACCAATTAGGCCCAAAAAAGCGCTGGGTTTGGATATACCCGTTTGCTTATATCGCATTTCTTAGTTGGAATATGCTCAAGGTCCCTTGGGGATTTATCGAGCGATTTATTTTCCCCGCGCTGCCAGTGATTGCAATAATGTCTGCACAAGTAATAGATTTCAAATCTCTAAAGAGAAAATGGTATGTGAGCATTTTTCTGATTATTGCCTTTTTACTTTTTCTGATAATGCGAGCCTTATGGATCCAAACAGCCAATATTTACCAATTTGACCATCCTCGTATGCTGGATGCGGTATATTTTCCAATTCTCATTTCTTTTCTCATCGCAAGTTTTCTGTTGAGTGATTCCGGCCATTGGGCGTTGATTATCTTTCAAGTTTTTCTTGTTGGAACCTTATTGTTTACACCTTTATCAAATAACTTTAAATACTTTATTCAATATCCAGTCGTCCGGCAAAGGTACACAGAATTGTTTTATCCGCTTGAAGTGTTTAAAGATGAATTACAGATCGTGGATGATGCTATGATCTATATCTCCACTGATATAAAAAATGGTCTGGACATGCTTAGCACGGATCCGAACGATATCAGTGGAATGGTCAATTTTTATTATGATCACCGGATTGATCGTGAAAATGTGTTTATTGGTTATGACAGAAAGAAGGTATCTTCGGATCTGATCAACCGTCCGTTTGAATATGCCCTGCTGACGAATTCCGATGTAGATTCATTAATGAGCACCTCTTCCTGGGGGAGAATTACTGATATCTACAGTGATGTTCAGCTAGATGAACAGGGAATCGTATACTTATTGAAGCGTTAGCATTGGCGTCAGGATTGAGCTACATTCACACTGGAAAAAGTTGCCCCTGATAATTTATTGACCAACAGTTCGCGAGTTTCGCACCAGATCTTGAACATGGGGCAGGATTTGTGGAAAGGACATGAATCCGGATTTTCTGTACACTCATTAAGGATGACCGGTCCGTCAATTGCCTGTATGACATCCAGAATGGATATGTCCTCAGGCTTCTTTGCCAATGAAACCCCTCCTCTTGCTCCGCGTGATGTATGGATCAAACCCGCAATGGATAATTGAGAGACAATTTTTGCCAAAAAAGAAGGGGGTATTTTCTGGGCGTTGGCGATCTTACTGGTTGACGCTTTTTCGTCCTTATCAAGCCGCGCTAGATAAACAATTGCGCGTAAAGCATAATCTGCCTGTTTAGTTATTTGCATATTCTCTCTTCCTCTTTGGATAAATTGAATAGAATTAGTCCAAATATAAGTGTATAAGAAAAACATTCTGCTGGCAAGTCTCTACGGTATAATCTCCGCATGTCAGATTTTAAATTTTATATTCCTATTGAAGTGCGTTATCGTGATCTGGATGCCCAGTGGCACGTCAATCACACATGCTTCTTAACCTACATGGAACAGGCTCGCATGGAATATATGATGAATCTGGGTTTGTTTGACGGAAAATCATTTTTGGATCTCAGGGCGATTGTAGCTGATGCGCATGTCACATATCTGGCGCCGATTACGATGGGGCAGAACGTACGCGTTGGTACCTGCACGAAAAAAATCGGCAACAAGAGCATCATTTATGCATATCAAATTGAAGATGTTGACACAGGGCAAATTCTCGCCACCGGTGAATTTGTCTCCGTCACATATAATTTTCGTGAACAAAAGTCGATCCCGGTACCAGATGAATGGCGAAACCGTATTTCAGAGTTTGAGGAAAAAGATTTCTAACCCTTACTCCATCTCTTCCGGACGAATTTTGTCTACTTGTCCGTAGAAAAAAATGATATCGACATGGCCTCCAGTTTCAAATTCAAAGACGTGCCACTCCAGAGGCGGAAAATGAAGTGTCATTCCCGCTTGTAATGGAATCATCTCTCCGAGTTTGTCTTTTTGCTGGCCTTTGCGTACCCATCCATTCTCAGCGCTAAGAATATAAACAATTTCCTCTGCGTGTTGGTGGGGCTCCATTGGTCCGCTTTCGTCACAATATCGGGCGAATCCCATGGTCATTTTTTTACTCAAAGAATTGGCGTCTTTGCCAACTGCTTTTTGGATAATACGGCCAGGCAATTTCTCTTTTGATAATGTATCCCGAATAATGAGTTCCATGCTGTTTTCTCCACAATTCTTGTATTGAGATAGATTATATGATTGTTTTGTTTATCAATGACCTATTAACATTACGTTATAAATCAATATCTTCCCATATACACAGGTTGTTGTTTGGTAAAATCACCTTGTACAATCAAAACGAAAATTCCCAAGAATCCTGGAGGTTTCAATTTGTCTGGATTAGGAAGTTTTACCCAAAGTGCACGGCGCGTTCTTAGTCTCGCGCACTTAGAAGCAGAACGTCTTCAACAGTCGGAGATTGGTTCAGAGCACCTGTTGCTTGCTATGCTGCAGGAGGATGCTGGCGTGGCCGGCCGTGTTTTGCGTGAATTGGGTGTTGAATTGGATCGCGCCAGGGAAATGGTGCTGCGGATTAGTGGAATGGGTACGACCAAGGATGAAAGGATCGAGCTTGGTCCTGATGCGCGCAAAGTGCTCGACCTTGCCATTGAAGAATCCAAAAATGCAAACAGCAAATATGTTTCAACAGAACACTTATTGTTGGCGTTGGCAGAATTTGAACAAGGAAAAGCAAAAGAAGTGATTGCGAAGTTAGGGATCACACCTGCCCAAATTCAACGTCAAACCAAGCGCGTCCTAAATGAAAACCGCGAATCACTTTCGCGTGTGCGCAAAAGCGCAACAGAAAAAAAAGGAAAACCCAAAGAAGGGAAAATGCCGCTGGTTGAACAGCTGGCTGTTGATCTTACTGCATACGCGGAGGATGGCAAACTGGATCCTGTCATCGGCCGTGAAAAGGAAATTGAACGTGTAATTCAGATTTTAGCGCGGCGCACGAAAAACAACCCAGCGTTAATTGGGGAACCTGGCGTTGGCAAGACAGCCATTGTGGAAGGATTGGCCTCCCGTGTTGTTGATGGAGATGTTCCCACTCCGCTATTAAATAAGCGTGTTTTGCGGCTGGATGTCGGTTCGCTTGTAGCAGGCACCATGTACCGAGGTCAGTTTGAAGAGCGGCTCAAACGCGTCATTGATGAATTGACTGCATCTGAAGCGATCTTATTTATTGATGAAGTACATATGCTGGTTGGGGCTGGCTCAGCCGGTTCTTCAGTTGATGCAGCCAACATTTTAAAGCCAGCGCTTGCGCGCGGTGAGCTGCAGGTTATTGGTGCAACGACACTAAATGAATATAGAAAAAGCATAGAAAGTGATGCTGCTCTGGAGAGGCGCTTCCAACCTATCCTGGTCGAGGAACCAACAGTAGAAGAAGCCCTGGAAATTCTGCATGGTGTTCGTAAAAATTATGAAGAGCACCATCGTTTGGTCATCTCAGATGAAGCGCTTGCTGCTGCGGTTAATCTTTCTGCACGTTATATTTCAGACCGATTTCTTCCGGATAAGGCAATCGACCTTATCGATGAAACTGCCTCGCGCGTGCGCATGTACAAAAGCGATACTGCAAAGACCAGTAAAAAAGTGATGACTGCCCTGCGCGAAAAGCGAAAATTATTCAATGAGCTTAGCGAGCAAAATAAAATCGATGAATCTGACCGGACCAAGACTGAAATAACGAATCTTGAAAAAGAGCTGGAAGACCTTCGAGAAAAGTGGGATCGAGACACCAGCCCGGTTGTGACAGCAGACGATATCGCAGAATTGGTTTCAATGTGGACTGGTGTTCCTGTCATGCAGCTGGCTACGGAAGAGTCCACCCGTTTATTAAATATGGAAGAAGAGATCAGCGCGCAGATTGTTGGACAAAAAGAAGCTATCGAAAATATCTCAAAGGCTGTCCGCCGAGGTCGTGCTGGTCTGAAGGATCCGCGCCGCCCAATTGGCTCATTCATGTTTCTTGGACCGACAGGTGTTGGCAAAACCGAACTGACCAAAGCCCTCGCGCGATTCCTTTTTGGTAGCGAAGAAGCCCTTGTACAGTTAGATATGTCTGAATTTATGGAACGACATGCGGTAAGCCGACTGGTCGGTGCGCCTCCAGGTTATATCGGATATGAAGATGCAGGGCAATTGACAGAAGCGATAAGGCGCCGCCCTTATTCCATTGTAGTGTTTGATGAGGTTGAAAAAGCGCATCCAGAAGTACATAACATGCTGCTTCAGATCATGGAGGAAGGCCATCTCTCAGATGCAAAAGGACACAAGGTCGATTTTCGAAATGCGATCATTGTGATGACATCCAATATCGGCGCCGATATGATCAAGCGTGATGGGGAATTCGGATTCAATCTTACGCGTGATGAAAATCAGGAAGAAACATATGCGTACGAGCAGATGCGGAAAAAACTGCTCGACGCTCTCAAAAAGTCATTTAGGCCAGAGTTCATCAACCGCATGGATAGCGTTGTTGTGTTCCATGCATTAAATCGTGAACATATCCTTAAGATTGCAAAAATGGAGATCTCCAAAGTCGCAGATCGTTTGAAAGAACGGGAAATCATTCTCACTGCAACCGATCGGGCTTTAAAAGCGATTTCCGAAAAAGGATTTGATCCTGATATGGGTGCTCGCCCCTTGCGGCGTGTAATCCAGTTCGAGATAGAAGATCAATTATCCGACGAATTACTATCTGGAAAATTCAAAGACGGTGATCATATCTGGGTGAATGTGGACACTGAAGGCGGGTTTATCCTAACCGATACACCGGAAGAAGAAAACTTGCAAGAAGAACCGCTCGGAATAGGGATGTAAAAAGACGCAGAAGCCAGAGATTCTCTGGCTTCTGTTTTATATTCTTTGATCATCGTTTAGAATGATAGGGGAGAACTACACATGGCAAAACTTCAATCACAATATGTCTGTCAGGAATGCGGCCGTATTTCTGTTCGCCAGCTTGGGCGCTGCCCATCATGCGGAGAATGGAATACCATGATAGAGGAACTTGTTGCCATACCGCCGTCGGCTGAAAAAGCAACAACACAATCATCAATATCAAAACCACAACGTCTTGACAATGTTTCCAGTGATACGGAAGAGCGATGGCCGCTTAGCATATCAGAATTTGCGCGGGTTTTGGGTGGCGGGATTGTCCCTGGTTCAATTGTATTAATTGGTGGCGATCCAGGAATCGGAAAATCCACCCTGATGTTGCAAGTCGCAAAGGAAGTCTCCAAAACAAATACAGTCTTGTATGCTTCCGGCGAAGAATCTGCCCGTCAAATAAAAATGAGAGCCAAACGGATTACAGGGTCGGCAAATGATAGCCCCGAAAACCTCTACCTTGTCACTGAAACGAACCTGGACGCTGTACTTAATCACATTGATTCCATTAAACCAGGGCTGCTTATCATCGATTCGATTCAGACAATGTATATGGATGGCTTGTCTTCCAGTGCGGGATCTGTCACTCAGGTACGAGAATGTGCATCCAGGTTGCGCGCGCTGGCAAAGTCTCTCGGTATCGCGATTTTTCTGATAGGCCATGTCACCAAAGAAGGTATGATTGCCGGGCCGCGCGTACTTGAGCACATTGTGGATACTGTATTGCATCTTGAAGGAGACCGCTTCCAGAGTTATCGATTACTTCGCTCAATGAAAAACAGGTTTGGTCCGACTTCAGAAGTAGGTGTGTTTGAAATGAATGAAAAAGGGATGGTCGAGGTTCATAATCCCTCTGAAGCATTCCTTGCGGAGAGGATGGCTGAATCAGCTGGATCTTCTATTGCGGTGACAATGGAAGGGACACGTCCAATTCTTGTGGAAATACAAGGCTTGACCAGCCCGACCAACTTTGGCAATCCGAGGCGGACAGCCAATGGTATTGATTTCAACCGACTGCTGTTAATCACAGCTGTGCTCACGCGCCGGGTTGGGCTCCGGTTTGCTGAGCAGGACATTTTTATCAATGTTGTTGGTGGGCTTCGTATTGATGAACCAGCCGCTGACCTTGCCGCAGCCACTGCGCTGGTTTCTTCTTTGAAGGATCAACCCGTACGCGCTGACCTTGTCTTAATAGGCGAGATCGGCCTTTCAGGCGAATTACGCTGGGTAAGTCAAATGGAATTGCGTCTGCGCGAAGCAGCCAAATTGGGATTCAAATCAGCGGTTATTCCAAAAAAACTGCGTATGCAATTGACCCCTCAGAAGGGCTTTGAAATCTTTGAAGCCCGTTCGCTCGTAGATGCGATGAAAATTGCGTTATTATCTAAATAAATGAGGTAAAGATGGAAAAAACATACGAAGATCTATTTGGAAAAAATTTACCGATGCATGTGCGCAACAATCACGCGCTTGAGCACGCCACCTTACATGTCTTGCAGCAAAAAGGGATCAAGTCTCGTCTCGGGGGCATTTCAGATATTGGCGGTTTTTGGATCTTTGGTGAAATCGAAGCAGACCAGCTGATGGAAGCTGCCCAGGAAGCCCTTCAACGGCTTGCTGACGGGGAGAATGAGTTAGCTATTCATCCCAACTGCGGAACGAACATCGCTGTTGGAGCGCTGGCTGGCGGAGGGTTGGCATGGCTGAGCATGCTGGGGACAAAAGGAAAAGTCGGCAAGCGGCTACGTCGCTTGCCTGTCGCTGCTATGATGGCAATCGTTGGTTATCAGCTTGCGCAGCCATATGGCCCGAAATTACAAGAAAAGATCACTACCAATGCGGATATTAGCGGACTCAAGATCGTTGAAGTTGTTAAGCATGAAGTGATGGAAAATACTGTGCATCGCGTCGTGACTGTGTTTGGAAAGTAAATATTGACCACAACAGAAGAAAAGATATTCACAGGGACTGAAGACATCATCGTATTGCAGGGTGATGATTTGTTGGCGATACATGAGTGGATTTTTCGTATCGTTAATGATGCAGAAGCGTTTGCGGATCTTAACACATCCAGGTTAAATGCCAAGGAATCTAACCAGACTGATATCTTAATGCAGCTGAGAATGCTCCCTCTTGGATCCGGAAAACGTAAGGTAATTGTAGATCTTGCTCACGAAATCTTAAAAGTGAAAAATGACCAGAAGTGGATGGATATGGTGTTGGAAGAATTTCCTCCTTCATCACAATTAGTCCTGATATTACATGATGAAAAGAAATATCTGCACGGCCAAATTGAATGGGATAAATTTCCAAAAAAACACTGGATTCGTAAATCACTAAATGATTTTTCTGGTACGCATCATTGGCAGGAGTTATCACTTCCAGATGCGAAAAGTATGCCGCAATGGATAGAGGATAAGGCAAAGAGTATGGGAGGAGACTTTCACCCTTTAGCAGCTTATACATTGGCCACGCTGGTTGGCAATGATTTGTTTCAAGCTCGGCAGGAGATCGATAAAGCTATCTCGTATGTTGGGCAAGGTAATCAAGTGAAAACCGATGATATCCGTTTGCTGTGTGTGGCCTCTAAAGACGAAGATATGTACTCGCTCGTTGACGCGGTAGGTCAACGAGATGGAAAGACCGCTGCTCGGCTCTACCAGTCTCTGCGGATCGATATACCTGCCCAGGTATTATTCAGCATGCTCGTCCGGCAAATTCGTCTATTGCTTCAAACGCGGTTCATCCTTGACCAAAAAGGCCCGCTCAAAGAGGTTGTTGAGATGTGTGATTTAAAAAGTGAATGGCTGGCAAAGAAATTGATTAACCAGGCAAAGCGTTTTGATACATCTGAACTAGAGATAGTTTATCGCCAATTGGATCGGATAGATAAAGAATATAAAATAGGCAATGTGTCTATTGATGCAGCTATCGAGACTTTCTTAGTGAAGGCTACCAACCGTTTAATCGAGAACTAGAACTAATACCGCAATATTTTCTCTCTCATCTCACCCCATTTTAGAGCATCCGCAATCCCTTGCTCTACCGATCTTTCAGCTTTCCACCCTAATAATTCCCATGCAGTATCTGCGTTACAGAAAGAACCAGCTGTATCTCCTGGTCGTCTTGGCCCGTCCGTTTTATTAATCTTCTCGCCGACAACATTTTCAAATGCGTTGACAAGCTCTCTCACGGTTACCCCCATGCCTGTGCCCAGATTGATGACAAGATAATTATCAGGGGGACTACCGGCCTTCTTAAAAGCCTGCCCAAAGTTCTCAACGGCGCGGATGTGCGCTTGGGCAAGGTCCCATACATGGATATAATCGCGGATTCCGGTCCCGTCTCTGGTTTCGTAGTCAGTTCCGGTGATGGTAAATTGACGATTGTTTCCCAGTTGTACATCCACCAGCATCCCGATAGCGTGGGTCGGTTTTTGTATTTGTAACCCTGACCGAAATTTGGGGTCAGCCCCGATCGGATTAAAATATCGCAGCGCGATTCCCTGCATGTGATATGCGGTACAGAAATCACGCAGGATCATTTCCATCATGTATTTCGTGCGTGCATATGGACTCAATGGTTTTAGCGGAGAGCTTTCAGTGACCATAAAACCAGGCACAACATCATAAATCGATGCCGAAGAGCTGAACACCAGCCGCTTGCACCCATTTTGCTTCAATGAATCAAATAGGGATAGAGATTTCCCAACATTTTCGCGATAATATTCGTACGGCTTTTCGGTTGATTCTGGCACCACTATCAACGCGGCGCAGTGGATTGTAGCGTAAATATCGGGGTGATCTTTGAATATTTTCTCGACCAACGCTGTATCAGCAATATCTCCTCTGTAAAACACCCTGCCTTTGGTGAACTCCTCCCGACCGGTGATAAGGGAATCTAGAATAACGGGGGTATGTCCCGCATCGATGAGTGCGGAGCAAATCGTCGACCCAATAAACCCGGCTCCACCTGTCACAAAAATTTTCATTTTGAATCTCCTGATTTAGCTGATAATTTCAACCCCGCCTTTATTAAAATCATTCACAGCCTGATTACTAATGTCATGCTCTGTTAATTATTTAAGTACATCTAAAGTGGTCGTCATAATTCCTACACCTGCATTGCGCGCCTCCATGATTTCTTCATGCGATTTAAAGCCGGCAGGAAGCGAAAATTCGGGCTGAATCAAGGTCTGCAGAATCTAAAAGAAATAATCTATCTTCTCCGATGTTTTCGATTTGTATTATATCTAATTCACCTTGTATTTTCAGATGTTATGATAAGAAAATAAATGAAACCCCCGAAAAACGAATGAGAATATCCGCAGAAATAGAAATTCCTGAGTCAGAAATTACAGAATCCTTCATCCGAAGCGGTGGCCCGGGAGGGCAGAATATCAATAAAGTGTCTAGCGCAGTGCAACTGCGGTTCAATTTAGGTAAATCAACTGTACTGCCCGATCACGTTAAATCCCGCATTATGCAGCATCATCACAATTGGATCACTAAAGATGGAGAATTGATCATTGAAGCTGGTCAATTTCGTACGCAAAGGCAAAACAGGGAAAGTGCACGGCGTAAATTGCGAATGATTGTGGTGTCACACTTAAAACCAAAGAAGAAAAGGATCAAAACGAAACCATCACACAGTGCGCGTCAGTCGCGGCTGGATTCAAAGAAGAAGCATAGTCAGAAAAAATCACTCCGACGCGATACATTTCCAGAATAATGCTGAACTAAGGGAAAGTACGACAGTTGTTGTCAGGGACTGTTTGATTGTGTTGTTTGCCTATTGACTAGCCAGACGCCAAGAACAATAAAACCAGCACCGATTGCTGATGCCCAGCCAAAAGATTCAGATAAAAGCAAAGCTGCGATAACAGTTGCTATCACGGGTTCGAGATAAAGGAATATCCCAACTTGCGTGGAGGTAAATGTTTTTACACCTTCATTGTAGAAAATATACGCAAGGGCGGAGCAAAATACACCTAAAAAGAGAATGCTACCCCAGCCAGTTATAGACAAAAGGTGGATTTCTTGCCAGCTTCGTAAAGTAAAAAATTGAATACTCGTGAAAAGCCAACCAAACAGCAGCACAAAGAAAGTCACCTTCAGGGGAGAATACTTTTCAAGGATTGGGCGAGACATGACTGAAAATAATGCCCAATTAGGCGCGCTTAGAATGATCAGTAAATCTCCAGGAGCCCCAAAATTTCCACTAAGAATTGAGCTGAAACGACCCTTGGTAACAACAAACAGTACGCCAACGGTTGCCAAACAGATTCCACTGATAACAGTCAAGGTCAATTTCTCCTTGAAAAACAACCAACCGAGCAAAGCCATAAAGATTGGAGTTGTTGAAACGAGCCAGGCAGTGGTGGATGCTTCGGATGTGACCAAGCCACTGGATTGCAGCCATTGGTGCAGCGAGATCCCAAGGAATCCCAGCCAGGCTAGTTCTAAGATATCCCTGGCGCGGTAAATCTGATAATCGCGCCTGGAAAAAACCAGGGTCCCTAAAATGATAATTCCGATTAAAAACCGCAGCCAAACAACGGAAACAGGTGATATTTCTTGCAGTGCAATCTTCGTTGCGATAAAAGACCCACCCCAAACAGCAATGGCAAGGAAAAGTTTGATGTATGTACCAAATTGTGGTTTTTGTAAATCTGACATGGGCACCGGTAAATAATCTTGAAAGTATACATGAAAAGCATTCCCTCAACACATTAGCGAGAAATATATATCGCCTTCTGTATGGTTATACAGAAAGATTGCGAGGCATTGATAACAATTACTTTTTTGGATTGTGTTGATTAGCCGGATTAATAGATTTTGAGGGCGCGAATCTTTAAAGTTCTATTGTGTGGGACCCTTCGATGCTCAAACAGATAGATTCCCTGCCAGCTGCCTAAACCCAATCGTCCGTCATCAATAGGTATTGAAATGCTTGAATGGGAAAGGGTGGTGCGGATGTGGGATGGGGAATCGTCCGGCCCTTCATATATATGCTGATACCACGGTTCGTTTTCAGGTATTGTCCGCTCAAAAAATTCTTCAACGTCTTTCCTTGAATCCAAATCATAACTTTCACACAGCGTGATGGACGCGCTTGTATGCGGAAGAAATAGAAAACACATTCCTATCCGAATTTTCCAATCCCGGACAAGTTCTGAAATATCTTCAGTGACAGCCACCATGCCTTTGCCATGCGTGCTGTAGATCAGGTTTTTGGAAAACCAATTATCGTTTGTCATATTATCGCTTGAGATTTTACCAGCTTGATAAACATTTCCTGAAAAATACCTTTGTATTGAAAGATGTATGCAGACAAGGTGTGTTTAGTGTTGAATACTATGCTGACTTAACAATTCTAATTAAATCTGTCTGGAGCGGGTTTGGAGAGAGAGATAATTTGTTGGACGCAAAAATATCCTAATATTAAAGTGACCAAACATAAGCTTAAATAATAAACCCATTTCGGAAGAAAAACTGTTGCAGATGGGTGCGCGCTAAGACGGAGTGCTACCTGGTTACAGAGCGCGATTAACGGCCAGACAAACACACCTAATATCCTGCTTATCAGTGGTGAAACCAGCCCAATTAACACACTGCCTCCGCCTGCTGTCATGATCAATGGCTGCAATGGTCCTACAATAAGATTCGCGGGGATACTGACAAGAGATATGGTCCCGGTCAGGCGAAATAATATTGGAAAAACCACTACGGAAGCGCAAAGTGTCGTAACAACGAGTTCAAGTACAGCATGCCTGGAGTTTACCTTTTCTTCATCTCTGTAAATAAGATGGGCAATCCAGCGGATGATTGGATCAGCCATTACCTGTAATGCAAGCGTGGCTAGAAAGGATAATTGAAAACTAATATCCCATAGCAGGAATGGGTTAAACGCCAGAATAAATGCGGCTGCCATGATGAGGTTATGAATGCTTATAGATTTTCTTCCAATTCCGGCTGCGGGCAAACCGATACTCGCCATTATAGCCGCGCGAATGACGGGAGTATCACCCCCAACAAGAATTGTGTACAGGGTCACTATACCAATTGTTAGTGGAAGGGCAATTCCCTTAAGTTTTCCTGTGCTAAAGGCACGAAAGATTAAGTGGGTGATAACGGAGATGTTAAAACCGGAAATCACAATGATATGAGCAATACCGCTTGCTCTATAACCGTTCCATAAATACCCGGGGATGGAAGTTTCAAGGCCTAACAGAATCCCAGATAGCACTGCAGATTCCGGAAATGGCATCATATCAAAGATAACCCGATTTGCCCGCTCTCGTACTCTGAATAGCGCAGAAAGCATCGGATTTCCCTCATCGGTTGCTTTGATTTTCACATCCGGATACTCCATTTTTGTGAAGATTTTTTCTCTTCCATCCCTGGATGTAAAAGGAGGTTCATCCTGGTTGAATGTGCTCTTGATTTCACCATGGATTTCAACAATATCGCCGTATCGGATCAGGAAACCCTGCGGTAGGATGATGCGGTTTTTTCCACGGACGCGGTACGACTGTCCATCAACTAACACAGTGTGGCATGTTATTGTTGCGGAAGTGTAGCGCGAGGTTATATCTGGGTCTGCGCTTACCAAACCATTTAGTGTCACATGGGAACTTCCTGCAAAGCGATAGATATTGTTTTCTTGTATTTTTGGAAGAGATGATTGAAATAACAGCAGGCCGGATAATCCTGCCGCAAGAAGTGCAGCCGCAGGAATTTTAAACATTGCATTGTGGAGAAGAAGGTGTGGCTGGCAAAGCGATAAACGTTTTTCTGTATAGGCAATAAGCAATGCAACAATGATGATAGTTACGATAATGTGATGGGGAAGCGATAAAAACGGAGCCGCCGCTATTCCGAGGATGAAAGCCAGGCAAATCCAGAATAGTGGCATATCCGAGTATTCCTGCGTTTACGATTCAGGATCTGCGTAGATCCCTCGGTAGTTGTTTGGCAACAGAGCGGCAATTTTTCGCATCAGCTTTTCAGTCCATTCCTGCAGTGCTTTTGACCGGGTACCGGGTTCAACCTCTGGCACCACAAAAGGTTCTCCAAAATGGACGGTCATTTTTGGGCGGCGAAATCTTAATAATTCGCCAAGCGCTTTTTCCGATCCAGTGATACCTACAGGCACTACAGGTACGCCAGTTTTTACTGCCAGCATGATCGTTCCCGGTTTTGCCACTTGAAGCCCCCCGGTTTTTGACCGTGTTCCTTCAGGCGCGATACCAAGTGCAACCCCCTTTTTAAGGGCTTTTGATGCTTCACGGATAGCAGAGAAATCGGCAATGTCACGATCGATCCATATACCTTCTGCTGTCCGCACAAACCACCCGAGTAGCGCTTTATCCTGATATTTCGTTGTTACAAGTGCAGTAATATCCTCTCGGGCAGGATTGACAAGTAAGAGTGGCGTGTCAAAATAACTCAGATGATTGAGGGCAAGAATTACACCACCAGTTGCTGGAATATTTTCCAGTCCATAATATGTTGTGTCAGTCAATGTTCGCAAAAGAAAGCGGACAATGGATTGCAGTGTACGTTTTTTCATCGCATAAATTATATGATGTTAAAACACAGATTTTTCTATTTCGTTTTCTCAAGCTGTGAAACATATTTTCGTGGACTCTCTGGATGATGGGTGTTTCGCTGGATGAAGCGATTAATAAAAATGTTGATCACGATGACAGCAAAAAACACCATTACCATCAGAGCGACAGAAATTATTACCTCAGCGTCGGGTTGATACATGGCTGGGTCTTCCAATGCAGGATAAGCAGCCAGACCCGAATATAATGCCAGAGAATTCCATGCGCCATGTAGTGCGCCCGCCAATAAAATGAAGAGAATCCCTCTTTCAAATCTGCGGATGGTTTTACTTCTGACTAAACCAAAGCCAACCATGCCGCTCAATCCTATATGTAAAACACCTGTTGCTGCGCGCAAAATTACCGCAGTTAACCAGTCTTGCGGGTTCATCTGGATCACCATACCGGCGCTTTCCAATAAAGCAAACGCTCCGCCGCTGATTAATCCAAGGGCATAACCTTCGTGATCGTGCAGCGGGCGGTTAAGTAGAAACCACACCACCATCGGTTTGAAGATTTCTTCGATCATGGGGGCTATTACACCCAATGACAAAAATACCGCCAGCGCGATAATCGGCTCTTTCATCAGATCGAATAGGACCGACTCCAACTGTTCGATTCCGCTGTTCGATCCCGATATACTTTCTAATAATAGTGGTATTTGCTGAGGCAATTGGTTTTGCGTTCCGATCAGAATGAAAACGCTGACCACAGCCAGTATTATCAAAATTGATTCTATAATGATGATCAATAAGGGTGAAATAGTTAATCCCAAAGTGATTGCGCCGAGCTCTCTTTGCCGTGTGCTGCGCTTAAGTCCAGATCGGGCGAGCGTGATCAACAGGATGATTGGAAGTGACACAGCGATGGTTGTCAACAAAGCCAGGGCTGCGTACCAATCATTGTTTTGGCTGGCAAAATAGCCAGCAATTAAAGATAAAGCCCAAAGCAAAAACAGTGCAATTTTTGTGGTGCTGGTAGAAGAGGGTAATGGTGTTGATTCTTTTTCCCGGAGATATTGCACTGAAGCAATCAGGGTGAGTGTATTGACACCACAGGTTGTTACTGCAAGAGCCATGATGGCGTAGTTCGAAAAAACCGCATTACCGTTTACTGGTTGGTTTATATCATGCTGAGGTAATAAAATATTGACGAGCAAGATACCGATGACGACCAATCCAAATAATATACCCAGTGTGCTGAGTATTGCTAACAGTACACTGGGTAAGACTTTCCGCTTTTGTAGCATTATCTTTCTGTAATGGTTACCGAGATAATTGTATCCACTGCGGGGTCAAAAATGTTGTCACGCAGCTCTAACGCATTGACAACATTCATACCCGATGTGACCTCACCAAAAATGGTGCGGGCCTGTAGTCCTTCGAGAGCAGTTTTGTTGATAAAGAATGAACTGCCGTTGATGCCTGGCCCAATGCTAAAGGTCGCCAGTTTGCCCGGCTGGTCAAATGTAAGGGAGTCATCTAGTTCATCGAGATAAGCATAACCCGGACCGCCATAGCCGGTGTCAGATGGATCACCAGATAATACAAACTCTGCTGCTGCTATGAACGGAAGACCATCGTACCAGCCTTCGTTTGCGAGGAAAACAAAACTGTTCACTGCATAAGGGGCAATGTCTGCAAAAAGGTCTACTTCAATTTCTCCAAGATTTGTGCTTATTGTGGCTGAGTATTCCTTCCCTTGTTGAATAACAAGGGGGGGGCATGAGTTATATTCAATTTCTGAGTTCTTAATCAACTCAATGTAATAAGAAAAGATATTCAAGCCGCGTTCATTTTCAGCCCACTTGTACCCATTGATAAACAATGTTGGAGTACCATTGATTCCAAGGCTGTTGGCGGAGTTTTGCGCGTCTGCAATCTTTTGCTCGATCTCATCGCTGTACATGTCAATGAAGAATTGGTCAGCATCTAAACCGAATTGGCTGATCCTGCTTTCTAACCAGCCATCAAAATCGTTTTTGGCAATTGGCGCCCATTCAGATTGGGTTTCAAACAAGTAGTTCTTTAGCTCCTGGAATTTACCTTGCTTGCCGGCTGCTTCCAGCGCTTGTGAGGCAATAATTGATTTGTCATGGAACGTCTCCGGGAATGGTCGGTGGCGATAAACCACGCGCACATCGTCTGGATAGCGTGCTTGAATTTCTGTTAGGATGGGCTCAAGCTGTGCGCAGTAAGGGCACTGCGGTTCGCTGTATTCCATGAATGTGACTACGGCATCATTTGGTCCAAGAACCCAGTCAGCTTCGTTTATTTCAGGAAGCCCGCCAAACGGTGATGCTAACTTGGTAGAAATATAATTAAAAGGTTTACATGGAGTATTTTCGTTGGTAAAAGTACCATCTTCATTGATTGCTGCTTCCTCAGCAGGAGCAATAACTTCTTCGGCTTCTACGATCGCTGTCGCAACAGGTTCGTCTACCGCGGTTCCATCTGTGGCCTGTTCTCCGCAGGCAGCGATCAATAAGGTGGAGAGAATCAAGATCAGGATTGTTTTTTTATTCATTGCAGGCACCTTTCTTTAAATCGAGGCATTTATTTTGGAATATGATGAGAAAAATGATAATAATTCTTGTTGAATGGCGGATTGTACCATAACCGGATCCTGACCTGCGTCAATGATTTTCCAGCGATTGGGATCATCTTTTGCCATCTGTAGATAACCTTCGCGCACACGTTGGTGATATTTAAGTTGATAGGCGTCCAGGCGGTTCCATTCACCCCCGCCTTTTTGTCGGCGCTTTAAACCAGTTTCAGGATCGATGTCAAACAAAAAGGTCAGGTCAGGCCAGATCCCTCCCGTAGCAAATTCCAGGACCTTTTTGATCAGATCAATATCCCTCTCGTGTCCATATCCCTGGTAGGCAAGGGTTGAATCGGCATAACGGTCTAGCAATACAATATCTCCCTGTGATAGATGCGGCTGAATAACCTCTTCAACCAGTTGGGCGCGGGCCGAACAGAATAAAAGGGTTTCTGTTCGCGGGAGCATGCTGGTGTTTTCCATGTTCATTAAAATGTCTCTGACCTGATCACCAATGCTGGTGCCTCCCGGTTCACGTGCAGCAAAAACAGAATAACCTTGCGATGAAATAAAATCCACTGTGGGTTGCATTTGGTGGGTTTTCCCACTTCCATCCGGACCTTCGAATGTGATAAACATCGCTTATTCTCTAAATACCCTTACATGCCGGTTTGGTTCGCGGCCATATGAATGTGAAATAAGTTCTGCGTCTCTAACCAGCTCGTGTTGCAAGCGCCGGATTTTTGATGAAGCAGGTGGCAAATCTATCCACCGCTGTCCATTGCGCACCGCTTCGATTGCGTCCTGGGTCTGCTGATTAATTGAATTGAGGTCTATTTGGCGGCCGCTCACCTCTGATAAACTAAACAGATCAACCAGCACCTGTTCAATTTGTGAGTTGGTGTTGGACCGCAGTACGAAAATTGGAAGCCCTAATTCTTCCGCGTCCAAAACGGGTTTTTGGCGATTACGGTAGTAGGATTTTAATGTCAGTAATACATCAGCCAGGTCAATTTTTTTGGCAATTTCAACAGGCACCCCCAACCGTTTAGCTGATTGCTCGAGCCGGTTGCGGGCAACGCCGTATGGGAAAATGCTTACTTTTTTATTGGGGATTGGTTCTGCTATATCAGTCTCAATGGTCACAGACGGCTTTATGGTGTCTTTTTGCGCTCCATTGGGAAATGTTCGCTTCAATCCTTGCGAACTTGAGGGTGTGTTTTCTTTTGTCAGGCGTTTATTTTGTGTGTGGATTTTTCCTTTTTCATCCCGATACCTGATCTCTGGTTCCAGGACAAACCCTCGCAGCATTGCATCTACGGCAGAAGCGATGTCATGGTGGATAACGAGATGATCCCGCTCCTGTATTTCAATCAACACATCAAACGTGGGGGGCGATCGTCGTTCCAGTACGGTTTTTTGCGTACCGCGTCTACGTGCCTCTTCATCTGATAAAGTCACCGATTCAATGCCTCCGATCAGGTCAGATAGCGTTGGATTAAGTAGCAGGTTTTCAAGGGTTTTTCCGTGCGCGGTGGCGACCAGTTGTACTCCACGTTCAGCAATTGTTCTTGCCGCCGCCGCTTCTAATTCCCGCCCGATTTCGTCAATCACGATCACTTCTGGGTTATGATTTTCTACAGCTTCAATCATCACTTCGTGTTGAAGCGAGGGTTGGGAGACTTGCATGCGTCTCGCGCGCCCAACGGCTGGGTGTGGTACATCGCCATCTCCTCCGATTTCGTTGGAGGTGTCCACAATCACAACGCGTGTTTTTTCTGCTAGGATGCGCGCAGATTCACGCAACATGGTAGTCTTTCCAATGCCAGGCCGCCCTAATAGAAGGATGCTTTTTCCAGATTCCACGATATCTTCGATAATATCGATTGTGCCATATACCGCGCGCCCCACTCGGCATGTAAGGCCTATGATTTCCCCTCGTTTATTTCGCATCGCTGATATTCTGTGCAGGGTGCGTTCAATCCCTGCTCGGTTGTCAGCGTCAAATTGTCCGATTTTGTTGACGATATCCTTTATTTCAGTTTTTGTCACTTCTTTTTCGGAAATTGTGATCTCACGATCAATAAACCGTGCCATGGGTTTCCTGCCCAGATCAATCACGATCTCCAATAAATCGTCAACACGATTCGCGATTTTCAATTCTGTGACGTATTCCTTGGGCAATACAGCAAAAAGCCCTGGAAGGTCGTCTGTAATTCTACGTTGTGTCATTCAGTAATAATCATCCTTATCAAGCCATAACGGGCCATTAGATCATATTTTATCTTTAAACGCATTCGATTTGGATAGTGGGGTGAGCAAATCTGTGGTTGACCCATTGGCAACGCGACTACGTTCTGATTCAAAATCTTTAATCTTGATTGCTAAATGTTTTACCATGCGAACTCGCTTGCTGGATGCCATTTTATAGTGTTCTAATAAAAAAGAATCTGACCACTTAGACCCGGATTTTAATATAATATACAGTAACATATTATCAGTATAAAAATAATCCAGTAGTTGTTTTGTTGCTAATGCAGGTGATAGAACGGTTGGAGAAAAGAACGGGATGACCACGACGGTCTTGTTGTTTTTTTTGATATAGGCATAACCATGCAGCTCATTCTTAATAAAGAAAGAAAACGGAGGTGGGTTTTGAATGACAGATGGCGTGATCGATTTTTCTGCTGGCGAAAGATTTTTGTTGCTGATTTGATTGATTGAGGAGTTGTCTGTAGGGGTAGTTAATCTCCAATCTCTATCATCATGCGTCTTAATAAAATCCGTATGTTGATATTTCCAGGCTTGTTCCCATCCAATAGTAACAAAACCATTCAGAATGAAAGGATCAATTAGGTCAGAATCCTGGTCGATCGATGTTGTCAGAAAAGCATATTTTCTCTGGCTTGCTTCTGTCGTAAGGGTTTCAAGAAAGCGCGGGATTGTGTTTTCATTTACCCTGTCGGTCATCATCATCCACTGAAAGCATCCCCCCTGATAATCCTGATGAAGTTGTGCAACTGCAGACAGCCTGCGTTTACTGTCTTGTAGAGAAAGGGTAAACCACCTGGTAGGAAAAAGCAGACATTCCAGACCGATACTTACGGGAATATACGTAAACCCATGCAATAAAAAAAGCTCTGTGTTTAACCACAGAACTTTCTTGCGATTTTGAATAATCCCCCGGAGATCAAGTAAGGATGGCGTGGAAATGTTTATTGGATCATCTCCAGGAAGTATCGATGGAAGCGATCGTCCGCGGTGAGTTCTGGGTGAAATGATGTTGCTAACAGGTGTCCTTGCCTTGCGGCGATAATGCTGCCATCAGGCAAGCATCCAATTACCTCTACATTTTTTTCAACTTTCTCAATCAGGGGCGCGCGAATAAATACAGCATGAAATGGCGGATTTCCATCTGAGAATTGCGCAAGAACTGGAAAGGTGATATCAGTCTCAAAACTATCAACCTGTCTGCCAAACGCATTACGAGCAACTTGAATATCCATCACGCTCAGCAACGGTTGTACCCGCCGCGCGTCCTTGGATAGAAGGATACTGCCCGCGCAGGTGCCCCATACCGGTTTTGTCTTCGCAAAGGACCGCAGCGGACCCATCATACCAAAATCTTCAAGCAACTTTCCCATTGTGGTGGATTCCCCGCCCGGGATGACAAGCCCATCTAAGTCAATAAGATGCTCGGCAAGCCGGACGGGCGGGGATTCCACAGAAAGCCTGGTTAATATCTGTTGATGCTCCAGAAAATCTCCCTGGAGAGCAAGCACTCCCACCTTCAATTTCTACCACCCTCGATCTGCAATAAGCTCGTTGTTGGGGATGTCGCCGACTTGTCGGCCGACCATCGGCTCGCCCAGATTGCGGCTGATTTCCGCCAGCATCTTTGGGTCGTTAAAGTGGGTGACGGATTTTACAATCGCGTCTGCGCGCTTGGCAGGATCACCAGATTTAAAGATGCCTGAACCAACGAACACACCATCCACACCCAATTGCATCATCAAAGCGGCATCAGCCGGTGTTGCAATACCGCCAGCGGCAAAGTTCACAACTGGAACGCGCCCGGTGTTTTTTGTCTCAAGCACTAATTCATAAGGCGCACCGATCTCTTTGGAAAAAGCCATGACCTCTTCTTGAGGAAGGTTCATCAATCGGCGGATGTCTCCCATCACTGTGCGGGCGTGACGAACCGCCTCTACAACGTCACCTGTACCCGCCTCGCCTTTAGTCCGGATCATCGCTGCCCCTTCGCCAATTCGCCTGAGGGCCTCGCCTAAATTGCGCGCACCGCAAACAAACGGGACCTTGAAATCATGCTTGTAAATATGGTGCGCTTCGTCCGCTGGAGTAAGCACCTCTGATTCATCTATATAATCAACTCCCAGCGCTTCCAATATCTGAGCTTCCACAAAATGCCCAATTCGGGCCTTTGCCATAACCGGTATGGAAACCGTTTCCATAATCTTCAGGATCAATTCGGGATCGCTCATACGGGCAACCCCGCCATCTGCTCGAATATCAGCCGGTACGCGCTCTAGTGCCATTACGGCAACCGCCCCAGCGTCTTCTGCTATGCGGGCATGTTCAGGTGTGACCACATCCATGATCACGCCGCCCTTCAGCATTTGGGCTAAACCCTTTTTCAACGCGAAGGTGCCAGTTTCTGCTGTCATTTCGTGCCTCCACTTTAGTTTCTGATTTCAATTCTACCACTATGGATTATTCGTTGATTGATATCGATAAATCATCCGGATAAGATATGTTTCACGTGAAACGGTCTTTGTCGGGGTGTAAAAATGTTTCACGTGAAACATACATCAATGATTTGGAATAGTTCGATTAAGATGACTATATTTGGAAAAGAAGATTCACTTTTAATAGGTGATAATCTGGCAATTAAGAATAATTGGTTTCTGGTGGATTCATACTTTAACTAAAGAAAAAGGGTTTATTTTATTCTTGCGCCAACTAAATAAGCCACAGCAGTGCTGTGTTCCTCGTTCATAACCAGCCGAAGTGTATGATTTTGTCGGAATTTGTCAACTTCGATCACGCGCAAGTGTAGTTTGAGGTTGTCGTCAGCGGGGATCAGATTTCCCATGGAGTTGGGTGTGTGATAGAAAAAAGAAGGGTGAAGGGTGCTTTGTGGATCATCTAAGAAGATCGCCAGCGGAAATATTTGAGCCTCCAGCAGATCTTGAAAAAAATGGGTGCCAAGTGATGGCTCTGGCGCAGCTCCAATATCTTCACCCGATATTTCAATGAGGGCCTTTGTGTTGTAGATATCGCTGTAGCCAATCGGAACCCCCAGGTCGGCGTTTGTGCTGCCCCAGCGCCCTGGTCCAATAAAGATCGATGTTTTACCTTTAAGCGCCTTGTTCACTTTTCCAATATTGCGTGCTAGCTCGAATCTCTGATTCATGTTGAGTTTGAAGTACTCTTCGGGCGGGACGAATAAAACATGGGTGATGTCGTCTATAACGCCTTGCGGAACCATGAATTTTGTTTGCAGGATAATGTCTTGTTGCGGTAAGTGGCCGGGTATTTGGGTTTCTTTTCCTCTCGCAAGTTGCGCTTGCGGCCGGCATTGCAGCAATGTAAAACGTAGATCAACTTCATTCTTATCGTTGACATCGATATCCACGGTAAATTCGAGATCGACAGGGTATTCGTAAGATCTTTCTAGAATGCTCAAGATTTGGCGCATTCGGTCCGCGAATTCAGTGCGCCGAAGTAGGTCTTCAAAGGTCAAAACGAGTTTGTTCCGATCATGCTCCATCAACCGCGAGCGCAGGGAGGAAAAATATCCTTCATCGCTGATCTGGGCGACATAGCGAAGCGCTGGATAATCTGCGTCTAGAATATCGTGAATTGGCGCGCTGATAGGTTTGTTTTGGTCGAGGTCAAGCAGATCGATGTATTTTTGCGAGCACCGTTCCATTGTTCGTTGATCCGGAGTAGGCCTCAATAGCGGATGACTTAATGCGATTAGGCGAGGATAATCATTTCCGACGCGGTCAACAGCGCGTGTCCCCAGTCCCCAAACGAGCCGGACGAATCCATCTTCGCGCCGGATTTGAGGCGCCCACCGATATAGGTTGCGGCTGAATGCTACGCCAGAGGCGTCTGGTAAAAAATAGTTTTTGAAGTGTTTACCTTCAACAACCATGATCAAAATCGCCATCCGCTCGTCATAATCCTGTAGGCCTTTGTTCCTGCGATAAAGAAGCGCGTCAGGGTTTAATGTGGAAGCATATACTTTCGCGATTGCGCTAGTTAATGCCTGTAGTTTCTCTTTTTTACTCCCTTGATTAGCTAAAAAATAACTTTCATATTTTCCTGCAAAGGAGGTGCCGAAGCTGTCCTCTAACAGGCTCGATGATCTAACAATCAGTGGCGTGCTCCCTACGTTTTCAAGGATTTCTTCAAGCTTTTCAATAATGTCTGACGGAAATCGCCCTTGAATAAACTCTTTTTCTATGCGCGGGTAATCATTCCGCATCTGCTCTTCGCTTTTATATTTTTGGTCGTTCCATGATTCCAGGTCGTTCATCGCGAAGAATGAATACATCTCATTTGAGCCGATGAAATAGTATTCGGGTTTATTGATGCTGGCCTGTAGTTCTTCCGGCAATTCATTCATCAGAATGCGGTGGGCAAGTATCATACCGGCTGCTTTACCGCCTATACGTCCAGCTCCAAATTTACGTGCTCGAATTTCTGCGAGATCAGGAATGGTAAACCAGCGTTTGGCAATGTTTACATAAGGCAGTTGATCGCTAATCATTGTTCGAATCAACACCACTTTTGATTCTTCAAGATGATGTTCGTATTTGATTCTTTCTTCCTGTGGCAATCGTAAGATTGACCAGGCATGCTCAAACACCAATTCTTGCGGTGCTTGTTCTGGGTTAAACGTAAGTGTCGGATTGGCATTTTCTATGCCACGTTCATTCAAGACATCTGTGATGATCGTTTGGAATAAATCGAAAGGAAGGTGCTGGCTGAAGATAAGATCCGTAAGCTGGTCCCGAACACGCGCATGGCGTTCCTCCCAAATTTCTGCCGGCTCTTCACCCACCGGGTTCATCAACCCCTCGCGTTCTTGAGACTGGATAGCTTGTTTTCTAACTCGCGCTTCAAAATCCTGTTTATCAATCACTCCGCGATTGAAGAGTTCGTGCCTCATGTGCGACCGCATTCTGCTGGCAAGGATTGGGTACTGGCCAAGCGCGAGGGTAATACTCATTAAGCGGTCTGTAGAATTAGAGAATGACTGCATTAATATCCTATAATGGTTTTATCCGTACCGAAATCGTAGCGATGTTGTTGGTGTCCTGTTGGTTATTTCTGCATTAGGATTTATATTGAAAAATATACGACCGTAAATTAATTACCCAAATGCATTGGCATGATGACATGTTGGAATGTATCGTTGCCTACTGGAGAAAGCAATCCGGGAGTATTAGCTGCTATTGTTTCCAGTACTGTATTCGGGGATTTAATTACTTCTAACACCTCGCTTAGAAACTGTACATTGAATGCAATCAACAATTCCGGACCTTCGATGTTTGCATCAACAACCACTTCGCCGGATCCCATTTCTTCGGATTGTGTACTGAATTCCACAACACCCGGACCTCCTTCCTGAGGCCGAAAATTGAGACGGATCACATTATTGCTTTCGCGCGCTATGATCTCCGCTTGTTTACATGCTTTCAAGAATTCAGATGTAGAGATAATCGTACGCGTTTCAAATCTGCGGGGAATGATCGCGCGATAATCTGGAAAATTACCCTCGATCAATTGAGTAGCTAATTCTGCATTTTCAAGGTGGAAGATAGCCTGCCCTCGATCAGGGGGCACCACCATGGTAACGGATTCATTTCCATCGGTTGCAATCCGCGCTAACTCGCTCAATGATCGGGCAGGAATAATCACTTTAAAAGGGGTATTTAGTGGTGTTGATATTTCAGCTTTTCGAACGGATATTCGAAAACCATCAGTAGCTGCCAACGAAAGATCGTTTCCGTTTATTTCCATCAAAACCCCTTGTAGTACCGGACGTGCGTCATCAGTGGAGGCGGCAAAACTAACCTGATGGATCATTTCCTTAATATCCGAAACATTTAATTCAACACCAGAGGAAAGGTCCGGTACAGGCATGGGTGGAAATTCCTGTGCATCGATGCCTTTAATATCAAAGTTTGATGTGCCGCAATGGATATTTAAGGTTTGTGTACGGTTATTAAGTGATAAATTCACCTTATCGCCAGGGAGGGTGTTGATGAGGTCAAAGAATATGCGGGCGGGAATGGTAATGCTGCCTTCCTCTTCGATATCTGCACCGATCCAGCAGGTAATACCCAGCTCAAGGTTGGTAGCGGATAGGCGTAATCGCCCTTCATCAGTAGCTATCAATATATTATTCAGGACAGGCAGTGTACTGCGTGGAGAAACGGCGCGCGATACAACTCCTAAGCCGTAGGCGAGTTGTGATTGAGTGATAGTCAGCTTCATCTGGAAACCCTCCATATTAATTATCGTTTATTTCATAGCAAGTATACAATAATTATGCAACCATTTGCTGATTAACAACAAGAAAGCAGAATCGAGGACTCTGCTTGTCTTATAATGAATCTGGTTAGGTTTAGATCCAGCCACGCAGTTGCATTGCTTTGATAACACGGCTAATAGCCACCATATAGGCGGCGTCTCGCATATATATCTTTTCCTTTTCATATAGGGCATAAACGCTGTGAAATGCGTTAGTCATTTTTTCATCCAGGCGATTGACTATTTCTTCTTTTGACCAGTAGTAGTTCATATCGTTTTGAACGCCTTCGAAGTAGGAAACAGTCACCCCGCCTGCATTACATAAGAAATCCGGAATCAAAAACACACCACGTTTTTTCAATTGGGCATCTGCTTCCAACGTCGTTGGTCCATTCGCACCTTCTGCGACAATCTTGACCTGGTCTGAGAGCATGCCTACCGTTTCTGCATTGATTTGCCCTTCAATCGCAGCCGGGATTAACACATCAACATTCTCGCTCAACCAAGCAGTGCCTTCTCCAATCGTATAACCGGCGTCTTTGGATTTATCTTTATCAATTGCGCCGTATTGGTCTGTAATGCTTTGCAAGAAGCGTGCGTCGATACCTTCTTTCTTGCCGATGGTATAGCTTGCACGGTCATTACGATCCCAGTAGGATACTGCCACTACTTTGCCGTTGAGAATCTCTGAAAAACCAATTGCTGCGTATTGGGCGACGTTACCAAATCCTTGCAATGCTGCGCTGCAGTTTTTTCCATCGAGTTTTAGCATCTTCATTGCTTCACGGATAGCAAAAACAACTCCGTAACCAGTTGCTTCTGTACGCCCAAGCGAACCTCCACCACCAACCGGCTTGCCTGTGATCACACCAGGCGTGTATTCCCCGGCAAGTTTTGAATACTCATCCATCATCCAACCCATCATCTGTGGCGTTGTTCCGACGTCTGGTGCCGGGACATCGCGCCTGGGACCGATGTTGCGCCAAATCTGATGGATATATCCCCGGCATAATCGTTCTTTTTCTGAGTTTGTGAGTGTTGCTGGGTCTACGATCACCCCGCCTTTTCCGCCACCCAATGGAATATCCGCAACAGCACATTTCCAGGTCATCCAAGTAGCCAGCGCCCGTACGGTATCAATAGTTTCCGATGGGTGAAACCGAATCCCCCCTTTACAAGGACCAATCGCATCATTATGTTGAACACGATACCCATTAAACATACGGATATCACCATTATCCATACGCACGGGAATCCGAAAATGATATTCTCGTTGCGGCCAGCGAAGAAACTCTCGAACCTGATTATCAAGATTAAGCTGGTTGGCAACCTGATCAAATTGTTGCTGGGCCATTGAAAAAGCATTCGTCGTTGCGTTCATTTTCTCTCCTTATGAATGGTTCAAGATGATTGCGAATATTAGTTTAAGACGTTTACAATATCCGTCAATGTGTCAAACATCATGAAGGGGGCAAACTAAATGCGTTGAACGAGAAAAAAGAAAAGAAATATATCCTTTTGAGGATATGCCACTACGCCGATCTATAAGTTGATAACTCCTTTTCTAAAATTTCTTTTAATAACTGTGGGTTTGCCTTGCCATTGGCAGCGCGCATCGCTTGCCCGAAGAGCCAGTTCGCGATCGTTTCTTTTCCGTCGAGATAATCATTCACTTCGTTAGGATGGTTATTTAGTGTTTGCTTTACGATCAATCCAATCTCACCCGTATCCGAAACTTGCTGGACACCTTTTGCCTTGATAATTTCCGCCGCTCGGCTTCCGCTCTCAAGCATCTCATGCAGCACTACTTTCCCCGTATTCTGGTTAATTTTTCCGGTTTGAACAAAATGGATAAGGTCTGTGAATTGACTGGCGCTGATTTTGATCTTGGAAATAGAGATCTCGTGCTGATTGAGCCATGCAAACAGATCAGCAAGCAGCCAGTTTGCGATTACTTGCGGATTTTGACAGGGTGCAGCGCGGATGCAATCTTCAAAAAAGATTGCGCTTTGTTTATCTCCTACCAACCGCTCAATATCTTCAACCTTTAAACCATAATCCCGCATGTATCTTTCCCGCTTTTCATTCGGTAATTCATACAACTCGCCTCTTACTTTCGAAATCCATTCATCAGATACTATCAAAGGCGGCAGATCGGGTTCAGGGAAGTAGCGATAATCATTCGCGTTCTCTTTGCTACGCTGCGGGAAGGTTTTCCCCTCCCCTTCGTTCCATCCAAGGGTTTGCTGTTGTACTAATTGCCCCGAAGAGAGCGTCTTTTTCTGCGCTTCCATTTGGTAAAGAATCGCGTTTTCCATCGCGCGAAAGCTGTTTAGGTTTTTTACTTCTACGCGAGTTCCCAATTCTTCATTTCCTTCCGGGCGCATTGAAAGATTCGCCTCAAATCGCATAGCGCCTTTTTCCATATCACCACTGGATACTTCAATTGTTTGCAAAAGCAATCGGAGTTCGCGACTATAGGCGGCGACATCCTCAATGGAGTGCAAATCGGGCTCACTGACAATTTCCAGCAGTGGGACACCAGCACGATTGAGGTTGACCAAAGAATACACTTCTCCCCGCTTATTCACATGGGTGAGCTTTCCTGTATCTTCTTCCAGGTGAACGCGGTGAATACGGATATATTTTTCTCCTTGATTAGTGCGGATCAGCATTTTCCCATGTTCCGCCAATGGGTATTCATACTGTGATATCTGGTATCCTTTTGGCAGGTCGGGATAAAAATAATTCTTACGAGCAAAGATGCTGGTGTGTGCTACTGTGCATTGCAATGCCAATGCAGCCCGGAGTGCCAACTCAACTGCATTTTTATTGATCACAGGCAGTGTGCCAGGCATACCACTACAAACAGGACAGACCGCCGTGTTAGGTAATGCTTCTGTATTATCCACAACAGCACACGAACAGAACATTTTTGATCGTGTGGATAGCTCTACATGGACTTCTAAACCGATATCAGCAATAAATTTGGCCAATTAATACACCTACAATATGGATTTTGACCCTTATTATAGTATGTAACCCCAGCCAATTATCGGGAGGAACTTAACGCAATTATTATGGCTGGTATTGTAAAAACTTTGCCCTATCAATCACAGCGATTTAACGAATTGGTCGATTCTATCGAGCGCTTCCTCGATCTGGTCAAACGCAGTGGCATAAGAACAACGCACAAACCCCTCCCCGCCTGGCCCGAAAGCGGACCCGGGTACAACGGCAACATGTTTTTCGTGCAGCAATCTCTCTGCAAATTCATCGTCACTTAGCCCGGTCACATCCACCTTGGGAAATGCATAGAATGCACCCAGTGGTTCAAAAGTTGGCAGGCCAATATAATTCAAGCCCTGAACAATTAGTTTGCGGCGCCGGTCGTATTCTTCCACCATTCGCAGGACATCGGATTCGCATGATCTCAGTGCTTCCAGCGCACCATATTGCGCCATGGTTGGTGCGGTCATAATGATGTATTGGTGAATACGCGCCAATCCATTCATGATCGCTTCTGGTGCACATGCAAAACCGATGCGCCAGCCAGTCATGGCATAATCTTTTGAAAAACCGCCGATCAGAATGGTGCGCTCTCTCATTCCTTCTAACGCCGGAAAACAGATGTGGCCATCTCCATAGACCAGGCGGTCGTAAATCTCGTCCGAGATTACAACCAGATCGTGTTTCTCAGCGATATGGCCAATAGCAACTAAGGTTTCTTTATCAGCGACCGCGCCGGTGGGATTGCAGGGAAAGTTCAATAAAATGGCTTTAGTTCTATCTGTTACCGCAGCTTCCAGTTCTGCCGGGTCAGGAAGAAAATTATTTTCCATGCGGCTGGGAATTTCAACCGAAACCCCACCGGCAAGCGTGATCACACCTTGATAGGATACAAAGCATGGGGTTGGCAAAATTACCTCATCACCCGGGTCGAGGATAGCGGCACAAGCGATATTTAGCGCTTCAGAGCCGCCCACTGTGAATACAACTTCGGTCAGTGGGTCATATTTCACAGAGTACAATTTTTCTATGTGGTCGCATAGGGTTTCCCGCAGCGAATTCAATCCTCTGTTGGACGTGTAATGTGTCTGGTTTTGCTGAAGTGATCTGATGCCAGCGTCTATGATTGCTTGAGGAGAATCGAAATCCGGCTCTCCGATCCCCAATGAAATCACTTCTTTCATCGTAGCTGCAATCTCAAAAAACCGCCGGATGCCTGATGGCTTTAAATTTTCCACATGCTTAGACAGGTACGATTTTGCCATGTTTTCTCCTTATCTATCAACTTTTAGATCAATGCTCGCAACTGGTGAAGTTTTTTAGATCTCAATCCAGGAATTATCACCAATGTTCATTTTTTCAGCTCTTCCGAATACTTCAGCGGATCGGCCGATCAGTGAATCTTCCAGAATCATTTTTTTGATTGTCGCTCCCTGCTCAACGATTGAATTGATGATGACAGAATCAACAATCTGGACATCCTTGCCGATAGAAGTGTGCGGTCCAATGATGCTACTGCGAATGACTGCGTCCGGATGGATATAGACTGGCGGGATGATCGATATGTTATTGCGTTGGCCAGCCACTTTGGTGTTATCGTGGCCATTTTCAAGTAGATACCGGTTTGTTTCCAACAATGCATCAGGCTTTCCCGCATCTAACCAGGTCTCTACAGACTGCACACGCATTTTCGCACCATTCTGAATAAGAATATTGATCGCGTCCGCTAAAAAGAATTCTCCGTTGAGAGAGATATCCTGTGCCATCTGTTTTTCAATCGCAGCCATCAATGCTTTCCCGCTTTTGAAATAATAAAAACCAACAACGACCAGATTGTTGTCGATCTCTTTTGGTTTTTCGATCAGGCGCTGGACAATTCCATGCTTATTAACTTCCGCAACGCCAAAACGGCGCGGATCTTCCACTGGCTTTACCCAGGCAATGCCATCATGCGTTTCTTCATCTAAAAAGGAAAGATCACTATCAATGAGCGTGTCTGAAAAGGCCATCAGCATTGGCCCCTGTAAGATATCTTTGGCCAGATAAAGCGCGTCTGATTGGCCACGCATCACTTTCTGGGTCACGTAATGCACATCCATATCTGGATAGTTCTCTTTCATGTGGGGAACAACCTGTTCTTCCTGGTTTGGGCCCAGAATCAAGACGAAGCGTGCTTCTGAGAAGCGCGGAAGTGATTGGAATTGCATAAGAACATAATCCAGAACCGTGCAACCTGCCAGATGAATGAGCGGTTTGGGTTTGCTCCAGGTATGTGGTCGCATCCGTGTGCCGAGACCGGCCATTGGAATTGCAATCGTAAATTGTTCAGGCAAAGCTATCTCCTAATTTTGACTTGAGTAGATTGTACATCAGGAATGGCTATAAAAAAATTGCGAAAGTATTGATTCTGTACGATTTTCTTCATGATTGTTATTTATGGAAAAATACAGAAACCAGCGTGGAATTAATATTTACAAATAGGATATAATTGGTCATATAAAGTTGAATACAGGTCTGAAAATGGAAGAGAAGAATTCGGTTCACTCAGTTACTACAATTCAGGGAATTGAGGATTTTCTGTTTGAATATGGTGGCGGGGGTTATGAGCGCGTGGAACGCGTCCGGCAGGAATTGATCGACACAACTCCTGCTATCTGCCCGGAAAGAGCTTTGTTAATTACTGAATCTTATCAGCAGACCGAAGGCGAGCCGTTTGTTCTGCGAAAAGCAAAAGCTCTCGCCAACATTCTTGAAAATATGAGCATTTATATTGAAGATGAGCAGATGATTGTTGGCAATCAGGCCAGCCGTAATCGCGCTGCACCGATCTTCCCTGAGTATTCAATTGATTGGGTGATCGATGAACTCGATCATTTCGATAAACGCACCGGTGATGTTTTTGATATTACCGAAGACACAAAGCAGAAATTACGCAGCATCCAAGCGTATTGGAAGGGCAAAACGCATCAGGAAGAAGTGTATGCGAATATGCCTGAGACTAATATGCTGGCGCAGAAACAAAATGTGATCCACCGCGGCGGCATCTCTATGTCCGGTGATGGACATATCATTCCGCACCATGAGATGATCCTGGAAAAAGGGTATCGCGGGTTACAGGATGAAGCACGGGAATATCTGAAATCTGGCCAGATAAGCGAAGAACAGCGCGATTTCTATGAAGCGGTGATTATTTCTATGGAAGCTGCAATCCAGTTTGCCAGGCGTTACGCTGATCTGGCGACGGATATGGCAAAAACAGAAAAGAACCCGGGACGCAAAGCAGAGCTGCTAAAGATCGCCGAGATCAACAATAGGATCATGGAAGGACGAGCGCAATCGTTCCATGAAGCGTTACAGGTGATCTATTATTGCCATCTGATCATGATGATTGAGTCCAATGGGCACTCTTTCTCCTTTGGGCGATTTGATCAATATGCCTATCCTTATTACAAGGTGGATCGTGATGCTGGCGCGCTTAGTAACGATGAAGCGCTGGAATTGATGGCCCTGTTCTTTATCAAGATGAACACGCTAAATAAAGTCCGGCCGTGGGATCATACCGAATTCGGCGTTGGGTATCCGCTTTATTCCAATCTGATGGTAGGCGGGATGAAGGTGGACGGGACGGACGGGACGAATGAATTGAGCTATCTCGCTTTGCGTGCGATGGATCTCAACCGGCTTCCTGAACCCAATCTTTCCACCCGTTTCTGGGGAGGCACCCCGCGCCCGCTGCTGGAAGAATCGGCGCGATTGATCCGAGAGGGGTTTGGGATGCCATCTTTGTTTGCTGATGAGACGGTGATACCAGCGATGATGTCGATCGGGCTCCCGCTGGAGGTGGCACGGGACTACGCTTCTATGGGTTGTGTTGAAACCGCAATTCCCGGCCGGTGGGGACACCGTGCAACCGGCATGACCTATATGAATTTTGGCAAGATCCTCGAGTTGATTTTGAACAATGGCGTGGACCCGGACAGCGGCATTCAGCTGATCTCGGTCAATGGAAAATCTGGCAGGGATGTTGATTTTCCATCGTATGACGATGTGTGGCTGGCATGGAAGAAATTCCTCAAATTCTACACTGACCTGGCAGTGGAAAGCGATGAAATATGCGACCGTTCGCTGAAGAAGCATGACGCTGATCCGTTCGCTTCTGCGTTGGTGAGCGATTCTCTGGCGTGCGGAAAGACGCTCAAGAATGGCGGCGGTGAGTTTGACTTTGTCAGCCAATCCAACATCGGCACGTCAATCATCGGGGACGCGCTGGCAGTGATCAAGAAGCTGGTGTTTGAAGAAAAGGCGGTGACATTCAAACGCCTGCGGCAAGCCCTGGATGAGAACTGGGAAGGTGAAGAAAACCAGCGCATCAGAAAGATGGCACTGGCTGTGCCAAAGTTCGGTAATGATGATGATTATGTGGATGAGATCACGGCTGCAGTGTATAAATCCTATCTGGACCTGCTGCCGCAATACAAGAATGATCGCAGCGGCAAAGGCCCGATCGGGTGCGGATACACCATGTCCACTTCCAATATCTCTTCCTACGTGCCATCCGGCATGGATGTGGGCGCGACACCGGACGGCCGCTATATTGGCGAGCCGCTTAACGAGGGCGCTTCACCCTGCCTGGGCGCAGATAAGCAAGGCCCGACGGCGGTGGCGAAATCTGTATCCAAACTCCCCAACGACCGCATGGCCGGGGGGCAGCTTTTGAATATGAAATTTTCCCCTAACTCGCTGGATGGCGATGACAATTTGAACAAGTTCATTGCCTTCATCGAAGCTAACCGATTGCTGGGCAACTTCCATATGCAGTTCAACATTGTTGATTCGGCTGAACTGCGGGACGCAAAACAGCACCCGGAAAAGCATCAGGATCTGATGGTGCGCGTGGCTGGCTATTGCGCGTTGTTCACATCCCTGATCCCGCCTGTGCAGGACGCGATCATCGCGCGCACAGAACAAGCGGGTTTCTGACCGGCTTAGCGATATAATCACAGTGCGATGCCTCTTTATAATCCAGAGATTGGACTGATCTCGCATATCCAGAAGTATTCAACCAAGGACGGCCCGGGAATTCGGGATACCGTGTTCTTTAAAGGCTGCCCGCTAGGTTGTATGTGGTGCAGCAATCCTGAATTGATCCGCCCACAGCCAGATCTGCTGTATGACCGGGGAAAATGCGCACAATGCGGCACTTGCATCAGCGTGTGTCCGCACGAGGCACTCTCCTTTGACGTGAACAACCATATTGTGGTAGACCGGCAAGCCTGCCAGGCGAGCGGGGCGTGTGTGGGCGCATGCCCGGAGGGCGCGCTGGAACTGATCGGGCGGGAGATGCGCGTGGAAGCGCTGGTGGATGAATTACTGAAGGATCGTGTATTCTACGAGACATCCGGCGGAGGGGTGACTTTCTCGGGCGGAGAACCACTATACCAGTCTGGTTTTGTGCGGCAGGTGGCAGAACGGCTGAAAGCTGAAGGCGTTCACACAGCCCTGGATACATGCGGAGAGGTGTCGTGGTGCCGATTTGAGGAAGTGCTGGATGTGATCGACCTGGTGTTATTTGATATCAAAGCGGCTGACCGCGATACGCATCGGCGGTTGACTGGCCGAGACAATGACCTGATCCTGGCAAACGTGAAGATGCTGGCGATGCAGAATGTGCCGATGCACATCCGATTGGTGGCTGTTCCCGGCCTGAATGACAGTGACGAGGAATTGCACGCGCGGATGGACATTGTCAAAGAGCTTGATTCGGTGCGGCAGATTGATCTATTGCCTTATCATCGCTATGGGGTTGGGAAATACGAACGACTTGGGCTGGATTATCCCCTGCAGGGTGTTGACGAACATACGGACGCGGATGTGGAACGGATGCGCAGGTTGCTGGAGACCTATGGCATTCCTGTTACCGTTGGCGGTTAGAGAAGGAAGGTGAGAGATGGTAAAGATCACATGTGTGACGGACAACGCGGCGCTGGAAGGATGCAGCCTGAAGACGGAACACGGGGTTGCGTTCTGGATCGCCGCTGAGAAGGGCAATGTGCTCTTTGACACCGGGGCGAGCGCAGAAGCGCTGAATGCCAATCTTCGGCAGCTTGGACTGCGCATTGACGATATTGACGCGATGGCGTTGAGCCACGCACACTACGACCACACCGGCGGGATCGAAGCGGTGCTGGGCAGGAGAGAAGGCCTGGCGATCTATGCCAACGCGGACATCTTCCGCCCGAAGTATTCCAAACATGACGGAAGCTATGACGCGAGCGGGTTTGCGCTGCAGGCGGAGGCTTATATAAGCCGGGCAGACTGGCATTTGCAGGACGGGCCAACGGAGATAATCGAGGGATTGTGGACCACCGGGCGGATCACCGAGCGGGAATATGCGGAAGGACGCAGCGCCGGGCATTTTGTGCGTGAGGATGGTGACTTTGTGGCGGATCCTTATCTGGATGATATGTCGCTGGTGCTGAAGACCGATGCGGGGCTGGTTGTGATCTGCGGGTGCTGCCACGCCGGTATCCTGAACACGCTGGCGCATGTGCGTTCCCACTTTGAGGGCGATATGATCGCGATCCTGGGCGGGATCCATTTGATGCCAGCCGAGATGCCCATGATCCGTACGGTGATCAGCACGCTGAAGGAGATGGCCCCGAACGCCCGTTACTGGCTGAACCACTGCACCGGGGAGAGCGCGCAGGAGGCATTCGCTGACGCTTTTAAAGAGAAAGCGCATCATTTCAAGGCGGGAGAAAGCATCCGTTTTTGAGAGGATCTGCGATGATAGACACGGATTTCCTGCCGACGACGCGGGCTGAGATGGAGCGGCGCGGGTGGGACGCGCTGGACGTGATCCTTATCAGCGGGGATGCCTATATTGACAGCCCGTATATCGGGGCGGCGGTGATCGGGCGGGTGCTGGAGGATGCGGGATATCGGGTCGGAATCATCGGGCAGCCGGACGTGGACAGTGACGCGGATATCACCCGCATGGGAGAACCGCGGCTGTTGTGGGGCGTGACGGGCGGGAGTGTGGACTCGATGGTAGCCAACTATACCGCCAGCGGCAAGAAGCGCTGGCAGGATGATTACACACCGGGGGGTGAGAACACCCAGCGGCCAAACCGGGCGGTGATCACCTATACCAATTTGATCAAGCGATATTTTAAGGACACTGTGCCGATCGTGCTGGGCGGGATCGAAGCATCGCTGCGGCGGGTGGCGCATTATGATTACTGGTCGGACGCGATCCGGCGCTCGATCCTGTTTGACGCGAAGGCGGACTACCTGCTGTATGGGATGGCGGAGAAGTCCATCCTGGAGCTGGCAGGCGCGCTCGCTCGGGGAAAGGCGGCGGAGGATGTGCGCGGGCTGTGCTATATCGGGCAGGGCGTGCCGGAGGGGTACCTGACGCTGCCATCCTATGAGAAGGTGAAGGAGGACGCGCACGCGTTCATTGAGATGTTCCACACCTTTTACCAGAACAACGAGCCGCTGAGCGCGCGCGGGTTAGCGCAGGGGTATGGCAAGCGTTTCCTGATCCAGAACCCACCGCCGGACTATCTGACACAGGCGGAGATGGACGGGGTGTATGCGCTTCCGTACCAGCGAGATCAGCATCCGCATTACGCAAAGCGGGGGAAGGTGCGGGCGCTGGAGACGATCCGCTTCTCGATCAACACGCAGTATGGGTGTTATGGAGAGTGCAACTTCTGCGCGATCGCGGTGCATGAGGGGCGGACCGCGCGCTGGCGGAGCGAGGCATCGATCCTGAAGGAAGCAGAGCTGATCGCGAATCTGCCAGACTTCAAGGGCTATATCTTAGACGTGGGCGGGCCGACCGCGAACATGTATGGCTTTGAGTGCCCGATCAAGCTGAAGCAGGGGGCGTGCCAGGATAAGCGCTGCATTTACCCGACGGTGTGCGGGGCGCTGAGGCCGAGCCACGCGCGCCAGACCGCGCTGCTGAAGAAGGTGGGGAAGATCCGAGGTGTGAAGCAGGCGCTGGTGAGTTCGGGCATCCGCTATGATCTGGTGCTGGCGGACGAGCGGCATGGGGATGACTATCTGCGGGAGATCACACGATCGCACGTGGGCGGGCAGCTGAAGGTGGCGCCGGAACACAGCGAGGCGAAGGTTTTGGACGCGATGGGCAAGCCGGGGCATGGGCAGCTGCTGGTTTTTAAGGAGAAGTTTGACCGCTTCTCGCGCGAGGCGGGCAAGGAGCAGTATCTGACCTATTACCTGATCGCGGCGCACCCGGGCTGTACGCAGGAGGAGATGCACGCGCTGCGGCGCTTCGCGAGCCGGGAGCTGCATATCTCGCCGGAGCAGGTGCAGCTGTATACCCCGCTGCCGGGCACGTATTCGGCAGTGATGTACCACACGGGGCTGGACCCGTTCACGCGCAAGTCGATCTTTGTGGAAAAGGAGGCGGGCAAGCGCGAGCGGCAGAAACGGATCGTGACGGAGAAGCGGAAGAAGAAGCAGCGCTGAGCGGGGAAGAGACCTGACAAAACCCGACAAAACCCGACAGTTTGGAAAGATTGGGCGGATGGGACAGAATGGGACAAAATGAGACAGTTTTGAAATGGAACAGGGGGATTTAAGGGGGATGGGGCGGGGGTGAGAGAGGGGGGAGGATGAATACAATAAAATGTCAAAAGCTTTGTATTGTTTTTGAGCGGGTAAATAAAATAGTAACATAAACGGGCATAAATAATCACATTCAGAATTTTTAAGTTGTAATAATCCCACATAAATGGTAATATAAAAACATCATACAACGTAAACCATATTGTTCGTGCTATTAAAACAAAGGTGTTTCTAACAAGGGAATAACGATGTATAGTGTGCAACGGCAATCTTTAGTACTAGAAATTTTGGAACAAGATGGTCAGGTGGATGTTAGTGATCTTGCGAAACGATTTTCCACATCCAAAGAGACGATCAGGCGGGATTTACGGTCGATGGAAAAATCCGGGTTACTATCCAGAACCCATGGTGGTGCTGTGCCGATAGAAAAGGCTTTCAGCCAGGGATATGAATACCCTTTGTTTGCTCGAGAAATAAAAAAGTACGACGAAAAGCAGCGGATATGCAAAGCTGGTGCAATGTTATTAGAAGATGGTGACACGATCTTTCTCGATAACAGCTCGACCACAATGAATTTTTTACGGTATGTCCCTTCAGATATTAAGATTATCGCAATCACGAACTCCATCCAGGTGCTTCTCGAAGCTGGAAAGCTGAACAACAGCAATATTAATGTTGTAAGTTTGGGAGGCGTTTTAAATATTAAAAACTATTCTGTGACAGGCATGCTTTCTAATGGTTTTTCAAAAATATTCTTTCCCGATAAGGCAATCATATCCTGTCGGGGGATAACGGAAAAAAGTGGCATAACTGATGCGAGTTTTCTTGAGGCTGAGGTGAAACGCATCATGATCGATAATGCAAAACAGTTAATCGTCTTGGCCGACTATACCAAATTTGATTCAATCGGCACGATCAATATTGGCCAGCTTGCTGAGATTGATTGCGTGGTCACCGATTCAAAAGTGGATCGTGAAAAACTGAAAATGTTTGATAGGTATAAAGCCAGAATTGTGATTGTGGATTAGTTGAACCAAATGATACTGTGTAATCGGCAAATAATCGCATACGAGAAATAATTATTCGATTCATTTTTTTTCAGACAAACTAGAGGTTAAATAAAAACAAATATGATATTTCGAAAATTACAACTTTTCTAGTCTAGACAAAAAAAAGAAGAGCCAAGGAATTAATGTATACACCAAGCCAACGCAATTATGGGTGCCGGATTTCCGAGTTTTCATTTAAAGGATTGCGAACCGTTGTAATGGAGAATGAAGTTTTGCGAGTTGGGATACTCGTAGATAAAGGCACGGATATTTTTGAATTCATATACAAGCCCCTAGATATAGATTGCATGTGGCGATCTCGCGTTAGCATACGTGGATGGCAGCCGAGCTATACAAACGTTCCATCCAAAAAGGGTCCATTTTTGGATTACTATTTTGGCGGGTGGCAAGAATTATTTCCGAATACGGATGAAGAATGTATAGTCAAAGGGGCAGAATTGTCTCTGCATGGTGAAGCCTGCATGCTTAGTTGGGATTACAGGATAGATACTAATGAGCCAGATGTGATTGAAGTTTGTTTTAGTGTGGAAACCATTCGTACTCCTTTCCGGCTTGAAAAAACACTCGTTCTCAAAGCGAAACAGCCATATTTAGAATTTCGAGAGAAAATCACAAATATTGGAAATGAACGAATGGATTTTATTTGGGGTTTACACCCGGCTTTGGGAAAACCATTTTTAAAAGAAGGCTGCACCATAACTATCCCTGAATGTGAAATCCATTCAGATCCGATGATAAGTTCTGAATTTAGCCGAATAGGGATTGACCAAGTGAGTAGATGGCCAATTGCGCAGGGCATTGAAGGAAACCCCATCGATTTAAGTTTTGTACCTAATGAAACCATAGAATGTAATGATAGGGTGGAAATTAGAGATATAATTGACGGTTGGTACGCGGTCACAAATCCGGATTTAGGATTGACATTCTCATTGGTGTGGGATAAGGGGGTTTTTCCCCACTTACTCTATTGGGGATCTTTTTGCGGATGGAAAGGATACCCATTCTACGGTACTGCATACACATTAGCGATCGAACCTCGCAGTTCCTTTCCATTTCCGTTAACACGGGCAATTGAAAACGGAAAACAATTATCGCTTGAAGGTGGTGATACTCTTGAAACAACTTACCAAGCGTTTTTTGCTCCAACCAAAGGGAAAATTCTGTCAGTTTCAACAAAAGGAATTCTTACTGAAGGTTAAGGAGAAAATACATAATTTTTTAAAGAGAAAGGAGGAAAAGGACCAAAACATTTAAAAATTAAAAAAATTAGATTAAAAAAATAATAAATAAGGAGACAAAATGAAAAACCGATTGACAATTGTTTGTGTTCTGATGGCGTTAGTTTTGGTATTAAGTTCTTGCGCACCTGTAGGTGAAGAGCCTGCTATGGAAGAAGCACCTGTTAAAGAAGAGGTTTCAGTAACAGAAGAAGGGCCCTATTTAGTTGCCTACATGGCGCCTAACACTGCAGAAGGACAAATCATGTTCATGGATTCTTTCGTGCGCTATAGTGAAGAAGCAGGCATGGAAGTAATGACTGTAAATGCGGATAGTGATGTTACTATGCAAGATACCCAGTGCAGTGATTTGATCGCGCAAGGTGTAAATGCTATCGTCATGGTTCCAGTTGACAGCCAGGCGATTGCTGCGTGTGTTGACCGTGCGACGGAAGCCGGGATACCTGTATTTGGAATTGACCGCCAACCCTTTAGTGCTGATACTATCATGACTGTTATGTCCAATAATTACATGGCTGGTGAACAAGGTGCACAGTGTGTGGTAGATCGTCTGATTGAAAAATATGGGGAAGCAAAAGGAAAAGTCATCGAAGTAACGGGTGATCTAGGGACTAACGTTGCACAACTTCGTGGTAATGGGTTCAACGATATGATGAAAGAATATTCAAATATAGAAGTGACCACCCTCCCAACAGACTGGATGCCTGAAACCGGAGCAAATGTTGTTCAAGATGCGTTTGCGGCTGACCCTACCATTGATGCAATTTACTGGCATAGTGATTTTACTGGTGCGGGCATTATTCCTGCTCTCGGGGAAATTGGTTTCTTAAAGAAAGTTGGCGAAGAAGGTCATGTTATTCTATGTGGGATTGACGGAGATCCTAATTCTCTCTTGAATATGTCAGAGGGGTGGCAAGATGCGACTGTTAACCAACCCATGTTAGATTTTGGTGTTCTTGCCAATTTCGTGAAAATGTATTTGGATGGTGAAACACTCGAAACTGGTGTTTATGAGGAAGAAGGAATGAACTGGTCACCTGCAAATATTGAAGATACAGAATATGGGTTGACTATGAGTCTTGCTACATGGTTGATCACAGCAGATGATGTGGATGACCCAACTCTGTGGGGGAATTACGGAAAATAAAAGAATATATTAAGATTTAGAAAAAGGAGAGGCAGAAATAAGTGCCTCTCCAACTTTAAAGCAGGGAAATTATATATGAATCAAAAATCTAAAGAAAAAATGTTGCTAGAAGTAAAAAATATTAATAAAAATTTTCCTGGAGTAAAAGCTTTGGACGATGTTTCTTTGTCAGTCCAGCGCGGAGAAGTTCATGGACTCGTTGGAAAGAATGGCGCAGGAAAATCGACATTGATTAAGATTATTTCAGGTCTATACACACCTGAAGAAGGGGAGATAATTTTTGATGGAAGAAAATATCAAAAACTAACTCCCGGTGATGCAAGAGCCTTAGGGATCCAACTTGTTCCGCAAGAACAGCAATTCCAACCGTATCTGTCGGTTGCAGAAAATCTATTCATTGGTTCTTGGCCGACAAATAGTATCGGATCTGTAAATTTTAAAGAAATGAAGAAAAAAGCAAAAGAGGCGTTAGCCCAATTAGGAATTAATATTCCTATCGAGCGAATGGCTGGTGATCTGCCGCTTGTCCAACGACAAATTATTGCAATCGCGCGAGCAATTTTTATGGATTCAAAATTAATAATACTCGACGAACCCACTCCTTCACTTACTGCCACTGAAACTGAAATTCTGTTTAGATTTGTAAGAGAGCTAGCAAAGAAAGGGATTACCTTTATATATATTTCCCATTATCTCTCTGAAGTTTTTTCGGTTTGTGACAGTGTTACTGTATTAAGAAATGGAAAAATAGTACATTCCGGACAAATCAGTGATATTAATGGCTCGCAACTTGTTGAGTTTATGATCGGAAAAGTAATTGATAAAGCCTTACAACGAGAATCAAGAAAAGGCGATGTAGTATTGCAGGTTGAAAACCTTTGTAGCTACGATCGTTTCACTCATATCGCATTCTCGTTACATAAAGGAGAGATATTAGGGCTAACCGGGTTATTGGGTTGCGGTGCATTTGATTTTGCTAAATCCCTTATTGGTTTATACCCTCTTGAAAAAGGGCAAATATTAAAAGATGGTAAGGTGATCAAAATTCTTAATCCTAAGGATGCCTACAATCATAAGATCGCTTTTCTCCCGGATGACCGGCGATCAATTGGATTGGTAATTCAGTTACCTGTGGATAGTAATATCAATTTATCAACCCTAGCTAAAACAACGAACCGTTTCGGTTTTATTCGGGAAGGCGCTTTCAGGGATGTCGCAAAAAAGTACGTACACCTTCTCAGAATTGATACGCCTACTATTATTCAGGAAGTCCGCTATCTAAGCGGTGGAAACCAGCAAAAAGTGGTCGTTTCGCGATTATTAAACACATCGCCAGATGTTCTGGTGATGTTAGATCCCACTGCTGGTATTGATGTTGAAGCAAAAGCCGAGATTCACCGACTAATGGATGATCTGACTAAAGCAGGCATGGCTATCCTTTTGCTATCGACAGACATGGATGAACTATTGGCATTATCCGACAGAGTACTTGTAATGCATCAAGGTCGGATAGTGAAAGAATTTTCCCATAAGGAAGCATATATTAAAAAGATACTAGAAGCATCGGAAGGTGTCCTGGAGGTTAGCAGATGAGTAAGGAAGGAAGAAACAAAAATAATATATTTCGAAATTTAGATGATGAAAAAAAAGAGCGCATCTTACGTGGTGTGAATGACCAATTAATATGGTTAATTCTTGTTTTATTCTTTATTGCAATTTCAATTATTACCCCAAGATTCACCAGCCAATTAAATATCACAAATATCCTGCGTCATTCAGCAGTTTTAGGTTTACTAGTAATTGGAGAGGTACATTTATTATTACAGGGGAAGGTTGATTTGTCGATTGAATCAACGCTGGGTTTCACTGCAATGCTTGGAGGGGTATTAATGTGGGACTATGATTTTAACCCAATATTAACCATGGTTATTATGTTGTTCGCAGGTGCCCTGATCGGTTTGGCAAACTCAATTATGGTATTAAAGCTAAAGATTGATTCGTTTGTAGTTACTTTGGGTATGTTAATTGTTTTTCGTGGATTTTCCCTAGTAATATCTGGTGGAGTTACCCGCTATAATTTTCCACCGGTTTTTCGTTTATTTGCCGCTCATTCAAAAGATGGGCTATTTTCTGTGCCTGTTGCAATCATGATTGGCATGTTTTTGATATTTCACGTTATACTCTCAAAAAGGGTCTTCGGAAGACAGTTATATGCGGTTGGGGGGAATCCAGATGCTGCTTACGCAGCTGGTATTGACGTAAACAAAGTTGTTGTAAGATCTTATATTACGAGTGGCATCTTAGCAGCACTTGGCGGAATTGTTTTGGCCGCAAGACTAAACTCTGTTCCCACAACGCTAGGAGAGGGAATGGTGTTTGAGGTTTTTGCAGCTGCTGTTATTGGTGGTGTAAGCATGCAGGGAGGACGTGGAAATTTGATTGGTGCACTTGGCGGAGCTCTTTTATTATCTTCGATAAACAGCGCATTAACACTCACACGAGTGCCGACATTCTGGGTAGAAACATCAAAGGGCTTGATCTTATTGTTTGCGGTGTTTCTGGACACGTTAAAAGTGCGCATCGTACCAATTTTGCGCAGAAAATGGTTAAGCACAAGCATGTTATATGTATCAGATACTGATGAATAGAAAATTACTTTTAAGTATTTTAATTAGGAGTTAATAATGGAGACGATGACACCGAGAGAACGTGTGATGGCTGTTATTGAAAGGAAGGTGCCAGATAGAGTGCCCCACTTTGAGTGGGGTGTTGATTCACCTGTTGTAAAGGCTCTTACAAAGGGAGGAACTTATGAAGATTTGATTGAACAACTCAATATCGATGCAATCATGACAGGTGCGAGTTACGAAAGCAAAAAAATCGATGACAGAACGATTATAGATGAATGGGGTATCACCAAGCAGCAAGGAGCAATGGAACACCGGATTCCCGATGATTCAAAAGCGCCAATTCAATCGCCAGACGACTTAAAAAACTGGTCCCCACCTGACCCATATAAAATAGGCAGACTTGACACCCTAAAAAAATACATCAAGTTATTTAAGGGAAAGAGAGCGATTTTCATTTATGTTCGGGATGTTTGGTCACTTCCAAGAGATTTGATGGGTTATATGAACTTAATGGTAGCATGCAAGACGCAACCGGAATTGGTAACATCCATTATTAAAATGGGGATGCAACACAACTTAGCAATCGTTGAGCAAGCAGCTGAGTTGGGAGCAGATATAGTGTTTACAGGAGATGACATTGCTGATAACCGTAGCACTCTTATATCTCCTGCAATGTGGGAAAACCTCTTTGCTCCTCATTTTAAATACTTAATTACCTGTTTTCATGAAATGGGGATTAAGCATTGGAAGCATAGTGATGGTAATTTGATGTCAGTGATGGAATCATTAATTGATGCTGGAATAGATGGAATAGATCCGATAGATCCATTAGGCGGTATGAATCTTGAGGAAATAAAAAATAAATATGGACACAGAGTGGCTATTAAAGGAAATGTAGACTGCTCTAGCACATTAGTACATGGAACCATAGAGAGTGTAATTGAGGAGGTAAAAGCATGCATCCGAGTTGCCGGGCCTGGTGGTGGTTATGTTTGTTCCTCGAGTAATTCAATACATTCGGGTGTAAAGCCTGAGCTATATAAAACAATGGTTGAAGCCATTCATATTTACGGGAAATACCCATTGGATTTAGATAAGTTAGAACAAATTAATAAAAAATAATTCATAAAAGGAGAAAAATGAAAGAAGAAATAAAATTTTCAGCAGCCTTAGCGGCTTTTGGAAACCCTGGAGATCGTTTCGTGTCATCGTATAAAGAAGATTACCCTTTATCGAAGTTATTTGCACTAGCAGCTGAAGCAGGTTTATCTGCGATCGATTTTGTGTTTGGTTGGGATCTTAGAAAAGATAATGTAAACGAGATCAATGAGTATTTGGATAAGTACAACATGAAATGCTGTGCAGTTCTCCCTAATATTTTTGGGGTGAAACCATTTGAAAGAGGATCTATTGCCTCAACAGATCCGAAAGTGCTCGCAAAAGCTAAAGATGAAATTAAAGATGTAATTGAAATCACCAAAAAAATCGGCGGTACTATGATCGATATTTGGCCAGGACAAGACGGATATGATTACCCATTTGAGGTGAACTATTTTCATGCTTGGGAAACCATGATAGAGTCAGTCCGTGAACTTGCTGATCATGATCCATCAATAAAAATCGGTCTCGAGTATAAATTGAAAGAACCGCGCGTCCATTGTTATCTTTCCACAATAGGTAAAACGATCTTACTTGCACAAGCAACGGAACGACCAAATGTGGGTGTGTTTCTGGATACCGGCCATGCCATTCTCGCATATGAAAATGTAGCAGAATCATTTGCGCTTACCAAAATCTTTGGGGACCGGCTTTTCGGTGTTCATATCAACGATACCCGCCGAGATTGGGATTGGGATATGAATGTCGGTTCTGTGCACCTTTTGGATACTATTGAATGGCTGTATTGGGTAGACAAAATCGGATTTGATGGTTTTTACACGCTGGATATCTGGCCAGCGCGCATGAATTCTCTTGAAGCGATAAGGGAATGTATTGCATGGACCAAGGAGATGCGCGAGGTGCTAAAACGCATTGGTGAAAAGCAAATAGAATCGATGATGATTGAAGGTGATCCTACCAAAGCGATGAAAATCTTGCGAGAAGCAATATTTCACTAATTCATCTACTTAGACAGAAATGTCATAAATAATATAAGAGTAAAGTAATAATATCTGCTGATTTCAGGTGAAAACAGATGAAAAACCCATTACAAATCGCAGCAATTGATATTGGAGCCTCCGGTGGAAAAGAATTTTTAGCAAAATTTGATGGCCAGCTTTTAGAAATAGAGGAAATTTACCGTTTCAAGAATTCCCCGATTTCATTAGCAAGTAACTTGTTTTGGGATTTTCTACGCCTTTTTGATGAAGTAAAAAAGGGAATACAGATAGCGGTGCACTCAAGTGAAGGAAAATTACTTTCTTTTGGCTTGGATACATGGGGAACGGATTTTGCCCTTTTAGACAAGACCGGTAAGTTAGCCGGCAACCCTTATTGCTATCGTGACCCGCGAACAAATGAGATTATGGAGAAGGTTTTTAAAATCATCCCACGAAATGAAATTTATAAAAGAACCGGTGTTCAATTCATGCAATTTAACACCCTGTTTCAGCTATACGCCATGGTCGATGAAAATCCTGCTGCGCTATCGCATGCAGGAACATTCTTTATGATACCTGATCTATTCAACTACTACCTGACTGGTGAGAAGAAATGCGAGTACACTAATGCAACTACCACTCAGTTCTATGATCCGACTAATGATAAATGGGATGAACAAATGCTTCGAAAACTACTCATTCCTACAGAAATGTTAGCAGAAGTTATTCAACCCGGCAATGTTTTAGGAAATCTTTCGGACTGGATATGTGAAGAACTTAGTGTGCAGCCTTTTCCTATTGTTTCTGTGGCCAGCCATGATACTGCGTCAGCGGCCTGTGCTGTCCCATACATTGAACGTGATACGGCCTTTCTGAGTTCTGGCACATGGTCGTTACTGGGAGTTGAAGAAAAATCACCTATAATCTCCCCCCTTGGGTTAAATAATAATTTCACTTGTTATGGTGGAGCAAGTAAAACCTATCTTGTCTTAAAAAATATTCAAGCCTTATGGTTGTTACAAGAATGTTTAAGAGTTTGGTGGGGGAATGGAAAGAAATACACGCATGAAGACATTATATTATTAGCCAATCAAGAAAAACCTTTCATATCCATAATCGATACTGATGCTCACACCTTTTTAACTCCAGGAGATTTTCCATTAAAAATTAAAGAAGAATGCTTTCGGACTGGACAACAGGTACCAACTTCAGATGGTGCAATAGCAAGATGCATATTAGAGAGCTTAGCTTTGAAATATCGTTTTACCTTTGAACGTCTGCAGGAAGTTGTAGAAAAGGATTTGAAGAAAATCCACGTTATTGGTGGAGGAGCGCGTAACTGGCTATTAAATCGATTTACAGCCGAAGCAATAAAAACGCAGGTTGAAGCGGGACCATTTGAGGCTACTGCGATTGGTAATATTTTACTGCAGTTAATTGCTATGGGTGAGCTTGATAGTTTAGAGAGCGGAAGGAGAATAATTCGAGATTCATTCAACACAGATACTCATGAGCCATGCTTATCAGATAAATGGGATGAAGAATATGATAAGTTCCTAGAAATTACATCCCTGAGCCAAACATTCAATATGTAGAAAAATTGCAGAAAGAAGAACAAAATTATGAATAAAGAAAGAAAAGAAATATTTCACGGGAGGCACCTGATAGCCAAAGTAGGGGCGCTGATGTTTGATAGGAACTTAACAGATCTTGCTGGCGGTAATATTAGCATGCGCATTGGGGACAAAGTGCTTATGTCGCCAAGCTTCGCTGGCACCTATCATTTTTGGAATATAAAACCTGAAGATGTACTTGTGCTGACAATGGATGGAAAAAAAATTGATGGAAAAGGAGAAATATCACGTGAATCCCCCATGCATTTAAAGCTGTTGAACAGTTTTTATCCTGTTGCGAAAGCAGTAATTCACGCGCATCCTTTATATACACAAGTGTTTTGTGCATCTCAGCAACCTATTCCTCCAGTATTAGAAGGTAACATGCGTTATGGTTTAATCAAGTGTGCAAAATTTGCTAATGGTGGTAGCCATAGCGAGGAGTTGGCAGAAAATATTTATCAAGCTTTCGAGGGTCAAACTAAATTAATTGAAGAATATGCAGCCGCCGTATTAGCTCCGTGGCATGGCATCGTCTGTGCTGGACGAGATATCTATTCTGTGGTGGATACTATAGAACGTATAGACGTTAATGCTCACTGTATCTTATTAGGACAATCATTATTGCCAAAGAATGAATGGGCTCAAAAAGCACAACTAGCCTTAATTGAAGCTATGGGAAAATCAAATAGCGGAGAATGAGGTATGAAGTTTGGAATGAAATATCTTTGGGTTTAGGCAGCAGCTGGTGAACAATATGTTAGTAAATTACTATAACAAATGACTAGGGATTTAACAATTGAGGATTTACATCTATGAATGAAATAATTGAAAAAATCTATCAAGGAGTTCTAACGGGGAATCGTGAAGAAGTTATTGCTCATGTTCAGTCGGTTATTGACGCAAACTATAATATTGAAGTTGTTCTTAAGGAGGGCATGATGGGGGCTATGACTGAGGTTGGTCGACTCTTTGAAGAGGGTGAATATTTCGTTCCCGAGTTACTGGTAGCAGCGCGCGCGATGCAGGGAGGAATGGAACTACTAAAACCACTAATTGTTGCTGAAGAGATAAAACCGGTTGGAAAAATTGTAATCGGAACTGTAAAAGGTGATTTGCATGATATCGGCAAAAATTTAGTTGCCATTATGCTCGAAGGAGCAGGGTTTGAAGTAATTGACCTTGGCGCTGATGTTAGTGAAGAAAATTACGTTGAAGCAGTTAGAACTAGTAACGCAGAGCTTGTTGGACTTTCCGCACTTCTTACAACCACTATGGCAGTAATGCCTTCTATAATTGAAGCATTCAAAAAAGCAGGATTACGAGAGAAAGTGAAAATAATTGTTGGCGGTGCTCCTGTATCTCAAAATTTTGCTGATCAAATTGGCGCAGATGGGTATGCTTCTGACGCGAGTCAGGCGGTTGGTGTGGCACAAAGACTTATTGGGGTATAGGATTCATCAGCAAAAGATGAAATGTACACAAGAATAGAAACCTTTTGATGAGTAATATTATTCATGCCTTCCAAAGACTCTGTGGAACTGATATTATAGAATGATAGAATGCGACGGTGGGAATCAAAGAATCGTGCTGGATTGTGTTCAATGAATGAACACCAACATATTCTCTTTCTTCGCACAAAATTGGATCGCATAGCCAGGGAATAACGACAATGATATTAACCGTATGCCCAAACACAGCGCTTGATAAAATCTTGTTTGTTGAAAAATGGACGGTCGGAGTCCCGATGCGCACGAACAACATGGTCACCTGTGTGGGAGGGAAAGGATTGGACTCATCTGTGGTTCTGAGCCAATTGGGGGTAGAGACGATTGGAATGGGATTTTTCTCGGGCAGGATCGGTGAAGAACTGATCGGGATCTTAGAAGAATATGGGATAATCCCTGACCCCATCTGGGTGGGAGGGGTGAACCGGGTAGCTTATGTGATAGCCGAAGAGAGCACGAATATTCACAGCCATGTGATCGCTGGAGAGGTTGATGTCAATAAAGAACATGTAGAAGAATTTACGGAACGATTCAAGGCGCAGGTACGAAACGCGAAGTGGGTGATATTTGCCGGCTCAATACCTCCTTCAATCAGCCCGGATTTTTATCATGGATTGATACACATTGCGAGAGAAGCTGGTGTGCCTACTTTGATCGATGCGCAGAAAACGTTCATGGCGGAAGCGATTGGCGCGCAACCTGACATCACAAAAATGAATTGGGAGGAGTTTGAATGGACGTTCGGATATGACGCGCCGACGTTTGAGGCATTGTATACACACGCAAAAGAATTCCGAACACGCAAAATGCTTAAAAATTTGATCCTGACTTTGGGAAAAGAGGGGATCCTGGCTCTGACCGAAGCGGGAAATTACCTGGCGAAAGCACCCGAGCAAAAACCAGTCAATGCTGCTGGCGCAGGGGACGCGGTTTCGTCAACCATCGCATGGCGGATGTCTTTGGGAGATGGATGGAAAGAAACACTGCACTGGGCGAGCGCAGTGAGTGCTGCCGCTGTACTGACGAAACGGACGGGGGATATTGTGATGGCGGATGTTGAGCGGATTTTCCCAGAGGTGGACATTAGAGTTTTGGATTAATTGGGATGGCCATGGGTTATGGTTGATTTAAGAGCGCAATCCAATCTATTCTCGGTGAGAAAGAATGGTGCGTACCCAAGGGTAGGCTGCGCACTTCGCGAAAGGCGCTTGTTAGAACCCCTAACCCATCCTTCCCCCTTTCAAGGGGGAAGGCGATAGATTCTATTTAGTATTACGATTTACCTGATTGTAAAATGAAAAATTGTAGGGAATCGTTTGCTGGTGGTGAGGGAGATTGCTTCACTGTGTGTCAGGATGACAAGGGCGGGGGACCGCTGGGTTGAAAAGCGCAACCCAGCCTACGGTGGGTTGGTGATTCTGGGTGGGAGATTGCTTCAGGACGTTTCACGTCCTTCGCATTGACAGGCGGGGTTGATTTGTTGGCTTGAAGGGCGAAAGGCAGCCTACGACGGGATGCCATCATAGTGGGGAGGGCATAGAGCATACGCTGGCAAAAGGCATACCAACGATGCTTACTGACTATCGCTTAATTTATTCAATACCGTTTAGCAGGCAGGATTTTCATGCCTTATTTTGCATTTTCATCCTCTTCCATCAAGCCGAAGATGTTGCCGTCTGGATCTTTGCAATACGCTGCCCAACCCATCCCCATCACTGGCATCTTTTCAACGGTCACCTGGCCCCCGGCATTCCGAACATTTTCGAGAGTAGTATCCAATGAAGGTGTATCAATGATGCATACATATGCGTTTACCGGCTGTCCATCAACGGGTTTATCGCCCTGCCGAATAAGCATTCCGCCATCAATCCCAGGTTCGCTATCCGGACCAGTCCCAACGAGCCAGTATCGATTTTCGTCGATCATCTCAACACCTGGAATTATCCATTCACTGATGCCCCATCCGAAAACGCTGGCATAAAATTTGGTGATCTTTTCCACGTCAGACGCCTGGATTTCAAAATGTACAACCCTGCTCATTTCTTACCTCACTTATCTACTGTAATAATTCTCATTTTATCTATTGTTCAGAATTTGGCGTATTAGATAATTATCAACACTCAGACGGGGTTTGGTGCGTTGGCAAAAGGTACGCCAACGGCAATGTACAAAACCCCCCTCCCTTTCCCTCCCCCCTTACAAAAGGGGGAGGGTGCAGAAGATGCGATGGCGAAGGGCGTGCCAACGGCATTGTACAAGACCCCCCTCCCTTTCCCTCCCCCCTTACAAAAAGGGGGAGGGTGCAGAAGATGCGATGGCGAAGGGCGTGCCAACGGCACTGCGATAGAAAGGTGAGTTGGGTTTCGTGCCTCAACCCTACCTACGCGGGAGGGGTGATTTTTGTTGGGTTTCGTACCTCAACCCAACCTACGCCGAGATTGTTGGGTTGAGGAGTGTAAGCCAACCTACGCCGAGAGGTTGTTAGGCTGAGGAGCGCAAGCCAATCTATATGGATAGGAGATATAGGGATTTATTCAACCTGTTCTGAGTTCAGAAAAAATAACACATCGCTGGCGAACTGCCTGCCAAAAGCCGGATGGCGCATTTTTGGGTAAAGGATCAATTTTGAATTGGGAATGCCTTGCGCTGTTTCGCGGTAAAGAGCCGGGGTGTAGAAGGGATCCAGCGCGCCGGCAATGACGAGTGTGGGCGCGGTTATTTCCGCCAGGCGGTTTTTGAAATGGTGCTGACTTTCCGCCTCCACTTCAACCGCGACGTCGGTGCTGTATTTGGGCGGATTTTTTGCCATCAGCGATGGAACGAGCCGTATTAAAACACTACCGATGATCCGCAACGGACCATGGGGCGGGTTCATAAAGGAGACCAGTTCTGTGTAAGCTTGCTTCCATTTTCCCTGACGCGCAAAAGCACCAATCTTGAGCTGCATACGATCGGCCTCTTCGGTGAGCTGATGGGCGCTGGAATGAATGATGAGGCGGCGAACAAGCGCAGGGTGATCGGCAGCCAGGTGGAGGGCGATCGAGCCGCCGGTGGATACACCCAGCACATCCACAGGCGCTCCAAATTCCTGCTTGATGACAGCGGCGTAATCATTGGCCATGTCTTTGAGTGAATAGCCTTCCGGCAAACCTGGTTTGCGCAAGAGGACATAGACGGTGAAATCCTTTTTGAGAAATCCATAGAACATGAGCGGGGTATTAGCCCTGGGGGTATTATCAAAGGACAGCCCCTGCAGGATCAGTATCGGGCGCGCGCCGCTACCATACCGATTAAAAGGGATACCGTTGTGAAAGAAGCCATGTGATTTGCTTTTTTGGTTCATGTATTCTCCGAATATGGGTTTGACGCGGATTGGATGAAAAGACCAGCGCTGATCAAAATGAATCCGACACTCTTGATGGCCATTAACAAGAGAAAAAGAGCCAGCATGAGAACGGGTATGACCCAGAGCGCGAGGGATTTTACGGCTATGCCTAATATCACCCCAAACAGGGTGATGACTGTGCCTGTTTTTCCGATCCTATTTCCGCCGCGTTTAAAGAAGACATATAAGGTTATCGGCAGCGCGAGCCCGGCGATGAGACCCTCTATCAGCGCAGAGATCCCACGCAAAACAGCGGCATTGATCGATATGCTGGTGGTGCCCACGGCGTACGCGGATGAAACAGCCAAGGCATAACGCAGGTCTGCGAAACCCGAAAAGAGCGCAGACGCTGCTGATATGAAGATGAGCACGGCGCAAACAAGGGCAATGTTTTGCGCATTTTGCTTATATAGCGCGAGAAACCCCACGCCGAATACTATGAGGGAAACGGCAAGGATGGGACTGGCGATGCATCCAGTAAAGTAGAAAAGGTATTCCAATCCCGCTGGAAGGGCGGATAGAACGCTGTCTCCCTGTACACGACTGATGAGAAAATCTGCCACGGTATGCAGGTCCGATATAAATAATGAGATAACGGAAAAGATGACGCCTGCAAGCGCCGCGTTTTTGATCCGCTTTTGTTGGGTGTTTATATTTTTCATTGATATTTTGATTATATCTTTGATGGATTTTTTTCCGACCTATCTAGTGTTTAACGGTTAGATTAGCGCCGGTCAATTCAGATGGTTGGGATGATGTTGATGATGGTGGAGATGAATAGGTGGTGGGGGCGAGCAGGCTGTGGAATTGGGGGATTGATCACGCGGAATAGCGCGAGGTGTTTGGCGGTATGATGGGAGAGGTGTTGAAACACTGGGCAATGTGTGTTGGTGGTGAGGGAGATTACTTCGCTGCGCTCGCAATGAAGGAAGAGGAATGGTGCGTACCCAAGGGTAGGCTGCGCACTTGGCGAAAGGCACGCCAACGACACCCTGCGATGAAGGGGGTTGTTGGGTTGAAAGGCGCAAGCCAAGCTACTTCAGGAAGGTGATGAGGAGGGGGTTGACGATGTCGGGGTGTTCGAAGTGGGGGATGTGGCCGGCGTCTTCGATGATGTGGAGGTGTGTTTCTGGGATTTGTGCCATGAAGCGTTCGATATCGGTGTAGGGGATGGTCTGATCGTGGCGGCCCCAGATGAGCTGGATGGGGATGCCGGCATCTGAAACGGCGATGTATTCGCGCATGGGCTGCATTTGCGGCAGGTGGCGGATGGAGGAGAGGATGGCGCGGGTGAAGCCCTTGTAGCGGAGCTGGTCGCGGTAGCGCAGTTCCCAATCGGGGTGGTTTTCGGGGTGGTGGAGGTCATCGGACTGCGCAGCGGGCAGAATGTGAGGGACGAGCACGACGCGGGTGATGTATTCTCCGACGAGGGAGAGTCCCATGGGGAGGATGTCTTTGGGCTGAACGGGAGTGATGAGCGGGTCGATGATGGTGAGGGTTTCGACTTGATCAGGATTGCGGTTGGCAAAAGCCGCTGCGACGGGCGCGCCCTGGGAAAGGCCGATGATATGAAGGGGTTGATCGAGCGCGAGGTGATCCAGGAGCTGGGTGAGCTGGGTGAGGTAGAGATCGAGGGAGTAATCGGTTTCGGGACGGTCGGAATAGCCGCGGCCGTAGAGGTCATAGCGCAGGACGGAGAAACCGTTGGCGACGAGATCTGGAACGGTGGGGTCGTAGATGTAGTAGGGCACGGAGAAGCCGTGGATGAGGACGACGAGCGGGCCAGCGGGGTCACCGGAGAGTTCGTAATGGGTGACGCCGGAAGGGAGCTCGGCGAAGCTGCCGGGCAGGCCGGCGCGGGTGGCGGGGGTGAGATGCAGTTTTTCGGCACCAGAGAGAAGATACGATAAGGGAATGGCGAGGAGGGTCAGTAAAAGGATGATCCAAAGCCAGGCGCGTTTCTTTTTCATTGTCTGATCTCCTCTCCTGTAAACCGATGATGATGTTGCCATAATTATATGCCTGTGGCAATCGATCGGGTAGAAAGTGTTAACAGATCGCTTATCCGTTTTAATTGATGCGTACGTTAATATGAGAAAAATAAAAAGCTGAAGAGATGACCATGCAGAGCCAAGCAAAGGGTGCGGACAGCCTTTGATGAAGCACCAAGCGAGATGAGGATCGTCAGGGAGATGCTGGAAGCGAACAAACAATCTGAAAACAAGATCTGTTAATCACAATAAGGACGAGGTGAGCCATGACCGTTATATTTGAAGTTTCTGCGGTGATCCCGGCAGCACCGGAAGCGGTGTATGCCGCCTGGCTGGACAGTGAAGAGCACACGGCGATGACAGGATTTCGGTCGGAGATCAGCGATGAGCCCGTGACGCCATTCAGCGCGGGGGACGGGTATATCGCGGGGGTGAACTTAGAGCTGGAGCCCGGCAGGCGCATTCTGCAGCGCTGGCGGACGACGGATTTTGGTGAGGATGATGAAGATTCGCTGCTGGAGATCCTGTTTGACGCTGTAGAGGAAGGGACGCGGGTCACGATCAGGCACTCACATTTACCCGCGGACGGGATGCAATATAAGCAGGGTTGGGTGGATTGGTATTTCACGCCGATGCAGGCGTATTTCTCATAGAAAGAGACTTTTTCCTTACCCTGTTATTTGCATATTAGGTATAATTTTTCTTTCATGGGCTGACCACCTTGTAAAAAATCCCGGTCGTAAAGGAATTCATATTAATGACAACGCAAGCAGCAACGGCGCGCAAGGGCGCTTTTGGTTTTAACCGCAATATCATCCTGTATCTGATGATGCTGTTTATCGCAAACCTGGGGTTTGGCGTGGTGGGGGCTGGATTTAATTTATATATCCTCTCAATGGGGATGTCGCCGGATGTTTTAGGCGTGATCCTGAGCCTGACACCGTTCGCGCAAATGCTGCTGGCGATCCCGATCGGGTTTCTGGCGGAGAAGATCGGCAACAAGCGCGGGATGATCCTGATCAACCTGGTGGTAGGCGCCGCGTATTTTATGCGGGTGGTATCGGATAACCAGGCGCTGATCTTAGCGGGGTCGTTCCTGCTGGGTTCGGTGCAGTCGGGCTATTTCATCATGCAGATGCCGTTTATCAGCCATTATGCCGGCACGGGCAGGGATAAAGAATTCATCTCCACCAGCGTGGTGTTCTACACCGCGATGCTGATCGGGAATCTGGTGGGGGGGTATCTGCCGGGGATGGTGCAGGGGTTGATGGGGAGTGAAGTGCTGGCGTACCGGGTAGTGATGACGTCCGCGAGCGCGCTGATCCTTGCGGGCACCGTGCCGCTGTTCTTCCTGGAAAAGGACGCGCCGGAGGATACTTCCAAGATTAGCCTGTCGCCTTATTTAAAGGGAATTGATAAGAACACGATCAAGTTCGCGGGGATCGAGTTTTTCATCGGGACGGGGATCGGGTTTCTGCAGTATTTCATGAATGTGATCTTTGTGTATTATTACGGGTCGACGCTGCAGGCATTTGGGAATATGTCGTTCCTGATGATCATTCCGATGCTGGTGCTGATGTTCGCGGGGCCGGGTTTGGCGAAGCGCTTTGGCGGTTTCAAGGTAGCACTGGTGACGCGGGTGATGGCGGGGGCGCTGGCGTTTATGGTGATCGCGACGACGAACCAGTATATTGGGGGCGGGGCTTATATGGGATACCGGGCGCTGGTTGGGATGGGGCAGACGCTGTGGATCTCGTGGGCTTCGCTGGTGGCGACGAAGCGCTCACGGATGGCGACTTCGACCTGGCTGGAGATCACGTTCCAGATCGGGTTTGGGGTGTCGGCACTATATGGCGGGCATTTGATCGCGCAGAATGCGTATCCGACGCTGGGGGTGATCGCGGGGGTTTCGCTGCTGGCGGCGGTGGTGTTACCGCTGTGGTTTTTTGGGAAAGAGCATTGGCGGGGGAAGGCGGCCAAGGAAGGATGATTTGGGTGGCAGGTTTGGTGGGTTTCGTGGGTCAACGCAAATACAGGGTGGGATGACAGGAACGTTGGGATTCGTGCATCAAATCAAATTACGGATTGTGTGAGATTTGCCCTTGCCTATTCAGACGGTATCTACGGTGAAGAGAATTGTTGGGTTGAAGAGCGCAACCCAACCTACGCCGAGATTGTTGGGTTGGAGAGCGCAACCCAACCTACGCCGAAATTGTTGGGTTGAAGGGCGCAACCCAAATTATGGCGCAGGTGATTAGCTTTGCAGGATCGTTTTCGCGTGTGAGGCGACGATGCGTTTGATGAGCTCGAACGGGAGGGGCTGGTCGAGGGGAAACTGGACGGCGCCTTTGGAGGTTTTGTAGGGGGTGAGCTCTTCGGCAAAGTGTTCGATGGGGGCGGGGGTGGGGTAGAAGCCGATGTGGTGTTTATATGCGGCGAAGTGGGCAAGGTTCTTTCCTTTGAGCTTGAAGGTAGGCATCTGGTAGGAGATGGCTTCGACGGCATCCGGAGCGGCCGCGCGGATGGCAGCGCGCAGGGATTCGAGGATGGCCTGCACCTCGACCGGAAAAGCTGCGATGTAGGTATCGATAGTTGCTGGTTTTTTGTTTTCCATTGTTAATTCTTTCACCGATCAAATAATCCTTATTGTATAGAGAATTCAGTATTCTGGCATATTCTTTGACAACGTTAATATACGCTGTACATAAAGACGGCTACTATAAAAAAAAATAGAAAAGGAAAAAAAAGGTCATCCAAATCAATATTTAGCTTTCAGCCATGGCATCTATTTCACAGGGAGAGGATGCTGGCAAAAAATATCATCTACCGTATTTCGAACATCATCAATTCAATGCAGGTTTTTCGAAATACGAGAAACAGGAAAAAAGGAGACAATCATGTTCAATGCAGGAAAGAATAAAAATCAGGATCCCAAAGACGCGTTGAAAAACGCGAGTGATAAATTGAATAAAGGCATCACCGGCGGACTGGCCAAAGCATTTATGGGCAAGGATTTTATGGACCAGGCCAACAGCGCAATGGATATGGCCAATCAGGCGCTGGAGGGTGTGGATACAGCCCAGCAGCTGGCTGTGGAAGGCGCGGACGCCAGCGCTGAGGTGATCAGCATCCAGGATAGCGGCCAGACTATCAATATGAATCCGGTGGTGATTTTGACCTTGAAGGTCACGCCTGCCAAGGGAGAAGCGTTCCAAACCAGCGGCCAGAGCATGGTTTCACGGCTGAATGTCCCGCGCGTGGGTGAAACGGTCACCATTAAATACAACCCAAAGGATAAGACCCAGTTCATTATTGTTTAATGCGCTTCACGAATAGTGGCCCCGCGCCCTTTCCGGGCAGGGAGAGAACTGTATGATCTAAGCGTGACAGGGTTAAATTACGCTGTAAAAAGTACAACATTCATTGTGGCAGGCCTGGCGAGACAGGTCCTTGCCGATGCGGGTTGATCTCAACGCCCGACCTATTCAAAGAAAGAGAGACTCAATGAACATCACACAAAAAATCACCCCGCACTTATGGTTTGCGCACGAAGCTGAAGAGGCGGTGGCGTTTTACACGTCCATTTTCAAGGACAGCAAGATCGGACATATCTCGCACTATGGAGAAGCGGGGCATGAGATCCATGGGATGGAAGCGGGGACGGTGTTGACGATCGATTTTGAGCTGGAGGGGATGCAGTTTATGGCGCTGAACGGCGGGCCGGCTTTCCGGTTCAACGAAGCGATTTCGCTGATCGTGAACTGCGAGACGCAGGAAGAGGTGGATTATTACTGGGAGAAGCTCGGCGAGGGCGGTGACCCGGAGGCGCAGCAATGCGGCTGGCTGAAGGATAAATATGGCTTGTCGTGGCAGATCACACCGGTCGGGGCGGTGGAAATGTTGAATGACCCGGACAGGACAACGTCTGAACGGGTGATGGAAGCGATCCTGAAAATGAAGAAGCTGGATATGGCAGAGATCAAAGCCGCGTTTGACGGGGGGGACTGAGACGGTCCTTGTGAAGAGAGAAACAGATTAATGTACAGGATAACAAAGACAGGGTGTTTTAGGAAAGAACCAACGCAACCTTGTTAAGCAAGGGGGTGTTGTGATTGGCGAAGGGAGATTGCTTCAACCGCTGCACGGTTTCGCAATGACAGATTAATAGGGGGAGTTAGGTTGAAAAGCGCAACCGAAATTCTTCATTCAAGAATCCAGATATTAGAAAGTTGGGTTGGAGAGCGCAACCCAACCTACGCCTAAGAATGTCATTGATTGGTGCGTTCTGCGAACGCACCCTACTTTGATAAGGAATGTGGTGATTAGGAGAGGGAGATTGCTTCAACCGCTGCGCGGTTTCGCAATGACAGATTAATGGGGGGGGGTGGTTAGAAGGTGAAATCCAATCTGTGATATTCGCGCGGATGATATACTGATTTTTGTATGCCAAATACCGTGATAAGGAGAGAATCACCGCATGAAGACACAACGATTTGAGGTGCTGAGCCAGGCCGAGGTGGAGCGGATCGACGCGGCGTCGATGGAAATATTACGCGAGGTGGGGATCAAGGTGCCATACGCGACCGCGCGGATGATCTATCAGGAAGCGGGGGCGATGGTTGACGATGAGGCGATGTCGGTGAAGCTGCCGGAGAAGCTGGTGCGGTGGGCGATCGAACAGGCGCCGGAATCATTCACGATCTACGGCAGGGACGCGAATTTCCAGCTGCCGATCGGGCCGGAGCAGGAGAAGCCGGTGTTCGCGGGGCTGGGCACGCCGACGCGGATGATCGATCTGGAGACGGGTGCGATGCGGCCATCGACCAGGCAGGATATGCTTGACCATATCATCCTGGTGAACGCGTGCAAGAACATCCACAACACGCAGATGGACGTGTGGCCGAACGATATCCCGATGACAACGATCCACACTGAGGCGATCTGGGGCTGGGCGCACAACAGTAACAAGTCGTTCGGGCTGGGGTGTTATGGTTACCTGCCGACGCGGGACATGATGCGGATGATGGCGATGGTGGTGGGGGGCAGGGAAGAGCTGATGAAACGTCCGCGGTTTGTGGCGATCTGCTCGGTGGTGAGCCCGCTGCAGATGGATCAGATCCAGGCGGAGGGGATGCTGATGTGCGCGGCGTATGGACAGCCGATGGCGGTATCGCCGGAGGGAATCGCGGGGGCGACAGCGCCGGTGACACTGGCGGGGCTGCTGGCGCAGGAGAATGCCGGCATATTGGCGCATATCACGCTGGCGCAGATCTTCCGGCCGGGGACGCCGCTGTTCTACGGGACGGTATCGACGGTCTCGAACATGCGCTATGGGACGGTGGCGCTGGGCGCGCCGGAGACGGGGCTGATCACGGCGGCATCGGCGCAGATGGCGCGGCATTACAGGCTGCCGATCCGCAGTGTGGGGGCGGCGACGGAAGCGAAGCGGGCAGATTTCCAGGCGGGGGTGGAGCGGATGGGGAACTTGCTGCCGGCGGTGCTGGCGGGGGTGAACTTCATCACCTGCGGGGGCACGCTGGACGGGACGATGCTGGAGGATCACGCGATGCTGATGATGGATGATGAGGTGTGCGAAGCCGCGGTGCGAACCGCGCGCGGGATCGAAGTGAATGATGAGACATTGGCGCTGGAGCTGATCAAGCAGATCGGTTACAGCGGGAATTATCTGGCTGAAGAGCACACCGCGGCACACTTCCGCAAGGAGTTGTTCATCCCGAAATTGTATTCGCGCGAACCATATGAGACATGGGAGAAGGAAGGCCAAAAGCTGGCTCTGGACAACGCGCGTGAGAAAGCGAAAAAGGTACTGGCCGACCACCAACCGCACACGCTGGACACGGCACTGGAGCAGGAGCTGGAAGCGTTCCGGCAGGAAGTGGCGGCGCGGAGCGTGGAGGATTTTTATCACTATGAAGACCCGCGTGCGCAAGATTTTGGGAGTGTGTGAGCATGGCAGAGAAAAAGCTATCCTTAAAGAAGAAATTGTTGTTCAGCACGGGCGACCTGAGCACGAGCATCCCACTGGCGATACTGATGTTCTTCCAGCTGTATTTTCTGACGGATGTGGCCGGGCTGCGGCCGGACCTGGCGGCATACGCGGTGGGTATTCCGCGCATCTGGGACGCGGTGAATGACCCGCTGTTCGGGCTGATCTCGGACCGGATCCGCACACGGTGGGGACGGCGGCGGGTGCTGCTGTTGTTTGGTTCGGTACCGCTGGGGCTGAGTTTCATCTTTATGTGGCTGGTGCCGGGGCTGGGACAGATTGGGCTGGCAGTGTATTACGCGCTGGCGTTTATTATCTTTGACACGGCGTTCACGGTGGTGCATGTGGGGTATAACGCTTTGACGCCGGAACTGACGAGCGATTATGATGAGCGCAGCACGCTGAACGGGTACCGGATGGTGTTTTCGATCGCGGGCACGCTGGGGGCGATCATCTTCGCGACGGTGCTGGGATGGTATGTAACCGACGCGCGCACGTTATTCATGATATTGGGGATCGGGCTGGGGGTGGTTTCGATGATCCCGCCGCTGATCGTATTCCGGATCACACGTGAGAAACCATGCGAGGAACTGCCGGAAGCGCTGCCGATGAAAGAGGCGCTGAAGCAGACATTACGCAACCGGCCGTTCCGGATGGTGATGGGGTTGTATTTGCTGAGCTGGACGACAGCCAGCATATTGGCGGCGATTTTAGTGTATTACGCCAATTATTACCTGCGGGTGCCGGAGCAGGCGAATTACTTCGTGCTGGCGGCGCAGGGGGCGGCGATCGTGTTCATTCCGCTGTGGGTGTGGGCGGCAAAGAAGCTGGACAAGCGGCGCGCTTTTATGTGGGGGGTGCTGAGCTGGATCGTTGTGCTGCTGGGAATTTTCGCGCTGGGGCCGGAACAACTGGGACTGGCGTACGCGCTGGCGGCGCTGTCGGGCTCGGGCATCGCGACGGCATACGTACTGCCGTGGGCGATGGTGCCGGATGTGGTGGAAGATGATGAGGCGCGCTGCGGACAGCGGCGGGAGGGGTCGTATTACGCATTCGCGTCGTTCTTCCAGAAACTGGCGACAGGCGCGGCGCTGTGGATGATGGGGATGGCGCTGGCGCGGACGGGGTATGTCACCCCGGTGAGCGGGCAGCCGCTGCCGGTACAACCGGAGAGCGCGGTGGAAGCGATCCGATTGTTTGTGGGGCCGGTGCCGGCGGTGTTGCTGGCGGGGGCGATGATATTCGCCTGGTTCTACCCGATCACCAGAGAAAGCCATCAGGCAACTCTGGAGCAATTAGCAGAGAGAGAATAAGGGATACGAGGAGGTCGTGATGGAAGAATTCGAAGCATTTGACACGATGGCAGTGCACGCAGGGGAGGAAGCGGACGCGGAAACCGGCGCACTGCGGCAGCCGCTGCATATGTCGACGACGTTCAAACTACCGGGATTCGGCATCAAGCTGTTTGAGGCGTTATTGATGGAGAACGCCAACACGGCCTATGTGTATACGCGCTGGGGCAATCCGACGCTGCGCGCGCTGGAAAAACGGCTGGCGAAGCTGGAGGGGGCGGAGGGGTGCGTGGTGACAGCGAGCGGGATGGCGGCTGTATCGGCGCTGATGTTCACGCTGCTGAGCAGCGGCGACCATATCGTGGCGAGCGAGATGTGTTACGCGGGCTCGCAGGAACTGATGGGGCTGCACCTGCCGCGTTTCGGGGTGGAAGTAAGCCTGGTGGACACCTGCGACCTGGATGCGGTACAGTCGGCAATACGGCCGAACACGAAACTGGTGTATATAGAGACACCTTCCAACCCGATCCTGCGGATCGCAGATATCAAGGCGCTGCGTGAGATTGCGCATGGCGCGGGGGCGGCGCTGGCGGTGGATTCGACCTTTGCCAGCCCGGCGCTCCAGCAGCCGATCAAGCTGGGCGCAGATTATGTGATCCAGAGCCTGACGAAATACATCAACGGGCACGGGGACGCGCTGGGCGGGGCGGTGCTGGGGCGGGAGGAGGACATGCAGCGCATCCGCAAGGAGATGATGGTGCATCTGGGCGGCGCGCTGAGCCCGTTCAACGCGTGGCTGATCAACCGCGGGCTGACGACGCTGCCGGTGCGGATCGAGAAGCAGTGTGAGAACGCGATGAAGATAGCGCGATTCCTGGAAGGACACCCGAAAGTGAAGCGGGTGTATTACCCGGGGCTGGAGAGCCACACGGAGCATGCGCTGGCGAAACGGCAGATGACGAATTTTGGCGGGATGGTAACGTTCCAGTTAAAGGACGGTCTGGGCGGGGCGATCAACATGGCGGAGCATGTCAAGCTGTTCCAGTACGCAACATCGCTGGGGCACGCGCACTCGCTGTTGTTCTATTACCCGACGGATATGTATCTGGACGCGGTGACATACATGGATGACGCGCAGAAGGAGCGCATCCGGGCGTGGACGGGGGAAGGGGTGATACGGGCGAGCATCGGGCTGGAAAACGCGGATGACCTGATCGCAGATCTGGACCAAGCGCTGAAGGCGAAGACGGTGAAGGGGCTGGTGGGACCGGCGGCGTATGAATTGTTGAAAAAAGTGATGGGGTAGGCGGAATAATTGCTTAATGTCAGTTTAGAGTTTTGGGTAGGGTTGGGTTGGAGAGCACAACCCAACCTACTTAAGCAGAGGGGAGTAGTAAGGGAGATTACTTCAACCGCTGCGCAGTTTCGTAATGACAGATTAATTAGAGGAGTTGGGTTGAAAAGCGCACCCATCCTACGCCTGAAAATGACATTGATTGGTGCGTTCTGCGAACGCACCCTACTAAGATAAGGAATATGGTGATTGGGAGAGGGAGAAAAGATTGACAGGTAACCCTGTGGGTTATCTGTAATCCTTCGGGGAGGCGAGATGGATGATCCCTGGGAGTATTTTTGTGCTGGCAATACCCCCAAAACCGAATATTGCATGCACATATCGGGCACCTGATAAAAGCTACGTTTACAGACAAGAAAATTGCCGATTGAATTGAGAGTCAATTATTGCTATATTTAACAGAGGAGAAGATAACTGGTGTTGAGATGATATGAATGTTTAGTGAGAAATGCATGAAGAAGCCAGATCTAATCTGCAAAGGATCATCGAAGACCGATAATCCAAAACCCTGAAAAGGGTTTTTTTGCTTAAGGGTAATTTTAATAAAACGGGAAGAAAAAAAGGAGAGGATGATGAAGACAAAAAAAGTACTGATTATTTTTACAGCGGTGATGTTCATGTGCATAGTTTTCAGCGGTGAGGTCCTGGCCGAGGGTGAAATCCCGCCAGAACCACCAGCCGAGGAAGTGGAAGCGCAGCCCACGGCAGGTGAAGATACTGCCGTAGTGGTCCTACCGGAATCTTTGCCGATGAGCGAACCCGAAAATGAGGGTGGAGAGGCCGATCTGGGCGCAGAAGACCCGCTTGCAGGATTTGGCGCGGATGAGAGTATGGATCTGGCTGCAACGGAAACTGCAGTTACGGCTGACCTGGTCGAGGTTGAGATTTTGGATGCCGCTGGTGAGCCAATGGACATGGCCAGAAAGTCCAGCGCAGAGGTGGCGTTAGCTGGCGACCCCTGGTTCAAGGTGGGGACAACCACATATCGTTTTTTCAAAGAAATTGACGGTTGCGATGCTTATCCCGGAGAAATAGGGATTACATGTTTCGAAGACCTTGGGGCTGGCGTGATACAGGGAGTTTTAGATTTTATTCGGGACGAAAAAATACTGCCCACCGATAAAAAAGTGTACGTGGAAGCAGGGACATACGAGGGGTTTGCGCTCGATAATTCCAATATTTTCTGGCCGCAGTTAGCCGGCGTGATTGGCGCTGGATCCGGACAGACAATCCTGACATCCAGTGTTTTCATTGAGGATAACTTGAACGGCTTCACCATCAGCGGTTTTAGCATTGAAGCCCCCGGCCAATTATTTGTGGATGATTGCTCCGGCCTTTTGAAGATCCAGGATATTGTGATCGAAGGATCGACTGGTACTGGAATTCTCGTATCCGATCACACGGGCAATGTAGAGATCAGCGAGGTGAATGTGGAGAACTCAGCCGAGGGATTGGCTGTTATGACGAATGGCAATGTCAAGATCAGCAACTCGTCATTTCACGGAAATGATGAGTTTGGCATAAAGATCCATGGCACTAGCACCAAGGCGGTAACCATGGATGGTGTGGTGGCAAATACTAACATTAGGAATGGGATCGAGATCATAGGATTCACCAGCCTGACCATCAAGAATACGGTCATGAGAACTAACGGGAATCTCACCACACCAGCCGGCGAGGGCTGGGGTTTGTATGCGGTATCTGACCTGGCAGCCAATGTATCACTGGATCATATTTACGCCACGGATAACTTTTCCGGCATCCTTATAATATCGCTGGGCAATCTGAGCGCGAAGTATATTGAAGCATTGAATAACGTCAGTCTTGAACCGACTGACATCCAGGCGGGGCTCCAATTCGACGGCACCGGCACAGCAAGGGTTGAATTTTCGAAATTCATTAATAACGGAGGTAAAGGCCTGTCTATCTGGACTGAAAGAGCGATCACCATTAACAGCGTGCGCGCTGAAGGCAACGGAGGTTATGGCGCTCACCTTCGCAACAATACTGGCAGCGGAGGCGTGACCGTGACCAGCCCGGCATCTGGAGGTTCTCTGCAAGCGAATGGTTTTTTTAACAACACATATGCCGGTATGTCGATCGACTCTCATGGTGCGGTGATCATCCACAATGCGGATTTCGGGGAAAATCACGGTGAAGGATTATGCATTGATACACAGGCCAGCGTGACCATTGGGGTCACCATTCCAAATTGGATTAACTCGGCCTATTTAAATCAAGGCCGTGGAATTGACATCCATTCAAACGGAAATATCACTATCAGCCAAACCAGCGCTGATGCGAATACTCATAATGGTTTTTGGATTCAAAATTATGGGACAGTCAAGTTGAACAAAGTATCAGCATCGAATAATGAGGAATCAGGCGCTTACATTGGTAACGAAATAGCAGCATCCCCGAAAAATGTCCAGCTCACTGACTGTCTATTTGACCTCAATGGTCATGCCGGTATTTGGATCGATACAAAAGGTTCGGTGAGCGCAAGCGGCCTTGCGGCAAGCGATAACCATTCTTCTGGTGTGCGTATCTATGCGAATTATGGTTCGGGAGGGGTGAGCATCCAGCCTTCAAAAAATATTTATGATACCTACTTCAATAACAACGGCAATCCCGCGGAAGTTTCACATGGGCTGCACATTGTCGCCAATGGACCGATCAGCCTGAACGGTATTGCAGCGAGCGGAAATGTGAAAAGCGGCGTGTACCTGGATAGCGGAACGTCCAATGCTGCTGTGACCATCCAGAACACGCGCACAGACGGTTTTAATAGCGACTTCAATGACAATGGTTTGAAAGGCTTACACGTTGCCACGTATGGCACTATCACGCTGAAGAATGTCAACGCGATGGGAAACGGCGAAGAGGGCGCGCACCTGGACAATTGCTTCTACGACGCGGGTCTTAACGGCTGCCAGGGGTCTGGGAGTATTACGGTCAACGCCAGCGCAGGCAAAGGCAATCAGTTCAACGGGAACGGAAGCTATGGGCTCTTTGCCCAGTCGCGCGGGATGATCAAGCTGGTCAACACGGATGCCTGCGACAATGGCTGGACAGGCGCATTTTTGCAAAACAATTTCTCCAACAGCGCCGCGAACGTAATGGTCTCCACGATCAGCGCCTGGCGCAATTTCTACGACAACAACAACCAGGGAGATCACGAAGACCAGGCCGGTTTGTGGGTGGTTACACACGGTACGATCAGCATCAGCAAGGCGCAGGCGAACGGCAACCTGCATGGTGCATATGGTATCTATCTAAACAATCGATACAGCGCGGGTCCAAAGACGATCGCGGCTACGGACCTTTACACCAACGGCAACGATAATGACGGTTTGTATGCAGCGGGTTCAGGCATCATTACCACCACCGGCATTGAGAGCGAGGATAACATCGGTGATGGCGCCTTCCTGACCAATTATGGTGCCGCGGCAAACATCACGGTGACTTCCAATTCGGCACGTAAATCCAACTCATTCGAGCGCAATGTTAACGGCCTGGCGATCGCGGACACAGCCGGGGCAGTTTTTCTGCAGGACATCCGCGCCAATAAAAATGGCATGGATGGTGTTTTTGTGGACAACACCGCAGGAGAAGGCGCGGTGACGGTCAAAGCGGTGAACGCAATCAGCCGGTTCAACGAAAATGGCTGGTATGGCCTGGAAATAATCTCAAGCGGTACTGTCACCCTGACGGGCAGCAAGAACTGGATCGAGGCAAACAACAACAGCCAGGATGTTATAGCCACTGATTTCGATGGGATCACCATTGATACCACGTCCGCTGGCCCGACAAAAACCGTCACTATTTCAACTGTGAGAGCTAATGGCAACGATGCGAGCGGCATTTTCGTCAAGTCCAATGGTGTGGTCAATCTGACATCTATTTACACGACGGCGAACAATAAGGGTATTGAGATCGATAACACTTCCGGAAGCGGATCCGTCAGGATCCAGGGATCAAACACCGCTTCATTGAACACTGAATTTGGGGTCGAGATACAGACACATGGAGCGATCACGCTTTCTGGTTTGACAGTGGAAGATAATGGATTAAGCGGTATATATGCGGAAAGTCTGTCATCCGGATTGGTCACCGTCAGCAATACGATCCTGCATGACAACGGCTCGCACGGGATCTATCTAGCGAGCGGTGGGAATTACCTTTTGACCAATATCGTCAGCGTTCACAATGGAAATGCTTACAACGCAGACGGCATGGCCATCAATGCGGGAACTTCAAGCATTGTTACCATCAAGAACAGCGTATTCATGGATAACCGCGGCAACGGGATCCAGATCGTACATCCAGATACTGAATTTACGCCGTTGATTTATACCAGTTCCTGGTTTGGTAATGATTGGGATGGAAGCGGGAACCTGAACCTGTGGGTCGCTACAGTTGTAGATCCCTAAAGAGGTAGATCATCATTCAGGGCGGCCGATCGGCCGCCCTGAATCGTTTGGGAAAATAAACGAACCGCGTCCTTCTTGTGGTTCCTAAAACAGGAAAAGGCACCGATCGGTTGGAAGAGTTAGAAATTGGATTTCAATTATTTTATTTGGACGGAATAGATGATTATGGTGTATTATTCGAGCGTTTGATAAATATCTGCAAGCGGTGCACGCAAAGGACAAGAGAATGACGGAAAAAAAGATACCGCAAGAATATCTGGGGGATACACTGGTATCTCAGGCAACCATTATCGCACGGGAAGAGGCGTTAGCAGAGAAGATCCAGAGAGATTTAGCAGGTATGCACCCGATCTTTTTGTGCGTGAAGGAAGGGGCGCGCTTTTTCTTTGATGATCTGTGCGCGCTGCTGGAAGCGGCGGAATATCCATTCCAGCGGGCGTATGTGAAAACGAGCAGTTACGCCGGCAACCTGAGCAGCGGCAAGGTGATGATTGACGGGTATCGCGGGCCAAGTGTGTACGGGCGCACGGTGGTGATCGTGGAGGATATTATCGACACCGCACTGACGGTGACAGCACTGGCGAATCATCTGCGGGAACAGGGCGCGGTGCGGGTGGAGACATGCGTGCTGCTTTTCAAGAAGCGGCCGATGAACCTGTTGTGGCGCATGACCGGGCTGCGAAAGCGGTTTGGTTACCCACGCATCCGTTATGTGGGGAGTTTTATCGATAACCATTTTGTGGTGGGCAAGGGGCTGGATTATGATGATTATGGGCGGACGCATGAGGCGGTGTATAAACTGTTGACACAAGGCCAGGAATGGGTTGACCAGCAGAACAAGAAGGCGTAGATCAGCTTAATTGATCGGCAAGACCGATGTAATTGATGGGGGTTAAGGCGAGGAGTTCCTCTTTCACATCCTGATGGATGTCTAAACCATGAATGAACTGCATGATATCCTGGCTGGTGATCTGTTTTCCGCGGGAGAGCGCGAGCAGCTGTTCGTAAGCGTCGGGGATGCCTTCGCGGCGCAGGATGGTCTGGATGGCTTCTGTGACAACCTGCGGGTGCTGACTGAGGATGTGCGCGCACTTTTCTGAGTCCAATTGAATGATCGAAAGCCCTTTTTGCAGTGATTGAAATGCCAGCAGGGTATGACCCAGGGCAACGCCGATGTTGCGCATGAGGGTGCTGCCGGAGAGATCGCGCTGCAGGCGGGAAATGGGCAGGGTTTGCGAGAAGTGCATCAGGAGCGCGCTGGCGAGGCCAAGGTTGCCTTCGGCGTTCTCGAAGTGGATGGGGTTGACCTTATGGGGCATGGTGGAGGAGCCGATCTCGCCGGATTGCGCCGACTGCACCAGCCAGCCATCGCTGATGTAACGCCAGATGTCACGGCAGAGATCAAGCAGGATGTTGTTCACTCCACGCAGATCATCGAAGAGATCCACGAGGGATTCGGGCGGATTGATCTGGGTGGTGAGAAGACTGGCGCGGAGGGGGATGGGGCGGTTGTGGTTGAAAGATGTGATGAAATCCTGTGAGAAGCGCACCCAATCCACATGCGGATACGCAGTAGCAAGCGCACTGTAATTCCCCGTGGCTCCATTGAGTTTGGCGGTGAGCGAAGAGCGCTGCAGGGATTCGATGCGGTGCTGCAGGCGGGCATGAAAGACGCGCATTTCCTTGCCAAAGGTGGTGGGGGACGCGGGCTGGCCATGCGTGCGGGCGAGGATGGGCGCGGCACGGTATTGGCCAGATAAATTTAACAATCGCTCATGGATGGCGTTTAGCGCGGGGAGAATGACCTGGGTGAGGGCATCCGAGAGCATGAGGGCATAGGCGATGTTGCTGGTGTCTTCTGAGGTGAGGCCAAAATGAATGAAAGGCGTGAGGCGGGAATCATTCAATTTTTCAATCAGGAAATATTCAAGCGCTTTGAGATCGTGGCTGGTTTTCTGCTCGATGGTTTTGATGCGCAAATAATCCTGCTGCGAGAGAAGGGCGGCGCTGTGGATGGTTTGCACTTCCCGGGCAGTGAGGGTGAAAGGTTTGACCGTTTCGATCAGCGCTGTGAGGTAACGCAGTTCAACTTCGGCGCGGTAGCTGAAGAAAGCGTGTTCGGAAAAGTAAGGCAGCAAGCCGCGGGTGGCATGGCGGTAGCGGTCATCCAGGGGGGAGAGCGCGTCTAAATATTCCATTTGATGTAATCCTCAATATCCGGGCCGGTGGTGACCATAACGAGCGGGGCGATGGCGTGAGAGAGGAATTGGATATAGCGCTGCGCCGCTTGCGGCAGGTCATCGATATTTTTGATGGATTTGACAGCCTGACCATCCCAGCCATCAAAGGCATGGGCATGGGCGGATAAGCGGTCGAGATGGTCCTGATAGGGCATATAGGGCAGCTCTTCACCGGAAGCATGGTCGGTATAACGGGTGATGACGGAGATGGGCGTATCTGTGCGGGAGGCATCGAGGTGGGTGGCGACGGCAAAGCGATAGCCGGCGGCGCGGCGTAGGTATTGCGCGATGGGAATGGAGATGGGATAGATATCGCGCACACGGCCGGTGGAGCGGCCCTTCTCATCGAAGGCCTGCTGAATCCATTGTTCTGTTTCGGCATCCTGATCGGCGGGGAGGCGGCGGGTGCCAACGCTGGACATATAGGTGGCTTTGAGGACGGCAACACGGTAGTAGATATCTTCCGCGCGAATGATGTTATAAGTGGCATCGTTGATGTTATGCGACATGGGGCGGCTGGCGGTGACATCGGGATAGACGCCGTGGTACGGATCGAGGCCGGCACCCTGGGCGCCTTCGAAGGTGATGGGGACGGCAGGGTCATTCCAGGCGTCCTGCAGCAGCTGATAGACATGCGAAGAGGCGAAAGGGCGGATGCGCTCGCGCACACGCGCCAGGCGCTGGATGAAGGTGTTGACATCACCCACCGGCCGGGTCTTGCCCATTTCGGCGGATAAGGTGGTGACGTGCGTGGATGCGAGGGAGCGATCGGGAAAGCCGGCGATGAGGGCGTCGAAGAGGCGGTAGTGGTCGCGCAGAATATTTTCCCAATCATCGCTCAGCAAGTCACGCAGCATGATGGGGATACGCAGATAGTAACTGGCATAGGCGGTGGCAATGCCGCGTTTGGTCGCGCCATGTCCGCCGGTTGAAAGGTCGTTGAGGGCGGATTCAAGCGCGCGGTGGGTATCGAGGGAGAGAACGACACGGTCATCGATCATGAGACGCGCAGGAAGCGCATCGTTGAATTGCGATTGGATGGTGTCGAGTTCAAAGAGGAGGTCTTCGGGATGGATGACCATGGCGCGGGAGATGAGGGCGGTGGCACCCGGGCAGATGATGCCGGTGGGGACCTGGTGGGTGACGATGAGCTTGCCATGGAGATAGGTCTCGTGGCCCGCGTTGGCGCCGCCGTTGAAGCGGATCGAAAGCAGGTTGCGGTCCTGATTGAGAAGAACGTTGAATTTGGCAGTAACAGCACCTTTGCCGCTATCGCCGAAAAACGCGTCTTCGACCGCGATGACATTGGGGCGGAAGTTGTCGGGTGGATTGGAGAGAGCGTATTTTTGTGCATCGATTCGCCCGGCGGGCGCGGTTTGCGCTAAGATGTGTTGCAGCTGGTGTTCGTCCATGGGTTCTCCTTGCTGATTGAATTGTACGATAAATCGCGTGAGTATTGGGAAGAAGGTGTTTAGATGATGGCTATTGTTGGGTTTCGTGCCTCAACCCAACCTACGATAATGCGGTTGATAATCGTGGAGGGAGGAAGGTGTTTAGTTGATGGGTTGTTGTTGGGTTTCGTGTCTCAACCCAACCCAAGATAGTGATGGTACTGTCTGGAAAAACGGTGTTGTAAAAGAAAAAATTTATGCGATAATGGAAATTATTCAGCATCAATATCGTCAAATCAGATAGTAATTGTCAGATATATAACATTGACGAAGGCATGCATAAAAAAAGAATTGTAGAAAAAAGAGGAGAAAACATGAAAGAGAAACGTAATTTGATTATCACCATTGTTGGCATTCTCTTAATGGTCACTGTCGCGTGCAATTTCAGTGCCAGCACTGCCAACGTCAAGAGCGCGTACACTGCCCGCATGGATAATGGCGAGGTGCAGCAGACCACTGTCTTTACACAGGAAGATGTGTTCCTGAGTATCGTGGATGTTGCCAACGCGCCGGATGACACTATTACCAAAGCGATGTGGTACGCGGTGGACGCGGAAGGCGTTGAACCCAACTTTTTCCTGGCTGAGGCACAGGTAGAGGGCGGGGGAGAACTAACCTTTGATCTATCCAATAATGATTTACTCTGGCCAGCTGGAAAATATAAAGTTGAGATCTACCTGAATGACGAACTCAACCAGACATTGCAATTCACTGTCGTTGGCAGCGTCAGCGCGGCACCAGTCGTTGACATGGCTGTTGCGGAAGAGACGGATCCTGAAGTTATGGAAGACGATTATGATTTTTATTGCGGGGTTGAATCAGAATTTAAACCAGAATGGTCAACCATCGTGTGTGAGACATTTGATGATAATTTCTACGGCTGGTACGAGGGTTATGACGATTCAGATCTTGCATCGGTAGAAGTTGGTCTACAGGATGGCAGATATGTTGTGGATGTGGTTGGCAAGGCAACCTCGGGTTATACCGGCGGGGTAATCAATTGGTTTGACCTGGCATACGCCACAAATTTTGTCGCGTCGGTTGATGGGCGCATTGTCAGCAAGAACCGCGACGTGACCTGGGGATTCAATTTCTGGGGTGATGGGGATAATTTTTACTCATTCACGATCGGGAAAGAAGGACAGTATTTTATGGATGTCCTCCAGGATGGCAGCTGGAAGCGGGTGATGAACGTGAAGACCAACAAGGCCATCGATTGGGATGACGCGACCAATAATCTAAGCATTGTGGCTGAAGATGGAGCCCTGACCTTCTATGTCAATGGAACGCGCGTTGATACCTATAAAAGCGAGCAGCAATATGGAAATTTGGTCTCCCTCTTTTTCAATGTGGCTGAGGGCGCCAGCGCGAAGTTCTATTTTGACAACGTACTGGTAAGGACGAACGACTTTTAGATTCGGGTGAAAAATCAAGGAAAAAAAGCAACTGACCTTCAAGTCAGGATATGATTGTATTTAAACGCGCTTGTCATGCCGCGCGGAATAAAAAAATCAGGAGAAGAAGATGCAACCAAAACCTGTGATCATCGACTGTGATACCGGCACGGATGACGCGATCGCGATCATCGCGGCGCTGTACAGCCCGGAACTGGACGTGCGCGCGTTCACGACTGTGGCGGGCAACGTGGATTTGGAATTCACCAGCCGCAACACGCTCAACCTGGTGCGTGAGCTGGGATTTGAGACGCCAGTGGCGGTAGGCGCAGAACGGCCGATCATCCGCGAAACGATCATCCATTCGGGTGATCACACGCATGGAGATGAGGGGATGGGATGGCTGACGCTGAAAAAGACTGACGCGCCTTTTGACAGCCGGAACGCGGTGGAAACGATCTATGCCGAGGCGGTGGCGTGCGGAGGCGCGCTGGAACTGATACCGATCGGACCGCTGACGAATATCGCGCAGGCGATCATGGTCTATCCACAGCTAAAACAGCTGATCAAGCAGATCACATTCATGGGCGGGGCGATGTGGGGCGGGAACCTGACGACGACGGCGGAATTCAACATCTGGGCGGATCCGGAAGCGGCCAGGGTGGTGCTGGCGGCAGGGATCCCGCTGACGATGGTGGGGCTGGATGTGACGCTGAAGGCGGCGCTGAATCGCGAAGATACGGATGAGATCCGCGCGATGGGGACACGGGCGAGCGAGATCACAGCGGATATCCTGGAATTTATGCTGGAGCGCGTAAGCAAAGGGGGAGAGGACCTGCTGATGCATGACGCGCTGGCAGTGGGGGTGGCCATCAACCCGGCGCTGGTGACGATGAATAAGTATTTCGTGGACTGTGAGATCCATGGGGAATATACATGCGGGCATACGTTTGTAGCGAACCGAAAATTATTCCGCAAGGAACCCAACTGCTGGGTGTGTGAAGAAATAGACCTACCGGCGTTCAAGGATTGGCTGAAGGGAGTGATCGGGCGCAGCAGGCGATAAATATTAGTTTCACCTTGCGTGATGGATAGTGAGAGATTTTTGGAGGACGAGATGGCCGATAAGGTTCCAACTTTCAACCGAAAAATGATCGTTTTCCGTTTTATATTTACCCTGGTTCTGATGGGGGTGGTATTGTTCCTATCCGCCGGCACGATTAACTGGTGGGAGGGCTGGGTATATATGGTCATCAGCCTTGCGATGCTTCTGGGGAGCCGACTTTTATTAATCATAAAGTTTCCTGAGGTCGCTGCGGAGAGAATGGAAGCCGGGCAGAAGGAAGACACGAAAGCATGGGACAAGGTGCTGGTGCCGCTGGTAGCGATCTACCTGCCGATGGCGGTGTGGGTTGTGGCTGGATTGGAAAAGCGTTTCGGGGTGCGGACGGGATTGCCGATATGGGCGCAAATTCTTGCGTTTGCGGCGGCAGTGGCAGGCAGCATGTTCAGCAACTGGGCGATGTTCCATAATAAATTCTTTTCCTCGCATGTGCGCATCCAAAAAGACAGGGGGCACGCAGTGGTGAAGGATGGCCCATACGCTATCGTGCGGCACCCGGGTTATGCTGGAGGATTCGTGCATTTCCTCGCAACACCACTGGCGTTCAATTCTGTGTGGACATGGATCCCGATCGTCATTCTGATCACTGCATATGTGATCCGCATCATCAAAGAAGAAGCAACGCTGGTGGCAGAGTTGCCCGGTTATGAAGCATACACTGAGGAAGTCAAATACCGGTTGGTTCCAGGGGTGTGGTAGACGGAACACAACATCAGAATCTAAAGGAAAATAGAACGCGGCAGATTTCTCTGCCGCGTTTTTGAACCATTGCGCCTCCTGCCGCATTACGCGTCCGCAATCCGGGGACCAGCGCGTTAGATGTATGCTATTTTTGCACGAGAACGAAGAGGGCACCTTCCGCGATGATGGTGGAGATGACGCCGTCTTCAACAACCACCTGTTGCTCGATCCACTGCCCATTCTGCCAGACGAGGATGGCGAGGTTCGCGGTATCCTGGTCTGCATCGAGATAGAAACCAACTTCGATCTCCTCACCAGCGGCAACATAAGTCTCGAAGGTCAGGCCATCGACAATATTGAGGGTGGATGCTTTGAGCAAGGTGGCGCCATCCGGAAGCGCGAAAGGAATTGTTTCCAGCGCTTCGAGGACGAGTGATGCCTCCTGGCCGCACAGGGCGGGGATGATGGCATAGACTTCGCCTTCGATATTCAGTTTGGACTGTACTTCGCAGCTGAGGGGATAGAGCACGGAACCGGTGACGGGGATGATGGTGATGGTATCGCCAGTTTGAACGGCGGTCACAGGAATTGCCACAGCAGCGCTGCTGGAAGAAGATTTTTTGGCCTGATCGATGACATCGTCGACGACCGCTTTGTCGATCACAAGGTTGCGGATCTCGTGGATGTTGGTGGCGCTGGCAGTGGAAGCGGTGAAGCCAAATTTGACGGTCGCGGGGATGATGCCGGGGAGAAGAAGGTCTTTGAAGAGCTGTTCCGGTTCGGTATCCGCGCCAAACTGCATGGTGAGCGTGAGCGAGAATTGCTGCTCAACGGGGGTGAACATGATGGAGACGTTGCGATAATCTGATCCAGTCTGATCCGGGCGTTCATTGGCATTGCGAATGTCGATCCCTTGCAGCAGCCGATTCGTTCCATCGATAAACTCGTATCCATCAAAACCATCGCCTGCGCCGCGGATAGAGACTGAATCCTGGGTGCGGCCATGTCCGCCATTGCGGCCTTCGCCTGCGTTAGAGAAATTTCCAAATTCGTCCAGTCCAATCCCGACGACAGCATTGCTGAGGCCTTTGGTCACTTTGTGGCGGGGAGCGTAGCCAAGGGAGCCGCCATAACCACCGGGGTTGAATTCATCCATGGTGGTTTCGCCATCCATGAGGAAGAAAGTGATGCCATCGGCACCGGACCCGCCCCATGAGGTGTAATCAAATGTAAAGGCGAGTCCATTGGCCGTATCGAGAGCTTTATCATAGACCGCATAGCCGATCTCGTAGCTTTCATTATCTGTCAGGCGCAGCCAGCCATCGCCTTCGGGATCGGTCTGGCCATCGCCGGTCATTTCAGCATCACCGCCGAGGACCCAATCTTCGGGCGCCTGCGGGCCACTGAAATCCACTGTTTCGGTGTTTTCGTTATTCTGGAAGAGCTCGATCTGCGGTTCAGCAGGTGTGCCACCGGGAGCGTCATCCGCGAAAACGGCGGACAAGTTTGAGACCAATAATGCCAGGGTGATGATGAGGGTAAAAATTGTGTTCTTTTTCATTTTATTCATATTTCCTTTGGTTATTTGTATTTTTCTCCATCAGTTTATGAAATGAGCGTTAATTCATCGTTAAAAAAATCACTCCGTATGTATAATTATTGGCATTGACAGGAGGAAGAGATGGCTGCTGATTATTCAATCCAGGTATTAGGCGGGCTTTCAATCATTGACAGCAGCGGTGAGCTGATCGAACTTTCATCACGCAAGGCGGAAGCGATCATTGTCTATTTGCTATACTCAGACAAGCCATCGGTAGAACGCGAAGAGCTGGCGACCCTATTCTGGGCGGATATGCCGGAATCCAACGCGCTGACGAACCTGCGGGTAACACTGGCAGGCATCAAAAAGCAATGCGGGGATGTATTGATGGTGACGCGGCGGCGGATATCAATCCACCCGGATATTGTGATCACAAGTGACCGGAAAGCACTGGAAGAGCGGATGGATGCCGCGCTGGCAGACGGGCAGGATAAGAAAGAAATGCCACTGGACCAAGCGCAGGCATTATCCAGAAAGATGGAATTGTATCGCGGAGATTTTCTGCAAGGATTTTTCATCCGTAATGCCATCGCTTTTGAGGATTGGGCTGCTTATGAAAGGGAATCACTGCGAAGGCGGATCATTGACGTTAGCCAGATGCTGATCCATACCTATAAGAAGAACCGCATGCTGCGCGAGGGAATTGAAGCGGCAAACCAGCTGCTGTATATCGACTCTTTCAATGACGCTGCATACCAGTGGCTGATCGAGCTATACGCCCTGAATGGAGAACGGGACAAGGCGCTGGAGAAATATACGGATTATTGTCAATTCCTGGACGAGGAAATTGGCGTTGAACCCACGGAGGAGGTGGCGGCGCTGGCAGAAGCGATACGCGACGGGAGCCTGGCGCCAGAAACGCCAACGGTCATCAGCGTGGAAAAAAGCGCGCTGCCGGTGCCGAATAATATCCCAATGGAATTATCTCCTTTCTTTGGGCGGCGGGCAGAGCTGGCGCAGCTGCGGGATTATTTACATAACCCGCACCTGCGGCTGGTGACGATGATTGGGCAAGGCGGCACGGGAAAAACGCGGCTGGCGATTGAAGCAGCACGGCAAAACCTGCGGCTATTTCCGGATGGCGTGTGGTTTGTGAAACTTGAAGGGGTGGTCTCGGCGGACCTGGTGCTGCCGGAGATCTATAAGGTGCTTGGGATCACCTATCCGCAGCGCGAGAAAGCGCAGGATGGGCTGGTTGAATATATGAACGGGCACCATATTCTGATGGTGCTGGATAATTTTGAGCAACTGCTGGATGCGAGCGCGATCATCGCAGATGTGATCCAGCGCACAGAGAACTCCAAAGTGATCGTTACCTCGCGCGAGATGACGGGACTGCCAGAAGAGACGAACATGTACCTGGATGGTCTGGATGGGGGGCGTGAAACGATCCAAAAAGAAAAGCGCAGCGCGGAAAACCTTTCTGACGCAGGAAGGATGTTTGTGGAACGGGCAAAGCGGATCTTGCCGGAGTTCCAACCCAAGGAGAAAGATGTGACGCTGATCGAAGCGATCTGCGACCTGGTGGCTCGGCTGCCGCTAGGGATCGAGCTGGCAGCGGGGGGAATCAAGAATAAATCCCTGCAGGCCCTGCATGACCACATCGCGCAGGACATTATGACACTTGAGAGTGACCAACCCGAACTGCCAGAACGGCAGCGCAGCCTGATGTCGGTGTTTAACACCTTCTGGGCGCAGCTGGCAGAGGACGAGCAGATGATGATCTGCCGCCTATCGGCATTTTGCGGGGTGGTGACACAGGACGCAGCCAGACAGGTGGCGGGCGTATCAGTGTTCTTCCTGAGCAGCCTGGTATCGCGCGGGTTCCTGAAGCGGGTGGGATCGTATGGCTACCGGGCACACTCAATGCACCGCCAGTATGTCCGCAAGCAATTGAAAGAGAATCCGAAAGAGTATCAAGAGGTCTCAAGCAAACACCGCGATTATTATTTTGATATGTTGCAGCGGATCGTGCGTTCACTGCGCGACAGTCCGCAGAAGGGGATGCTGGATGAGCTGGAAGAAGAATTGTGCAATCTGCGATTGGCATTACATTTCACGATCGAGAGCGGTGAGAAACAGAAAGCGCTGACATTGTGTGAATTGCTGATGCCATTTTGGAAGATACGCGGATATTACCAGGAAGGGTATCACTGGCTGGACCTGGTGTTCGCGATGGAGGGAGAGGCAAACCCGGTGATGGAATCTTCTGCATTATGCGCTGCAGCAAAGCTGGTGAGCGTATTGGGCGACCACGCGACGGCCGAAGCATACAGCCGGAAGAGCTTGCAGATCGCCACTGAGACTGGCGACCAGCACGGCATCGCGCGGGCGCTGAATTCGCTGGGAGCCGCGCTGGCAGAAAAGGGAGAACCAAAGCAAGCAGAAGAGATCTATGGTGAAAGCCTGGAAATTTACCGCAACCTGCGGGTGCAGCAGGCGATCGCCGGGACGCTGGTGAACCTGGCACATATGGAAATTAAAAGCGGGAAAACCAATAATGCGAGCGCGATGCTGGATGAAGCAATGCAATCATTTAAGTTGGTTGGTGATTCTGTGGGGGTGACGCATGTGCTGCTGGTGGCAGCGCGAATCGCATTAATGCAGGATGACCACGAAAAAGCAATGGTGACGCTGCGGGAAGCGCTGGAGAAGGCATGGAATCTATCGGCGCGTGAAGAATTGATGCGCGCGTATGTTCTGCTGGCACAGGCGTATGCCCAGAAGGGGTCATGGCCTGAGAGCACACAGCTGCTGGCGGTGGTACGGCTGGCGGTCAGGCGGCATAAATTGCCGCTGCCGGCGAGTGAGGAGCGGATCGAAAAAGCGACTGAAGAACAGGTGAAAAAAGCGATGGGAGAGAAGGCGTTCCTGGCTGCCTGGCGGAGCGGTGAACTGGCGGGGGAAGCGGGGATTGTCAATCAAATTTTACAAAAATGAATTTATTTTTAAGAACCTCACAGCGCGGTTGTGATATCCAGCGGTGTTTATTCATTTACGTTATATATAAAGCTCTAATAAAAATCAGAGTGATGAAAAGGTACCATCATTAGCAACAATATCAATAAAATAAGATGAATGCTAAACAAAAGACAAGAACATGGATCGTGATCGCTTCTGCGGTTACGATCGTCATAGCTGGCGTGGTATATCTGGCATTGACGACAGACCCGAACGCGATATCGCCTGTGAATGACGGATATGACCAATACCGCGATTCACTGGCAAACGCGAAGGGAGCGTTTGACCTGGGAGAAGCGTTATTCCTGGATGTTCGCACGAGCGAGGAATATGCAGACGCGCATATCAGCGGTGCGGTATCGATTCCGCTGGGGGAGCTCGCTGAAAACGCGCCGAACGTGGATAAGGGCGCGCTGATCTACACATACTGCACCTGACCAAGCGAAGCCACAAGCGCCCGTGCGGCGGAAATATTGAGTTCGATGGGATATACGAATGTGTACGCGATCGTGGGCGGTTTTCGCGCCTGGATTGATGCGGGATATCCGGTGGTAAGCGGGAATTAGGCGAAAACCAAGAATAGATGGTCAATAGAACGGCCTAATGACCGTTCTATTTTATTTTAAGGACAGATAAAGGGGAGTTTTTCAGGAGTTGTTTTTAATACTCAGCCGCTGTATGATTAAAATAAAGAGAACGATATGCGTAAAAATACCCTGATTATTTTAATCGTTTCTATGGTAATAAGTGGATGCGCCGGGTTTTTGCCAGTGATGGCGACTGAAACTGCGCTGATCCCGGAGCCTGAAATACCCGCAAGAGCGACGATGATTGAAGCAGCGACCGCAATCGCGGCACAAGCGCCGGAAGGTTGGCTGACGTATGACAACGATGCATACGGTTTTTATTTTCACTATCCGCCACAATATGAAGTGTTGACTGATGAGACCAACCTGTATGGTTGGGAAAACGGGATCGTACTGCTTTATAACGGCGGGCAGTCGTATGACATTGCGGTGCAGGTGTGGGAATCAGCAGAGGAGATGGGCGCGTTCTATGGCGGGGAGGATGAGCGCTTACATGTCTATCCGGTCGGGGTGCAGATCATTTCTGTAATGAACATCACCAACGAAGCGGAAAGTGATGCGATCATTGAGAGCTTTACGATCTATTAATCCTTTCTTTCCACGCAAGTGATGACAGCGATGTGATTGCTGTAATGCCGCAATCGATTTTCGTGAACGCATCCCATCCAAAAAAGAAAAAATAAAGTAAGATATAGACGGTCGCCCTGGACGGCGATTAATTTCAATTTTTTCAAAAGGAGACGGCATGAATAAAGAAGCAGTACACCGCATGCATCACATCGATCTGTTGCCCGGTGAAATAGCACCAACCGTGCTGGTCCCGGGAGATCCGGGGCGGGTTGAGCTGTTCGCGGAGATGATGGATGATGCCAAAAAGATCGCGCACAAACGCGAATACCTGACATATAGCGGCACAAAGGACGGGGTGGAGATCAGCTGCACCAGTTCCGGCATTGGCCCATCGCCGACGGCGATCGGTGTCGAAGAAATGATCCGCGCAGGGGCAAAAAACATTATCCGCATGGGAACATGCGGTGCATTACAACCGAATATGAAAGCGGGCGATATGATCATCGCCACCGCGGCAGTACGGGGCGAACGCTGCACTGAAGAATTTATCTCGATCGATTATCCGGCCATCGCGGATTACCGCATTGTGCGGGCAGCGATTGACGCCTGTGAACGGCTGGGGATGACCTATCACCTGGGCATCATCCGCACGCATGACGCGTTCTACCTGGAATCACCATGGGCATTTGGCGACTACAAAGCGCGATTGCAGAAGTGGATCGATCTGGGTGTACTGGCTGTTGAAAATGAATCATCGACAATGTTTGTGATCGCCAGCATGCAGGGTGTGAGAGCGGGAACGATTTTGCTGAGCGGCGATCCGATCTTTGGAGAGGGTGAAGACGACCCGAAACTGGAAGAGCACAAACGCGACCTGGTGCGGGTTGGCATCGAGACGGCGAAGATCCTGCACGAGATGGGATTGGACAAGGAGTAAGGAGATGGCAATGGAAAAACAACATCATATACAACTGGTGCCGGGAGATATCGGCGAGACGGTTTTCCTGCCAGGCGACGTGAGCAGGGCGGAGGTGATCGCCAAGCATTTTGACGACTATGAACTGGTTGCCAGCAACCGGCAATACAACACATTTACCGGCACTTATAAGGGTGTGAAAGTCAGCACGACCTCAACCGGTGTCGGCGGCGCGGCAGCAGCGATCGCGATGGAAGAATTGATCAAAGTGGGCGCGAAGAACCTGATCCGCATTGGCACGGGCGGGATGATGCAGACCTGGCTGCCAAGGCCATCAGTGCTGATCATCACCGGCGCAGTGCGCGGTGACGGCACAACACGGGAATATTTCCCACCCGAGTTTCCCGCAGTCGCTGATTTTTATGTGGTTGAAAATATGCTGAAATCCGCTGAAGAGCTGGGGATCGAAGTGAACGCCGGGTATGAATGGTCGCATGACGCATTTTATGCCGGATCGGTGTTCTCCAAGCTGGATATCCTTGAGATCGAAAAGCCGTGGATCGATGCGGGTGTGCTGATCGCCTCACAGGAAGCATCGACGATTTTCACGATCGCCACAGCACGCAAGGTGCGGGGCGGGGTGATCCTGTGTTCTGCTGGATGCCACCAATATCCGGACAAGATGGCGAGCGAAGAAGAGATGGTGACAGCGATCTCGAACGCAACCAAGATAGGGTTGGAGACCGCGCGCAAACTGCACGCGATGGACCACGAAAAATAGATTAGATCCGCACTGGAAACAAGCACTGATGGCTGTGTTTGCCGTCAGCGCTTGTTTTGGTTAAATCTGACAATACAGTGGTTTTTTTACATGGATTCAAGTTATATAAATCAATGAATTGTTGTTATCTTTTCTTCCGGTTTCTTGTTTGATGATTTGCATCAAGAGCAAGTATATAACAACGCCTAGTAGAATTATCAAGCCCAAATAATAGCCTATATGGAATATTTCCATAATCAACTCGGTAAACTTTGCTTTCTACCCATCCAAGTTTTTGACAAAGTTCTTTATCACTTTTATTCCCATTAGGATCAATTTGTTGTATTCCACCTTTTGCCTGAATGGCTTTATTCAATTCACGAATATTTGGAGATTCAATAATTTCATATAAAAATTTCTTTAATTTACTAACAAAAGCTTTATTACCGTAAAAGGCATTTGGGTCAAATTCTTTATCTTTATGTTTTGAAAAGCAAGGAAGATACCCTTTCGTTTCCTTACCACTCATCGTGTAATTTAACAGATCCAAGATTAGAAGGGTCAATTACTGTATTTGGGCGGTTGATGTATGCTTCATGCCAAGGCCCATTGGGATCATGTGTCTTTTCAACAAGGTATGAAGCAGAATATTTTGAATATTTTTCCCATATTTCATCAAGAAATTTCTGAATTTTATCTGTAATGCCGCTATAGTCAATTTCAACATCAAAAGATGAGATTGTATAAGCACCACAACCTCTTAACCATTGATAAACATTATAAACAACCGGGCCTAATTCCCACGCTTCAATTGAATCAATGAATAAAGGCTCATTGTTTTTCTTATAGAATTCAGCTTGGGCAAAATACAACATCTTCTGAATTTTTAAATTTGTTAGGTCATTTTCAGATTCAGAATCCGATTTCTTGATAAAGTAAGAAGCTATTTGTTTTGCTTGATAAGATTTCATAAGACCTCCAAGATGATTACACATCTCAAGCGTTTATTATAACAACTGTCAATGCAATTATCAAGTTATTTATAGTATTAATGTTCTATCAGAATGTTTTCATCATCATAGAATTCAAAAGATCGTTGTTTGCTTTCCATCCGATTAAAATTGTCTTTGAACCTTCTTCTACTAGGGCTAATTTGTAGTAATGCTGTTATTTTGCCTATTCGATTTCTCAGTATCTGAATCCCCTTTTCCTCATTTAGAAATTGATGTAGCCTCATCTTTCTTGCCCCTTTTTCATCCGCAGGATTTAATTCGTTTAATTTTTCTAATACAAATCCATCTTCAATTGGTTTATAAATATACTGGTTTATAAACCTCCCGTAATATTTTGGCCGTTTTTGTGGTGTAGTTGTTGGGTTGTTGTAAATTCGATCTAATTCCTCAAAAAACTCGTCTGGGAATTCTTTCATCCATTGTCTTGCTTCTTCAATGATATAACTCTGAACCAATAAGCGGAGCGCATCTTTTTTACGATATTTTTGATAGCCTGTTGCCTCGTCAATAACTGCGATCACACCTGTTTTAGCAAAGGCATTGACGATTATTTGCGCTTTTTTGGCAAGAGGTAATTGTGATTTTAGAAGAACATCTCCGGCATTATTTGCTTCTATATACATATTACATATATCAATAAGATCTTCTGCCTCGAATCCGTGTGCTTCTCTGGCATTGTACTGAAATTTGATAATACCTTGGTCCCATATTTCGCCTTTATACTTTTCTGGTACGAAAGGCTGAAGGTTTGGGGCACTTAAATATCGTTCTAAACCACCTTTTTTGTTGCCCGTTAATGCACCGACCACTTCTCTTTGAAAAAATACCCGCCTTTCATCACTTAGAACCGCACATTTAATTGTGATTTCCCCAATTTTTATTTCTCCAACATATTTTGCTTCAAGGCCACTCCGTGATACAGATATATTTTTCACAATTAACTCCTAATCCAATACTAATTACTAATCCAAATACTTTTTTTATCACCCCAATAGATATATTAATAAAAAACCTCAATTTTGTATAAATTACCAATTTGATGTGCGATCACCTCAATTTTCTCTTATCGTCCCACTCTATTGAATTGTTTCAAGATTGGTTTGCTTATCATCTCCAGCTATGTCTTGAATACCTCAAGTTTTCTTCATTTTGAGGATTGTTGTTTTTATACCAACGTAGTTTCATCAGATTCAACATTGCTAAATTCGTGGATAGCTTGTCTAATCTGTGTTGAAATTCTCAATGCAGTATCTTTTGTTACTTGGATTTCTTTACCAAGTTGGCGGGCAGAAATTCCCTTTTCAGCCTTTAGAATAATCGAGATGGCTAAAAACCACTTTTGTAGAGGAATTTTCGTGCCATGAAAGATTGTGCCAACCGTTACTCTAAAGGAAGTGTTACAGGTATTGCAATGATAGCGATTCTCTTTCTGCATTAAGGTGCAACTTTTAGAATAGCAATAAGGACAAATAGGTTTGTTTCCCCACTTTACTGCTTCGAGGTGATTTAAGCAATCTTTTTGTGTCGGGTATTTCTCAAAGACTTCATTGATATTCATTTAGCACTTTCATGATCTACGATTAAAGTATATCACGATACTTTAATATTTGCGACTACCAATAACTATGACAAAACTCTTTCTATATCTTTTCTGTGTTTGGGAAAATATCTCGGAATACCGTATAATGCGTGACGATAAAACGCTAAAGGAGAATTCATTCATTGGTCACAATTGCAGGGGCATCGGCGGCACTCACTGCCGCAGTTTTTTGGGCATTTTCTGCGATCTTGTTTGAGGACATCTCGCTGAGATTGCAACCGGCACGATTGAATTTATATAAAGGCGCGGTCGCGATCGTTTTGCTGGCGGCGACATCGGTTGTGCTGGGCGAAAGTATCCCGGCTGTGACGCAAACCGAGATGATCGTCCTGATGGTGAGCGGCGTGATCGGGATCGCGCTGGGTGACACCGCCTACTTCCAATCGGTGCAGAAGCTGGGGGCAAGGCGGGCGTTGATGCTGTTCACACTGGCACCGCCGATGGCGGCGCTGATCGCGCTGGTGTTTCTGGGGGAACGGCTGGACCTGATCACATGGGTGGGCATCCTGCTGACAGCGGGGGGTGTGATGTGGGTTGTGACGGAAAACGCACAGGGCGGGGAAAAGGTGCAGATCAAAAAAGAGGACCTGATCCCGGGTATTTTATTCGGCGCATTCGCGGCGCTGTGCCAGGCGAGCGGGGTGGTGATGACACGTTCGGTGTTGACGAACACCGCATTGACAACGCTGCAAAGCACGATCGTGCGGCTGGCACCGGCCCTGCTGGCGCTGGTGGTGATCATCCGCATATCGGGAAACCGCACGGACCGGCTGGCGGTTATCATACAAGATAAAAAGCTGACGCGATTGGTGTTCCTGTCATCCTTCATTGGCGCGTATATCTGCCTGTGGCTGCAGCAGATCGCGATCGAGAATGCCCCAGCAGGGATCGCGCAAACGATGCTTTCGACCAGCCCGATCTTCATTCTGCCGATGATGGCGCTGAGGGGCGAGAAGGTGAGCCTGCGGGCGGCGACCGGCGCAGCCGCGGCCATATTCGGGATCACACTGGTGTTTGGCCTGATCGGATAATCATTCGCTGATTCCATCATGATGTTATAGAATCAGCGTATGGGCAAAAAGTCATTCTTATTCATCTCACCGCATCTGGATGATGCGGTGTTTTCGTGCGGGGGGTACATTGGCAAATTGTGCGCCCTGGGTCACCCGGTCATGGTTTTGACGCTATTCAGCGGATCGCCGGCAGGTAAGCTCTCTCTGCTAGCACGCGCGTTGCATGTGGATTGGAACCTGCCAAAGGACGCAGCGGCCATCCGGCGCGAGGAAGACAAGCAGGCGCTTGGCGCGCTGGGGGCTGAAGCGCTGCACGCTGGTTTTTTGGACTGTATCTACCGCAGGGACAGGATGAGCGGCAAGCCAGTATACTCCCGGCTGGGGCAGATCCTGAGACAGGAATCGGTTGAAGAAACGCAGCTAATCGAAGAAGTTGCGGAATATTTAGGAGACGTTCTGCAAGAGGGAAGATATCAGCACACCTTTGCACCGTTGGGGCTGGGCGGGCACGTGGACCATTTGATCACGCATGCTGCTGCGCGGCTGGCGCAAAGCAAATGTCCGCGAACGCGCTTCTTTTTCTATGAAGACCTGCCCTACGCGATCAGCGATGCACCGGGTGATGAGCGGACGCGGGGGATGCGCAGTTTTAGCTGTATCCGCAGAGATGGCAGTGCGCAAAAATGCGCCGCGATGAATCAGTACGTTTCGCAGGTGAAGAGTCCGCACTATTCAGGCGGTATCGATATTGCGGCGATCGCGCGGTATGGCATGGATTTCAAAAATAAGCCAGGAGCCCTGACAGAACGTGTTTGGTATTCAATACACTGAAAAGAACTGGCGCGGAAGGTGGGTTATGATAGAATCGCGCGAGGCAACAACAGGAGAATTTTTGTGAAACGAATAATCTGGTTCTTATCCATTTGTTTACTTGTCATCACATCTTTGCAAACCGTATCGGCCGCACCCAACCCCGATGCGCCATTTGCGGCAGAAGCGTTGGACACATTTATTGAAGCACAGATGCGGCGGCACAACCTGCCCGGGGTGGCGGTGGCAGTGACAGAGGGGGATGAGATCGTGTATATGAAGGGATTTGGAATGGCGGCCAAAGGGCAGGCAATGACAGCGGACACACCGATGTATATTGGCTCGCTGAGCAAATCATTCACCGCGCTGGCAATCATGCAGCTGCACGAGCAAGGGAAGCTGGATATCGATAAGCCGGTAAAAACCTACCTGCCGGAATTTGTGATCGCAGACGAAGCGGCGATGCGCAGCATCACGATCCGCAACCTGTTGAACCACGCCAGCGGACTTTCTGATTTTAGTTACATCCCGCAGCACGGGAATGATGTCAGCATCATGGACGGCATCAAAGAAATGGGCGGGGCAGAATTAACTACTCCAATCGGAAGCACATTCCAATATTTCAACAGCAATTACGCAATCCTGGGGGCGGTGATCGAAAAAGTGAGCGGAATGCCGTACGGGGAATTCATTCAGGAGAGTATCTACGCACCGCTGGGAATGGAAAACAGTTACACGGACCAGTCTGAAGCGGAAAGCGCAGGGCTGCCGAGCGGGTACACAAATGTGTTCGGATTTTCGCTGGCGCGCAAGCAGCCATTCCGGCGATACGACCTGCCGGGCGGATACCTGATGATGAGCGTGCGTGACCTGAGCAAATACCTGCGGATGCAGGTGAACAATGGAACTTTCAATGGCGTGTCGATTCTGGCACCAGAATGGGTTGAGGAGATGCATACGCCGCAAGCGGGGTTGGACGTGCCGTACGGGATGGGGTGGTTCAGTTATGATGATTTTGGGACGCGGCTGATCGAGCACGGGGGGACGAATGAGAACTTTCATACGTCGGGCATGATATTCCCTGAAAAGGAGATGACGATCGCGATCCTGGTGAACAAGAACAACATCCTGCATGCTTTATTCAGCCACCAGAACCTGAATTACGGGGTGAAGGGGATCGCGACCGGGCTGCCGATGCCGAGGGAGGCCATTCCTTTGCGGCTGGTGGGGTATGTGATGCTGGCGGGGTTCCTGATCAATATAGCAACCTCGGTACGCGTGTTTTTCAAGATGGATGGCTGGATGCAGTCTTTCAAAAAGAAGAAAACGATCGGCCAGGTGTGGGATATCGGATCGCATTTCATTATCCCCGCGGCCCTGGTTGTGCTTTTGCCAAAGGGCATTGAATTATTCCTGAATCGCGGGTTCACCTGGCAGGCGGCGTGGTCGCAAGCCCCGGACGGGATGCTGTGGTTGTGGACAGGCATTGTGCTTGACCTTGTGACCGGCACATTAAAGATGATAACGACCACGCGAAACAAGCAAGACCTGCCTGATGTGATTGTTGAAAACTGAAAAAGAAGTGATGATCGAGGAGATGTGATGATGAATAAAGAGAATAATATTTTTACAGCCACAGCCCAGCATGTTTTGCAGGATGAGATCGCGTCAATGCAAAACCTTGCAGGGGCGATCGGTGATGATTTTGCAGCTGCGTGTGAAGCCGTGATGGGCTGCGGGGGACGGGTGGTATTCAGCGGTGTGGGACATTCCGGGCATGTGGGCAACAAATCCGCCGCCAGCATGTCGAGCCTGTGCAAGCCGGCCTATTTCCTGCACGCCGGCGAAGCGACGCATGGCGACCTGGGGCTGGTGCAGGCGGATGATGTGGTGATATTGATCTCGAACAGCGGGGAGACGAGCGAGGTGCTGCAGATATTACCGCGTTTGGAAGCACTGGGCGTGACCATGATCGCGGTGGTTGGCAAAACAGATTCGACGCTGGCAAAACGCTGCCAGATCGTACTGCCGATCGCCGCGGGCGAGGAAGCGGGTCCATTTAAATTCGCGGGGTCCAGCTCGGCGCTGAACACAATGGCGCTGTGTGACGCGCTGATCATGGCTGTGGCGGCCGCTCAGGGGCTGACGGAGGAGCAATACCTGCAAGGGCATCCGGGCGGGGCGGTTGGGAAGAAGTTAAAAGATCACATTGAAAGAAAAGGCAACCAGAATTCTATCCATTAGATCTAACTACAGGGTGGCCCAAATCAGGGGTTGACAACGCGGGTTTGGACCGCCCTGACAGCGACGCGCCATTGATATTGATCGGTTGATTCCTGATATCCTTTGCAGGTGATCAAGGTGAGATTGGCGTAGGGCTGGTCATCAAGGACTGACAGATCGGCAGGGTCAACCCAATGATCGACATCTCGCACCTCATAGATATAATCCTGACCCCAGGCATGCAGGATGATGAGATCACCCCAGCGCAAGTTTTCGAGGTTGACAAATGGGCCTGGCTGGCCGTTGGCATCATACACATGCGCGGTGATGGCCGTGTTACCCACCCAGGTAGGAAAGGCCGTGCCCTCGAGCCATCCGGCCTGGCCAAACAGCCAGGAAATATCCCATGATCCGCGACCATCAGAGGGAATCCCAACGACAGGAAGCTGGACACCCAGAGAAGGGATCTCCAATGACAGATTGGAAAAGTCTGAATACTGATAATTGAATGGCTGCACAGGCAGGACGGTGGTTTTACCGGGCGCGAAACCTGTTTCTGGCAGATCGGACGGACGGATATCCCAGGCCATACGCGCCTGTTGGACATTCAACTCGCCCGGATCATCCACATCCCCATCCCCATTGCGGTCTATGCTGATCGAGGCGATATTGTTTGCGTAGCGTGTACCATCATCAAGCAGAACATTGAAAGTGATCAGCATGGCATTCAGCGCAAGATCGGGATCGGTCACGCCAAAATCCGGACCGATCGAGCCTTCCCAAACGATGCGCCCGAGCGGATAATCGATGGTTGGACCCTCGTAATAACAGTAAGTGGTTGAAGACGCTGGAGACGATGTGCAGCTAACGCCCCGGGAGGTTGAGCCGATGGGAGCACCAGCAGGCAGGGGGTAGCCGCTATCAATGCCGTTATCATAGAAGGTTGTGTTATTGGGTATCGGGTCGGACACAACCGCATTGACGCCGACGATATTGGTATCGTTGATCCAAACCATGTTCCATTCCAGAATTGGGCGGCCAGCCGCGTCAAAATATTTTTCACCATATGGCGGGTCAAATATTTCAGCGCCAAAATTGGATGGGGTCGGGTCCTGATTGTCCGCAGGACTGCCGTTGCCATCGGGATCAGGATCATCACCATTTTGTGAGAGATCGCTCACCGGCCCTTCAATGGGATGGACCGCACTAGCGAGGACAGAATTTTCATGCGGGCCGCTGGATGTGGGAATCACACGCACAACGATCGTGAGTGATTTTTCTTCAAACGCGGCCAATGTGTTCCCGGCTGCAAGTAAATCCTGGTCCAAATTCCCATCGAAAGAATCATTGACGGAGAGATCCAAACTTTCGATCGATTCAACGGTGAAAGCTGCTGGTGATGGATAGGCCGCATTGAGATCGTCCTGGGCCTGTAGGTCCTGCAGGGTAACATTGCCATAGTTCTTTAGCCGAATGGTGTAGGTGACATCATAGGTACCAGCACTGACCTTTTCGATGCGCATCATTTCTTTCGCGGCGCCGATAACCGGCACCTGGTCAGCAAAAATGGTTTCTTCTGCTGTGTTTGAGGTGGTAGTATCGCCATCGGGATCTCTTGCAGTCAGGCTGGCACGGTTGGTGATACTTCCATAATCGAGATCTTCCAGGGTGACATTATCAGTTCCGGTACAGGTGAATTGCGCAGATGGCGCGAGCGATGCCGGATAGGAACAGGATACAGAAGCACGATCATCAGAGAGGACAAAAGGCGCAGTGAGGGTGGATGTGCCGGTATTGGTGATGGTATAGGTGTAATTGACAACCTGATCAAACGTGTCATAAATCTCGGACGCAGCAGATTTCTCGATGGTGAGCAGATTGAGGAGGTCTGTGTCGGTTGCGATGTTATTATCGTAATCCGGATCGATCAGTCCGGCTGGCGGAACAACGGTCGCTGAATTGATGATGCTGGTCTGCGCGTCCATTGCGATGGCGGCCGTGATGGTGTATGTCACATTGACACCAGCGGGAATTGATACAGTGTCGGCAATGTTACCTGTGCCGGAGGCAGTACAGGAAGCGCCAGCGCCCGGGGTGCAGGCCCAGGAGGCGTCTGTGAGGGATGAAGGCAGGTTGTCATACACTGACGCGTTGATGACGTTTGCCGGGCCATTGTTTGATACAACAACAGTGTAAGTAACCGTTTCACCACGATCTACTGCTGATACGCCATCATCTTTTGTGACTGAAAGGTCTGCTGCCATATTGACGGTGAGGGTGGCTGTATTGGATGCGACCCCCGTACCGCCATTGGTTGAAGAAACCGGATCTGTGGTGTTATTAAACACACCGGCATCGGCGGTAACTGGTACAGTGATGACGCAAGCGCCACCGACAGGGATCGTGCCACCGCTGAATGAGAGCGTTGTGTCTGCCGGTGACGGGGCAAAAGCCGGAGATCCGCAACCGGAGATTGAAACAGAACCCGCATCCGATACGCGCATACCGGCAGGGAAAGAATCTGAAAATGCCACACCGACCAGCTCGGTTGTGTTCGCGAGCGGATTTCGAATAGTGATGGTGAGGGTTGTGCTCTCACCCTGGGTCAATGTGGCGGGAGAAAATGATTTGGTGATGGTGGGGGCGGAAACGACATTAAGTGTATCCTGCGCTGTGTTACCCGTACCGGCATTGCTTGAGGTGACCGCATTGCTGGTGTTGAGATGGCTTCCGGGCGTTGAGGACGTTACAACCAGGGAAACTGTACAACTGCCTTCAGGAATGATGGACCCATTGGCCAAGGTGAGGCGGTTATTACCACTATCATAAGTTACCTGCCCGCCGCACTGGTTTGGCTGAGGCGCATAGGCCGGGGTGACAGCAGCCGGAAGGTTATCTACAAACCCGACACCGGTCAGTGAAACCACATTGGGATTGGTGATCGTGAATGTGAGGGTTGAGAGCCCGCCGGTTTGGATGGTGTCCGCTGAAAACTCCTTTGCGATGACAGGCGCAATCACTTTATAAACCGTGACGCTATCCTGATTCGAAGTAACAAGATCTCCACCTGAAGCCGCATCCGAGGCCGTGGCGGTGGCGAGGTTGGTGACCAAACCAGCTGTTACATCGCCCGCAGTGACGGTGTAATTCTGGCTGCATTCAACCACGCCGCCGGGCTGGATGGAGGTAGCAGATCCACAATTCAAAGGATTAAGGAAATGATCATCGGTGACGGAGAATGGCGCAAATAATGGAACGCTGCCGGCATTGGTCAGTGTATAGGTGTAGCGGATGGTGTTTCCCGCATTGAGGAAGGACAGGGTGGTTGTGGATTTTCTTAAGTTCAAAGCCGCCAGTTTTACTGTCACGCTGCTTTCATTTGAAGTGACCAGGTTACTGGATTCATCCCGGGCAGAAGCGGTGGCAAGGTTGGTGACTGATTTTGCTGTGAAGTCTGCAGCGGTTACTGTGTAATCGGCAGAGCACGCGATGGAGGCCCCTGGATTGAGGTCTGCAGCAGCGCTACAGGTAATATCTGCGGGGAAGCGGTTATCTGAGACAAGGAAAGGTGCATACAGGACGGCGTCACCGGTGTTGGTGAGCTGGTAATTGTATGTGATCAGATCGCCAACTTGCTTGTAGTTAGGCGTATTTGTTGATTTAAGCAGCGATAATCCGACGCCATTTACTTCCAGTGTACTTGTTGCTGATCCACCGCTGCCGCCATTGGAGGAGGTGACCGCATTGGAGGTATTCAAGTAGGACCCAGCATTTGGCGCTGTGACTTCTATTTCCACTGTACAAGACGCACCGACCGCGATCGTTCCGCCAGAAAGTGACACAGAATTGAGTGTGCTTGATACTGTACCACCGCATTGGGAGGGGAGTGGTTCGGAAGCCCGCAGAACCCCGGTGGGAAAAATATCACTGAACGCAACGCCAGCCAAAGCAAGCGTGTTCTCAGCCGGGTTAGTCAGTGTAAAAGTCAGGACAGACACACCACCGGCTGTGATGGGATTGGGAGTGAATGATTTTTCGATCAGAGGCGGGGCAATTGCCCTTAGAGTCGCTGAAGCTGTATTGCCTGTTCCGCCATTTGTTGAAGACACAGAATCACTGGTGTTTTCGAAATCGCCCCCTGCATCTGTTTTAACCGAGATAGTCACCTGGCATGAACTGTTGGCAGCGATCGTGCCGGCTGTGAGGGAGACTGAGTCCACAGTACTTGAAACGCTGCCACCGCATTGTGAAACGTTTGGAATACTGGCGCGCGTCATGCCTGATGGGAAGGTATCGGTGAAAGCGACACCGGAGAGGGGCGCATTATTAGGGTTGGTGATCGTAAAGGTTAGCGCAGATGACTGCCCAAGCCGGACCGGGTTAGGTGAAAAAGCTTTGGTGATCTGAGGAGGGTTGAGGGATTCCTCGACGATGAGCGTATCACAGGTGGGGTCTGCGTTGGTGGCATCCTGCTCGCTATGCAGCTCTCCGGCAGCGATACAGTTCTGATAACTGCCTGCCGCGGCGGCAACGACATCGACAAGGATGGTGCACTCCTGGCCCGCAGGCAGAACACCATCAGCGAGCGTAAATGTGGCCTCAGTATAAGTTACTGTGCCTCCGCACTGCACTGATTCTGGCGGGGTTGGGATGGTCAGGCCGGCAGGGAGGGTATCTATAAACCCTAACCCGCTCAGATCGACATTGCCCGTGTTTTTTATCACAACGGCGACCTGTGAGGTGTTTCCCCCGCCTGATTCGACAGGATTGGTGGTGAAATATTTTGTGAGACTGGCACCGGCTAAATTGGTGAGGGTGGCGGAAGCGCTTTGCGGATTGTAGGCACCGTTGGCAGATGTAATTCCTGAGGCAGGGATCGTATTCGTCAGGTTTCCGCTGACATCCATTGTGACTTTAATGGATAATTCGCAATTACTGTTGGCGCTGATGCTGCCACCGCTAAAGGAGAAGGAATTCTGCCCCGCGACTGCGGTGATCGTACCGCCACAGGTGCCGGTTGATGCCTGGGCGGGCGAAGCAATATGCATGCCTCCCAAGTTTTCCGGATCTGTACTTTGCGGCAGATCGTCGGTAAACGCGATACCATTAATCGCGGAATTATTCGGATTTGTGAGGCGAATGGTCATGGTGGATGCGGCTCCACCAAATACTGTGAGAGGATTGAATGTTTTCACGACTTGAATGAGTAATTCGTTTACGGATAAGGTCGCATCGGCACGGGCAGGATTGGTGATAGTAATACCCAAACCCTGTAGAACACCAGAAACCTGACCGATGTTAATACGGTTGAGATGATTTCCAACCGTGATCCCTTTGACATCCACATTTACAGTGCAAATACCCGGGACACTACCGATCTGTGAAGGAATTTTTGCATCTGTCATTGAGATGGATGTGCCGAGCGATGGCGCAGTGATGATGCCATCGACGCAGGTGGTGGAGATGTTGGGAGTATCCGCGATGACGATTCCGGCCGGGAGATTATCGGTCAGAGAAACATTTTCCAGCTGGCGGTCATTGGTATTCTGCAACACGATTGAAAGGGTGGAAATGCCCTGAATATTGACAGATCCGGGGAAGAAAGATTTGCTGACGGAGATACCGCTGACGGTTAATGTACGGGAAAAGCTTGAAGATGTGGTCTGGTTCTGGTCGTTGGTGATGTTGGCAGGGGAAATGATGTTGTTATAGGTTCCTGCCGTGTCGGATGTGACGTATACATACAATATGCATTGCCTGCCAGCAGCAATCGAACCGCCCGAATAGGTTACGATCGTGTCTCCCGCAGAAGGCGCGAAAGTACCACCGAGACAATTCGCATTCTTTGTGGCTGCAGGAGGAGAAGCGACCCTGACACCGGCCGGCAGCGCGTCGGTGATGCTGAAGTTGGTGAGGTTTTGATCGGCAGGCGCTGTAATATTGATGGAAAGACGCGACTCCCCTTCCACAGGAATTGTGCTGGGACTGAAATTCTTCGAGGCAGAAACGCCTTTGCCCTGACCGTAGACAGCGAGATTGCTTGTTACGGCGGTGACATTGGTCGCGCCCTGAACGGTTTCCAGAGCACCTGCAGGAATGGTGTTGGTAAAACTACCGGGGATGGACCCGGTTACGGTGGCAGTGATGGTGCATGTTCCCGGACTTGTAGGGCTGCCGGAAGGGACGGTGCCTCCTACGAGGGTAAGGGAGGTGGCTGTGTATGAAACAGTCCCGCCGCACTGGGCCAATTCGGGCGGAGAAAAAATTGACAACCCAGCCGGGAGGTTATCAGTGAATCCTACGCCGGTATAATCGGAGGCGGATGGGTTCTGCAATGTGATGGTGAGCGTGGTGGTGCCGCCGGCCTCGATCGAAGTGGGTGAAAAGGCTTTCATCATCCCGATCGATTGAAAATTGATGGGGGCTGAAGCTGCTGCCTGATTGGTAACCCCCTGATTGGATGTGATCGCGAGGGCGGGGATGGTGTTCACATATACGCCTGTTGTCAGCGATGTAATGTTCAGGTTGACCACGCAGGTCGTATTGGCGGGCACATTGGCCTGGTTGATGGTGACCGCATTTTGGCCCGCGGCGAGCGGGGCTCCGCCCGGGCCGGTGATGGTTGCACTCGGGCCACAATTCGAGAAAGTGACCGTATTATTTGCAACGGTAATCCCGGAAGGCAGATTATCAGTCACCGAGACGCCAGAAAGTGGGTAATTAAGGTCATTGTTGCGGATGCGAATCGATAACACCGAATTCAGCCCAACCCACTGGGTATTTGGCGAAAAAGTTTTACTGAGGGATGGCGGCTGAATCGCGTTGACCTGCAGTGTGTGCGTTGCGGGCGTGGTGTTTGTGATCGAGAGCGTTCCGGAAGGGTCGGTCGATTTGAGATTATTGGCCGGGATGACGTTATCATGATTGCCGGGTGTGACAGAAGTAACATTGACCGTCACCGTACACACACCAGGATTATCCCCGACCTGTGCCGGCACTAATCCACCGATGAGGGAGAGGGTCTGGCCGATCATTGATACCGTACCTCCGCATGTGGAGACGGCGTTGGCGGGATTTGCAAATACTACACCTGCCGGAAGATTATCAACCCAGGCGGCTGGAACGGTTGAGAGGGTTAATGGAAAGACATTTGGGTTGTAGATATTGACACTTAAGACAGAGACGCCGCCAGCAGGAATGATATCTGGCGAGAATTGTTTATTCATCTGTGCCGGGAGACTTATTCCCTCATCAGCGCGCGCCGGAAGAGTTATGTTCGTAATCAAAGAAAGCGTTGCCAGAACGACAACGCAAACCCGGTAAAGATGAAATTTCAATGAATTATCCTCTCTTCCCACAGCAATGATTTTCCTCTATATTAAAGAGATAATTATTTCTTTTTACATTATAGATTATATATGAACAAATTACGGATTTTTCTAATTGGAGTTGATGGGCAAGTACAATATAAAAAAACTCGATCAAGGAGCTTTATATATGACGCATTTATTGGTAATCGGAAGCCCGTCACTGGATAAGATCCATATTGACGGCAAGACCCACCACGCGATGGGGGGCGCGGGGATGTACATGAGCATGGCAGCCAGACGGGCCGGGGTGGATGTGAGCATGTTTGGGCCAAAGCCTGACCCGATGCCTGACGCGCTGCAAGCGCTGGACCAACGGCTGGCGGAGTGGATCGGGCCGGCAATTGACCCGGCGCTGGTGCCGCGCTTTGAGATATCGCATGATGGTGATATTGCTGATTACCTGGTGGCGAACATCGAAAGTGAACAGGAGATCGATCCGGACGGGTTCCCACAGTATCTTTCGAAATATGATGGTATTCACATTACCGCGATGGGCGACGCAGAAGTGCAGAAGGTGTTCCTGGATATGTGCCTGGCGCGGGGCGCGAAATTCATCTCGATCGGCACGTGGCGGCACAATGTGGAAGAACAGGCGGAGACAACGCGCTATCTGATCCGACATTCACAGGCATCTTTTATGAATGAGGAAGAAGCGATCACGCTGTTCGGGTCGATTGACGCGGCGGAGGTACATGCCGGACATACGCTATTCATCACGCTGGCGGACAAAGGCGCGCTGGTGATCCAGGGCAGCCACCGCAACCGCATAGCAGCAAAGGAGATAGCCGCCAAAGACCCGACCGGCGCAGGTGAAGCATTCTGCGGATCGGTTGTTGCCAACTTGCTGCTGGAAGAACACCCGGTGAAAGCAGCAATGCGCGCGGTGTTGCTGGCAGCGGAGAAGATCGAGGGGATCGGACCTGAGGCGCTGCTGCTGGATGCAGCCCCACCTGTGATCCCGCTGGACGCGCGCATCAGCCTGGACGCGGCGCAAATCGAGAAGATCGCCGCTGTGGTGAAGGATCTTTCCGATGCGGATCCATTTGGATTTGTGAGTGATTATCTACCGCCGGAGGGACACCCGGCCGCACTGAATTTCCTGTTTGCTGTGACGTTCCAGCAGTTCAGTTTCTGGACGGATAAGGACGGAAAATATGAGGCACCGCTGATCGCGGAGATCGAAGGGGTAAGCCGTAAAGGATCGGCATATATGTATGCCGCATATAACCGCCTGATCGACCGTGACCCGGATTTTTTCCTGCCAGCGCGGCAGGCGAAGGTGACGGCCGCGGAAATGAAGCATGTATTTCGCGCAGATGACGGCAGCGATCCGATGCCGGCATTGGACCTGCATGTGGAGATGGCGAACGCGTATGGCCGAGATATGCTGGCGCTGGGGCTGACCCCGGCCATGTTTGTGGCAAAGGCAATGGGCGCAGAGAAACCGCTGAAGACATTTGTGGAGATGCTGGATCATGTGGGCGGGTACAAGGAAGACCCGATCCGCAAGAAAAGCAACCTGTTAGCGCTGAGCGTGAGCCAGCGGCCGGAGAAATTTTTGCGCTTTGGAGATGACGAGATAGTGGCGCCGGTGGTGGATTATCACTGTATGCGGGCGATCCTGCGCCAGGGGCTGGTGAATGTGCTGGATGAGGACCTGAAGAACAAGCTGGCACAGCGCATGCTACTGAGCGAGGATGAGGAATGGGCGATCCGTTTTGCGGGCTACCGCATCCAGGAGAAGGTTGAAGCGCTTTCCGGAAAACCGATCGGGGCGGTGGACTGGTTCTTTTTCAATTACACGCGCAGCCACTGCCCGGAGATGACGGACCCGGTGTGCGCGCAATGCGCGGTGGATAAGGTGTGCATGAAACGCAAGGAAATGTTCCAGCCGGTGCTGAGAACGACGTATTATTAGATGAAAGCAAGGAGGCTGTCCAAAAAGGGCAGTCTCGTTTTGACCAACTATTCAGGAGAAATAGTCAGGCGGATGTGTGAAGGATGCCCGGTATCCATAAAGATGGATTGATGGGCAATCACCGTCTGTGATGAATCCCCGTTATTGTTGAGGTTGCGGTCCCAGCGCGGAAAATTGGAGCTGGTGATACGCACTGCAAGGCGATGGCCAGGCAGAAATGCATAGCCAGCGGACCAAAGGTCGATCGAGACGCAAACCGGTTCGCCGGGCGTTAAGTTCTGGGACGGTACACCGTCGCGATAGCGAGCACGAATGATGCCATCGGTGATGTTATAGGACTTTCCATCGGGATGGATGTCGAGCAAAGTAGCGACAAAATCGGTATCGATCGCGGAGGAGGCAGCAAAGAGACTTACTGAAACGGGTCCAGTGATAGTGAGCGGATGTGAGAGTGGTTCGCTTGAAAAAACAAGACAATCTTCGCGTGTGTTAAATAGTTGTTGATCCCGTGGACCGGGAATGAAATAAGGGTGCATGAGGATGGAACCACCGTGGGTTGGGAAGGGATGAGCGGGATCAAAAGAGAATTGCATACTATGATGCAATTGATCCGGTTTCTTCTGAGACAATCCTTTTTCGGAATCTAAATACCATTCAACCAGCTTTGAATCATGCGGGGGCCATTGATCCGCAGTAATCCAACGATTCTTGCCTCCGATAAAGACCTTAACTGGCGGCTCATCCATGATGCCATTTTGCCCATCACTGAGCCAATGACTGAACCATTTCAGCAGGAGCGCAACATGGTCGTATTCTTTATTGATTAAGGCGGTGTTGGCGGCCATGCCGTAATCCAATTCTCCGATGGTGTTGGTGTAGTTGAGATGTGACCAGGGACCGATGAGTAATTTGGCCGGGTTGCCGCGCGATTGCTGGATGGTGAAAGCATCGATCGTATCCTGCAGGAAGATATCATTCCAACCGGCGATGTTTAAAGAGGGGATTTTTACCTGGGCGATGCGGTCTTTTAGACCGAGCGGAAAATTGGTCAGGGTGGGGAGGAGATAATTATTCAGCACCTTGTTAAGATAATCGATACCAACACCAGTGTTGTTGAATGTATCCAACTGATGGAGATTGAAAGCATCCAAACCACCAAAGGGGATTCGGTCAACCTCATGAATAAAAGTACTCAAGGCTGGCCCAAGCTTTTCGGGATGTGAGGAAAATTTTCTAAAGATGTCTTCCATTCCAAGTGAGTTGATGAGTAAATGTGTCATAATACCCAGCTCAAGTGCGCCGCCACGCCAGAAAACACCGTTGGTGAAATCGAGGGGCGTGAAGGTGGGCGCGATGGCTTTGAGCGCAGGTGGCTGCGTGATGGCGGCAGCCCACTGGGTGTAAGCGAGATAGGAAAAACCCCACATGCCGACGTTGCCGTTGGAGCCCGGCAAATCTGCCGCCCACTGGACAGCATCGAACCCATCTTCAGTCTCATTGACAAAAAGATCCCACTCACCTTGCGATGCTCCACGACCACGGACATCCTGCAAAACCACGATAAAGCCAGATTTGGCAAGGCGGACGACATCCATATAGGGAAATCCGGTCATATAGTCTTTACCGTATGGGGTGCGTGTGAGAAGAACCGGGTATTCCCCGTTTGTGTCAGGGCGGAAGACATTGGCCATCAGCGTCGTGCCATCCCGTAATTGGCAGGGAACGTTGTATGCGATTTTGAGCGCATTGATCATAAGTTTATCCTTCACTGTCATAGGGTTGGCCGTCGGCAGCCGGCGCGGTCACTTTGCCGATCACACCGACAAGAATGATGATAGTGGCGAGGTATGGAGCCATACCGAGGATCTGGGACGGGATGGGCGCTTGAAGAATTGAGATCTTGCTTTCCAACGAACTGGAGAAGCCAAAGATGAGACTGGCGCCGAGCGCGCCAAAGGGTTTCCAGTTACCGAAGATCATAGCTGCCAACCCGATATAACCGCGTCCCGCTGTCATGAGACGATTGAATCGGCCGACAGCACCGAGAGTGAGATAAGCACCACCGAAACCAGCAAGGATACCGCTGAGGATGACCGCAACATAGCGTTTACGGTGTACATTGATGCCAAGCGTATCTGCTGCACGCGGGTGTTCGCCCACCATGCGTGTGCGCAATCCCCAGGGAGTACGGAAGAGGACAAATTGCATTAAGACGAGCATAAAGAAGGCGAGATAGAAGAAGATATTCTGATTGAAAAAGATCGGGCCGAGGATCGGGATCTGTGAGAGAACGGGTATCGCGAAATTGGGATAAAGCGCTGATAGATTGAGATTGGGAAAATCGATCAGAAATTTAATGCCGATGTAACTGGTGATACCAGTGGCAAAAATGTTGATAACCATACCGGAAATGATCTGGTCGACCTTATAGTGAATGGAGAGAATAGCATGCAACAAGGCGGTGAGACCGCTTGCGACCAGAGCAGCCAGAAGCCCGAGATGAATATTCCCAGTCGCGCTGGAAACGATCACACCGACCATGGCGGAGATAAGCATGAGACCCTCAATGGCAATATTGACCACCCCGGCACGTTCGCTCATGATGCCTGAAAGCGCGCCGAAGATGAGCGGAATTGCCTGGACAACAGAGAGGCGCAGCATACCGGTGAGATTGGTGCTTTTCCCGGCTGTTGCCCAGATCATGAATGAAAAAACCCACATGAGGATGGAGAGGCCAAGTACCATATTAGACCGTTTACCAAAGCTCTTAACGAGTTGGTAGATACCCAAGAGCGTATTAACTGATGAAAGTACGATGATGGATAGGTGTGACGGAAGTACAAGATCGGCAATCTCGGTCTCAACAAGGCCGGGAGACTTGAGAGCAAAAGTGCTGACGAGCTGTGGATCCATGCCGCGTGCAAAGAGAACAACCGAGAGGATCGCCATCAGAATCATGACCGAGCCAATTGTGCGGTACCGCCTGCGCTCAGCGAGGAAAACCAGATCAGATTTGGTCATAGATGAATGTGGTTGATTTGTCATTGTTGTGTCTCCCATTATTTACCCCATCCGCGTGTGACGACCATGCGCTCGTTTTTTTCCTGTTTTAGCTTAAAGAGTTTCTGAATGATAGTTGGGGCAGCGATGAAACCGATGATGAGCGCCTGCATGATGGTGATGATCTCGATCGGGACACGCGCGAGATTCTGCATGCGGGTGCTGCCATTGCGCAGGAATCCGAACATGAGCGAGGTGAAGATGACCCCGATGGGATGATTATTGCCAAGGATAGAGAGTGAGATGGAGTCCCAACCATAACCAGGTGAGATAGTGCCAGAGAGATAATGATTGACTCCGAGAACTTCATTTGCGCCAGCGAGCCCGGCCATAGCACCGGAAATCAGGAATGCCAGGATGTATTTATTCTTGATATTGATACCGGCATATTTAGAGGCATTAGGATTGCGACCTACCAGGCGGATCTCCAACCCTGTGGGTGTTTTGAAGAGCAGCCAGAACATGAAGATGGCGACTGCGATTGCGACGAAAAAGCCGATATGGAAACGGTTAGGATAAGGCAAGAAACGCGGAAGTACCGCCGTGGGTTGGATGTAAGAGCTGAAGGGTTCGGGCGCATTCGGGCGCCGGATAGGCCCGATCAACATCCATTCGACAAATTTAAAGGCAATGTAGTTAAGCATGATGGTGTTGATGACCTCGTTGGAATCAAAGCGGGTTTTAAGGATGGCGGGGATGCCAGCCCAGAATGCGCCAGCCAGGGCACCAGCACCCATGGAAAGGGTGATATGGAGCCATGCGGGTAATCCGACGAGATAGACACCAACGATGGTGGAAGCCAGCGCGCCGATGTAGATCTGACCTTCAGTACCGATATTGAAGATGCCACATCGCAGGGCGACAGCGACGGAAAGCGCACCAAAAATATAGGGCGTGGCAGCTACGAGACTTTCAGAGAAGGGATTAATCGCTTCTGTGATGAGCGTAATATCACCACTATTGAAAGCTGCAGCAATCCGCTGCAGGTTACCGATAGACCCCTCGAAGAGAGCGTAGTACGCTGTATAACCGATCTTGACAGCGGCGGCCAAGAAAGGGCCAAAACCAGCAGCTATGATGAGGACCAGCGCGGTTGCAATGCTGACGACAATGGCAGCCACATGAATAAAGTGAGCCAAAAACGGATTCAGATCCTTTCTTTGAAGAAGATCCTTTAATAGCCGTGATTTAATGAACCAGGCAGCTAACGGAATAGACGCCAGTCCAAAGACGAGAGCGACTATCCTGGGAGCGTTAAGACGAGCAAAGGCTTCGTCTAAAGTGGCATAGATACTCAGATCAGTGATGATGATGAGAATGGCGCCGGCAACAAACGCAGCCAAAAAAGCCAGGACAGGCAGACGAATAGACTTCCAAAAAGTAAGTAAGTGTTTGTGATTATTGTGGTTCAATGTTTCTTTTCGCATTAGATAGCCTCGTTGACGATATACTTCTGATCCAAATTCTCTGGAATGACCCCTGCCATCAACAGCCCAATTTGTTCACGCAGCGCATGTTGCGCATCGATGATAGCCACGATCTTACCGCGGAAGATAACCGCGATGCGGTCTGACATGGACATAATCTCGTCCAATTCAGTCGACACGAGTAATACGGCTGCGCCATCGTCGCGTTTATTGATGATCTGTTTATGGACATATTCAATCGAGCCGACATCCAGGCCGCGCGTAGGTTGAGAGGCGACCAATAATTTAAGGTCGCGGGAGAACTCACGTGCGATGATGACCTTTTGCTGGTTGCCGCCGGAGAGTGACTCGACAGAATTACGCACATCGGGTGTACGCACATCAAAATCGCCTGCCCGCTTTTGGGAGTATTCAAGAATGGCCTGCTCCTGTAGTTCCAACCCTTTTGTGAATGGGGGTTTGTAATAGGAGCAAAGGACGAGATTGGTTGAAATGGGTGAAGAGAGGATGAGCCCATCCCGCTGACGATCTTCAGGGATATGGCCAACGCCGCGTTCGATGATGCGGCGGCGGGGGAGGTTGGTGGTTTCGATGCCGTCAATGAAGACCTGCCCGAGAAGTGGAGGGCGCAATCCGGTGACGGATTCGACCAACTCGGTCTGACCATTACCCTGGACGCCAGCGATACCGAGGATCTCACCACAGTGAACATCGAAGGAAACACCGTCGACTACAAGGTTGAGTAAATCATCGAGGATTTCAAGGTTTCGTACGCTGAGCATCACGCTATCGGCTTTGGCTGGAGATTTTTGGGCGGTGAGAGAGACACCACGCCCGACCATCAATGCTGCCAGCTTGTTCTCGTCGACTTGTGATGGTGTGCGGGTGGCGACAAGTTCACCATTACGCAAGACGGAGATATCATCCGCGATTTCCATGACTTCTTTTAGTTTGTGGGTGATGAAAATAATAGTATGCCCTCTGGAGGCAAGCGATTTGAGCACTTTAAAGAGGTTGGTAGTCTCCTGCGGGGTGAGGACAGCGGTGGGTTCGTCCATGATGAGGATGTCTGCGCTACGGTAGAGTAGCTTAAGAATCTCAACGCGTTGCTGGACTCCCACCGGTAGGTCCTTAATAATGGCATCTGGATCGACTTCAAGCCCGAACTGATCAGAAATATTCAATATTTTCTCTCGTGCGGCAGCGCGGTCGGTAATGAAACCGAATCTGGTAGGTTCAAGACCGGTGATAACATTCTCGAGTACTGATAGTTCACCAGCCAGCATAAAGTGCTGGTGGACCATACCGATACCGTGTTGAATGGCGATACGCGGATTGGTGATCTCGATTGGTTTTCCATCAAGATGGATCTCGCCGCTATCCGGACGAACGAGGCCGTAGAGGATGTTCATAAGGGTGGATTTTCCCGCGCCGTTTTCGCCAAGGATTGCGTGGATATTTCCTTTTTCAAATGTAAGAGAGAGATTTTGATTGGCCTGGACCGGGCCAAAGGATTTGGAAATATTGAATACTGCTAATTTTGCTGGCATACTGATCCTTATTTTATAAGAAAAGCCCTCGCCGAGTTACCATTGCGGCACTGGAGAGGGCTCTTATTAAACTGGAATGCGACGAATGCCTTCCTACTGGGAGGAAAGGGCGAACCAGTTATTGACAACAATTTCGCCGTCAACAATCATCCGTTGCACTTCTGCAAGTTCTGCTTTGAGGTCTGCGGGGACTGCACCATCATAATCGTGGAAAGGCGCTAAACCGAGGCCACCACTGGCGAGATCGGCTACGTAGATCCCCGATTTAAAAGTGCCATTGGCTACGGAATTAGCTGCGTCGATAATAGCCAAGCCGAGGTTTTTCATGATGGTGGTGAGGTAAACTTCACCGCTGGCCTCGTCCGCCAGGAACTGATCAGCATCCGCACCAATAGCCATGACACCACCGCGCTGTTTCATGGCAGCGGCTGCGGCGAGGGCTTCCACGCCGGATTGCGGGAGGATGATATCCGCACCTTCATCCATCATGGATTCGGTGAAGCGGCGGGCGCCTTCGGTATCGATAAAGGAACCGACAAAATTACCATCGAGCGTTTCATTGCTCCAACCGAGCATCTTGACATCGGTGCCTTTCTGGGCGTTAAAGTAATCTACACCCTCGAGGAAACCAACAAAGAAATCTGCAACTGGCGGGATGTTCATACCACCAAAACCACCAACGATACCGGTTTTTGTCATACCAGCCGCGAGATAACCAGCAAGGAAGGACCCCTCTTCCATTTTGTAGAGCTGGGCCCAAACATTCTCAGGGAGGGGATCAACAACTGAGTCGATCAGCTGGAAGTACTGGTCAGGATTTGATTCCGCGGCAACTTTGAGGGCATCACCACCAACGAAACCAACAGCAACGATAAGCGAGCAATCGGAATCGAGGAATTCATTGATATTCTTTTCCCAATCGGTTTGCTGGTTAGCTACGAGGTAGACTGCATCCCAACCGAGATCCGCAGCAGCCTGCTGACCGCCATCCCAGGCGGACTGGTTATAGCCTTTGTCATCAACGCCACCGCTATCGAGACCGATGCAGATTTTCCCGGTCGGTTCTGCTACCGGTTCTTCAGCCGCTGTTTCATCAGCGGGGGCTGCTACTTCTTCGGCAGGTGCTGCTTCCGGGGCGCTGCATGCGGTCAGCAAAAGCGCGAACACCAGAAGGAAGGCAAATGCGAATTTTGTGTATCTTTTCATCTCAATTTCTCCTATTTGATATTTTTGTTTGATCGTTAATGTCAAAAACAATTTTTCCTATATGCACCTCCTCGACCAGGATTAATGAGTCCATCACTAAAGAAGAATAATAGAGATAATCCATTGATTCGGCAACCGTTTAACGCTGGAAAAACCAGTAAAAAACCCAACATAATGTGAGGTTTTGATGATGGATTAGTCCGGTTGATCCAAATCTGCCAGGCCGGTGCGCAAAGCATACAACGCAACCTGTGTTCGGTTTTGCAATCCTAACTTGGAATATATGTTGGAAAGATGGAAGCGGACGGTGCTTTCATTGATGCCCTGACTTGCGGCGATATCTGGGTTTGATAAGCCCCGCGCGACGAGGGCAACAACCTGGCGTTCCCTTTTCGTGAGTATATCCAATTCGGAAGCACGATTTTCTGGGTGAATTAGTGATGCAAGAAGATCTGTCATCAGGTTGGGATAAATCCACATTTCACCGCGCATGACGGCGTTTATCGCCTGGATCAATTCTTCGGGAGAGGTTTCTTTGAGAATATAACCGTTTGCGCCGGAACGCATGGTTTTCATGACCATAGATTCCTCGGAATAGCTGGTGAGAACAAGGATCTTGATATCCGGAAATTGGCTTCTGATGATACGGATGGCTTCAGCTCCATCCATCAAAGGCATCAGCATATCGAGAATGATGAGGTCGGGTTGTTGATTGGCAACCAACTCGAGCAACTCTTTTCCATTCCTGGCCTCACCGATGAGGCGATATTCAGGTTTGGGCTCAAGCATGATACGCAATCCCTGGCGCACTACGGTATGGTCATCCGCGATAATGATTCGGATCGTTCCTGTCATGGTTTGCACCTATCAGGATTGATTGGAAGCGGGATAGCTACATGAACGTTGGTTCCGTGGTCAGGGGATGAGCGAATAGAAAGAAAGCCGCCAATTTTCTGCGCGCGTTCGCTCATACTTGCCAATCCAAATCCTGCCAAAGCAGGGTCGGCAGGATGATCAAACCCGGTACCATCGTCGGCCACTTCCATGATGATTTTATCCTCCTGATTTTTGACTGTCAAAGATACAGTGCCAGCATGGGAGTGTTTGAGGACATTATTAAGCGCTTCGCGCGCGATGCCAAACAGTTCTGTTTCAAGATCTGCTGGCAGCCGAAAATCCAGCGTGTATTGGATCGATGTTTTTATCCCCGCTCTTTTTTCAACCGTATTGAGGCGATGGCGCAAAGCGCCTTCGAGCCCCGCATTGGAAAGGATGGATGGGCGCAGTTCGTAGATCAACAAGCGCATCTCTTTTAACGATTGCCGGATGGTGCTTTTGATACTAGCGAAAATCTCACGTGTTTTTTCGATATCCCCCTGGCGGGCATAGTCCTGACCACCATCCGCGGTGAGTAAAACGCTATAAAGCGATTGTGAGAGTGAGTCATGTAACTCGCGGGCGAGGCGCTGGCGTTCACGGTCCACCTCCGCCACTCGGGCGATCTCTCGCAGGCGTTCGCGTTCAATCATCTCAGAAAGCTGGTTAGTCGCCGCGGCGGCAATTTCCAGTTCAAGATCAGGTATCGGTTGTTCTTTTTCCCAGAGGATCAGTATTGCACCAAAATCAGCTCCCCTGGCTTTGAGCGGAAAAGCCAGCGCAACCGTAGAGTTGCATTGTGCGATCAGGCGCGGCAGCGTACCTTTCTCGCTGCTATGAATCACGGTTGCAGACCGCGTCATTTCCAATTCAAGCGAATAGGGAAACTGATCAAGAAGGATACCAGTCGATGGATCTGACACAAAAGATACAGTAAGGCGATCATCATCCTGACCACCACCATAGCGCAGGATAACACCTGCATCGGCGAATAGACCTGTGACGATCTCGCGCAATCCATTCTCGAGTTTGGTGGTGAGCGGGGAGAATTCGTTGGAGATGGCTGTGATGGCATAAAGCACCTGCAACTGACGCTGGGCCTGTTTCTGATCAGTTACATCCTGGTGCGACCCAATGAAGTGCAAGGGATTTCCGTTCTCATCGGAATCCTTAACCAATCCACGCGCGCGAATCCATTTCCAGCGATCAGTTTTGGTTCTTATACGGTAATCAACCGCATAAAAGGGGACTTCACCAGCGATATGTTTATTCCATACATCCCAGAGATTTTGAATATCCACCGGATGCACGAGGTTGATCCAGCTGCCAGTTTCAAACTCCTCGAAAGTGTAATCGAGCATGGTGGCATAGTAACTATTGATGGAGGTGGTATTGGTCTTGAACTGGTGATCCCAGAGACCCAGCTGTGTGGCTTCAATGGCCAGGTTCAGACGGTTAATGATATCAAACTGGCGGGTGACATCCTGCAGAATAGCGAGGATGTAGGTTTTACTGGAAATCCTGATCGGGCTGGTGCGAAGCTCAATGATCTTCTGGGTTTGGTCAATATCGAGGGCGTGGATGAGATTAGCGTTTTCGTTGAGGCCCTCGATATCGATGACGGCACCAATCAGATTAACCTCCTGCTGGCCCAAGATCTTTCCTGCCTGGGCATTGGCAAAGACGACGGTGAAATCCGGCTGGAGAATGAGAATGCCATCTGGAAAGCGCTCCTTTTCGACGGTCATAGCTGCCGGCCCTTCAAAGGGCAGGATCTTTTCTGAAAGCAGCTTGATGAAAGGGATCTCAGGTGTTGGCATAATTATCTTTGAGTAGAATACTTTTCCCTCGAAATCGGAGGTTCATTTTGATTGTAAAAGATGTAAAGAGTCTTACTAGATTTTATATCATGATAACAGTTCATTTAATCGATTTATGTTTTGATTATGTGAAATATTTAAAGAGATTGAACTGTTAACGAAAACATGCGGTGCTGAGAACTACGTATTACTAAACAGAAAAGCGCTGGCATTGCCAGCGCTTTTGCTATCTGTGAATATTGATTATATGTTTATTATGCTGGCGGCAGGATCACGGTGTCAATGACATGGATCACGCCATTGGAAGCCCGGATATCTGTCGCGGTGATGAGCGCGCCGTTGATGGCGGGGACGCCATTGCTGTGGATAGCGAAGGAGACGGTGGAACCCTGGAGGGTTGCCGCTTCGAGACCATCGCTCACGTCGGCTGCCATCACTTTGCCATCGATGACATGGTAGAGCAGAATATTTGCCAGCGCTTCGGGGTCAGCCAGTAACGCTTCCACGGTGCCCGCGGGCAGTTTTGCGAACGCTGCATCGGTGGGGGCGAAGACCGTGAATGGTCCCTCGCCACGCAATGCTTCTTCCAGCCCTGCTGCCTGGACAGCGGCAACCAGTGTCTCGAAGCTGCCGGCCGCGATCGCGGTATCGACGATGTCAGCGGGGGGCAGGATCACCGTGTCGATGACGTGGATGACACCATTGAACGCTTCGATGTCGGTGGCGGTGATGAGCGCGTCGTTGATGGCGGGCGCACCGTCACTGTGAATGGCGAAGGAAACTGTGGAACCCTGAGCGGTTTCCGCTTCCAATCCATCGGATACATCCGCTGCCATGACCTTACCGGGAACGACATGGTAGAGGAGAATGTCAGCTAATGCTTCCGGATCTGCCAAGAGCGCTTCCACGGTGCCTTCCGGCAACTTGGCAAATGCTTCGTCGGTGGGGGCGAAGACCGTGAAGGGGCCCTTGCCGCGCAGTGTTTCTTCCAGGCCGGCGGCCTGTACGGCTGCGACGAGGGTATTGAACGAACCTGCGCCAACTGCTACGTCAACGATATCTGCCGGAGGCAGAATGACAGAATCAATGACATGGATCACGCCATTGGACGTCTCGATATCGGTTGCGACGATCTCTGCATCGTTGATCATGACCTTGCCATCAGACACGGAGAAGGACACTTCCGCGCCGCGCAGGGTCTCGGCGACCAAACCGTCAGACACGTCGGCAGCCATAACCTTGCCTGGTACCACATGGTAGAGCAGGATGCGGGCTAACTGACCGGTTGGATCTTCGAGCAGTGATTCAACGGTTCCTTCGGGAAGTTTCGCGAACGCTTCGTCAGAAGGCGCGAATACCGTGAAGGGGCCTTCGCCTTTGAGGGCTTCGGCTAATTCTGCTGCCGTGACAGCGGCGACGAGGGTTTCAAAAGAACCCGCCGCGATGGCTGTATCCACGATATCGGGCAGCACTTCCTCCATAACCTCTTCTTCCATTTCAGGCATGGGGGTTGGTACAACTTCCTGCTCTGCGGCGGGGGCCGCGCAGGCTGTGATGAGTAGAGCTAAAACTACTGATGCGACTATAACCTTTTTCATGATTTACTCCTTTTTTTATTATTAATTTGGTTATGCACATATGATAGAAGAGCAATCACCATGAAAAAGACGGGATACGATAGAAACAGGTTGGGAATGGATTGAAACGGTTGGAAATTGGTTGGGGTCAGCTGGTTTCGGCAGGCGGGATGAAGCGGTAGCCGCCTTCACGGATGTTTTGGACGAGAGTTGGATCGGAGGGATCTTCTTCGATCTTCTGGCGCAACTGGTGGATGTACCATTTAATGTAGTTGCGCGCTTCGTGGCTGCTTTCGGGCGAAAAGCCGCCCACCTCTCTGGCAAGTTCTTTGGGCGGGACAACGCGGTGGGTGTTTTGCATCAGGTAAACAAGGAGGCCAAACTCGCGACTGGTTAGATCCACTTCCTGATCATTCTTTTTAACAATCAGTTTATCCTTATGCACGTAGACCGGGCCGACACGCAACTCAATCTGCTCGGCTTGCTCCTGTTTGAGGGAGAAATACTGTTTGCGCTTTTCGATCGCTTCCTGGGCAGCATCACGGATCTGATCCGGCCCGACTGGCTTGAGCAGATAAATATCGACACCCTCGCGGATGGCCTGCATGGCGGATTCGAGCGAGCCATGCCCGGTAAGAATGATGACGGCCGTATCCGGCCAACGCCAGCGGATGGCTTCGAGGACGCGCAAGCCATCGACCTTGCCGCCCAGATTGAGATCCAGAAAAACTAGATCGTAATGTTTATCGCGGATCAGATCGAGCGCCTGTTTGCCATCTGCTGCCAGCTCGATTTCATACCCGACCAATTCGAGGGCGCGCCCAATGAAAGTGCGGATATTTTGTTCATCATCGACAATGAGTGTTTGATACATGATTGACCTATATTGATTGTATAGTAATCGATGAAAAAATCAAGCGATGGGTAACGCGACTGTGAAGACCGCACCACCGTTTTGCCTGTTTTCGGCGCTGATCTGCCCGTGATGGGCATCGATGATGGCCTTGCTGAGATGCAGGCCAAGACCAAGCCCTTCCTTTTTGGTGGTGAAGAATGGCTGAAAAAGGTTATTGATCTGTTCCGGCTTGATGCCAGGGCCATCGTCAGCGACAATGATGTTGACCATTTTTTTGTCCTGTGATTGCGTTACGGAAAGATCGACCTGGCCATGCTCGCAAATCGCCTCGATGCTGTTGATGACCAGATTGAGGATGACCTGGTGAATTTGTTCGGTATCCATGAGGACGAGCGGCAGTTTGTCCGCCGGGTGATAGACCAGGCCGATATGTTTCTCATCTGCTTTTTTGCGGGTGAGATTGATGACGCGATGAATAACATGATCCAAATCAGCGGGCTTTTTTTCTTTTAACTGGGGCTTTCGGCTGGCAGCCCGTAATTCGGCAACGATATTCTTGATGCGGTCTAATTCCTGGGCGGCAATATCGAGGTATTCGTTGAGCGGGCTGCCTGGATCGAGCGATTCAGATGCCAACCCGAGATAACCGATGATCGATTGGAGCGGATTATTGATCTCATGAGCGAGAGAGGCAGCCACTTTCCCTACCGCAGAGAGTTTTTCTGACTGCAGAAGCGCTTGCTCGTTCAATTTGCGATCGGTTATATCTTCAATGATATAGATAATGTTGGGCTGGTCCGCATCAGGCAATTGCAGTAGATAGATATTGATATTGACCCAGCTGTTTTGATTACCGGATTGGCTGATCGTCTTTTCCATTTCTTTTGTGGTGAATTTTTTCTGCAAAAAATCCGCCATGATTTTTGAAAAAGAAGCGAGATCTTCCTTAAAGAACAATTCCGGCATTGAGAACTGGCAGATCTTTTCTTTGCTCAACCCGATGATATTCATAAGAGCATTGTTGCAGGTGATGATGCTGCCGCCGGTATCCGTGATCGCGATACCAAGGGACGAATTTTCAAAAATACCTCTGAATTTTGCCTCGCTGGCGCTCAGTTCTCTCGTTTTTTCCCGCACCATATCTTCCAGGTTGGCAGCATAATCATTGATGATTTGATTGGATTTCTCCAGCTCGACCTGTTTTTTGGTCAATTCGCGCTGGAGGGTGGCCATCTCGGCGTAAAGCACACCGATATCATCAAACAATTCCTGATCGGGGTGTGAAACTGGCGCTGATTCTGGAAGGGCCTGTTCTTCTGCTGTGCGGGAAATGCTTGTTGTTTGATCAGGGGCACCACAAAATTTCTCCGTGAGCAGTTGGAGGTCCTCTTGATTTTGAGCAGCGACGATACACAGGGCGTCACCCAGGAGAACGCCATTCAGAATGAAATAATGCGCCTCGTCATTCAGCTCGAAGAAAATTTCCCAATTCTTTGCCTGCCCCTCCTGCCAGCCTGACTGGATGAAACGCGTGAATTTTTCACGGCTGCCTTTCTCCAGCAGGCCAAATAGATCGATGCCTGGTTGAAGCATTTCGGCCCATTCGCGTGAGGCGTGGGAGATGGAAAGCAGGTGGGCGCTTGCATCTGAATTGATAACGAAGTCCATTACGGCTATCCACCCAAACCGAATAAACGATTGGCAAGGGAAACAGCTTCATCGGCTGATGTGGCAAACCCGTCGCTGCCCACTTTTTTCCACAAATTATCAGAGATATTAAAAGGCGGACCGCCCACGATCACTTTGACCCGATTGGCCTGATCGCGTTCCCGTACGCCCTGGATGACCTGCTCGATAATCGGGATCTGTTTGGATATGGTGGCTGACAGCGCGAGGAGATGGGGGCTGGTTTCATCTAAGGCCTGCAGGATGGCCTGTGACGGCGCATTGCCGCCGAGATAATATGTATCCCACCCGTCCATCTCGAAAAAGTCCGCCACCATGCGGATGCCGATGTCGTGCATATTAGAGTCGACACTGGCGGCGATCATGCGCAAGCCATTCTTTTGATTCGCGAAGATATAGGGGTAAAGCTGAGACATGATCATCTGGGTGGCGGCGGTGAAAAAATGTTCCTGGGCGATGGTGATCTGATTGGTCTGCCAGAGGCGGCCAATTTCATAGAGACTATTCTGGAACACATGCAGGTAGATATCGCGGACAGGGACGCCGGAAGCGGCGCTATCCAGAATCAATGTTGAGGCTTGTTTGCGATCGCCGCCCAACAAGAGGGCGCGATAATTCGCAGAGAGCTCTGAAAGAGGATCATCGGTTGAATCCGGACTTTGATTTTTACAATCCAGGCTGCAGATAGCGTCATCAATGAATTGGGTGACCTTTTCACCTGCGGCATGGTCCATTCCATCTGAAAAGGTGGCGCGGATAGTATCGAAAAGGTCAGCCACATCCTGCTCGGTATAGCCCTGGCTCAGGAAGCGGGTGCGTTTCCAGCAGAGGAAATCCTGCAGGATGGCTATGTCGTTGGCGTTCAAAGCGACTTCCACCTGCTCAACGAGGGAGATGCCGAGCGCGGAGGTTAATTGGTTAATTTGTGCGGATCTATCCATAGGGTTCACCTTGAAAATAATTGTATCAATATCAAGCTAAAGCTTCAAACGCACGAACGATGATCACAGCCAACCATTTACCAACTAAACCCCGAATGAGGACATCATTTAATGGTGATTGGCCGGGATATAGTTAGATAAAAAATGGAGTCACAATGAAAACTATCATGGTATATGGCGCCGCAGGCGGGATTGGCAGCGCCATCGGAAAATATTTTAAGGACAGGGGATCCGCGGTTGTCGCGGGCGTGCGGCACGCCAATGGGAACGGACTTGTTTTCGCGGATGTGATCGTTGAAGGAGATTTTTCATCTGAACAGGATGCGGCCGCGATGGCCAGGGCTGTGGCGGAAGAGGTGGATCAGATCGATCTATGGGTCTACGCCGCAGGCGATATTCACTATGAAACAGCGCAAAACCAAAACGCAAATGATTGGATGCGCATGTTTAATGCAAACCTGTTCGGGGCCCAACAAACACTGAAGCAGAGCCTGCCGTTATTAGCGGCGGAAGCGCACATTATGATGGTTGGCGCGTATACAGACCGGCTGACGATGCCAGGGCTTTCCGCATATACAGCGTCAAAAGCCGCGCTGGCGGCATATTCTGCTGTGATCGAAAAGGAATTGCGCGGGATGAAAGTGTCACTGATCCGCCCGTCTGCAGTAGACACACCTTTCTGGAAAAAAGTTCCGTTCAAACTGCCAGCAAACGCGCTGCTGCCTGAAGATGTGGCCGAGAAAGTTTTTAGTGTTTATGTGCAGGGATTATCCGGGCTGGTGGACCTGTAATTCACTAAGCAAATCGAGAAAACGCATAGAAAAATCATTGGATCGCACCTGCATATTAGTTCTCAAATTAGAGAAATCAAACGACCATATATTTATTTTCTGTTGTTAAGCGGGGTTGGAAAAGAAAAGGCCGGGCTTTTTACGCTTGCGGGGTTAACACGCATAATTAAAGTTGTCAATGATTCATCATCGCAATGGATATTGGGGTAAACTTGTCCGATATTATATTGAGCCTGAAATCCGAATGAAATTATCTGAATCACTAAAGAAATCCTTTCTTAATCCGTTAACCCCTTTGTGGGTTTGTGTATTTGTGGACATTCTGGGCTATTCGATGCTGACCCCCTATATGCCGCAGATCATGCTCGCGATGGACGTGCCAATCGGGGTGATCGGGCTGGTTCTATCGATCCCGCCATTTATCGGCTTTTTCACCAACATCCTGTGGGGCTCGCTCTCGGATCGCATTGGGCGAAAACCAGTGATCATGATGCTGCGGATTGGGACGCTGGTCAGCTATCTGCTGCTTGTATTCGCCAAGGATATGACAATGATCATCCTGTCGCGGGTGGTCGCGGGGATTTTCAACTCGGTGGTGACGGTATCACTGACGGTTGTGAATGATGTGGTCGCTCCGGAAAGACGTTCGCTGGAACTCAGTAACGTGGGGGCTGGGTGGCTGGTGGGGAGTATCCTGGGGCCATTCCTGGGTGCGCTGGTGGCAGGGAGCGGGGCATTCGGACTGGGGATGATCAACTTCATCCTGATCGGGGCGACGATATTGATCACGCTGCTCATGCTGAAAGAAACGCACGCGGATTTCGTAGAAGGGCAGATGAAATCAATGGAAGACGAGAAAAAAGCGATCATCTCGGTCGGGCTGCTGAAGAAACCGCTACCGCGCTACTTGCTGCTGCAGAGCCTGTTCAACCGCATCCCCTATTTCATGTTCGTGACGACGACCTCGCTATTTGTAACGATCCGATATGGCTTCGGCGTAGCACAGATCGGCGCGTTCTTTACTCTGATCAGCGTGGTCAACCTGGTGATCCGCATCATCCTATTCCCGTATGTGTTACGAAAGCTGGGGGATGAGATGACGGTACGGCTGGGTTTTATCCTGTATTTGATCGCTTTTACCTGGCTGATCTTCGCCAATAGCGTGTGGGAGTTTGCGGTGATCAACATGGTGATGAGCTTTGCCACTTCGACCGCCATTGATGTGATGACGGGGGTGATGAGCCACGCGGTTGAGAAGCGGGAAATGGGCGAGATGATGGGACTGGCATCTGCCGCAGAAAGCCTGACGATGGTGATAGGGCCGATCATCGGAAGCAATTTGCTGGGATTATCGAATCCTTACCTGTTTGGACTGTTTGGGACCGTATTTGCGATCATTCCTTTAGCGATGGATTTTCATCCGATCAGAAATCGGAAAACTGAGAAAGAAAACGGCTGAAGTGGACGTTGCAATTTGAAATAATTGACCAGTGTGTTTCTTAGCAAATAATGGCCAATATCCATAGCTATCCCATCACCAATTAATCCCCCATGCTGTGCCGTGAACCCAATCGAATAAATTTATAATTAGTTTATGGCACGACCAAATACAAGAAAAGACCTGATAGATTTGAGCAGAACCAATTACGAAAAGATATTGAAGATGGTTGATGAGGTCACGGTCGACGTGTTATCTGAAGCGGGCGCATGTGAGCATTGGAGCATCAAAGATATCCTGGCGCACCTGCACGGTTGGCACCTGATGTACCTGCGCTGGTATGAAGAGGGGATGGCGGGCGAGAAGCCTGAGATGCCCGCGTCGGGATATACATGGGCAAATACACCCGCGCTGAACGCGGAAATCTATGCACGCTATAAGGATGAGGCGCTTGGAGAGATTTTGATTCTACTGGATGAGACCCATCACAAAGTGATGAAAATCATCGAGAACCATTCGGATGAAGAGCTGTTCACGAAGAAAAAATATACCTGGACAGGGACGACCTCGCTCGGATCCTATACGGTGTCCGCGATGTCGAGCCATTATGATTGGGCGATCAAGCAGATCAAGACATTTTTGAAAAGCAAGTAAACGCTTCTCATTTATTAACTCAAAATTCATCTTATTGATAATGCTTGCTGATGTATTATCATTGACTGTGCCAGGTTAGATTATCTGACAGAAGAAAAATGACCAAAAAGGAACTCATCAACCTACGTGATTATGCCCTGATCGTATTCGATATTGACGGGACGATATCCGGGCAGGATCACATCATCCATCCTTTTACACTGGAGACGTTGTCGCGATTACGGGAGGCGGGTTTCCCGTTCACGCTGGCAACCGGTAAGAGCCTGCCGGGCACAATCGCGCAGGCGGACCTGCTGCAAGCAGACCTGCCGCTGGTACTAATCAACGGGGCGATGCTGCAGACGCGGCAAGGCGAAGTGCTGGACGCGGTCACGCTGCCGGAGGCAGTTGTGCGCGAAGTGATCGCATTGTGTGAGCAGGAAGGGCGTGACCTGGTGATGTATGACGGTGACGTGATCTATTTTAAAGAAATGACCGAAAATATGCGGCCGGTGTACGGGCACCTGACCGACGGGATGCACCCGGTTGGTGCATGGGAGAGCATCGCCGGGCGGATGGGGGATATCAATAAATGCCTGGTGGTGGATACAACCCAGCGCGCGCATTTGCTGCAGATGGGAGAGATGTTTGAAGCTGCATTTGGGGACGCGGTTGATGTTCTGCATACCAGCGCGGTGCTGGTTGAGGTGATGCCGCGGGGGATCAATAAATTAATTGGATTGAAAAAGTTGACAGAACGAATGGGAATCACGATGTCGAGTGTGATGGCGTTTGGGGATTTTGATAATGACGTGGAGATGTTGTTAGCCGCTGGCCTGGGCATCGCTGTCGCCAATGCATCAGCACGCGCGAAAAAAGCAGCCGACCTGGTGATTGGCGGGGTTGACGAACAAGGTCCGGCGCGATTCCTGTCTGAACTTTTGGACCGCTTACCCGGTTAACCAGCGCGGATAAGCGGCCCGAATTACACGTTTATTCGAACAATTTTAAATCGTCTTTGGATAAGAATTTATAAAGCTTTGTGCCTGTTTCAGGGTCAACCGCGCGAGCGGCTTTGCGGCCGTTCTTGAGCGTTTCGATGGTTACTTTGCTGGTATCCACAAAGACGTCTTTCTTATCCTTCAATGAATAAAATTTTAACTGCGCCATTCGTACTCCTTTCTGTTAGGTTGATGAATAATGAAGCGGTGATGAACCCCCGTTGAATGAATCATTGTTCAGTAATCATATTATACAAAGATAAAAAGGGTTTAATTCTTAAAAAACCCACGCTTGTATCTGCTGGTCATTTGAATGAAAACCCCTATAATTAGGTTTTATTTTTCAAAGGCAGCTTGATTTGAGATCCAATATTGATGAAAAGAATAAGGGGTTTGCGCTGGCGTTTGGCAGCGCGCTGGTGCTTTCGCTGACAGCGATCTTCATCCGTCATCTGACGCAAGCCTATGCATTGCCGGCGCTGGTGCTGGCGTATTGGCGTGAAGTTTTCACGGCAGCTGGTTTATTCCTGTTTTTTCTGGTTCGAAATCCGAAACTGATCGGCGGGATAAAAGGCCATGGCAGGCTGCTGACAGGGTATGGTCTGGTGCTGGCTGTGTTTAACGCGCTGTGGACGCTTTCCGTTTCACTGAATGGAGCTGCCGTTGCCACGGTGCTGGCTTATTCATCAGCCGGTTTCGCGGTACTTTTGGGGTGGCTGATCCTGGGTGAACTCTTAACCACAAAAAAGATCATCGCCACCGTGATGAGCCTGGCCGGATGCGCGCTGGTGGTAGACGCGCTTAACCCAGATGTATGGGAGATCAACTTGGTGGGCATGGCGGCGGGCATTGCTGCCGGCATATTTTACGCACTTTACAGCATTATGGGACGCGCGGCGAGTGAAAAAGGCCTGAACACATGGACTACGCTGATGGTCATCTTCGCGATCGCATCGGTGTTTATGTTGTCGTTCAACGTATTCTCTTTTGGGATGATCCCGGGCGCAGCGGATACTCCCGCTGATATTTTTTGGCCGGGCGGTGACAGGACAGGCTGGTTGATCCTGATCACGCTGGCTATCGGGCCAACCCTGATAGGATATGGATTGTATAATGCGGCGCTGCAACACCTTGAATCGAGCATCACCAACCTGATCGTGACGATTGAACCGGTGTTCACTGCCGTGATCGCTTATTTTCTGTTTGGCGAACTGTTCTCCGCGACACAGATCGGCGGAGCGGTGCTGATCATGAGCGCGGTTTTGGTTTTACGGATAAAAGGAAAAGGGAAGTCGCCATTGGTTGGCGCTCATCAAAAAAGGCGCTGAAGAGCGCCTTTTGATAAGGAAATATTGTGATCAATCCTCAAATTTCCAGATCTCGTTGAGAATGCCTTTTGCAGTGTCGAGATCAGGAACGAGATGGTTGAGCATCATTGCCCGCAAGGCTTTGTTGTAATCCCTTTCCACGATTGCTTCCACCCATAAGATTTCAAAGGTGGCGTTAAGGCGGACCATGGCTTGCAGGTCGAGCGGGGTTTCGCCTGGCTGGAGCGGAGTGAAACCATGCGCGCTGACGAGGGTGGGTGTTTCGATGATGGCATTGGGCGGCATCCAATCGACGGTATCAGCGTTGACGACATTGATGGTGAAGACCTGGTTGGTATTATTGGCGTGGGCGAGCATGACCGGCACAACGATATCGCGGTACCAATGGGCGCCGCGTTCTCCCAGCTTATCAGGTACTTTGCCATCGGCGTCGCGGTAGGCCTGCATGACTTCATTTTCAAACGCAAGCAGCTGTTCGGCGCGCACCTGTTCCTGCTGTGCCTGCTTTTCGTAAATGCGGTTGGCATGGTAATAGTATTTGAAGTAGGAGGTGGGGATGCCGCCAATCGCCCTGGCGATCTCGGGATCGACCGGCAGACCGGGGACCTGGTCCAGTTTTTCAAGGATTGTGGGCATGAGGTTTTTACCCTGATAATGCACCTCGGTGATCCATCCAAAATGGTGCATGCCGACATACTGGAACCAGAGCGACTGATAGGGAATACCAAGCATGGCGGCGATGCCCTGGCCGATGCCAACAGGCGAATCACAGACACCGATCATGTTGACCTTAGAGTAGGTCACTGCCGCGTATTGGATGAAGCTATTGGGGTTGGTCAGGTTCAATACAAGCGCATGCGGCGCGTATTTTTCGATCGCCTGACAGTAATCCAGGACGACCGGGATGGTGCGCTTGGCGTTGTTCATGCCGCCCGGCCCGAAAGTTTCCTCGCCCGGGATGCCGAACTGTTTGGGGAAGCGTTCGTCATAGGCACGGGCATTGTATCCACCCACACGTATCTGATTGAGAATGTAGTCCGCTCCATCCAGGCCTTTGGACAGATCTGTCTCGTGGGTGATGGTGAGCTGAGGCTGAGCGCCCTGCACAAGCGCCGCACAGGCAGCCGCTACCTGTTCCAGTTTGGGTTTGGTGCGGCCAATCAGACAGATCTCCAATGGCGGGCGGTCTGGCCGGGCAAGCAGATCCTGCACCAACACCGGAGAGGCAATGGAACTGCCGCCCAGCACTGCTAGTTTCTTTTTTTCCTGCATCAGAACCTTTCTGCTTCCTGCGATCAGGCGCGGTCGTAGAAGGCGAGGATCGCTTCAGCCGTAATGACCGCTTCTTCCTCGCTCATGGTTTCAAAGACGGGGATATTGAAAACGCGGCGCGCATACGGGCCGCCGACCGGGAAGTCGCTTTCTTTGTAACCGAGATGTTCATAAGCTCCCTGCATGGGAACCATGATGGGATACATGGCAAAACCGCCGATATCATGGTCTGCCAAATAGATGAGCAGCTGCTTGCGCTCTTCCTCGGTAGGAGCGATGGTGGCGTAGGAATAATAGACGTGATGGCAGTAATCCTCAACATGCGGCAACTGGAGGGGCGTATCCGCGAGCATTTTGTCATAGATCGCGGCAATGTTGCGGCGGCGGTTATTCCAATCATCCAGATATTTCAGTTTGACGCTGAGCATGGCACCCTGGAGCTCATCTAGGCGGTCTTGAAAACCGACCACTTCATGGATGAATTTGACCCGCTGGCCGACATAGCGCAACATGCGGATCTTTTCATTGAGCTCGTCGTCGCTGGTGGTGATGATGCCGCCATCGCCGTAGGCACCCATGTTCTTGCTGGGGTAGAAGGAAAAGGCGGCTGCATGGCCAAGGGAACCGGTGCGGCGGCCCTTGTAATAGGCACCATGGGCATGAGACGCGTCTTCCATGACCCACAGGTTATGCTTTTTGGCCAATTCCATGAGCGGGTCCATATCGACGACGTGGCCATAGAGATGAACAGGGATGATGGCTTTGGTCTTCTCGGTGATGAGCGGTTCAACCAGCTCCGCGGTCATGTTGTAGGTTTTTGGATCCACATCACAGAAAACGACTTTTGCGCCGCAATATGAGGCGGCGAAAGCGGTGGCGACATAGGTGTTACAAACAGTGATGACTTCGTCACCGGGCCCGACTTCCATCGCTTCGAGGATGATATGCAGCGCTTTGGTGCCGCTGGAGACACCGATCGCGTATTTACTATCGCTATACTTAGCAAATTCCTCTTCAAATTTGCTTAGATATGGTCCGAGGGTGTATTTACCGGTCGGAAGCACTTTCTTGACGGCTTCCATCACCTCGTCACCGATCTCTTCCCACTGACGTTCCAGATGGCCGCTGCCGATCTTGGTCGGTTTTGTGAGCGCTTCCACCCAATCGGGAATTTCAATCTTTCTGCTCAGGTCAATCTTGGTCATGTTCTACTCCTGTTTTTATTTTTTAAAAAATTGCGGAAGGAATTCTTTATGCGCTTCGAGCATCTCATCCACCAGCGCGACGGCGGTGGGGTAATCAGGCACGAGCGGGTTTTGCAGCATTGCCAGGATGGCATCTTTGCGGGAGCCGCTGACGGCCGCTTTGACAGTGGCGGATTCCCAGGCCTTGGCCTGCTGGCAGAGTGTGCGGATGGAATCCGGCAGCTTGCCCATCACCAGCGGCGTGACGCCATGGGCGCCAACCACGCAGGGGACTTCAACGGACGCATCCGGCGGGAGATCGGAAATGGCGTCGCCGTTACGGGCAACAACGATCTGGACATCGCGGCGGTCGAGCATGAGCGAGAGGATGAGGTTGACGGCTGCCTCTGAATAACGGGCGCCGCCACGCTGGGCAAGCTCTTCCGGTTTGACCAACACATGGGGATCCGCGTATTTTTTGAGCAGATCCTGTTCCACCGCGAGCACAGTTTCGCCGCGAGATTTTTCCGCCGCTTTGGCTTCAGCCAGGCGGGCAGGGTGGTAATAGTAGTACTGCAGATAATAGGTGGGAATCACACCCAGCGTGCGGATCAATTCCGGCTCCAGATGGGGCATCTCCTCATTTTCCGCAAATTTCTCGAGATTATCCATCAGGCTTTGGGTCATATCCTGGCCCTTGATGAATACTTTACGGACCCAGTTGACATGGTTCAAGCCAACCCATTCCAGGAACACATCGCGCGGTTCAACATGGAAGGCTTGCGCCATACCCGCGATCATGTTGATGGGATTGTTGCAGAGACCGACCACATTCAGATCGGTGTGTTTGAGAATGGCTTCGGTCATGATGCCGGACGGGTTGGTGAAATTGATGAACCACGCGTCCGGGGCGTATTTGTGCATATCTTTGGCGATATCGAGTGTGACGGGGATGGTGCGGAAGGCCTTGAATGTGCCGCCCGGCCCGGTGGTCTCCTGGCCGATGACGTTGTATTTGAGCGGGATCTTTTCATCAAGGATGCGAGCCGCCATTTTTCCGACACGCATGGAGGAAAGGACAAATTTTGCCCCTTCGACCGCCTGCGGTCGGTTGGTGGTGAGGGTGACTTTGGTGTCCATCTCCGCATATCGCACCATGCGCTGGGCCATGCCACCGACGATATCGAGGCGTTCCTGATCGATATCATACAAAGTGATCTCGCCTACCTGCAGGTTGGATTCATTCTGGATGAAGCCATCGATCAGTTCCGGGGTATAGGAACTACCGCCCCCGATGACTGCTATTTTTTCGATGCCTGGTCTTTCCATTCTTGTACCTCCGTTTCAAGCTGCTTTACCCGTTTTAATACCTGAATATACTGCTCGCCATAATCGATCTCGCTCCAGGCGAGCATGAGCAGATCCAGCGCGTGGATGAGCAGCACGGAGAGTTCCACATCTTCCCCGCGGGCCGCTTTGGTGATGATGGTGGTGTTGATCTTATGCGCCTGATTTTGTTCTGCATTGGCGTCCGCAAGCGCTTTTTCAGCCGCATCCCAGTCGCCTTCTTCGGCATACTGCCCCGCTTCTTTCGCGAAACTGCGGGCGCTGCCCGCGTGGAGGATGAGTTGAAAAAGTACCTGCTCCATTTCCTGTGAGATTGCCATTAATGCTCCTTGTATAATTCCATTTTATTGTAAATGTTGTCCATTATCAAATTGAATCGGTTTCCAGGTGCCGTTGTTGTTGTGGTGATATTCGGAGATGCCGCAGGCGATCCAGGGGCCGACAGCGCGCCAAACTGAGAGGTCTTTTTCCTGCAGATGCTGGGTGAGCACGCTGAGCAGTCCCCAATGGAGGACGATGAGCACGCGTTCACCGTGATGTTTTTCAGCGATAGCGTCAAAGGTGGTGGTGACGCGGTTGACAAAATTATCAGCGCTTTCACCGGAAGCCCAAAGGGCAAATTTGACCAGCGGCAGGGTGAGCTTTGGACCGGAAAGGTCCGGCTCAAACCATTTCATTGACTGCCCTTCGAGCCAGCCATAATAACGCTCTTTCAAACCATCAACCGGAACGGGTTCCATATTGATGGCATTACCGATGATGCTGGCTGTGGTCATGGCGCGCCCAAGGGGTGAGCAGTAGAAAGCATCAAAAGATTGACCGCGAAAGTGCTGCGCTGTTTTGTGCGCGTCCTGTAAACCCCTTTCAGAAAGGGGGCCATCGGTCTGGCCGTGGATCTTCTGGCTGGTGATGGTCTGCGTTTCGGCGTGGCGAACTAACACCACCTGTGTTGATTGTTTCATTGAAAAAACCGTTCTTAATTTAGCGGTTGTGCTGAATCTGCCACGCAGCGGAACCCGACGAAGGGATTCTTTCTGCGGGGGGTGTGCATGCGGATGTGAAAAGTTTGCGCTTCCTCCGGACCATCGAGCCAATCTCCGCCGCGCAGCGGCGCGCGCAGCTGGGAGGGCTGGCCGCCGCCGATCCATTCCCACACGTTGCCGGCCATATCCTGACAGCCGTAAGGGCTATCGCCCTGCGGGGAGTATTTCCCGATAGGAGTGGTATCGCCGGAAAAGACGTTGGCGTTGTCAATGCTCCACTCGTTACCCCAGGGCCAGGTGCGGCCATCGCTGCCGCGGGCGGCTTTTTCCCACTCTTCATTGGTGGGAAGGCGCTTTCCGGCCCATTCGGCGTATGCGGTAGCGCTAAACCAGTTCACTTCCACGACCGGGTGATCGGCTTTCCCTTCGGGATAGGTCACTCCGCGCCAGTGTGATGGCTGGTCATGCCCGGTGGCATCGACAAAGAGTTTGTATTCCGCGTTGGTGACCGGGGTAAGGTCAATGAAGTATTCCGCTGTCTGCTGTTTTTCCTGATCTTCGCCAAAAAGGAATTCTCCGGCGGGGATCTTAACCATTGCTTTTTCGATTTTTCCTGCCTTAAAGAGCGGGAGTTTTTTCTCTGCCATTTTTTTACTCCTAAGAAATCATTTCTTCTTAATCTTTAAACGTATTGATAAGCCAATAATAGGCAGCGATAAACGCTGCAAGATAATAAATTGCGGTAGCGATGGAGATAGGCGCGGGGGTGATACCGACTGATACCTGTCCGGCTTCGGCTCCGCCCAGAATAAGTTGGATGGAGATAACCAGCGCCATGAAGAGTGTCATGGCAAGCACAGCGATCCAAAAACGTCCTTTCTTGTGGCCAATGGATTGGGCTGTGAGGACGCCCTGGACGGCGCTGACAGCCAGAAAGGCGACGCGGAACAGAATGAGGGCGATGATACTGGCTGAAAGGAGCAAGGCATTACTGGTAGAGATCGCTTCGACCGTGATGTTGGATGCGGTGTTGCCAAACAACACCTGGAAGCCAGCGCCAACAAGGATGATACCGGTAAAAACCTGCGCTACGAGCCCTGCGCCAAAACCAAGCGCCAAGCCGTCCGCCATGAGGGCGGGGGCAGGCTGGTCTTTACTTTTGATCCTGAGCACGATCAGCATGCCAAGCCCGATGAAAAGGGCGGCTATGAGGGCGCTGAAAAAGATAAATGAAAAATCGAGCGGCTGTCCGGTAAAACCAACTGATGCAGCGCCTTGATACATGACCTGGCGCAGAATACTGCTAAAAAATTGATTAATGAGATTGGTGACGAGCCAAAGGCCAATGCCCCAATAGACCAGGTCGCGCTTGTAGTCCGGGCTATAGCGGCTGATGAGCCCCATCGGCAGCCCGGGTGAAAAGATGAAGATAAAACCGCTGGCGATCACCAGCAAGGCACGCAAAAACATAGGAGACCCTTTGTATTTAAATTGTAGTTGAGCTTAAAATCTATTGTTCCTGTCCTTTGAGGGCGGTCATGATCTGTTCAAAGATCTTTTCGCCATCGATCATGCCATAAGCAACGGAATCGATATTTTCAACGACGATACCGAGCGGTTCAGCGACCTGATCGATACTGCGTTTCTTGAAACGCGCCTGGGGGGCGATGAGGACGATATCGACCGGGTCTTCCGCGAAATTCCAGCGGCCAATCTCTGGTACGTCAATCGCTTTGATCTCAAAAGGAACGCCTGCTTCTTCGGCCACTTTGGTGGTTTTTTGCTCGATCAAGCTGGATGACATGCCAATCGCGCAAACCATTAGAACTCTGATTTTCTTTTTTTCTGCCATTTCTTCTCCGAAAATGAAAATATTTTGACTTGATGGTTAGTATATCATCTAAGTTTTGGAAAATAATCACCATGCTGGTCGAGATAATCATCAAGGATCGCGCGGGCGATCTCGAATGAAGGTACGAGCGGATGGATGGTGAGCGCTTTGAGGGCCAGATCGTATGAGCGCTCAACCGCAGCCTGGATGGTGAGCTGTTCGTACGCTTTGACCGCGTTCAGCAACGCCAAATTTTCAGCGGGGATAGTTCCAACCGCAAAGGGGCGCACAACGCCATTGGAAACGAGGCAGGTCGCTTCAACGACAGCGTCGTGATCCATGCCCGGGATAGCACCGCGGTTGGGAACGTTGAGGATCATCAGTTTAGACGCATCGGTGAGCGCTTTGATGACGTTTAAGGCAACTGCGGAATATCCTTCAGCGGATTCATCCATCGCCTGTTCCACATCCAGCTCATTGGCCGATTCCATTTTTACCTGTTCAAATGTTTTACCGGTTTCAAGCGACATGTAGGTGCCGTGGCGCTGATCGAGGTAACGCAGGTAGATGGCGTGGATCTTGGCGGGGTCGTCTTCCTCATCGCGGATGCGGGCGAGACTGCTGTAGAGCTCGTCATTAAAGGGCTGGATCTGCAAGGCGCGGCTGATACCGGATTTGACCAGATTCTCCACTGATTCGCGCGGGTGATAATAGAAGTAATTGTATTCATTCGGCAGCGCGCCGCGCGCCGCGATTTCCGCCCGGGTGACATGGATGTGATCGAGGTATTCATCCACGGCGGGATCATCGCTGAAGATCTTTGGCAGCATATCAACGCCATCCAGATAGAGCGCGCGCATCCAGCCGAGGTGGTTGATGCCGTAATAATCGGGGAAAAGACGGTCGTAATCCACATTGAGCAGCTGGGACGCACCGCGCATCATGTTGGCGGGGTTGTCACAAATGCCGACCGTATGTTCGAAACCAGCGACGCGGGTGATGGCTTCGGTGACGATACCGGCGGGGTTGGTGAAATTGATCAGCCAGGCATGCGGCGCAAGTTCTTTGATGAGATGGACATAATCGAGAATGACCGGGATGGTGCGCAGCGCCATGGCGAAACCGCCGGGACCGGTCGTTTCCTGGCCAAGGACACCATATTTGAGCGGCACCTGCTCATCGATGACCCGTGAGGCAATTGACCCTTCACGGAAGGTGGTGACGATATAGTCCGCGCCCTTAATAGCTGCGCGCGCATCGGTGGTCCATTGCAAGTCGAATTTGGGCTGCTTGACCAGGCGCGGTTTACAGGCGAGCTTGATCAGCTCGAGGCGTTCGGGGTCGATATCCATCATGCAGACTGTATCGAGTGGGAGCTGATCCTGAAAATTGAGAATACTTTGAATGACGAGCGGGGTGCGCACACCCCCTGCACCAATAAATGTTAGTTTCATAATTCCCTTCTATAAAAAAGGGGACGCGGCACGCCGCATCCCCTGATCGAACGATGAAAAAGCGGGCCTAGTGCTTGACGGCTGCTTCTTCTTTTTCCATCACCTGTTTCTCCCAGGCCTTGAAGGCGGGGAACCAGATGATGCCTGGAATGACGAATTCAACAAGCAATGCAAGAATGATCGCGCGCCAGTCGTAGCCGGTGGCGAGGAACATCAGGATCGGTGTTGGCAGCGTCCAAGGCGCTGCAATGTAGGTCGGGTTGACCAACCCAGCCGCGGTGGCGAGGTATGCAACCGTGGTGTTGAGGAAGGTGATGACGATGAAGGGGATGGCCAAAACGGGGTTGAAGATGACCGGGGCACCGAAGGTGATCGGTTCATTGATATTGAAGATACCGGGCCAAACACCCAACCAGCCGACTCTGCGGAGCCGCTCAGATTTGGAGCGGGTGAAGTAGATGGCGAGCGGCAGGGTTGCGCCGGAGCCGCCGGGAACTACGAAGGAGCGGAAGAGCTCGGTGTAGATCGCTGTTGGTTTCATACCAGCTGCCACTGCCTGCGCGTTGGCGGCGATGTTTGCCTGCCAGACGGGTTGGAGGGCGATACCGATGGTGAGGTCACCATGGATACCCATGGTCCACAGGAATGCGTGGAAGGTTTCCGCAATGGCTGCCGCGACATAGGTGGAAGCAGCGGGAACGACCGCGCTGAGGACCTGGAACAGGCCGGCCGCGAGATCGAAGTTGAGCACGAAGCGGATCAGCCACCAGCCGAATGCCAAAACGGCACCGGGGACGAGGGCTGCGAACGCAGCGGTGATTGCCGGGGGAACGCCATCGGGCATCTTGATGACCATGTTGCGTTTCATGAAGAAGTTGAACACCTCAACAGAGATAACAGCAACCACGATCGCGGTAAACATACCGGAATTGTCCAGGAATGTGCCGGCTTCGCCATCCGGAAGTCCGGGGCTGGCGACGAGGATAAAGGACATGAAAGCAAAGAATACCGGCATGAGGGCATCCAAGCCACGGCGGCGGGCCAATGAATAGGACACTGAAAGAACAACATACAGTGACAGCAGCCCGAAGGTGACGCTGAAAACGCTCCATAGTGAACCGGAGATATTCTCTGGCAGGACACTCTCAAAATAGCATGCTGCTTCATCCCGGAAGCAAAGCGGGAATTGCAGGACGACCAATACGAGCGCGCCGACAATGATCAGCGGCATGAGGGCGACAAAACCATCACGGATGGAGGCAAGGATTGGCTGATCGAACACGGGAGCCAATTTCTCCATAAAGCCGGTCATGGCATCTGCCCAGTTTTTCTTTTTTTCTGGCATTTGACTTACTCCTTTTTAATTAATAAGATTGATAAGAATTGATTGGTCTACAACACGTTTATATATCGCGTCCCGAGGCACCTCCTTTTTCAGATGAATTTTTATAAAGTGTGATTATGAAACGATAAGTGCAAACTCCCTGGAAAATAAAACACCCTGCTGTTGAAGCAAGGTGCTGGCATGTTGAACGGAAAGGATTCGGCGAATCCAAATAAAAGCAAATAGAGCTGAAAGGGTTCCAGAGTATTGATCCATGTTAATCTTCCCTTTTTGTTATTATCATTATACAAGAAACCACCGAATTTTTGACCATGAAATTTGGCTTAACTTCAGTGACGGTCATCATGTACTTTTAATAAACACACTTTACGCATGGTGGTTACGACTTAACCATATCAAATTTATCGTGTGTTTTCAAGTATTTCCAGATAAGAAAACACCCCGTGATTTCTTATTCCGGATTCGAAATTTGAACAAAAAAACCCTCACAGGAGGGTTTTTGATGCCGAAGGTGGGAATCGAACCCACAATCCCAAGGGAACACGAGTTTGAGTCGTGCGCGTATGCCAGTTCCGCCACTTCGGCTAGTGTGATGGAAGTATATCCAAGAAAATTAACGCGGTCAAGACGTGGAAAAGGCGAGATGGGCATATAATTGTTTCAAAAAACAGGAAAAATGAAATTATGCGATTAGGGATCATCGGTTTGCCCCAGGCAGGAAAAACGACCATATTTAACGCGCTCACCGGCGGAGACCAACCAGTCGGCGCGTCGATCGGGCGGATGGAGGTGACCACCGCGGTGATCGATGTGCCTGACCAGCGGGTAGATGATCTTTCGGCGATGTTCAATCCGAAGAAAACGATCTATGCCAAAGTGAATTATGCTGACGTGGCCGGGCTGGGCGGGGGACAGGATAAGGGTGAGATCAGCGGCCAGCTGCTGAACCAATTGACGCAGATGGACGGATTCATTGAGGTGGTGCGCTGTTTTGAAAGCACGATGGTGCCGCATGTGCATGGCAGTGTGGACCCACTGCGCGATATCGCGCAGATGGATACAGAATTCCTGCTGAATGACCAGATCATGGTGGAACGCAAGCTGGAACGGCTGGCGGAAGAGCGCAAGAAAGGCGCGGGGCGCGACAAGGGATTGATCGAACGTGAGATCGCGTTATTTGAGCGCCTGCAGGCGTTCCTGGGAGAGGGAAAACCATTACGTGATATCACACTGACGGATGAGGATGAGAAGATCATCTCTGGTTTTGGTTTCTTGAGCCGCAAGCCGCTGATGATCCTTTTAAATCTGGGTGACGGACAAGCGCAGCCGGATATCGTTTACGCGCACCAGCGCAGCAGCACTCTCGGATTGCAAGGGAAATTGGAGATGGAGCTGGGACGGTTATCCCGCGAAGATGCGGAGATGTTCATGGCGGAATATGGGATCGAGGAGCTGGGGCTGAGCCGGATGATCCGTGCTTCCTATGAGCTGCTGGGATTGCTCTCGTTCTTCACTGTGGGTGAAGATGAGGTGCGGGCATGGACAGTGCGCCGAGGGGCGCTGGCACCGGAAGCAGCAGGAGAGATACACACCGACCTGGAAAAAGGATTCATCCGGGCGGAAGTGATCACGTATGATGACCTGATGGCGTGCGGCTCGATGGCAGAGGGACGGGCGAAGGGGAAGCTGCGCCTGGAGGGAAAGCAATACCCCGTTCAGGACGGGGATATCATTTCTGTTCGTTTTAGCGCTTAGACACTAGCTTCTTAAATATTCTTCCAGCGCGGGCAGGTCTGTCCGAGAGGTGAGGTTGATGCTGAGCGGAGTCACAGCGACCTTTTTCTCAATGCGGACGGTGTATACATCGTTGCCGGGCGTCATATCACTTTCATCCAAAATAAGGGATGGTTTTTTGTCTTTCTCTTTCTTTTGCTTAGGAATACCAAGGGAAGGGTGAAAATAGCGGACATCGGCCAGCGGGGTCACCTGCCAGGGGGTGTCGACTGTCGCGCCAACCGGCACAACGACATTGAGGATATGCACATCATCCGGCATGCGTTTTGCAAGCATCAATTCCGCAAACAGCCTGGTGAAGTGGGCAGCGATGGTGAAATCAACCTCGTCATGGTATTCGTCCCAGGTTTCAAAAAGAATCTGCTGGGACATTGCCAATCCCGGGATTCCAAGTGAAGCCGCTTCGATGGTAGCACCGACAGTGCCGGAATAGGTAATATCGGTTGCGAAGTTTTCGCCAAAGTTGATGCCGCTGACAACCAGATCGGGTTTTTGCGGCGCGATCTCAAAAATGCCATGGGCGACAGACTGGGAGGGAGAGCCGCCGACGGCGTAAATATCCCACTCTTTACCGTTGACGGTGAGTTTTTTCGGGGTGATGACACGGTCTGCGTTCTTTAATACGCCGCGGCCGGTGGCTGACATGTGGTCGCGCGGGGCGGCAACGGTGACATAGCCGAGATCATCGAGCGCTTCGGCGGCGGCCCACAGGCCGGGAGAATCGATTCCATCGTCATTGGATAAGAGAATGTGGATGTCTGAGTTTTTCATGATTTACCTTTTCTATAAAGAACACGGAGCGGTTGATCCGCTCCGGATTGATGAGTGCCCCCGGCAGAATTCGAATCTGCAGCCTTTTGCTCCGCAAGCAAACGCTCTATCCAATTGAGCTACGAGGGCATGGGAACCATTCAACCATACTATACCGCAGGGGCCAAAAACCGTCAAGCAAGAGAAGAAAAGCCAGGCCAGGCGGCTGTTTTTGCGGCTTATTCCTGCGGGAGGGTGATGTTTTGCAGGGAACGGTAGAATGGGCGCAAGCGCTTGTACATTTTCAGATAGACCTCACGATAGAGTTGGTCGTAGACGGCATGGGCGTTTGGCTGGGGCTGGAAGGTATCTCCTAGGCGGGTCATAGCCGCAATGGCGCTGGGATAATCGGGATGCAGCCCGACCCCAACCGCGGCATTGATAGCCGCGCCCAAGCCAGACGCTTCATAGATATGAGGGCGTGAGACCGGCAGGCCAAACACATCCGCGGTGAGCTGCATGGCGGCATCGCTCTGGCTGCCGCCGCCAGCCACGCGCAGCTGATCGATGGGGACTTTTGATCGTTTTTCAGTGCGTTCCTTGCCATCGCGCAGGGCATAGGCAAGCCCCTCCAGAATGGCGCGGTAGACGTGGGCGCGGGTGTGGGAATCGTTGAAACCGATGATGGCGCCGCGCGCTTCCGGGCCGGGATAGCGCAAACCGGGCGACCAGAACGGCTGCAGGACGAGCCCCTGAGAACCGGGCGGCACCTGCTTGACAAGATCTTCAAATAGATTTTCCGGTTCCACGCCGCTCTCTTCCGCCATGCTGCGCTCGCGCAAGCCAAACTCCTGTTTGAACCAGCTGACCATCCAGTAGCCGCGGTAGATCTGCAATTCCATGTTATAGGCGTGCGGCACGGCGGCGGGATAGGGCGGGATGAGAGGGATGATCTCGATATAGTTCTTGTGGGTGGTGTTGATGGTGGCGGTGGTGCCATAGCTGAGGCAGGCCACATTTGGTTCGAGACTGCCGGCACCAAGCACCTCGCAGGCTTTATCGGCAGCGGAGGCGATCAACGGTAGGCCAGCCGGCAACCCTGTTTCCTGCGCTGCTGCGCGGGTGATCTCGCCCAGGGTCTGACCGACCGGAACGATGGTGACCAGTTTTTCGGGTTCGATGGCAAGCGCCTGCCAATACCAATGCGATGGGGCGGCCCAGGCCTGTTTCTTATAATCGAGCGGCATGTACCCGACCTGGCTGCCAACCGAATCGATGAACTGGCTGGTGAGCTGATGGATCAGGTATCCGGAGAGATAGGTGAATTTATGGGTTTGCTTCCAGATATCAGGCTGGTTCTTGGCGAGCCAATTGACTTCCGCTTCCGCCTGAAGGTAATTGACGGTGGGGCGCATTCCGATCAGATCGAATGCCAACCCCCATAAACCGCGCACAGGTTTGAAACCTTCCTCCCGGCGCTGGTCGAGCCAGACAATGGCGGGGCGCAGGGGTTTGCCGTTTTTATCCAGATTGACCACTGTCGCGCGCTGGGCGGTGAGGGAGACGGCAGCGATCTGTTTGCTATCGACACCATCTTTGGCGAGCAAGCCGCGGCAGGCCTGGCAGAGCGCGTCCCAATAGACCCGCGGATCCTGCTCAGCCAAACCTGGCCGAGTAGAGTAATAAGGCTCGATTGGAACGCGCTGCTTGGCGATCAGGTCGCCGCGCAGGTTGAAAAGAAGCGCACGAACGGATTGGGTTCCGCAGTCGATCGCCAGTAAGTGTTCTGCCATAGGTCCTCCGATATTATTCTATTTGATGAAACCCCAGCGTTTCGATTTTTGCACACGGTCCATATCGAGAGCGAGTGTTCCGCCTGGATTCATTATATTATGCGGATCGAAGTGTTGTTTAAGCAATCGGATGAGATGCATGCATTCTTTCCCAATCTGGTTTTCCAGCCAGGGCGCGGTTTGTTTACCGATGCCGTGATGGTGGCTCATAGCCGCGCCGGAAGCCTGGATGGCATCAAGAATGCCATACTGCAGGGTGAGATAATCGTTGATGCCGGAATCACGGATGATGAATATGAAATAGAGGTTGGCGCCCTGCGGGTAGGCGTGGGAAATATGGGTCATGCAGATGGTGCGCGGGCGCTGTTTGACAAAGGCGCGCACCTGCGCATGGACTTTGGGCAACTGTTCCCAGGTGACGGCACATTCGAGGGTATCGATGATGATGCCAAAATCATTAAGGTCCTCGCGCATATAGGGGTCGGTGAAACGAGTATGCTCCCAGCGTTGGGTGACGCCGAAAGGCGTCAGCTGCAGACCTCCTTTTTCGCTGCAAACCTGATGGATCTTACTTTTAACCAGGCGCGTGAATTCGCGGTCGCCATCGGCTGTGCCGAGCAGCAGGCAGCGCTGCATGGGCTGATAGCCGAATAAGCGCAGGAATTTATCAGCGATGGTATCGTGAATGTGGTAAATGCGCATGGCTGTATCGGTCTCTTCCGGGTCGGAAAGGCGGAAAACGGACGGATAACCAAATTCACCCTGCATGACCTCGCGGTACGCTTCGACAGCCTGTTCCCATGACTTGAAAAGATAGCTGAAACGTTGGGTATTATGCGGGCGATGTTTAAACACGCGCAGGGTGACCGAAGTGAGAATGCCAAAGCAGCCTTCCGAACCGATCATGATCTGATCGAAATCAGGACCGGTCGCGGCGCGCGGGTGATCCTGTGTGCGCAAGGTGCCGGCCGGGGTGATGTATTCCTGCGCGATGACGATATCTTCGATCTTGCCATAGTAGGTGGAATTCTGGCCGGCGCCGCGGGTGACCACCCAGCCGCCTACGCTGGAATGTTCAAAGGATTGCGGGAAATGGCCGCAGGTATAGCGGTCGTCAGCGCCGAAGCGCTCCGGCGCATGGTTGAGCACTTGTTCAAGGGCGGGGCCGTAGATACCGGGCTGAACGGTGATGGTCTGATTGAGCGGGTCGAAATCGAGCACACGCACCATGTGCACACTCATATCGAGGCAGATACCGCCGAGCGGGGTCTCATAACCGCGGGTGACGGTGGAACCACCGCCATAGACCGTGATCGGGATGCGGTGACGATCGCAATAGGAGACGATCTTTTCGATCTCATCGGTGTCGCGGGGCGCGATGACGAGATCGGTGATATTCTCAATGATGCCCGCGCGTAAGCGCAGCGCATCGATCATGCCGGCGCCATAGCTGGCGCGGATGCGATCATATACGCCGGTGAAGACATTTTCCTGACCGCAGACGCGCTCGAAGTGTTTGATGTGCTTTGGGTCAAGCTTGAGGGGAAGCTGAGATGGCACCTGGTCCAGGCAGAGTTCCGGCTTGACAAAATCAGCATCCGACATTTCAAACGTATCGCGGATGAGCGCGTAGAAACCATGGTTGGGGTGTTTGAAGGCACGCGGATCATGCCATTTAAAGAGGGCGCGCATACTTTGCGCCGGAAGTTCTCCTTCGTACCAGTTGGGTGTGAATCGCTTATCTTTTGCCATCCTGATCCTCCTCATGCATATTCTATTTATTCTCCCGGGTTGGGGCTGTAATATTTGTGCCAGATCTCCAAATAGTGGGCCTGCTCGTGCTGCCAGCGCTGATGTGACCAGCCCAATTCGTGCTGCACCGCTGAACGGATTTTTGGCATTAGTTCACGTCCTCCCATGGGCAGAAGCATGCCGATGCGCGTGCGGCGCAAAAGGAGATCATCCAGGCGCATGATCGCTTCGGCTGACGCGGCGTATTTCAACTCTGCCCATAACGCCGGCAAGCCGTTGATCGGGCCCAGATCAGCGGATGATGACTGGTTAATGATGATATTTGCCTCCTGCCCGGAGCGGCCGAACAGCCGTCTTTTCGGCGCAGTGAGTGATTGCAACTGACGGCGGTTGATGGGCTGGATCAGGGGGAGTCTGCGGTCGACTTTGATGCGCTGACCGAGCACCTGTGAGGCCAGATCGAGGGTATCACGCGCCATGATGCGGAAGGTTGTCAGTTTACCGCCGCTGACCGTGACGAGCCCATCTTCAACCCACACCTGGTGGGCGCGGGATTCTTTTGACGGTGTGGCCGCGCCAGAATCGATGACCGGACGCAAACCAGAGAACGTAGACAGGATATCTTCATGGCTGATACCGCTATCAGGAAAGAGGGTGGAGATGCCTTCGAGGATGTAATCGATCTCCGCGGCAGCGGCAAATGGTTCAAGCCCGGGCTGGAAATTGCTGCCGGAATGGTCAATATCCGTGGTGCCGACCATGGTGGTTCCTTCCCAGGGGATGATGAACATGGCGCGTTTATCGCGCGGGTGAAAAAAGGTAACCGCTTCGCTGACGGGCAAGCGGCTGCCGGAGAGAATGATATGGCTGCCGCGCAAAGGGCGTATTTTTCGTATGGCGTTCAGATCGCTGCGTATTTCGTCACCCCACGGACCAGCCGCGTTGATAACCACTTTAGCCGGGATTTCACAGATGCCCTGCCGTCCGCGCGCCATATCCTGCATTACAACACCGCAGACATTGCCATGCGCGTCACGCAGAAGGTTGATGACCTTGGCGTAATTGAGCGCAGTACCGCCATCCTGAACGGACTCACGGATGATGCGGAAGACAAGGCGGGCATCATCGAGGATCGCATCATAGTAGCGGAACCCCTTCAGAAAACCCTGTGGCGACAAACCGGGGATGCTCTGCTGCATTTGTTCATAGGAAAGCGCGCGATGGTTCCAGCTGGCCGCCATGAGATCGTAGGTTGCCAACCCTACCTGGAACAGCCATGACGGGAAGTTGTAGGCGGCATAATTGGGCAGGTTGAAGGGAAGCGGATCGATCAGGGCGGGGGCTTCTTTAAGCAAACGCTGGCGCTCGGTGACTGATTCATAAGTGACTTGATACTGTTTGTTATAGAGATAGCGGAATCCGCCATGGACCAGCTTGGAAGAGCGGCTGGAAGTGCCGAAAGCGAAATCGCTGGCTTCGAGCAGCAGGGTCTTTAAACCTGCTGAGACAGCAGAGCGGAAAATACCCGCGCCGGTGATACCGCCGCCGATGATGATCAGATCGTATTTTTGTTCGATGCGGGTGAAAAGCTCGCTGCGCCACGCATCATCCCAGCGGATGGTTTTCATTGGATATCCTTTCCCATAAGGACGCGCTTTCCTGCATAATGCGCCGGGCTAGTTCGCCCGCACGGGCTGCATCCTGATCACGGGCACACGACCGGAGCTGCTGGTAAAAAGCACGAGAATGGTCACGGGTGTGCAGGTGGCTAAAATAAGGAACACCGATACACTGATAGAGCCCTTTGACGCTATTCATGAAATGAATAAAAAAGGTATTGCCTGCCTGTACCGTAAGCTGCCAGTGCAGCTCCCAATCGTAGGATGCAAATGACGCCGGGTCATCCGGCAGATCAGGCGATGTTTCCAGAAAAGCGGCAATCACCAATGGCGCGCGCAGGATGGCTGTGCTGATATATGTTGGGGCGAGAAGGATGCGGACGGAGAAGAGGTCTGTGATGAAGTTGCGCGGGAGCGGGTCCTGATATTGCGCCAGGGCGAGGGTGACGCCGAGGTTGCCTTCGAGCCAGAAATCGCGCACACGGGTGGGTTTACCATGCTGAATATCGATGAAACCATCGCGGGCGAGCCGCTGGAGGGCTTCGCGCAGGGTGGGACGGGTGACACCCAGCAGCTGCGCCAGCTCACGTTCGGGCGGCAGATTTGAATTGATCGGAAAAGTGCCATCCAGGAGGGCTTTGACCAGGCGGGTTTCCACCAGTTGGCCCGGTTTTGGGATCGGATTCCAGGATTGATTCAAATTCATGTTCACTGATAAGAGGTCATACCACTTATACTATAGCAAAAAATATCCGCCAATACAATGACGGATATCCTATTTGCCGAATGACGCTAAGCCGTGTAGGTGGAGGCGGTCACGTCGCCGCCCTCACCGGTCCAGTTGGTATGGAAGAATTCACCGCGCGGTTTATCGGTTCGTTCGTAGGTATGTGAGCCGAAGAAATCGCGCTGAGCCTGGATCAGGTTGGCAGGCAGGACATCGGCACGATAGCCATCGAAGAACGCGAGCGCGGAAGAGAAAGCCGGTACTGGCACACCCGCCTCGACCGCGGCTGTGACCACGCGCCGCAGGGAAGCGATGTTTTGGGTGACAACCTGCTGGAAGAATGGCGCCAGCAACAGGTTTTTTAGATCCGGGGTGAGGGAAAAAGCATCGCGGATGTGTTTGAGCAGCGCGGAGCGGATGATGCAGCCGTCGCGCCAGATGTTGGCAATGGACGCGTAATCCAGGTTCCAGCCATATTCCGCAGCGGCTTCACGGAAGAGCATGAAGCCCTGGGCATAAGAGATGATCTCAGCGACATAGAGCGCGTTCTCCAGGTCCATTTGGAGTGATCCTTTATCCTGCATCAGCAGCGCGGGCAGCGTGTTAAAATGCGTCGCGGCCTGTACCCTTTCTTCCTTGAGAGCGGAAAGGGCGCGGGCAAAGACCGCTTCGCTGATGAGGGTGAGCGGGATGCCCAGCAACAGGGCGGACTCTGAAGTCCAGCGCCCGGTACCTTTTTGGCCGGCCGCATCGAGAATATTCTCCACCAGCGGGCTGCCATCAGCATCCTGGAAGGCGAGGATATCACCAGTGATCTCAACCAGATAGGAATTCAATTTACCCTGGTCCCATTCTTTAAAAACGGATGCCATATCGGGGTAGGAAAGCTGCAGGATGTGGTTCATAACCGCGTAGGTTTCAGCGATGAGCTGCATGAAGCCGTATTCAATGCCGTTATGGACCATCTTGACATAGTGGCCGGCCCCATCCTCGCCCATCCATTCGCAGCAAGGCACATCCCCATCCACTTTGGCCGAAATTCCCTGCAGGATCGGGCGCACGCTTTCCCAGGCCTGGCGCGCCCCGCCGGGCATGATGGAAGGGCCGTTTCGTGCGCCAATTTCGCCGCCGGATACCCCCGCACCGATATAATGAATACCTTTTTCCGCCAGGTCATGGTGGCGGCGGATGGTGTCCTGGAAGAAGGAATTACCACCGTCGATGATGATATCTCCCGCTTCCAGCAAAGGGAGCAGGGCCTCAATGGTCTGATCAACCGGCTTGCCGGATTTGATCATGAGCATGATCCGGCGCGGGCGCTCCAGATGGTCGACAAGCTCCGGCAGCGATTCGGCTCCAACGATATCTCGTCCTGCAGCGCGTTCGCGGATGAAATCCTGTGTTTTGTCCGCGGTACGGTTGTAGACAGCAACCGAAAAGCCATGGTCGCTCATATTAAGCACCAGGTTCTGGCCCATGACTGCCAGCCCGATCAGCCCGATATCAGATTTCTTCATAGGTTACTCCTTCCGCTGCTTATGTATAACATAAGAAAACCAAAAAACCACCGGCGGGGTGGCGCAGGTGGTTCTGCAATATTTACTGCTGATATTAGGCCTGATCGTCTTTGATCACATCTTCAAGCAGTTTGACAGTCTTGAAGGTGTTGTCTTCCATGGAGATCATGAGCATGATGAATTCGCCATAGCCATACATAATGACGGCATACAGCGCTCCCAGGATGAGGATGCCGAACGCGCCAACAAGGCCGACGAAGAACCCCGCATTTGCATCATAGCCAAGCATGGACCACAGACTGCCGCCGGCAAATGAAGCGACCAGAGTGCCAAGGGCACCCAGGACAGAGAGCGCTGCGGTGATGATGCCCAGTACTTTGAGTACGGTTGCGAGAATGCGCAGTACGCCAAATCTATTTTTCATGATTACCTCCTCAATGGTAATGAATATTGATTTCTATTTTCTATTATATACATAAACGGGGATGAATTGCATATAAAGCCAAACGCCTGGGTGAGGGGGGCACCCAAGCGTTTGGTAATCATTTTATATCATATTAGGGCGATAAATGCAAATAGAATTTACATTATTTTAATAAACACTAAAAATATTTAAATCAGGTGTGATGCTTTATATTGATCGGCCACTGCCAGCGCTTCCTGCGCGGCGATGCGGTTTGCTTCGGAGTCGCTGCCGAACATAAGGGCCAATTCACCCAGACGCTGCTGGCCGCGCAGCTCTTCCACCACTGTGTGGGTGCGGCCCTGATCGACCCGTTTATAAACATGAAAGTGCTGGTTGCCATAGGCAGCGAGCTGGGCGAGGTGGGTCACACATAAGACCTGGTGGCTGTTACCCAATTGCCATAATTTCTCGCCTACGATCGCCCCCACGCGGCCGCCAATGCCCTGGTCAATCTCATCGAAAATGAGCACGGGAATGGTATCCGCTTTAGCAAGCACATTCTTGAGGGCGAGCATCAGGCGTGACGTCTCACCGCCGGAGGCGATCTTGACCAGCGGTTTGAGACCTTCGCCCGGGTTGGGTGCGATGAGGAATTCGGCCTGGTCGATGCCGCTGCGGGTAAAGCGCACGCAGGTTCCATCAGCGACGGGAACGCCATCCTGATCGGGTTTATGCTCTAGAGAAACGGAAAAGCGTGCACCGGCCATCTTTAGGTCAGCCAGCTCCTTTTCGACCTGTTCACTGAGCGACCGGGCCGCGGACTGCCTGGCGGCGGATAGTGCTAACGCGACCTCACTGAGCTGCTGCATCAGCATTGATTCGTGCTGTTCCATTTCCTGGATGCGTTCCTCCGCGTGGGAGATGTTCTCCAGTTGAAGGCGGGCGTGATCCGCAAAATCCAGAATGGATTGTTCATCGGAGCCATATTTCTTCTTGAGGGTGGTGATGAGCACCAGCCGATTTTCCACCTCGGTCAGGCGGCGGGGATTGAATTCGATCTGATCCATGTACTCCTGCAGCGAGAGACTGACATCCGCCAGCTGGGCAGCGGCGGCCTCGCTCTGGTCAGCGAGATCCTGGAGACTATCATCGATATGCGCCAGGCGCTGGATGGATTGGGTTACCTCACCGAGCATGCCGCTGATGGATTGCGTATCCGGCGTACTTTCTTCCAGCAGGGTAAAGGCGGTCTGGGCCAGGGACGCCAGTTTTTCCGCGTTGGCGAGACGGGTGAGTTCACTGCGGAGCGTATCTTCCTCTCCCGGTTCGAGGCGGGCAGCATCGATCTCCTGGATCTGGTAAGTGAGCAGATCGGTCTGGCGGGCGGCGTCCTGTTCTGTTTTGCGCAGGGTTTCCAATTCAGCGCGTACCTTCTTCATCTGTTCATACACCTGCTGGTATTGCTCCAGAAGGCGGCTGTCGTCGGCATAGCGATCGAGCAGATTGAGATGTTCGCGGACGGTGAGCAGAGAAAGGTGTTCGGATTGGCCGTGGATATCAACCAGATAGCTGCCGATCTCGCGCATGAGGGTGACACTGGCCGCATGCCCATTGATGCGGGCAGCATTGCGCCCATTGCGGCGGATCTCACGATTAAAAATGATCTCCTGATCATTATCCAGCAATTCTTCCGCTGCGAGGAGGGCGATGATCTCTTTGCGGTTTTGATCGGGAATGGTAAAGACTGCTTCCAGGGTGGCACGGTCTGCATCAGAGCGGATCATGGTGCCTTCGGCACGCCCGCCCATGAGCGCTTCAATCGCATCGAGCAGGATCGATTTGCCGGCACCGGTCTCACCTGTGAACGCGGTCAGCCCGCTGCCAAAGAGCAGCTCGAGTTGATCGATGATGGCAAAATTTTCTATCCGCAATTCTTTCAGCATGGTTGGTGTTACTTAAATGATATCCCTTTCAGGCGGTAATAGACCGCCGAGGTGACCATGACCAGATAGGCGCCACGCCAAATGAGCGGCAGGAGACCATAGATGTTGAAGCTGCCCATGGCAAATGATTGCAGGAATGAAAGAAGGGATACGAGAAAAACAGGGAGCGCACCCAGCGCGCTGCCAGCGGCCGCGGTAAGAAAGAGCGCATTGGAGCGGCGGTTCTTGATCACAAGACGCAGCACCCGCTCGATCAGCATACCGGCAAAAGGGGCGACAAACAAAGTAAAGAAACCCAGAAAGCTGACAAAATTCGCGCCGATGAAAGAGATGACAGCCGCGATGACAGGCGCAATGATGACATCGGCCGCGCGCGCAGTATTGAATACCTTTTGCTGCCCGCGCACACATTCCCTGCAGCGGTAACCGGTCGGGGTTTGGACGGCGCACTGCATGCAAATCGGTTTCTCGCAGCGGTTGCAGCGCAGGAATGTTTCCCGGTCGGGGTGATTGGCGCAAAAGAGGGTATCGGGATCAGTCATGATTTCTCCATTGATGCAATTATACCTGTGACTGAAAAAGGCCTGGATCGCGCTATTGATCTGGAAAAGCAGGGTTTTGTTCGAGATAGCGGTTAAGGGAGCGGTAGAAATATCCGGGATCATGGAATCGGATAAAGATGGTGTTGTGGTCACTGGCTGTAACGCTGATATTGTCATCTTCGCGGGTGACGACGGGCGGGTGGCCGTCGATGCTGAGCACTGCTTCATAACCCGCGTGAACCTTGATCTTGACGCATGCACCCTCCGAGAGGACGATGGGGCGATCCGGTGAGAGATGCGGCGCGATCGGGACCATGATGATATTGCGGATATCAGGCGGGAGGATGGCGCCGCCGGCCGCCAGGGCGTAAGCGGTGGAGCCGGTGGGGGTGGCTGCGATGATGCCATCAGCCACATAACTCGCCATCGGGTATCCATCGACCTCGGTGGTGAGGCGCACCGGGCGGACGTATTGGCCGCGGCAGACCACCACCTCGTTCACGACCTGCCATTCACCAATCTGTTTGCCCGCGCGCCAGTGACCGGCACGCAACATCATGCGTTTTTCCAGCCGGTAATCACCGGAAAGGAGCCGTGGCAGAAATTCACGCCATTGATCGGGCTGTAACTCGATCAGGAATCCCATTGTGCCGAGGTTGATGCCGACAATGGGAATGCCGGGCGCGGAACAGAGATGGGAAGCGCGCAGCATGGTCCCATCCCCGCCAAGAACAATGATCGCATCGATCTTCTGGGGATGTATGCATGGCTGGAGCTGCTGGTCATCGATCTTGCTCAGGTTAAGCACCTGCGCGCCCTGGTCAAGAAAGAAGGCGCGGATCTCTTCAGCAATGCCGCGGGAATGCGGAATCTGGCCGTTGAAGGCGATCGCAAAGCGGTTCAGTTTCTTTTCTTTTGCCACAATCTAATTATACGCAATGAACGGGGGCTTAAAGACGCTGGTTGCAGGTATTACGGTACCCGCAGCGTGCGCAGCGGGCTTTGCTGTTATGTGAACGGGGGATATCTTCATGCTCTTTTAAACGGCGGATGGCGCTGATCAGATCAAGCACCTGTGATTCCAGCAGGGGGGTGAACGGGACTTCGAAAGTGCGATTGCGGTAGCGCAGCAGACCATAGGGCGGGCGCTCACCAAACTCGCGTTCGACCAGGACACAATAAGCAGCCAGCTGCATGATGTGGCTGTCATAGGGCGTGCGCGGCGCATAAGAGGACTTGACTTCTGCCGGGATGAGCTTGCCATCCCGCTGGATGAGATAGTCCGGTTTTCCGGTCACCCCCACTTCCGCATCATAGAGCGGTTTGCTGGCGCGCTGCCATTGGCCGTGATCTGAGTAGATGATGCGTCCGGCAGGGATGCCGCTGCGGCGCGCAAGAATGCGGGCGATGATAAAGAGGAAGAGTGCAAGCAGGAACAGCACAGCAATGAGAAGGAAAAAAGGGGAGGAAAGCGGCATCATTGTATTCTTTATCTGCCAAGAAAAAGGATGGCGAGGCTGAGCGCCAGCGCGAGCAGGATCCAGGCGGCAGCTTTCAGCACGCGCGCGCCACGGGTCTGACCGACATGCAGGCGATGGAAGTCTTCACCTCCGGCCAATTCGGCAGCGTTGATGGCGGGTACATTCTTTCTGCGGTACCACCAGGCGCGCTGGCAATAAAGGAAAGAGCCAATCTCCGACGCGCGAATCGTGCGCTTAGTCCGCGACATCTGTATTGATGCGCTTCTCAAAATCCTTGAGCGCCTGCTGCATATGCTGTTCGCGCAGGCTCATGGTGAGGTCAGCGCGGGTGCGCTCGATGATGCCGCGCACAAGATCAGTCTGGCGCCGCAAGCCATAGGTGATGGCGTCCGGATAATCAATGGTGACAAGCATGGCGTAGATCTCATCCATCATATCCAGCAGACGTTCGGCTTCATCGGAATACCCCTGGCGAAGGATATCGAGGCAACGCCGGCGCATTTCACCGATGGTTTCTGCAATACCGCGCAGGTAGGTGCTGTATTCCATGCGCAGGTCTTCCGGCATCGGCAGCGGTTTGTTTTCCAGCAGGTTAATGGTGAGACGGGCTTCGATATATTCCTTGAGTGAATCCTGGGTGTAACCGGAAAAATAGAACTCAGGGTAATCTTTGAGCGATTCAAGCAGCTCATCAACAATGGCTTCCGCTTCCCGCATGTTCATTTCCGCCGTATCCTGCTCATTGCGATGGATAGCGCGGATGGCATTGGCGGCAAAACGGGTCAGTTTACGGGTCTGCTTGAGGGCATTCTCGCGGACCTGGTGGCGTGCTTCAAAATCCTGATGGGCGCGATCAGTGAGATCATCAAACATTGAATTTTTATCTTTCCTTCGTTAGAATGGAATATCTTCGTCAGCGATGGGACCGGTGTCGATATTATCATCCTCACCGCGCGCGGAAAGGAAGCGCACCGTCCTGGCGGTAACTTCAAAGGAAGCGCCGGTAGATCCATCGGATCGGGTATAAGTACGCGGGCCGCCGGTTTCTTTATCGGGTTTTAACTCGCCTTCGATCAGCACGCTGCTGCCTTTTTGCAGGTAGGTGTTGCAACTTTCGGCCTGTTTTCCCCACACAGACACGCGGAACCAGGTTGTTTCCTTTATGCGCTGGCCGGTGGAATCGGTATACTGGCGATTGCTGGCGACATTGAGTGTTGTGACCGCGTTACCATTGGGCGCATAACGCATTTCAGGATCACGCCCAAGATTTCCGACAATAATGATGGTATGAAAACTCATGATCTATTCCCTTTCACTATGGATTCAATATTCTTAGAATATTATACGTGCAGTTTTTGGAATTGGACGGCAGTCTTCACCTTCAATTGGGGCTGGTGATGATGTTATAATCCCGACAAAAGTGAGAAAAATTATGGAAAAGAAAACCCAACGCATACTAGGCGTTTTTACCGTGCTGATCATTTCCATTGTGACGCTGGTGCAGACGACAGCCGCTGCGCCACTGCCACAGGCAGTGATATCTACCCCGACACCAGGAGAGGATGGGCGCATTATCTATATTGTGAAAGAAAATGACACCTGCATCAGCATTGCGCTGATCATGGGGATCAGTGAGCAGGAGCTGCGTGAACTGAACAACCTGGAAGCCGGGGATTGCCAATTCCTGTTTGTGGGCAGCGAACTGCTGATTGGCATTAAACCGGAAGACACGCCTGTCCCGACCAGCGAAGCAATCCTAGAACCCACCGCCACGCCTTTCAAGGGTAACGGCACTGTGTGTGTGTATTTATTCAATGATGAGAATGGGAACGCGCTGGCTGAGGAGAATGAGTTGCCGCTTGCCGGCGGCGCGGTGAGTATTTCCAACCGGCTGAACACGGTCAACCTGACAGGCACGACCGATGACAGCGGCGAAGCATTATGTTTCGCGGATATCCCGGAAGGCGATTACAACATCAGTGTTGCCATTCCCGAGGGTTATAACCCAACGACGGTGATGAACTATGCGCTTGCCATCGGCGCAGGAGAAATTTCGACCGTGGATTTTGGCGCGCAACCTGGTTCGGGGCTGCGGCCGGTCATTGGTGATGAACCGCCATCTGTGCTGATGCTTGGATTGGGGATCTTCTTCATTGCTGCTGGGATTGGATTGTGGTTCTATGTGCGCCGGCTTCAACGTTAGTCGATTCTCAAGGGAAGTTGAGAGCACCGCTGCTGTAACGCGGTGCTTTTTTTATGCCTGGCGCTGCTCTTCCCAGATATCGCCTTCATTATGGTAACCAGCCTGCTCCCAGAAACCGGGCTGGTTGTGGGCAAGGATCTCGAGGCCGCGCAGCCATTTGGCCCCTTTCCACAGGTAAACATCCTTGAGGTCTTTGCGGCCGGGAATGGCGCCCACAAGGCCGCGCAGGGGGAAGCCATGTTCGGGTGTGAGGGGCTGATCGTCAAAATGGGTGGCGAGCAGGAAGGTTTCGGCCTGGACAAGATCGATGGGCAGGTTGGCGCTGTAACCATTTTCCGCATGCTGCAGTATGAACCGGGCTTGTGGTTTGAGCGTGACCAAACCCATCTCGACCAGCGTATTGAAGCGCACGCCGCTCCAGTGCGTGTCAAATTTACTCCAACGGGTGACGCAATGCAAGTCATATTCCGCTTCAACACGGGGGAGCTGGATGACATCATTAAAGGTCAGGCGCAGCGGCTGTTCCACCTCACCCCAGACACGAAAATCCCAGGTATCGGGGTCGAATTGGGGGATCGCTCCATAGTGGAGGACGGGAAACTTTTCTGTTAATGCCTGGCCGGGCGGAAGCCGGCCGGCTTTGCGCATAACCTCCTCACGTTTTTTTCTTTCAGCAAACGAAGGTTGCGGTGTCATCATGCATTGATTATACATTCGCAAAAAGCTTTTCAGACATCATCCAATTAATTGACCGGATATGCCGGCTGGTTTACAATCATGCCAGAGACGCTATGCAAAAGAATTCAACCGACCAGCCAGAGAATAAACAAGAACTGGAGAACGATTTTTCCGTTCTGCAACTTGCAGACAACCAGGCAGACCCGCTGTTTCTGCAATATGTAGACCGTATCTTAACCGCGCTGGCGGATATGCAGGAGTTTGACGCGTTTGAAGTGTTCATCCGCTCAGCGGATGGAAAACGGGTGCAGAAACTATTTCATGCGGGGAAACTGGAAGGGATCTGGACCGAAGCAGCTTATATTGAGGACAGTTTTTTGTTTAAAGCGCTGTATCGGGGAGAACAGCGCATGATCAATTTACCGAACCGGCGGTTGGAAGAGCTGGGGCGGCGCCTGAAAGAGAAAGCGTTCGGGCAGGTGCTGTGCTTACCGATCCTTCTCAATAACCGGCCGATGGGGGTGATCTGCGCAGCGCACACACGCAGAAACAGTTTTTCGGAAAAAGAACTGCAATTCCTGGAAACGATCACGGATTGGATCGCGGGCATGATGGATTATGAACATGAGAACCAGCGTATCCGGACCCAGATCATCACCGAAGAGCGGGAACGGATCGGGATGGACTTGCATGACGGAATCATCCAATCGCTTTACGGGATCGGCCTGTCGCTGGAAAACGCGCGGCTGGGATTGATCAATAAGAAAGGGAACGCGATCGATGAGATCGAGAAATCGAAAAGCGCGTTGGAAAACGCAATCGCTGATATCCGCGCGTACATATTGGACCTGCGCCCGCGGCAGTTGCGGCACAGCAACCTGCTGGAGGGCATGCGCAGCCTGATTCGGGAATTCCGGGCGAATACGATGATCGAGGTGGAGCTGAGCGGCTCAGCAGAAGATGTGGAAGGATTGGCAAAACCGCAATTGGACGCGCTTTATCATATCTTCCAGGAATCTCTATCGAACACAGCCAAACACGCCAAAGCCACACAGGTATCGGTGCGGTTGTGGCGGCTGGATAACAGGGTTTTCCTGCGGGTGAAGGATGACGGGGTGGGATTTGAAGAAACAAAATCAAACCGGCGCATCGGGCATGGACTGACCAACATGCAGGCGCGCGCGGAAGGCGTGGGAGGCGGGCTGGAAGTGATCTCGATCCGGCGACAGGGAACGACATTGACTGCATGGATGCCTTATATCCAGCAGGAGGAAATAAATGCCTGAACATTATTATTCTGCAGATGTGGACAAAGCAGCGCAGCGCGGAGAACCATCCGCGGTTTGGCGGGATGGCCAGCGGCGGCGGCTGGAAATGATCCGTCGCTATGGCGCGGAGAGCATGCGCGGGCGGGTGCTGGTGGACGGGACCGGCATCGGCGCGTACCAGTCAAGGATGGCGCAAGACGCGCAGCTGATCGTCGGGCTGGATATTGAATTCCCGCGTTTATTGGAAGCGAAGCAGCATAATACGCTGCTGGTGTGCGCAAGGGGAGAAGAGTTGCCTTTTGCAGCGGGGTGTTTTGACGGCGTGCTGAGCAATGAGGTTTTGGAACATGTGCAGGATGACCGCCAGGCGGTGGAGGAGATCAGCCGTACGCTGGTTGGCGGGGGACGCTTGATCTTGTTTTGCCCGAACCGCGGTTACCCGTTCGAGACGCACGGCATCTACCGCAAGGGGAAATACCGGTTTGGCAATAAGCTGTTCGTGAATTACCTGCCGCGACGCTGGCGCGATAAGCTGGCGCCGCATGTGCGCGTGTATTCGCGGCGCGACCTAACCGCGCTGGTGGCAGGGCTGCCTTTTACGATAGAAATGAAGCGTACGATCTTCGGCGGGTATGACAATATCGTCCAGCGCATGCCGGCGGCAGGAAAAGCGCTGCGCGCGCTCCTGCAATGGCTGGAAGGAACACCCTTGCAGCGGATGGGTTTATCGCATTTGTGGGTACTGCGCAAAGATTGACAGGCGCGGGTCAGGCATCCAGGCGAAAATCGTAAATACCTTCCTTGACGGGATAATCGCGGCCGCAGCTATCGCAATGGATGACAGGCGGTGTGTCTGGCAGGGGGTGATGCCCGCAGGCAGGACAGCGGAAGAAAACCCCGGCCGGGGCTGGCTGCTGGCCATTTTCCACAACAGACCGCAGGAAGATCGAGGGGCTGAGCGCTGCCCATGAGATGGAGCGCTGCAGGAGATGCTCCAATCCGCGCAAGAGAGACAGAGGAAAAACCTTCTTGAAGAAACCAGCGCGCATGTAGGACACCGCGACCTGGTCCTGGATCACAAAACCCGCTTTGGCCATATCCTGTTTGACGGTTTTGGGATGGAAGTCGAAATTCAATTTGACGAATTCAACCTGTTCGGGGGTGAAGGGGCTCCAATCCTGGCGGCCGAGCCAGTAGCGCAGGATGGATTTGATGTTGCGTTTGTTGGCGAACTCAAGCAAAAAGATCGATCGGGCTGCCAGCACCTGATTGATCTGGCCAAAGGCGAGGGATGGCTGGGCGAGATGATGCAGGGTGCGGATCATGGTCGCCGCGTTGAACGCACCCGGCGCGAAGGGCAGGCGGTAGACATCGGCAGCGATGTATTTGTATTTTTCCTGCAAGCCAAGGCGCTGCCGGGCCTGTTCGAGCTGGGTGGCGGAATAATCGAGCAGGGTGATGTGGTCGTAACCACGGTAGCGGTGGGTGTTGCGGCCGGCGCCGGCGCCTAATTCAAGCAGGCGGCCGCTCGCTGGCGGGAGCAAACGCCTGAGCGCGATCTCTTCGGCGGCGTCTTCGTAGGCGCGACCGCCCTTTTCCCAGAAACTTTCCTGATAATCGGAGCCTTCGTAGTCAATGACAGGTGGTGTTTTCATGCAGGTATTTTACCTGCATAATGCGTGGCGGATTAAAAAGTTATAATCATGGTTTGCTATGGCACTCATATCGACTTCCAATCTGGGTATGGCATATGGCCCCGTGGATATTTTTTCCGGGGTCAGTATCAGCGTACCCAAACGCGCACGCATCGGCCTGGTGGGGATGAATGGCGTGGGCAAGACAACGCTGCTGCGGCTGCTGCTCGGTGAGGAATTGCCCTCTGAAGGCAGCATTCAGAAAGCGAAAGCGCTGACGATCGGATACCTGCCGCAGGAATCATCGCTGGAATCTCAGCACTCCCTGTGGGAGGAATGCCGGCTGGCGCTCTCGCATCTGACCGATATGAAAGAACAACTGCGGGAGATGGAGACGCGCATGTCTGAGGGCAGCGCGGATGCGGAGCTGCTGGAGCGATATGGGCGCATGCAAAGCGCATTCGAGCGCAAGGATGGCTATACCTATGAGAACCGGATCGAGCGTACGCTGACCGGATTGGGATTTGAGGAGAGCGACTACCAGAAACCGCTGCAGATGCTTTCGGGTGGGGAACGCACCCGCGCAGTGCTGGCGCGGCTGCTGCTGACCGACCCGGACCTGCTGCTGCTGGATGAGCCGACCAACCATTTGGATATTGAGGCGATGGAGTGGCTGGAAGGATATTTACGGTCGTGGGATGGGGCGGTGCTGCTGGTCTCGCATGACCGCTATTTCCTGGACCAGAGCGTCAACATGATCTATGAGATGACGCCAGCGATCGAAGTTTACCGCGGAAATTACAGCGCTTACCTGGATCAGCGCGCGGAGCGCTATGAACGCCAGCTGAAAGAGTTTGAAACACAACAGCAATTCATTGAGAAAGAAGAAGATTATATCCGGCGCAATATCGCCGGACAAAACACACGCCAGGCGCAGGGACGGCGCACACGCCTGGAACGATTGCTGCGGGATGCGCGGTTAGCCCCGCCGCAGCATTCCAAGCGCATCCATCTCAACCTGGATGCCGGCGGGCGTTCGGGAGACCTGGTGCTGCGCACGTTTGGGCTGAAGGTTGGTTACAGCGATGATGGCAAGGTGCTGATCAATGTGCCGGATATTGTGCTGCGCAGAATGGAATGCGCCGCGCTAATGGGACCGAATGGGGCAGGAAAGACGACATTTTTGAAGACCGCGCTGGGAGAGCTGGCAGCGCTGGATGGGGAAGCACAGATGGGCGCGAGTGTGCGCGTGGGATATTTCGCGCAGGCACACGAAGACCTGCATGAGGATTGGACGCTGGTGGAAGAGATCCAGGCGGCGGCGCCAAAGATGCTGGAAGGGGAGATCCGTTCCTACCTGGCGACGTTCCTGTTCACGGGTGAGGATGTGTTCAAGCAGGTGAAAGTGCTCTCCGGCGGCGAGCGCGGGCGGTTGGCGATGGCGTGCCTGGCGCTGCAGGGCGCGAACCTGTTGTTGCTGGATGAACCGACCAACCACCTGGACCTGCCCTCGCAGGAGATTTTGCAGCGCGTACTGGCGGAATTTAATGGAACGATTTTACTGGTATCGCATGACCGCTTCCTGGTGGACGCGGTCGCTACGCAGGTGTGGCATGTGCGGCCGGAAGAGAAAGACCTGATCGTTTTCAAAGGCAATTACAGTGACCTGCGATCGGAACTGGAGGCACGCAAAACCGCGCAACAGGAAAAAACACCGGAGCGGAAAGCGGAAAAATCTGGCGGGAATGAACCGCAAAAAAGCAAGCGCATCAATCCGCGCGTTCTGCGGGAACTGGAAGCAGCCATCTCAGACCTGGAGGAACAGATCGCGTTGGTGAGCAAGAAACTGGAACACCCGCTGCAAGCCTCTGAATCGGTGGAAGCGTTGGGAAAAGAATATGTGCGACTGCAGGCGGCGCTGGACGCGAAGTGGCAGGAGTGGCACGATTTATTTGAAGATTAGGGTGAAGATATCGGAGTGCGCATGATTGGGACGATCATTAATGTAATCCTGGTGGTAGTTGGTGGTATTGTGGGTTTGCTGTTTGGCGGGAAACTGCCGCAGCGCGTACGCGAGGCGGTGCTTTCCATATTAGGGCTATTCACGATGGGGCTGGGCCTGCAGATGTTCTTAGAGACGAACAACGTGCTGATCGTGCTGGCGGCGCTGCTGGCGGGGACGCTGCTGGGCGAGTGGTGGAAAATCGAATCATGGCTGGAGCGGTTCGGTGAGACGCTGAAAGCGCGCTTCAGCAAAGTGTCCGGGCGGCAGGATCTGTCGCGTTTTGTGGAGGGTTTTCTGACGGCATCGATCCTGTTTTGCGTGGGGCCGATGGCGATTTTGGGCTCGATCCAGGACGGGCTGACCGGCGATTTTTCGCTGCTGGCGACCAAGGCGGTGATGGACGGGTTTGCCGCGCTGGCGTTCGCATCGACAATGGGGGTGGGGGTGATCTTTTCTTCCATCGCGGTGTTCTTATTCCAGGGCGGGATCAGCCTGCTGGCGGTGCAGGTGCAGAACGTGATCACAGCGGCGATGATCGCGGAAATGAGCGCGGCGGGGGGCGTGATCCTGACCGGGATCGCGCTGAGTAATATCCTCAATATCCGCAAAATACGCACGGGCAACGCGCTGCCGGCGCTGTTCCTGGCGCCGCTGTTCACGGCATTATTGGTGTGGATGGGCTGGTTTTAGTCCTGGGCAGTTTTGTATAACCGATCAATCGCTGAGGTCCAACAGATCTTGCAGTAATTCACCATTGACCGTGATGGTACCAGTTTTCACGGTCGCAAATTGCAGGGAAAGGGCGTAAAGCTGTTCTTCGATATGGGGGATTTCACATGCAGCACCATCGATGAGCTGGCCGGTGAGGGCAATGCGGGCGACACAGTCGTAGAGGGCGTTATGGAGGCCGTAGGTGTGCTGTCCATGCAAGTTGGTGGGTTTTGTGCCTCAACCGGACCCATGGTCCTCGCAAAGACAAGAATGGTGGGTGGTGCGTTGGCGAAAAGCACGCCAACACACCCTACCGCGCCGGGTTCCTTGCAAAGACAAGATCGGGGTGCGTTGAGTAAAGCTCAGTTGTTGGGTTTCGTGCCTCAACCGGACCCATGGTCCTCGCAAAGACAAGAATGGTGGGTGGTGCGTTGGCGAAAAGCACGCCAACACACCCTACCGCGCCGGGTTCCTTGCAAAGACAAGATCGGGGTGCGTTGAGTAAAGCTCAGTTGTTGGGTTTCGTGCCTCAACCCAACCTTGTATCTTAGAGAGAACCAGCATAAGCAATATAATAGCCAAGCTGGTCGGGCAGGGTAAGGGTGAATTTGTACCCAACCTTAGAGCATAGACTCTGTTACGTAGATCAAATCCCCT